>Ga0209379_10000040_pt1 | contig 221887 bp, 235 predicted proteins | sample tdDd001_FD_187124 | JGI IMG/M metagenome (GOLD analysis project Ga0209379, IMG submission 187124) | Marine sediment microbial communities from the Atlantic coast under amendment with organic carbon and nitrate - tdDd00.1 (SPAdes)... | ecosystem: Environmental > Aquatic > Marine > Coastal >... | reverse complement strand
ACCTGAGTGACAGTCAGGTATGTTAACCGCTACACCACTGGACCATTTGGTTGCGGGAGAAGGATTTGAACCAACGACCTTCGGGTTATGAGCCCGACGAGCTACCAGACTGCTCCATCCCGCGATATTATATATGCAATTTAAATGGCGGAGGAAGAGGGATTCGAACCCCCGCGCCGCGTTAACGACCTGCTGGTTTTCAAGACCAGTCCCTTCAACCAGGCTTGGGTATTCCTCCGTTGCATATTGCTTAATTATAATAACAAATACCTCACAGTAATGCAACCCTTTTTATGATATTTTTTTACTTTTTTTCAATCTTTTTTTTAGACAAGAAAAAAGCGCCGAAGCACTTTTAATTTAATTCTCAAACTGTGAATTGTATAAGTCTGCATAAAAACCATTTTTATTGAGTAAATCAACATGGTTACCCATTTCAACAATGTCACCATGATTCATTACAAGAATCAAATCAGCATCCTTAATTGTTGATAAGCGGTGTGCAATGATGAAACTTGTACGCTTCTCCATCAATGTTTCCATCGCTTTTTGAATCTGTACTTCTGTACGAGTATCAACAGAAGAAGTTGCCTCATCTAAGATTAACAACTTAGGATCAGCCAAAATCGCTCTAGCAATTGTTATAAGCTGTTTTTGACCCTGACTAATATTAGATGCTTCTTCATTCAAAATCATATCATAACCATTAGGTAGTGAATGTACAAATGAATCAACGTGTGCAGCTTTAGACGCTTCAATGACTTCTTCATCAGTCGCATCTAAACGTCCGTAGCGGATGTTTTCCATAATTGTACCATTATATAACCAAGTATCTTGTAACACCATTCCAAACTGCCCTCTTAAGTCCTTACGAGTGAAGTCTCTAATTTCATGATCATCAATCAAGATTGTTCCTTCTTGAATATCATAAAATCTCATTAACAGTTTTACTATTGTAGTTTTCCCTGCTCCTGTTGGACCTACGATAGCAACTCTTTGCCCTGGTAAAACATTAGCACTGAAGTCATGAATGATAGTTTGATCTGGGTTGTATCCAAATTTTACATTCTTAAACTCAACTTTTCCTTTTATTTCAAAATCCTTAACTGGTGTAGCAGATTCTGAAATCTCATTATCTTCTTCTAAGAACTCAAACACACGCTCAGCTGCTGCTGCAGTTTGTTGTAAAATGTTTGATGAATTAGCCAATTGCGATAGTGGCTGTGTAAAGTTTCTCACGTATTGAATAAAGGCTTGAATATCACCTATTGAGATTTTACCTTGAACTGCGAGCGCTCCACCTAACACACTAACAACAACATAGCTTAAGTTTCCAATAACGGTCATCATTGGCATCATGATACTAGATAAGAACTGAGACTTCCATGAAGCTTCATACAATTTATCATTTAAGCCATTAAATGTCTTTTGTGTTTCTTCTTGTCTATTGAAGGCTTTGACAATTTGATGCCCTGCAAAGTCTTCTTCAATATGTCCATTAACGTGCCCTAAATAATCTTGGCGTTGTTTAAAGTACTTTTGAGAACGTTTCACAATTTGCATAACACCCATAAATGAAACTGGAATAACAAGTAACGTCACCAAAGTTAAAGGAACACTAATTGTCAACATCATAATCAGCACACCTGTTACAGTAGTGAAAGCAGTAATAATTTGTGTAATCGATTGATTTAAAGTTCTACTTACTGTATCCACATCATTTGTTACTCTACTTAAAACCTCACCTTGTGTAGTCTTATCATAGTATGATAATGGTAACTGATTAATTTTTTTAGAGATTTTTTCACGCATACCATAACTCACACCCATACTAACATCGCTCATGATGTACCCTTGGATATAAGAAAATAGCGAACTCGATACATATAAACCTAATAAGATTAAAATTGTGTTACCTATATATGTAAAATCAATACCTGGTGCTTCACCACTGATTTCACCCATTAACCCTCTAAATATTTCTGTTGTCACATTCCCTAAAACTTTTGGCCCAACAATACCAAAGGTAGCACTTAATATCGCAAAGATCACCACAGTCGCAATTCTAAAACGATACGGTTTTAAAACACCTAGCAGTTTCTTTATAGTCACTTTAAAGTTTACAGCTTTGTCTCCTGGCATCGTAAATGGTCCATGCCCACTACCTGGCCCTCTTCTTTGCGGTCCTCTTTTTTTGTTTTCACTCATACTAATTCCTCCTCAGACAACTGTGAGTATGCAATTTCTTGATAAGTCTTACACTCTTTTAGTAAGTCATGATGTTTTCCAACACCAACAATTTCACCTTCATCAAGAACTAGTATTTGATCAGCATTTTTAATTGTTGAAATTCTTTGAGCAACTATTAATACTGTACTCTCACTTACTTTATCATTTAATGCATTTCTTAATGCTTTATCTGTTTTAAAATCCAGGGCACTAAATGAATCGTCAAACAAGAATATCTCAGGATGTTTTGCAACAGCTCTAGCGATAGATAATCTTTGTTTTTGTCCCCCACTTACATTAGATCCCCCTTGAGAAATACTTGAGTTGTACCCGTCTTCTTTCTCATCTACGATATCGATTCCTTGGGCAATCGTTAAGGCATCTTCCATTACTTCATCACTCAACTCTGGGTTTGAGTACTTTATGTTGCTCTCAAATGTTCCAGAGAATAAAACTGCTTTTTGTGGTACGTAACCAATCATTTCTCTCAGGTCATGTTGTTTGTAATCTCTAATATCAACACCATCAATCACAATTTGACCATCGGTTACATCATAAAATCTTGGAATCAAGTTTAACATTGTTGATTTACCACTACCTGTTGAACCAATGATTGCAGTCGTCTCACCTGGACGAGCTGTAAAGTTTAAGTTCTTTAACATATCACTTTCAGCACCACTATACTTAAATGACACATCCTTAAACTCAATCAACCCTTTCTTACTTGTACTCGTTTGTGTATTTTCACGATCAGAGATAGTTGGTTCTGTCTCAAGAATCTCATTGATACGTGCTGCTGATACACTTGCACGTGGAATCAGGATAAACATCATACTCATGAACAAGAATGCCATAATTATTTGCATACTATATTGCATTACTGCCATCATATCTCCGACTAACATATTTGAAGACGCAATCTCATGTGATCCTACCCATACAACTAATAGTATTGTTCCATTCATAATCAACATCATCAATGGCATCATCGCAACCATTACTCGATTAACAAATAAGTTAGTCTTCATTAAGTCATAATTCGCCTTTTCAAATCGGTTTTCTTCAAACTCTTGAGTGTTAAAGGCTCTAATAACTAACATCCCACTTAGGTTTTCTCTTGTTACTAAGTTTAAACGGTCAACCAATTTTTGAATGATTTTGAACTTCGGTACAGCAACAACAAAGACAACAATAATCAAACACATTAGTAAAGCAACCGCTAACGCAACGATCCAAGTCATCTCAGAGTTCGAGTTTAGTACTTTAATTACACCACCAATACCTAATAAGGGTGCATAAAAGACCATTCTAATCATCATTACAAGTAGATTTTGAACTTGAGCAACGTCATTTGTTGCTCTAGTAATTAATGATGCTGTTGAGAACTTGTCAAACTCAGCATTCGAGAAATTGTTTACTTTTGCAAACAACTGCTCACGCATGTTTTTACCTACTCCTGCAGCTATTCTACTAGAGATAAATCCAACTGCAACTGTCGCAATAGCACCTAACAATGTTATTCCCAACATTATTAAACCAACAGAAATAATATAACTTGACTGAATATCCTCAATATCTGCACCATATTCTTCTAACAGACCTCTCTTTAACTGAATTGCCCCTTGTGAAGAAACAGTATCAGATAAATCAGCAAAAGCCTCAACTTGAGCAGATACCATCGCATCTATTTGAGCTTGTGGCATCATTTCTAACATTTTAAACATATCCGTTCCTGCCGGAATTGTTTGACCATTAATTTCAATGACCTCACCACTACCCATCATTTGTTTGATTCCACCAACCATCATCATTGGTAGTTCAACTAATTGAGCATTCACTTCCCCAGTGAGTACATAAAAAGAATTACCTAGGTTAGGATAGTCTTTTTTATTTTCCTCATAACTTTTTTCACCAACCGTTACCAACGTATAGGCTGATGAAAATTCCTCTTTATCCTCATCATTCATAATTAATGAAATGTGATGATAAGTTTCTTCGTCTAAAACCTCTGGTACTGGATTATCTAATCCATTTTGCTGGATACCCACATTGACAATATCTGCCATGAAATCAGGTAGAGCCAAATCAGCCTGTGCTTGCCCGTATAACAGAGCAACAGCAAGAAGCAATGGCAATGCAAACGGTCTTAAGAACTTAATTAACTTCGTCATTTTTTCCTCCTTCTAGGGTTTTCTCTAAAATATCCAACCCTTCATACATCTTCCTTAAATCTTCATCGGAAAGATTGTTAAACAATCTTTCAAATCGTGAGTGAACTTCTTCGCTTTCACCTTTAATCTTTTTGGCAAAGTCTTCATCAACTTGCACGTAAACTATTCTTCTGTCTTCTGTCGAACGTATTCTTGAAACAATTCCACGCTTTTCCAAGTTATCAATATGCCCTGAGACAGTAGCATTAGTCACCATTAAAATTCCACTAAGCTGGCTCATTGTTAATTTCCCTTTTTCCATCAAGGCACGAACAATCCACCACTGTGGGTTTGATAGTTCACCTATCCCCATGTTCTTGACATGAGTTACATGAACTAACTTCATTATTCTTTTTACTTGAGTTCTTACATGTCTCCAATCTCTTTCCATAAACACACTTCTTTCTTTAGCCACCTAATAGTTAGGGTGCTAATATTTAGGTTCCTAAGTATTATCCTACATAATGAATGAAAATGCAAGTGTTTAGGCACCTAAATATTTTCAACTTACTAATAAGACGATTCATAATGACTTTTATTGCACTAAAAAAGGATTTGGTCTACAAATCCTTAAACGAGTGTATTATTTAAATACTTCAACGTGAACTTACCTTCATATTCCAAACACGTAATTGAACCGTTATCAACATCAAACCTTGACCTTGACTTTAATTCCATTCCTAGCACATGACACACAAGTGCTCTAATAACTGCTCCATGTGTCACAACTATAATATCTTGATCTGTTGATTCAACTGCTTTATTCAAAGCTGTTAAAACACGATTAAGTAATTGTTTGTATGATTCTCCACCAGGCATCGGAATGTTTTCATTATCTTTAAACCATTCAGTTAAAAAGTCGGCATAATTTACTTTAATCTCATCCCAGGTAGAACCAGCCCAATCTCCAACATTCACTTCTCTGAGTTCGTCATCAATCCTTAAATCTAAATGATATTTAGCGGCAAGTCTTTCAGCCAAAAACTTCGTTCTTAGTTTATCAGATGAGTAAATCGAACCGATGTTATCCAAATTAATAACGTCAACAAGTTTTAATGCTTGCTCCTTGCCAAAATCACTCAAGTCTATATCTGTTGACCCCTGTAACTTACCAACTAAATTCCATGTTGTTTGCATATGTCTTATTAAATATATTTTCATCTTCACACCTCACTTCTATATTATAGATAGTATTAAGTCATAATAAAAGGAAAAAAGCACCGAAGTGCTTTTAACCTACTATGAGGGATATTTCAGCTGTAAAAACCTTTTTACCGTGCTGATTTCGACCAATAGCGTTACACACTACTAAAGGTCCTTTACTTTTTAATTCTGTTACTTCTAAATTAAGAGTATCTCCTGGAACAACTTTGTTTTTAAACTTACAGTTATTAATTCCACCAAAATACCCAATTTTTCCTTTATTCTCTTCCATTCCTAAATACATGACTGCTGCAGCTTGTGCACTTGCTTCAACCATTAACACTCCTGGCATAACCGGCTCAACAGGGAAGTGTCCTTTAAAGAACCAAGTCTCTTCATTTACATCTAACTCTGCAACCACTCTTTTATCTTCAAGCTCTACAACTCTTGATAAAAGTAACATCTCATAACGATGAGGAATGATTTCTTTAATTTGTTCTAATGTATAAACCATTATTTGTCCCACTTTTTAAATAGCAAACTAGCATTGTGCCCGCCAAACCCAAGTGAGTTTGAAATTGCATATTTAATATCTTTCTCTACCGCTTGATTTGGTGTTACATTTAAATCACACTCTTCATCAGCTACTAAGTAATTAATTGTAGGAGGAATGATTCCTTCTTTAAGTGCTAAGATTGTTGCAACCGCTTCAACAGCTCCACTCGCTCCAAGCAAATGACCCGTCATTGATTTTGTTGATGAAACATTTAAATTATATGCATGATCTCCAAAAGCATCTTTTATTGCTTTAGTTTCAAACTTATCATTTAATGGAGTTGACGTTCCATGGGCATTAATATAACCCACTTCTTCTTTTTTAATGTTTGCATCGTTAACAGCCTCAACCATTGCTCTAGCTCCACCTTCTCCATTAGGAGCCGTAATGTGGTAAGCATCACATGTTGCACCGTAACCTACAATCTCACCATAAATCTTTGCATTACGTGCAATTGCATGATCTAACTCTTCTAAAATGATAACTGCTGCACCTTCACCCATAACAAATCCGCCGCGCTCTTTATCAAAAGGAATTGAAGCACGGTTTAAATCTTCTGTCATGTTTAACGCCGTTAGATTTGCAAATCCTGCGATACCACTTGGTGTGATTGTCGCTTCTGCTCCTCCAGCAATCATTGCATCAGCACGTCCTGCTTGAATCAATTTAAATGCATCTCCTATTGAATGTGACCCTGCTGCACATGCCGTAACAACTGATGTACAATATCCTTTCGCTTCTGCCAAAATAGCAACATTACCTGCAGCCATATTTGAAATAGCCATCGGAATATACATTGGATTAACACGCTTTGGTCCTTTAGTAATCAAACGTTCAACATTTGTTTCAATTGTTGACAAACCACCAATCCCACTACTTACAATCGTTCCAAAGCGATAAGGATCCACATTACCTTTAATATCAGAATCCTCTAATGCTTGGCTTGCAGCAGCAAGTGCATATAAAGTAAACAAGTCATTTCTTTTCACTTCTTTTTTATCAACATACAATGTTGGATCAAAATCTTTCACTTCACCAGCAATCTTAACTTTATGACCCTCTGTATCAAACTTTGTAATAAATCCGATACCATTTTTACCTTCTTTAAGTCCTTGCCAATAACTATTAATATCGTTACCTAATGGAGTAACTGCTCCCAAACCAGTAATTACTACTCTCTTATTCATTGTTACACTCCTTAATCTAATAACTCACTAACCAGTTCTTTTACGGTTGTGATCTTATCTATTTTGTAACCTAAGGCTCCTGTGAAAACTAACCCATTTTCAACATCGCCTAGTACAGCCCCACCTAACTTTTCTGTTATACAATAAGGTGCATCAATTGTGTTACATATTTGTTTTCTTAAACATCTATAACAGTGCTTAATTTTCAACTTTTCTACTTCATTTAATTCTTTTGCTAAGTTATTATAGACAGCTCTTCCCGGGTATCCAACCGGACTCTTAATCTCAACAATGTCTTCTTCTTTAGCATCAACTATTTTTTGTTTGTAATCTGGATGCGCATCACATTCTTCTGTACAGATAAATCGTGTTGCCATTTGAACGCCGCTGCATCCGATTGCAAGATACTTCTCAATATCTTCTTTCGTAAAGACTCCACCTGCTGCAATAACAGGAATGTCACGACCATACTTCTCGTTATATGGTTTTAACACATCTAAAACTTCTAGGCATAATTCTTCTAAGTTTTTAACTTTTCCAGAAGCCATTTCTTCTTTTGTAAATCCTAAGTGACCACCAGCCAGTGGCCCTTCGACTACAACAAATTCTGGTACAGCATTAAACTTACGATCCCATCGTCTAAGTAATACATTTGCACTGCGACCGCTACTGACGATAACAGCACCTTTAACATTTGAATCTTTAATATATTCATACATATCTGTTGGTAACCCAGCACCTGATATAATAAAGTCTATATCACATTCACTTAAGAAGCGTACAGTTTCCTCATAGTTATTTGTAGCATGCATGACATTAACACCTAAGATACCATCTTTGTTAACTTCACGCACTAAATCAATCTCGCGTTTGATATCTCGCAAGTTAGCCTCAGTATTATTTTTTTTATGATCAGGAGATTTAAATCCTGATTGAGCACTTGATAGTGTTCCAACTAACCCTTCATTCAATACAGCAGATACTAAATTATGGAAGCTGATTCCAATTCCCATTCCACCTTGAATAATTGGTTTCGTTACTTTTTTTCCGTTTATCTCAAAATATGTCTTCATTATTGCATACTCATTCCGCCATCAACACTGATCGCTTGTCCTGTAATATATTTTGAATCATCGCTAGCTAGGAATGCTACTAAGTTAGCAACATCATCAACACTACCTAAACTTCCTAATGGAACTTTATCTAAGATGGCATTAACAGCCTCTTCACTCAACTTATCTGTCATAGCTGTTTTGATGAATCCTGGGCATACAGCATTCACTGTAACACCACGACTTGCAAACTCTCTTGCAGCAGACTTCGTCAATCCAATTAAACCAGCTTTACTTGCAGCATAATTTGCTTGACCAATATTACCAATTTTACCAATAACACTTGCCATATTAATGATACGACCACTGCGTTGTTTAAACATCGGACGGTTAACATGCTTAATCATATTGAATGCACCCTTTAAGTTAACATTGATGACATTCTCAAAGTCAGCTTCTTTCATTCTCATAATCAATGTATCAATTGTAATACCGGCATTGTTAACTAAGATATCAACTTTACCTAACTCTTGAATCGTTGTATCTACTAAATTCTTTGAACTCTCAATGTTTGTTACATCACCATCAACAATGATTGCTTTTACTCCGTGTGATTCTACTTCAGCTTTTACAGCTAAAGCTTCTTCTTTAGCAGCTTCACCTAAGTAGTTAATTGCAACATCACAACCAAGAGACGCTAATTTGAGTGCGATTTCTTTCCCTATACCTCTACTTGCTCCAGTAATTAAAGCAACTTTGTTATCTAATTTCATATTATTCTCCTAGTTTTGTTAAAGTACGTTCTAGTGACTTCATGTCTTCAACATTAAACACTTTAACTTTAACACCCATATCTCTCATGATCATCTTCACAAATCCTGATAGTGCTTTTCCTGGACCGATCTCAATAAATGTATCAACACCGTCTTCTATCATCTTCTTGATTGATTGGTCCCACTTAACAGAATTCATCACTTGATCTTTTAAGATGGTTCTAAACTCTTCTTTATTATTTATGTACTTGGCAGTAGTATTAGCCACAACTTGATTGTCATTGTTATTAATCTCAATTGATTTCAAGTCTTGTTCTAAATTGATTGCTGCTGGTTCAAGCATCGATGTATGGAAAGGTCCACTTACATTTAACTCAATTGCTTTCTTTGCACCCATCTCAGTTGCTAGTTCCACTGCTTTCTTAATTGTGTTTGTCTCACCACCGATCACTATTTGACCAGGACAGTTGTAATTTGCAACTTCACAAATTCCAAACTCACTTGCTTTATCACAAAGTGCCAACACATCTTCTATACTCATTCCAATGATTGCTGCCATTGATCCCTTACCAGGTTCAACTGCCTCACTCATATACTTTCCACGTTTATTCACTAACTTAACTGCATCTTCAAACTTGATAACATCCGCAGCTACTAAAGCAGAATACTCACCCAATGATAATCCTGCAAACACATCAGCTTGTAACCCTTTTTCCTTAACTACTTCAAGCAATGCAATCGATGTTGTTAAGATAGCTGGTTGTGTATATTCTGTTTGGTTAATTAAATCATTCTCTTCAAAACAAATTTTCTCTAAATCAAATCCTAATTCTTGGCTGGCCTTCTTAAAAATTAAAGCAGCACAATCAAATTGATTTGCTGCTTCTAAGCCCATGCCAACATACTGAGCACCCTGCCCAGAAAACAAAAATGCTGTTTTTGACATGATAATTCTCCTTATTTTGATTCGATATATTTGATAATATCGTTAACAGTTTTTAATTTAGCAATATCTTCTTCTGGTACTTCAATATCGTACTCATCTTCAAGGCTCATTACTAATTGCATAACTGCTAAAGAGTCAGCACCTAAATCTTCAATAATATTTGCTTCTAAATTTACATCACTTTCTTCGCATCCTAATTCATCTACTAATAATTCTGTTAATTTTTCTAACATGATAATTCCTCCAAATTTTCTTTTTATTTTATATTTATCTGTGTGATTAATATGTAAGACTTACTGCTCCCCACGTTAAACCACCACCGAATCCAACTAAGATTAGTCGGTCTCCTTTTGTTACTAATCCCTTTTGTACCATCTCATCTAATGCAAGCGGGATACTTGCTGCCGATGTATTCCCTACACGGTCTAAGTTCATATAGAACTTTGATAAGTCTGCTTTCATTGATTTTGCTGTTGCTTCAAGTATTCTACTATTCGCTTGATGACAAACAACATATTTATAATCTTCTAATGTAGTCCCATCTTGTTCTAAAATGGCATTAATAGACTTCTTAACAATTCTTGTAGCAAACTTAAATACAGCTTGTCCATTCATTGCTAATTGACCTTTAGCATAACTCTCCAAATTAGAGTATGGATTTTCATTTATGACATTACCAAGTGTTAACACTTTTTCACGATCACCTTTTGAACCTGTGTAAAAGCTCATAATCTCACTTTCATTATCTTCTGATAACACAACAGCTCCAGCTCCATCACCGAATAAAATGGCTGTTCCTCTATCTTTCCAATCTAAAGTCTTGGTAATATTTTCTGCTCCAATAACTAAAGCATTTTTATACATCTTGGTTTTAAGCATTGCTGTTGCAACATTAAGGGCGTAAACAAACCCACTACACGCTGCGTTTAAATCAAATGATGTACAGTTCTTTGTAATGTTTAACTTATCTTGAATAATACATGCCACACTCGGCATATTACCGTCACCTGTAAAGGTTGCGGTAATGATTAAATCAATATCTTCTGCAGCAATATTTGCATTCTCTAATGCTTTTAACGCTGCTTTATATCCTAGTTCAGATGTATCAACAGCAGCAACATGTCTGCTTCTAATTCCAGTACGTTGACTGATCCATTCATCTGACGTTTCTAGTATTTGCTCTAAATCTACATTTGAAACAACTTTCTCAGGTAAATAAGAACCAATACCTTTAATTGCTATTTTCATCTGCTGGCTCCTGCATATTATAGAAGAATGATTTCAATTTATATAATGATTCCAATAAAACGATTTGTTCTTCTAATTTATAATCTTCTGTTAATTTTTCAATCATGTTGCGATGGAAATCATTGTGAATCTCAACTATTGCTTGACCTTCCATTGTTAAACCAAGCAAAGTCTTTCGTTTATCATCAACAATTTTGTATTTCTTTGCATAGCCTTTATCAACTAATCTGTTTATTGATGTTGTTAATGTTCCCTGAGTAACGTTTAGCCTTTGGCTAACTTCTTTCATCGTTGTTACTTCAGATTTTTGAATCGCTTCTAATACATGAACTTCATTCATTGTTAACTTAACACCACGTTCACTTAAATAATCATCTTCAATCATTAATATATAGTTAAATAGTTCCACAAGTATCTCGTTAATTAACTCCTTTGTCTTAGTCGTCATATTTCCCCATTTCTCGATATTTCTTATATCGTAAGTCGACTAACTTATTCTTCTTTAACTTTTTAAGTTCAGTTAAATCTTTAATCAACTTGTATTTAATATTCTCAAATACTAATGTATCTTCAACTTTCATACCACCGATTGGTTCATTGATAACTCCGTCAATTACTTTTAACTGATATAAATCTTTTGCAGTTAACTTCATCATCTCAGCTGCTTCCTTTTTAAGATTAGCATCTTTCCATAGAATAGTTGCAAATCCTTCGGGGCTAAGAATCGAGTAAATCGCATTTTCTAACATATATACTTTGTCTGCAACTGCTTGCGCTAATGCTCCACCTGAACCACCTTCACCAACTACAATTGAGATAATTGGTACTTTAAGTCCTGACATTAACATTAGGTTTTTAGCTATTGCCTCACCTTGACCTCGTTCTTCTGCTCCAATACCTGGGTATGCTCCCGGAGTATCTACAAAATGAATGACAGGTCGGTTGAACTTTTCTGCTTGTTCCATCAAGCGATAGGCTTTACGGTATCCTTCAGGATTTGGCATTCCAAAGTTTCTTTTGATATTTTCTTCGGTTGTTCTACCTTTTTGCTGAGCAATTACCGTTACCGGCATTCCTTTTAAATAAGCAATTCCACCTACGATGGCATTATCATCACCAAAGTAACGATCTCCATGTAACTCAATAAAGTCATCAAAAATGTAATTAATATAATCTAAACTAGTTGGCCTTTCAGCACTTCTAGCTAACTCGACACGATCCCATGCTGTTAAACCGTTCATTATTTCGCCTCCTTATGCAGTTGCAATAATTTAGCAAGTCTATCTCGTAAGTCTTCTCGTTTAACAATTAAATCAATAAATCCTTTTTCTAACAAAAACTCACTTGTTTGGAATCCTTCAGGAAGTTCTTGTTTAATTGTTTGCTCGATTACTAACTTTCCTGCAAATCCAATCATTGCATTTGGTTCTGCAATAATAATGTCACCTAGCATTGCAAAACTTGCAGTAACACCACCATAAGTTGGGTTAGTTAATATTGGAATATATAAATTTCCTGCTGCATGATGACGTTGGAAGGCTGCAGAAGTCTTTGCCATTTGCATTAACGACATGATTCCTTCTTGCATTCTAGCTCCACCACTTGCGATAAAGGCTACAACAGGGTAATTGTGTCTTGTCGCTCTTTCAACAGCTCTAGTAATTTTTTGACCAACAACACTTCCCATAGAACCCATCATAAAATGTGAATCCATCACAATCACAACTGTTCTTACTCCACCAATAGACGCGTATCCGGTAATGACAGCTTCATCTAACTCTGAAGTCGTACGTGCTCCTGTAATCTTTTTGTTGTAATCCTTAAAGTCCAATGGATTAACAAACTCTTCATATGAACCAAACTCAATAAAAGTTGAGTCAATAATCATATTCAATCGGTCTTTCGCATGCATTCTGAAGTATTCTCCACAAGTACATACAAAGTTGTTTTGTTCAATATCTTTGTAATACATAGAGTTATTACACTTTCTACATTTTACATATAAATTTTTATTTCCCATGCTCTTGCGATACTCGCGAACTTGGTTTCTAGATTGATACTTCTTAAAATCAGCCTTAGTTTTAGTTAAATAATCTTTAATTGCCATTATAATTTATCCTCATAGTATTTCTTCATAAATCCTGTATCAAAATCACCCTCGCGGAAATCTTGATGATCTAATAACTCACATTGAAACTTTATGTTGGTTTTAATTCTTCCTCCAATAACCATTTCACTTAAAGCTTGTTTCATTTTACTAATTGCTGATTTTCTATCTTTACCATGGACAATAAGTTTTGCAATCATTGAGTCGTATGTTGGTGGAATAGTATATCCTTGATAAATCGCAGTATCTATTCGTACCCCATTACCTCCAGGAAGATTTAAGAAATCTATTTTTCCTGGTGATGGCATAAACTTGTTATCTGGGTCTTCAGCATTGATTCGACATTCAATTGAATGCCCCTTATACTCAACACTTTCTTGAGTGAAGCTCAGTTTATTACCTGCTGCAACACTTATTTGCTCTTTGATTAAATCTATTCCTGTAACCATCTCAGTTACTGGATGTTCTACCTGAATACGTGTATTCATTTCGATAAAGTAGAAATTCAAGTCTTTATCTAATAAGAATTCAATTGTTCCAGCATTCTCATAACCAACATATTTTGCTGCTCTTTTTGCTTCAGCAGCCATTTGCTCTCTAACCTCTTGAGTTAAAATTGGACAAGGTGATTCTTCAATCATCTTTTGATTACGTCGTTGAAGTGAGCAATCTCTTTCTCCCAGTGTCACAACATTACCGTGTTCATCAGCAATGATTTGAATCTCAACATGTTTTGGATTCTCGACATACTTTTCCATATACATGCTGTCATCACCAAAGGCGTTCTTAGCTTCTACCTTTGCTTGGTTATAACCATTTACTAATTCTTCTTCATTGTAGGCAATACGCATTCCGCGTCCACCACCACCGGCACTTGCTTTAACAATGACAGGATACCCCATCTCATTTGCTAATTGAATTGCATGATTGATTCCAGTAAGGACTCCATCAGATCCAGGCACTACAGTTACTTTTGCTTCCTGCATTAGTTTTCTAGCATTTGCCTTATCTCCCATGTCGTCAATAATCTTACCAGCTGGCCCGATAAATTTAATCCCTGCTTCAGCACATCTTCTTGAAAACTCACTATTTTCACTTAAGAATCCAAATCCTGGATGAATTGCATCAGCACCTGTTTCGATGGCTGCACTTAATATGTTTGCCATATTTAAATAACTTTCAGATGACTTAGCACCACCAACACAAATTGCCTGATCGGCAAGTTGCACGTGCAAAGCATCTTGATCTGCTTTTGAATATATTGCTATAGTCTGAATGTCTAACTCATGAGCTGCTCTAATGATTCGAACAGCAATCTCACCACGATTTGCTACTAATAACTTTTTAAACATCGTTGATGATAAACAGCGGCTGTTCAAACCCAACCACTTCCTCGTTTTCTACTAAGATCTTTGTAACCTTACCATCAAATGGTGCAGTGATTTCATTCATGACTTTCATCGCTTCAACAATACATAATGTTTGACCGGCTTTCACAATATCCCCTTCTTGGCAGAAAGGTTCAACATCTGGTCCTGATGCATGATAAAATGTTCCTACTAATGGGCTTACTACTTCTTTTCCATCAGCCACATCTTCAAATTCAAAACTTGATTCTATATTCACATTCTCAGTAACAGGAATCATTGTTCCTTGTACTCTTTTCGCTTTAATCGATTTTATTTGGTTTTTGTCAAACTCAACTTCAAGTTCACCTAAACCACTTTTGTTGAAAAAATCAACAAACTCTTTTACTTTTTTAAGTTCCATAGTCTTCCTCCAAAATACTTTGATATTCAAACTAACTACACTATATAGCATAATACTTTGAATGTCAAACTATTTTTTAAAAACCCCTTTTCAAATCAATTTCGATGATATATAATATGAACCAATTACCAAAGCAAAGGGGATAATTATGATAATTCAACCAAAAATAAGAATGAATATCTGTACAACTGTCCATCCAAAGGGATGTGAACAGGCTGTAATGAATCAAATCAATGCAGTAAATAACATGGAAAAATATGAGGGACCTAAAAATGTTTTGATCATTGGAGGATCAAGTGGCTATGGGCTTTCATCACGTATCAGCTTAGCATTTGGAGCAAATGCTAACACAATAAATGTAAGTTTTGAAAGTGCACCAAAAGGAAAAAGAACAGGTTCACCAGGGTGGTGGAACAATAAGTATTTCTTAAAGCATGCTAAAGAAACTGGTAACAAACATTTTGATTTTAATGGAGATGCTTTCAGTCATGAACTAAAAGCTGAAGTCATTGATTACATCAAAAAAGAGTTCGGAAAAATTGACCTTGTTATTTATTCACTAGCAAGTGGAGTCAGAGTTAACCCAGATACAAAAGAAACGGTTAAATCCGCTTTAAAAACAATTGGAGAACCTTTTACAGGTCAAACAATTGATATTGCAACCCTTACTACAAAGGATATTACAGTCGACGCTGCTACAGATGAGGAAATAGCAGATACTGTATATGTGATGGGTGGAGATGACTGGAAAATGTGGGTTGATGCACTTAATCAAAATGATTGTTTAGATCAAGGTGTTAAAACGATTTCTTATACATATGTTGGTGGTAAAACAACCGACGTCATCTACCGACTAGGTTCAATTGGGCAAGCTAAAAGAGACTTAGAACTAAAATGTGAAATCATCAATAACATGCTCAAAACAAAATATGATGGTGAAGCATTGATTTCTTCAAGTAAAGCGGTTACAACAAAAGCTAGTGTACACATACCAGCCATGGCTATCTACATGTCTTGCTTATACGAAAACATGATGAAACACGATTGTCATGAATCAATCATTGAACATAAACATCGCTTGTTTAAAGATTGTGTTTACGGAGATGTTAACTTAAAAGATGAAAAGGGACGTATTCGCGTTGATAAAGATGAATTGTCCGACCAAATCCAAGAAGAAACTATTGATATGATGTATAGTTTAAGTTTAAAAGAAGTATTAAATTTAGATGGCGGAAAACTATTCTTAAGTGAATATTATCAGTTAAATGGATTCGAGTTTCCTGAAGTTAATTATTGTGAGGATGTTGATCTTGATAAACTGATTAACGAATAAGAAAAAAGTCTACAAATGTAGACTTTTCTTTTATTTTATAGAGTCGTAAAACGATTTGATATTCACTACTAATCCATTATGACGTGACTCTTCACAGGCAAATGCCATAACATGACTTTCTACTGAAACTTCAGCAGAGGTTAAAGCTTTTCCTTCACTTCCCTTTAACAAGTTAACAAAGTCTTCCATAATCCCATAGTCTCCACCACCATGTCTTCCCTTGACTGAATCAAGTTCTATCAATTGTGTTTCTTCTCCAAAGACCGTGAGTTCAATCACACTTTTTCTATCGTCACCTCGTATCTCACCTAAAGAACCCATCAGTTTTATTGTACGATGTGTTTTATCGGTAAAAGCGCTTAAATTAAAGGTTGCTGTAACATCATTTTCAAATTCCATCATAACTACTTGATGATCACAAACATCATTATCACAATGATAAACACAGCGTCCATATGGACCCTCCTTTAAGGCCTTTGTTACTCCTTCAGATGTATGGTCATCAGTTATAACAGATGATGGCCAGTGACCAATATGTTTATAGTATAGTGCTGGTGCTGAGTATGGACACTCTTTTTCAAGACTACACTCCAGACAACGTTTTGCAGAATTCTTAGGTGCGTTACTCGCTTTAAAGTGACTTAAATTACCAAATGATGAAATCTTAGTACACTTGCTACCAACTAGCCATAACATGATATCCATATCATGACAGCTTTTAGCCAAAATTATTGGGCTTGACTCTCCTTCATTTCTCCAGTTACCCCTTACAAAACTGTGAGCCATATGATAGTATCCAATGTTTTCATTGTGCTGCATTGAACGTAAGTCACCAATCACTCCACTACCTATCAACTCTTTGAGTTTTGAAAAGAACGGTGAATACCTCAGAACATGACAAATCATAAAATTGTTATCATATTGTTTAGCAAGTTCACCTAAAGCAACAATTTCCTTTATATCATTCGACATTGGTTTTTCAAGCAACACATCATATCCTTTTTCAAGGGCAATCTTTGTTGGCTTAAAATGCATATCATCTTGAGTTGCGATGATGATACCATCACTTAAACGCTCACAATCAAGCAGGTCTTCCCAAGAAGAGAAGATGTTTTCTTCTTTAATATTGTGAGTTTTTGCAAACTCTTTTCTTTTAACTTCATTAGGTTCTGCAACTGCAACAATCTCTAAATCATTTGGATAATCTAGTGCATACAATGCATATGAATCTTTTCCTCTATCTCCCGCTCCCACAACAGAAATAGATACCTTGTTTCTATTTTCCTTATTATTCATTGTTTGTTTTCCTCCACATAAAAGTTATTTATTGTGACAATTTTATCATGAAATATCAAATCTAGATAGGGGGCAATTTGACAAATATAATTAATTAGCAAAATAAAAAAATGCTGTATGAACAGCATCTTTCTTGTTATAAAATACTACTAATTTGTTCTTCGACAAATTGGTTCGTATATAAGTTGTAATAATGACCTTCATTCTCGATCAACTCTTGATGAGTACCTGATTCAATAATCTCTCCATCCTTTAATACTAGGATTAAATCTGAAGAAACGATTGTAGAAAGTCTATGTGCGATGATGAAACTTGTTCTTCCTTCTAACATCTTATCAATTGCTTCTTGAATCATCTTTTCTGTTTCAGTATCAATTGATGAGGTTGCTTCATCAAGAATCATGATTGCTGGATCACTAATTAAAGCACGTGCAAATGATACTAATTGCTTCTCACCTACACTTAATTTTGATCCTCCTTCACCTACTTCTGTATCAAAACCACTCTCGAACTTTTCTACAAACTTGTCAATGTTGACTACTTTTGCAATTGCTTCAATCTCTTCATCAGTTGCATCAAGTTTTCCGTATCTAATATTATCTCGAATAGTTCCACTGAATAAGTGTGGACTTTGTAAAACATATCCTAAATTTGAATGTAACCATCCAACACTGCGCTCCTTATAGTCACGCCCATCAATATAAATCTTCCCTTCACTTGGTTCGTAGAATCTACAAATCAAGTTAACGATAGTTGATTTACCAGCTCCGGTATGACCTACTAAAGCAACACTTGATCCCGCCTTAATATCTAAGTCAAAATCTGTTAAAACTTGTTCACCAGTCTTATATTTGAATGTTACCTTATCAAATTTAATATCACCATGAAGTTTTTCATAGTTTTCAGTTTTAGGATGTTCAAGTGTTCCGTATTTTCCAATTACTTCTTCACTATCAGTAATCTCATTTACAGTATCAATTAAACCAAGAACACGCTCTGCACTCGCTTGCGCTTGCTGCATCTCAGCAAAAATCGATGCAACTTGCATAATTGGATCTATAAAGCGGATCGAATTCGTAATAAATAAATATAATACCCCAACCGTAATTACTTCATCTATAACATCAATTCCCCCGAAATAAAATCCTAATGATGTTGCTGTATAACCAACAATTAATACTGCTGGACTCATTAGAGCAGAAAACATTGCTGCCCTCACGGAACTTCTTCTCATTCCTCTAGTCTCAGTATTAAAGTTCTTTAAGTTTTTAGACTCTAAGTTTAAAGTCTTTGTGGTTTTAGCACCACCTATACCCTCATTAAATAATCCTGTAATCTTAGAATTAATCTTTCTTACAGCACGGTATTCAATAAGAATTTTCTTTCTTAAATACGCCACAATGATAAACATGATTGGAATAACACTTAATACGATTAATGCCAATTTCATGTTATAAACCATCATTACTATTGCGATAAATGTCATATTTAAGAATGACCATACAATATCAATAACTCCCCAACTTAAAATATGAGAAATTCTTCTTGTATCAGATGTAACTCTACTCATTAACCATCCTACATTGTTTGTATCAAAGAATGAATATGATAATGATTGAAGTTTCTCGAAAGCTTGTTGGCGAATATCATATGCTAGTCTGATTTGAATCTTCCCAGCATACTTAATAAACATAAATACTGTCACAACAACGGTAAAAATCAGAAATATGTAAGTTGCAATAAACCACCCAATATTGTCATATGATTGTGGCGTGATAAAATCATCAATCGCAACTGTGTTCATGATTGGTAATGCAGCCTCAGCAAAAGCTAAGACTCCCATTGCACCTAGTGCCCATTTTAAGTCGTTCTTGTAAACAATTAAAATCTTGTATAATTTTTTCCAAATACCAAAGTCAAACTTGGTATTATAATCCATTTCCTCATTCTCATGCATGAATCTCACCACCTTGCGTATCTGAGTAATCAGACTCTAGTTTTGTTTGGATATCCCACAATTCCTTATAGAATCCACCTTGGCTTAACAATTCTTCATGAGTTCCCATCGCTGCAACTTTTCCATCATCAAGCATAATGATTTTGTCTGCTACCATAGCAGTTTGCACACGGTGGGTAATGATAAATACAGTTGTTGATTCATTTCTTACCTTAAGTGCTTTTCTAATTGAAGCATCTGTTTCTGTATCTACAGCACTTAAAGAATCATCAAACACTAGTATTGGTCGTTCATCAATTAACATTCTCGCTATCGCCACACGTTGACGTTGACCCCCACTTAATGTTACACCTCGTTCACCGATCATTGTGTCATAACCTTTTTCAAAGTTAACAATGTCGTTGTGAACACAAGCTACTTGAGCAGCTTCTGTAATCTTTTTGCGGTCTAAGTTTTTGTGTGTGATTCCAATGTTTTCAAAAACACTTCTTGAATATAAGAAAGGCTCTTGTAAGATAACACCAATATTTTTACGAATCCATTTCTTAGATATATCTTTCAGTTCAACACCATCAACTCGGATTGAACCTGACTGATAATCTACTAAACGATTCAATAGGTGTACAAGTGTTGATTTACCAGCACCGGTACGCCCCATAACTGCAACATTTTCTCCAGCATTAACGCTAAATGTTATATCTTCTAGCAAATCAATTGTTGAATCATCAAACCTAAATGAAACATTCTCAAATTCGATTCCACCTTTGATCTCTGGTTTTAGCATTGTATCACCATCATGGTATTCAACTTCATTACGCATAATTTCGTCAATACGTTCAAGCGATACTGAAGAACGTCCAAAGTCGGCTAACATTCTACCTAAACCACGCACTGGCCATAACACCATGTTCACGTAAGTTAAGAATAAGATTAATGTACCAACCGTCATATTTCCTTCAATAACGTTATAACCACCTATAATGATTGTTGCAAGATATTGTAGATTTACAAGCATATCACACGCAGGCCAATAAATCGCCATATACATCAATAACTTGTAATCCTTCTTTGAATAATCATCAGAAGTTTCTGTAAACTTCTTGATTTCATATTTTTCACGGTTAAAGGCTTTTACAACCCTGATCCCCGTTAAATTTTCTTGTAAAGTCGTTGTCATTTTTGACTCTGCTTCCTCTACATTTGTAAATGTTTCCTTGATTTTCTTAAAGTAAATATAAGAAAACGCAAAGATGATTGGCGTAGAAAATAACGTTGCCAGTGTCATCATGACATTAAAGCGCAACATCTGAAAAATGGTAGAAATCAACAGCATAATAACCCACATCATTTGTGGAAGTTGGTTAAATGCAAATTGTCTAACCTGATCAATATCAGATGTACATCTTTGAATTAAATCTCCTGTATCGGAGTTAGTATGGTAACTGTAACTTAAATCCTGAATGTGCGAGTATAATGTATTTCGCATCTTTTCAGCCATACCTTCTGCATATTTCGCCTTAAGTGAATTTAGTAAGAATAATAAAACTCCTCTAATCGCTTGGAACGAAACTAATGCAATCCCTAAAAATAATAACTGCCCGACTATTCCATCTCCTGAATTGATGTAATTTTGAATAAAACCGGGTAAACTTGATTCTTTTCCTGAAAAAATTGTGTCAATAGCATGTTGGGTAAACTGTGGTACCATCGTTCGCGTATATGATGCAAACAATGTGAACAAAAATACCAGCAATAAGTAGTGCATAACACCTTTAGACCAAAAGATAAACCTTTTTATAGCCTTCAAACTCCTCACTCCTTACTTTATGTAATTAAAATAGTTAAAATAGTACACCTTCTCTGATGATTTTAATCACTCCCTTCCAAAGTACATTCTAACACAATTTTAATCTAATATAAATATAAAATTTGAGTATCTAGAAATTAAAAAAAGCCGCATTGCGGCTTAATCTAAATTATCATTATTAAAGAAATTACCAATAATCCCCTTACAATCAGATATGCTTACAAAGCTAGATGAGTCAACTCTGTTTATAATATCTTTTAAATTGACAAGTTCATAAGAAGTAATGATAATTATCAACATTTCCTTATGGACTTTTGAGTAACCACCCGTTACATTTACACGAGTCATACCTCTGTGAATCTTATTAAGAATTGCACTTGCTAAGTCATCAGCATGTTCAGTGATAATCTCAACTCTAATTTTTTTATAACGAGTATGGAACTTATCAATGATTGACGATGTGATAAACGAACCCATAACTGTATACAAAGCGATTTCAACATTTGCTTGTAAACCGGCAATAATCGCAACACCGGCATTCATCATTAATGCCACTTGTCCGATACTTAAATCCTTCTTAAACGAGTAATATAAACTCAAGATGTCGGTCCCCCCTGTTGACCCTCCTGCTTTAAGAGTTAAAGTAATACCAACTCCATAAATTAATCCACCACAGATGGTGTTAAGTAAAATGTCCGTCATGTAAACATGTTGAGGAATTATCTTAACAAAGAACGACACTAAGATTACACTCAAAATAGTATAGAATGTAAAACGGTTACCTAACTCTCTTACTGCTAAAAATAATAATGGTAAGTTTAAAGCCATTAGCCAAAAACTCATTCCCAAATCAAAACTTGTTCCTTCCAAGAATGATGCGACAATCATAGATAATCCTGTTACCCCAAGAGTATATAATCCACTTGAGTTATAAAACATATTGATTGCAACCGCTGAAAGAATCGAACCAAGTGTAACCATCAGAATCCCTTTTAAACTAGCGATTCTTCTAATCTCTTTTAAAAGTTTCTCACGTTTAGTCATCGATTAATTCTACCTCCACATTATTAATCTTTGCAAACTCTTTGACAATCTTACCTGTCGTTATATCTAAGTTGTTTGCATCATTGCCAACAGATTTGATTGAACGAGAAAGTTTATCCCACCTCTCACTAAATCGGTTAAACTCAGTTGATAATTTATTTAACTCTTGGTGAATAACTGTCGCATACTTATCTTTCTCAATATTCATCAAGATTACTTGTAATGTTGTTAAAGTTGACATAAGCGTTGTTGGTGATGCCATCCAAACACGTTTCTTTTGCCCATACTCAATCAAATCATAATGATACGCATGTAGTTCAGCAAAAACTGCTTCTGCTGGGATAAACATGATTGCTTGATCAGCTGTTTCACCATCAATAATGTATTTGCTACTAATATCATTAATGTGTTTTTTCACATCATCTTTAAACATTTTAAAGGCTTTGTCTCTCACTGATGCTTCTTGTGTCTTATCTATCATCAACTTGTAATTACTTAATGGGAACTTTGAGTCAATACATAAGATTCCTAGATTTGGTGTAAACAACACAGCGTCTGCACGGCTATTATTTGAAAGAGTATATTGTTTTTGATAGACTTTATCATTTCCCTCACCAAATATGTTGGATAAAATTGTATACATTTGTACCTCACCAAATGCTCCACGTGCTGTTTTATCTGTTAGTACTGCTTGAAGCGATACAATATCACTACTTAAATCTTCAATCTTTTTCTGTGCAGCATCAATTTTTGTAAGTCGCTGCAAGATATTAGTAAACGTTTTATTTGATGTTTCAAAATTCTTATCAAGTCGTTCATTCACTTTATCAGATATCATCATCAAACGTTCTTCTATTTTTAAGTTAAGGCCTTCAAAATCTTTGTTCATTGTTTTTGATAGACTCTCTCTAAAATCATTTAACCTGTCTGTGATTCTAACCAACTCTTCACTCAAGTTTTTATTCATACCCAACTTTAAATCATGCTGTTCTTTTGATAAAACACGTTCAAAATTTTGAAAACTCTCTTTCAAGTTAGCAAAATCATTCATATTGTTTCTTGTAATTTGCTCTTTGAACTCTCCAAGCATATTAGTCATATCCTTATCAAGCTCGTTAAATTTATTCATTAATGCTTTTTCGTTGATATTGTTGGTCATTGTTATAATCACCAAAATAAGTAATACCACCAAAAGTCCAATTATAATATAGTCAATCATTTATCGCGTGAGCAAGCTCACTTCCCTCCTTCACCCAAGTAATATAATCATATTTTAACATAATTATTGTTAACAATTATATCTTAACTCTCAAAAAAAGCAATAAAAAAACTGATAGTTAAACTATCAGTTAATCAACTTTTTCTTGATAGAAGTTTCCTACTATTCGTTTACAGTCTGAAATACTTAAAAAGGCATTAGGGTCAACCTTTGCGATGGCTTCATTTAAATGAACCAATTCATATGAGGAGATAATGATAATCAACATTTCTTTCTCTCTACCCGAGTACAACCCAGTAACATTCACTTTTGTAATCCCACGTCTAACACGCCCCATGATTTCTTCAGCTAGTTCGTTACCTTTTTCAGTAACAATATCCAATCTAAGTTTCTTATACCTTGTATGGAACTTATCAATAATCGTTGAAGAGATGAATGAAGCCATCACAGTATATATGGCAACCTCTACATTGGCTTGTAATCCTGCAAGCAAGGCTACAGAGGCATTCATCATCAATGCAAGCTGGCCAATACTCATTTCTCTTCTAAAAGAGAAATATAAACTTAAGATATCTGTTCCACCCATTGATCCACCTGACTTTAATGTTAAGGTAACACCTATTCCAAAAAAGATTCCTCCAACTAAGGCATTTAACAATATATCCTCCATTAATATCATTTCTGGTATTAATCTAACTAGAATCGACACCATTACAATTGAAAGAATAGTGTGCACTGTAAAGCGCTTACCTAGAGTCTTAATCGAAAGGAACATTAACGGTAAGTTTAAAATGATCATCCAAAAACTTATCCCGAAATTAAATATAGTTTGCTCTAACTGATTCGATACAATCATCGACAAACCAGTGATTCCAAGCGAATACAACCCAGCTGATCTGTAAAATAGGTTTATGGCAACTGAAGCTGAAATTGAACCTAACAACACAGTTAAGAAACTCCTAATACTAATCACCTTATAAAACTCTTTATTAATTATCTTACTCATCGTAACACCTCATTTCGACAACCACATTCTAGCATATCAATAATATAAGTGTTAATAATATGATAAAAAAAAAGAAGGCTTTCACCTTCTAAATTATTCTGACATTAACTGTTTGTTTTTGCTCAATGGGATAAACACTAATATTACGATGATAGTAGAGAAGAACATGTATGGTCCGTTATAAGCAATAGATCCTCCCCAAGTTGCTTCCCAAGCATATACACCAACAACAGTGTGGCTTGCAAACCTCAATAAACAAGCAAATACAATCCCAATTACAGCACGTGGAGTGCTTTTTCCGTAAACACTTGATAATCCAATCACACCAAATGCAATAATGTAATCTAAAGCCACTTGAGTGAATGACGCGATATATCCTCCCAAAAGTGCTTGAAGAGCCCCTAATAAAATACCTGTAATAATACCTGGTCTAACCCCTCTTCTGAATGCCATGATAACTACTGGTAACATTTCTAATGAAACACTTCCTCCATTTGGCATTTGATACAATTTGACATATCCTAAAACATATGCCACTGCTGCCATAACAGCAATTTCAATCATAATTGTTAAACTTTCTCTTTTCATGTGAATCTCCTTTCAATTTTAAGGATAATCGTATTAAAAAACGGTATATCCCTAGGGATATACCGTAAAAAACCGACTCATCCCTACGCTAGCATTACCTAGATCAGGTTAAGGGTCGTGCAAGTGCACCTCTCAGCCGTAGCTCCCCTGTTATAACCAAACCGATTATATTACAACTCGAAATATTTTTCAACTAATTTGCCAATAAGATATGCCAAACCTAAAACTATTCCAGTTATGACAAGGCTTTTTATATTACCCGTTAAAATGAAGTCGCTAATATTACTACCTACATAAGTTAATAATATCAACATGATAAACTTACCAATCGCTAATGCAGCGATAAATTTATCACGATCAAACTTCAAATATCCACAAGTAGCGTTCACTACTGAACTTGGTGTAAATGGGAAACAATAGATCAACATCAAAGGAATCATTCTTTCCTCATTTATAAATTTTATTCGTTTAAATTGTTTTTTCTCTCTTTTTCTAAAAACATACTTAAAAAAAGTAAATACTAATAATGACCCCACTACATTTCCAGCATAACTAAACAAAAAGCCTAGATAAGGTCCAAAAATATAGGTGTTGATTGCAACAATAGCTACTAATGGTAAAACAGGTAACAATGACTCAACAAAGGGTAATCCAAACCCAATCAATGGTCCAAGGTACCAATGAGTAGCTACAACTTCTCTTAAAAATTCTTGATCAAGTAATTTCTCCAACATCGTAACACATCCTATTACTTAAAATATCTCCAATACAAAAACGCACTTCTTAGCACTTGATTATCTAACACTTCCTTAGATACATTCAAATCAACTATGTCATCATGATATGATTTTACCAAGAACTTGCCATCTTTTAAAGCATTAAGGTATTTCCTGTTCCTTGAGTTAACCCAACCACAACTACACTTTCTCATTGACTTAATAGGAAAGATAATCATCTTTTCATCCTCTTTAACGATGATTGGTAACTTCGACCGGCTATTAGTTAAAACTCTTGAATGTTCTTTTCTTCCTTCCAATGTCGAACCATACTCTAAGCAATTCTCGCGGATAATGTTTTTGGGTGTTTCATCAATCTCATAGATTTGATTGACTTCATAAACAATCGTTTTGACTCCTGATTCTGATATTTTCGGATACAAAAGAATTGTATCCCTATTTAATGCATACTTCACTTTACCCCTCCAATATTCAATTTAAAACAATTTAAACAAAAAAGCTCCATAAAGGAGCTTATTTTACATCTTCTATTATCTTTTTAACGCGTGACGCTAACCCGTAAATTTGTTCTGTTGGCATTGAACTCATAGCAAATCTAACAAGATCACCTGGCATTGGGATTGTATATATACGATTAGCTTTTAATGCTTCATACACATCGTCACCACAATTTGGTAATGTTACAAAGTATCCTGATTTATGTGGGAAGATTTCCAATCCACATTCATTTGCTTCTGAGACAAAGATTTTTCCGCGTTTTGATAATAAGTCTGACGCTCTCTTTAACTCCAATTCAAATCTTTCAGTTTTTTCACTATCATTAAACAATTTTGCAATTGTCTGAATTCCAATATTGGCACTTGAAGACCATTTCCCACGAGCACCGTATTGGCACACTCTTGTAAATTCTTCAACTGCATCTTTATTATTACTTAATGCTACTTGAGCACCGATTCTAATACCATAGAATGAGAAAGTCTTAGAACCACTAAACGCACAAATCACAATAACATTTTCATGTAAGTCTTTCATTAGTTTTAGATTCTCTCTTGAAGCGTCTAATCCTGCTTCATGGTAATCAATATATGCTAAATCGTATAATAATGCCATTGCATAGCCTTGTTCTGCAAGTTCATTATAAACAGCAATAACTTGTTTCCACTCTTCCATTGTCATTCCATAACCTGTTGGGTTTTGACATGGATCGTTGATTACAGCTAAGACACGACCTTGTTCTTTAGCTATTTGATAACATTTTTCTTTAAAACTATCAATGTTGAAGCACCCTTCATCATTAAATAATTTATACTCATCAATCACAACATTTGCACTTTTTGCCATGATCTTATATGGTTTCCATCCTAAATCAGGTAACAATAATTTTTGCCCTGGTGCTAAATACGTATCAAACGTATTACTAATTGCTCCAGATCCACCTGGTGTCGCCATTGTAGACCAATGCATGTTTTCATTAATATCATTAAAGTGTTGTCTAAATACCCATTTAGCAACTGCTTCTCTGAATGCTGGAGTTCCTGGAGTTGCAGGATAAGGAAGGTACTCAGTTGGTTCTAAATCCTTAACAACTTCCATAACTGTATCAAATACTGTCATTGACCCATCATCTTCAAACAACATTCCAACTGTTGAATTAACTGCATCATCGTACTTCGCACTTGCTTCGCGTGCTTCGATACCAATTTTTAAAATATCACCTGTGATTTTATTATCTTTAGCGTGTTCTGCTACTAAACTTTTCATAGTAGTCCTCCTATTTTTATATCCAAATTAAAAGAGATTTCTCTATCGATATTATATATATTATTAAGTCTCATTACAAGGTTTATAAAGAATCTACCTGTAATTCGGCCTCTTAATATATTATATCAATAAAAGAATCTCTAAGAATTGTTAATATGGTCTTTCCGGGATGATTAATGCACATAAAATATAGAATAGAATTCCTGTTCCAGCAAATAACACTGTTGCTGCGAAGGCAATTCTAACTAATGAAGCATCTAACCCGAAGTATTCTGCAAGACCACCACAAACACCTGCAATAACTTTATCATCATATGAACGATACAATTTTTTCTCCATCAAATCACTCCTTTATCTAAATAATACACTAGAAATTTTCATTAAACAAGACAACCGGTTTCCTTATATAAATCAAGAAATGACAATCAATGGACAATTCAATTGTGCAAAATATCACAACTTATCTAATGTGTAACATGTGTTACATATTTTTGTTTGCCTATCGATTATAATATTTATGAGGTGATTAAATGGCTATTATACAAAATGTTGAGAATTTACATAGCGATAAGACTATTGAGGATAAAGTTATTTCTTTGATTGATCAGCTATCTGCGACAGAGAACTCAACTGAAAAGGATTTACTTTATATTCTAAATAACATATCAAAAAAATCTGCACTCCATTTATATAAAACGGCACGCGAGAAATCCGCTCTATATTATGAAGATCGTGTCTATATGAGAGCATTAATTGAATTTACAAATTACTGTAAACAAGGGTGTAATTATTGTGGAATTCGAGCATTCAACTCCAATGTAGATCGTTACAGATTAAGCAAAGAAGAAATACTAGATTGCTGTAAAGAAGGTTATGAGCTTGGATATAAAACATTTGTTATGCAAGGTGGTGAGGATAACTTTTTTAGCGATGAGATGATTGCTGATATAATCAAGACCATTAAAGAGACATACCCTGATTGTGCAATTACATTATCGTTTGGTGAAAAACCTAAGGAAAGTTATCAAAAGTACTTTGATGCGGGTTGCGATAGGTATTTACTAAGACATGAAACTGCATCAAAAGAGTTATATGAGCACTTGCATCCTAAACCGATGAGCTTTGAGAATCGAATGAAATGTCTTAATGATTTAAAAGATATTGGATTCCAAGTAGGTGCTGGTTATATGGTGGGGTCACCTAGGCAAACTAATGAGGATTTAGTAAAAGATTTACTATTCTTAAAAGAATTCCAACCTCATATGTGTGGTATAGGTCCTTATGTATGTCACAGTGATACACCATTTAAAGGTGAAAGAACTGCTACTGTTGAGGAAACAAGAGTAATGGTGGCTTTAACACGCTTGTTATGTCCTAAGGCTTTGTTGCCAGCTGCTACTGCAATGGGAACTGTTGATCCTGTAGGACGTGAAAAAGCACTAAAATCAGGTGCAAATGTAGTTATGCCAAAAGTAACACCAAGAAGCGTTAGAGCTAAATACGAACTTTATGCTGACATGATTTGTGTTGATGATGAAGCAAGTCATTGTAGAAGCTGTATTGAAGGAAGAATTAACATGGCCGGGTATCAAGTAGATTTACAGCGCGGTGATCATGTTGACTGTGAGGTAGAATAATGAAAACATTTATAGATAAAAGATACATCCAAGCATTATTAGCTGATGCAAAAAAAGCGACAATTGATGAAATAGAACGAATTCTGGAAAAAGCAAAGAAACTTGAAAAACTAGAACATTATGAAGTTGCAGCCCTTCTCCAAATAGAAGACCCTACTCAAAAGAAGAAGTTATATGATACAGCAGGATACATCAAAAATAAATTATATGGAAATCGTGTTGTTCTTTTTGCTCCTTTATATGTAAGTAACTTTTGTACTAATAACTGTACTTATTGTGGATATAAACGAGATAATGAGTTTCCTAGAAAGAAATTAAACAAAGCCCAGATTATGGAAGAAATCCGAGTACTAGAAAAACTAGGACACAAGCGTCTTGCTTTAGAGGTTGGTGAGGATGCAATGAACACCAATATTGACTATGTTCTTGATACAATCGATTGGATTTATGAATCTGGAGATATTAGAAGAATCAATGTTAATATTGCAGCAACAACAGTTGAAAACTATAAAAAGCTGAAGGAAAAAGAAATTGGAACGTACATTTTATTCCAAGAAACATATGATGAAGAGATCTTTGAACAAGTTCATCCAAAATCCCTAAAAGGGAATTATGATCGTCAACTGTTTGCTCATCACCGCGCAATGGAAGCTGGAATTGATGATGTAGGTGGTGGAGTATTATTTGGCCTTGCAGATTACCGTTATGAAGTCCTTAGCTTGTTGTTACATAATGAGGAACTTGAACGTGAACACAAAGTTGGGTTCCATACCATTAGTGTTCCTCGTTTACAAAAGGCTGAAGGAATGGATCTTAGCGATTATCCGCATATGATCGATGATGACGAATTTAAAAAGATCGTCACAATCTTAAGGCTTGCAGTTCCATATACTGGACTTATACTATCAACAAGAGAAACAAAAGAAATCCGTGAAGAGCTAATCAATCATGGTATCACTCAAATCAGTGCTGGTTCACAAACCGGTGTTGGTGGTTACAAGGAAAGTGAAAAGCACCAAGAAGTTAATCAGTTCGAATTAAGTGATGAAAGAAGTCCTATTGAAATCATTAAGTGGTTATTAAAGATGAACTTCCTGCCGTCTTATTGTACAGCTTGTTACCGAATGGGTAGAACTGGAGATCATTTTATGGATATCGTTAAGGCAGGAAAAATTGGAGAGATGTGCCATCCGAATGCCTTAATCACTTTACAAGAATATGTTCTAGATTACGGTGATGACGAACTTCATCAACTTGCTGATGAGTTTATTGCAAGAGAGTTACAAACCATCGCTAATCCAGTAGTGCAAAAAGTGATAACAAGTAACATCGAAAAAGTAAAGAATGGGTCACGCGACTTGTTTGTATAGGAGGAATTATGAATAAAAAACCAACAGCAACAATTCCCCACATTGGGATTTATGGACATAGAAATGCTGGTAAGAGTAGTTTATTAAATGCCCTAGTAGCACAAGATGTTAGTTTAGTATCAGAAATTAAAGGAACTACAACTGATCCAGTTAAGAAGCGAATGGAGCTTATTCCATTTGGTCCTGTTATCTGGATTGATACAGCAGGATTTGACGACAGCGGACTACTAGGTGAAATGAGAGTGGAGCGCACTAGAAAAATGATGATGCAAACTGATTTTGCAGTAATTGTAGTCGATATAAATGAATACCAAAATGATGATAACACTTTATTAATAAAAGAGTTAGAAAGATTTAAAATTGATTACCTAATTGTCTTCAATAAAATTGATACTGTTAATCAAGAGTTTAGGGATAAAGTGTCGGCTGATTTTCCAAATGCAAAATTTGTCTCATCATTTGATGAAAGAAGTGTCGAGAGCTTAAAACAAGATATCATCAGTCACTTATCAACAGAAAAAGATCCTGCGATTGTAGGTGATCTTGTTCCATACGGATCAACTGTTGTACTTGTTGTACCAATAGATTCAGAGGCTCCAAAAGGTCGAATTATTCTACCTCAGGTACAAGTCATTAGAGATTGTTTAGATCACGGATTAAAGACTATCGTTGTTAGAGATACAGAACTCGCTGAAACGTTGGACGAGTTAAGGCAAGTTGATTTAGTCATCACTGACTCACAGGCGTTTAATGAAGTCTCAAAAATCGTGCCAAATGATATTTTACTTACTTCGTTCTCTATCCTTTTTGCAAGGTATAAAGGTGATCTTGATGTTTTAAGAGATGGGATGGAGCAAATGAAAAAATTAACTCCAGAGTCTAAGGTGCTAATTGCTGAAAGTTGTTCACATAACTTAAGTCACGAAGATATAGGTCGCGTAAAGATTCCAAAGCTAATTGAAAAGAATCTTGGCTTTAGACCAAACATTACTCACAAAATGGGGCAGGATTTCCCCAAATTAATTGAGGGTTATGATTTTATTATTCACTGTGGAAGTTGTATGCTGAACAAAAAAACAATGGAGTCAAGAATAATGTTAGCAAAAGAAAAAAATATTCCTATCGTAAACTATGGTGTTTTATTAGCTTACTTTAATGGAATATATGATCGCAGTTTAGAAGTATTTGACCAACTAAAAACCTAGTTTCCACTAGGTTTTTTACTTGCATTGATCCTTTAAACTTAAACTGTTCTTTAACTCATCTGCACTGATAAAATCGTGTCTTAGCAGTAATCCTGTTTTACTAAAGTGATTATAACCACTAACATTTGTTAAATCATATTTGATTTCCATTTTAAACGTTTCACCAACAACACTTGCGAAGTAATCAATTCCCTCAGTATTTTCAAATGAATCATCAAAAAAGTCTTTGTAGTACTTGAGATGTTGCTCCAATGATTCTTTCCCGACCAATGGCCTATACGTTACCTTATAAGAAACATCTTCAACAATATCAACATTATCAAAACTAATCTCAATATTCTTACTCATAGTTCCATCATTAGAAGATACAATACATTTTACCATGCTAGCTTCATTCAATTGACAACCCACTAATACTACAAACAAGAATAAGATAGTAATCATCTTTTTTATAGTCACCACTCCCATTTAATCCTTTTATAATTTAACATCAAACCATTCTAAATGCAACAAAAAAAGGAAGTGATTACACTTCCTTAAAAAATATTATTTTTGTGCTTTTAACACAGCTTCACGGCTTAAGTCAACACGACCTCTGTCATCAACTTTAATTGCTTTAACAACAACCTCATCACCAATTGAAACTACGTCTTCAACTTTATTAACTCTCTCTAATGCTAACTTAGAGATGTGGCACATACCATCTTGACCTTCCCATAATTGAATGAAGGCTCCGAATTTTTCAATTCTTACAACTTTACCAGTATAGATTTTACCAACTTCTACTTCACGAATAATGTTTTTAATAACATTCATTGCTTTTTCAATTGCTTCGTAAGATGTGTGGTAAATGATTACGCGTCCATCGTCTTCGATATCAATTTTTACATTGTCGCAATCTTCAATAATCTTAGTGATAGTTTCCCCACCACGTCCGATAACATCTTTGATTTTTTCTGGTTTAATCATCATTTGTTTGATCTTAGGAGCGTACTCACTTAACTCTTCACGAGGTCCAGCAATTTCAGCAGTCATGTTTTCTAAGATATGTAAACGACCAACTCTTGCTTGTTCTAAAGCTTCTTCTAAGATTTCTTTTGATAACCCTTCAATTTTAATATCCATTTGCAAAGCAGTGATACCTTCTGAAGTACCTGCAACTTTAAAGTCCATATCACCTAAATGATCTTCCATACCTTGGATATCTGTTAATACAGTATAGTCATCACCATCAGTTACAAGACCCATAGCGATACCAGCAACAGGAGCTTTTAATGGAACACCAGCAGCCATCAATGACATACAACCTGCACAAATTGATGCTTGTGATGTAGAACCATTACTTTCTAAGATTTCACTAACAATACGAACTGTATATGGGAACTCATCAATTGTAGGCATAACTTGAGCCAAAGCTCTTTCACCTAAAGCACCATGTCCAACTTCACGACGTCCTGGAGGACCATATCTACCTGTTGATCCCACTGAGAATTGAGGGAAGTTATAGTGAAGCATAAAACGTTTTTGCTCTTCTAAACCTAATCCATCAATTATTTGGTACTCATTCAATGCACCTAATGTTGCAATTGATAAACATTGAGTTTGCCCACGTGTAAACATAGCAGCACCATGTACACGAGGAATAATGTCTACTTGTGAATCTAATGCACGAATTTCATCTTTTGTTCTTCCATCAGGACGAACTTTTTCTTTCGTGATTAAACGACGCACTTCGTTTTTCTCGATATTTCCTAATGCCTCTTTAAGTTGTTTTAATTCTTTTCCTAAATCTGCATTATCAGCATTAGCTTCTTCATAAGATGCTAACGTAGTTGATTTAACTTCATCAATTGCTGCATAACGATCTAATTTATCTTTAATTTGAATCGCTGTAACCATTGCGTCTTTAGCGTTAGTCTCTGCATATTCTCTAATATCAGCAGGTACTTGAGCTAAAACTACTTCCATTTTTTCAACACCGCACTGAGCAATGATTTCTTCTTGGAACTCAACTAATTGTTTGATTGCCTCGTGTCCAAACACAATTGCATCTAACATATCTTTTTCACTAACTTGTTTAGCACCAGCTTCTACCATGTTGATTGCTTCTTTAGTACCAGCTACAGTTAAGTCAATATCACTTACTTCTTTTTGTTCACTTGTTGGGTTGATAACGAACTCTCCGTTAACACGTCCAACAATAACACCAGCGATTGGTTTCTTAAACGGAACGTTACTAACACCTAACACTAATGATGAACCAAACATTGCAGTCATTTCTGCTGAATAATCAGGGTTTACACTGATTACATTGTTAATGATTTGGATTTCATTTCTAAATCCATCTTCAAACAACGGTCTTAATGGACGGTCGATAAGACGTGCAGTCAATGTTGCATTCTCACTTGGGCGTCCTTCACGTTTTAAAAATCCTCCTGGAATCTTTCCAGCGGCATACATTTTTTCATTGTACATTACCATTAATGGGAAGAAATCTAAATTACTAGCTTCTTTTGATGCTGCAACTACTGAAATAACAGTTGTATCTTCATACTTAATCAAAGCAGCACCGTTCGCTTGCTTTGCAATTTCAGATAGTTCAACAACAAGTTTTCTTCCGAAAAACTCTTTTTCAAATACTTGTTTACTCATATTTTCTCTCTTTCCGGGCTATGTCTTCACCCTTTAACTAATCCTTTATTACAATTTGATATTATATCATTTTTGTTCATAAATGTAAATCACAATATAAAACAGATGCGATAATCGCATCTGTTTATAAATTAATTCTGTTTACTCATCTTCATTACTTTTAGTAATCGCTTAAAGAACTTTTCATCTGAGTAATTTAAAATCGAAGCTCGGTATAATTTTAAACCATACTTAATTAGCACGATATTAAACACAGCAAGTATTGCAAATGATATCATTGTTTCTACTAAAGTAAACTGATCACCAAAGTATAGCACAGGTGCCAACATTGGGCTAAAGATTGGAATAAATCCTAATGTTTTAATAAATACACTACCTTCAAATATGTATGAGAAGATTGCTGAATAAAAGGCAGCTAGTAAAATAATCATTAGTGGAGCTTGCATTTGTTGATAATCTTCTGTATTAGTGGCCATTGATGCAACAATTGCACAAAATACACCATATGTGATATATCCAACTACTAAGAAGGCTAGAATCACAAGAATCAAGATTGGCAATCTTTCAAAGATGATTGAGAATCCTCCTGCAACGGCAGGATCACTGACACTTGATAAAACACCTTCTTGAATAGCTCCAAAATCAAATGTTTGGAAAGAGGTATATGATAGAACCATCATACCAATAAAGGCATACAACAATCCAAGCACACCTTGAACAATCAAGAATATCAATGTTGAAACTAACTTAGATGCAAAGTGGAATCCAATACTAACATTCGACACAATAATCTCAATACTCTTACTTGCCTTTTCATCAATGATATCTAACCCTAAGAATTGTATGGCCAAAATCATTAAGAAAAACATCGGTAATGAGATCACCATAGATAAACCTTGTAAGAAGTACTTTTGACCTTGTGGTTCTTGTTCTTCTTTATCAACGTTTTCATAATCAATTTTCACTTGACTAAATAGTTGTCCTAAATCATCAACATCATTAACATCAGCCCACTTAAACAACTTTAGTTGATTAATTGTTGAGTTAATTGCTAAGTTTAGATTGTTACCAATTCCATCTAGTGAAACCACTTCAACTGCATAGAAGTTGGCTTCGTCTTTTGTAATAACAACGTAGATACTATCATTTTCTTCAATATCTACACGGTCAACTTCTGTTTTTTGCTCAACAACGTAACATCCTTTGCAAGCGATTTCAGTTGTAGCTAAGACAGATTGAGAGAACGTTTCGTACAGTTCATCTGTTTGGTCTATAACATATACATTTGTTGTATCATCAAAATCTCCACCAAACGCTGTAATAATCGACGTGATGTTTGTTAGTAACAAAACAATAACAAACATTACTATATTAGAAATAATAAATGATTTAGAAAGCATACGTTTTTTCAAACTAAATCCAATAAGATATCTAAATTTATCCATCATATTCTTCACCAACTCTCTCAATAAAAATTTCACTTAATGATGGTTTTTCCACCATAAACTTTGTAATGTTACTTTTCTCTTTAATGTAATCAAAAATCTTTTGTACATAATCTTGTGATTCAATGTGAATCTCAAGTTCATGTTTATACTCATAAACCTTAACGACACCTTCAAGTGCCATTAATTCTTCTTTAGTGACATCACCGTTTAACTTTATCACTTTTCTCATGAAATCATCTTTGATTTTCTCGATATTTCCTTTTAATACGACTTTTCCTTTTACAAGGACAGTTAAGTCTTCACAGAATTGTTCAACATGATCAATTCGGTGTGAAGAAAAAATTATTATTGAACCACTTTCTTTGAACTCATTCATTATGTCTACAAATCGTTCCATATTAAACGGATCCAGACCACTAAATGGTTCATCTAAAATAATCAACTTAGGGTCATTTATAATCGTTGCAATAAACTGAATCTTTTGTTGATTCCCTTTTGATAACTCTTTTATCTTTTTTGTTTTGTACTCTGTGATGTTAAATCTCTTTAACCAATAATCAAGTTTCTCAGCTGCGTCTTTATGTTTCATTCCTTTAAGACGACCAAAGTGTATCACTTGCTCTTCCACTGTCATTTTTGTTTGAAGAGATCTTTCTTCAATCATAAATCCTATTTCATCTGTGACTTTAAAGTCGATTTTTTTACCAAAATATGTAATCTCACCTTTATTAGGTGTTAGTAGATCGACAATCATTCTGAATGTTGTTGTTTTACCAGCACCATTCGCTCCAAGTAAACCATATATCTCTCCTGGTTTAACATCGAAACTCAAATCATCTACTGCTACAAGATCACCAAATTTTTTGGTTACGTTTTTAATCTCAAGCATTTTATTCCTCCTATTTCTTAAACGAGTGCAATTGTTGCACTATCAGATTTATTAATAAGAGAACCCCCAAAATAATGATTGATTGATGGAAATTCTCAAAAATCATATTAAATACTACTGCTAATACGAAGGCAGAAAACATCACAACATACATCACTCTTGATGTTTTATATGCTGCAGTGGTTACGTGTAACTTTTGTGCCTCATCAAGTCTAGAAAAATACTCCTTTTGAAACTTAAATGAAGTAGGATCTGACTTTGTGTCTAACATTGGTTCTTTCTGTTGATTTATCCTTACTAGCTTAAACTCTGTATAAGTAACAGCACCTAATGTAACTAAGAATGTAACAATGAGCGGTAACACTAGTACAGAATTATTTTCAAGAGCGTATCGATACAAAACACCAAAGTTAGCAAACGAAAAGACTAGTAAAATATTGTATGTAACACTAGTTGAAAGTAGATAGTGATTATCTTTCGAAGTATACTCACCTTCATCATCAACTGTTAAGAATAATTTTTTCCCTTTAACAAATGTATAAAACAATGTAAGAATTCCCAGAACAGCCACAGTTACATAGACATAAAACCCATTTTCTAGGTACCATACCCCGGCTTCACTCATCATCATTTTAGTTTCCTCACGACCAAACATCAAAATGATTGCAAGCACAAATCCAACTATTCCGCCAAGGAACATCTTAAAAAATAGTGATAATAGTATTTTTACTCTTCTACTCATCATCTTCACCTTCAATCCAAAATATTTCTTCAACTTTTACCTCAAACAAAGCTGATAACTTTAACACAAGGCTGATTGATGGATTGTACTCTCCACCTTCAATCGAACTAATAGTTTGTCTAGAGACCCCGACCAATCTTCCAGCTTCAGATTGATTAATCCCTTTTAAACTACGAAGTGCTTTGAGGTTATTCTTCAACATATAACCATCTCCTTATTGACAAGTATTCTTGTCACGTCATTACTATACCACTGACAAGAATACTTGTCAACGAAAAACATCATCATTTGTTCTTATAAAAGAGAGTAAACCATTTGCATTTGTTATATAAAAAAGGCAAACAAAAAACCAAGCATAAGCTTGGTTTAATCGTATTATCGACGTAATCCTAATGATTTAATTAATTCACGGTAACGTACAACATCTTTTTCACGTAAGTATTTAAGTAAGTTACGACGGTGTCCAACTTTCTTTAATAATCCACGTCTTGAATGGAAATCATGATAATGCACTTTTAAGTGATTATTTAAATCGTTGATTTCGTGCGTTAAAATTGCAACTTGAACCTCAGTAGAACCAGTGTCCCCTTCGCTTCTTCCATATTGCTTAATGATTTCTGCTTTTTTCTCTTTTGCTAATGCCATGATAAATACCTCCTATTTTTTTTACTCCATGATCCTAGTAAAGTGTCGGAGAACTACTTAACCACGAAAATGGACAATATCTATAATACCTAATTATTACCACAAAATCAAGATAATAATAAGTTTTTTATAGTTTCTTTATCTTTTTCTAATTGAGATTTCAATTCGTCTATAGACTCAAACTTCACTTCTTCTCTCACCTTTGAAATAAACTCAACTTCTATTGTCTGATGATAGATTTCAACATCAGCGTCTATAAGGTGTACTTCTATTTTAATGTTATTATCATCACTTACTGTTGGATTAATCCCCACGTTTGTCATGGCGTTATACTTCACCCCATTAACATAGGCGTAAGTCGCATAAACACCTCTACCTGGCTTAAATTGATCTTCACCTAAATAGACGTTAGCAGTTGGAAAACCGATTGTACGTCCAAGTCTGCGTCCTTCAAAGACTCTACCCTTAATCTTGAAGTTTCTACCCAGTAACCTTTTCACTTCCTGATAATCACCCTCTGAGATTAACTTCTTAATTCTCGTTGTGGACACTTTATAGCCATCAATAAGGAATGGATCACACACAGTGTAGTCCATTACACCTTCTATATACTTCTCTATAGTATCAATATTTCCTGCATTGTCTTTACCAAATGAATTGTCGTAACCAATCACTAAATGTCCAATATTAACTTTTGCCAGAAAGTTATGTATGTAATCTCTTGCGCCAATACTCTTAAAATTTAGTAGGTTAACAACAAATACAATGTCGATACCCATCTTCTCGAATATATCAAGTTTATTCCTCATTGGCGTTACATCCATAAAATTGTTTGTTACCATATCTCGAGCAAACAAAAGATGTGGATTAGGAAAGAAGGTAATAACAGCACTGTTGTAATCCTTCTCTTTAGCCACTTCAATCGACTTATTGATGAGCGATTGATGTCCTAAATGTATTGCATCAAAATAACCATGAGCTGCAACTGACTTTTTCTCAATAACAGGTAACTTACTAATATCATCTATTCTAATTACTCTCATTCTTAAACACCCTTACTGGTTTCATTTTAGTATTATCTTTATTGTAGACTTGATAAACAGCTAGAAGTTTATTCTTAAAATAAACTGCAACATTTTCATCACCATCACAAAGTCTATCTATTACAGCTCCATTATATATCTTCGTCATAAGTACTTCATCATTTATGGTAACATTTTTCATTGACTTCATTGCATCATCTTTTGATATAATCGAAAAATCTCCGTTCTCAATCTCTTCTAATGTGTAACAATCATTCACTTCAAATGACCCTTGTTCTGTTCGATGCAAGGAACTCATTAATGCGGGATAACCTAATTGATTACCAATATCAAAAGCAAGACTTCTAATATAAGTTCCTTTAGATACATTAACTTCAACTTTAAAGCTGCACTTTCCATCAAACAGTTTAACATCAGATACTAAATCAAGTTGATGTACAAATATGTCACGAGCTTCACGTTCAATTTCAATCCCCTCACGGGCAAGTTCATGTAATCTTTTACCTTTTACTTTAATAGCTGAGTACATTGGGGGAATTTGTTTTCCTGCACCTAAAAAACTATCTAAGCAATTCTTTATATCCTCTTTACTTATATCGTTTACTTCTTTCCTTCTAGTAATTTCTCCATCTAAATCTAATGTATCACTAGTTATTCCAAGTGTAATCTCTGCAATATAAGTTTTGTTATCACTCGTTAAGAATTGTACCAACTTTGTTGATGGTCCAACACATAATGCTAAGACTCCTGTAGCATTAGGATCTAAGGTTCCTGTGTGCCCTATTTTCTTAGTTTTCAGAATCTTGCACACTTTGTTAACAACATCCCTACTCGTCATATTTAATGGTTTGTTAACCAGTAGTACTCCATCATACATAAAATAACTCCTTAATAATCAATATAACTACAATGTGAAATGGATAATAAAAATAGAAGAAGTACTTCATCTTTTTACCTTCTAAACCATTATACACAAGGATTAATGGTAAAGCTAAAATACTGTAATACTGCAAGTCATTTAAAGCATATGTAAAAAATGCTGTTTGACTAATAATCTCAATAAAGAAAACGTTTAATGCGATAAACCCTACCACCATATATTTTCCTGAAAAATACATCAGTGGTATCATCAAAACACCATAATAACCATAATCTAAAGGTACTAAAAATGGAATCAATAATACTGAAGATGCAATCATGTATTGTCTTTTCTCAATTCCATAAATTAGTATTAAACCGCAAGCTAACGTGAAGAATATATTCACATAAACTTCACCTGTAAAGTATAAGACGACTTGAATAACAGCGGCAAAAGACAATAATCGATACAAATACTTGCCAAAATTGCTAGTGTGTTTGTAACCTTCCGCTAAAAGAAAGGCTATCAAAGGAAAACAGATTCTACCGATTATACGGTATAAATCTGTCTCTGGATATAAGTGATAACCTATATGATCAATAGTCATAGTCACTATTGCTATAATTTTAAGTTGAAAACTACTTAAGTATTTCATTACTCCAATCCTTTTAAGAAACTGATTGCTTCATTAATATGATTAATTTTAACTACCTCAATATCTAAGTCCATTTCCTCTTTCATTTGAAGAGCAATCTTGTAGTTAGATCCTTCATTATCATTATCAGCAACAAACAAGTAGTCCGCTCCTGACTCTTCAGCTGCTAAAAGTTTCATTTCGACAAATCCTATTTGACCAATTGAACCATCATACTCTATCGTACCTGTTGCAACAACATCATAACCCTTAGTAAGATCCTTCATTGTTAGCTGGTTATATAATTCTAAAGTGATAACAAATCCTGAACTTGGACCACTGTACATATTTAGGTAAGTTCCAATACGCTCAACAACCGCATGTTCACTCATTAAACGATTCACTCCAATGTAACCATACCCAATCACATTTCTTGAACCTAACTTCTGTAAATCACAAGTCACAGTTCTTGTCTCTCGATCTGTTCCACGAAGTTCTAAAGTAACTTTCGCTGGTAGTTCAAAACTTTGGATATAATCTATAAACGGTTGCGGTTCATTCAAACGATTTCCATCATACTTTAAGATTTCATCACCAATACGTAAATCACAACTCACATCATCAAACAAGTAAGTTACGAACTCGTCATAGTCAATTTCCATACCTTCTTCTTCAAGTAAAACAAGAAGGTTAACAATAGCATTCTGATACGAGGAATCAGTATAGATATATTCTACCCTGTCATCTACTGTTCCATTACTAGTATTAATAAGCTCACGACGTTGAAACATAGTTTTTACTAAGTTGTAAACTGTACCATCTTGAACATTTACATACACGATATTAAAACTTCCTCTTGAACGGAATCCTCCTTCAACAACGATACGTTGTCTTACGTCATCTGTTCCACCCATCGTTACGATGGTATAAGGTGTTTTAAAAATAAAAATCAACCACACGAAGAAAATCGCTAGAATGAAATATATGGTCCTTTTAATATTTTGCTTCCTCTTATAAGCTTTATACTCTTCAAACATCATTATTTTCTTCATATCTTTTCTCCTTCATAGTTGTATTAGTTACTTATCAAATTTCTTGTAAATAGCTTTTGCAATATGATCTGAAACAAAGTGTGAAAGGTCCCCACCATATTGACCAATTTCTTTTGCTTGTGAACTTGATAAGAATGTATGTGTCGGCTTGCTCATTAAGAATACTGTTTCAATTTTATCTGATAAAAATCTATTAGTTGTTGATAACTGAAACTCGTAATCAAAATCACTTAAAGCACGTAATCCGCGAATCATAATTCTAATATCTCTTTCTGCACAAAAATCTATAATTAATCCTTCAACATGGGACACTTCAATATTGTCTAGGTGTTTAGTTTCTTTTTTAATCATTTCCATTCTCTCTTCTACAGAGAACATGTACTTCTTGTTTGGATTATTACCCACCACAATAAACAACTTCCCACATAACTTTGCTGCACGTTCTATAATATCAAGATGTCCATAAGTCATCGGATCAAAACTTCCTGGATAAATCATTTTTTCCATTGTTACTTTCTCCCAAATATACAGACTCTAGTGATTCCATATACTTTTTCTTTCGTTTTTATTACACATTCAATTTCATCTTTTAAGGTAGTTTCCTTAGATGTTTCTGTTACTATTATAACATCATCGCTAATGATATCATAATCGCATAACAATTTTATCATTTCCTCTATATCAAACATTTTATACGGAGGGTCCAAGAGAACAAGATCTAATTTCACTTCTTCTGCTTTCAACAACTTAAGAACTTTTTTATAGTCTCGCTGAAACACTTTTGCATCATTGATTTTTAAAGTTTTTAAGTTGGCATGAATGGCTTTGATTGCCTCATTAGAGATATCACAAAAATAGCAGTACTCCATCCCCCTACTTAATGCTTCAATTCCAAGAGCTCCACTTCCACTAAATAAATCAAGACAGGTACCTCCATGAAAATAAGGGCCAATCAAATTATATATCGCTTCACGATTTTTATCTGTTGTTGGTCTCGTTTTATCATCTTCGACATTTAATATTTTTCTTGATCTGAACTTACCGCTTACAATCCTCATATTGACCTCCTAGTGACATGTTTTCTTTTCGCCTGGAATAATATCTTTCAATTGTTTATTTAATCTTAATGTCATGATTGAGAGCTTATTCTCAACTTCTTTATATCTCTTAATCAACTCATGATCAAACATTTTTTCCTTAGCATCAATCAACTGATGAGATACTTCTTTAAAATCAGGATGATGTGAAGAATACTTACTAACTTCATAGTATCGTTCTTTTGCTTTTTCAAAGTCATTAATTAAACTTTGCACTTCATTATTTGAAGCCAATAAGTCATCTAAATTATCAAGTTGTTTTTTTTCTTCTAACTCTTCTATCAAAGCACACAACTCATCTAGAGTTTTATCTATATTAATCATTTTATTACCTCTAATCTATTTTTCCTGTAAGTTTAGCTTTATTATACCTTATAGCCACTGCCTGAAGCATCCCCATTGCAATACAAGCTGTGATGAAAAAGGAACCACCGTAGCTTAAAAATGGAATCGGTATTCCTACAAGTGGAATCAGGCCGACATTCCCTAACACATTCACAAAAAAGTGAGTTGCAAACAACGCCGTCACTCCTGTTGCAATAACAGAACCAAATGCATCAGGTACTTTCATCGCATACATTAAGCCTTTATAAAAGATAACTGAAAACGTGACCAAAACACCTGTAAACCCTATAAATCCAAACTCCTCAGATACAATCGCTATTATTGAATCAGTATGGGCATACGGTAAGTAAAAATGTTTTTGGAGACTTGAGTTGTAACCTAATCCTAAAACACCACCATTATTAACTGCTATCATTGAGTTACATACTTGATACCCTTTTGTACCCGTTTCGACAAATTGAGTACATGGATTACGATAATCAAACCTTGATATCATTCTTGCAAAATACTCAAGTACTGACCCATTGTTAATTAAGTTTACAAAAAACAATAAAATCACGATGACAGCAAAGGCAAATATAATTACTTTTAAAACATTCCAATTATCTTTGAACTTTAACCCATTCGTTGCGAGTGAACCAAAAAAAATCACCAAATAGACTAATGCTGTTCCAGGATCTGGTTGCATTGCAATTAAAGCAAACATGGCTGCAAATACAAAGAATGGTTGTAGTAATTTGCGATAGTTTGACTCATTAAATTTCACGCCTTGTACTGAGTTATAAAAAGCTCCTAAATACATGATGAAAAACAGTTTACCTAGCTCTGAAGGTTGAAAGTCAAAAAAGCCTAAATCAATCCATGATTTTGAAGAGTTGAATGACGTTGTACCCATCATCAAATAGACAAGTAATGTCAGTGTAACAACAACCCCTATTGCAGAAATCCAAGTATAATGCCTATAAGGAACTACGAGCACAGATAGAAACAAAATCATTCCAATCCCAACAATCGCAAGTTGCTTAAAAAACATATAGTTGATTTTTCCACCATATACATCAAGCACGCTACCAGCACTCTGAATTTCTATTGTACCAATGAAAACTAAAACTAACATTGCTACTAGTAACGTCTTATCAATATAATGAAATCGTTCTTTAATTGAATCAATCATTTTTTTCACCCTCAATCATTATAAATATAACAAAAAATACATCTTCAATCAACGAAACTGTCAATAATAGACAACATCACTTTATTTTGCATGAAGTAGGTGTTAAAATAAGTTTGGGTGATATAGATGATAAAAATGAATGATATTATAAGAGAAGGTCACGAAACATTAAGAATGGTAGCAAAACCAGTTGAGTTTCCTTTATCAGACGAAGATAAACAAACAATGGATGACATCATGGAGTACTTAGTAAACTCACAAGATCCTGAGACAATGGCTAAATACGAACTACGCGCGGGTGTTGGATTAGCAGCACCACAAATCAACGTTTCTAAGAGAATGATTGGTGTTAGAGTTGAAGATGAAGAAGGCGTTACAGAATACTCTGTATTTAACCCTAAAATCATTTCTCACTCTGAGCAAATGGTATATCTTGAAAGTGGTGAAGGATGTTTAAGTGTTGATTATAATGTTGAAGAATATGTTAAACGTTATGCTAGAGTTACTGTCCAAGGACAAGATCACGAAGGTAACACCTTTACAATTCGTGCAAGAGGATATTTATCAATTGTGTTCCAACACGAGATTGATCACTTAAATGGTGTTTTATTTATTGATAAACTAACAACTGATGTTGAAGGTGTTAAACCATTATAAGAAAAAGTTCACTTACTGTGAACTTTTTTTATTTTCTCTTCTCAACTCAACAATCAATGAATATATCATAAGTATAAAGATTAATGAGAAAGGTAATCCTACAATTATTACTACTGTTTGCAAAGCATTTAATCCCTGCGCTCCACCAAGTAGTAATACGGCTGCTGCAATTAAACCTTCCATAGCTGCCCAGAAAATTCGTTGTCCCTTTGGGGTGTGATCGCGCCCCCCACTAGTTAGACTATCAACCACTAACGATCCTGAATCACTACTCGTTACAAAAAATAATACAATTGCAATCAGTGAAATCAAGGCCAGGATCATTGAAACAATATCTGAACTAACAACGTTTTCTATCACAACAAATAGAGATGTCGCCAGATTATCATTTACCGCATTGACAATCACTCCATTCATTGTTTCGTTCAGATAAAAACCGGTTGCTCCTAGCACTGTCATTGCGAAGAAGATGATGAATGACGGTAATACGATGACTCCAAACACAAGCTCTCGTATGGTTCTACCTTTCGATATCTTCGCAATAAAAATTCCTACAAACGGACTCCAAGAAATCCACCAAGCCCAGTAAAATATTGTCCACGCTCCTTGCCATGAGATACTATCAGCACTACTCGCTGTATAAAGACCCATATTAACAAAATCCTTAAAATAGACAGTTACACTTCCAACAAATGTCTTTAAAATATATCCTGTTGGTCCAATGACAAGAATAACTAGTAAAAGTAGTGAAGATAATCGGATGTTTATCTCGCTCAATATCTTTATTCCTTTACTCAGCCCACTAACAACCGACATGGTTGCAAAAATTGTTATAACAACAATTATCACGAGTTGAATAATAGGGGATATTGGTGTTCCAAAGATATAATTAAACCCTGCATTCACTTGCATTGCCCCAAGCCCAAGTGAAGTAGAAAGACCAAAGAGTACAGCTAAGACTGAAACAGTATCGATGATATCTCCAATAATTCCGAAAATCTTATCTCCAAGTATTGGGTAAAACACACTTCTAATAGACATCGGTAGTCCTTTGTTATAAGTGAAATAACCTAACACAATAGCTACAAGCCCATAAACCGCCCAAGCATGAATCCCCCAATGCAGGTACATAATTTTAAATGGGTCATAGACTGATCCTGATTGTAAGGGTTCAGGTAGACTTAAATGATAAATCGGTTCAGCAATTCCCCAAAAAAAGATACCGATTCCAATTCCAGCACTAAACAACATTGCATACCATGAAAAATTACTAAACTCCTTTTTCTGATATTCTCCCCCAATTCTAGTCTTCCCGTACTTGCTTATTCCTAAGAACAATAAAAATACTAATGTCAGATTAATCACTAAAACAAATAGCCAATTGTATGACGTCATCACTTTTTGCTTAATATCATTAATCGCTGTCGTAGCATAATCCGGAAATAGTAATACAAATCCTACAAACAATAAAACTAATACAGCTGTTGTCAATGAGACAAAGACATTCATATCTAGTCCATATTTTTTGAAGTTTTTGTCATGTAACTCTTTTGTTTCTTTGGTTCTCTTACGCATTTTCTTCCTCCCGTATAAATAAAAACACTCTAAACCCATTGAATAATCAATAGAGTTAGAGTGTTTAAGTTTCGATATATCGTCGCTTCTATCATCAATGATAATAGGCAAGGCCCTAATGAACCTACGCAAACCCCAGTTCTATAATAACTTTTCACTAAAAGTTCCTGCTTAAATGACAAGTTTGAAGAAAATCCTATATAAATTCACTTCTTACAGATCCAGTACTGCATTTAGCTAATTCGCTCTACTATAGTATACCTACCATTACACAATTAGTCAAGAAAATGAAAAAGCATTTCATATAGTGAAATGCTTTTAATAATCTGAATCTATATACTTTTGATTTTCAATATTTGCTTCAATTACATTATTAAACAAAACTCTTGCTTTTAATACATATAACACTAAAGCTACTGCAAAGAGTGTAATATAACCTTCTACTAAAAATAGGTTCACACCATTTTGATGCAATGCAACACTACCATAGTCTAGTGCAAAATGAATAACGAAAGTAATGAGAGCAATTAATGGTACTTTTTTATTAACAAACCCTTGCATCATTAGTAGTGATAAACCAATGTGAATAATCATTGTCATTAAGCGCTCATACCCACTAACTAAAAACATCCACGACTTTTCTTCAACTAAGACATTTACAAGTTGCTTCATAGAGTCAGCCACTTCAACACCTTGTGATGTGAAACTTGCAAGAAACTCAGTAGCACCAACTTCATTCACCTGTATTGAAAACACAGAGTAAATAATGTAATTGATTCCTATTAACATGATTGCTTCAATTCCACCATGACCTACCCCATGAAGAATTCCAGTGAAGTAAGAGTGTCTATCTTTCATTAACAACTTCATAGTAAACCAGCGACCAAATGTTTCAAATAAGGCAGCAGTAATCGCAGCAAAGAATATCTTGAACATTAAACTCGAGTTTTGATACCAACCTAAGTTCGGTAAAATTGTCTGCATGATCGGAATTCTAATAACAATTTGAAACAAAAAGAATGAGATCATACCCACAACAACAGGACCAAAATAGCCACGTTGTTTTTTCCTTAAAGCAATAATCAGTACAACCGGAAACCCAAAGCACACCAAAGCTGTAAATAGCATTGAGTAAATTGTAGCACTTGGTACCATTATAATTTTACAGCCGTTCCATAAGCAATGATTTCACTTGCACCTTGCATTACTGCTGATGATTGTAATCTAAAACCTACAATAGCATTAGCACCTTTGCTTTCTGCCTCTTCCACCATACGACCGATAGCGATTTTTCTTGCTTCATTCATCATGTCAGCATATCCTTTGATTTCTCCACCCACTAAGGTTTTTAACCCAGCCATGATATCCTTACCAACGTGTTTAGCCTGAATAGTAGATCCTTTAACATAACCAATAACTTCTTGAATTTCTCTACCTTTAACTGTATCAGTTGTAACAATTAACATAATATGACCTCCTAAATGTATTTTTATAGTTTAATTTTACTCCATTAAATAGTTATGTACAATAAAAAAAGTCCACATGAAGTGGACTTTGAACAATCTATTTTACAAACAACAAGAAGAATGTAAAGACTACTGCTAAAATGTACATAATGTAATTCACGTCTTTTCCCTTACCTGTTACTAATTTTAATAATGGGTAGAAAACAAATCCTACAGCAATACCTTCTGCAATTGAGAATGAAAGTACCATAAAGATGATTGTAAAGAAAGTTGTAATACTTACTGCTGCATCATCCCATTCAATGTTTTTAAGTGATGTTACCATTAGTGCACCAACCATGATTAGTGCAGGAGCAGTAACAGGACTATAAACAATTGCATCTCCAAATCCGTCAAATCCAACTACAACACCATTTACTAATGAAAGCAATGGATAAGCAAATAAGCTTAAGATAAATAAGATTCCAACAACTGTCGCTGTTAAACCTGTACGTCCACCAGCTTCAACACCTGTAGTAGACTCAACAAATGATGTAACAGTTGATGTTCCTAATACAGCACCACAAACAGTACCAACCGCATCAGCAGCCAAAGCTTTTTCAGCATCAACTAATTCACCGTTTTCATTGATTAAATCAGCTTTTTGACCTACAGCCATTAACGTACCAGCCGTATCAAAGAAGTCAACAAACAAGAAAGTAAAGACAGCAATCCAAGCTTTTGGATCTGTAAGTAATGGAACAATTCCATCAAAAGCTGCACCAAATGTTTCTGTGATTGCACTTAACTCACCTAAATTTCCTTCTTGGAAAGCAGGCATGTATTCAACACCAGCAACACCTAACAATAATCCGACAACAGCAGTTACAGCAATACCTACAAAAACACTTGACTTAACTCCACGAGCGTATAATACAACTGTAATAATTAAACCAAATAATGCTAATAATACTGCAGGATGAGTTAACTCACCTAATGCGACAAATGTTGCAGGGTTTGAAACGACAATACCGGCATTTTTTAAACCAATAAATGTAATAAAGAACCCAATACCTGCTCCAACGGCATATTTTAAATTCATTGGAATAGCATTTATTACCTTTTTACGTAAACCAGTTAAAGAAATTACCAAGAAAATTACCCCAGAAATAAATACTAATGACAATGCTTGTTGCCAAGTATATCCCCAACTAAATACAACAGTAAATGTAAAGAAAGCATTTACACCCATACCAGGTGCTAAAGCAACTGGGTAGTTTGCGTAAAGACCCATAATTAAAGTTGCGATGGCAGCACTTACAGCAGTTGCCACAAATACAGCCGCTACAGGCATTCCTGTTTTACTTAACATAAAAGCATTAACAGGTAAAATATAAGCCATAGCCAAGAAAGTAGTAAAACCAGCGATGATTTCAGTTCTTACAGTAGAACCTTTTTTAGTAATTGCAAAAAACTTATCCATAATATCCTCCTAAATTATTAATGAAATAAAAAAATCCTTTTGCAACTACAAAAAGACTAGTGTCATCTTTTTGTAGTCTTGCTATTGGTAGCAAGGTAGAAACTCGTCCGCCATTATCGGACTATTATACAAAATATTTATTTATTTAATACCCAATTACTATAACAAAAAATTATCAGTAAGTAAACAATTATAAGTAGATTGCTACCGCTGTTTTTAATTAACAACGTTTCCATATTTTAGCGAAAAAAAAAAGCACATCAGTGCTTTTTAGTTTTAAATGGCGGAGCAGGAGGGATTTGAACCCTCGCGCCAGTTGCCCGACCTACACCCTTAGCAGGGGCGCCTCTTCAGCCTCTTGAGTACTGCTCCATTCAAGTTAGTGCTATATAAATATAGCATAGAACCCTTCACTTTTCAACTAGTTTTTTACAAATTTTTCAAAAAAAGAAAGCGTAGTAACGCCTTCTAAATTACTTCTTCTTTTTCGTTCTTTCGACATACTCACATTTCTGATTGTTCAGCTTATTTATACAACAACTAGTCTGCATTAATTTTTCATTATCAATCTTAATTTTTGAGAATTTCGGATGATTATTAATATAGGCGATAATTTTTGGGTTCGAAAATTCAATCAAGTTCTTACAAGTTGGACATAGTTCCGTTAATGTTTCTTCACTACAGAACTTCTCTGCCGTATATCCATAACATACTTCTCCCTGAAGATTATATGATATGACAACACCTTGTTTCACTAAAAAGTTAATATTGTTATAGACAGTAGATAGATTTGTCATCCCTACTTCTGACAACTTGTGATGAATTTCCTGGATAGTTAATTTCTCATGTTCAAGAATCTCAAGAATCTTTCTTCTTGGTTTTGTAAGCCTAACATTGCTTTGTTCAAGTGTTTCTAGTACCTTTTCAAGTCTACTCATACGATCACCTCATAAAATAATTTAAAATAATGTCCTTGAATTTAAAATAATGTTGATGTATAATTATGTTGTCAAAGAAAATAACTATATATAAATATTATAGCAAACTTTCTTAGAAATTTCACGTATTTGAAAGGAGGATAATGATGAAGTGGTTAAACAAGACATCTGATAGTAATTGTATAGTGACATTTTATGAGTCAAACATCACGCTAAATACTGAGGCAACACATCGTTTCAGACAAGCTTATCGTGTTATGATTGGTCTTAATACTGATGATAATGTAATTGCTTTCAAACCGTTATCTAAAGAAGAAGTAGAGAAATACAGCATTTCTGATGATCAAACATACAAAATAAGTATCGGGTCATCATACTCACGCATTTCTAACAAAAAGATCATTAAAGAAATCGCAAAGCAAATAAATATAGAGTTTTCAGAAACTAACAAGAATTTTAAATTCTTTGGAAAATGGAATGATTCTGAAAAGTACTTAGAAATTACTTACTAGGAGGGTAAATTATGATTTACATATGGTTAGCATTAATTATTGGTTTCTTCGTATTAGAAGCAATGACTATGGACTTATTTGGAATCTGGTTTAGTATTGGAGCACTTGCTGCTTTCATTACAACTTATGCAACAAGTGACTGGATCATCCAAACAATCGTCTTTGTAATTGTTTCTGTCATCTTGCTTTTATTCACTAGACCGGTCGCTAAAAAGTACTTCACTCCTCGACGAGTAAGAACTAACTTAGATAGAATCGTAGGGGAAAGAGCAATTGTATTAAAAACCATTAAGCCTTTTGAAGTTGGGGAGGTTAAAGTAGATGGGAAAATTTGGTCAGCTATTGCCAATGAAAATCAAGAAATAGCACAAGGGGAAACTGTTACAATCGTATCTATTGAAGGTGCTAAAGTAATAGTTAAGTAAAAATTAGGAGGATTTATTTTATGGAAGGATTTATTCCGGTATTACTACTTATTATTATAGTTATTTTTATCGCAGCTTTAGGGTTCAAAATTGTACCACAAGCAAACATGTATGTCATTCAAAGACTTGGTGTTTATCACCAATCTTGGAAAACAGGACCACATTTCTTAATCCCAGGGATTGATCGCGTCGTAAGAAAAGTATCTATTAAAGAACAAGTAATTGATTTCGATCCACAACCAGTAATTACGAAAGATAATGTTACAATGCAAATTGACACTGTTATCTTCTTCCAAATTACTGATCCTAAGTTATATACTTATGGGGTAGAATATCCAATTAGAGCAATTGAAAACTTAACAGCTACAACATTACGTAACTTAATCGGTGAGTTAGAACTTGATGAAACACTTACATCACGTGATATCATCAACTCTAAAATGCGTTCAATTTTAGATGAAGCAACTGATCCATGGGGAATCAAAGTAAACCGTGTTGAAGTTAAAAACATCGTACCACCACGTGACATTCAAGACGCAATGGAAAAACAAATGCGTGCTGAGCGTGAAAAACGTGAAGCTATCTTAAGAGCTGAAGGTGAAAAACAAGCAGCAATCTTAAGTGCTCAAGGTGAAAAAGAATCTGCTATCTTACGCGCTGAAGCTAAAAAAGAGGCAGCAATTCGTGAGGCTGAAGGTCAAGCTGAAGCAATCTTGAAAGTAAATACGGCAACTTCTGAAGGTATCAAAGTACTTAAAGAAGCTGGTGCAGACCAAAGCGTATTAACTTTAAAATCGTTTGAAGCATTAGCAAAAGTAGCTGATGGTCAAGCAACTAAGATTATTGTACCAAGTGAAATTCAAAACCTTGCTGGTTTCATTACTGCAGCAAGTGAATTAGCTAGAAAGTAAATCAAATGAAAAGAGTGAGATAAAATCTCACTCTTTTTTAAAACTGTTTATTCCTCATTATCTCGAGGATTAAATCAAAGTTATCTGGTTGAATAGTATTTTCAGCAACTTTATTATTTTGTCTATGTCCACACACTTGGCATTCATGTACCAATTGTAACCCTTTTTTACCTTGAATAACATCAACTGCTTTCATAACCCCTTGACATTCACTAAGTCTGTCACCTGGCACTATATCTAGATGTTTACTACTCAGGCAAAATGGACAATGATTTCTAAATGATCCATTTGTTAGAGGAAGTACTTCCTCACCACAAACTTCACATACAAAACTTGCATTTTCTTTTCTACTACCCATTTAATCACCTTTTATCCGATAGAACCTTCCATCTCTAATTTAATTAATTGATTTAACTCAACAGCATACTCCATTGGTAACTCACGACTGAATGGTTCAATGAATCCCATTACAATCATTTCTGTAGCTTCTTCTTCAGTAAGTCCTCTACTCATCAAGTAGAATAGTTGCTCTTCACTCACCTTTGAAACTTTCGCTTCATGTTGAATCGTTGAGGCATCATTCTTTGTTCTATTTGTTGGTATTGTGTCTGACTTTGAAATCTCATCCATGATGATTGTATCACACTCAATGTTACTAATTGCACCTATTGCATTTTTAGAGTGTTCAACTAAACCACGATAAGTTACATTTCCACCTTTTCTAGCAATTGATTTTGATACAATTGTAGACTTAGTGTTTGGCGCCAAGTGAATCATTTTTGCACCTGCATCTTGAACCTGCCCTCTAGATGCAACAGCGATCGAAATACACGTACCTTTTGCACCTTCTCCCGCAAGTAAAATTGCCGGATACTTCATTGTGACTTTTGAACCAATGTTACCATCAATCCATTCCATAGAAGCATTCTTCATTGCCTTAGCACGTTTTGTTACTAAGTTGTAAATGTTGTTAGACCAGTTTTGAATTGTTGAATAACGACAGTTACCACCATCTAAAACAATAATCTCTACAACAGCAGCATGCAATGAGTTTGTAGAGTATGTTGGTGCTGTACACCCTTCAACATAATGAACATCTGCTCCCTCGTCTACTACAATCAATGTACGTTCAAATTGTCCCATGTTTTCAGAGTTAATACGGAAGTAAGACTGCAAAGGTCTTTCAAGTTTCACTCCTTTAGGAACATAGATAAATGTACCACCACTCCATACTGCGCCATTTAGTGCAGCAAACTTGTTATCTGTATATGGAACAATTGTATTAAAATACTTCTTAAATATTTCAGGATATAATCTTAATGCAGAGTCAGTATCTAAAAATACAACTCCCTCATTTTCTAATTCTTCAATCATATTGTGATAAACTACTTCTGATTCAAATTGCGTATGAACACCAGCTAGGAACTTTTGCTCCGCTTCTGGAATACCTAACTTATCAAAAGTATCTTTGATTTCTTCTGGTACATCTTCCCAATTTCTTTCTGCTTTTTCTGTTGGTCTCTTATAATATGTTATTTCATCAAAATCAACATCACTTAAATCATCTGCACCCCAAGTTGGCATTTCTCTTTCCAAGAAATGTTTATAACTTTTTAAACGGAACTCAAGCATCCATTCTGGTTCATTTTTAATTGCAGATATTTCACGAATGATACCCTCATTTAGTCCTTTACCTGTTTCATAAACAGATTCAGTTTCAGTTCTAAAGCCGTATTTATACTCATCTTCTAAATCGACATTAACTTTCTTTTCTTCTGCCATTTTACTCATCACCTTCTAAAAGCTCTTTAATTCCATTCCATGATAATGTTGCACATTTGATTCTGTTTGCCTGCTTATAGATGTTTTGATAAACCAATGCCTCTTCAAGTAAAGAATCGTCATACTCTTTTTCATCAACCATCGCTAAGTAATTATCTATGATTTTTAGAGCTTCCTCTCTAGATTTGTTTAATATTAAACCAATCAAAATTGACGTTGTTGAAGTTGCAATCGTACATGCTTCTCCATCAAATCGTACATCCTTAATCGTATTATCTTCTAATTTTAATTGAATATGAATATCGTCAATACAGCTATCAGAGTCCATATGAATTTTCAAGTAACTATCATCTTCAATTAAACCTCGGTTTTTAGGATTCTTATAATGTTCCATAATGATTTGACGTTGGAACATCGGATCGTTAAAATATTGCTTCAAGATATTCATCTCCTTTCTTTAATGCCTCGACAAATTTATCAATTTCTTCAAATGTATTGTAAAAATAAAGTGAAGCACGACACGTTACAGTTGTTTTAATATCGTTATGTAATACTTTGGCACAATGGTGCCCTGCACGTACGGCAATTCCATAACGATTCAAATGGCTTGCAGTGTCTTGTGCAAAGATATCAATCAGATTGAATGTGATAATTGCACTCTCACTATCACCGTTATATACAACAACATTATCTAACTTGCTAATCTTGTCCATTGCATACTTTTTTAATTCCATTTCATATTGATGGATATTGTCCATCCCAATTGTTTCTAAATAATCAATTGCTGCACCAAATCCTATTACTCCTGCAATGTTTGGTGTACCTGCTTCAAAGATGTAAGGAGGTTTCTTATAACTTACATTTCCTTGATCATCAAATCTAGCATTCATTCCGCCGCCCATCTTGTATGCTGACATTTCCTTTAACAGATTATGTTTACCATATAAGACTCCTACACCGGTCGGTCCACACATCTTGTGAGCGCTAAAAGCGAAAAAGTCACATCCCATATCTTGAACATCTATTGAAAGATGTGGGATTGATTGCGATCCATCAACTAATGAAAATATATTATTTTCTTTAGCATAATCACAAATTTCCTTTGCAGGTAAAACATAGCCTAGCACATTTGATACTTGAGCAAATGTAATGAGTTTGGTTTTTTCAGTTACAACTTCTTTTATCTTTTCTAAGTTTAGTTTATGGTCATCAAGTTTTACAAACTTAACACTAATTCCGATTTCCTCACTTAACTTATACCATGGTAATACGTTTGATGCATGCTCTGCATAATTCAGGATGATTTCATCATCTTTTTTTAGGATGTGTTTAAAGAATCCATTAGCAGCCAAATTCAAAGATTCAGTAGCTCCACTTGTGTAAACTATCTCTTCTTTCTTTGAGGCATTGATAAAGTTCCTTACTTTTTCTCTCGTTTTCTCGTAAGTTACATCAACCCTATAACTGATTGAATAATCACCTCGATGAGCACTAGCAGAATAATTGCTATAGTAATCGACAATACTATCAATAACCACCTGTGGCTTTAAAGTCGTTGCTCCGTTATCAAAATAGACCAACGGTTCACCCTCCATCGTTTGCTTTAGCATTGGAAAATCATTTCTTATTTTATTGACATCAAACATAATATCACCCTATATATTCAATTTCTTCGTAATGTTAGTAATGAATTTTTCTTTTAGTTCTTCACTCTCAATCACTTCAGCAACGGGCATTAAGAATCCGTAAATTAATAATTTTTCACATTGCTTTTTGGATAACCCTCTACTTTGTAAGTAATACATGCTCTCTTCGTCAAGTTGCCCTACTGCTGCTGCATGATTAGCTTCGACATCATATTCATCAATAAGTAGGATAGGGTTACATTCTGTTTTCGCATCCGGACTCAACGTTAACATCTTAGAATCTTGGAAACATTTTGACTGTGAATACCCTTTTGCAATAAAACCAATGGCATTAAACACAGCACTACCTTTTTCATCAACAACAGCACGGTTTAGATTATGACTAACTGTGTGCTTTGCAGAGTGATTAATATTAATATCAAACTGTTGTTTCTTATCTTCTTTAACAATTGTAACAGCCTTTGAGTCACAAACTGCTCCTTCAGCTGCAAGATCTGTGTAGTAATCACCAAAGGTGTTCCCTTCACTTAACTCAGCAAATGCACAGTTGTATGACGCATTTCTATACACTTTTGTATGTCGGTTAATTGTTGCATCAACTTTAGTATTTAAATCATTAAATACCAAGTAATCAATGTTAGACTCATCGTCTACAATGACTTCAACTTTTGTTAAAACATCAATTCTGTCATTATTAAGATTTACTCTATTTTCAATCACGTTAAGTTTTGAAAACTTATCACTAGCAACAATAAGATGTTCGTTAACATTTTGATCACCTTCATAAACAAAGATTATTTGAATCATCTCTGAAGTGGATTGTTTTTGATTAACGAAAATTATTTTTTCACTTGGGTTTTGATCATCTTTAAGTGCTTTTTTATAGTAGTCACCAACTCTTTCATCACCTTGTGATGCTTCGACAACTTCAAAATTATCATTGACATTTTTCGAAGTTAACTGTCCATTAGTAATGACTAATAAGTTTTCATACTCTTTTAACTCTTCAATGAAATTATGCATCTTTAAACATCTCGCCAGTTGCACAAGTTCCAAGTGAAGTTTTGTTCATGTTTACTTTTTCAGGAACTACTCTCTCATCAGTGATTCCTAGTTCATTTTTCAACCAATCGTAACCGTCTTTTTCAACGCGTTCAGCAAGTTCTGCTCCACCACTCTTAACAATACGACCTTGCATCATGATATGAACAAAGTCAGGCTTAATATAATCTAAAAGTCTTTGGTAATGAGTAATTACTAAGAAACCAACATCTTCTTTTCTTTCTTCTGCCATCTTCATTACGTTCTTACCAACAATACGTAATGCATCAACATCCAGACCAGAATCTATCTCATCCAAGATAGCAATCTTTGGATTAAGAAGTTTCATTTGTAATATCTCATTTCTTTTCTTCTCACCACCACTGAATCCTTCGTTAAGGAAACGATGAGGAAGGTCAGAACGCATTTCTAATTCTGTTGTTGCTTTGTCTAGTGCAATAATAAACTTATAAAGACTCATTTCTTGCCCTTCTTCTTTTCTTGAGTTCATTGCACTTCGCAAAAAGTCAGAGTTAGTAACTCCAGGAATTTCTGCTGGATACTGCATAGCTAAGAATAATCCTGCCCTACTTCTTTCATCAACACTCATTTCAAGTACATCTTCACCATCAAGAGTTACATCTCCCCCACCGATTGTGTATTTAGGGTGACCCATAATAACTGAAGATAAAGTTGACTTCCCTGTCCCATTAGGACCCATAATAACGTGAATTTCTCCACCATTAATCTCAAGGTCAACACCTTTTAATATATCAACATCTTCTACTGATGCTTTTAAATCATTTACTTTTAAAACTGGTTTCATATAAATACCTCCTTTAGCATTTATAGTTTAACAATAAAGCCCCATAGTTACAAATAAAATGATATATTTTATGGGAAAAAATGCACAATTATAGTTGAACACAACTAATTTTAATATTTGACCCTCAAAACCTTAAAATAAACTTAAATATCTTAATTAAATCTTAATGCTATGTTATATTAATTACATGAGTTTATGTAATGGAGGGTTGATATGAAACAAGATTGTTTATTCTGTAAAATAATTGCCGGTGAGATACCAAGTTACAAAATATATGAAGATGAGTATTGTTATGCATTTTTAGATATTTTTCCTATAAACTATGGTCATACCTTAGTCGTTCCTAAAGAACATGTTGTAACGATGGATGAAATATGCGATGAATCGTTGATGAGAGTAGTTAAGGTAGCAAAAAAGATTGCGCCAATCATTGAAAAAGAGTTGAACTGTGATGGAATAACCTATGTGCAAAACAATGGATTTTATCAAGATGTTAAACATTTTCACTTACACATCGTTCCACGCTACGAAGCCGATGGTCAGTTAACACGAAACAACCGTGAAAACAACGATCAAAAGCATTTAGAAATACTGAAAAAGATTACAGAAAACTTAGGTAAGGACTAGTTGTCACTTACCTAGATTAACTTGATAATTAATACCTAGAATGGTACTATAAGAATGTTGAATTTAAGGAGATGAAAAAATGAAAAAACTATTAGTTTTATTAGCTGTATCAGTGTTAGTTTTAACAGGATGTTCAAAAAACGCTTCACTAGGTAACAGCACAAACGTTGCAACAATTGAAGGTGGGGAAGTTTCAACTGATGAAGTATTCCAAGTATTAAAAGAAAATGGAATCTTAACTCAAGTGTTAAGCCTTGTTGATAAAAAAATATTATCGCAAAAATTCCCATTAGATGGTGAAGAATTTATCACATCAAAAAACAAAATTATTGATGAAGCAAATACGTTTTACACTTCACAATATGGAAAATCACTAGAGGAAATGTTAGCTGATAATGGAATGACAATGGCAGACTTTGATGAGTTAATCATTGTTGATGTTTTAAGAGAATTAGCAGTAAGAGAAGTATTTGAAACAAAAGTCACTGATAGTGATATTCAAGCTGCTTACGATAGTTTGAAACCAGAAATCAAAGCAAGTCATATCTTAATTACACCTGAGTTAGTTGATGAAGATGGAAATGAAATTCCTCAAGCTGTTGCTGAAGCTGCTGCATTAGAAGAAGCAAAAGCATTAATCGTTAGATTAAACAATGGTGAAGATTTTGCAGAGTTAGCAAAAGAGAACTCTTCAGATGGTTCTGCTGCAAATGGTGGAGATTTAGGATTCTTTACATTCGACAGAATGGTAACAGAATTCGCTACTGCTGCATTTGATTTGGAATTAAATACGTATACTGCTGAGCCAGTAAAATCTCAATTTGGTTACCATATCATCTTAAAAACTGATGTGAAAGATGTTGCATCAATTGATGAAATGAAAGAAGAGTTAAAAAGTACAATCGTTGACACAATGGTTGCTAACACAACAGAAGTTGAGTTAACATTACACCAAGTTAGAAAAGATGCAGGATTAAAGTTTGAAGATGCTGATATTGAAAAAGAATACAACGACTTCATTAACTCATTAACTGCCCAATAATCAAAATAATAAAACCTTTAAGCCTGACTTAAAGGTTTTTTCTTATGCATTTTCAAGTTGTGTCATTACTTCAATGAACTGTTCAACAATTTCTGGATCAAATTGAGTATGAGAACATGATTTTAATTCTGCAAAAGCATCCTTATTCATCATTATCCCAGTTCTGTAAATACGATTTGATGTCATCGCATCAAATGCATCTGCTACACAAACAATTCTTGCCAGCAATGGAATATTTTTTCCCTCTAAACCGCTAGGGTACCCTTTTCCATCAAAACGTTCGTGGTGGTACAATACAATTTCTTTAGCTTTAGAAAAGTTTGGTAAATCTCTTACCAATAAGTGACCGCTAGATGGATGATCCATTATAGCTTCAAACTCACTCTCCTGCAATCTTGATGGCTTTAATAGTATTGCTTCAGCGATTGATATTTTCCCAATATCATGAAGCAAGGAACCATAACGTAATTGGTACATTTGACTTTCATTTAAACCAAGTTTTTCCCCAATGATTAAGGAGTAGTAACTAACTCTCTCACAGTGGCTTCCTGTGTATCTATCTTTTGCCTCAATGGCTTTTGCTAAAACAGTTAGCGTATTTAAGTATGACAACTCCAAACTTTCGTTTAACAGGGTTATTTCTCGTTCACGCTCATCAATTTGATCAATCATCTCATTCATCTTAATTGATACATTCTGAAATTCTTCATACTGGTTATCATAATTTATTGGCTCATACTTCCCATCTGAAACAGATATTACTGCTCCCGAGAAGCTGCTTAGGTTGCTCTCTACCTTTTTGAGTACTTCGTTTATATTCATTGTAAGTAAAATGACTAACACAAAAATCATTATGATAATAATAAAGGATATTTGAATAACTGGTTCCAATATTTCCATCTGATTTTGATAAATGATAACTTCCCAATCTGTACCTTCAACATGGGAAACATAGATGTAGTTTCTATCCCCTTCATATTTGACGATATCACCAGACTTGATGTTACCTTTCATTATGTCAAGGAAGTTAGGATCAACTTCTCTTTGAGCCACTTTCTTCCCATCATCATTATATAAGTAAGATCCATTCTCATCAACGATGGCAACAATTGCTTTGTTTTCTACTCGCTTACCAATCAACTCTTCAAAGTCATCAAACCCAACAGTTCCAATAATAATATGATCATCATTTCTGTATCCAATTCTAGTTTTAACAGTACCTGAAATTGAGTCAACCGATGTTGTTCCATATAATATAAACTCAGGTTGGTTATTTAAGATATCTTTAAACACTGGTAATTTACTTTTATCCAAACCCACAGAATTGCTATAACCGCAAAGTGAGTTTAATACAATACCATCATAGTTTATTACTTCAAGATCGGATAAGTAGACAAGAGTCCCCGGAGTGCATGCTGAATCATTTTCAAAATGTAGTTTGTACTTATTCTTCATTTCATTAATTGATGGATCAATTGAGTTGACAAGCTGATTTTGAATAATCTCAACAACTTGCTCATTCATTTGCTTTGATACTGTAATGCTAGAAAAAGCAAAAAAGCCTGTTATGATTAAAGTGAAAATCACAAACAAAGCCAAAGCGTATGTTATAAATCTTTTCAGTAAATCCTCGCGCAGATGACGTTTACTCATGCTTCCACTTCCCTATCTAACAGGTGTAAAAATACCCTCTTTAACTTCATATATCATATAACTTCTTGATGCGTCACCAAACTCATTGATGTCAATTGCTTCAGTTACCCCATCAAAGTTTTTCATTCTTAGCACTGTTTCTTTAATCCCTTGCGCACTATAATCACTAGTCTCTCTTAAAGCTTGGACTAAAATGCTAGCACTATCATAAGCCAAGAATGAAATAAATGTCGGCTTGTACCCATATTTTTCTTCAAAGCTTGCTTGGAATCTCAAGTATTCTTCACTAAATTCTTCAGGTAAAAATACACCTAGAATATACATTCCTTCTACACTTCGACCACCATTTACTAATAAGTCATTTGTCATCGACCAACTAACTGTCATCATAAAGATGTCTTCACTGTATCCTCTAACATATTGTGCAAAAAGAGCTGTATCGATTGCTTGGGAAATAAAGAACACAGAATCATACCCTGTGAAATCAATCCCATTTATAAACTCATGAGGATCATCCTCACGTGAATCAAATCTTACTTTATCATAATGGCTATTCCCATCATTAAACTCGATGATTTTTTTTGCCAAATTATGGGTGTAGCTTTCGTTCATCGCATCATATATTATCAAATTGTTCTTTAAACCTAGTTGGTTTGTAGTTTGCAAGTACTTAATGGCTTGTCCATCAAGAGTAGGGGCAGTTCTGATAATATTATCATCCATATCATCTATTGCAAAAGTAGAAATAGAAGGTGTAACAAACAACAAATCAAGATTCTTTGATTGCATCATTGCATCTGCCATATTACTTGTTACATGACCGATGACAACATCTACACCTTCATCCACAAACTCCTCATGCATTTTTATAGCAACATCCGTATCTGCTTCATCATCCTTAACGACCAAATCGATCATTTTACCATGAATTCCACCAGCTTCATTTACTTGATCAAAATATAAAGCAATCGCATTTCTTGCATCAACTGCGAGCTGTGATTGCTTTATGGATAAGCTACCAATAAATCCAACCTTAATATCACTTGGTTGGCAAGCACTTAGACCAAATATCAGTAAAAAAACAACTATTATCTTTTTCATTATCTTCACCCCATAATCATATACAGATCTAACTTAATTATATAAACTAATTGTTTTTAATGCAAACATATAAACAAAAACTAGGATATATGTTGATATCCTAGCCTTATTCAATGCAAATGCTTATAAATCAGTGTCTAATGTTTGTAAAAGGAACGATTTTCCATAGACCTAACTCGCTTAGAAAATGTTTTTTCTTCTACATCATTTAGTTCTTTATCTAACATATTCATGCGTGAGTCAAAGTTATCTAAGAAGTTTAGTACTTCAGCTTCTCTTATTTGTGGTAACTTAGGTGAACCATACTCCATCTTACCATGATGCGAAAGAATTAAGTGTTGTAGTAACACAACCTCTTCCCCTTCTATTCCCAACTCAACACTTGCTTTTTCAATTTCATTTACAGCAATTGTGATATGCCCTAAAAGTTTTCCTTCAAATGTATATGTTGTTGAAATGTTACCTGAAAGTTCCTTAACCTTACCAATGTCGTGTAAGATTACACCTGCGTATAATAAACTTTTGTTAATCTCTGGATAAAGAACACATACTTGTTCAGCCAACTTCAACATACTTAAAACGTGATGAGCTAGTCCACTAACGTACTCATGATGATTCTTAGAAGCAGCCGGGAAAACATAAAACTGTTTTTCAAACTTCGTTAACAAGAAACTCACAATTCGTCTATATGTATTTTCTGTAATATCTAAGATATAAGGATGAATTTCATCAAACAACTCTTCCTTAGTCAATGGTGCACTAGGTAAAAAATGTGCTATGTCCATTGAATTATGTAACTCTATTGTCTTGATAGTAAACTGTAAATTTTCACGGTACATTCCACAATGCCCACTGATTTTCACAATGTTCCCTTCTGTAAACTGTTTAACATCCTCTTCAGATGCGTCCCATTTTTTTGTACTAATAGTCCCTGTTCGATCTTGTAATACTATATCTAAGTAAGCAGAACCATTACTTGCTATCTTTTTATCCACTTTTTCGATTAAGGCGAAAATTACACTGTACTTTTCCCCGTCTTTTAAATCAATAATTCTAGTAAAATCCATCTAATCCCTCATCTCTCATTGCATTTTCAATTTGCTCACTACTAAAACCTTTTTTCATCAACAATTGCTTAACCTTATATTTATCATTATGCTTTCGCATTAATTTAGATACTTCCTTTTCCAACTTGTTTGTAGGTAGAGTGAAATCTATTTCATTAAAGACTTCGTTAATCAAATCTGTCTCAAACCCTTTGGTTTTGAAATCATAAAACAATTTTTCTCTAAGAACTTTTTTTGAATACTTTTTATTTGATTGAACTCGTTTACTAACCAGTTTATAGAGTTTATCATATTCCTCTTGATAATCCAAGCCAGAGATTACTTCTTCTACTATCTCATTACCTATTTGGTGTTCAGATAACGTTTTTCTTATATAATCGATACCTTTATTTGTCGTTCTCAATACAGTGTTAGCAAAACTTTTAGCATACACTTTATCATTTATATACCCCTGATTTTCCAACTTTTCTATAACTTCATTAGCAACTTCTGGAAAGTACTCCTCTTTGGTTAAATATTTTCGTAATTCATGTTTGGAACGTAACTTTGTACTAATAAATTTTATCGATTGATAATAAGCACTTGAAAACATATTAGCACTTTTTAAATCGTTTATCTCAAATTCAGTAAGTTCGTTCTTGAGTAAAACTCCATGACTTAAAATGACGTCTTCATGTAAAGTAACGTCATCAAAATGATCAAAATGAATCTTATATATTCCCTTTTTCTTCAACTTTTCAATTCGTTTTATTTTATACATCATCATCCCTCACAAAAATTATAACATTGAAGTGCATTACAATAAATAAAAAAGCGTACAAGTACGCATTATTTATCTAGTTCTTCTATAATATCTTTTAATTTCTTTGACTCACTCCCAAGAATTATTTGCAACGTATTGTTTACCTCCATAATTCCATTCGCTCCTAAAGCTTGAATCTCTTCTTTATTTGCTAAGGTTAAGTCTTTTAATTCTACTTTAAACCTTGAACCTCTAAACTCATAATTCACAATGTTATCAAAACCACCCAGTAACTCTATCATTTTGTTAGACTTTTGTACTCTGATTTCATGAGTAACTACTTGATTTCTTTTTCTCAAGACAACCAGTAAAACTATTATTAAAATGGCAACAACAGCACCAATACCAATATACATCATGTTATTTTGAATAAAATTCATTATGTCCATGTTTCTCACCTCGTTTATATTATAGTAGATTGATTTATCCTATGCAAATACAATCGAATATATTAGAATGAAAGTAGGTGATAAATATGAAAATAATTAAGGCAACTACTCAAAAACATTTTTTTGATTTAAGACAAGTAAGAGTTGAAGTATTTGTTATTGGTCAAGATGTTCCAATTGAGATTGAACTTGACCATTATGATCGTTATGCTATCCACCTTGTTGCATATGAAGGGGATGACATCTTAGGAACAGTAAGATTAGTAAAGACCAAAAAAGGTGGAAAGATCGGAAGAATGGCTGTCCTTAACAAATATCAAGGACTTAGAGTTGGAAGACAACTTATGGATGCAATTGAACAGGTAGCTAAAGCTGAAGATCTTTCAATGATATACTTAAGTAGCCAATATCAAGTTGAAGCCTTTTACAAAAAGTGTGGCTTTGAATCAATTGGGAACTACTACTATGAAGCTAACATCAAACATGTTTATATGGAAAAGCAACTATAAAAAAACTTTTGAGAGCGAACCCTCAAAAGTTTTTTTATTTAAATAGTTTTGATAACTCTCCACCTACAAGTGGACCAAATCCAAATGCAAAGGCTATCATAAAATGATTAAGACTTAATGGAATTGTTTTAAAGATATCATTTACACCTGGAACATAGATTGTAACCACAAGAAGGACTAAACCAATCAAAACTGAATAGTTAAGATACTTGTTACTGAATGGATTCATCTTAAAAATAAATTTCTTCTCACTTCTTGAACTATAACCACGCACTAACTCACCCACAACAATTGTAACATAGGCAAAACTTACACTTGTGGCATAGTCATTTGTAATATTCAAAGCTAGTATATATGAAGTTAAGACACTAGCCGCTAAAAAGACTGCTTGAAATCCAATTGACACTTTCATTTTCTTATCAACTATTTCTTCCTTTGGATCTCTTGGATTTTCTGTTAAAACATTATCCTCTTGTTTCTCTAATCCTAATGCAAAGGCTGGGAACGAATCCGTGATTAAGTTAATAAACAAAATCTGTATTGCCAACAACGGTGTTTTTAATCCAACTAACATTGCAATAAAAATGATTAAGATCTCACCAATGTTGCACGATAACAAGAAGCTAATAAACTTTCGAATATTTGCATAAATTACTCGACCTTCAAGAACTGCATCTATAATTGTTTTAAAATTATCATCAACCAAGATCACATCGGCTGCTTCTTTACTTACATCAGTACCAGTAATACCCATTGCAACACCAATATCTGCTTGTTTAAGTGCTGGTGCATCATTTACACCATCACCTGTCATTGAAGTGATGTAGCCGTTATTTCTTAAGGCTCTAACGATTCTTACTTTATGCTCAGGACTTACTCGTGCAAAAACATTTACATCGTTTACAACCGAATTAAACTCCTCGTCAGATAATTCATCTAATTCACTACCACTTAAAGCATATGTACTTTCATCTAAGATACCTAACTCTTCTCCAATTGCACTTGCCGTAATCTTATGGTCACCCGTAATCATGACTACTCTTATTCCAGCACCATGACACACCTTAATCGCCTCTTTGGCTTCTTGACGTGGTGGGTCGACGATTCCTACAAATCCTACAAAGACAATCTCTTGTTCACTTGCCAGTATATCCATACCCTTAGAAGCACTACGATAACCAAAGGCCAAAACACGCATTGCTTTCTTTGCAAACTCCTCATTAACACTCAAGAACTCAGTTAATTTATCCTCTGTCAAGTTAACTTCCTTACCATCGTCTAAGTAACTAGTACAACGACTTAAAAGAATATCTGGAGCCCCTTTAATATACAACTTAAGTTCTCCCTTTACGTCATGGATAGTACTCATCAACTTTCGTTCTGAATCAAAGGCTAACTCATCTACACGCGGAAAGTCTTTATTTAGTTGCTCATTGTTTTGATTATTCTTTTCTGCAACAACAACTAAAGCCCCTTCAGTTGGATCTCCGATTACATCATTATCAACAATTTTTGAATCATTACAAAGTGATGCAATTCGCGTTAATAAATTTATGTCGCTATTACTTTCTAACTCACCCTCAAAGTGATAACCATCACCTGAAACTTTTGATGATAACGAGTTAGTAAATACTTCTTTTACTACCATTTTGTTTTGTGTCAGCGTTCCAGTTTTATCTGAGCAAATAACTTGAGTTGAACCTAAAGTTTCAACTGCACTTAAACTCTTTACAATAGCGTTCTTTTTAACCATTCTCTTCATTCCCATTGATAGAACAACCGTTACAACTGCAGGAAGTCCTTCTGGAATTGCAGCAACAGCTAGTGAGACACTAATCATAAAAATCTCAACAACAGGTATTCCTTGATAAACACCAAGCCCAAAAATAATTAAACAGACAATAAGTGCAGTTGTACCTAAAACTTTACCTAGATTATCTAGTTTCTTTTGTAATACCGTACTTTCATCTTCCACTTCATTTATCATCGTTGCAATATGACCAATCTCAGTGTTCATTCCAGTCGCGCTAACAATGCCAATTCCTCTACCCTTAGTAACGATAGTTGTCATATAGGCCATATTAACGTGATCACCTAGAATCTCATGCCCCTCTAGTACTTGTTCTGCATTTTTTTCAGTTGGTACACTTTCACCTGTTAAAGCAGCTTCTTCAATAAATAAATTGATTGATTCAACAAGTCTTAAATCAGCCGGAACGTAATCACCAGCTTCTAAAACAACTGTATCTCCCACTGCCAGCTTAGCAGCGTCAATCTTTTGAATTTGACCGTCACGAATCACTTTCGCTTCTGGACTCGCCATCTTCTTCAATGCTTCTAATGCATTTGAAGCATTTCTTTCTTGTACTATACTCAAAATGATATTTATAATAACAATTGCTATAATAAACAATCCATCAGTCAAATGACCACTTGATACTATAGATAGGATTGCTGCAACAACTAATATAATTGTCATATAGTCTTTTAATTGTTTTATTATCATTGAGAAAATTGTTTTTTTCTTCGCCGCAGTTAACTGATTGAGACCATCTCTTTCTAATCTCTTAGTTACTTCACTACTAGATAATCCTTTTTCTTTATCGGCACCTAAGTTTGTTATAACAGTTTTGGTACTCTCATTAAATACTGTTTTCATATATTCCCTCCAGTTATATCGTGTTGTTACTTTTCTTTATCTCTTAATAAATGCAAGATAGATATATCATCATCTAAAATATCACAAACTGTAAAGACGACAACTGCTATTCCCCCACCACTTCCTGCAAAAAAGTAATGGTAAAAATGTTGTGCCAAAACAGATATAATTAAATAGATTACAACTCTAAAGGTAACTTTTCTTTTCTGTGCTTTCATATTATCACCTCACCCTCCAATAATAACAAATCTAAACACTATTAAAAACAAAAAATTAACTTTTTTTCGAAAAAATGTTTTCATCTCATTTACTCTATGTTATAATACTACTTGCCGATAAACGCGGATGTGGCGGAACTGGTAGACGCGCTAGACTTAGGATCTAGTACCATTTGGTGTGTGGGTTCGACTCCCTTCATCCGCACCATTTTAAAGGTAAAAACGGACTTACGTCCGTTTTTTTATTGTTCTACTATGAGTGGAATAATCCTATTAACAATTTGGGAAATCACCATCGAAACAGGAACAGCAACCAAAAAGGCTGTAATAAAACTATCCATCCAAATCTCCACAAAGTTGTCAATAAAACCTAAATTTATAAATGTAATGCACATCGACATAATAAATGTCATCCCTAATGCCATCAGTACACTTCTAACAATCCATTGATACTTACTTTTTATTTTCATAAACATCCTCCTCAATTCGAGTATAACAAAGATAGAATATTTTTACTCATAATATGCTACTAGTGTTTATTGGGTGGATTATGGTATACTTTTTATGGTGATAAAGATGAAAGAAGTTGAAATTGAATATAAAGTATTACTAAATAAAGATCAGTTTGAAAGAATTAAAAAAGAAATAAAGTTTGATCATTATGTCGAGCAGATAAACTACTACTTTGAAACTGACGACTTAGAGCTTGCATCAAATAAAGTGACATTGAGAGTTAGAAACATAGAGGACAAGTATTATTTGATGATCAAGGAGTCACGAGATAAAGTCATTACAGATGAAACCATCCTTGAGATTACTTTAAATCAGTTCAAATACATTCAACAACATGGCAAACTATTTGACTCAACAATTAAGAAATTAGTTGATAAATACAACATTAAAGGGTTACTTACCAATCAAGCATCTCTAAAAACATTTAGACATTATAGACACTACAAAGAGTGCGTTCTCTTCATAGATGAAAGTCATTATTATGGCATGGTTGATTACGAACTTGAACTAGAATCTCCATCAGTAGAACTGGGGAGAGAAGTCGTTGATGAGTTAATCGAGACTTATAACTTAATTGAAACCGATGTAATCGGTAAAAGAAAACGTGCATATAATGCAAAACAAAGCCAATAATGGCTTTGTTTTATTTTTCTTTTATACTTTCTAACCCTTTATCAGACAACTTGTAAACCCCTCTGTCGACTCTCTCGAACCAACCATAGAAGTTTTTTTGTAGCATTTGTGTTATCTTCGGATTCTTAAAATGTTCTCTTAACTCCTTTGTCGTGACATCTCTGTCACCAATGTATACTGCTATCTTTGTTGCTAAAGCACGGTATGCAGTATTAATTACAACTCGCGTTGATCCACCGACATTACTTAGTTTGTCACGTCCTTCAAATTCTTTTAACAATGCTGATTGTTTGCGCTTGTTTCTTTTTCTAAGGACCTCAGGATCTCTCACTTGTGGCTTGAGTAATTCCTTAATTGAATAATCTTCACCTTCAACACTAACAGCTAACAAACCAACTCCTAATGTTCTTAACAAATGCATACGGTGTTTCCCTTTTTTTGTAAATAAATTGATCTCCTTTTTAGGAATACATGCATAAACATCCTTGGTGTAACGCAACCTATCGGCAATTTGCAATATTAAGTCTAGGTTCAACTTTAACTTCAACTCGATAATTACAACCTCATCGTCTTTTATAGCGACCACATCGCATTTATTCACCTCTGCACGCACTTCATAACCCATATCATTAAAGTAATGGTAAACGGCATTAAACAACTCTGTTTCTTTTTTCATAATGTCTCCTATAACATTGGGCTAAATAGTTTTGCATAAGCTTCAAACCAACGACGGTAATAATCACGCTGTAACCATTCTTCATATGAAATCAACTTAGATTTCTCTAAATCTTTTTCAAAATCTGCAACAAGATGTTTAATCGAGGGATCTAAATACAGCAACGTTGTTACTTCAAAGTTGATATGAAAACTTCTGAAATCTAAATTAGCCGTACCAATCGAAGCAATTTTATCATCAATAATAACAAACTTTGAATGCATAAAACTATCAGAATATGTATACAACTTACAACCCGCTTCTAAGAGTCTTTCAAAATAAGACTGAGTCGCAAGATAAACTAAATTCTTACCTCTATCAGGTTTACCCGGTACCAAGATTTCAACATTTACACCACTTAAAGCAGCTACCTTTAAAGCTTTAATAATATCATCTTCAAGTATTAAGTATGGAGTTGCAATTCTAATGTTGGATTTCGCTTCCATAATCGCTTTAAAGTAAATGTCCTTAATTATAGACCCTTTTGTATCGGGACCATCCTTAATCACCTGTACACCTGAATTTTTTTGATACGTAACTGGCTGAACCTTTAAATATCTTTCTTCAAGCAGATTTTCACTTGTAACATTGTACCAATCAGAAATAAAAACGATATTTAAACTTTTAACAGCGTTACCTTCAATCATAATATGTGTATCTCTCCAGAATCCATAATAATCATCCATATGATTGTACTCATCACCAATATTAATTCCACCAGTAAAACCATACTTACCATCAACGACAACTATTTTCCTATGGTTTCTATAATTTGCTGCTGACCTAAAGATTCTAAATGACACAGGTGAGTAAAACTTCAACTCCACTCCTGCTTCAGTTAGTTTTTGTTTGTAACTTCGCGACAAATCAATGGCCCCAACATCATCAAATAGAACTCTGACTTTAACCCCTTCATTCGCTTTATTCACTAATACTTCAAGGAGTTTATCTGCAATTTCTCCTTCATGAATTATGAAATACTCAATATGGATGTAATCAGTAGCAGACTCAAGGACTTCAAACAATTTCTTGAATTTGACATCACCATTCGTAAGAATCTCTGTACGAGATCCAAAATGAATTGGATCCAATGTGAGTTTATCAACAAATCTAATAAAGTCTAACTCATCACGTAATCGGTACCTAAAATAAAGTGGATAATTAGTTTTACCAAAATGAGAAGCAAGTTCGTCCTCTTCTATTTTTGGCATATTCTTAAACCTTCTAGTGTGAAGGTAATTTGCCCCAAACATCGTGTAAAAGATGATTCCTGCTAATGGTATAAACAAAATGATAAGTAACCAAAAGATTTTGTTTTCATTCTTTGATCGACTCGCCATAATTTGAAATGCAAAAACTAAGTTCAAAAAGAATAATGAAACTATCATACCTGAAAACTCAAAAAATGAAAAACTACTAACTAAATAAAATATTAGTCCAATATAACCTAACATAATCAGTGCAACTTGATAAGATCTTTTCACATAATCACCCCACCTAATTATATCAAAGAACAAGAAAGTTTTAAACAGTAGTTGACATTACATACTAGTAATGGTATTTTAATAGTGTGTTAACGAATCTAGTGAGAGGAGTATTTAATGAATACGCAATTTAAAAAAGGTGTTCTAGAAATAATAGTTCTTGAGATAGTAGATCAAAGTGATCGTTATGGTTACGAATTAATCACAGAGGTATCAAAAGTTGTCGATGTTGAAAAAGGAACAATATATCCTTTACTAAAAAGAATGACTAACGATAAACTGTTTACAACCTATCTTATGGAATCTAATGAAGGACCACCCAGAAAATACTACAAACTTACTGCTTTAGGTAAGGAGAGACTAGTAATTATTAAGAGTGAGTGGGAACTATTTAGTTCTCGTGTAAATGATTTTTTGAAAGGAAGTGCAAACAATGACTAAAGAAGCTTTTCTTAAGAGTTTAAGAACAGAACTAACCATTCTAAAACTAGAAGAAATTGATGATATAGTTTTGGAATATGAATCTCATATTGCAGAGCACTTAGCAAATGGTTTAAGTGAAGAAGAAGCAATTGAGGAGTTCGGAAACTTTGATCAATTAGTGCAAGGGATATTAGAGGCTTATAATATCGACAAAGATTATGCCTCTAATTATCGCAAGAAGGTGCAACAAAAAGAAAAAATGAATGATTTCGTTAACAAATCTTCAAATACAATCGGAGATATGTTTGATAATGTATTTGACTATATCAATGAGTTTTCTAGTAAGATTTACTCTTATTTTGAAAAGAGTGATAAAGCAAGAACGATTCTGATCTTAGCTTTATTGTTGACATTCTCAATATGGATTGAGGGTCCATGGATTTTATTCTTGGGAATTGTCGTTATGTTTGTAGTACATCAAGCAAACAAACAAGACAAAAGGGCAACCCATTCAAACGATGAGTTAGGACCTGAAAAAAAGGCTGAAAATGAAACTGTAGATGGTGATGCTGTAACAGAGGATTCTATTGAGGCAGTTAACAAAAATGAGAGTGAGACACAACATACACCTAAATCTAGGCCAAAACCAAGAAGGAGAGAAAGCAACACAGGTAAACATTTAATCAAGATTATTCTTGTGACATTCCTGATCATTTTCTTCATTCCATTTATTGGAAGTTTATTCTTTGGTGCAATAGGACTTGGTGCTGCAGCAATAACACTTATATTTATTTTAGTTAGAACAGGATTATCTATTTTTGCAACAATTACACTAATATTGATTGGTCTGTTAATCATTTTTGTAACAACCCTATCTCTGATTATTGCAATCCTTAAGGCGGTGATGAAGTAATGAGAAAATACTTAATAGCATATATCATTGGATTCATCCTACTTATAGGTGGATCTGTAAATCTAGCATTTGAACTTGTTGAGTACGAGTATGAAGCGACACCTCTACCAAGTGAGTTAACAACAAAAGAAATAGATTATGATGTTAGTGAGATATGGGATGAAGATGGATTTAGTTCATTTCATGATTATGAAATCGATGATTCACTAGAGGATAATATCGTTAGAATAAAAGTTTCAGGTATTGGTGAACTTAATATAGAGATTAGAAAATACAATAAAAGATTCTATGAGGATGAACGTCATTACTATGTTCCATCATTCTATATTGGTAGCAAAAGTTTCAATCTAAGTAAGGGGTTTGATTCATTGATTAAACAAATAGAGTCTAAAAAAATCTATGAAGATGATTATCAATTTAATAATTTTCATGTAACATTTAAGATGAACTCAAAAACTGCAGAAAAGTATGTCGATTAGACATACTTTTTAATTGCATAAAAAAAATCGCTAATAGCGATTTATGTGTCAAAATGGTGGAGCATAGCGGGATCGAACCGCTGACCTCCTGCGTGCAAGGCAGGCGCTCTCCCAGCTGAGCTAATGCCCCATTTCTTCTTTGCTTTCATATTATATATCACATCAATAACAATTTCAATATAAAAATGAACTAATTATTAATTTATTTTTTAAGAAGTATAACAAAATAAAAAATCGCCATTGGCGATTTAAGTATCAAAATGGTGGAGCATAGCGGGATCGAACCGCTGACCTCCTGCGTGCAAGGCAGGCGCTCTCCCAGCTGAGCTAATGCCCCATTTCTTAACTGCTTTTATATTATATATCACAAGTTAAGAAAATACAAGCCTTTTTTTCAAAAAAAACAACAATTTTTTTAAAGGTTTTTCTTCGTTAATTCATCAATTTTAGACCACTTTGAAATGACAAAATCATGTGCCTTTTCTCCATTGTGTGGACTTAAACATTGACTACAGTCTTTGATACCATTATTGATCTTTGGATTTCCTCCACAGTCTTTACCTAGGGTATATAAAGGGCAATAACAAAACAAGCAGTTAAACTCCTCTTCTTGAAGCCCTTCATGACATGGAAAGAACTCACAATCACGATTTTGATTAAACTTATAATTTCCCATAAAACCCTCCTATGTCCAAAGCAAGAACATGTACACAGCATAAGTAGCAATTAATGCTATCCCTTGGAATTTTGTTGACTTTCCTGTTAATACAAGTGGTACTAATAATATTCCCGTTAATATAACAACAATAGGAAAGTCTAAGTTGATATTATTTGGAATGATTTCAAGATCTCCAATAACCGAACTTGCACCGATAACTAAACTAACATTAAAAATATTAGCACCTATGATGTTTCCAATTCCGATATCTGTATTTCCTTTTTTAAGCGATGTTATCACGGTTACTAACTCTGGCAAAGATGTTCCTAAGGCAATGAAACTTAATGAAATAATTGCTTCACTTACACCGATTGCACTCGCAATCAAAACACCATTGTTAATAAGTAACCTAGAACCAATCAAGATTCCTACAATACCAATTGCAAAAAAGAACATTACTTTTCCAAGTGAGTAGTCATCATTTACGTCATCATCAAAGAACTCATTACTTGGCTTTGCTTTTTTTACTGTTCTTGCATTGTATAACAAGTAAGAAACGAATAATGATAATAGTAACATCCCTTCGATAAAGATAATTTTACTATCTAAACCAAAGATAATTAACAGCATTGTATAGCTTGCTAGGATGATTGCTTTTGGTATAATCGACTTCTTCTTAACGTTTATGCCGCTAAACAAAATAATTATCCCACCTAATAATCCAATGTTACAAATCATTGATCCAACCGCATTACCAACAGCCATTGTTGACACACCTTTAAATGAAGCTAAAGAGGATACAGTTGCTTCTGGTAACGTAGTTGCAATACTCACTACTGTCGCTCCGATAATCATTGGCGGTATCTTAAAGATTTTTGCTAACTCAACACTTGAATCAACAAACCAATCTCCACCTTTTACAATTAAAATAATCCCTAAAATAAATAATAAAACAATTGATATCTCCATTATGATTCTCCTTTTCATCTAACGTGTATATTATACACTTCTTTAGCTTAGAAAAAAAGCACCATAAGGTGCTATTTTGCCATGAATTTTTCGATATCATCTACCGATTTAATAATTGATTCACTCAAGTTGATGTGTCCATCAGTTGTCACTAAAATATCATCTTCAATTCTGATTCCAATATTTTCTTTTGCAATATAAATTCCCGGTTCTACTGTTATAACCATTCCTTCTGATAAGGTTTGATTTGGTAAGACAACATCATGAACATCAAGACCCATATGGTGCCCAACACCATGGTAGTAATAGTCATCAACTGTTTCATCGCCAACGATAACACCTAAGTCTCTTAATCCTTGATCTAAGATTTCTTTAGTCAAATCATTTAGTTCTCTTAATGTAGTACCTGGTTTTACCGCATTGATAACATCCATGTTTGCCTTAAGACATAACTCATAGATTTCTTTTTGTCGCGGAGAAAACTTCCCATTTACAGGGATTGTTCTACTGATATCAGCAGCATAATTGTTATACTCTGCCCCTAAATCAAACAATATTAAATCGCCATCTTCTAGTTTTTTATCATTTTTTATATAATGCAAAACCGTTGCACCCTTACCACTAGCAGCAATCGTTTGGAACGAGTTGTCACTAGCTCCATTAAATCTAATTGCTGAATCAAACAACGTAACAATTTGATATTCCATCATTTCAGGCTGAATATACAAGAACATTTGCTCCAGACCCATTCTTGTAATATCTATTGCTTTTTTGATTTGAGTTAACTCAAAATCTGATTTAATGATACGATGTTTTGCAAATACTTCTAAGATGTTTTCAATCTTAACATTAGGATACTTTGCTTCAACCTCAGTTTTATACACTTTTCCCGCAAGGAAGGGAAAGGCACTTCTTGAAGATCCTAAATCTAAGTTTAATGTCTCATACTTGTTTATGTTTTCATCAATAAACTGATCGAACTCTTTGATATCACGAATATCATTAATACCAGATACCTCTTTAATGACGTCTTCAGAAGGTCCATTACCAATCCATTTAACCATCTTTGGGTCTCTTTTTTCGATGAAAATCGTTTCAGTCACTTGATCATTCTTTTTTAACACAACTAACTTAAGATTTTCATCCTCTAATCCTGTTAAGTAGTAAAAGTTTTTATCAACACAGAAGTCATACTCTGTATCGAAAGAGCGAATAAACGATTTACCACTAAACAAAACAGTCATAGTGTTATTTTTTAAGTCATTATAAATTTTGCTTTGATTCATTTTATTTCTCCTTTTCTTGACGCGGAGGCAGTTTACCAAAATACTGATAGTAATCACAACGGATTTGACCATTGTATAACTTTCTTTTCTTACTTGCTTTTTGACCAAAGGCTTTTTCAAAATCCGGATAGGCAGTGATTACGAAATATGACCAATCACTTAACTTTCTAAATGTTTCACCCATCTTGGCATAGATTGACTCAATCTCCTCTTTGTCATTCAAACGAATACCATATGGTGGGTTTGTAATAATCACACCATATCTCTTCTTAGTTCTAAAGTTACCTACATCAATTTTTTGGAATGAGATATACTCTTCCACTCCAGCATATTTAGCATTTTCCATTGCTTGCTTTATTGAAAAGTAGTCAATGTCAGACCCAACTAACATGAACTCTTTATCGTTAATTTGTGTATGTGCAAATTCTACTTCTTCTTCGAACACACGATTAGGAATAGTTGTCCAGTACTCAGCTGAAAACTCCCTATTTAGACCAGGGGCAATATTTTTACCAATAAGTGCCGCTTCAATTAAGATTGTTCCCGATCCACATAATGGGTCAGCAAGTAATCTATCAGGATTCCATTTTGATAACTTAACTAATCCTGCTGCAAGTGACTCTTTAATTGAGGCATTATTACCTTTTTCTCTATATCCTCTTTTATTTAACCCTAATCCACTCGAATCTAATGTAATGTAAAAGTAATCCTTACGACCAATAACACGTATTCCATACTCTTCTTCACTTTCATCAAGCCATGATACTTTATACTTCTCTTTTAAGTTTTCTACAACAGCTTTCTTGACAATCGATTGAATGTCGGATTTTGAATACAAAGTTGACTTCACAGCAGATGCTTTATATACCGGAAATTTACCATTTTTAGGTATAAACCTAGCCCAGTTGAGTGATTTGGTTTTATCAAATAGTTCATCATATGTTAAGGCTTTAAATTCACCCACAACAATTAAGACACGCCCTGCACATCTTAACCATATATTTGCTTTTGCAAGGTCTTTATAATCGCCTTCAAAAAAGACTCTGTTGTTCTCTGTTTCTAATACCTTAATTCCTAGCTCAACAAGCTCATCTCTTACTAGAGCTTCTAATCCCATTTCACAGGTAGCTATCATTTTTAATTTTTCCATTACTATACTCCTTCGAAATCAATAATGAAGACACTACCTACACTAGGTTTTGACATCACTTCAATTTTATAATCATATTTACTACATATTTCATTTAAGATTGCTAATCCAATCCCATATCCTTTTTTGGTAAACGATCTTGATTGTTCAACTCTAAAGAATCGATCAAAGATTTTATTTAATGATTCCTCATCCATTCCGATACCATAATCTCTAACCTCTAAGCGGTCATCCTTATAAACTACCTCTATCTTTTTAGTATCTTGCGAATACTTAATTGCATTATCTAACAATATATAAACAATCTGTTCGATGTGACTGATATTACCCATCACAAAATCGTTTTCCTCAATTTTGAGTGAGAATTCAAAGTCCTCATTAATATTTTGATATACCTCAACAATGTTCCTTAATATGAAACTTATGTCTACCGGTTCTTTTAGGACACTACTTTTCTCGATTTTATACAAATCTAGTAAAACTCTTGTTAAATTAATCATTCTAAGTTGTTCTTCTGAGCAGACCTTTATATACTCGTCAACAAACTCTTGAGATTGATTTTTCTTTAATAACTTTAAATACCCCTGTAAAACAGTCAATGGTGTTTTTAACTCGTGACTTACATCTGAGATAAATTGTTTTTCCTTAACAATTGAATATTCCAACTTATCGATCATATTATTAAACTCAAGAGCAAGTTCTGTAAACTCATCATCCGTTTTTGGGACTTCTATTCTTTCACCTAGTTCTAGGTCTTTTACACTTTTACTGATATTGGATAGCGGTGTCAGGTAGTTCCTTAGCCAATACAATCCAAGAAAAATATTTAACATTGTAAAGATAACTAAGATAAAACTTACTATATTTGTTGAGGTGTCAACATATGGCTTAATCATCCTATCAATATCTATATAAACTTCTAGTGTATAGTCATCTCTCTTAGCAGACAGGTACAACCACCTAGATAAATCTTCTTCTGAGTAACTATTGTACAAGTATCCATTATAATCACGTACAACTTCACCATCTTTTTTTACGACTGAATAATAGACATCATCATTATAATACTGAAAGAGTGATGATAAAAAGTTTCCAATATGCTCCTCATTTTTGAACGATTCCCTTAATAAGATAAACTTCTGTTTTTCAGCTTTTGTTGTCTGGCTATTAATACTACTCGATAAAAAGTAGTTGGTCGTAATTGATGAAACAATTAACATTATGAGGGTTACGATTACTAAAGTAGTTAGATACTTAGTTCTAATCGAAAGCTTCTTCATTATTCACTATCTCTAACGATATATCCATACCCTCGGACTGTTGAGATAAAAGCATCTCCAATTTTATTTCTTAGGTACCTTATATATACATCAACAACATTTGAATTGTTAAAACTCTCATAACCCCAAACAGAATCTAAGATTTCATCACGTGAAATAACTTTGTTTTTGTTTTTAATCAAGTAGATTAACAAGTCCAATTCTGTTTTTGACAAATGCACTAATTCATTATCAACTTTCACTTCGAGCAATGTTAAATCTATTTCAACATTTTTATGTTTTAAAACACTCAAAACATCGTTTGATTTTTTTGTTCTTCTTAACACTGAGTTAATTCTTGCAATCAACTGATCGTTATCAAATGGTTTTTTCAAGAAGTCATCTGCTCCCATATTTAAAGCACTTACTTCATCATCAACCAAGTCCTTTGCCGTAATCATAATGATTGGGACATCTTTATGGTTCTTTAAGTTCTTTAAGATATCAATCCCACTCATCCCTGGCAACATCCAGTCTAAGATGATGATATCAAAGTCCTCTTCCATAGCAGTATTATATCCTTCTAATCCATCTCTTTTTACAACTACCTCATGATTTATACTCACTAGCTCAAGTTCGATAAACCTCGATAAATTCTTCTCATCTTCAATTACTAAAATTCTCATATGAACACCTCTTTCAAAGGTAATTATATCAAAAAAAGGTCTGTCTTAAAACTTAATGAGTAAAAAACCTCTTATTATAGTCCTATTTTAAAAGAAAAAAAGAGAGTGGTAACCCACTCTACATAATTCCTACTCTTTTAAAGATTGTATCTACTTCTTTTAAATAGTATTCCAATGTGAAACAACTATCTAACTCTTCTGATGTAAAGTTCTCTTTAACTGTCTCATTATCGGCTAATAATGTCTTATAGTCTAATCCATTACTCCATGCAATCATGGCAATAGGTTGAACCAAATCGTACGCAGCTTCACGAGCGAAACCCTTTTCAATTAATTTCGTCATAACCCTTTGTGCAAAAATCACACCGTTTGTTTTATAAATGTTTGCTAACATATTGTCCGGATACACAACTAAGTTTTGAACGATTCCTGTAAACCTAGACAACATATACTCTAACAAAATAGTTGCATCTGGTAAAATAATTCTTTCCGTTGCAGAATGGCTAATATCTCTTTCATGCCACAAAGCAACATTCTCATAGAAAGTTAACATATATCCACGAATGACACGAGCACAACCGCAGATGTTTTCAGAACTAATTGGATTTCTTTTATGAGGCATTGCTGAAGATCCTTTTTGACCCTTTCTGAATGCTTCTTCTACTTCCCTAACTTCCGTTCTTTGTAAATGTCTAATCTCTGTTGCAATCTTTTCCATAGATGTTGCAATCAATGCCAAACTCGACATATAGGCAGCATGGCGATCACGCTGAAGTGTTTGCGTCGAAATATTAGAAGAATTTATCCCCAAATGTTCACACACATAATCTTGTACAAATGGTGGTGTATTAGCAAAATTCCCTACTGCACCACTGATTTTTCCAATTTGAATTCCTTCACATGCATCTTCAAATCGTTTTAAATTTCGTTGCATTTCATCATAGTAAAGTGCCCATTTTAATCCAAATGAGGTAATATCAGCATGAATTCCATGAGTTCTTCCAATACAAGGTAAATCCTTGTACTTTAAGGCATTTTCTTTTAATGCCTCTGTAAATGTAAGTAAAGCTTCACGAATGATATCATTCGCTTGTTTAATCAAATAACCGTTTGCTGTATCAACAACATCTGTTGAAGTTAATCCATAATGAACCCATTTCTTTTCATCACCAAGTGTTTCTGATACCGCTCTAGTAAATGCCACAATATCATGTCTTGTCTCTTTTTCAATCTCATAAATTCTTTCAATGTCGTAACTTGCATTCTTCCAAAGTAAATCAACACTTTCTTTATCAATAAGTCCTAACTCACTCCAAGCTTCAGCCGATAAAATCTCAACTTTTAAATAAGCATCAAACTTATTTTGTTCTGTCCAAATCTTTGTCATTCTTTCATTCGAATATCTATTAATCATTTTTAGCCTCCTTAACTTTTACATAAGTACATTATAACTTAATATAAAATAAAAGAAAGATTTAAAGGGTATTTTCCTAAACAAAAAAAGACCCTAAAAGGGTCTTCTTAGTCCTTGACATTATTTATGATTATTCACTAATTGTAGCTCCAGAGAAGTCAACAGAACCTAATACAGAACGTGACCAATTCTTTAACTTACTACTTGCTAACATTGTGTCAGAATAGTGGTAAATAGGAATTACTGGAGAATCTGTCATAAAGATTTCTTGTGCATTATATAATGCTTCGAAATGTGCTGCAGCATCAGTTGCTTCAGCAGCAATTTTCATTTGTTCTTGGAAATCAGCGCTATCGTAACCAGCATCGTTGTATGCATAAGTAGGATCAGTCATGATACCTAACATACCAGATGGGTCCATGAAGTCTGTTAACCAACCACCACGAGCTAAGTCGAAGTTACCAGCAGTACGAGTAACTTGGAATACAGCCCACTCTTCATTAGCTAATTGAATTGTGAATCCTAAGTTAGTTTTCCACATTTCTTGAACTAATTCAGCAACAGTTTTATGACCTTCAGAAGTGTTATATAAATAAGTTTTTTCTTCTAATTTAGCTCTTAATTCATCTTCACTTAATCCTAATTCAGCAGCAGCTTCAGCAAATAAAGTTTTTGCATCTTCATACTTAGAATTATCAGAAGCAAATCCGTAAGTTCCAGCAGTTTCAAAGAAGTCTTTACCATTGTGATCTAAGAACCCAGGTGGAATAAATCCAGCTGCAGACACTTGACCAGCACCAAGAGTTTCAGTGATTTCGTCACGGTTGATTGAATAAGATAATGCTAAACGTAATTTTTGGTTATCCCACATTTCATCACTAAATCCTTCTACACCTTTATTTAAGTTAAAGTTAATGTAGTAAGTTCCAAGTAATGGGAATACGTAGAATTCATCAGACTCGGCAATAAGCTTAGGTACTTCTGCTGTTGGTACACTAGGAATGTAGTGTAATTCACCAGCTAAGTATTTAGCGTATGCAGTAGAAGCTTCATCGATAAATAAACCATTAATTTCATCAATACCTACGTTATCAGCATTCCAGTATTTTTCATTCTTCATTAATTTTAATCCAGATCCTACTTCGTACTCAACAAGTTTGAATGGACCATTAGATACAGCGTACTCTGGAGACTTAGCCCAGAATCCATCTTCACCAGCTTTAGCAGGATCAGAAACGATTGCTTCTGGTACTGGGATAAAGTGGTAGAATGATAATAATGAAACGATCCAACCAGTAGGTTGTTTTAAAGTAATTTCTAAAACTTTTCCGTCATCTTTAGCCATAAATCCAACTTCGTCTAATAATGCGTCAAGTCTTGCGTTATACTCTTCTTCAGTCTCAGTATATTCTTTTTCAGGTTCAGGTTGAGAATCATCAGCTTTATATGCATCTTCCATTGCTTCATAAGCATCTTCATCATACATACGGTAAGCGTCAGCTACTTCATTAGCACCAGCGATATTAGTATAGTGCCAAATCCATGAATACTCACTTGCAGTACGTGGATCCATACCACGTTTCCAAGAGTATACAAAGTCATTTGCGTCTAACTTAGATCCGTCAGACCACATAGCACCATCACGCATTTGGAATGTAACTGTTAAACCATCGTCACTAACTTCCCATGATGTAGCCATACCAGGGTATAATTCCCCTTCTTTTTCACGAACTAAACCTTCAAATGTTTGGTTGATAACATCTCCACCATCACTCGCCCCGTTTAAACCTGGGTCAAGAGTTTTAGGATCTGCACCAATGTTCCAATTAAGAACTTTGGCAACCATTTCTGGTTCAGGATCAGGTGTTGGTTCAGGATCAACAGCTGTGTTATTACAAGCAACTAATGAAAATACCAACGTAAATGCAACTAATAAACTTAATAACTTTTTCATTTCATTTCTCCCCGTTTTAAATTTTATATATAAATATTTCATACTAACAGCGACTCTTGTCAAGGATTCGATAGTACAAAATTTTATATTACAGATTATTTATCTTCTCAACTAAGTGACAAGCAACAAATCTTTCTGGTAATACTTCTCTAAACTCTGGATCTTTCTCAGTACATATTTTTTCACAGTACCTACATCTAGATGCAAAACGACAACCAGGTTTAGGGTTTATTGGTGATGGTACATCACCTTCTAAAACAATTCTATTACTTTTTTTGTTTGCCTCTGGATCCGGTAACGGAATAGAAGATAACAAAGCTTTTGTATAAGGGTGCAATGGCTTGTCATACAAGTCATCACTTGACGCAATTTCCATCATTTTCCCAAGATACATAACTCCGATTCTATCCGAGATATATTTAACCATCGATAAATCATGGGCAATAAACAAGTAAGTTAAACCTAACTCTTTTTGCAAATCTTCTAACATATTAACTACTTGTGCTTGAATTGAAACATCTAGAGCACTGATTGGCTCATCACAAATAATTAAATCAGGATTGATAGCAAGTGCTCTTGCAATCCCAATTCTTTGACGTTGCCCTCCACTAAACTCATGTGGATATCTTGAAGCATGTTCTCTTTTAAGTCCAACACGTTCAAGCAACTGATAAATTCTTTCTTGTCTTTCTTGACCTTGTAACAGTTTATGAGTATCAATTCCCTCTCCAATAATATCTGTAACTGTCATTCTTGTATTTAATGACGCATATGGATCTTGGAAAATCATTTGGATTTTCTGACGATACGGTTTCATTTGGTGATGAGATAATCCACCAATTTCCTCATTGTCATAAACCACTTCTCCATCTGTTGGATCGTACAACTTAATGATTGTTCTACCAGTTGTAGACTTTCCACACCCTGATTCTCCAACAAGACCAAACGTTTCACCTTTATAAATCGAAAAACTTATTCCGTCAACAGCGTGTACTGTTGATACAGGTTGACCAAACAAACTTCTTTTAATAACAAAGTGTTTCTTTAAGTCCTTAACTTCTAATAATACTTCTCTGTTTTCGTTACTCATTATTTTGCACCTCCTTCAACCTTAAATCCTTCAACTACAGGAGCTGCTTCATCAAGCAACCAGCATGAAGATACTTGTGTATCAGTCACTTTGTATAAAGGTGATGCTTTCTCTAAACAAATCTTCATGGCATGTTCGCATCTAGGTGCAAACGGACATCCTTGTGGTGGATTTAATAAATCTGGTGGTGATCCTTCAATCGGTACTAGACGTTCTTTTTGTCCTACTACATCACTAGGTACAGATTTGTGTAACCCTTGTGTATAAGGATGTTTAGGGCTATAGAAGATTTCTTCAACTGTTCCCTTTTCCATCATCATTCCACCATACATTACGACAACATTTGTACATAACTCGGCAATTACTCCAAGGTCATGTGTAATGAAGATAATCGATGTACCTGTTTTTGATTGAAGTTCTTTTAATAACTCTAATATTTGGGCTTGAATTGTAACATCAAGCGCAGTTGTTGGTTCATCAGCAATCAACAATTTGGGTTCACAAGACAATGCCATTGCAATTAATGCACGTTGTCTCATTCCTCCAGAGTATTGATGAGGATATTGTCCAATACGAACCTCAGGTTCTGGAATTCCAACTAACTCTAAATATTTTACCGCTCTTTCTCGAGCTGCTTTTTTTGATATTGGTTTCTTAGGATTATCAGGATCCTTAATATGTGTTCTGATTACCTCAACCATTTGGTTTTCTATAGTAAATACTGGGTTCAAAGAAGTCATAGGGTCTTGGAAAATCATTGAAATTTCACTACCTCTTAACTCAGCCATTTCTGCTTCTGATAACTGCGCTAAGTCTTGACCTTGAAACATGATTTCTCCTTCTTTAATTTTACCCGGTGTATCGATAAGTCTCATGATTGATAGTGATGTAACAGATTTACCTGAACCCGACTCACCAACAATCCCTAGTATATGTCCTTCTTCCAATTCATAACTAACACCTCTAACCGCTTGCACTTCTCCAAGGTGTGTATAGAAGGAAGTCTTCAAATTCTTTAATTCTAAAATTTTCTCTGCCATATTCTATCCTAACCTTTTCTTAGTCTTGGATCTAATGCGTCACGTAAACCATCTCCTAGGAAGTTAAACGATAACATCATCCACGCAATTGTTAATGCTGGCCATATCAACTGATAAGGGAATACACGTATTAATTGAGCACCATCAGAAGCCAATGTTCCTAGTGATGCTTGTGGTGCACTTACACCTAATCCAATGAAACTTAAGAAAGCTTCTGTAAACACAGCACTCGGAATCATCATTGTTAAAGATACAATAATAGGTCCTAGAGCATTCGGAATAATATGTCTTGTAATAATGTTGATGTTTGAAACACCTATTGTTCTTGCTGCTAATACGTACTCTTGGTTCTTAATACCCAATGTTTGACCACGAACTAACCTCGCCATTCCTACCCAATATACGGTAATTAATGCCAAGATAATTGTCCCTAAACCTCTATCATCCAATACTACTAACAATAAGATTACGTATAGTAATAATGGGATTGAGTTAATGATATCCACGATACGCATCATAATTAAATCCACAGTCCCTCCAAAGAAACCAGATACAGAACCATAAATTACCCCAATGAATAAGTTGATAACTGCTGCAACACCTGCAACAATCAACGAAATTCTAGCACCAAACATCACTCGTGTTAGCAAGTCACGGCCTAGAGCATCGGTTCCTAGTACATATGTTTTATTTGACATCTTGTCAAAGATTTCAGTTGTCTCAGAACCTGCAAATGTAAACTTAAACACGTATGGAACATCTTCACCCTTATTGGCTTTAACTTTATTCCCAAAGTCTAAGGCTACTTCTTGTCCATCAGCCTCTAATGCATATGTATAAACTCTATTAATTGCATCAGTTTTAATTCTCTCATACTTATCTATTAACTCACCATTCTCTGTCACTGCAATCAAATGGTAATCTTGGCTTAAGTAAACGTAACGATCTTCCGCCAATTGATAAACATCAATTTTAGGGGGAATGTTTTTAAACCTTAGATCTTGATCACTATATGAAAATGGTCTAAACAATGGACCAAATACTGCAAATAATACAATTAGAACAACTCCAGATAAACCCATTATAGCAAGTTTATTCTTCTTAAGACGACGCCATACATCCTGCCAATAAGTAAGGCTTGGTCTTATTTGTTCGTTGTCTAACTTCTCTGAACTATCAACAAATGTAAAATTATCTTTATTCATACCTATCTCCTTACCTATCTCCAACTTTAATTCTAGGATCAATAAACGAATACAAAATATCTACTATAAACACCATAAAAATGTAGAATGATGCATAGAATATTGTGATCCCTATCGTTAATGTATAGTCACGGTTTTGTACTGAAGCCGTGAAGTATTCACCAATACCGTTTATAACAAAAATTCTTTCTACAACAAATGAACCTGTTAACAATGCTGCTATCATAGGTCCAATATAAGTTACAACTGGTATAAGACCATTCTTAAGTGCGTGTTTAAAAATAACTTTGAACTCACTAATACCGTTTGCTCTTGCAGTTCTAATATAATCTTGTCGTAAAACCTCAAGCATACTTGATCTTGTTAACCTAGATACAAATGCCAAACTGTAACCCGATAAAGCCACTACAGGTCCAACAAATGCTATCGGAGATTCTATTCCTCCAACAGGAATGAAATCTACATTTTGTGCTAATAATATAAATAATGAACCTACAACAAAGCTGGGGACCGTAACCCCAAGGGTAGCGATAACCATTACCAGATAATCGACACCAGTATTTGATTTAAGAGCTGATATAACTCCCAATACGATACCAAAAGAGATGATAAATACTACAGCAATCCCTCCCACTTTTGCGGTTTGAGGCATTCCAAGTTTAATCAAATCCTGTACTTTATATGCTGGGTTCTTAAATGATGGACCCAAATCTCCTTTTGCAAGGTTTTGCATATATACAACATATTGCTCAAAATTGGACTTATCCAAACCGTAAGCTGCTTCTAGTCTCTCTCTAGTTGCTTCTGGAAGTGGTTTCTCTCTACTGAAAGGACCTCCAGGAATAGCACGTAACATAAAGAATACTATTGTGATGATTATCAATAAGGTAACCAACGATGCTGCTAACTTCTTAATGTAATATACCATTAATTGTTTTCCTCCTCTTATTGCGTATTATTAAAAACAGATTAATACTTATATCCATTATAACTCCTCAAATATATTAAATCCATTTTTTTATTAAAAATAAGTTATGTTATTTTAATGCAATGTTAATATTGAGTTTTGCACAACCTATTTTGTTAACAATTTGAACAAATTTGAAGCACATTTCGCCCTTTAAAATCAGCACCTTACTAAAAAGCTTCACAAAGTCGATTTGTGAAGTGTTATTTTCTTTGACAATATTTTATTAAAATTAGATTATAATTTTTCTAATTAAGCATAAAAAAAAAAGAGCGTAGCTCTTTTTAATATAGCGGATAGTTACTCACTAGCGACGCTACCTCTTGGCAGCACTCAGAAAGATTATTCTCATCTTCATGATTAGTTAATGCTTTTGCAATAATCTTACCTACCTTCACAAAATCTTCCTCACTAAAACCCCTTGTTGTCATTGCAGGAGCACCTAATCTTATCCCAGATGTAATGAATGGTTTTTCTGTATCATTAGGTATTGTATTTTTATTACACGTAATATTTATCTCATCAAGAACATGCTCTGCTACTTTTCCAGTGATTCCACATTTAGATTTTACATCAACTAAAACCATATGGTTATCAGTTCCATTACTGATTACATTAAATCCTTCAGTGATTAGTGTTTTGGCTAAAGCTTCAGCATTCTTTAGCACTTGCTTTTGATAAGTGATAAAATCCTCAGTTAAAGCCTCTCCAAAAGCCACTGCTTTTGCACCAATAACATGCATAAGTGGTCCACCTTGAATTCCAGGGAAAATTGTCTTGTCAACTTTTCTGGCAATTTCAGGATTGTTTGTTAGTATTAGACCTCCACGAGGTCCTCTCAATGTTTTATGTGTTGTTGATGTTACAACATCAGCGTATGGAATTGGTGACATATGGACACCCGCTGCAACTAATCCAGCGATATGGGCCATATCTACCATCAATTGACACCCTACTTCATCACAAATCTCTCTAAACTTTTTGAAATCAATTTCACGTGGATAAGCACTTGCACCTGCAACAATTAATGCTGGTTTTGCATCTAGTGCAATCTCACGCACTTCTTCATAGTTAATCATACCTGTTTCTTCGTTAACTCCATAGGAAATAAAGTTATAGTCATTACCACTAAAGTTTAACCTGTGACCATGTGTTAAATGCCCCCCGTGATCTAGACTCATACCTAAAACAGTATCACCGTGTTTTATTATACTTCTGTACGCACCTTCATTTGCTTGTGAACCCGAATGAGGTTGCACATTGGCATACTCACACTTAAATAATTCTTTTAATCTTTCGATAGCAAGAGTCTCTACTTGGTCAACAAACTCACATCCACCATAATATCTCTTACCAGGATATCCTTCAGCATACTTATTTGTTAGCACACTCCCTTGGACAGCCATAACATCTTTGCTTACAAAGTTTTCTGATGCTATTAACTCAATGTTGTTACGTTGTCTATTAAGCTCTTTGTTAATTGCTTCTAAAACCAATTGATCTTTAATATTCATCCACACATTATCCCCTTATTTAAAATTAAAATACTTTTTCATACTAACACAATTCATTCTTTAAAAAAACAGTTATTTATCCGTTTTTAACAATATTTTAAATTAAGATTTGTAATCATGATTATATCGATATTTGTACTTTTTTTCACATAAAAAAGAGGCTATTTTAGCCTCTATACTGTTTCTGATAACGTTCTTGCTCAAGGGACACAAAGTCACCTTGTTTGTTGATTTTCTTCCCTTTTCTTTCTAAGAGTTTCGTGTATTCATCACCACGGGGATACTTAAACTTTTCTTCCCTCATCATAAAAAATAAGATTTCGTAAAATACGATTTGAAGAATCAATGGAATCACCCTAAAAATCTGCATTAACAGTCCCTCAGATAGTAACGCTGTAGAATTATTATGAAACCACATCAACACAATGTAGACAACGTAAATCCTAATAAAACTAACACTTAAGTAATACATATATTTCTTTTTTACAACAAGTAGCGTTGCAAAGAGAAAAAGCAAAATCGGAAAGATGATAACTAAATAGCCAACATCAATTTGATAGCTATTCCCAAAAAGTTTTAACATCTCACTTTGATAGCCTGAAAAATAAGCCTTAAAAGCACCCAACATACCAATCATCATCCAAAATAGTTGTCCCAATATCATCTTTAAATCCCCCTAATCTAAATACCTACAATTAATATTCTTTATAAATTAAAGTCAATAATCATTAACACACTATACTTTACATAAATCTATTCTTAGTATAACAAAAAAACTCCACAAATGTGGAGTTTATCCAATAAACTTTTTGAGTTGCTTTTTCTTTAAAGTTTTTCCATAACTAACAACTTTTCCATCAATAACTAATGCAGGCAAACTCATTACACCATATTTAACAATATCTGCCATTGATTCAACTTTTCCCACCTCAAAGTCAAGACCTAACTCTTCTCTTAACTCAAGTACTTCTTTATGCATTAAGTTGCATCCTTTACAACCTGTTCCTAATATTTCTACTTTCATATTCTCTCTCCTTTAAATAACAAATGGTTCTAAGAAGTTAAATAAGTAACCTATTATAATTATACCAATAGATACAATCGAAATGAATGTAAACATCAACTTCTTTTTAACAACCTTACTAATCATAACCATAGAAGGTAAACTTAATGCAGTGATTGCCATCATGAATGTTAAAATTGTTCCAATCGGTACTTGTTTAACAAATAAAGCTTCTGCTATAGGAATTGTTCCAAATATGTCTGCATAAATTGGAATCCCTACTAGCGCTGAAATGATAACAGAAAACGGATTATCGTCACCCAGAACAGCGTGAATCAAGTCTTGTGGAATCACATTATGAATTGCTGCTCCAATCCCGACTCCTACAAAAATATATGGCCAGACATTTCGAATAATCTTTTGAACTTGTTCAAAAGCAAACTCTATGCGCCCTCTTGTATCATATTCTTCAAACTCTAAGTCAACGCTTTTGGCATTGCGAACAAAATCAGCAATCTGATCTTCCATCCCCATTTTTTCTATAATTGTACCACCAATGACAGCAAGTAAAATTCCTACCACCATATAAATCAGTGCAACATTCAAGCCAAATAACGATAACAGAATTAAAAATGATGCCAAGTCAACAAATGGGCTTGATATTAGAAAAGAGAACGAAATTCCTAAAGGTACACCAGCTGATGTAAATCCAATAAAGATTGGAATAGATGAACATGAACAAAAGGGTGTTAATGTCCCCAACAAAGCCCCGATTAGATTTCCTTTGATTCCTTTGTACTTCCCAAGTGTCTTCTTTGTTTTCTCTGGTGGAAAGTAACTTTGTACATAAGATACAAAAAATATCAATACTGTAAGTAAAATAAAGATTTTGATCACATCATAGATAAAGAACTGTAATGCCCCACCTAACATTGTATCTAAACTGATACCAAACACATCTTTCACTAAAGAACCAACTAGATCATTTAACCAAGTCATCTTTAAGAAAGCATCATTGATAAAACTAAAAAATGCTTTTATCGCTTCCATATAATAAAGCCTCCATATGATTATATTCCAATACACTCATATACTAACACCACACCCTTTTAGTGTCAACACATTTATCTAAAATATATCAATTAACTCCTCTTTCGTTTTTCTCTTAATATCAGGCAGCTGATAATCTGAGTCCCCTAAACCTACCGCCACAATCATATAAGGTATTTCAAAAGATTTTCTTGAGAACATTTCTTTTAAAAATCCCATTCCAGATGGTGTATATGTAAGGCTTTGCAACCCCACTTGGTTTAGAGCACTTAATAACATCCCACTTGCAAGACCCACTCCGTGCATTGGGTAATAAACTTTACCCCCTTCATCAGTCTTATTATGATAGTAAATAACAATCAAGTATGATGCTTCTGTTAAGAATGGTTTCGAAAAGTCCGTCTTTAACTTCTTTAAGTCCTCATGCCACTTACTATTCTTTTGGTCCTCATAAAAGTTCTTTTCGTTTAGTTCAGCTTGGATTCTAATCTTATTTTTCACATCTAGATCCCTAACTATTACAAATGAATAACCTTGTTGATTCGCACCACTTGGTGCAGTTGCTGCTGCCTTTATACAATTCTCGATCACTTCAATATCAATCACTGCTTCAGGATTAAACTGTCTATAACTTCTTCTCTTGTTATAGGTCTCAAATAATTCAATTGATTTCTCTAACATAAAAAAATCCTCCATAGATTAGAATATATTGTATAATAAGTATAACTTAAATCAAAGGAGCAGGAAATGAAAACAGCATATTACAATGGATTTATTTACAACGAAGATAAGTCATACTCAACTCTTATGATTGTTGATGATAATGTTATCGACTATATCGGTAATGACTCATCAAGAATGGAGAATATTGAGGCAAAAACTGACCTGTGTGGTCAATATGTTTTTCCAGGTTTTAATGATTCTCATATGCATTTTTTAGGGTTAGGATACAACAAAACAATCACTAACCTATCAAAAGCAAAAAATATAGATGAAATCATATCAACTCTACAAATAAATAAAGACGATTTTATTGTTGGAAGAGGATGGAATCAGGAAAATTTAAAAGAGAAACGAATGCCTACAAAAGAAGAACTTGATCTTGTATCTACAGACAAACCAATTATCATCATTCGTGTTTGTGGGCACGTAGCAGTGTGTAACTCAAAAACACTTGAGATAGCCAACATTAGTCAAGACTCAAAACAAATAGAAGGTGGAACTTTTGATTTTGAATCTGGATTGTTTACTGAAGATGCACTACAAGTTATTTACAGTCAAATTCCAAGTGTTAACCAAGATCAGTTAAAAAGAATGTTTAAAATGGCTGAAAAGGATTTGTTAGCAAATGGAGTAACGTCGATTCAGTCAGATGACTTTTCTACATTGCAAGTCGACTTTGAAGACGTGATGGATGTCTTAAATAACCTTTACCAAAATCAAGAATTAGAGATCAGATTAAGTGAGCAAGTTAACCTTCCAACTATGGAAAATCTTACTCGTTATTTAAACTCAAACAAAAGAAATAAGGTAAGTCACTTATTTGATTACGGAATCCTAAAACTACTAGCTGATGGTTCACTTGGAGGTAGAACAGCGTACCTTAGAGCACCCTATAGTGATGATCTTTCAACATCTGGTGTTCCAATATTTACACAAGAGCAGTTAGATATGTTAATTTTAAACGCTCACAAAAATGGATTAGATGTGGGAATCCATTCTATTGGAGATGCTACATGCGAAATGATTTTATCGGCAATTGAAAAAGCGCTTTCCCAATACCCAAGAGAACATAGACATGGAATCATACACGCCCAAATAATCGATAAAGTATTAATCCAAAGACTTAAGGCGTTGGGTGTTGGAGTATATGTGCAACCTATCTTTTTGAACTCCGACAATAATATTGTTGAGAGCAGGTTAGGAAAAAGAGCACAAGAGTCTTATCTATTTAAGACAATGTATCAAGAAGGAATCATCACTTCATTAGGAACCGATGCTCCTGTAGAGACCTTTAATCCGTTCCATAATCTATATTGTGCAGTAACTAGAAAGAGTATTGATGGTCCAAATTATGATGCTTTTTTACCAGAAGAAGGGATGACAATCCATGAAGCTATTGAGTGTTATACACTTCATTCAGCCTTGATGATGAAAAAGGAAAACCTCGGTATTTTAAAGCAAAACTATCTAGCAGACTTTATAGTTGTTAATAATGATATAATAAATAATGTAGCAACACTTTTAGAAGCAAAAGTATTGTCTACTTACGTTAACGGAAAATGTGTATATAAGGAGAAATAACATGAAAACAATTGATTTACATGCAGATACTTTGATGAAACTTTATTTCAATGGTGGTGAACTAAAAGAGAATAGTTACCACATCGATATCGAAAAGTTAAAGACAGGAAATTCATTTATTCAAACTTTTGCAATATTTACATTGGAGCAAATGATTAATAATGAGAAATACCCGTGTCCAGCAAAAGACTTGGATGAGTTAGTTAAATCATATCAAAAAATATTTGTAAATGAGATCGAAAAGAACAGTGAACAATTACAATGTGTTAAGTCAAATGCCGATATTGATGAGTTGATGTCAAATGATAAAGTCGGTGCCCTTCTTTCGCTTGAAGGAGCAGCAATGTTTTATGGTGATATTAACAAGGTACAAGAATACTATGATTTGGGAATGAGAATGATGAGCCTAACATGGAATGACGTAAACACCTGTGCTTACCCTAATGTTCCTGAAGAAAACATGAGCAAGGGGTTAACAGATTTTGGGCGCGAGTGCATTAAGAAAATGGATGAACTAGGAATCATCATTGATGTAAGTCATTTGTCAGATCAAGGATTTTGGGATATTTATGAGCTAACTGCAAACCCATTTATTGCATCTCATTCAAATGCTCGAACTTTAGGACCTCACGTTAGAAACTTAACTGATGACATGATTAAGGCATTAGCAGAGCGCGGAGGAGTTATGGGGATGAACTTCTGTACTGCATTCTTATCAGAAGACACTGACCGTGAAGACATGAAAGTTCAAGATATTGTCAACCATATCAACTACATTAAAAACTTAGTGGGTATCGACTACGTGGCATTAGGAACAGATTTTGATGGAATTGGTGGAAATCTTGAAATTGCTGATTTTTCTGAAATGAACAAGTTATGGTCAGCATTAGAAAAAGAAGGTTACTCAACAGAAGAAATTGAAAAAGTAGCTTATAAAAATGCATTAAGAGTTTTTAGACAAGTACTTAAATAAGACAAAACCCATGAACTAAGTTCATGGGTATTTTTTATTGTGGTTTAGGATTTAGATACTTTCGCTCCGAGCGTTCTCTTATATAAAAGGCAACTCCACCTATTGATCTAAATAGGGTTGTCACAATTAATGCAACGACGATACCTCTTGTCTCATTAAAGTAATGCCCTACAAATGGGGCTATAATTAACGTTAAATTCGTCATCGTATTATAATAACCAACATAAACTGCACGGTTTTTACTCGGCGTTACTTCAAGTAGTTCACTAAATAAAACGGTTATGGTACCTGCTGTAAAAAATCCTGATAATGTAGAAACAACTGCTAAGACTGGTAATGTTTTAGACACCACATATAAAAGTGGTGTAACAGCCATACCGAATGTACATATAGTTGATACTTTTTCATTACCTAAACTTTCAATCTTACTTGGCCAGAATCGATAACTAAAGAACATGACGATCGCAGATCCTACACTAATAATGGAAATCCATAATTCATCAGCTCCTAGTGTTTTAATCATATAAATCGAAAACAACGGCCATCCCATTTGCCAACCAAAATGGAAAATTGTTGAGCTTAAAACGAACTTTGAATATCGTTTATTCTTAAACACTCTTTTGAAGCTTCCTTTAATTGCATATGGTTCATCATTATTATTCGGAATATACTTAATTTGTTTTAAAACTATCACAGCCCCTACTCCTGATAAAAAGGCCAGAACATAGAACACTTGATAGATATGGATGTAGTCCATACTTTCTTTTGCAAAAAACTTAAAAACTAATCCTGAAAGCATTGTCAACGTTGTAGTAAAAATGATCGTTGTCATACTTCTTCTTGATATAACTCTAGCTCTCCGAACCGGAAACAACTCACCAGTTAAGTTTTGATACCCAATATTATACCCAGCTATCGGAATCATCAGTAAGGCATTCACGGCAATGAATGAAATCGCTTGATTATCCTGAGGTAAAAAGGGAATGAACACCAATGTTAAGATTAAACTTGCTATCATTAATACTAAGCGTCCCGTCAACTTTCTTTGGTCTACCATTTTATTAATAATAAATGCTGCTGGTAGGGCAGTAAAAATCATAACTACCCCTTTCATTGAGTTAAACAATGAAATATGAAACGCTGTTCCTCCTACTCGCTCCAAAAACTTCAAAGCAAAAGGATTGAACAAACTATTCATCACTTCGTAAAGAACTCCAAATGCGATGAACACCCTAAGATTGTACTTATACTTATCTGTCATAATACTCTCCATCTCTCTAACTACAAGATTTTCTCCACAAAAAGCCTTGCAATAAATTATTGGCATTTTCCAAGCCAATGACATCATACACCTAATTGATGATTAACTCAATATGAGACAGAGAGTTTTAATATACTTTCTAACTATTTATAAACCGAGGAATTCTTTTGGCCAACCTGACCCACGACCCTCAGCACCATACGGAGTCACAATAGCATAGTTTTCACCTTCTGGTACTGTACTTGACAGTTCATGTACTACTTCGCTACCTAGAGAAGAGTACTTTACAATTGTAAGTCCCTTTTCCACCCTAATACTTTCTAAATCTTTATAAATCAACTCTTTGAACCCTGCAGGGTATTGCACAAACGACTTACCTGTTTCGTAATCAATACATATACAAGCATGGATGGTTTGATCGTCATTCTCAAAAATCTTTAAGATCACAAATTCTTTCTCAAAACTCCTCATGATAATTGAATACTCATCCCTCTTAATAAAATTTTCTACCTCATAATTACTCTTTAACGATTTTAACTCTTCTAAAAAGTCATCAATTACTTTAAACATTACTTCTCCCCCTCTATTCTCGTATTACATTGCAACTTATAATCTGTCACTTTCTTTAACCTAGCTTGCGAAATCTTTCCATCACATTTGAACTCAAAATCAATCACATCTTCATTGACACTCAAGTTTGCTATTGTTATTCCTTCATTTGGAACTGCATCATAAATGATATATGAAGTCGATGCTTGTGTAATTGGATTGTAACGCATATGTTTTAAAATCTTAAACTGATTGTCTACTTCTTCAACAAATAAGATACTAATAAACTCACTTGTTACTTTGTCAATAATTGTTTCTTCCATTGAAGAAACCGCTTTAATAATTTCTTTAGTACTTGAACATATAGTTAACACCTTTAAGATATTTTTTTCTGTTGTTTTAATCATATTTTTTTCTCCTACCTCTAATCTTGAAACCAAGTTAATAAACCGATTACCTGATTTATATTTTGATGGTGGAATTCCGAAATTCTTTTTAAACACGCGCGAGAAATATTTGTCATTGCTAAATCCAACTGTTAAAGCTGCATCCAAAATACTTAAATCCTCAAATAACAGGACTGCCTCAGTTAATCTTCTTTTGGTTATATACTCATTAACACTGAAGCCAGTGTTTGCTCTAAAAAGCCTCGATAAGTAAAATTTTGAATAGCCAATAGTTTGTTCTAAATCGTCTAAGTTTATGTCTTCAAACAAGTTATCTTCAATAAACTGTATTGTAAGTCCTATTTCTCTCATAAAGTCACCTCTCGTATCGATACAACCAAAGTATAACATCTTTTCAAACCAATATAGGTATACTTTTGTGCCATAAAAAAACTCCAAGATTTCTCTTGGAGTAGATATACTTATTGTTTTGGTGCAGGGATAATAATGTTTAAGATGATTCCTACTAAAGCTGCTAAGCTCATTCCTGTTAATGAAACGACTTCATTTAAACTAAATGATGCTCCACCTAAACCGATAACTAACATAGTTGCAACGATGACAACATTTCTTGTTTGATACATATCAACATTCGCATCAATTAATACTTTAAGACCATTTGATGCAATTAACCCGAATAATAAGATTAATACTCCACCCATAACTGGTGTTGGGATAGATGATACAAGTGCAGTAAACTTCCCAATAAATCCAAGACAGATTGCTACTGCTGCAGCTCCACCCGTTACATATACACTACCTACTTTAGTCATTCCGACAACTCCAGTGTTTTCACCATAAGTTGTGTTAGCTGGACCACCTAAGCACGCTGATACAAAAGTCGCAATCCCATCACCCAATAATGTTCTTTCTAAACCTGGATCTTTAATGAAGTCTTGACCAGTAATAGCACCTAATACTTTATGATCACCGATATGTTCAGCAATCGTTACAAAAGCGATTGGAGCAAACAATACTACCGCTCTAAAATCTATTGAGTATGTTCCAATAAAGATAAACTCTGGTACGGCAAACCAAGGAGCATCCAAGATTGGTTGAAAGTCTACCATTCCGAAGAAGATTGACACGACATATCCACCAACGATTCCACCTAATACTGGTACCACTTTAAAGAATCCTTTTGCTCTTGTTGCAATTAAAGCTGTAATTAAGAATGTTATAACAGCTACTATAGCATTATTTGGATCTGCCGCTAATCCACCTAAGTCAGGATGTCCTGGATTCATACCAGCTTGACCTGTTGCAACAGGAGCTAATCCAATCCCGATGATTGCAATCATTGGTCCAATTACGATTGGAGGCAAAATTTTATCTAACCACGCCTTACCAATAAAACGGATGATAAATGATACGATGATGTAAATAATACCTACAACCATCAATCCAACAAAGGCACTTTCGACTCCGAAGTTTTGCCCAGCATAAGCGATTGCTGCGATGTAAGCGAATGAACTACCTAAATATACAGGTACTTTTGCTTTTGTACATAAAATATAAATTAGAGTTCCAATTCCTGAAGCTACTAAAGCTACTGAAATTGGTAAACCAGTCAAAATAGGTACTAATACTGTTGCACCAAACATAGCAAATACATGCTGAATACTTAACAGTGCCCACAAAGCTGGTTTAGGGCGTTCTTGAATCCCAATTAATAATTTGTTACTTTCCATGAAAAAAATCCTCCTAAAATATAATTTATAATTACATAATAAAACCCCAACACATGTGCTGAGGCTAGGATACATTTATACACAAAAATACCATATAAACTGTACACTTGATAGCCTCTCTGAACTATTTTTAAAGTAATTACAAGTAGAGTATAACACAGAATATTTATTAATCAAACTCTAATTTTAATTTAGTCATATATATATAAAACTTATGATTACTATGATATAATTTCTACGAAATCAATAGGAGGTAATATTATGAAAAAACATCAAAAAACATTCAAAGAAATAATGATCATGTTTATTGGTTCAGTCATCTTGGCTTTAGCCTTTACGTGGTTTTACATTCCAGCAAATCTTGTAACAGGAGGTGTTGGTGGTCTATCAATTATTGTTAATAAAGCCTATGGAATCGAACCTTCGTTGTTTATATTAATTGGTAACATCGTCTTATTTACTTTAGGATTAATCTTCTTGGGTAGAAGATTTGCCTTTAAGACAATTCTTGGAACGCTCGTGTTTCCACTAGCTATGTTCTTAACAAAAGATTTACCAATCATCACGACAGATCCATTACTATGTAGTGTAGCTGGTGGTGTCTTTGCTGGTGTAGGTTTAGGAGTTATATTTAGAATTGGAGCAAGTACTGGTGGTATGGATATTCCACCTCATATCTTTAAGAAATTCTTTAGAATTCCATTAAGTGTGGGAGTTATGATGGTTGATGCTCCGATTATCTTACTTGGTGGGATTGTCTTTGGTTACGAAGCTGTAATTTATGCATTAATTAGTATGTATATTTTCGCTAAAACAATGGATGCAACAATCATTGGAACAAATGCAAACAAGGCTCTTTACATCATGACAAGCCACACTGATGAAATTACTGAAATCATTAATACTAAGTTCAACCGTGGAGCGACGCTTTTACAAAGCAAAGGAAGTTATACTAAACAAGAAAAAGAAACAATCTTATGTGTCTTAAAAACAAGAGAGTATGTTCGCTTAAGACAAGATATTCTTTCAGTTGATCCTGCAGCCTTTATGATTATTATGAACGCAGCAGAAATTCATGGTGAAGGATTCGAAGAAGAATAATGAAACTCAAATATAACATCCAATACTTCTTGTTTTATTGCGGAGCTGGATCCATTTACCCTTTACTAAGTAGATACTTAAGTGATTCACTTAATTTTAGTGGGAGTCAGATTGGAATAATTCTTGGTATTCCATCCTTGATTGCCTTGATGACTTTACCATTATTTGGTGCAATGTATGATAATGCCAAAAAACCTAAGTTTATTATAATGGGTTTGCTAATATGTGTGAGTCTGGTTGCCTTGTTTATTCCTGGTTTTAGAAGTTTTGGAATTGTCATGGCTTTAATCACAATGATTGAACTTTTATCAAAACCAGCAAGTGTGATGTTAGATAGTTTAACTGTAAGAGCGAGTGATGAGTTGAAGTTTGAATTTGGAAATGTCAGAAAATTTGGATCAATTGGTTATATCGTAATTTCAGTTGTAATTGCCAACCTAACTAAAAGTTTTCCATTGCAAATCATTTTTTATTCTTATGCTATCTTCATGACTTTATCTGCTCTAAATATGTTAAACTTCACAACATACCCAAATGAAGGGTCAAGTCATGAGTTCATTAAAGAGTTAAAAGTACTGATTAAAAATAAACAATATTTTTATGTCATCATCATCTATTCAGCGTTGTTTGGGGTAGCAAATGTGGCCTTGAACTACGATGGTGTTAGAATAGAAGAACTTGGATACGGTGCAGAGTACATGGCGCTCCTTGTTCCATCATTCGTATTTTTTGAAATTGTCTTATTGAGATATTCCGATCGTATTATCACTAAGTTCGGGTATAAAAAACCGTTGTTTATAGGAGGACTCATCATTGCATTAAAATGGTTGGTTTATGCGTTTACAACAAATATCTATATTTACATCTTAATGGCTTCAATGCACGGAATAATGTTAGCTCTTGTTATGCCAACTACGTTTAGATATATCAAAAACATCGTGTCACCTAAAGTGCATGCAACATCAATGACCATCTTAAATTCAGTTTTCTTACTCACTTTGGCAATCTTTAATTTCCTAACAGGTGTCATCATTGAAGTAAGCAGTTTCCAAGTAGTGTTTATTCTATACATGATTATTGCACTATCAGGAACTTTACTTGTATCAAGAATCAAAGAAGCCTAACTACTTTCAAAAGTAGTTTTTTTTTGAAATGAAACCTCTATTTTTGCTATTTTAATTCTATTAAATTATTACTTTGATATGTTATACTTTAAGAGAGAATATATCTGTATCTTCGCGTTACAGCTTATTCATTTAGAAACTCATTAGAGTATTATGTATAAAGTCTATTTTGATAGGAGTATGATTATGAAGTATAAAATTATTATTGATAGCTGTGCCGATTTTACACAAGAAGAAGTAATAGAAAAGAACTTAGAAGTTATTCCTTTTAACATCGATATTGAAGGGACTACTTTTGTAGACAACTACGATTTAGATATTGAGCATTTTGTAACTGAAGTGGAAAAATCAAAGTATCCACCAAAGTCAGCTTGCCCTTCCCCCGATCAATACCTCGAAGCAATGAAAGGTGATTTTGATGAAATATACATTGTTACAATTAGTTCACAATTAAGTGGTAGTTACAATTCCGCTAATTTAGCAAAAAATATCTTCGCTGAAGAAAACGATACAAAGGTTCATGTTTTTGATTCAAAGAGTGCTGCAGGAGGAGAAACATACACTGTTTTGAAACTCCATCAACTTCTTCAAGATGGTATGAGGTTTGATGAGGTTGTTTCAACCATCGAAGAAAGCATTAAAAGTACTAATACCTTGTTTGTTCTTGAAAACATTGATAACTTACAAAAAATGGGAAGAATGTCTTTAGTTAAGTTTGTTGTTGCCAACTCATTAAAGATAAAACTTATTTTATCCGATAATGGTAATGGTGAAATTGAAATGTTGTCAAAGGCAATAGGAAGCAAAAAGGCTTTAAAGAAAATGATCGCCATCATCGATGAAATCAAAAGAAAACCAGTTCTAGATTTGTTAGTTATTACTCATTGTCTAGATGAAGAACGAGCGGTGTACGTCAAAAAACTGATTGAGGAAGCCGGTTTGTGTGACAACATCAGAATCATTCCAACACGAGCGTTAAGTTCAAACTATGCTTGTCGTAGTGGTATCGTATTAGGATTTTAAATCAAAAGATCTCATAATGTATGAGATCTTTTTATATTACAGATAATGCATTATAATGCTTAATCATTCTAATATCATCTTTTGATATTTTGAGTTGTTCAAGTAACTCTTTATTTTCGTCTAAAGGTTTTTTAGAAAACAACATCTTGAATGATATTGGCATCATTGGACGAGAAGAGATTCCTGTAAATAATCCCCATTTTGTATTGGAATCAAGAAACGACGCCAATATACTGATATTAACTTGTTCCATTTTAGTATCACGATTATTTAAGACAATGTTTGTCAGCGCATCGTGATGGCTTATTAAACCCGAGTAAGTATTCTCACAAATTGTGTAGTTCTCGTAATTCTCAAAATTCATATACATCATGATATTAAAGGTACTTGGTTGATGCTTTGAGGTAATATCAAATGCACACTTTACGATTTTATCAATTCTGCCATCATAGATATAAGCATAAAACCTTGATAGGTCAAAGAAGAAGGCAGGAATATGACACTCCTCTTTTTGAAAAAGAGAATCTTCGCTATAATATAATAGTTTATGAATATGAACATCTAGCGCTTCCGATATATCATAAAGCGTTTCTATATCAATCACGATTTCACCTTTCTCATATTTCGAAACTGTTGCCTTGCTTTTATTGATTTGCTTTGCAAGTTCCACTAATGTCATTCTTTTATTTTTTCTAAATCCACGAATGGTATTACCAATTGACTTACTAACTTCTCGCATAATGTCCTCCAATTCTCATATAAATTGACAAATACTAGAATATCCTTAAAAGATTTCATAACAAAAAAATTATAGCACTATTTCAATCAAAATTCTATCCTAAATAGAATGTAGTTGTGATTTTTTCTATTTTTAGGAAACACAGCCTTGTTGTACACTAACACTACCTTTGATAAAATAATGACAAAAGTTATCTGGAGGTTTATGATGAAAGAAATGTATAAAACGTTTACAAAGATTCTTAGGGAAGAACTTATAACAGCTTTAGGTTGTACAGAACCTATTGCATTAGCATTAGCTGGAGCAAAATGTATAGAAACTTTGGGAGAAGAACCTGACAGCATTGAAATCAATGTGAGTGGTAATATCATCAAAAATGTACAAGGTGTTATTATCCCTGGAACAAGTCAACTAAAAGGAATTGAACTGTCAGTCTTACTAGGCGCTGTAGTTAAAAACTCAAAGAAAAAACTTGAGGTGTTAAGTTGTTTAACTACTGAGCAAATAGATAAGGCAAAGGCTCTAAAAGATAGTGGTATTTGTCAAATCAATCACATTAAGGGGAAACCAAAACTTTACATCGAGGTTGTAATGAAAAAAGGTGATAGTTATGCGATTGTTGAAATAATGCATCAACATACTAATATTACAAGGATATCCAAAAATGGTGAGAATATTATTTACAATCCATGTCAAGAAGAGGAGTTTAACTCTGCACTAACAGATCGTAGTCTTTTAAGTATTAAAAATATTCTTGATTATGCAAGTAATGTTGAAATTGATGAAATCAAACCTTTCTTAAGTAGTCAGGTGAGTAACAACTTAAACATTGCAACTGAAGGGTTTAATAATGACTTTGGTCTAAGTACTGGGCGAATCTTACTTGAGAATGCAAATGGTAGTGTTAAAGAAAGAATGAAGGCCTTTGCTTCTAGTGGATCTGATGCACGTATGAGTGGTTGTGACTTGCCTGTTGTAATTAACTCGGGAAGTGGGAACCAAGGATTAACTATTTCCTCACCAGTATATTCATACTGTAAGGACTTACATATCAGTGAGGATAGAATGTATAGAGCACTTGTTGTTGCAAACTTGATTCCAATTCACTTAAAAACAAGAATCGGAAGGTTATCTGCTTTTTGTGGAGCAGTGACAGCTGGTATTGGTGTGGGAACTGCACTAACTTATCTTGCTGGAGGGACTAACAAACAAATAGGTGACACAATTAAAAATAGTCTTGCCAACTTAACAGGAGTAATTTGTGATGGTGCGAAACCATCATGTGCGATCAAAATCGCCTCTAGTGTAGACGCAGCTTACATGGCTCACCAATTAGCGATGAAAGGTAAAGTTGTTGAATCTGGAACTGGAATCATTTATGGTAACATTGAAGATACGATAAAAAACATGGCTGAAATTGCTCATGATGCAATGGTTGAAACAGATGATATGATCCTTAAAATAATGCTTGCCAAAGAAAACTAATAAAAAACCTAACTCAGAACTACTCTGAAGTTAGGTTTTTCTTTATATTACTTTTTTAACCCATTTCCAACTTGCATATCGATACAAGGCGACGCCGACCTTGATGACGGTTTCAATTAATGTCACGAGCTTTAACTGGAAAGCGCTAACATCAAACAACCATAAAGCTAAGTAAGTTAATGGCAGTCCAATTATCCATGCCAAGCCGCTATCAACAATGGTTGCATATAACATGTCACCACCGGCTCTTAAGATAAATAAGATTGATGATGATATTGTTCGTAATCCAGCAAACAAACCATTTAGTTTTATTAGATTAACAGCATTGTTGTAAACTTCTTGGCTCTCAACCCCATAGAAGTTAACAACTTGAGGTAAAATGAACCAACATGTCACAAAGACTGACGTTGAAACAACAGCTAAGCAGATTAATAAGAACTTTGATTTTGACTTAACTTCCTCTTTGTCCTTTTCTGTTTTCATTGCTCCAAGAGCGGTTCCAATCACTGCACCAACGGTGTTAGCACTTGCAAAGACAAATCCATTTACAAACATCGTAAGGTTCTCAGCAATACGTTCACCTAAGAACACACTTGTTCCTAAGGTAGCAAAAGCTTTCGTATATAAAAGTCTTGCTGTACCAAATAAGAATTCCGATATAATGATTGGTATTGTCTTAATAATAATTGGCTTTACAAACTGAAAATCAAAATCCATAATCTCTTTGATCGTACCTTTAAATGGTAGATCAAGTTTCATAACCATGATGATATTTGTGATCAAGGCGATGAGGTAAGCTATAAAGGTAGCAAGTGCTGCTCCATATGCTCCCATTGGTTCAAAACCAAACTTTCCAAAGATAAAAACCCAGTTTAAGAAAGTATTGATGAGTACCATTGGCGTTGTTATATACATTGGATATCTTGTTAACTTAATTGATCGATACGTAAAGGTAAAGGCAAAGTTTACAGGATAAAGTAAGAAAACAAAACGATACATCTTCGCATACTCAAGCCCGTAGTTTAATACATCTGCATTCCCTTTCGTAAAGAAGTTAATAAACGATTCACTAAACAAACTAATCATCAAAAATCCTATGATACCAAACAAGATTCCACTTGTAATACTTAACCCAAATGTTTTTTTCAAACTCTTAAAATCCTTTGCCCCATAATATTGCGATGCAAATATTCCAATTCCACTTAGAACAGCAAAGAAAACCGGACCAATCGTCATCATAACTTGGCTCAAGCTAGCGACACCAGCTACGGCAAGTTCATCGTAATTAGTAAGCATCATCGTATCAATTACTTGTAAGATGTTACTAATTGAAAATGTGATCACAAGTGGCCAAAACATTGAGTTCACTTCTTTTAAATATTGAGTTGTTTTTGCTCTCATTATTTCTCCTATATCCTACATTTTTTCAGGAATATCAATTCCTAAGATATTTAACATCTTCGTGATAATATTAACGCTCATTTCAAGCGTGTTGGCAATCGATTTCACTTTATTTTTATCATCTTCTGTTAACAAGTGATTCGATTGATAAATGTTATTTGTCATTGTACATAAGTCATACACATATTCACAAATATGATGCATTGACTTTTCACGGAACGCAAGGTCAAGAACATTTTGAGTATCTAACATTCTTAATCTTAAACTTCTCTCAACATCAGAATATACATTATCAGTAATCTCACTTGAGAATTCTGTCTCTTCTCTTACTTTATCTAATAAACGATTGATACGTACACATGTATAAAGTGTGTATGGACCCGTTTTTCCAGTAAATTCTGTAAACTTATCTAAGTCAAAGATATAGTCTGTTTCGCGGTAACTTTGTAAGTCCGCAAACTTGATTACAGAGTTTAGTATTTTTTGCTCATCTTCTTTTGATAGTTCACGATCGGCAGATTGTTTCTTTTGAATTTCATCTAAAACGATTTGGAATAGATCCTGTAAGAATAAGGCTCCACCATCACGAGTTTTAAATGGCTTACCATCTTTACCATTCATTGTCCCAAAACCATAGTGGTTTAACTTTGTTTCCTTACTTAAGCCAGAAAGTTCACACACTCTGAATACTTGTTCAAAATGCAATGTCTGACGTTTATCTACAACATACACAATTTCATATGGATTATAATCAGTCATACGCTGATAAATGGTAGCAAGATCTGTTGTACCATATAGTAACCCACCATTATGTTTCTTAAAGATTAAAGGAGGATAAACTTTTTTATCATCTTCTCTACTTACATCAACAACCATCGCTCCTTTGTCTGAACGAAGTAGGTTTTTCTCATTTAATAGAGCCTCTGTTGGTTCGATATACTTACGACTTGAACGTTCCCCAAACCATAAGTCAAAAAAGACATTTAAAGAACCATATCCTTTCTTTAAATCCTCAATAGAAATGTCATTTACATGTTCAAATAATGCGACATATCCACTACGTCCATCTTGAAGTTCCTTTGTAATTTGCTCCACTTCTTTTTTTACTTCTTCATTCTCTTTACATAACTTAGAGATTTCAGGATAAATTGTCTCTAAATTCTTAATAGTAAATAAAGGTTTATCTGGATATGGACCGCTTGAGTTAGCATCAAAGTAGATATCTTCTGCTAAACCATGTTTACGAAGCCCATAAACCACTTGTCCCATTTGTAAACCAAAGTCGCCTAAATGTACATCACCAATTGCTTTATAGCCTAAGAACGTATATAAACGCTTAATAGACTCACCTATTACAGCACTACGTAAGTGACCAACATGCATTGGTTTTGCAATATTTGCTCCACCATAATCGATAACAACTGTTTTGTCTTGTACTTGTTTTACAAGTAATTTTTCATCAGATTTAATCGCATTTAGTACTTTAGCAATATAACTGTCAGTTAACGAAATGTTAATAAATCCTGGTTTAACAAATTCAACACTACTAAAAATGTCATTAAAGTCTTCCAATCCTTGTAAGTAAGCAACAACACTTTCACCTACTTCTATTGGGTTTTTCTTGTTCATTTTTGCAACCTTAAAACTATCGTTGCACTGATACTGACAAAGCTCTGGACGATTAGATTTCCCGACTTGACCAAAGCCTTCACCATAACCTAAATCGCTAAATGCCTTTGATAATATTTCACTTAATTTTACATCTAACATTATTATTCTCCTCTCAATAAAAAAATCCTTAGAATATAATTCTAAGGACGTTATTAACGCGGTACCACCTTAATTCCATGTATGATTACATGACTCTCAAACCCTTAACGCGGGTGACGTAAATAACTACTTTAATTTGTTACTTAAACTCCAAAGCACGTTCATAAATGATACTTACTAGTTCCCAGCACCACTAGTTCTCTTAAAAGCGTTAATTTATTACTACTCTTCTTCATTGTTTATATAATTATTGGTATAATAACATAACAACCAACTAAAGTAAATAGTTATAATCAAGACTTAATAAAGAAATGAGGATTAAAATGCCAACAGTAGACATTCATGGGATGACCGAACTAGAAGCAAAAAAACATCTTGAACGCTACATCGTCTCTTTACCAAAAGGGCAGCAAGAGTTGATCGTCATCCACGGATATAAGAGTGGACAAACACTCAAAAACATGGTGAGAAACAAGTTAAAGAGCAAACGCATCATTAGAATACGGGCCAGTTTAAACCCTGGTGAAAGCGTTATCGACTTAAAATAAAAATAGGCAATATTGCCTATTTTTGTATATAGGTAAGTTTCACCTTACCTTTAACTATCGTTTCAAATTCACTCAACTGTTTATATCTCTTTAATTTAAAACCACCAAAAAAGTGAGCATCGGATTCTAGCTTTATCTGATTATCACCAATAACTTTTACAACGTCAATATCTTCCCACAAAAACATTCTTCCTAAGTATAATATTCCCTTTTCAGTAATCAACAAATGACTACCTTCATATACAAACTGGATTATGAAGATTGCAATAACTATCCATGCAACAATAACTTCAAAGGTTGTTTGAGTTTCTTTTAGTGTCATATAAGTCATCAATCCAATCAAGAAAAAACATAAAGCATAATATCTAGAAACAAAGATGTGATGGTCACGATAAATCTCGCCTAATTTCTTTTTATTAGACGATGATACCATTATTCCAAGAGCTAATACTAGCAGTGGAAAAAGTAAATCAAAATACGAAAAATTCCCCATATCAATACCCCCATATAAAAACTCCATCTAATTTCATTATAGATGGAGTTTAATAAAAGGTCTAGTTTTTTAGGCTTTCGTTAAGTTTTGTAACCAATACCCTTTACGGTATCGATAAACTGCTAGTACTAACTTAAGTACTTCTGTTAAGCTAACATAGAAAAACATTGTATAGATTGGTAAATCAGTAAAGTACCCCATAAACAAAGCAAGTGGTACTGGTACTACCCATGTAAACACTGCATCCATAATCAATGTTGACTTTGTATCTCCTCCAGCACGCATACTAAAGAAAATACTTACATTGATTAAAATAGCTGGAAAAAATAGTGCTAACGTTCCAATATTTGTTTTTGCTACTTTATAGGCCAACTCATTAATGTTATAAAAACTTAAGATTTGTCCAGATAGTAGGAACACCGCTAATCCCATAACCGTTGCCATTGTTGCACCTAGAATCATAATATTTTTAGAGTTCTCTCGTGCCTTCTCAATATTGTCCGCACCTAACTCATTACCAACCATAACACTTACAGCCACACCAACTCCACTAAAAACCACAAAGGCTAACTGGAATATGGTATAAGCGATCGAATGCCCGGCTAGTTGTTCCTCTCCCCTTAAAGCATAAGCAAAGAATAACACTGTTGTTCCTGTTGACCATAACAGCTCATTCATAGCCAAAGGTATTGCTTTTTCGAATATTTTTTTGATTAATTCTTTTTGAATCCTGTACATGTTTACTAAACGTGTACTGAACTCTTTCCCCTTATACTTCACAAGTAATAACATCAACATTGATTCAACAGTACGCGCAGTCACTGTTGCGATTGCTGCCCCTTCAACACCCATTGCTGGCATCCCAAGGTTCCCAAAAATTAACACCCAGTTTAAGAATGTGTTTAATAGTATCGACGTTGTTGTTGCCATTGTCGGATAGATTGGTCTAGCAATTTCTCTAAATGTAGACCCAATCGCTGTATTTAGGGCCATTGGAATTAATCCAAAAGCTCCAATTACAATATATGACTTAGCCATCTCGAAGGCTGTTGAACCCTCATCTAGAAAAAGACCCACTAAACTCTCTCTAAATATTATACTAATAGCCATAATTAAAATCGAAATTCCTATACTACAAACAATCTTTAACCTATAAGATTGTTTTAACTTATCGAAGTTACGATCTCCATAGAATTGTGCAGTATATATTCCTGCTCCTCCTGTGATCCCAAAGACTAGTAACATTCCGATAAAAAAGATCTGATTAACACTTGCCACTCCACTAATCGCACTTTCACCTAATTGACCAACCATGAAGTTGTCAACTAACTGAACAGAGGCAGCTAATGTTTGCTGTAAAATCATTGGCATCGCCACAACGAAGAATGATTTTATAAACTTTTTACTAAATGCATTTCCCATATTTATTCCTCCTAACTCTTGGGTATTATACTATGTTATAAACGAACATGCAATCTATTAAAACAATAAAAAAAAGAGCAGTAAACTACTCTTCAATAGGTTGATCTGTCCATAACCCGTGTAAGTTACAATAAGCACGAGCACTCACTTCTTCTCCTCTTGCAACAAAGAAATCAGCAGAAGCATCATCTGTTGGTAACATGTATTTTTTATACACATGTCCATCAACAGTTAGTTCAATCATCTCTATATAATGAATTTCATTCATTGGGTGTTTTTGTTCTTTTCCAACAGATACATGGTATCCACTTCTTAAATCTGAAACATACGGTACATGTTTTTCAGTTGATTGATTTTCGTTCTTTGCCTCAATCATTGTCATTGTTTGATTACAACATTGTAACTCCATTTTTAGATTATTAAATGCTTCAACAATATTGCCACACACTTCACAAGTATACATGTTAAATTTATTCATAGTCATCCTCCCACCAAGTCTTAAGTTTATTCTAACAAATTTAATTTTGATTTACAATCACGGTTGAATAATTGGTATAATTTGACTATAGACTATGTAAAGGAGATAGACAATGATTAAAGAATTGGTACTTAAGAATAGAACATATAGAAAATTTGATTCCTCATTTATTATTGAGGATCAATTACTCATTGAACTTGTTGAGTTAGCAAGAATCTCAAATTCCGCACGTAATGCTCAAACACTAAAATTTATAATTGTAAACAATGAAATGAAGGATGAGGTTTTCTCAACTTTAAAATGGGCCGGGGCATTAACAGATTGGGATGGTCCAACACCTGAAGAAAGACCTAGTTCATACATTATCATTTGCAATGATGAGTCATTAAACTATTATAATGCTATAGATGTCGGAATCATGACACAATCAATTTTATTAGGGGCAGTTGAACAAGGGTTGGGTGCCTGCCAATTTGGTGCTTTCTCAAAGTCCAGAGTGTCTGAGATTCTTGATTTAGAAGATCACTTAAAACCTGTTAGCATCTTAGCAATTGGTAAACCAACTGAGGTTATAAAACTTGTGGATGTTAAAGATGGGGTGAGTTATTATAGAAAAGATGGCGTACACTACGTTCCAAAAAGAAGTCTTGAAGATATCTTAATAAAAAAATAAACACTCTTTCGAGTGTTAGTTTTAAATGGAGGAGCCAGACGGATTTGAACCGACGATCAAAGAGTTGCAGTCTTATGCCTTACCACTTGGCTATGGCTCCACTTTATGTGCTTTTATATTTTAGCACATGTTAATAGTTATGTAAACATTTTAAGGAAAAAGAAACCAAGTTTTTGGTTTCTTTTATTCAAGGTATAATATATAGTTTGAACCATCTTCAGTATCTTCAAACTTCTTAAATCCAAACTTTTCATATAAGACAATACTTGCAGTATTGTATGAATAGATATGAACGACTAACTTGTCAAATCCCTGATCTTTCGCCTTATCAATCAAGGTAGCAAGAACTAATGACCCAATTCCCTTTTTATGGTAGTTTGTGTCACCTATAGTAATCGGAACATCATTGTTTTGCCCATACATTAAAGTCGCATCACCAATTGGCTTCCAAATACCCTCTTCATAAACTTCAATAAAATAGAACTCACCTTTGGTATTTAAAAAGTCAAACATTCTAACAACTTGATCCATTGTATAGGGTTCTTTTGTTCCATTAACCATATATTGTATATCTGGATCCATATACCAAATCCACCCTTTATGGAACTCTTCCATTACTGGCCACCTTAAACGTAACTTGTCATTTATCTTATACATATTCTCACCTGTTTTTCTCTATAATATAGTTCACTACACTGTCTTGTGTGTTTTCATCAATTATAACTTCCGCTAATTCTAATATCTCACTAACTGCATTTTTTACTGCAATTTTATTGACTGGCAACTCAAACATATCAATATCATTTAACCCGTCACCAAAGACATAAACATTACTTAAATCTACATCATATCTTTTAGCCATATCAATGATTGCATTTCCTTTACCTACACTTTTATCAAAAACTGCCAGGAACCAGTAGCTTTCATCATCTACCATGATTGAGTGTCGACATTCAAACATATAATGATTAGGTAACTTTGCTTCAATCTCATCCTTTATTCTCAAAATCTCTTCTTTTTTCTCATAAAAGATTATCTCAACAATCGTTTGATTAAAACTGTATTGATTTACTTTCGAGGCCAACGCAGAAGGGTAGGCTTTAGCATAGTTCAAAAATTTGTCATATTGGATATTATGGTTATGTTGGTATTCAAAGTATGGCCCATTGTCTGTAAACCCAATAACAATCGGTTTAGTTTTGCTGTTTTGAATGATTTCCTTTAAAACAGGATATGTTTTTCGCTTAAGTGGAATGACTGCTTCGAATGAATCTAAATCTTTATTATAGACACAAGCACCATTACAAAGTATGATGTGTGAGTTCACTTCAACCTCTTTAATAATTTTATAGACTGAGAAGATATTTCTTCCTGTTGCAATCCCAACATTATTAAACTGAGTCAGGACATTGTTAGAATACTCTGATACTCGACGTTGATCATTCAACAACGTTCCATCCAAATCCGTAATAAAAAGTTTTCTCATCCTCTCACCCCTGTTCTAGTAGTTTACAATTTCTATTCCACAACATTCACTTTGATCACTCAAAACAAGCTCATCTCGCCTATACAAACTAAGCTTTACCTTACCGGCTAGGGCTTCTTTGATTATATCCACCATTTCACCATCACTTGGTGCCAGCAGTGGTTTTGAATCAAGGATTTCTGCTTCTATAACGAGTCTAAGTTTTTTTCGCTTCATTGTTACTTTAATTTTATCATGGCTTACAAAATCAATCACTATATTTGATAAATTATAAGTTGCAAATCGGTACTCATTACCTTGATAAATAAGATTACATATAAATCCATCAAAGTTTAATCCTAGATAGGGTATCTTTGCAAGAGAAAAGAACAAGTTAACATCTTGACTAAAATGATTAGACTGAATCCAGACGTATTGACTAGGAAATGATACTCCAAAGTCCTTTTCAATGTAACCAATACCATGATCAAAACATACTTCTTTTTCATTAATAACAATCGTACCTTTTAGATCGTGACGCATACTAATGACGCCATGATTACATTCCATAAATGGGAGATATGAGAAAAATCCCATAATATTAGGTGTAAGTAGCGACTTCTTTATCTGTAAAATTTTATCAATATGAACTTCCCCCTTAATACATAAGTTATCTTCATTAATATTGACATTTATTGTAGACAAAGAAAAGCTCGACTCTGAAATTTTCACTCCAAATGGTGTATTTGAACTCTTAAAATCCTCAATATTATAGTTGACATTATATGTGGATAAGTCTTTATGATCTAAAAAGATACATTGTATAAAACAATGCTTTTTATTCTTTGAAAAACTAACTCCAGGTATAAAACTGATTACATAGCGTTGATTGGAACTAACAAGTTTATAGTACCAACCCTCAAAATAGTTTTGTTGTGGAAAACGTTTCTGATACAGTTCGGGCTTAAAATGAAATCTCATATGTTCTCCTTAAACAAAAGAGAACTATAAAAGTTCTCTTGATTTATTATTCAGCCATTTCTAATGCAATTTCCATCATTTTTGTAAATGCATTTTGTCTTTCTTCTGAATTTGTTAATTCACCTGTTGCTAAGTTATCACTCACTGTTAACAAACACGCAGCTTTTTTACCTAATACTTTAGCATTAGCAAACAAAGCAAATGATTCCATTTCAACTACATCACAATCAAACTCGTCACGAATTTGCTTATATTGCTCAAAATTGTTACGGTAGAATACATCTGAAGAATGCACACGGCAATACTTTACAGGAATAGCTAACTCGTCTGCAATTTTTTGTAACTGCTCATTTAACTCTTTAGTTGGTTCAATTGTATCAGACTCATATCCACTTTGTGTTTTTGCATAAGTTGATTCACTCCATGCATCTTTCGCTAAAACAACATCGTATAAGTCATATTCAGGTTTATAAGCTCCACATGAACCGATTCTAATAATGTTTTCTACATCGTAAAACTTGTATAACTCAAATGAATAAATCCCGATTGATGGCATACCCATTCCAGAGCCCATAACTGAAATTTTTCTTCCTTTATAAGTTCCTGTGTATCCCAACATTCCACGTACGTTATTAAACATAACTGGATTTTCTAAAAATGTATCTGCAATAAACTTAGCTCTTCTAGGGTCTCCTGGCATTAAAACAGTTTTTGCAATTTGGTTTTCCTGTGCCTCAATATGAGGTGTAGGTATTAAATTACTCATATATATCCTCCTTAATAATCTGTATCGCTATTTTGTCCAGCGATCAGTTTAGCTCCACTACTAGTACCAATTCTTGTTGCACCAGCTTTAAGCATGTTCTCAAAATCTTCTGGTGTTCTTACACCACCACTTGCTTTTACTTGTAAGTTAGGAACAGTTTTAGCCATTAAAGTAACATGTTCAATGGTTGCTCCACCTGTACCAAAACCAGTTGATGTTTTTACAAATTGTGCTCCTGCTGCTTCACTTGCAAGACATGCTGCAACAATTTGCTCATCATTTAAGTAACAAGTTTCTAAGATGACTTTTACTAATGTTCCATTTGCAGCATCTACTACCGCTTTAATATCTTCTCTCACTAAATCATTGTTACCTTCAATTAGTGCTCCAATATTTAAAACCATATCAATTTCAGTAGCACCATTTTCAATTGCATTCTTAGTTTCAAATGCTTTAGTTTCTTTAGTATTTGCTCCTAAAGGAAAGCCAATAACTGTACAAACATCAATATCTGTACCGTCTAATATTTCACTAGCTTTTTTAACATGAGTTGGATTAATACACACACTCGCAAAATTGTTTTCTACTGCTTCAGCACATACTTTTTCAATATCTGCAGTTGATGAAACTGCTTTTAGAACAGTATGATCAATATACTTACTTTTCATTCTTTTTCCTCCAAAATCTATATTTAAGCTTTTTCACTTCGTCTCTCTTTTTCTTGTTTGTAATGACTTTATCATAAATATTAACAGCATTATTTATAAAGATGTTAATATCTAAGTCCTGAATCGACTCAAAAGCATTTCCAGATAAATAATTTAAGTGAGCAGGATTATTGTATACGAATCTAATACAATGTGCAAGGTCAGAAGCCGTCTCAAACTTCATTCCATTATAATCATGCTCCACAACATCAAAACTAGGATCATCTACACAAACTACAGGCGTTGAGGCCGCTAAAGCTTCAAGTACTGTCAAACCTTGAGTTTCTGATTTTGATGCTGTTACAAACACATCACTAATATTGTAGTAAACTGGAATATCAACCCAAGGTACTTTTCCTAAGAAGTAAACTCCTTTAACCTTAAGTTCCTTAGCTTGCTCTTCCAATTCTTTCCTAGCAGGACCATCGCCAATTATAACAAGTTTTGCACCAGGTAGTTCTTCTTGAACTTGACTGAACCCACTTATTATCTTGTCGATATCTTTTTCTTTAGCTAAACGTCCAATATAAGTAATGAGAAAATCATCCTCTTTAAAACCTAAATCCACTTTAAAATCAAGAAGATGTTGTTGTGTAAAATTATTCTTGAAAAACTTTCTTAAGTCTACACCTGTTGGTAATGTGTAAATATTTGACTTAACACGATACTTTCTAAGTAGTTTAGCAATCTTAGGTGTTGGTACAATTACTTCCTTTGAGAAGTTGCAAATATACTTTGTAACATGTCTTGCCATCATTCTTGCTTGTTTATCAAACAAACCACTTGTAACGTAATGCATGTAATCTTCATACAATGTATGATAGGTATGCACTAATGGAATATGTGCCCTTTTCGCATAAATCCTTCCAATTGTTCCGACTACAAACTCTGTTTGAGTATGGATCAAATCGATGTCCCATTCTCTCAGTTGCTTAAGTACTTTTGTATTCAATGATGTCGCCAAACAATGACCATCAAATTTTTTAAGTTTAATAGCACTAATTCTGATTTCATCATCGTTAATCGTTGTTTTTAATTTCTCACTGTTTACAGTGACTATATACACTTTGTGACCTTGAGCAATTAGTCCCTCTTTAAGGGTTATTATTGACGTTACTACCCCATTAACTTGAGGCGAGTAAGTATCTGAAAATATGCAAATGTTCAAGTTATCACCCCCATAGATATTATAACAATATTTTTTTTAATTAAAAGTTTAAAGCCTACATTTTAACAGGATTATAACCTGCTTCTTTTATTTCTTCTACTACTTTATCTAAATTAGCATTCTCAAACGTAACTTCTTTTGTTTCCAAATCACAATTAATGTTTTTGGCATCATTTTCTTCAAGTATTTTGGTAATTCTTGCAGTACAATGACCACATGTCATATCTTCAATTTTCAACTTCATAGTAGTTTCTCCTTCACTATCATTCTTTTCTTTCAACCCATTTTCATCAACTTTTTTAACAGCGATTTCTGTCTCATCTGAATTTGGCACTGCATTAAAATCTTGTAGTTTAAATCGTCTTAAACGCAGAGCGTTCAATACAACCATAATTGATGAAAACGCCATTGCTGAAGCACTTAAAGCCATTGATAAGTAACCCAACGCTGCTAGAGGAATTGCAATTAGATTATATGAGAATGCCCATAAAAAGTTCTGATAAATATTTTTTAAAGTGGCATTCGAGATATCAATTGCATAAATCACCATCTTTAAGTCATTACTAAGTAACGTTACATCACTAGAGTTAATGGCAATGTCTGTTCCATCTCCCATTGCAAATCCCACATCTGCAATCTCTAGTGCTGGAGCATCATTTACTCCATCTCCAACAAAAGCAATGATACGGTCTTTACCAAGTTCTTTTACAATATCACTCTTATCCTTTGGTAGAACTTCTGCATAAAAGTCTTCTATGCCTAATTCTCTAGCAATCTGTGTAGCTACTGTTTTGTTATCACCAGTAATCATAACTGGTTTAATTCCTCGATGTTTCATCTCTTCAATAACAGCTTTTGATGTCGGTTTAATCTCATCACGCACACCATAAATCGCTTCAATTTTATCATTTATAATAACAAAGTTTACTGTTTTCACTTCATTAATCAAACGAGAGTAATCATCAGCAAATTTCCCTATATTCAACTTAAGGTCTTCAACCATTTTGATTGACCCTATATATACATTCTTTCGATTAAGTTTTGCTTTTAGTCCTTTTCCTTGAATCACTTCAAAGTCTTTAACAACATATTCTTTTTTAACCATTGGTTTCATATAGTTAACAACAGCCTTAGAAATTGGATGGGTTGAATCTTTCTCGATAGAGTAAACATAATTGTATACTTCATTACCGATGTAATCTGTTACTTCTGGTTTACCTTGAGTCAATGTACCTGTCTTATCAAAACAAACAACTTCAATTTTATTGGCGATTTCAAAAAATTCACCACCACGGTATAATATGTGATTTTTAGCTGCTAAACCATTCCCGACTAAAATCGAGGTCGGTGTTGCCAAACCTAGTGCACATGGGCAAGAAATAACAAGAATAGCAATTGTACGTTTAAATGCTTCAATACCATCTATTCCAAAGAAATGGAACTGAACTAAGAAGTTTAAAATTGCAACAATGACTACAAATGGCACAAAGTATTGCGCTACTTTGTCTGCTACCCTTTGAATTGGTGACTTATTGATTGATGCATCTTCAACAGTCTCAATGATTTTTGCAAGTAAAGTATCAGATCCGACTTTAGTTGTTTTAACAATCAACTTCTCACTTAAGTTTATTGTTGAACCGATAACGTATTCACCCACTTTTTTTGCTGCTGGGATACTCTCACCTGTAAAACTTGATTCATCTACATTCGAAGAACCTTCGATAATCAAACCATCAACAGGAATTTTCTCATTGGCTAAAACGATCACTTCATCACCAACAACTACTTCAGCAATCGGTTTCATTACTTCCTGATTTTTAACAATTACTCTTGCTTCTTTAGCTGCTAGGTTAACCAAATCAACTAAGGCATCAGACGTTTTCTCTTTTGCAATATGTTCGATATAGTTACCAATCAATACCATTGTAATGATTAAAGCACTAATTTCAAAGAAGTATTCTACATGATGCTCGCCGCTATTAAACAACAACGTATATAAACTATACAAGTAAGCACTTGTTGTCCCTAAAACTACTAGAGCATCCATTCCCAACACTTTATTCTTTAATGCTTTATAAGCAGATAAATAGAATCGCCTACCAATTCCAACTTGAACAACTGTCGCAAAAAACAATTGAAAGTAACCATTCCCGAAAAACTTAGGTATATTTAAGAAGTTAAACCACTCTAAATGCCCAAACATTCCAATCAATAAAGGAAGAGAAAACAAAATACTGACTAACAATTCAATCTTCATTTTACTTCTAATTCTCTTATTGTCAGATAAAGCATCTTCAATGATTAATTTGTATCCTGCTCCTTCAACAATTTTTGCAAGTTTAACAGGGTTGTACTTCTCTTCATCATATTTAAATGACGCTTTATTAGCACTGACGTTTATTTTTACCTCAACACCCTTATATAGTTTAAATGCATTTTCAATTGCCTTTGCGCAATTAGAACATGTCATTCCTTCAACGTTAAACGTTCTTCTCATATTAAATCCTCCAAAGAGACTAAAGGCACCCATAAGGTGCTTAGTCTAAATTAGCCATTTCCTTACAAAGTAAAAAGGCCTCTTTATATTTTCTATTTTTCTCATATATTGCTATTAACTCGCGAACCACGAATTTTTTATATACAATAAAGAAATTAATTTTGTCATCATTTACAAGTGGTTTTAAATATGTCGTTAGCTCATCATCAGAAGCATCTTGTCTTAACATATCAATATACTTAACCAGTTTGAATGTTGGGGCATGTTCTCTCTCTTTATAAACAGAGTAAACTTGTTCGATATACTCGCCAATCTCATCTGTAAGTCCTAATCTATAAGCAGACAGTATTAAGTTAAAATACATATCATTCCTAGATTTCGGTTTACTCTCTAGTGATAATTTTGATAACTCAAACGCCTCTTCATACTCTTTTCCATTCATTTTTACAGTTGATAGTAAATCGTAACATAATGACAATATATGCTCTAAGTTAAACGACTTAGCACTAATTACAACTGATTCCAATATTTCACCAGCATACTCATAATTCCCTAATACGATATATTGGTCAGAGATATTTATAAGTGAATACAAACTTCTTCTAAACGAATTCGCTTTATCAAACATTTCTTTCGCTAGAGTAGTGTATTTTATTGATAACAAAGGCTTACCGATACTAGCATACATAAACCCAATTTGAAAATAAATCAATTCATCTGGAATTGTCGCATACAAAGAATTACTCTCAAACGCTTTCCACAATAGATCTATAGTTGTCTTTTTATTATGTTTTAGTCCTTGATGAAAAGCTTCAAGGTAGTAGAAAGTTCTCAATTGTGTTTTATTGTAAGTGTTAACAAAGTTTCCTAACAAATTAATCTGATCATCTAGTTCACTATTTCTGTAATAGTGTAATCCTATGGCAATTTCTAAAAACAAGTAATCAATAGCTAATCTCGAATAAACTAGCTCTTCTTCAAACTCATTCAATTTTTCAAAGCAACTGTTAGCCTCATTGTATTCAAAGTGAACTAAGTTATAAAAAGCCTTTTTGATAAGCTTCTCATGTTTTTCAAGCATTTGCTCATCTTCATATAGTGTAATATCTAACGCCTTCAAGATACAGATGATTGCATCTTCTTTTGGAAAGTTAGTCGCATTCTCAAACTTTGAGATGACACTTGATGATGAATACGCCAGTTCCGCTAATTGCCTAACAGTAAGATTTTTTTTCATCCTCTGCATTTTGCATATAAAACTAATTTTTCTTAAATCCATACTTATCACTTTTCCCTAAAATTTTATTTTCCCTGTATCAATTTTAACAAAAAAATGTTGATTTTAAAAGAAATTCACTACAATTAGTTAGCGTAGACTAATCAAAGTCTCATCTCTTATAAATACAACTTTATACCAAAGCAACATCCTTGTTAACCACTCACTCACATATCTTGACCACTTACTTAAAAATGTGGATTTTTTAAAGTCTTGAATATATGATTAAGTTAGTTAAGACAAGCGCTAGTCATAAGGAGAATAAAATGGAAGTAAAATTAAACATTGATGCAACAACACAGTTTGAAACAGTCGTATTTAATATTAGAGCATTAACACCAAAAATCAATGGACTGATTGAGGAGTTGACTAAAGCAGATAATCACATCATTTTAAATAGAGATGATGAAATACTCTTTGTTGATCCAAGTGAGATAGTTGCCTTTTCAACTCGAGATAATAAGATCGGAGTTGTATTAAAAGACAATAGTGAATGTTTCATTAAGAAGAAGTTAGCTGATCTTGAAGAAGAGTTTGCTGTCCATAATATGATAAGAGTTTCCAAGTCAGCAATCATCAACACTAAAGAGATAAAAAAGTTTATTATGCAATACAATAGTACGATTCTTATAGAGTTCAAAAATGGTTATCAAGAATACGTTTCAAGAAGATATGTAAAAAAAATAAAACAACACTTTAATATATAGGAGGATTTATTATGTTAAACAAAACGTTAAAAAGAGCACTTGTCGGCATTCCCATTGGAGTTGGAATGAGTTTCACATTGACTTTGATTTCATGGGTATTGTTCTACTCTGATTCATTTCTAAGTCTTGAGGTTTTTACTCGCTACTTTGTAGCAGGTGCACTTATTGGGGCCATCCAAGCGGGGGCAACGGTTATTTGGGAAATAGACGAATGGAGCTTACACAAACAACTTGCCTTATTTGGTAGTTTGATTGTCATCTCATTTTTCAGTGCTGTCTCAATTGGTCAATATTTTGAATTAACAGTCTTCAACGTTAGCTTATACCTTGGTGGTTTTGGTTTATTATATGTCATTTTAATCATCATAAATTATTTCCATAACAAATCATGGGTTCACAGCATCAACCAAAAGTTGGATTAAAAAAAAAGGATTATTGCTTACGCAATAGTCCTTTTACTCGTATCTAAGTGCATCAACTGGTTGTAAGTTTGCGGCCTTGATTGCAGGATAGATTCCTGATAAGACTCCTACTGTTATACATATGAAAACAATCAGCAACACATTTCCTAGAGTAATCACCGGTGTGATATTAATCATTGGTCCCACTAAGAATGCTGTTGCAGTACCTGATGTCATTCCTATAACACCACCCAACAAACTAAGAATAATGGATTCGATTAAGAACTGACTGATGATAATACTTCTTGTCGCACCTACAGCCTTTCTAATTCCAATCTCACGTGTTCTTTCCGTTACACTTACTAACATGATGTTCATAACACCAATGGACCCAACCACAAGTGAAATAGCGGCAATAACACTCACTCCGATTGTCAATGTTCCTAATGTTGATGATATTCCATCAATGATAACATCACTTGAAAAGTATCCATTAAAATAATACACATCTTCATCATTATCTTCTTGTTTATCAAGAATATACTTTTTAACTAATTCAACCGTTTCCTCTTTAATCTCCATATCAGCTAACTTAATAGTAAAGTCGCTAATCTCTCGATCATCATTATCTTTCATTTCAAATGCTAATGTCAATGGAATAATTGCATAAGTATTTATTGGAAACTCTACACCATCAGGTCTAAACTCTGATTGCATTTCAATTGAAGCTGAATCTTTCATCACTCCGATGATTTCAAAACTCTCACCATCATCAGTACTTAAAGACTCACCTACAACATTTGTATGTCCAAATATACTCTTAGCCGTAAAAGAATCAATTACAGCAACATTATTTGCATAAAACAAATCTGCTTCAGATAAATGCCTTCCAGCAAGTAAATTGATTTCTTCTTTACCACCCATCGCTCCAGCTTGATAGCCATTGTCGATATAACTTAACTCTGAACCGATAAATCTAACACTTAATGTATTATCATCTGTTGTGATCAGTTGAGAGAAGTCTTGTTCAAACACAACTTCGTTAATATTTGGAAACAGTTCTACATTTTCGATATCATCATAAGTCATTCCACCAAAAACAGTGATTGTATCTGCTCCCATTTCATTAAACTGATCAATAACCATCTTCTCAACACCATTTCCAATAGATGAGATAACAATAACCGAAAATATTCCAATAACTATTCCCAAAAGCGTTAAGAATGAACGCATTTTCGAAGATAAAATAGAATAAAAAGCAATTTTTAGATTATCTTTAAACATAATCATCACCTGCTATTAGACCATCTTTTATTGTAACAATCCTTTTACATTGCTTAGCTACATCTTGTTCATGGGTCACCATTATAATTGTTGAACCTTCTTTATGAAGCTGCTTAAATATATCCAGAATTTCCTCAGTTGTTTTACTGTCTAAGTTCCCTGTAGGTTCATCAGCAATCAATATATTTGGCTTTGAAGCTATTGCTCTAGCAATCGCAACACGTTGTTTTTGACCACCACTTATTTCATTTGGACGATGGTGAATATGAGAGGCTAACCCTACTTTTTCAAGTGCATTATAAGCTAGTTCTCTTCTTTCCTTTTTAGATAACTTTCCGTAAACTAATGGCAACTCAACATTTTCTATCAAGTTATAATGAGGAAGCAAATTAAACGATTGAAAGATGAATCCTATTTCCTTATTTCTTAGAATCGTTTTCTCGTAATCTGTTGTTTCACTAACATCATCATCTGCTAATACATAGGTACCACTTGTCATTGAGTCAAGTAGTCCAATAACATTCATTAATGTAGATTTTCCACTACCACTTGGTCCAATAATTGCGACAAAGTCATTTTCTTTTATTGTAAGATCAATTCCCTTTAATGCTTCAAATGATATTTTCCCAGTATTGTAGGTCTTTGTTATATTTTTTAATTCTATCATTTTTTCACCTACTTTAACTTAATAACGTCCTTTTCAGCAAGTCCACTCAAGACCATGTAATTCCCTTGGAATGAACCGCTTTCTATTTCAATCTTTGTTGAGATTAACTGCTCATCAACAACTCTGTCAACATAATAGTAAATTCCATCATCTTCAGCCTTTGTATAAACTGCTTCAACAGGAACAAGCAAAACTTCAACAAACTCTTCAATTAATATTGATACCTTTACTTCACCATTGACCATTAAATAATCATCTTCTCCATCAACAGATGCTGAGAACACATAATGGGGATTATTTGGATCAATCTCTACATTTAAAATGGGTTCTCGATATGAAACTTGTCCATCATACTTTTTGCTATTGTATTCTATAATCACGTACTGACCAACACTGATTGAGTGACCTAGACGCTGTTTGACATTAAAATCAATTTTCAAGTCACTTAAGTCTTGAACTTCAACAATTCCATTGATATCATCAACTCTAGTAATGATTCCTTTGTTTTCTGATTCAACATATTCAATATCATACTTTTCATACTTATTTCCTTCTCTAACTGTATAATAGGCAACAGAATCACCTTTTTTAACAACATCTCCTACTTCAACAACAACTTCATCTAGCTGTCCATCTTCATAGAAATGTTCGATTATTTCCTTACTTTCAACCGTTCCAGTTCCACTTATGTTTAAGTCTAGTGTAGATTGTGATCCACCATTATCATAAGTGACTGAGGTTCCAGCGTCATTTACTGTGATATCATTAACACTTACAATATCTAGAATCGACTGGTCAATGTAATAAACATCAACGGTTGCCCCTCTTACAATATTCGTTGGTGTATGGTCAAACTTAACAACAACACCACGATTACCACCACTAGCAAAGACATCCATCTTCTCGATATATCCACGATATTGCTTTGAACTGTACTTAATGATAACTGGTGTTTCTTTAGTCACATCATCTAAGTAGTCATCCGAAAAACTAGATGTTATCTCAATCCCACCAAAGCCATTAATCGTAACTGTACCATTTGTTGCAACAGCTGAAACGTATCCATCTAACTCTGCATACTCTCTCACACGATAATCAGAATCAAATACTTTATAACTCCATAAATGATCGCCTATGTCTACACGATCACCAACTGAAACCAAAAACTCTACATCATCACTAACTTTAGACGTCGATGAAGCTGGTTCACTGTTTGATTGACCTCCGAGCAATGAACTCACATCAAACCCTCCAAAATCAATTCCATCTAAACCATCAACACTAGGTATAGAATTTGTTGTTTCATCAACAACATCTCCCACGTAATACTTAGTTGATGAATTAGACATAATAACACCATCAACATTAAGCTTATCACTTGCACTTCCGTACTCTACTACATAAGTTTCTTTATATAACTGCTCCTCTGGTTGGTTGTTGTTTCTCAAAAACATAAACCCTAGAATCACTACTATAAATACTAACCCACCAATAATCCAATTTTTCATACTCTCACCTATTCATTTCCCTTAATAAATTCTTCAATTGCTTCAATTGTTATCCTTTGTTGTTCAATTGCTGTTATTGTCGCATCAGGATCACCCTTCTGTGGTCCATAGTTTCCAAATTGAGCGTGATTCCCACCTTCAATAATGACAATATTTTCATCGTATTCTATGTTCTTCTCAAGATTAGAGTTAAACGTTCCATAGATAGTTAAAGAATCTTTTATTGGATACTCTCCGTAAACATATGCCCCTAACACTATTAATCCATCAATCTTATCTGTATTCTTTTCTGCATATACACTCGCCATTGCTCCTCCCAAAGAATGCCCGACAATGTAGTATCTATCGTATCCAACTAAGGTTTCTATTGCTTCTGATGCCTTATCTTGCCCTAAAAAGGCAAGGTTATATGGCATCTCAACAAGTGCTATGGTATACCCTCTTTTGGTTAGTTCTTTCAACATTGGATAGTAGGCGAAATGTTCTACTTTACCACCAGGGTAAAAAACAAGCACAACGCCATTTTCTTGTGTAGGATACATATAGCTATAATCCCCTATTATTTCCACCTGTGTATCATTAATATAATCACTTTCAACCCCATCAAAAGCACGGTAATAATCGGCTGCATAGATTCTGAACACAACATAGAGGATTATAAGTATTGATATCAAAGTAAAAATAATGTTTTTTGCAATCTTTTTCATCCTATCACTCCTGACCTATTAATTATATAGTTTATTACTTAGAATTCCAATAATAATGCCATTATTTACTCATTACTGAATAGAGAATAACCAATAGTGCAATCCAGAAGGAAATTACAAAAAATATCGGCCAAATATATGAAGGATTAACTTGTGCGAAATACTGCTCTGCTTTGATTTTAGATTGCTCCACAATTTCTTTTGGGATAAGTTTTAATGTCAACCAAATACCAAATGGCAATAGTATAACATCGTCAAGGTATCCTAATACTGGGATAAAATCCGGAATCAAATCGATTGGGCTCATTGCATATCCAACAACAATTATCGCCATAATCTTTGCAAAGAGTGGCGTTCTTTTATCTAAATAGGCAAAGTAAAGTGTTCCAACATTACTTTTCATTTGTTTCGCAAGTTCTTTAAGTTTCATAGATTACACCCTTTCTAACTAACATCATTATAACAAAAAAGAAACAACATCAGTTGCTTCTATTTTAGTTTTTCTGCGATCCCGTTCCATACACGATAAACGTGAGTCGACTCTTTTGTTATTTGCTGATATAAAAAGCCAAGTTGATCTCTGATTAAACGATCTTCTTTTTTAATTGGAACAACTCCAAGACCTACTTCAAGACCTATTAGAACGAGATTGTTCACAGGTCTTAATATGCTCATCACTTCTTCGATAGGATCATCACAATTTGATGCCACATTTAGAATGATTTTCTCAAAACCATATATTATCGAGTTCTCATCTATATCTAAACTCTTAGAAATATCATGTAGTTGATAACCTGGGTACTGCTTTAAACAAAATGTTTTTTTACCTGAGTGATAGCCTCCAAAAACGAACTGCATAGATCCACCTTCTTTCGCAAATGTAACTTTTTTTCTCTCGCGTACACTTCTGTACGATAACTCATAACTGCGGTTAGCTAGATCAGTTATCTTATTGTGAAGAGTTGCCAATGTACTCACATAACTCATAGTATCTTCTGAATAGTCATCAATTGCGCTGAAAATATCATTCGAAACAATGACTAGTTCTTTAATACGAACTGCTATAGCTACTATATCTTGATAAACCTTCGATATCACTTCTTCTTTGGTTCTTGAATGCTCAAACATTTCATTTGCAACAAGATTGGTTAAACAATCAAGTAAGACAATATCATTATCATCAAACTCTAAATCTGAGATATCTATTGTTTTCTCATATGTAGTCCAGCCAAGTCCCTTGCGTGATAGTTGATGTCTTGCAACTCTTTGACGCATTTCCTCATCATAGACCATCGCCGTTGCTATATACACTAAATTCCCTGTTTTCGTCAATAAATATTTTTCTGCAAAACTACTTTTTCCGCTTCTCACACCACCAGATATGAAGGTAATATTACTCATGCTTTTCTCCAAAAAGACGTTTAAAATAAGTTAAGTTTGAGTAATATAAAAGATGTGGGTAGCCTGCAATTGAATTATTTTTTTGATATCCACATGTATAGTGCTTGTTTGTTATATGATAGACAGCATTATCTTCTCGTGATTCCTTAATTGATGAATAGTGAAACTCGTGACCTTTAACGTCTTGTCCATCGTGGTTAACATTGATATATCCAAATCTTTTGAAATCAAGCTTACCAGTAAACTTGATATCTATATCATATATATCACACAATTTATAAAACTCATTTTGATACTCTATGCCGTGGCTTAAATAAATAAAGCCACCGCACTCTGCTAGTATTTGCGCTCCACTTGATACTGCTTCTTGTATACTAATCATCATCTTATTATTGGCAGTTAACTGCTTAAGATATAGTTCAGGATAGCCTCCTGGAAATATGTAGAAGTCAGCTTTGGGTAACTTTGTGTCATGTATTGGACTAAAGTACTTAACAGTAGCTCCTACCTCATTAAACAAATCTACATGTGTATTATAAATAAAACTAAATGCCTCATCCTTAGCATAAGCAACTGTTTTTCCCATTAGAAACTTAGGCAACTTAAACTGGGTTTCATCTGCTTCACTAAATTCTGGAGCACCGTTAGCAATTTTGATTATTGCTTCAAGATCAAGTGTCTCTTTTGCTTTACTTTTTAAGACATCAAGCTTTTGATCTAACCCTTCAATTTCATTGGCTTGAAGCAAACCTAAATGACGTTCTTTTATTTTCAGTTCTGTATCTTTTTCAAGGTAACCCAAACACTTTACGTCACAATGCTGTTCAATTGCGCTCTTTAAATACTGATACGAACCTTTAGTTGTTCTATTTAAAATAACTCCTGCAATGTTTACTCGCGGGTCAAAACCAATTAATCCTTTTACATGAGCAGCAAGTGATGTTGCTTTTTTTTCACCATCAATGACTAAGATAACTGGGCAGTCTAGGATGCGTGACATTTGTGCTGTTGAGTTATTCTCAAGCGAATGGTTTAGTCCATCATATAACCCCATCACTCCTTCAAGTATATTGATCTTACCAGAGTATTTTTTAAACAGATACTTAATCGTGTGCTCATCATAAATAAAAGAATCAAGGTTAGTACTTGGTAATGATGTCACGTATTGATGCAGCATTGGATCAATAAAATCTGGACCGATTTTAAATGGTGTCACCTCTTCAACAAGTGACAAAATCGCATTTGTTACAGTTGTTTTTCCGACTCCTGAACTAGCTCCAGATATAATAACTCTATTTATTTTCATGATAATACCTCCTTAAGTTAGCAAGTAATATTTCATTATCTTTTTTTGAACGACAGGCCACTCTAATGTACCGACCATCAAGAGTAGGATAATTCCTAGTATGTCTTACTACAATACCCTTTGTTAGCAAAAACTTAATGATCTCTTCATCATTGTCGACTTCAATCAAAAAGAAATTAACTGAACTATCTAAAACAGTGTACCCAATCGATCGAATATTATTAATTAGTTGTTTTACTTCTTTTAGGTAAAACTCTTTGGTTTGTTGTAAAAAATCAACATCATTAATGAAACGTTTCCCTATTTCCTGGGCAATACTATTAACACTCCACGTAGGTTGCTTTCTTCTTATCTCTTTAATGTTAGCTGACCTACTAATCATGTATCCGATTCTTAGACCTGATAAGTGATAAATCTTTGTCATTGATCGAAGTAAGTATAAGTTTTCATGTTCTTCTATCCTGAGTCTTTCATCATCTTGAAACAAAAAGTCAATATATGATTCATCAACAACAAGATCAATCCCTTTTTTTGATAAACTGCTTGCTAAGTTTGATATGACTTTGCTCGATATATATGAGCCAGTTGGATTGTTAGGGTTACACAAAAACAACATCTTAACATCTTCTATCTCATCAATATCAAAGAAATGAACGACTTCATTATCAAATGCTTCGATTGCTCTTTGATATTCTGGATAAGTCGGACTCACAATCCCTATTCTCTCATTCTTATATCTTGACGCTAAAATATAGATGGCTTCATTTATTCCATTAGTTGCAATAAGGTTTTGCTTATCTATGCCAGTATGATGACTGATTACATTTAATAGTTCATTCGATTGTTCACAAGGATAACTGTAAGACAATTGTTCTATTTCAATACTAAAATCAACTTCCGACACTAAGACGTTAGTGTTAGTTGAGAAGTCGATTATCTTGTCTGGTATTTTAATTTCAAACTGCTGGTATAATTTTGAAGGATTAGCTCCATGCAATCGATACTTCATATTAACCTCCCAATAGCACAGCTACGATAATGGTTGTTATTACAACTGAAACAAACATTATCTTGTAAGTGTTTTGCAAACTTACTTCACTGATTTGATTGTATGTTTTTCCAATATATGGCTTATCAACGATATTATCAAAATAAATACTTGGTCCACCCAGTCTAATACCCAAGAGTCCAGCGACAACACTTTCAGGATGTCCGGCATTTGGTGAACTGTGTGCATACCGGTCTTGGTTGTAAGTTTTACAACCACGTATAAAATCAAAGCCAGAAAACCATCCTGCAATTAACATTATTATAGATCCTATCCTTGCAGGGATTAAGTTAAGCAAGTCATCGAGTTTTGCACTAACATAACCAAAATTTTTATACTTATCATTTTTGTATCCTACCATTGAATCTAGTGTATTTACAGTCTTGTATACCACTAAAAACTCCAGAGGATAACCTAGCAAGTAACCTAATGTTAGATAAAAAATTGGAGCAATTATTCCATCAATCGTATTTTCTGCAACTGTCTCAATTGTTGCCTTAATTACCTCTTGTTGATCAAGTGTTGAGGTATCACGACCAACAATGTATGACAGGTACTTTCTTGCCTCATCTATATTCCCTATATGATCTAACACCTTTTTTGATTCAAGATAAAGGGATCTTGTAGCAATGAAGGCATACATTAGATATAAACTTAGAGCATATCTTGTTGGTTCAAAAAGCAATAATAACTCTAGTACAAATAACACAACGACTAACACAGCAACAACCAAAATCAAACCACTTATCTTATTATCTTTGTAGGTGATTTTTTTTACAAAACTGATTGTGTTTCCAATGAACACAACGGGGTGAAACATTCCAAATGGATCACCAATGATAAGATCGATAAGAATTGCATAAACAACAATCATTAATTATTTACTAACTCCATCAAAAGATCCATATCAATATGTTCTTCAACAATTTCAGCAAGTTTCTCGTATGACTGTTCTTTGATCATCGAAGTGTTAACAACATCTTGTTGCTCTATTCCTTTAATGCTTCTCAACCTATTTAGCCATTCATTTCTAAACTTATCATTGTGGAAAATATTGTGTAAGTATGTTCCGACTACACGCCCTTCTTCTATGACACATCCATCTAATGTTCCATCTTCAAGTTTTGCAAAATAATCACATTCAGTTAAGTGTTCAGTCTTACCAAGATGAATTTCATATCCAGAAACATCTTGATTAGTGAATGTATTATCTATTTGACCTTTAATCAACCTTACATTCTTTTTAACTTCGAACTCTGTTGTAACAGGTAAAATATTAAGCCCAGAAACTTCACGTTGATTTAAGTTGTCTACACCTTTGGGATCAGTTAAAGTTTGACCCAATGCTTGATAACCACCACAGATTCCAAAAACTTGACCACCATTTCGGTAATACTCTGTTATTTTATCTGCTAGACCAGTTTCTTTCAGTGTCTCCAAGTCAGCAATAGTAGATTTAGTACCTGGTATTATTACAGCATCTGGATTTCCAAATTGTGATGCCTTTCTTACAATCCTAATTCTCGTATCATTTTCATGAATAAAGGGTTCCAAATCAGTATTATTAGAAACTCGTTCCATATGAATGACACAAATGTCCAAAGGATTATCGGTATCAAAGTTGTGTTCTAATGCATTTGATTGTGCATCTTCAACTTCAACATAAACATCACTTAAGTATGGGATCACTCCTAATACTTTGACACCAGTGTATTCTTCTACCCAATCTAATCCATCTTGTAGTAAACGAATATCTCCTCTAAACTTATTAAAGATAACACCCTTAATGCGATGACGATGTTCAAATACAAGTTCCAATGTACCCACTATCGATCCAAACGACCCACCACGATCAATGTCTGTTACTAAGATAACATCAACATCTGCAGCTTCTGCTACTCTCATGTTTACAATTTCTTTGTCGTTTAAGTTAACTTCTGATGGCGATCCTGCACCTTCAATAACAACATAATCATAATTCTCTTCAATAAAGTTAAGTGATTGTTTGATAGCATTCAATCCTGTTGTTAAACAAAAATCATTACGGTAGCTAAATCCATCATAACTTTTGAAGACTTCTCCATGTAAAACAATTTCACTTTGTGTATCTTTTTGTGGTTTGAGTAAAATTGGATTCATATGAACATTCGCTTCTTGTTTTGCAGCTTCAGCCTGCACACCTTGCGCTCGTCCAATCTCTTTACCGTCTGTTGTTACATATGAGTTGTTCGACATGTTTTGACTTTTAAACGGTGCAACATTGTATCCTTTGTTAGCAAGAATCCTACAAATTGCAGTAGTAATATAGCTTTTTCCTACATCACTTGCAGTTCCTTGAATCATAATTCCTTTCATTTTACTTCCTCCACATTTCTAGAGTTTTTACCATCCAATCTTTGATATCAAGGTGATAAAACTCATTTAGTTTTTCATTTGTTAAAACATCTTTAGTGTCACCTATCAAAAAGTCATCACCTTCTGAAAGCATTACAACCTTATCGGCATAACGCTGAACTAAGTTTAGGTCGTGTAACACTACAATAGATATCTTATGTTCTTTTATTGTTAATTCTTTAATGAATTCTAATGTCTCAATTTGATACTTTAAGTCAAGATGATTAGTGGGTTCATCCAATAGAATAATCTCTGGTTCTTGTGCTAATAACTTTGCTAAATGAACACGTTGTAATTGACCTCCACTTAAAGTGCTAATATTTCTTTTTCTAAATTCAAGCATCCCTACTCTTTCTAGAGCCTGCTCAACAATTACTTTATCTTGTTTAGATGGGCCTTTAAATAATCCATCCATATATACATAACGTCCGTTCATCACTGTATCAAACACTGAGAATGGAAAGTAAGTATGACTATTTTGAGTAATCATCGCCATGATCTTGCCGATTTCTTTTCTATACATTGAGTTGATGTGAACTTCATTATACTTGATATCCCCTTCGAACTCCTTGATATTGGCTATTGCCTTTAACAGGGTAGTTTTACCACTTCCATTGGGACCAATTAAACAGATCATTTGTCCCTGCTCAACTTCAAAAGATATATCTTTTACAACCATTTTACTTGTGTATCCAACACTAACACTATTTAACTTTAACATTATTTTTTCCTCCTTGAGAAAAATATCATACTAAAGAATGGTGCACCTATTAAAGCTGTGATAGCACCGACAGGTAGTTCTGATGGGGGAATCACTGTTCTTGCGATCAAATCCATTACAATCATGAACACACCACCAAAGATGACACTCATAGGAATCAACAATGAATGTTTAGGTCCAAACACTCTTCGGCAGATATGTGGTGCAACAAGTCCAACAAAACCTATTGTTCCGCTAGTCGCAACAGCTGAACCCGTTAAAACAGCGGAGTAAATGATAAGTCGTTTCTTTACTTTTTCCACGTCCACACCTAATGTTAACGCTTGTTCTTCACCAAAGCTTAAAGCATCAAGTTCTTTCGCATACCTCAATGTTCCTAGTGTTCCAATAACAAAAAAAGGTAATATAGCATAAACGTACTTCCAACTCTTTAGTGAGAATGTACCCATTTGCCAAAGGACGATTCTTTGTAGGTCCTGATGAGATAATGCGGTAATCATTGTTAAGACAGCATTAACAAATAATGCTAAAACCATCCCTGACAAGATGATCGTTTGATTTGTAAATCCATGATCGACTTTTCTTGCGAATCTTAAAACTAAAAATACTGTCACCAATCCTGACAAAAATCCGACTGTCGTCAACGTCATATAGCCAAAGTATGGAATATATAAGTCAAAAATGATACAGATTACCACACCTAATGAGGCTCCTGCAGAAACTCCTAATGTATACGGAGATGCTAGTGGGTTCTTTAAAACGGATTGAATTGACGATCCACTTACTGCTAAAGAAGCACCTACTATTAAAGCTAATAAAACGCGTGGAAATCTTAAAATCCACACGATTGAAACAGTTTTACCTTCAATCCCTTCACTTAAGGCAGTCCCTAAAAGTTTATGTGAGAGAATTGAAAATACATCTTGTACTGGTATTTTGGTACTTCCTACTGAAATACCAATCAGAACTGTCAGCACAAGTAAAGCAACTGACAGTCCAATTAGTTTTTTATTCATTAGTATTTATCTGGGTAAACAGCTTTTGCAATTTCTTTTAATGCCTTAACAACATTATGACTAGGTCTTGATGAAGCATTTCCATCAACTTGGAATACTTTATCTTCTGCAATTGCAGTTATTTCTGTCCATCCTTCGCGTGCCTTGATCTCAGTTACTGGATCTTCAACATAACCAACATTTGTAATGATTACATCTGGGTTTGCAGCAATGATTGCTTCTTCACTAGCAGAAATCCATCCTTCTTCTGCACCAAAAATGTTTACAGCACCAATTAACTCTAAAATTTCATTTTGGAATGTTTTAGATCCTGTTGAGTAAATGTATGGAGCAGGGCTAATTTCTAAGTAAACTTTCTTTTTCTCAGTAATTGTAGCAGCAATCTCAACGATTTTAGCTACTTCTGCTTTCATTTCTTCTATCATAGTTTCACCAGCCTTTTTTTGCCCTACAACTTCAGCAATAAAAGTAATATCTTCATAAATTGCATCAAAACTCACTGATGATGGAAGGTATACTACTGGGATTCCCGCTTCCTTAATTGGAGCAAATGGGTCTTCTCCACCACTTTTGTTATGTCCACTTGCAATAATTAAGTCTGGTTCTAACCCAATGATTGTTTCAGCATCTGGATTTCTAAAGTCAATTTGAACAATACCTTCTGCTAAATCAGTAGTAGGTGAATAGTTATCTACAGCTACGATTTTGTCTGCCATACCTAATCCAATTAACACTTCAGTGTTAGATGGTGCAGTTGAGATGATTCTTTCTAATTTTGTTGGGATAACTACTTCGTTCCCTTCGCGGTCTGTTACAGTTTTTTCTGTAGCACAACCAGTTAATGCTGTCGCCACGACTAAAATAGCCGCCAAACTTTTTAAAAACTTTTTCATGATTTTCTCCTTATCTTCTTACTTCAATTTCAGTAATGTTTGCTTCTTGGTTAACGTGTTTTGCGATATTGTAAAACATAGTTGATAAAATATTAATGAAGTCTGACATATCATCATTGTTAAAATCTGAAGACCCTTCAAACTTAAAATACATTCTAGACGCCTTCTTAGCATAAGCTCGACACAAATGTAAACTCGCACTTAACTGATTACCAGTAGGAATGACAAATAATTTCTTCTCAAGTAATTGAGATTTATACTTTGTCTCTAACCCTTCAATGTATTCAACATACTCACGTTTAAACTCACGGTTCATACGTAATGCAGACATAAACGCAAACAATAAGTTAGATACCTCGATTAGTTCATCTTTAAGCTCACCATTTGCATAAACAATTGCTTGTCCCAAATGAGAGGTTAAAATATCTGTTTCATTGCTGACATCACAATTTAGTGAATCCTCGCAGATATACGGGCAACAATATCTTCTCATAACGTTTTCCTCCTTCAAACTAATATAAGTCTCCAATAAAAAACTCGTGCCATAGACACGAGAAAAATAGTACACTTCAAAAAAAGACAGTGACAATTCTCACACCCAGGAGACAACACAATACATAGAGGTAGGTCTACCGGCTTAGCTTCATCCTACTAATCTCCCTTCCCGGATTTCTCCAGTGGTTTTGAGATTTTCGTCAGCACTACGGTTGCTGGGACAGCTTGTGAGTTAAACACAATTCCCTATTAAGTCATAGTGACACCATCTACTATTATTTAATTGCAAGGTAAGAATACTACAATGAAACTAAATTAGCAAGTCTAAACATCAAAAAAGAGGAAATCATTAAATTCCTCTTAACTAATTATTCTACTTCTTCTTCAACTTCTTCGATTTGCTCTACTTCTTCATCTCTGTAGTAATTGTAAGTGTTATTACCATTATTATTTCCAGAGTTGTTTCCAACACCTTGTTTAATCGGTGCTAATAAGAATCCTGAAACTATACCAAATAAAAACATTGTAACTGATAACAAACATATTTCTCTTTTCTTCATGTTGTCCCTCCTAAGATTATCTAATATCTTTATTATACACTTTCTTAAATGAGATAAAAATAAAAAAACATAGACAACCGTCTATGTTTTATCATATTCTACCACTTACCTTTTTTCATGTGTCCTTGAAGTTCAGCTTTACACATTCCTTTAATTTCCCATGCTGCAGCGATAGTTTTTTCAAATACTTTCACACAAGTAGGATCTAAATCAATTTCAATTCCTCTTTCAGCAAGGTTTACCATTGCCATAGCCATATTAACTAATTCCATATGAATATCATTTGTTTCGTCTGAATTATAAACTTTCGCAGCCTCTTCTTCAGATAACATTGTATGCTTCTCTTTTGGTGCATTACACTTTGGACATACGTCAATTGCTTCTTCTGATTCGTAAATATACCCACAAACTTCACATCTAAATAACTTCATAAATATTCCTCCTATGTATTATTAACAAGATCACCATAAGTGATTAAGTTACTATTATGATAGCATTTTTTTTGACTAACTGTAAAGCACGATTAAATCACATTCAAGAGATTATTGTTAACTAAGTACTCTTATCCTACTTAGAATATACATATAAATCAGGAATGAGTTTTACTCAAATAGCTCATCAATTCTCTTTAACTCATCAGCAGTAAATGAAAGGTTCTCTAAAGCCTTAATATTCTCCAGAACCTCTGAAACTTTTGAGGCACCCATTAGTACAGAAACCATTGATTCATGTCTTAAAGCCCAAGCAATCGCTAACTGAGCTATTGTTTGCTTTCTATTATCAGCTATCTTTTTAAGTTCTCTTATCTTGTCACGGTATTCTTCCGTGATATCATTTTCTGTTAACTTTGTGATATATTCTTTTGCCGCCCTTGAATCTTCTGGTATTTGATCTATGTAGGCATCTGTTAACAGTCCCTGTTGTAAGACCGAAAAACAAATTGATCCTAGTCCTTTATCTTCTTGATACTCATAAAGACCTTCTTTTTCTGTTTGTCTTTTCATCATCGAGTATCTCGGTTGATTGATAATATATGGCACCTTTAACTCATCAAGTATTGGAATAGCTTTGTCTAAATCATCTGGAGTGTACCTTGACAAACCAATGTATATCGCTTTTCCTGATAGTACAATGTCACGAAGTGCTAACATGGTTTCATATAAGTCTGTTTCCGGATCTGGTCGATGATGATAAAAAATATCTACATAATCAAGTCCCATTCTTTCCAAAGATTGATTCAAACTAGCAAAAAGGTGTTTTCTTGAGCCCCAGTTACCATATGGACCTTCCCACATATCAAATCCAGCTTTTGTTGCAATCACTAACTCATCACGGTACTCAATAAGACCTTCACTCAATATTTTTCCGAACGTTTTTTCTGCTGCACCATACGGTGGTCCATAATTATTAGCAAGATCAAAATGCGTAATCCCATTGTTAAAAGCAGTATAAATGATTTCCTTTGCGACTTCATAGTCATCATACTCGCCAAAGTGATACCATAATCCAAGAGAGATTCTCGGTAATCTTAATCCGGATTTTCCCACACGCTTGTAAATCATTTTCTCATATCTATTTTCATTAATCACCATAAAAGCCTCCTATATACATATATAGTATTAGAAGGATTTTAACCATTCAACAAATGATAAAAAAATATAAAACAATCATAAGAATACATAAAAAAACACTATCCTACGATAGTGCTTTACATCAAATTCTAAGTTTATTCTTCTCTTAGACTAACAAAGTTTAGTATGTAATTCGTCAATATTCCGTCACCAACAAATCCGTTCTTTCTATATAATGAAACTGCTGAGTTACCAGCATTTACAGACAATCTTATACATGGATAAATACCATATAAAGTATTTTGAGCATGGCGTAACAGATAACCACCTAATCCTTTCTTTTGGTGGTTTTGATCAATTACAATATCTGTTATGAAAGGAAGCCCTTCGTCCTCCATCATTAATATCATTCCAACAACTTCATTAGAAGATATGTCTACAATTACCCTAGAGCTATCATAAATAGCTCGATTGTTTTCTTTGTATTTGACTTGTCCTTGTACATTACCTAAGAACTCCTCAGCAGTATAAAATTCCTCTGAAAACTGATTTCCACTGTAAACCTGTTCTAGTAACTTTGCAAGAACTCTCTCTTCAAACTCATCTACTTCTTTCGCTATATATCCGGCAGGTAAATTGTTAATAGACTTCTTTGTAACACTTATCATGAACATCCATCTCTCATTGACCTTAATATCATAATTCGTATTCTCTAAATATGATATGTACTTATCAGCGATTTCATCTATTGCAACAACTTTATTTTTAACTGATATTCGCTCCAAGATAACAAGTGTTAAATTGACTAACTTACCATAATTATCATATGGTGGAATAACAAAAAGATCAGTCATATAATTTTGAAATAACACTACCCCACCAATCAAAACCTCATTCTCATAAATGAAATATCCGCCATCTAACCACTTCGCCTTATCAAGCAAGTAATCATTTGACTTTCGAAAATATAAATCATTATGAACGTAACCAAAGTAAACTTTGTAGTAGTCATAAAAATCACTTGCATCTTTGTATACAAACTTCACATTTTCATCTACTATATACTGTTTCATTAATCCTGCTTTCATCATTTACCCCACTTTCAATAGTGTTCTATCCACCAATGCAGTATATCATTATCAATGATATTACTGCAACTTCACCTAAAGGCTTTTGGTTAAATAAATAAAAACATCTCAACAATTGTTAAGATGTATTACAATCAAAATGGTAGCGGCGGAGGGGATCGAACCCCCGACCTTTCGGGTATGAACCGAACGCTCTAGCCAGCTGAGCTACACCGCCATTATGTCTTGCTCAAATATAATAACAAATATAATGAAACAATGCAATAGGAAAAATGAAAAAAATGAAAAAAAGAGTGAACAATCACTCTTTCAATAACCACTTCGTTGCATCTGATTTTTGTAAAGGTACACTGAAGTAGAATCCTTGAATTTTTGTCACTCCTAGTTCAAGTAACTTATTCAATTGTGCTTTAGTTTCTACACCTTCCGCAACAACCTCACAGCCTTTTAAATCAGTTAGTTTCTTAATCATTTCAAGTATGACAACTGAGTCTTCTCGCTCTACAACATTTGTAAACTTTTTATCGACTTTCAAAACATTGTACTCAAACTCAGCAAGCCTTAACAAATTAGAGTAAGCAACACCAAAATCATCTATTGATATTTTGATTCCTGCCTTTCTAAATTGTTCTAGATTTCTAGAAATCATTTGGTTTTGTGTATCAATTAGTACCTCAACTAGTTCCATTGCTAAGGATGATGTATCGATCTTGTACTTTTCTATCAGTTCAAAAACATGGTCAGTGAACTCGATAGACCTTAACGATGATTCTGATACATTAAAGGATACTTTAACAGTTTTGTTATACTCTTTTTTCCAATACGCTATTTGCCTAACTACCTTCTCAATCATGTAGAAACTTATATCTTTAAGATGTCCCGATTTTTCTAGTGTTCCTATGAATTGATTAGGTGCTAGTGTTCCTAATCTTGGATTATTCCACCTTAGTAATGATTCAAACTGATAATCTGTTACATCATCAGTATTTACAATCGGTTGATAGTACATTTCAAACTCATTATCTATATCAGCTTTGGTTGCATCACTTACGATACTTCTTTCACGTCTAACCTCTTCGAACAGTTCTTCATCATAGATTACATATTTTTTTTCTGGATGTGTTTTGGCACTTAACATACATTCCTCGGCCAAATGAACTAACTCATCGAGATTCTTAGTCTGATATGGATATACACATGCACCAACAGCCATTCTTATATCTATTTTCACACCATCAACAACAACTTTAAAATCATTTACATCGGTTGTTTCTGTCTCAAAATCTCTTGCCACAACACTTTCGATTACTTTTTTATTAACAGAGAAGGTTAAAAATTCATCACCAGCAACTCTAAAGATTTCACTAGCCTGATCATCTCCTCGATAACTTGATAAGTATTCCGCTACTGCCTTTAACACTTTATCACCAAACTCAAACCCATACGCTTCATTGATTCTTCTGAAGTTGGAGATGTTTGCATGAAAGGCAATCACTTGCAAGTTCTCAACACTTTTTAAATACTCAACATGTTTCTCAAGATACTTACCGTTATAAAGGCCTGTTAGTGAATCATGGTAAACACGATCCTCTAGTTCCTCAAACTTTAACTGTTGTAGTTTTCTATCATTTATATCCATAATAATTCCCGACATATAAAGTGGCTTATTATCTTTATCATACTCTGTAACATTACCTGTTGAGTATATCCAGATGTACTCATTGTTAGCACTCAATACACGATATTCTGATAATTGAATCGAATTATCACCATCTCGATATCGTTTAAGCCATCTTGATCGATCTTGTGGATGTACTTTCTTCGCCCAAAACTCCATAAAGTTATCTTGATGAAACTTTCCACCATAGGTCTTAATAAACTCTTCATTTAAGTGTCCAATATTTTTAGGAATATCAACTTCCCAAATTGAGATATTAGCATTGTCCATTGCAAACTTCAAGCTTCTTTCAGAGTCTTCTAGCTGTCGTTGTTTTTCCTTTAACTGATCAATATTTTTGAAGGTACAGACATACACTTCCTCATTATTGTATACTGATGAAGTAACTTCCATTTCTCCCCAGAAAACCTCTCCATTTACCTTGTGGAACTTTTGCGTGAATTTAACGTAATCGTCCTTAAGAAGGTTTCGATAATGATCTCTATTCATATCCCATCCCGATATGCCTTCTATCTGATACTTTTCAATGTAAGCACCTGGTAGTTGTCCAACAAAGTCATCCTTTGAAGTTGATCCTAGAATTTTTATAAACGAGTCATTTACAGCAATCACTTTGCCATCTGTCTTTCTCAAAATAGTAATCCCAATCGCAGTAGAATTAAAGATATTTAAAAGATTCTCCTCTGCCACTTTTGATTCATTAATATCTATATTAACACCATAGACTCTTTTGACCGTTCCATTTTCATCACGGTCTACCAACGTTGAAACAGACTGAATCCACCTTAGGCTTCCGTTAGAACTCGGCATTTTATATTGAACACGATACTCATCTGTCTCACCTAACTTAAAGGCTTCCATTGCGTCATGTATTTTCTCATAAACTTCTTGCCCATTAATCTCTTTAACTAATTTTTGCCACAGATTATTATCATACATCATAAGTTTATTTGGTGTTGCTCCAACAAACTTTGCTGTTTCATCTGTTCCCCAAAACATGACTGGTTGAGTCGTGTAATCAACAACGAATGGATAAACTTGTGCACTTGTTGTTGTAATCTCATATAAGTTTTTGATAACTTCCAAATCTTTTGCTGAGGCAATAAATGGTGTCGTGTCAATTATAATCCCTGCTAATCTAGTCTTCGAAAACTTAATCATCATTTTGTTATAGTGTTTCATATTTCCGTTTAACTCGTACGAAAAATTAGAAACCTTACTCTGTTCCAACTCGAAAAGATCACTGAATAAAACATCAAATAGATTGACAGCTATTTTTTCCTTGATTTGTTCAAGTGACGAGATATAAAGTGTCTCATTTTTATTTCGTTTTAATGACGAGCAATTGATGCCAAACTGGTTGGCAAAAAGCGTGTTAAAAACAAGTAACTTTGTTTCCAAATCGTATGAGTACAAGAAAAACGATTCAAAATTTACATTGTTATAGTTATTACTAAGGAACCTCATAAAACCACTCCTCTAATGTAGCCCTTTTTTTTATTATATAATAAATTACTTGTTTACACTAATCCTCACACTTCACAATATATTTTGGAGGCTATAAATTAATAAATGTTACAATTTCTTTACAAAAAAAGAATGGTTACACCATTCTTCTCTTAACTATATAATATGAAACTCCTACTAATCCCCATTTAATAAGATTGAAAGGACCGTATAAGGTTACACAATACCAAAACAAGTTTTCTGGTAAAGGCCATCCCGCTAAATTAAAGTAGAATGGAGTTATAAATAAATAATTTAATACCACCATGAAGGTTGTGACTAATCCTATACCAACTAAGATTGCAAGAGCGTCACTAAGTTTTTTCTTAAGCAACAATATTGGTAAAACAAATGAAACAGTTGCCATAAAATTTGCAGCTTGATCAATTGGTAGACCTGTTGCTGATCCCTTGATAAGATAATCAAGCAAGTTTACGATGAGTGATGCTGTGATCGCTGATTTATAATCTACTTTTAAAGCTAAAATCAGTATTACTAATACACTAAACTCAACTTTTAAATAAGGTGCCATCGGCATGATTGGAACACTCACCAACATCACAACAAAAGCTAATGCAGCAAAAACTGCAGTATAGACAATTTTATGAATCGATGATATCTCCGACTCCTTTAAAAACTTACCTGCAAATATAATAAGTAAAACAACTAGTCCAACTCCTAACACATAATTTAGCAAATCCCCTTGGACCATTTCAAGAACTTGCCCTCCTAATGAACTCAATATCAAATTGCTCATAATTTTTTCTCCTTTTCTATAAAAAAAATCACGAAAAAATAAGCAATCTTCGCGAAAAACATTTTCTGTCTTCTCCCATCCAGACTTTAACTGTCGATTACGGAATTACACCGTACTTGCCATAAGGCTTGTGGACTTTTACCACCGGTTAGGAATTTCACCTATCTCGAAGATTATTTAATTTTCGTCTTAATTATAACATTTTGTTTAATAATGTAAAGCAAAGTGATATGTGTTATAATCCTATTGATTTGAAAAGGAGATTTGTATGGTATTAGTCAGTATATTAGTTACAATTATTGTTATTTTATTTCTAGTAAATAAAAAAGTTAACCTTGGTTTAACTTTGCTTATAAGCTCATTGGTATTGTTAGTCCTAAATGGTATAAATCCATTAAACATTTTGGGAATCATTCAATCAACTGCAACTTCTCAAGTAACAATCGATTTGTTATTGGCCGTTACCTTTATCACTATCTTATCTAAATTTATGAGTGATTATCATATCTTGGATCGAATGATTGATTCATTAGAGGGCGTTTTAAGAAGTGTTAAAGCGACAATCTTACTAACTCCACCTTTGATGGGGTTACTATTAGTAAGTGGAGGAGCTCTGCTTAGTGCACCTGTGATTGAAAATTTGGGAGACCGTCTTGGCTTTTCAAAGAAAAAGAGTGCGGCAGTCAATATGATTTTCAGACATGGATTGTACTTTGTATATCCATTATCAACGACGATTATTTTAACTGCCACTTTATCGGGTTACTCTGTTAATCAATTTATCAGCTATATGTGGCCAACAGCCTTAGCATTGTATTTCTTTGGTTACTTAACATTTCTAAAGGGAGTGAAAGATGTTAAGCCACCCAAAACAAGCATTAGCCAGTACTTAAAGAATCTACTGCTGTTTGTTTTTTATTCTTCTCCATTGTCAGTTAGTATCTTTTTAACTGTAGCACTCGGAGTAAAACTTTATATGGCTATGATAGCAGGAATAATCATTTGCCTGCTGATTCATAACATTGAAGTCTTAAAAGGAAGAGAACGATCAAGAACAAGCTTTCTAAAATTAACTATTGGTGGGATTAACTACCAAATGTTATTTACCTTATTTGGGATGTTCTTATTCAAGAATGCTGTTAACAGTTTAGATGGTGTAGAGCTAGCACTTGCGCAAGTCATAAACTCTGGTATTCCAATCGAAGTCATTCTAATCTCATTTACAATGATTTTATCTTTAGCTACTGGGTCTATACAGCCTTCAGTTGCATTATTAATACCAATCGTTATTCCTATGGCTGCAAGTACTCATGAACTAATTTTATACTCTACTTTAATCTATGTAAGTGGATTTGTTGGTTATTTTGTTAGTCCACTTCATATGTGCCAAGTCGTCACTGTACAGTACTTCAAGATTGAAACAAAGGACATCTATTACTATTACAAGTATATAATTGCTCCTATGTATATTGTATCTTTAGTTGTTTACTTCATTCAAAAAATGTTATAAAAAAAGCATCCAATGGATGCTTATAGTGAAAGAGTTCCATCTTGGACTCTTTTTTTGATGTCCAAAACTTTCTCTTTAATAATATCTCTTGTTACTCTAAACCCCTCAATTGGTCCACCGCTAGGATCATCTAGACCCCAATCCTCACGATGTTTACTTGGTAAGAATGGACACTCTACATTGCATCCCATTGTGACAACAATGTCTAGCTCAGCTGGAATATCTTCAAGTAGCTTAGGGTATTGTTCACTTACATTTACTCCTGCTTCTGTCATCACTTCTACTGCTAAAGGTTTGACTTGTGCATACTCTTCAGTTCCCGCAGAATACACTTCAAATACATCACTTGCTAACTCATTTGCCCAACCCTCTGCCATTTGTGAACGACATGAATTGTGAACACAGATAAATGCGATTTTATACATTTTTCTCCTCCTTAAACCAACTTTTAGTATTATTAGCAAATTTTACTAAGGCTAACATTACTGGCACTTCAACTAAAACACCAACGATTGTAGTCAATGTTACTAAACTATTGACACCAAATAACGCAATTGCAACTGCAACTGCTAACTCAAAGAAGTTAGAGGCACCAATCATTCCACATGGAGCAGCTATGCTGTGTGGAAGTTTAAAGAACCTCGCAGCCAAATAAGCAACAGCAAAGATAAACACTGTTTGAATAATTAATGGCACAGATATCAACAGGATATGTGTTGGATTATTTAAGATAATATCCCCTTGGAATGAGAAAATAATAACTAGTGTTAGTAATAACCCCATAATTGTAATATTATCAAATTTATGAACATAATTATCAAATGCCTCTTGTCCTTTGCTCTTAATGATATAAGAACGGCTAATCATTCCACCGGCTAGCGGAATAACAAGGAACAACACGATTGATAAAATCAAAGTATCCCATGGTATTGCAACACCAGTAATACCTAGTAAAAAGGCAACAATTGGTGTGAATGCGATTAATATAATTAAATCATTTGTAGCAACTTGTACCACTGTGTAGGCTGGATTTCCTTTTGTAAGGTGACTCCATACAAACACCATTGCTGTACATGGTGCAGCTCCTAAGATGATTGCTCCTGCAATGATATCTTTTGCCTCTTCACCACTAAAGTATCCTTTGAACACAACGTTGAAGAAAAAAGATGCAATCAAAAACATTGTAAATGGTTTAATTAACCAATTGACTATCCAAGTGATGTAAAGACCTTTTGGGTTCTTTCCAACATTCTTAATTGATGTAAAATCAACTTTTAACATCATTGGATAAATCATTAACCAAATCAGTATTGCGATAGGGATTGAAACATTCGCATACTCAAATTGTGACAAAAAGTTAGGTATTGCCGGTAAGTATTTACCAATCATTACCCCAACAATCATTGTTAAAACTACCCAAACCGTTAGGTAGCGTTCAAAAAAACTAATTCCTGTATTTTTATCCATTTTTATCCTCTCTAACAATTACACTTATATAATTTAGATTTAACAGAATCGATATCACTTCTTATATCAGTGCAGTCTAGCGCACTGCTCTGATATTTCTCAAGACGATCTTTTGTTGAAATGAATTCTTCATCTTTGTCAAACTCACTCAGAAGATAACCCAAAAGTAAGCTATGATCTTTCATAAAATCATCAGAGATTTTATAATGGATCCATTGAGCATCCTTAATGCTTGTAATGATTCCTTGATTTTTCATTTTTGATAAATGTCGACTCACGTTTGACTGTGTTAACTCAAGTAACATTTCAAGTTCACACACGCATAGTTCTTCTATAGATAACAATCTAAGAATTTTCAGTCTATTTCTATCTCCTAATATCTTAAGTAGTGTATCCATAACTTCCTCCTTATATGATTATATTCCGATACACTCATATACTAACAAATGAATTGTTGATAGTCAACTTATTAATCATTTATTAACATCTCTTTTTTCTTTAGTTCTAAAAAGGATTGTTGTAACTTTATACAGGCTTTTTCTTTTGCTTTAGCTTCAACCATTATATCAAAACCTGGATAGTCATAGTAAATCATTTTATATCATCTTCCGCTATATACTCAGCATGTCTTCGATCATTAAGACTCTCTTTTCCTGTACTAACATGTAGTTTAGGAACTAATCCGTTCCAACTCTTAATAACCTGATTAATTATCTGATCATCAAGCGGTTCAGAAAGTAAACATCTATGGTGATGAACATCTAGAATGACAGGTAGCCCTGTTGACTTGCTAATCTCTAGAACCTCAAAGACATTATATGACTTGTCGTCATTTTCTACTCTAAGGTAGGAATAAGTTCTCTTGCTTATATGATTTACTGTTTCAATAAACCTCTTCATTGCATTTCCTTTGTCCCCATAAACACCACCAACATGAATAATCATATCGCTACCACCTAATTTTTCAAGAATCAACGCTAACTCATTTAGAGTTATAACACTTGATTCAACAACATCTTCTCTCGGACTATTCAAGACTATAAATTGATCAGGATGGGTCGTCAAACGAATACCATTTAAACGAACGAAGGCTTTTATCTCTTCAATTTTTTCCAGTACATCTTCATCTTTATACCAACGCCATGAAAAATCTTGTAAAATATCAGGGTGATTAGTTAACGGTAGTAAACTGCTAGGGAAACGATAAAAGTAAATGTCATTCTTTATATTCCAATTTAGTACTTTTAGTAAATGTACTAAGTTATGAACAATAATTTCTTTTAATGACTCTACCCCTTTTTCTTTGACAGTCCTCAATCTGATTGAACGGTACTTCTCAGGATATAGAGAGGTATTGATTGCTGCATAACCTATTTTTCTCATACTATCACCTCTTAAAAACTCCCTAACATGTAGGGAGTTTTTTTTATGGTTGCATTGCTCCAAATAGAACCAACCATGCTAATATTGTTTTGGCAACTAAACTTAAGATGATGTATACTCTTTCTCCGTATAAATAATCTTTCCATTTCCCAACTTGTTTGTATTGTAAAATCATATTAATTGGGAATGTGTTGAATGTCACGAAGTATGACCCAACGATAGCCCAAACAAACCAAGGTACCATATCAAAGTTTCCAGTACCAAACATGTAGCTTAGAATAACAATCCAAGGACCTAAACCAGCTATACAACCCCAAATGAATGGACCCCAGCTTAAATCTTTTGGTTTTTTGTTACTATTTAATTCTTCCATAACCAATCCAAATAGGTTCATCGATGCATTTGTGATAAAGATGAGTATCAATGTTCCAATGTCGTATATTCCAAATAATGTTGCGATCAATACAATCATAATCGATGAACTTAGTGCATACTCAAACCATCTAAATCTATTGATGTTTTGCTTAAGCCCTTTGAAGTATTGGTCACTTAACATATAGACTAAAAAGTGAGCTAAGGCAGAAATTAGTAGAAAAGAGGCAACCATAATACCAAATGGTAGTGAAAATAACTCTTTACTAACAGTTTCTAATGACATCGTGTTAACATTAAACGTTTGATAAAATTGAATGATTTGCGGTTTAAACTCGCCTATTTTTTCAATGACAGTTGATGATAAAAATAACATTAGCACACCTTGAACAAAATGAACCGAACCCATAATAAGATTGAATCGTTTTAAGTTACTTAATTGCTTATCCATAATATCCTCCTTCATAATATACATATATTATAGCACTTTTAAGTTGTGCAAAATATAATATTGCATCTTGACATTTATGTAATATGTTATATAATTTATGTAATATATTATGTAAGTGAGGTGTTGAGATGAGATCAGCGAACCAAAAGAGTATATTTGGCTTGTTATTTAAAACAGCAAATACACTACAAACCTATTTAGATCATAACTTAAAAGGCAGCGGTATTACTTCAAAGCAGATGTTGATGATGATTATGATTTCTTCATGTAATCAGGAGAATCCTACTTTAAAAGATGTGGCTCAACTCTGGGGAACATCATATCAAAACATAAAACAGATTGCATTAAAACTTGAACAAAAGAACTTGATCGAAATAGTTGATAACCCTAATGACAAACGAAGTAAGTGTATCAATTTAACCAGTGAAGCAAATCATTTTTGGAAAGCAAGAGAGTCAGACGATCAAGAAGAGATGAAAAAACTCTTTAGCAAATTCTCTGATGACGAACTAGCGCAGTTTGTCACGCTACTATTGAAGTTAATTGATAGTATCGATGGTAATCAAAATGTTTAAGTATCCTATCGGTATAGTAGTTATAATTTCAGTGATTCTATTTTTATGGGCTTACTCCACAAAAAGGCAATATATTACTCGCTTAAAAGATGAAGAAAATAAATACGAGAAAATTGATTTTACAAATGTTAATGAACTTCCCTACCAAATTGTAAATTACCTTCTATACACAAAAACACAAGATGCGAAAGTACATCGCTTCAAACTTTCAATGAGTGGTCAAATGAGGCAAACAGTCGATGAGCCCTTCAATGAAATAAAAGTTAGTCAAGAAACTTTCTTGAGTAGCGGTTCTAGATTGTTCTTAATGGAGATGAAATACAAAGGATTGATGGTTAGGGGAATCCACGATTATAACACTCAATACGCGCAAATGAAGATAAAAGTTCTAGATTTCTTTACAGTAGTCAACGAAAAGAATAATATCATGCACAAAGCAGAAACTGTTACATACTTAAATGACTTATGTATATTTGCGCCATCCAGCCTTAGATATGAGGATGTTACGTTTAGAGAGATTGATGAGTACACTGTTAGTGTATCCTTAACAAAACATGGTTATACTGTATCGGCTGAGTTATACTTTGATGAAGACTACCGTTTAGTAAACTTTGTTAGTTTCGATCGCTATATGGTGATTGATGGTGAGTACAAGCAGACAAGATGGGAAACACCGTTAACGGACTATAAGATTCAGGGGGATTACTATTTACCTTATCTGGGGAGTGCTATATGGGTGATGGAAGATGGTAATTTCGAATACATTAAATTAATAATTAATGAAGTTACTTATAACTAAATCAAAAGACACTTACTATACATTTTGTAAGTGTCTTTTTTAAGAGAGGATACTCTATTTAGTCATTGAGTCTACAAACCAAATTTGCTTATCAAATTCAGCAATATAATCTTCACATAATGACATTGTAGTAAAGTCATCGTCTGCATCGGCTAGTTTTCTTAATGCTGCAAACTCAGATTTAAGATACTTATATGCTTCTAACACCATTTCTAATGTTTCAGGAATACTCCAAGTTTTATCTTCAAGTTCTTCAACGTTTGTTAACTCTAAGTATTTTTTCATTGATGCTGGTGGTAGTTCATTAATCATTTTCATTCTTTCTGCAAGTTCATCATACTTATTAAAGAAGTCTGTGTATGATGCTTCTGTTAATAAGTGTACAGGTTCGAAGTTCAATCCAACTACATTCCAGTGTAAATTATGGAACTTAACATTTAATACATTTAAATCAGCTACTAATTGTGACATTTTTTCTACTCTATTCATTTTCTTTCTCCTTATTATTACATTTAGGACAAACGCCTGTAAACAGGAGGTCCTGGTTCTCGATTGTGTAACCATTTAACTCTTCATTATTGAGATGAACGTGTTGGCAAGGAATATCAAATAGTTCATTACAAACACGACATTTGAAATGAGAATGTTCGTCTGAAACGATTTCGTACTGTGTTTCCATTTGATCAATGTTAACAACCTTGAATAATTGGTATTCAACAAGCAATGATAAGACATTATAAATACTTGTCTTTGATAGTGTTGGTAACACATCTTTAAGTTCATTGTAAATAAAATCTACCGTATGATGCCCACCATTCTCCTTAAAGTAAGTATATACAGATAATCTAATAATAGATGGTCTGATTCCCTTTTCCTTCAAAATATCCTTATACTTAACGTTCATTAAAATCTCTCCTTTTTGTTATGATTACAATTTTATTATAATTACAATTTTATTTTGTATCAACTGATATGCAACAAAAAAAGCACTTGCGTGCTTTAGTTTATAAATGGTGCCTAGGGCCGGAATCGAACCGGCACGGGATTAACTCCCGCAGGATTTTAAGTCCTGTGCGTCTACCAGTTCCGCCACCCAGGCCTATCATTACGATTGCTTTTTTATTATACATAACGCAATTAAATTATGCAACAAAAAAAAGCAAAATAATTTGCTTTTTTTTCACTATTACCAAGTTGTTAACTCAAATGTGAAATTATCTCCATCATAGATGTTTTGCATATCAATCCCATTACACCATCCATTAGCAACACAATCTTTGTTATTATCTGAACTGATTGACCAGAATTGATTGTTAGAAGCATCAGCAACTACATCTTCCATTGTCGAGATCATACGTCCCCACTCACCATCGTCTGCAACAAATGTAAAGTCAGTTCTTTCATCTAAAAACTCACCCAATGTTTCAGCATCAGTTTTAACATCTTTTTCATATAATACTTCTCCACTAATTGAATCTGAAATAACGATGTGTAAAGATTTTTCTCCTACTTCTTTTTCTGGCATTAAGCTTGATAGTCCAAACCATAATCCAGCAAACACTAATACAGCTACAATAACAATAACTACTCTATTATTTTTCATTAATCTGTTCTCCTTTAAGAATTTGTTTTAATATATTATTTAGTGGTTCAAAGGCTAAGATAATAACAATTACCGTTGCGAACGCCTTTGGTATACCCACTTGTAATCCTGTTACTAAATAAATCATCGTTGCCTTACCCGAAAACAATAGATATGGCAAATCAACTAATGAACCTAAGACAAATGAGAAAAACCCACCATATGCTGCCGTCAAATACAAATGTTTTTCTAATGGTCTTTTAAGTACAGTGGTTAGTAATGCAAAGATTGGAAAAATAATCATATACATTATTGTAAATGATTGAATTCCATACATAATAAGTAAGACCATTGAGAAGATAAATGCAATTAGAAATGAATCCCTTTTGCTAAAGTTTAACCCATACAACAACAATGTCATTGTTACCAGCTCTAAATAGACAATTTGACTAAACGCATAAAAGACACATATTAAGATTGCTGCTGCGAAAGCGATTCGAGTTAAATCTTTTGTCTTAAACGTATGATTTTGATATGAACTCAACTTCATCAATTCCTTCCATCATGTTTTCATACATTGCCATGTAAAACAAAGCATTTGATAAGATGTTAACATAATCTAAAAGAATTGGACTAACCGGCTGTTCAGTACGGTATATCTTATACATTAACCTTGCAACCTCTTTTGCCTTTGCCCTTGCGACATGCATATGTGAAGCAGCAAGACATCCTCTAGGTAAAACAAACTTTTGTGTTCTATCCTTTACCAGTTCTAGATACTTATCATGTACAGAAATCATAAACTCTAAATCTTCTTCACTTAAAGCCATTTTAGCTCTAATCGATCCATTCATATGATACGTGAGCTCAACTAACTTTTGAAACTCAGTGATATGTTTTGATGTGGCTTCACACACTCCCAACATCGATGATAAAGTATCCGTCATAATTTCATAATCACATTTAAGTGACTCCTCTTTCAAGAATGGGTAAGCCATAACATTTCGTCTTTTTTCCATCATTAACACCTCTATAAAAATAAAAAACCAACCGATGGTTAGCTAAATGTTAACCATACACCCTTCCCCAGGGAATGTAGAGTTGTGAGTATCTGGCTTTACAGTTACTGGGGTAGCATAGGTTATTTCCTATTTCCTCACTTAATTTGTCATACTTAATATATAGTTTTTAGACACTACTGTCAACTAATTTAGATAAGAATTGACATATCATTTTAACTAAGGTATTATGTAATAAATCGAAGACAAGAAATAGTAAGCATAGAAGTGTTTCAAGAGAGTTACTGGTAGCTGTGAAGTAACAACAACCTATGATGAACCTATCTTTGAGTGATATCAAAAATATCCGGTCATGCCGTTATCTGAATGAAGAGCTATGTTTATTAACATAGAATTAAGGTGGTACCGCGTTTATAACGTCCTTAGAATTTATATTCTAAGGATTTTTTTATTGAAAGGATGGTTGTTATGAAACTAAGTAAAAATTTCTTTTATACTATGAGAGAAGATAGTAAAGAAGAAGACTCAAAAAGTGGTAACTTGTTAGTTAAAAGTGGATACATTAAGAAAGCATCTGCTGGATCTTACATGTACATGCCATTAGGATTAAAAGTACTTAAAAACATTGAAAGTATTGTAAGGGAAGAGATGGTGAACTCTGGATCAAGCGAGGTATTAATGCCTTCACTTATTCATGAGGATGTTTACCGCGCAAGTGGTAGAGCTGATGTATTTGGTTCCAGTATCTTTAAGCTAAACGATCGCTTCAACAAACCGTACGTTCTAGGACCAACTCACGAGGAGTTGTTCACTATTACAGCAAAAATGGCTGTTAAGTCATATAAGGATTTACCATTTAACATTTTCCAAATTCAAAATAAATTTAGAGATGAACCCAGACCCCGCTATGGCTTAATTAGAGTAAGAGAGTTTATGATGAAAGATGCCTACTCATTTGATCGTGACCTTGAAGGGTTAGATCAGTCATATGACGTTATGTTTCAAGCCTACAAACGCATCTTTGATCGTGTAGGATTAGAGTATAAAATCGTTAAGTCTGATACTGGGGCAATGGGAGGACTTCTAAGTGAAGAGTTCCAAGCAGTAACTGAAATAGGTGAAGATGTCCTAGTTTTATGTGATACTTGTGATTATGCATCAAACCTTGAAGTAGCAGAGTGTGTTACCGAAGTTAATGAAACTGTAGTTGAACAAGATAACTATAATGAGATTGAAACACCAGGAACTAACACAATCGAAAAACTTTCAAAGTATACTACTGTTAGCGAAAATGATCTTGTAAAATGCATGATTGTAAGTGTTGACGGTGAACTAATAGCATGCCTAATTAGTGGTGATAAAGAATTAAACGATGTTAAACTACAAAAACTATTAGGTGCACAAGAAGTTACATTACCAGAGAAAAGCGAGATTGAAGCAAACACTACAGCTGTAATCGGCTTTGCAGGTCCAATAGGATTGGATATCAAGATTGTTGTTGATATCGAAGTGATGCAAAAACGCAATTTTATATGTGGTGCTAATAAAGTAGACACCCATTTAGAAAACGTTAACATAAATGATTTTGAGATTTATGCTAGTGGAGATATCATCAACATTGAAGAAGGTGACAAATGTCCAGTATGTGGCGGGACAGTTCACTTTAAGCGAGGAATCGAAATTGGTAATACATTCAAATTGGGTACTAAGTATGCTGAGGTTTTAAACTTAGAATATGCTGATATTGAGAACAAACTTCAAACAGTTTGGATGGGTTGTTATGGAATCGGAATTGGAAGAATCATGGCAGCATTAGTTGAACAAAAAGCTGATGATAAAGGATTAACTTGGCCAATGGAAATTGCACCATACAAGGTATCTATTATTAGAATTGGTGATAAGGACGAGAAGCAGATTAAAGTTGCTGAAGAGTTATATACTAAATTAACGCAGGCAGGAGTCGATACAATACTTGATGATCGAAAAGCAAGAGCAGGTGTTAAATTTAATGATGCTGACTTAATTGGAGTTCCAATCAGAATTACTGTTGGAAAAAAAGTTAATGAAGATCAAGTTGAGTTTAAACTTCGTTCAGAAGGAGAATCAAGTTTAGTTGCCATTGATGATGTTTTATCAAAAGTAAAAGAAATAATCTAAAAGAGTGCTATGCACTCTTTTTAAATTTACTATTATTTACTACAGGTATTTGATTCCTTACCTTCTTTACTAAGTCTAGATTGATATCCTGAATCATAACTCCTGAATGTTCATTCATTCTTTTTACTATTTTCCCCATAGGATCAGTAATGATTGAGTTACCATAATTGACATATGAAGCCATCGGGTTTCTCGAAGAAGCACATCCTACATAAAACATTTGATTATCAATAGCACGTGTCCTAAACAGCAGTTCCCAATGTAGTGGACCTGTTGTCATGTTAAAGTTGGCAGGAACAACAACCATCACACAGTCTTCTAACGTATATCTCTTTGCAAACTCTGCAAATCTAACATCAAAACAAATCATCACACCGATTTTTCCAAATTCTGTTTCAAACACTGCTATCTCATTACCTGCTGATAATGTTGCCGACTCCTTAAACTTTTGTCCACCTTGAATATCAATATCAAACAAATGGTTTTTGCGATACTTCGCAATACATTCACCACTTCTGTTAAACACATATGATGTATTGTAAAGTTTACCTTCAAATGATTCAGGAATTGAACCACCAACGATGTATATATTCCTTTCTTTTGCTAACTCTCTTAGCATCTTATAAGTTGGACCACCCTCAGGTTCTGAAAACTCTTCAAACTTATACGGATTGTACGTAGTATTAAACATTTCAGGAAGTACAACAAGATCAACACCACTCAAACTTGCTTGAATAATTTTATTTTTGGCGTTTAAATTGTTTACTTGTTTATCCTTTGAAACTGCTAACTGTAATACTGCTATCTTCACAAGATCACCTCTTTCTAATTTTATCATATTGCCTTTATTGTTTCACTAGTTTATGTGCTATACTATTAAAGAGGTGAAATTATGTATATTCTATTATATAATCCAAAATCTAAAAACAAAAAATCTTTTAAAATTCTAACAAAAATTATTACCTATTTTGATAACCGTAATATGCAGTATGATCATAAGAACTTGCTCCTTATTCAGGATTATCAGGATTTCTTTGATTCAATCAAAACAGATCAAAAACTCGTTGTAATTGGTGGAGATGGTACCTTTTCAACATTTATGAATAATATTAGTAACATCGATGTTAAAAACGATATCTACTTTTATCCTGCAGGTACAGGAAATGATTTTGTTAAAAATTTAAACTCAGACTATAACATAAAAATGTTTAATGGGATAGACAACCTACAAAAGGTCAAAGCTGATCTTCCGATAGTAGTTCATAACAACGATGAGAGACATTTCATAAATGGAATTGGTTTAGGTTTTGACGGAGAGGTTGCAAAAACTGTTAACACTTCAAAAATGAAGAATACATTTAGTTATCTGACGACAGCTATTAAAACAATATTTTCGTTTGAGACCTTCAACATCGAAGTAACTGTGGATAAAGAGAAAGTTAAACTAAAAAATGTTTGGCTTATCGCTATTCAAAATGGAAAGTTCTTTGGTGGTGGAATGATGATTTGTCCTAAAGCATCACTTTCAGATGAGAAATTAGATATCTGTGTTGTTCATTCGCTATCAAAAATGAAGTTCTTGAGGTTGTTACCTTCTGTATTTTCTGGAAATCATTTAAAGCATCATCAATACATTTATTACAATCAAGGATCAAAAATATCTGTTGTCCTTGATACTCCAAAATGTGGACAAATTGATGGTGATTTGCTAAATGAAACTACTGAGATTACAGCATCACTTAAGAAAAAATTCTTTGATATATTCTAAACAAAAGAGAAATCTACTGATTTCTCTTTTTTAACTTCTTAACTTGTCTTCTAGCTGCCATAGCTATTCTATAGACCTGATACATGAATGGATTAGTAATCAAGTCAAACTCCCCAAGCAGTTCAACAACCTTACACCCAAAATCTCTTTTAAAATGGAATAGACCGATTCGTGGATTACTTTCTTCAAAGTTACCACTTATACCATAGAAATTTAAGTATTCATACCCACTGTCTAATGCATATTCAATCATATGCCAGTAAGTTGAATAAGATGAAGAATACCTCATAAGATGATCATATGACCCTGCAAAAAGTGATAACACCTCATTACCATATAAGATATAAATCGCAGCACCAAGAACAATCGTCCTACCCTCCGACTTTTTAAGTTCTTCAAACTCGGTAATCTTTTTGTCAAGACGATCAATTTCCTGATTATCTATTACATTCTTTTTCTCTAACTTGGCTACATTCACTTTTTCATTATTATCAATTTTTCTTTGGCGATCGTCTATACGTTTAAGTACTTGTTTCTTCTCACTCGAGTAATTTTCTATGGCAATATCAGGCTTAAGTTCTGTAATGTAAAGTTGAATCATTTCACCCTTACTTAGAAACTTATGCATGTTCATATAATATGATAGTGGTCGATCTAGAAAACCCTTACGTTTTGATGTATGAGTCATAATATCTTTGAACACTTCCATATCCTCTGAATTAGCAACACGGCTAACAACACCTATTTTTTCGTTTCTACGAATTAAATTCCTTGTGGTTTGACTCATCTCTTTTTGGAGAGTACTACGATCTTTCTTTTTTAAGTCAAGTACAGAAATCCACCTCGGTTGGAGATTCATTTCCGTTTCAAACCCTTTATGTTGATATCCTTCAGCGATAATGTTAGTAAAACTTTGAAAGTTATCTTGTCCATTCTCTACAATATCAGCATTAATATCACGTTCTTGATACATGACATATGGATCGATTTTCGTGAAAATAACATGATGTTTCTTAGCGTATCTTTTTATTTCGGTAGTAAAGAAACTAAGTAGTTCCTTATCATTGTAATTGATTAAAAATCCGCGAGGGCTATAAAACAACTTGAACGAAGCAATAAGCTTTTTTTCTAACAACATTGCTGCCGCAATCAAACTGTCATTCTCATAAACACCAACAAAATGTGATTTCCATCCTGTTTGGGCCTTTAACTCACCCCAGTATGAACTTTGATAAAAACTAGTGTTATGATACTTTCTTGAGAACTCATTGAACTCTATATCGGTAATTGTTGTAAACTTTCTCATAATAATTCCGCCCTTCTCTTATGAAATTATACTATATTTACAACTGTCATTCAATCTATGTTAGATTTACTTTCCATCATAGTCATTATTTGACTCAGATGATATTCGTCTTATATCATTCTGTTCATTCAAGATGACTTTTACCCTGTATCCATAGGGAAAACTAGCAGGAACAGGAATAAAAACCTTGAAGATATTTTGGCCTTCTACTAGTTCAGGGAACGGTGATATTCTATCGATATATGATCGATAGATTAAACCACTACTTACACCATTTTCCAAGATAAGTTCAACTTCCTGGTGTTTTTTTATTCTTGAATTGACTTCTTCACCTATTTCAATCACTAGTTGTTTTTTTTCAGTGGCAATTGTAACACTTTTTTCATCTACTTCAATGACTATTCCAGGAATATCACTGTAAACTCCTGTCACTCCACACTTCTTCTTTGCCTCTTCAAACTTGTAACTCAATTGTTTTGTATACATATCTAACTCCACTACCTTTAGTTCTAACTTGCTTAAATCACTTAATAGTTTATACTTGTTTTTGAGCAAATCATCTTTTTTGATTTTATCCGAAGCATAATTCATATTCAAACTTTCAATTTTTTTCTCAAGTCTAATTAGTTCCTTAGTATGATAATCGATATTAAAATTTACTTCTTTCTTTTTTGTAACACTGTCAAACAACTGATGCTCATATAAGTTGTTCACATCATTTAAATCCTGCTTACATAATACAGTCATTAAGCGTTGATTCTTATTCACAACAGAATCAAGACTAACATGAACTTCATTAAGAGTATAATTTTCACGATCAAAATCGAATTGCTTAATTTCAACAGGTGATACATATGCTACTGCATATATATTACTATCAATTATAATAGGGGTTATCACTGTATCTTCTGCTTCTTTACTTTCTGGTATAAGTATAATGATTGTTGTCAAAATGATTAAGACAGAATACAAGTACTTTCTCATAGTTCACCTCCATATGATGTGTAGTATTGTATTCACAAACAAGTTGGTAAATCCTTTTGAAAGCAAAAGAAAACGCCAACAATTTGCTGGCGTTCATTAATATTTAACGTTTAATATTTATCAACTCTTGTAAAATTTCATCAGAAGTTGTAATGGCTTTTGCACTCGCAGAGTATGCTCTAGACGATACAATCAATCCCGTAAACTCTAATCCTAAGTCAACATTTGACATCTCACGTGAATATTGGTTAACGATACCAAAGTTAGCATCCCCACTATTTCCGTAAGTTGGTGTCCCTGACTTAACTGTTTCTAAGTATACATTTCCACCTTGTCTCTCTAGACCATTTTTATTATCAAAGTTTGCAATTTGAATTGCAGCAGTCATATCAGCATTATCATCCGTACACACATATCTTGGATTACCGATCGCTGTACCGCTGTCAACAGCAGTAACATCTTGAATTACTTTGAACCCTCGACTGTTAACTAAGTAACCATCTTTATCAAAAGTAAATTGCCCATCACGAGTATAATGAAGTACTCCAGATTGACTTTCTAATACAAAGAATGAAGGACCTTGCATTGAGAAATCTTCAGAGCGGCTTGACGTAATTGTCGCACCATCAGAGAAGTCTAATCCAATACCTGAAATCCCAACACCTAAACCAGATTGTTGTTGGAACGGTGATACGTTTGTTTGCCCAATAGATTGAGCGAATAAATCAACAAAGTTTACACTTGATGCCTTGTAACCATTTGTATTTGCATTTGCTATGTTGTTTGAAATTACGTCAATTGAAGATTGATTTGAACGTAAACTTGTTAAACCAGTATAGAACGATTTAATCATTTTCTTTCTCTCCTTTTTTGTAATACAAAAACTGAGAGTCTATTTTCTAAATCACATCAATCGGTCAGTGATTTTTAAGCTTCCTTTCGGTCCGGCCTATTTGTCTATGAAAATAGCACTATCAATATTTGTTATGACATTACTATCAATGTTATTCTTATCCATTGCAGTAATGATTGTGTTGTTTGTCACACTAGCGATCATGATCACATCATCATATAGTATTAGTGACTCATTTGCCCCTTTAGCTTTCGCTTCATAAAGGCCATCATTTATCTTGTCCATCGCTTGCGGATCAAGATGGATATTTCTTTCCATCATACGTTTCGAAGCATGATTAGAAATTTGAAGCGGTTGCTTCACATTATTTAACTGCTGGTTAAATAAGGCATTAAACTGTGCTCTGTCAATATGTTGTTTTCCTTGTTTGTTATTGAACTGATTTTGTGAACCTACACGATTAACATTTGGATTAATATTGTTATTCATTCGCCGCTACCTCTGAGATAACGCTCATAGGATACAATTTTCCATTCATGTTAATTAATGTTTCCCCATCTTTAAATTGTACAGATTCAACTATACCTGTATCAGTAACAACTTCCTCAGTATCACTATTCACATACGCAATTGTTGTTGATTTTCCAATTAAAGACAATGCTTGTGTTGTATTATTCACTTGGAATAACATCTCGATATTTGAGTTTAACTTATTCATTGACTCTAAACTTGCAAATTCAGCCAATTGTGTCATTTGTGCTGTCGGATCATTATTATCGCTGAAAGGATCTTGATTTTGAATACTTGCCATAAGTAGCTTCAAAAACATATCAGGATCGGTCATTTGTGACACCTGACTAGATTGATTTGTAGCAACAGTTGTTAATGGATTTATCATATTAATTGGCATAATATATTCCCCTTTCTAAATTAACATATTAACTCTACCTTCTTCTCGGTAAATATTGTTGACGCGCTTCCTTGTGACCGCTTCAATCTTCTCATCTTGATTGTTTTGGTTTCCAAAATTACGCTGGTCTCGATTTTCTCTAAAGTTTCTAAAGGAATCATCTCTAAATGCATTAGAGTTAGAATTATCGTTTGATAAGTTTATATCCAAACTCTCAACTTTAATTCCTTGACTTTGAAGTTCATTTTTTATCACTTCAAGGTTTTCTGTAAATACTGCTTTTGCCTGATCTTCGTTAACTCTAATCACACCACTTACAATTCCATCTTTCATATTAAGTTCGATATTAATTCGACCTAATTCTTCTGGATGTAATCTTACAGTCAGCTTATGTAATCCTTCACTGGTCGATGTTTGTAACTGTGATTTGATTGCATTAACGATATTATATTGATTGAACTGGATGTCTGATGTAGTTAACTGAGTAGTTGAACTTACAACATTTGACTGAATATCTTGCAAGGGAAGTTGTGCTTGTAAACCATTTGAAATTGTAGCAACCTCACTACTTGTTGTTGAATCAACACGTAAATCACGTTGAAACTGATTTATTTGTAACTCAAAGACGTTGCTAATTTCTGGCAAAGTTCCTGTTTCAATTTCTTCTTCAATTGAGTCTTGAAGAATAATTTCCTCATTTACTTTAGGTAAAACATCTACCTTTTGATATTCTACTGTGTCATTTGCACTTAGCAACGCTCTTAATTTATCAAGTTTTACAAGCATATTATCATCAGTTGGGACTTTATCATCAGTAACCAACAGAGATTCAACATTAGTAATTGCCTCTTCATTAAACTGAATCGTTCCATTTAAAGGGTTTAGTTCTGCTTGAGTTTGATCAATCAACGGCGTTTGCGTTGTAACATCTGAACTTAGTTCATTATCAATTTTTTGTACCAATGTCTCTAATTTTTGATCGATTGCCTCATTTAACACTTGAGGGTTTAATTGGATTTCTCTTAACACTAACTGATCAGCAGTAGCAAGTTCTCCACCTAGTAACAATTCAACACTTTCATCTAATGGCTTTTCACCTGATAATAAATCTTCTAAGCTTATCTCACCATTTTCAAGTTTTGTAATGAGCGAACTTAATAACGCATCAAATTCACTAGCATTCACTTCTTGCGTCAAACCAGAATCTTTCAATAAATTTTCGACACTTATATTTAAATCAACACCTATCTTCATCTTTTCACCTCCTTTAAGGGTTGATGGGGTTGATATTTTGACTATCTATCGATTGTATAGTTTCTAATTCCTATTTCATCGAGTTGTTTTCTTACTTTCTCTTCTTCTTCTTTTGAAAGTCTTTCCTGAAGCTTTTCTTCCAACTTCTCATACTTCTTTATATCTTTTCGGACTTCGACTATTTGTTGTGCAGACTCATATACAACATCTTTTTGTTTGTTTACAACACCTTCTTGATCCGTAATTCGAATTCTCATTAACTCTGAATAACCTTGCAAATTCATCAGTTGATTTAAAGTAATCTTTGTATGGTCCATCATTCGTAACTCATCTAGTTCGGTGATTAACTTAGCAAGTGCTTGCTCTTGATGTTTTAACATGTTTAGATGCCTTTGGTGGGACTGCAACAATTGATTTTCTTGAGTCTTAACATAGTTTAAAATACTTGAAATTTTATTTTTTTTCAAAATAATCACCTATTTTAGAACTTGCTCGAGTAACTGAAGTGTTGTCTCTAAACTAAATGCTTCATTTCCTTCTTGTACCAAGAAGTCCTCCATCATCGTAAACTTAGAAACAGCTTCATCCAGTACAGGATTGTTCCCGGCTTGATAGGCACCAATCGTGATCAAATCTTCACTTTCTCGATAAGTTGAGTATAACTTTCTAAAATTATTAACTAATCCTTTATGACGCTCATCCGTTAACGTTTGAAACAGACGGCTAATAGACTGGCTAATATCGATTGCAGGATAATGGTTTCGTTCTGCAAGTCTTCTTGATAATACGATATGTCCATCAATAATACCTCGCACAGTATCTACAATCGGATCATTCAAATCATCACCCTCAACAAGTACTGTGTAAAAAGCTGTAATTGTTCCTAAACTAGAAGTACCCGTTCTTTCTAAAAGTCTTGGTAACATACTAAATAGTGATGGTGGATATCCTTTTGTTGTGGGTGGTTCTCCTAAACTTAACCCTATTTCACGTTGAGCCATTGCAAAACGCGTGACAGAATCCATGTATAAGTTTACATCCATCCCTTGATCTCTATAGTATTCTGCAATTGTTGTCGCAACAAATGGTGCTTTTAATCGCATAACAGGTGATTGATCAGAAGTTGAACAGACAATAATAGATTTTTTAAGCCCTTCAGGACCTAAGTTGTTATTAATAAACTCTGCTACTTCTCGACCACGCTCTCCTACCAAGGCAACAACATTGACATCTGCATGACAATTTTTAATGATGTTTGAGATTAATGATGATTTACCTACACCAGATCCCGCAAATATTCCAACACGCTGCCCTTTACCAACGGTTAGAAATGAATCTATAGCTTTTATCCCAGTTTCCATTACATCTTCTATTAATGGTCTTGTTAATGGATTAGGAGGACGATTATTAATCGAAACACTTTCACCATCAACAATGATATCTGTCATTGGTCGACCAGCACCATCTAGCACCTGACCTCTAACATCATCACTCATTTTAAACTGGAGTGACTGACCAGTTGCAATAATCTTTGAACTAGGACCTACATTACTCAACTCGTTGTAAGTCATCAAATAGATTATTTCCTTATTAAAGCCAATCACTTCAGCTTCATATTTTTCTCCAGTTTCACTTGTAATAACACAAACCTCACCCATAACAGCTCTGATACCAACAGCCTCTATAAGTAGCCCTTTAATACTATTTATTTTACCTTCTACACTATAGATTGGTGTTTCATCTAATTTTTTAATTATGTTATCATAACTGTTTAGAAACTCCATATTACTACAACCCTTCGATTAAGTTTTTCAAGTTATTAAGTTGATTGTCTAACTGCAAGTCTAATCTTTGATTTTCTGTTTCAATAACACATCCAAACATTTGCATTGTTGGATCAGTTGCTATATGAAGCTTTATCTTCGGATTTATACTCTCTAGCATTGAAAAACTTGCTTCTACTCTTGAATACATATCAGGACTTAAACGAAGAATAACATCTTGTTCTTCTTTAAACTGATTAATAAATGTCTTAAGATAGTCTGTTACAAACGCCTCATCTTTTAAATGGGTTTGCAAGACTTTTTCACATGATCTTATAATAATTTCTTTCGCTCTTGAGTTTAAGGTATTCTCAAACTCATTTCGAATGAACTGCATTTGCGTTAAAGTCTCTTTATACGCTTGGTCCATCTGCCTTACTATATCATCACTATTTTTGACTTGAGATTGAATATCTCTTAACTTACGTTCATAAACATCTTGAGCGGCTTTATAACCTATATCATGAATTTGTTGATACATTTGCTCTGTTAGCTGGTTCGATTGAGTTGAGCCAGTTTCTTGAACATGTTGTTTTTCTTCAAGTTCTTCAGAGTAAACTGATTTTTTACCCGCCTGATTTTCCGAGCGACTAATCATCTGCTGCAAATGTTTCATGGTATCTGTTTGGTCCATATCAAACATTGCATGCATCTCAGATACAGCGGCCATTGATGACTTCTGGCGCTGCCCTTTTTCGAAAAGATCTTTTTGTCGAACGATCTTAGTAGACATAGTCGTTTACATCTTCCCTAGCTTTTTCAATTGTAATAGCTCCCTCGTCATCAAGTTCTTGAATACGGAATAAGATTTTAGCCTGTGCTTCTTCTATTTCACGTACACTAACAGGACCTAACAATTCAGCTTCAGATTCAATGATCTCACGGTTACGTTTTGACACGTTTTGAATAATTTTATCTTGTAAATCTTCACTAACACCTTTAAATGATGTTGCAATAACTTTATGTTCGATATCACGCATTATGATTTGCACATCTGCATCACTAAGTGTAAGAATATCCTCGAATACAAATAATGACTCACGGATTCTTGCAGAAATCTTAGGATGGGTTACTGCTAATGATTCTAAGATATTTCGTTGTGTTGTTCTTTCAACATTGTTGATGATATCAGCAATTGCTTGAATACCACCGACATCTGTATAGGCTGATTGAGTCATGTTTGCTACTTTATCTTCAACCATACCTTCAATTGCAGTGATGACCTCTGCTGATGCAGTGTTCATCGTTGCAAGTCTAAGTGTTACATCAATTTGTAAATCTTTTGGTAAATTACTCATTACTCTTGCAGCTGTCATAGGATTTAAATAAGCAAGAACTAACGAAATTGTTTGAGGATGTTCACCTGATAAGATATTTAAAATCTTATTTGAGTCAACATCTGCTATCGCATTAAATGGTTTACGTATCGTTCCATTCTGCGCTCTCTTAATTTTATCAGTAAGTTTATTAGCATACTCCTCACCCATTGTTGAGATAAGTAGTTTCTTAGCGTACTCAATCCCACCTTTACGGATATACTTGTTCGCATCATAAATATTTGCAAACTCACTTAAAGCTTGAATCATTTCAGATGAAGAAATTGATCTAATGTGCGAAATCTCTTGCACTAACTTTAACATTTCTTCCTCTGTTAACTTTTTCATAATAACTGACGAGTAATCTTGTCCTAAGATAATCAATAACTCCGCTGTCGACTCAAGAGCACGACGTGGATCATCTTCATCACTCATCATAATTCTAACTAACTCGATAGCATTATCAATATCATCATCAAATAACTTTTTAGTTGCATTAACAAATTGCTTAATTATTTCTTTCACTTCACCAGCTCCACTTAATGTCGCAATAATATCACGATCTACCAATCCAGGTAATCGTTCCATTTGTGTTTGAGATAATTGAAAGTCCTCAAACGGATTGGTTGGTTCAGCTGCCATTTGAATTGGACTTGGAACACCAAACTCTTCATCTGTTGAACTCTTAAGATGTTCAAGATCATCTGGAATTTCAATTTCACCACTTTCGCCAACAACTGCACCTTCAGCAGCTTTAGCTTTCTTACCTCTTCTTAGCATGAAGATTAGTACTAACATGATAATTGCACCCATCGCCCCCATACCTATTAACAAGTCATTTGTTAACCATGGGAAGAAGTAATAAGTTGGTTGTTCAAACTCTGGAACATCTGTCCCTCCAGTATCCACTTCAGCAAATGGTTTACCTATTACACTAAGAACATCACCACGATCAGAATTATATCCCGCAAGTGCAGAAGCCATTACAAATAGCTCTTCATTTTCTTCTTCAGTTAATACACCATCATGTACAACAGAAACATGCATTCTCTCAATTGTTCCTGGTACGAAGATTTGAGTTGATTCTTCTGTTCCATAAACCCAGTTTCTTACTAGGTTAAACAAAACTGTTGGATCTTCTGGTACTTCAACTGGATCCGGTTCAGTATTAGGATCAACTAAGTTACCATTTAACTCTGTATCATATTGTTGTGTTAATTGCTCATTCACAATTTTTCCATCCAAGTATCTCATAGAAGTAACTTTTTTCTGTGAAAAATCGATATCTACTGCTACTTCAACAACTACTTTACCTGGTCCATAAACAACTTGTAATTGTTGAATCATATTCGTTAATATTTTAGTCTCTAAGGCTGTTTTAAACCCTACTTGGTAATCACTATCCATAATCCCAGATGTTGTACTAATCGCGTTATAACCTGAAACTAGTGTCCCATTTTGGTCGATAACTGCAACATCCTCAAGATTTATATCAGTCACTAAACCAGTAACTAATGCTTGGATTCCTGTTACGGTTGTAGAATTGATCTGTCCTCCACCTATATAAGTGATAAATACTGAAGCACTTGATTTATCATTATCACCAAGAAATGTTGAACCACTCCCTAAAGTTATATTTACATCTGCCTCATTGATTCCATTTATCATTTTTATTTGTCTTTCTAACCTAGACTGATACAACTCTTGTTTTAACAACTTTTTGTCTTCTTGAGTTGTCCCAAGTGACGTATTATTGATGTAGTCGTCAATTGAAAAAGTTGAATTAGCAACAATTCCACTCATCGCTAAATCGACAGTAATCTGATCAACAGTTCCTTTCTTAACAAGGATTGTTGTTCCTCCATCAGTCACTTTATGTGCTGTACTAGAGCCTGTTAGAGCCTTCGAAATCTCCGCTGACTCTTCAACAGTTAAGTCTGATCTAAAGACAGTATAACTGTAATTTGATATGGCAACATTCGCGATATAAATCACTATAATCGCTAACGCCACAATAACAAATAGTATTCTTTTTCTTCTGGCGTCCATTGATCTATAACCATCTAGAATTCGTTCAATTGTTTCTAGTATATTGTTCATATTGCACTTCCTCTACCTAATAAGTAAAACTTGATTTCCTTTAATTAAATCTGCATTCTTTTAATTTCATTGAAGGCATCAACTAATTTGTTTCTAACCTCTGTTGTCATTTGTACTGCCATTTGAAATTCTTCTAATGCAAGTAGCACCTCATGAACATTCTCTACTTCTCCAGTAACATATTGTTCAATCAAATTATTAGCTTGCTTCTCTTGGACACTTAAGTCTTGCAAACTATTCATTATGTTTTTAAACGCTGCCCCATTTACTTCTTGATTACTATTAACGCTATCAATAGTTTTTTGAGTAATTTGGTTAATTCCTTGTATACCGTTCATCTAATCACTCCTATTTTCCAATTTCTAATGCTTTTTTGTACAATTGTTTGCTTGTATCAAATGCAGTTGCATTTGAAGAATACGAACGATTTGTTATTAATAATTCTGTCATTTCTGTCATGATATCAACATTTGGCATTAACACATACCCGTCTTGATCAGCAAAAGGGCTTTCTGGATCATATACCCTTGTATAAGGTGTATCATCATTAAACACACCTGTGTGTTCAATCCCCGCACCAACGCTTCCATCCTTTGTTAACTCATAAACGTCTTTAAATGTAGCATACTTACGAGTATATGGTACACCATCTTCACTAATTGTATTAGCATTAGCAATATTATGAGATATAACTTCCATACGTTTCGCTTCAGCTAATAGGCCTGAACCACTTATGTTCATTATTCTAAATAATCCACTCATAAGTACTATCCTCCGTTAATTACATATTTTCTGATTGAAATCTTTTTATTCACCTGTTGTGCCATCCCAGAATAATGGAGTTGATTTTTACTCATTTCAATCATTTCTAAGTTAAGATCAACGTTATTTCCACTATCATTTGGTGTAAGCCCTCCACGTAGTATTGGCATCATAGATGAGTTATATACAACAGGATGTGTTGTGCCCTGGCTCTTCATTGTTTGTGCTTCCCTTAAGTACTTTTGGAAGTCTACATGACTTGCTCTGTAATTATGGGTATTAATGTTTGCAAGGTTTTGAGCAATTGCACTTTGTGCAGCCATTGCCCCATTCATTCCTGCTTTCAAAAACCTAAATGTATAATCCATCTAATCACCTCTTTGTAAAAATATACACTCTCTATAATTGTATCGCAAAACAGGCGTTTTTACAATGTTTTTCCAAGGTGAGCAATTCTATAAACACAATAAAAAAAACCGAGAAAATCTCTCGGTTTATTAAATCAATCTTGCTTGTCGGAATCCGTCGCCCAACTCTCTTAAAAGGCCCTTCACTTCAATGATAATATCTTTATCTTTTCGAAGATTTGCTTCTAATAGTTGTGAATGACAGTATTCATAAATCATTTCCAAGTTAGCAGCTAACTCTCTATTTGTAGGGTCTATACACGCTTGTAATTCTCCTAAGATTTCTTGCACTCTAACAAGTTTATTATGAGCTGTTACAATATCTCTTGTATCTACAGCTATAATAGCCTCATTTAAGAAACGGTCAATCCCATCAAATACCATGATTAACAGTTGTGGTTTTGTCATTGATGAATTTTGATTTTGTTGATATATTTGATATCCACTTACCATAATATCCCTCCTACATTCCTTGAGATTCTAGCCACATTAATTGTGAGTTTAATCCAGACATCGAACTTTCCATTCTAGAGAAAGTTGCCCAGTAGTATTCCTCACGCTCACTAAGGTACTTTTCAAGATCTTTGATTTTTGTCTTAACACGATCAAGTTCTTGATCAATTAGTGATGTTCCACCAGTTTCTAATGTTTGAATAATAATTGTTGAGTTAACTTTTCTAATACTTTCTTCATGCTCTTTACCAGCTTTATTTGTTAGGTTTACTAAACCATTTGCAATAATGTCAGTCATTCTGTTAAAGATACCACTTTCAGATCGTCTTGTTGCAATATCAGCAGAAGATAAGTTTTTCTCATATACATTTGCGTTTGATTCTGGCTTTTTGAATAAGATGTCCATTACTTTTTGTGGGTCATCAGAAATCGCCTTACGTAACTTCGTTTCATCAATTTCAAGACTACCAGAGTTATCAGAACTCATCGTAATTCCCAACTCACTTAAGTAACCAATTGAACCACTCGCACCGTTCACATCATCAATCATAGCTAATCGCAACTCTGATTGAACAGTCGTTAAAATCGAACTATTCGTTAACAGACCTTTTTGGGCATCAATTTCATGTTGGTCAATTTGTGCGTCAGTCATTTTTTCACGATCATCATCAGTTAATGGTGTTTTATCACGATCACGCTTCTCAGTAAGTTTCCCTTGTACATACTTATTCATTGCATTGAACTTGTTAACAAATTCTTCTACTTTGTCATAAATACCAATTTCATTTTCACTTACATTAATCGTAACATCATTTCCGAGGGTAGCATTACTTATGTTATATGTGATCTCATTTACAGTAAAGTTATTTGATTGAAACTCAATTGACGAACTTGTTGCATTTGAGTTTTTGTACTCAATAATGGCATTATTACCAGAGTATTCCGTACTTGTTCTTGTGTCTAACTGTAACAGTCCATCAGCTGAATCCGTACTTGTAATGAAATCCAATACATTTGGATCTTTAACACCAGGACTACTTTCTTCAGGATTTGTTGTTGTTCCATGAACTAAATTTATTTTTGCATCAGTTCCTGTATCAGTTGTTTGTAAGAAAACTCGGTCAAGGTTAGAATCGTAACTCATTCTAACACCTAGATCAGCATTATTTACATCTGTAATAACTTGATCTAAACTAGTATTTGCCAAGTCAGTATAATCAAACTCTTGTCCATTGATTGTAAATGCAACAACCTTTGAAGTTGGATCAGCAATTCCAAAACGATCTACTAAATTCGATGCATTTTTATCTGCAGAAATTGCTTCATTACTTGCAAGCGAAACACCTGAAGCTTTTTGTGTCACGTTAATTGTTTGTTGTCCAACTAACGCAGTACTTGAAGCATCAACCATAACATTCGAATCACTTGATACAACTGATTTTGCTAAAAAGTCACTTGAACTTGAGTCCACATGACCAACAAAGTTAGTTGTCATCCCAAAAGATTCTCTCGAATTAATCACAAACGAGCTATATTGATCAATCACAGTGTTGTAAGCTTTTTGCTCCCATTGTAAATAGGTTTGTTTTTCTTCCCATGCTCTTGTTTTTGTTCTTTCGGCATCCATTAATTTTTGAACATTTTCATTCATGTCCATTCCAGATGCTAAACCAGGTATTCTGAATTCTGGCATATTAATCACCTCTATTTTTTATAGATTACATTAATTATATCGGTAAGTATCACGTACTTTTTAGGGAAATGCTCAAATAAATTAAAAAAGAGCCTCAAAGAAGCCCTTTTTAAGAAATTATTGTAATAATCCAATGATTGATTGTGGTAATTGGTTCGCTTGTGTCAACATTGATTGGGCAGCTTGTTGGATGATTGAGTCTTTTGTAAACTTAACCATTTCAGTTGCCATATCAGCATCTCTTACACGAGACTCTGCGGCTTGATAGTTTTCAGCCATCGAGTTTGATGAACGCACTACAGATTCAAGACGTGATTGGTATGAACCAAATGTTGAACGTGCAGTTACAACTTCGTTCAATGCTGCATCAATATCAATTGTTAATTCTGCACGTAAACTCGTTTGTTGAGTCCCTGTGAAATTCACAGTAGTCAATGTTTGTGTACCGTTTGTATAATCTACATCTACGTCATCAGCATAAGTATCTGTGAACATATCTCCTACACCTAACATTTGTGCTCCTGTAGCTGCAACTCTTGTATCAAATTTTAACTCACTCGCTTCAATTGCACCATTATCATCAGCATATGTTGCACCAACTAAGATCTTATTCAATTCTGATCTAGTTGACCCGTCTAATGAGATTGTTGTTATCGCACCACCAGCAACAGTTACACCATCAAGTGCCGCTGCACCTGCACCTGCAGCAAAGTTTGAAGCAGTTGCATCTGTCATTAAATCAACAGAATCTAAAGTTCCACCCGATCCTGATTCAATATCAGCAATGTAGGTTAAATCCGTCCCTGTTTCAAATACATTTTTACCATTAAATTTTGTGTTTTCAATTACATTCTTAACTTCTTGTGCAATTTGAGTCATCTCTTCTTGAATTGCAGTTTGAGCTGTTGCATCTGAAGTTCCTGTATATTGTACTTTTAATTCTTTTGCACGTGTTAAAAGTGATGTTGCTTCTTCTAAAGCAGCTTCACCTACTTGTGCAACTGAGATTGCATCTTGAGCTGCTCTTGCAGAAGCTTCAGCACCCTTGATGTTTCCTCTTAATTTTTCGGAAATTGCTAACCCTGCTGAGTCATCAGCAGCACGAGCGATTCTTAAACCTGAAGATAATTTCTCCATTGTTCTTGAAATACGGTTGTTTACTTTACCTAAATTCCTATTAGCATTTAATGCCGAAATATTATTATTAATTCTCATATTCTCTACCTCCGTGTAGTTTTTTATAGAGTACTTCCTTGTTCCCTACAGTTTTTTTATCGGCATAAATCATGCTGATTTTAGTAAAAGCACTAAAAAAGAGCTAAATTTAGCTCTTTTCTAAACTATTGTAGTAATCCAATGATTGATTGTGGTAATTGATTTGCTTGAGTCAACATTGATTGGGCAGCTTGTTGGATGATTGAATCTTTAGTAAACTTAACCATTTCAGTTGCCATGTCAGCATCTCTTACACGTGATTCTGCAGCTTGATAGTTTTCAGCCATTGAGTTTGATGAACGTACAACAGATTCTAAACGTGATTGATATGAACCAAATGTTGAACGCGCTGTAACCACTTCATTTAATGCTGCATCAATATCTACATTTGCACTAACCATTACATGGCCAGTTGCAGCTGTTGTTAATGTTGTTGTCCCAGTTCCAGTAGCATCTCCATCCTCATTTTGATCGTGGAATGTGATGATTTTGAATAACTCGGCACCTTTAGCAGTCGTAGTAACCTCAGTATAGTTTCCATTACCATCAACATCAAATGCATTGTCATTATCAACACCATCCAAGTCGATAAGATTTACAGATGCTAATGTAGCACCAGATCCTGCTTCAATGTCGTCAATGTATGACAATGTAGTGTCTTTTTCAAACACATTCTTACCATTAAACTTTGTATTTGTCATAACATTTCTAACTTCTTGAGCAATTTGACCCATTTCTTCACGAATGGCAGTTTGTGCTGTTGCATCAGAAGTTCCTGTGTATTGAACCTTTAGTTCTTTCGCACGAGTTAATAATGAAGTTGCTTCTTCTAAAGCTGCTTCACCTACTTGTGCAACAGAGATTGCATCCTGAGCAGCTCTACTTGACGCTTCAGCACCCTTGATGTTACCTCTTAACTTTTCAGAAATTGCTAACCCTGCTGAATCATCAGCAGCACGAGCGATTCTTAAACCCGAAGATAATTTCTCCATTGTTCTTGATAAACGATTGTTTACCTTACCTAAGTTCCTATTGGCATTTAACGCCGAAATATTGTTATTAATTCTCATAATTTCTACCTCCATGTAGTTTTTTTAGAGTACTTCCTTGTTCCCTATAATTTAAATATCGGTAAGTTGAGTAGTAATTTTAGTTGAAAACCTAAAAAAAGAGCCAAGAATAGCTCTTTTCTAATTTATTGTAGTAATCCAATGATTGATTGTGGTAATTGATTTGCTTGAGTCAACATTGATTGGGCAGCTTGTTGAATGATTGAATCTTTTGTAAACTTAACCATTTCAGTTGCCATATCAGCATCTCTTACACGTGATTCAGCTGCTTGATAGTTCTCAGCCATTGAGTTTGATGAACGTACTACAGATTCAAGTCTTGATTGATATGAACCAAATGTTGAACGTGCAGTCACAATCTCATTTAACGCTTCATCAATATTGATGCTTCCATCAACCATATCTTCTCCACTTGCTGCAGCAGTAGCATCTGTTAACGCTGATTCACCTAATTGCATTACACCATCAAGCCCACCAGCATCTGTCCACGTATGATCAGCAATTACACGATATAAATGAGCACCATTTCCACCAATTGCAGGATTCGCTCCACTTACATCAACTAAATCAACAGACGCTAACACTCCTTGTGTTCCAGATTCAATATCTGCAATATAAGTTAAAGTTGTAGACGTATCAAAAACATTTTTCCCATTAAATTTTGAGTTTGTCATCACGTTACGTACTTCATTAGCAATTTGAGCCATCTCTTCTTTAATTGCAGTTTGAGCTGTACCATCAGAAGTTCCTGTGTATTGAACTTTTAGTTCTTTCGCACGCGTTAACAATGTTGTTGCTTCTTCCAAAGCAGCTTCCCCCACTTGCGAAACTGAGATTGCATCTTGGGCAGCTCTTGCAGAAGCTTCAGCACCTTTGATATTTCCTCTCAGTTTTTCAGATATTGCTAATCCTGCTGAATCATCTGCAGCACGTGCAATTCTTAAACCAGATGATAACTTTTCCATTGTTCTAGATAAACGACTGTTTACTTTACCTAAATTCCTATTGGCATTCAATGCCGAAATGTTGTTATTAATTCTCATAATCTCTACCTCCATGTAGTAAAAGTTAGGGGACTTCCTTGTTCCCTACAGTTATACTATCGGTTAAATCTAAAAATTATTTAGTGCCAAGAAAAAAGGGCATATGCCCTTTTAAATATTTCTAATTTTGTAATAATCCAATAATTGATTGTGGTAATTGGTTTGCTTGAGTTAACATTGATTGTGCAGCTTGTTGGATGATTGAGTCTTTTGTAAACTTAACCATTTCAGTTGCCATATCAGCATCTCTTACACGTGATTCTGCTGCTTGATAATTCTCTTCCATTGAGTTTGATGAACGTACAACAGACTCAAGACGAGATTGGTATGAACCAAATGTTGAACGAGCAGTTACTACTTCATCAAGTGCCTTATCAATATTTACATTGTTTGCACCAGCAGTATGGGCAGTTACCATTTCTTCTCCTGTAGCAACATTGTCACCCGTTGAGTTTCTATAAATATTCGCTAATCCTTGATTGGCAACAGTTGAATTTGTACCCTCACCTGTAATGTTACCATTTGCATCAACAGCAACAAGTGCTACAGCAGACAATGTTCCACCTGCACCTGATTCTATGTCAGCGATATAAGTTAAATCAGTGTTATTATCAAAAACATTTTTCCCATTAAACTTTGTATTCTTAATTACATTTGTAACTTCTTGAGCAATTTGGCTCATTTCTTCCTTAATTGCAGTTTGAGCAGTAGCATCAGAAGTACCTGTATATTGAACTTTTAATTCTTTAGCACGCGTTAATAAAGAAGTCGCCTCTTCTAATGCAGCTTCACCTACTTGTGCAACTGAAATCGCATCTTGAGCTGCTCTAGCTGAAGCTCCAGCACCCTTAATATTACCTCTTAATTTCTCGGAAATTGCTAATCCAGCTGAATCATCAGCAGCACGTGCAATTCTTAAACCCGAAGATAACTTCTCCATTGTTCTTTGAATTCTAGTATTTACTTTTCCTAAGTTTCTGTTCGCGTTTAATGCCGAAATGTTGTTATTAATTCTCATAAAATCTACCTCCATGTAGTATGATGTTGTAGAACGTCCATGTTCTGTCACATATTATATCGGCAGCATTACCACTTTTTTTACATCTAAACTAAAAAAAGAGCATTTTTTGCTCTTTTTATTGATTTTGTATCAATCCAAGAATTGATTGTGGGAGTTGATTGGCTTGAGTTAACATTGACTGCGCAGCTTGTTGAATAATTGAGTCTTTTGTGAAACTCACCATTTCAAATGCAATATCGGCATCTCGAATTCTAGACTCAGCAGCCTGATAATTCTCAAACATCGCATCTGAAGTTCTTACAACTGACTCAAGTCGAGATTGATATGATCCAAATGTTGAACGAGCTGTTGTCACTTCGTTGAGTGAGTTATCAATATCTACTGCTGCTGTAGCTGTTCCAGAAGTGTCACCAACTAATGCGTCTCCTAAAGCTACAGTTGAGATTGCGGCTTGGCTTAAAATGACACCAAGGGAATCACCAGTCGAACCTAAAGTAATATTGTTTGCGTTTCCAACATCAATTAAATCAACAGATGATAAACTACCCTCGCTACCTGCCTCAATATCACTAATATACTTAATGGTTGTGGCGGCATCAAAAACATTCTGACCATTAAACTTTGTATTATTCAAAATGTTTTTTACTTCTTCACCGATCTGTCCCATCTCTTCTTTGATTGCTGTTCTTGCTGTTGAGTCACTTGTTCCTTCATATTGCACATACAACTCTTTTGCTCTTGTTAAAAGTGTAGACGCTTCATCAAGAGCTCCTTCACCAACTTGTGCAACCGAAACCGCATCCTGGGCAGCTCTACTAGAAGCACTTGCGCTACTAATATTCCCACGAAGTTTTTCTGAAATTGCCAAACCAGCTGAATCATCGGCCGCACGTGCAATCCTTAACCCAGACGAAAGCCTTTCCATTGTCCTTGATATTCTATTGTTTACTTTTCCTAGATTTCTATTTGCATTCATAGCCGAGATGTTGTTATTAATTCTCATAAAATCCACCTCCATGTGGTAATAAAACCAAAAAAGATTAATCTATGTAAGTGTCTGTAGGTATTTTTAGAATATCAATCTTTTTGAACAAATGCAAAGAAAATGACAAAATTAAAAGACCCTTATAAATAAGAGCCTCTTAAAAATAACTGTTATTGAAGTAATCCAATGATTGATTGTGGTAACTGATTCGCTTGAGTTAACATTGATTGCGCAGCTTGTTGAATGATTGAGTCTTTGGTAAACTTAACCATTTCAGTCGCCATATCTGCATCTCTTACACGTGATTCTGCAGCTTGATAGTTCTCAGCCATTGAGTTTGATGAACGTACTACAGATTCAAGTCGTGATTGATACGAACCAAATGTTGATCTTGCCGTTACGACTTCATTTAGAGCAGCATCGATATCAACAAAGTCTACGATATCTTGTCCTGAAGCTGCTGAGGCATTTGAGTTTAATCTCATCTCAAACACTTGAGCAGAACCATCAAGCCAAGCATTGGTATTGTTACCAGCACCAGTAGTATCCTCATCGTTAAACACGTCTGCATTTGTAATATCACCATCTGCATTAATATCTACTCCATACACTTCCTCATTTAATGCATTAGTATCTGCATCTTGCGCCAAAGCACCTGATGCATCCACATCACCATCTAACCAAGTATGATCAGCGATTACAGTGTATAAGTTCAATCCATTTGCCCCACGTGATGGTGTAGCTGGTGTTGACGCATCTATCAAGTCAACAGAAGCTAACGAGCCACCCGAACCTGACTCAATGTCATCAATATAAGATAAAGAAGTTGATGTATCGAATACATTTTTACCGTTAAATTTTGTATTAACCATAACATTTCTTACCTCTTCAGCAATTTGACCAAGTTCTTCCTTGATTGCAGTTTGAGCAGTACCATCAGACGTACCAGTGTATTGAACCTTTAATTCTTTTGCACGAGTTAATAATGAAGTTGCCTCTTCTAGGGCAGCCTCACCTACTTGTGCGATTGAGATTGCATCTTGAGCTGATCTTGCAGAAGCTTCAGCACCTTTGATGTTCCCTCTTAATTTTTCAGAAATTGCTAATCCAGCTGAATCATCAGCAGCACGTGCAATTCTTAAACCTGAAGATAATTTCTCCATAGTTCTTGATAGGCGGTTATTAACCTTTCCTAAGTTCCTGTTGGCATTTAATGCCGAAATATTGTTGTTAATTCTCATGAAATCCTACCTCCTTGTAGTAATCAATGTAAAAACATCCTATTTCTTACAATTAAACTATCGGTGAAATTGTCAGTTTATTTAGACTTTTGATTACATTTTGTCAAACAAAAGAAAAAACCCTTAAGAATAAGGGTTTTTCAATAACTATTGAAGTAATCCAATAATTGATTGTGGTAATTGATTTGCCTGAGTTAACATTGATTGCGCAGCTTGCTGGATGATTGAGTCTTTTGTAAACTTAACCATTTCAGTTGCCATATCAGCATCTCTTACACGTGATTCTGCAGCTTGATAGTTCTCAGCCATTGAGTTAGCTGAACGCACTACAGATTCTAAACGTGATTGGTAAGAACCAAACGTTGAACGTGCAGTAGTAACTTCGTCCAATGCAGTATCAATATTTACAGTTCCATTTAACATTTCTGCACCTGTTGCTACACCATCAGTACCAGCTCCATCAGCAAAGATGTCACCAAGTTCAGCAGCAGTAGTTGTTGCAGCACCAGAGTTGATTAAGTCAACTGAAGCTAATGTTCCACCAGTTCCAGATTCAATATCTGAAATGTAGCTTAAAGATGTACCATTATCAAATACATTTTGTCCATTAAATTTTGTGTTTTCAATTACATTCTTTACCTCTGATGCAATTTGTGCCATTTCAGCTGTAATAGCTGTTTGAGCAGTTGAATCAGATGTACCTGTGTATTGAACTTTTAATTCCTTTGCACGGGTAAGTAATGTTGATGCTTCTTCTAAAGCAGCTTCACCTACTTGTGATACTGAGATTGCATCTTGAGCTGCTCTTGCAGAAGCTTCAGCACCCTTGATGTTTCCTCTTAATTTTTCAGAAATTGCTAATCCAGCTGAATCATCAGCAGCACGAGCGATTCTTAAACCTGAAGATAATTTCTCCATAGTTCTTGATAAACGGTTGTTTACCTTACCTAAATTTCTATTGGCATTTAATGCCGAAATATTGTTATTAATTCTCATAAAGTCCTACCTCCTTGTAGTTTATGTTTTATTTTAGGAAATCCTTTTCCTATTAATTATTGAAGTAATCCAATAATTGATTGTGGTAATTGGTTCGCTTGAGTTAACATTGATTGTGCAGCTTGTTGGATGATTGAGTCTTTTGTAAACTTAACCATTTCAGTTGCCATGTCAGCATCTCTTACACGTGATTCTGCAGCTTGATAGTTCTCAGCCATTGCATTTGATGAACGAACAACAGATTCTAAACGTGATTGGTATGAACCAAATGTTGAACGTGCTGTAACAACTTCATTTAATGCCGCATCAATATCGACTTCAAGTTCAGCTTCAAAATTCGCTTCACTTAAACCTGTGTTATCAACAGCACCGGCCACAGTTGTAGTCCCATCTGTAAATCTTTGATCAACAGTATTGTCAAAAGTATCACTAAAGATACGACCAGCACCTAGCATTTGATCTCCCGTTGCAGCAGTTCTAGTATCAAATGTAATTTCATTCGCCTCAATGTTTGTGTCAGCGTCTGTAGTATAAGTTGCTCCAACTAAAATCTTGTTTAACTCAGATCTAGCCGACCCAGTAAACACGATATCTCCTGCATCAAATGCAGAGTTACTAACACCATTAGTTACATCAAAACCATCGATTGTAGCTTTACCAGCACTACCTGCCATTAAAGAAGTATCTGCTTCAGTAAATAAGTCAACTGAGTTTAGTGACCCACCAGTTCCAGATTCAATATCTGCGATATACGTTAAATCAGAACCATTCTCAAATACGTTTTTACCATTAAATTTTGTGTTTTCAATAACATTCTTAACTTCTTGAGCAATTTGACTCATTTCATCGTTAATAGCTTGTTGAGCTGTTGCATCAGATGTACCTGTGTATTGAACTTTTAATTCCTTTGCACGAGTTAATAGGGTTGTTGCTTCTTCTAAAGCTGCTTCTCCTACTTGTGCGATCGAGATTGCATCTTGAGCTGCTCTACTTGACGCTTCAGCACCCTTGATGTTTCCTCTTAATTTTTCAGAAATTGCTAATCCAGCTGAATCATCAGCAGCACGTGCAATTCTTAAACCTGAAGATAATTTCTCCATAGTTCTTGATAAACGGTTGTTTACCTTACCCAAATTTCTATTGGCATTCAATGCCGAAATATTGTTATTAATTCTCATAAAGTCCTACCTCCTTGTAGTTTATGAATTATTTAGGAAATCCTTTTCCTATTTAACTATTGAAGTAATCCAATAATTGATTGTGGTAATTGGTTCGCTTGAGTTAACATTGATTGGGCAGCTTGTTGGATGATTGAGTCTTTTGTAAACTTAACCATTTCAGTTGCCATGTCAGCATCTCTTACACGTGATTCTGCAGCTTGGTAGTTCTCAGCCATTGAGTTAGCTGAACGAACTACAGATTCTAAACGTGATTGATAAGAACCGAATGTTGATCTTGCTGTTACTACTTCGTCTAATGCAGCATCGATATCAACACCAGCACCAACCATTTTTGTTCCGTCAGCAGCATTTGCTCCACCAGTACCAGTTACACTATTGATGATAGCATCAAGAGAGTTACCACTTGCAGCAGCTATAGATGTTCTACCAGTAATCGCACCTGAAGCATCTAATGTAACATTTACTAAGTTAACTGAAGCCAAAGATCCTTGACTACCAGATTCAATATCTGAAATGTAAGTTAATGTTGAAGCATCATCAAACACATTCTTTCCGTTGAACTTAGTATTCTCCATAACATTTTTAACCTCTGATGCAATTTGACCCATCTCTGCTCTGATCGCAGTTTGAGCTGTTGCATCTGAAGTACCTGTGTATTGAACTTTTAATTCTTTTGCACGAGTTAATAATGAAGTCGCTTCTTCTAAAGCTGCTTCCCCTACTTGTGCGATTGAGATTGCATCTTGAGCTGCTCTACTTGACGCCTCAGCACCCTTGATGTTTCCTCTTAATTTTTCAGAAATTGCTAATCCAGCTGAATCATCAGCAGCACGAGCGATTCTTAAACCTGAAGATAATTTCTCCATAGTTCTTGATAAACGGTTGTTTACCTTACCTAAATTTCTATTAGCATTTAATGCCGAAATATTGTTATTAATTCTCATAAAGTCCTACCTCCTTGTAGTCTATGTAGTTTTTTAGGAAATCCTTTTCCTATTTATTATTGAAGTAATCCAATAATTGATTGTGGTAATTGGTTTGCTTGAGTTAACATTGATTGGGCAGCTTGTTGGATGATTGAGTCTTTTGTAAACTTAACCATTTCAGTTGCCATATCAGCATCTCTTACACGTGATTCTGCAGCTTGATAGTTCTCAGCCATTGAGTTTGATGAACGAACAACTGACTCAAGGCGTGATTGGTATGAACCAAATGTCGATCTTGCAGTTACTACTTCATTTAAAGCAGCGTCGATATCAACAGTTGCACCAACCATTTCAGCTCCAGTAGCAACGTCTCCACCTGATCCATCTTGATCAAAGTTAATAACTCTTCCCAGTTCTGCTCCATTTGCACCAGCAACACCAGCAGCTCCATCAGTTGCTACTAGGTTTACAGATGCAAGTGTTCCACCAGCACCAGATTCGATATCTGAAATATAACTTAAACTAGTATTGGCAGCAAACACGTTTTTACCATTAAACTTTGTGTTTGTCATAACATTAGTAACCTCTGATGCAATTTGACCCATTTCTGCTTCAATGGCAGTACGAGCAGTAGTATCAGATGTACCTGTATATTGAACTTTTAATTCTTTTGCACGAGTTAATAGAGTCGTTGCTTCTTCTAAAGCCGCTTCCCCAACTTGTGCTACAGAGATTGCATCTTGAGCTGATCTTGCAGAAGCTTCAGCACCCTTGATGTTCCCTCTTAACTTTTCAGAAATTGCTAATCCAGCTGAATCATCAGCAGCACGAGCGATTCTTAAACCTGAAGATAATTTCTCCATAGTTCTTGATAAACGGTTGTTTACCTTACCTAAATTTCTATTGGCATTTAATGCCGAAATATTGTTATTAATTCTCATAAAGTCCTACCTCCTTGTAGTCTATGTTTTTTTAGGAAATCCTTTTCCTATTTATTATTGAAGTAATCCAATAATTGATTGTGGTAATTGATTTGCTTGAGTTAACATTGATTGGGCAGCTTGTTGAATGATTGAGTCTTTTGTAAACTTAACCATTTCAGTTGCCATGTCAGCATCTCTTACACGTGATTCTGCTGCTTGATAGTTCTCAGCCATTGAGTTTGATGAACGTACAACAGATTCTAAACGTGATTGATATGAACCGAATGTAGATCTTGCAGTAACTACTTCGTTTAATGCGTCATCGATGTTAATTGTTAGGTTAGTATCAGCTGCAGTAGCGGTACCTGACGCATCAGCACCTCCATTAAGTTTTGTTGCAACTGCTGCCATTGTACGCGTTTGAGCAGTGTCAATACCCAACATTTGAGCACCAGTTGCAGCAGTGTTTTCAGTGAAGTCCAACTCATTTGCCTCTAAATCAGTGTCACTAGAACCACCATTTGTAAATGTGTATCCAACTAAAATTTTGTTCAGTTCTGTTCTAGTAGCAGTCATATCCGTTGATTGAGAAGCGTTTCCACTACCGTTATCTGTTAAAAGATCAACAGAGTCCAGAGTCCCACCAGTACCAGACTCAATATCAGCAATATAAGTTAAGTCAGTTCCATTTTCAAATACATTTTTCCCATTAAACTTAGTGTTTTCAATAACATTTTTAACCTCTTGAGCGATTTGACCCATTTCTGCTTGAATTGCAGTTTGAGCTGTTGCATCAGAAGTACCTGTGTATTGAACTTTTAGTTCTTTCGCACGAGTTAATAATGAAGTTGCTTCTTCTAAAGCTGCTTCCCCTACTTGTGCTACAGAGATTGCATCTTGAGCAGCTCTACTTGACGCTTCAGCACCCTTGATGTTCCCTCTTAACTTTTCAGAAATTGCTAAACCAGCTGAATCATCAGCAGCACGTGCAATTCTTAAACCTGAAGATAATTTCTCCATAGTTCTTGATAGGCGGTTGTTTACCTTACCTAAATTTCTGTTGGCATTTAATGCCGAGATATTATTATTAATTCTCATAAAATCTACCTCCTTGTAGTTTTTTATAGGGATGTCCTATCCCAAAAAAATTCGCGGATCATATGTCTATTTGTCATAGTGTGTAGTTTAATCATATCGTTTTCTAAACTCTCTGCAAGAATGATGCATTTACTTAGTAAGCTTTTCCAAATAAATACGTATATAAAGAAACATGATACATGACAAGTAGGAAGTCGAGCCTTAATCTACCACATAATTAAGGCTTTACAGTTATTTTCACCACTTATTTTCCTTAACAGGCCTTATCTTTCAGTATCTAGAATGAAATTTAGCCCTGTCACTAATCTTATCGGCAACTTTGATGAGAATTTTACAAAAAAAAGACAACTCCCTGTTATTTTACAGTTTGTTGTCATTTCTTTAAATTTGATACATATGCTCGAATTGGATTCGAACTTCTTTTTTGTTTGATCGCCTCAGCTTTGAAGTTTCTCATTAGCTCGTTAATCCCAGTAATGTTACTTTTATGTAGTAACGTTATTTCCCCGGAAATAGTTCTAACTTCTTCTACTAATGGTGAGTCAATGGTTTTATCCAACTTAGCATCAATCTCATCTATCTGGCGAATATAAAAGTCGTTTTGTTCGACACGTTTTAATAAGTACTCATAATCTGAATTATCTATTGCTTCCTTAATCAAAACTTCATTACTTTTGAACTTCTGTAGAAGTTCTAACTTTTTCTCTAATAATTCCATCTATAATTTTTCATCTATAGCAATAGAATTATTTCTTGTTCTAATCCCACTAGCGAAATCCAGAATCTTCGTTGATGGAAACTCAACAACCACATGATCGTCCGTCTTATCAAAAAGCTGAACAATAACACGGTCTGTTTCATCATGAATTCTATACTTCACGTTGAAAGGACTATCTAGTGCTGAAAGCTCACTATTGATATTTTCAATACTCTTTGCCACGATTTCAAGAGATACTGTCTCCTCGTTACCTTTCTGTTTCGAAGGAACGGGGTTCACCTTTACTTCGTTTGCTTTTGTCTTACGATCTGCAGTTGGCATTCTATGAGTTTGAACTGAAGCTTTAGCAACGTTATTAATTTCTGCCATAATATAGGCCCCCTTTTCTATTTGAATTTCGCAAAGTCAATGCTTGATGGCACAGAAGCCATATTCTGATTTTGAATACTCTCAAGTAATTCTTTACGATATACTTTTACACTTTTCGGAGCTTTGACTCCTAACTTAATTTGGTTCCCTTCTATTGAAACCACCACTAACTCAATCCCATCACCAATCACGATACTTTGTCCTTCTTTTCGGTTTAATATCAACATATTAAGACCCCTTCACTGGATGAGAGGTACTATACTTCTCATCACCAATCACAATTTGCGCTGCAAAGTTCTTTTCATTGTTTAAAATAATTGGTGCACTTAGATTGATTGTAGATGATTCAAAATCATCTTTTAGTGTTAAAATATTAAATACTTCGATCTCTTCTTCAGACTTTATTTCCAAGTGATTACTAATCTCATCATCAATATCAAATGCGTAATCATTGTAATAAACCCAAGGTGTTGAAACAATAAAACATAAATTCTTTGTTTTTGTACTTTGCAAACATTTTAATGAATCCAACTCTTCAATATCAATCAAAATAAACTTATCTTCTCCCTCAAACCCTAAAATTGGTTTTTTGAAAGAAATCACTTCATTCGAATCAATATCGACGTTACCAAAAAACTTTGTTTCAATTTTCATCTAACCACCTACCTTAATATTGATAATAGACTAAGCTCATTTAATTTAGAAACTGCTGCGATACTTGCTTCATAAGCCATCTGATATGAAGTATATTCTATGTAGGCTTTATCAATATCCGTATCTTCAATTTCTGATAATCTGTCTTGTAATTTGAATGTGAAATTAGTATGAGTATCTTGCATATTCTCATAGCGTTCTGTACGAGCACCAATTTTTGCTAAACCAGTTAATACATTAGATTCATGTTGATTAAGTTGGTTGATATGCGTACTCACATTTGATTTATCATCATTCCTTAAATCCGTTATGATGTTATTAATTGTTGTTGATAAAGTTGTTGTCCCTCCATCATACGTAAATAATGATGTTCCAGTAATATTTTTATCAATCTTTACTCCATCGGCAATCTCAACTTGAATGGCATCATCATTTCCAGCTTTTACAATAGTCGGGTTTCCCGAACCGTCTGCCACTATACTAAATGGCTTTGTATCAGTCTCTGTTCCTGAAAACAGATAGTTGTCAGCAAATGAAATATTTAAATGATCTACTAAATTCCCAGCCAGTTGTTCAATCTCAACTGCAGCTTGTTCGAATGTATCCACATTTTCTGCAACTTTTGTTGTTGATAAAACTTCTCGAATTCTTTGTAAAGTTGAATTCACTTCTAAAATTGCCAATTCAGCAGTATCATTTTCACTTACTGCTAACTTAATATTATTATCATAAACTTCATTTGAACCCATTTTTGCTTTAATTGAAAGCGCCTTAGCAATTTCAACTGGATTATCTGATATCTTCGTATACTTCTTACCACTTGAAATTTGACTAATTGACTTTGACGCATTATTAAGATTTCGACTCAATAATTTTGTTTGATTTTTCATAACCATTTTCTGTGTAATTCTCATATCAAATAACCTCCTTATCTAAAGATACCTAAAAGGGTATCCATCATTTCTTGTACAACATTCATCACACGAGCATTTGCTTCGTATGCTTGTTGGAATGTCATTAAATCAACAGTTTCTTCATCGATTGACACACCACTAATTGATTCTTTTCTTTGCTCTAACTGATTTAAGACTGCTTCTCTTGTTGTAATATCACTATCAAGGTTGCTTATATCCGTTCCGACATTAACTAACAACTCATTATATTGGTCTTGAGCGTTTTTCCCATTTGACATGTTTCCTGCTCTTAAATCAGCAAACAAGAACGCGTTTGATCCATCACTAGGATTAGCCGGATTACCAACATTTATTGGTCTAGTTCCATCTATTAAATCCGAATGAACAGTCAATGTTTCTGCTGCATCACCTGCGGTAAATGTAAACATCACCCCACCACCATTATTACCTTGAATAGTATTCATATCAGTAGCTAGTGTCTCAACAAAACTATCAAAATCATCTAAGTATCCTTGTATTTTTGTGTTTGCGTCCTGGATACCTTTAACCTTACCTTCAGTCAGGTCATCTTTTATTGTATTAAAGGCAACTGGAGTTCCACCTACTAATGGTTGGTCAGCTCCGGTTGTTTTTGCACTAATTGTAAATGATTCATCATCATTAATTGTAACTTCTAAGTGTGCATATTGGCTCAACTCATCAATTAATACATCTCTTCGGTCCATCAACTCATTCGGAGTCGATCCATTTGATGTAATTGTTGCAATACTATTGTTTAACTCTTGTAAATCAGTAATGATTTCTTCTGCTCTTGTGACATAATTAGCTTCGATTTGATTATTATCTGCTAATGTAGTTTTGTATCCTTTGGCTGTATAATTTACAGATGTTGTAAACATTTGTACTTTTTGTAAAGTTGATTCTTTTAGTGTCCCACTAGAAGGGTCATTTGCTAGTTTCGAAAACTCGTTTAGCATATTTGACATCTGCGAACTTAATGCTGAATCGCTCGGTTCATTCAGGAATGATTCAACATAATCTAATGATGCCTTTTGAGTATTAGCAGAGTTAAGTTTAGCAACTTCATCTCTGATTTGACCATCTAAGAAAACGTCCTTAACACGTGTTACACCATCAACTTTTACACCTGAACCGATATACCCTACACCAGTATCAATATACCCAGCAGACGAAAATGATATAGATCTTCTACTATATCCTTTTACATTAGCATTGGCGATATTGTTTGAAGAAGTATTAATACCATAAGTCGCGGCATTAAGTCCTGTAATTGCTGTATATAATGCTGAATTTAATCCCATAAAACTTCACCTACAATCTTTTATTAAGTATGTTAGCTGTTTGTGAGGACTGATCATACTTTTTGTTTTTGCTGTATGAGTTTTGTCCTCCAGTCTCTTTTGAAAGAGCTGACATAAACATGTTTTTGTATGCATTGATTTGATTCATCAACACTTGGTTTTGGTCAGTCTTTTCATTGATACTTTTAAGTACAGTCACAAGTTCTGCTTTCAAAGCATCTAATTCTGAATCCGAACTACGTTCAATCAAATCACTAAGTGTTACTTCACCATATTGATTTACACGTTGTTGCTCAAAAGCGACTAAATCGTTAATCATTGCTATTTTTTTCTCGACACAACTCTTAAAGTTTTCATAGTCGTTAGCAACAAGTAATTTAGTCTCTTCTGTTAAAATATCGTCGTAATTTCGATACTTCTCTAATATAATTTTGACTGTATCTTTTAATAACATTTCAAACACTCCTACTCTAATAAGGCGTCAGCTAACTTTTCAAAGTTAACTTTGTAAGTTCCATCCTTAATGCTTTGCTTAATTTCTGCAATTCTTTGAGGGTTTGATACATCACTTGTCTTGATATCGTCAATAAACTTTTGGCTCACTAAAGTAGCCGACTCAGTTTTATGACTCTTAGTCGTTTTATCTTTATTTAGAGATTTCTTATTCAATTTTGTTTTTTCGATCATATTCTTTTTGAATACGTGACTAGTTTTAATTTCCATAAGATCAACTCTTTTCTATACGATTTCACTATAACTATCGGCAATTAAATGCACCATTTTACCCTAATTTACATTTTTTTTACATTTATCGCATTTTTGTTTCATTAAATGCGTTAATTTCTACAATTTTTATTGCAAAGTGGTTATCAATAACAACGACTTCACCTTTTCCTACCTGTTGATTGTTTAAGAACAAATCAACACTTGCATCAATGTATTGGTCTAATACAACGACTTCACCAACTCCAAGGTTCAAAGCTTCCTTAATCGTTTTCTTTGTAGTACCAAGTACTGCAGTAAACTCAACTGGAACATCATATAAGAATTCTAAATTATCTTTTTGTGCTCCACCACCCTGCTTAGCTTGTTTCGAGAAATCTTTCATTTCAGGAACAGTAGCTGAAGTTGCTGGTAAATGTTTATCCTTAATCACATTAGTTAATGGTAAACTGAACAACACTAAAAACTCATATGGTTCATTGTTAACATTAAATGACATATGCGCTACTTGATATTGACCTGTAGCACCCTTCGCTGGAATCCCAATAGATTCAGTTACTGATTTAATTCCAAAGAATGGTTCTGTAATCGATTCATACTCACTAAATGATTTATTAAAGATGTTACCGATTGCCTCACCAAACAAATCCATATTCATTTGACCAGAGAAGATATCTCCGTTTTCGTACAACTTATTCCCTAAAGGTTTAGGCATAATGATGTCAATTTCCCATTCAGGGTTTAAGACAGTTGATAAAACGATATGGTAGTTGTCAGCAAATCCTTCGTCGCTAATGTGTACTGTTGAACCAATACTGAAATTCTTAATATCAATTACTATTTCTGAGTTGGCAATTTCTGCAATCCCGACCATAATTTTATCGTTGTAACGTTTAAAGTAATCCTTTAACATATTTAATACTTTCGGAGAAGATAACTCTTGAATTGCTGCGTCAGCATTTTTCCCCATTAGATCTTTGATTTCTTCATTTGATAAGTTATTCATAATTAATCCTCTCTCTCTACCTTAGCCACGATTTGGGCTGCATATTTTCTATCAACAACACCAGATTGTGCCAAAAACTTCTTTTCATTTTCTATTTCAACAACAATTGGTAACGAAGCGTTTTGATCTAACATAACGATGTCTCCACGTTTCATCTCCATTAAGTCTTTCATTAACAGTTGTGTTCTACCAATAATTACAGATAATTCCACATCCGAACTCAAAATTTGTTTTGTTACATTGTATCTTTCTTTTGGTGTATTCACTCTTTCTTGAAGTTTAGAACGCTCTTTCTTTAGCACCTCATATTTAACACCAAATGTGTCATATGGCATGTTGAATTCAAACACATATGTTTTGTTTAACATTTCCACTTCTAAACGATATATTAACATCGGATCATTTGGATCAACATTTTGATAAATAATTGGATTAATATCAATTTTACCGACCTCACAAACAATTTTATTTGTAGATCCAATATTCATGTAGGACTGAACAACTTGACTTAAGTTCTTTTGGAAAAACTTTTTAAGCAATTGCTCATCTATCGATGATATTCTTTTTCTATCTATAGAAGTTGAAACACTATCATTATCGACAGTTTCACTTCCTCCACATAAATGCTCAACAATCGTTGCACCACATTGCGCATCAATTGTTAAAAATGTATTGCCATCAAATGGTTTCATGCGATAAACAACTAAAATTTTATTACGCATTTTCTCATTTACAAATTCCCCATAAGTACAAACCTCATAGTCCAATATCTTTGCATGTACTGTACTTCTGAACTCTAGAGAAAGTGACGTTGCTAACAAACGAGCATACTCGGTAAATACACTTTCCATTCCGTTTAAATACTCTTGTCCAAACGAAACTACAGTACTTGTAAAGTTGTATGGTTTCACTGCATTTGGATTGTTATAAGCCATTTTTACACCCACTTCTCCTATTTTAAATTACTTATGTTAATTATATCTAAATTTAATATAATATGCAATTAAACATAAGATTATATCGATATATTTGCTTGCTTGCTTTTTGGGGATTTATTCAATAAAAAAAGCGCCCAATTTAAGGCACTTATCTCTCTAAACTATTTAAAGATTCAACGATTTCATCATCCAATTGGAAGATTTTAGAACTCATTGAATGGATGTTTTGTAGTTCCATCAATCCAACAAACTCATCAGCCAGATTCACATTTGAAACCTCTAATGAAAATTGGACAATTTTATTGAATAACTCTGGACTTTCAACATTATTATTAATCTCTGCCCCTTCTTTTACCGTGAAAAAGTTGTTTCCAATTGGTTCTAACTTATCAGGGTCAACTGAGTAAAGGACAAACTGTAACTCAGGATTAGCATTAATAGATGGATCAGTAAGTACCGCACGTCCGAAACGGTCACGGTATATCCCATCTTCAAATTGTGTGAACTGTCCATTCCTTGTTAACAATAATTCATTCGTTGTAGGGTCAAGAATTCCAAAGAACCCATCTCCTTCAATTGCAAAGTCTGTACTCACACCAGAATTAATAATACTCCCTTGACTGAAATCAATATTGATACTACTTAAGTTAGCACCAATATTTGATGGTAGTTTTTGGTTTTCAATCCCAAACTCTTGATTTACATCAGGTCCATATAGCGTTCCATTTTCAACTGAAGTATAACGTCGTTTAAAAGCATTTGTTGTAGAGTTGGCAATATTATTTGTTACAACACTTAATCTTCTGTATGAAGTTTTCATCGTATTTGCAGCTATAGTTGAAGTAATTTTCATTATCTATCACCTAGCCCCTTCCAACTTGATCAATTGCTTTTTCAATTGTCTCGTCTATTGTTTTAAATGAAGTTGTATTTGATTGCAGTGCTCTATTTGCAACTAACAGTTCTGTATATTCTGTAGCAGCATCCACGTTTGCTAGTTCAACATAAGATTGAACTAACTCATACTCTTCTGCTACAACTGGTTGTTGTGTAGTTAAGAACGTATTATTTTCTTGATAAAGTAAACCTTGTAAATTATCAAAAGTGACTAACTCAATCTGATAATTATTCCCATTAAAACTGTATTCACCACTTCCACTTATGTTCATTCCATAAAATGAATCAAGTTGAAACTCTTCTAACTGGTTTGTTCCTAAGTTTCTAACCATTACAGTGTCATCATTACGCGTTTTGACAATTCCGTTGTCTATTTTAAAATCTCCATGTCGGCAGTAACCAAAGGTACCATCTTCCATTTTAACCATGAAGAAGCCATCTCCATTTATTGCAAAATCACTTAGATTATCTGTTTGTCTTAGTGATCCTTGACTAAAGTCATAACTCATTCTAGTTAGGGTTTTAGCCCCTTTATAAAGACTAGTGTGAAACTCATTCTCAAATAATACCTGGCGCTTATACCCTATATTACTGATATTCGAAATATTTCCAGCTGTTGACTGAATCTTTCGATCTTGCTTAATCATTCCTGCCACTGAAGTATAAATCTTACCTAACACACTACTCACCGCCTCTTAATTTATTAAAACTTCTAACAAACTCCAACTCTGACTTACTAACTTTCATAGTCTTAGCTAACTCATCTTGATCCATGTTAGTCTGCATGTTTTCATCCATCTTATCACTAAAATCATCCAAGTTCTTAAAATAATCAATGATCTTTTGTTCTTCACTTACCGAGTCTCTTTTTATTACTTTAGTATCTTCATCAGCATCATACTTATTACCGTAAATGTTATAAATTGTGCTTCTATTCAGATCCAAATCATCGGGTTGTTTCTTTTCGTTCTTACCTGGTGTAAGGTCCCTCAAAACATCTCGTGGACTTAGAATTTGCGGTTCAGATTCTACCTGATTTTGTGGTGCCTTAACAGCATTTGTCTGCATTTTTTCAATTGGCGTCGCATTATTAGTCGCTACCAAGTGTTTCTTAAAGTCGACACTGTTTTTGACTGAAACAAATTCTTTATCTATCGTTTTTGATAATTCATCTAATTGAAACATTATCGTTGAAAAACTATCATCAAGGTAACCTAGTTTGGTATCGATTGTCTTAAGTTTTTCCCTAAAAGAAGAAACGTCATTGCCTCCTAAGGAATTTGACTCAATATCGCGTTCCAAAATAATCTTCTGACGTTTTTTTATTCTTAAGTACATTGCTATTTGAATAAGGAACATTATGATTATTATAGTTGCAACACCAAGCCCAATACTAATTAATTGTTGTTGTGTAAACTCCATAACATCACTCCTAATAATCGCTCATTAATGAACGTAATTTTAACAGGGCTTTACCGTGTAACTGCGATACTCTTGAAACCCCAATTCCTAAGATTTCGGCAATATCTTTTAACGGTAACTCCTCAACGTAAATTAAGTTCAATATAAACTGTAATCTCTCGTCTAATAACTGCATTTTTTCGATCAAAACTTCTCTTCGTTCATGCCTTAATAATTCCTGTTCAGGTGTTGGAAGCTTTGTGCTCTCAATGGTATCAACAAACACGATACCTTCTGTTAGTTCCATATCAAGTGATTGTTTACTCAAAAAATGCATCATGTTGTAAATATCGTTAAGTTTTTCTTTGGAAATTCCTGTGTATTGCAGAACCATTTCTTCTGTTGGTTCAGACATTGTTTCTGAGCGTAATGTATTCATTGCATTGGTATAGATTTTTAAGTCATCCATTTTTGATCTAGAAATCTCACCTAACGAACGCATCTCATCTAAGATTTTTCCTCTAATACGAATCTTAGCATAAGTATCAAACTTAGCATTCTTTGTCTTATCAAATTTTTGAATCGCATCAAACAAACCAATTAATCCAATGGATAAATAGTCATCATAACCAAGAACTGTTGATTCTTTTAAGTTCATTTGACTAATCACTATTTTGACAAGATAGGTTTTTTCAGATATTAGCTTTTCAATATCTGTTTCATAAGCATTAAACATTATTTATTCTTCTTCTCAGTTAATAACTCAAAAACCTTTTCAATAATTACATCACGGTATTTAACAGGCATATCTTCAAACTGAACACCGTATTGATACACATTACCTGTCTTTTTCATATGTTTTCTACGATGCCTTATAATTGCACCAACAGTACCCACTTTTTCATAGTCAAACACTAATCGAGTACCTGTCTCAATTTTCATTTCTGTCTTAAAGGCAAATCCTCCACCACTTAAGTCGACAATGTAAATTGTATGCAAAATATCATCTGTATTCATTATACCTTCTAACCAGTCTTTCGTTTCAGGCATATATAGTCTTCCACTATATCCATCTTGCTCTTTAAGCGTCAATAACCCTTTTAAATATGCATCTACACGTACATAGTTTCTGTTCATAAAACGCTTTACATCTTCTTTTACTTCAATCCAAATTTGCATGATTTTTTGGTTAACTTCAGTTACTCTACAGTTAAAGTACCAAATATCATAAATTAAAGTTACTTCATCACCAACAGTAGGGTTGAATTGTGCATACCCTTGAATGAAGCGTAACACAAGTTTTGTTGATGTAACTTTTTCAACGATAACCTGAGCTCGTTTATCCTGACTTGATAATAACAGTTGTTTACTTTCTAGTTTGTCGAGTATCTTATACGTTTTATCTTCCATTAAACTCACCTCTTAAAAATTGATTGAAATTTCTTAAATAAATCTGAAACTGATGAACCAATTACTTTTGATTCTATTTCAAGCAAAACACTAGCTACTCGTTTTACATCGATTGAAGCATCACTTCTCGGTGCTGCTATATAAAACGGTCGCCCTTCTCTAACACATTTAGTCACAACACGATCATCAGTAACACAGCCGACATAATCAAGATTGATCGATAAATATTTATCCACTGCCGCTTTTAGCCTTGAGTAAACTTCAAAACCTTCTTCATGATCCATTGTTTTATTTACAATGATTTTGGCTCTTCTTTTTAGTTTTAATGCATTTATATTTTTCAAAAGAGCATAAGCATCAGTAAGTGCTGTAGATTCTGGAGTAGTGACTACAATTATCTCGTGTGCAAAGATAACATTTGACAATACTCGATGAGAAATACCAGCACTTGAATCAACAATAATTATATCATATAATCCAATGCTTTGGAATTGACGCTTAAACTCCTCAGACGAAATCGAATCATCAGAAAAGTCTACTACATCATTTCCACCGGGTATTAAACTAATACCATGTGTTTCAATTATAACATCTTTTAATTCCACTTTACCTTTATAAACATCTTGGATTGTATTATTAACATACTCTCCCAGTAAAATATTAACATTTGCAAATCCCTGATCTGAATCAATTACTAAAACTTTTTTTCCTAACTCCTGAAATGCAATTGCTAAGTTGGTTGACAAATTTGTTTTCCCGACTCCACCTTTTCCTGAACAAACAGTGAAGATCTTTGTTGTGTGTTCATTAGAGTCTCTAACTAAATTTCTTAGCGCTGAAGCTTGATCAACCACTAGCGCATTCCTCCTTTTTTCCATGCAAAGTCAAATAGTTTATCTTTCGTTGCACGGCTAATATCATTAGGAACTTGCTGACCAAAACATAAGTAATTGATTGGAATATCACAATAAGTCACTAAGTTTATAATGTTCTCATTAATTGTGTTCTCATCTAATTTCGTTAGTATAATAGATGAAAAGCTATGTTTCTTGTATCTAGTAATCAACTGTCTAAAATCGTAACTTTTTGTTGCAGGGTTTAATACTAAATGAACCTCAGCATTCTTATATTGTTTAGAATACTGAATGTATTCTTCCACTTCATCGATCATATCCATACTTCGACCTGTTGTATCTACTAAAATATAATCATAATCTTTAAAATCTAGCATTGCTTCAGCAAAATCATTAACACTATAACAAATTTTAATTGGGATATTTAAGATCTGTGAGTAAACTTTTAACTGATCAGTCGCTGCAATACGGTATGTATCTAAAGTAACTAATGCAATTCTTGACTTGTTTTCAAGAATCTCATTTGATGCTATTTTTGCGATAGTTGTTGTTTTTCCAACTCCAGTCGGTCCAACAAAGAAGTTAACTTTTTTAGTTAAGCCTTCTCCTATTCTCGCTTGTTTATTAACAGTCAAATTAATAAATTGATACAACGCAAGTAAACTTACTTGTGATGCTTCATAATTTAAATCTAACATCATCTTATAAAATTTCTTTTTAATCTCAGGAACAAAATCGTACTTATCAAACAAATCAGTAACGGCCATTCTTAAGTCACCCTCAGGATTTCCACCCTCTAAAGGCATTGCCATTTGTACACCGTTTTTTAACGTTTCGTTAACTAACTCCTTTAACTTACCAACTTCTTCCAAGACATTCTTATTAAAAGACATTGTCTGTTCTAAGATTTCATTTCTAAGGCGTTGATCAGTTGGTGTCTTATCAAATGCAACTGTCACTTCAAGAACTTTCTTCTTAAAAAGTCCCATTGCCCCTTTAGGTCTTATTTTCTTTTCACTAACGATAGTAGCGTCCGAACCTAACTCGCGCTTGATAAGCTTTAAGGCTTCCCTTCTATCCTTAACAACATAGGTTTTAAGAATCATTCAAATTCACCATCCCAATCACATTGATATTTACATCATTTGGTATTTCATTAAGCGATAAGACTGCAAGATGTGGAAATGGTATCTCAACAATCTTTTTAAACATACTTCTGATTTGCGGAGAAGTCACAATCACTGCTTCTTCTTGCAAAATAGCTGCTCTCTCTGATATCTGTTGTACTTGCTGTAAAATTGCGGTATTAACATCTGGAGCAATCATTGCGATTGTTCCCAAGAAAGTTTTTTGTGCATTGTCCGCTATCATTTTTTCAATCGTATGATTTAGTGTAATGACATTTAAACTACCTTGACTTGTTAAATATTTTGATACAATAGTTCTTGAAAGTGCTGCTCTCACAAACTCTGTTAATGTCTCAAGATCTTGAACTACTCTTGAGTTTTCAGCAACTGTTTCCAAAATCTTAATGATATTGTTAATCGGTACTCCTTCACGAAGTAAGTTTTTAAGTAACTTCGTAAACAAACTCACCGTAATCGTATTTGGAATCACTTCATTAATAATAACATCATTGTCTTCTTTTAAGACTTCAAGGACCATACTCACTTCCTGAGCGGTTAAGAGTTGATGTCCATGTAACTTAATAATTTCTTTTAAGTGAGTAATCAGCACTGTAACCGCATCAATTACTGTGTAACCCATCGACTCAGCATTAGATTTACTATTATTTGATATCCACATTGCATCTAATCCAAATACTGGTTCTACAACGTTTCTCCCTGGTAAACTAATATCATTCCCGTTTGGGTTCATTACTAAATACTCGTTTGGATATAGTTGTCCTTCTGAAACCTTATCTCCATGAATTTTAATAATGTATGTATTTTGCTCTAGGTACATATTATCTTTCAACCTAATCGGTTTAATGATCAACCCTAGTTCACTTGCAATTTGTTTTCTAACAGTAACAATTCTTTCAAACAAATCTTCACTGTTTTTAGTTGAGGTTAACGATATCAAACCTAAACCAATTTCAATCTCTAAAGGTTCTACCCTAACAGACTCAACTACTTTGGCTTGAGTTTGCTCTGGGGTCGGTGCAATATCTTCAATCTCTGGTACTTCTTCTTGAAGAACCATTTGATTTTTGTCGCTTTCGTTTATAAGGTAACCGGCTACTCCAGCTACAAGCCCAATTGAAGCAAAAGCTACAGTTGGCATCCCGGGAATAACTGCCATAACACCCAGTGTTGCAGCTACCATGTACATTACTCTTGATGAAGAAAACAACTGTGCAGTCATGTCTTCACCAATTGCTGTGTTTGTATTTACTTTCGTAATTAAAATCCCTGATGAAACTGAGATTAATAATGCTGGTATTTGTGACACAAGACCATCACCAATTGTTAAAATCCCGTATTGGTTGATTGCAGCATCTGCCCCAAGGTTAAATCGAACCATCCCAATGACAAGCCCGGCGATAAAGTTGATCAACACAATGATGATACCTGCGATTGCATCTCCCTTAACGAACTTTGACGCCCCATCCATCGCTCCGTAGAACTCTGCTTCCTGTTGTAACATTGTTCTTCTTGATACAGCTTCTTCTTCACTAATTAATCCGGCACCTAAATCTGCATCAATACTCATTTGTTTACCTGGCATTGCATCAAGTGTGAATCGAGCTGTTACTTCTGCAACTCGTCCAGCACCATTTGTAATAACCAAAAACTGAACAATGATAATGATGATGAAGACAATCGCCCCAACGATATAATCCCCTCTAGTAACAAAATTACCAAAGGCATTAATTACTTGGCCGGCAGATCCGGTTGCTAGGATTAACTTCGTTGATGACACGTTTAACGATAATCGAAACAGTGTTGTAATCAAAAGCAATGATGGGAATATACTTAGCTCCAATACATGTTTTGAAAATACAGTCAGTAATAAAATTAGGATTGCTAGCGAGATATTAATTGCCAGCAAAATATCTAGTAAAAACTCAGGAATTGGTAAAATGATTACGAAGATAACCATAAGAATAGTACTAGCGATTAAAAGGTCGCTATTACTGGTAATATACTTCTGTATTCTTTTCAATATATCCATCAATTTCACCACGCTTTAATCTCATTAAGTCATAAATTCCTTACCTTTTATTATACACCATAGAAAGGATTTCCGCCATAACTTGATACAATTCAACCGGTATATATTGGTCTATTTCAACATCTTTGTACAATTGTCTAGCCAACGGTTTGTTCTCTATTATTTCAACACCGTTTTCACGGGCTACATCCTTTATTTTTTGGGCTAAATAATCTACCCCTTTCGCTACAACAACAGGCACTTCATCGCGCCCATCCTCGTATCTTATCGCTACAGCAAAGTGAGTTGGGTTGGTGATTACTACGCTTGCATTTGGAATTTCTGACATCATTCTATTATAAGACATTTGGCGTTGTTTTTGACGTCTTCGTCCTTTGATTTGTGGATCCCCTTCCATCTCTTTGTATTCTTCTTTAACTTGTTGTTTCGTCATTTTTTGTTGTTTATTAAAAGACCATTTCTCATACCAAAAATCGAGGGCAGCTATCACTAAGAATATCCCGGCAATCCTGAAAAGTAGACCTATAATGATATTGCCCATATATTCCATCGCTTGATACTCACTTAACATTCCCGTGATGATTAGCTCATCTTTTTTTGAGTTAAAATACTGATAAACAATTAAACCAATAGCAGTCAACTTCGCCATGTTTTTGGCAAACTCAAACAACATTCTAGTTGAGAATATCCTTTTTGCACCTTGTATCGGATTAATTTTCTTTAAGTCAAACTTAATCGGTTCTCCCGAAAAAATAAATCCTACTTGGGCAATATTTACTGCAATTCCGACTACAAGAATCGGAATCAAAACGATTGATACTGTGTATAAGACCCTTGAAAAACCTGATGCTAAAATCAATGGTGCTGATTTAGCGTCTAAAATAATGTGAGAAGCACCATTTACACTTGAAATTAAATACTCTTGTAAACTCTTCATAATCATTGGCCCTAACGTTATCAATACTACGATGATTGTCAACAACCCAGCCAAAGCATTTAACTCTTTACTCTTAGAAACTTGACCTTTCTTTTTCGAATCCTTTTTCTTCTTTGGTGTTGCATCTTCTGTTTTTTCTCCTTGATCATTTTGAGCAAAATACATGATACCATCAAAACCAATAGAAAAAGAGCCAGCACTTGAAACGTTGGCTTTTAAATGGCAAAAAGCACTCTTTAATTTATCATCAAATAAGAGTGCAACCAAAATTAAGAATATTGAGAATATAAAGTTATTCATCTAATCACCACTTTAAGTGAGAGCATTTACAAACTGCTCCACTGCTTTAAACATCATTTCAATTAAGACTTCAAAGTTAGCCACTATACTACCTGCCAATATCATTACCATTAACACCCCGACTAAAAAGCGCATCGGAATCCCTAGTATAAATACATTAATTTGCGGAATCGTTCTAGAAATTAACCCTAGGGTTATATCAGAAATTAAAAACATAACAACAAATGGAATCGCTATTTGAACTCCAATTGATACACAACCACTTACTGTTTTAGCAATATAAATCATTATCCCATCAGTTGTAAGTTGAGTAATGTTTGGTATGGCTTCATAACTTCTAGCAATTAACTGAATGAACAACATCGGTCCATCAATAATGACAAAAACTGTCAAGGCAACCATCGGAAACATTCTTCCGTACACACTCGCTCTTCCCCCAGTTAATGGAGAGTAAGTTTGTGCCATTGATAAACCACCTGAAAAATCAATCATATTACCTGCAATTTGAGCACCCCTAAACACAATTGAGGCAATCAAACCAATCAACAAACCAATCGCTACTTCATGTATAGTAAACATCACAATATCTGTCGTGTTTAGCATTTCAGCAAAATTAATATTTGAGAAACTAATTACAAAGCTCAACAGGACCGCCAAAGCAACTTTTATCATCGTTGGAATAAAACTTGATGAGAAGAATGGTGCTATTGCAAAAATTGATCCAACTCGAACTAAAACAAAAATAAATAGATATAAATCCTGTAGGTTTAAGTCCATAAACTCACCTACATATCAGCAATCTTCATAAAGATTTCTGTTGCAAAAGTTGTTGTAATCGACAAAATGAATGAGATAAACAACATCAAGAATATAAATATAGCAAACAGTTTTGGAGCAAAAGTTAGTGTCTGTTCTTGAATTTGAGTTGTTGCTTGCAAAATACTGACAAGCAATCCAACACTTATTGCAATTATTAGGATAGGTCCAACAATTTGCATAATAAGTAAAAAGGCAGAGTTTAGTACTTCTACAACATAAGCTTGATCCATACGCTACCCCGAGAGCCCACGTAGAAGACTCTCAATAATGAGTGCCCATCCATCTACAAGGACAAATAACAATATTTTAAATGGTATTGCAATTTGAGATGGAGGCATCATAAACATCCCCATACTCATTAAAATTGATGCAATAACCAAGTCCACTACAAGGAATGGAACATACAGCAAAAACCCTATCTTAAATGCTGTCTTTAATTCACTAATAACAAAAGCAGGTGCGATTGTTGTAATCGGCATATCTTCTGCTTGTTCATAAACTGTTTCATCTCCACTTAGGTTATACATCGTTTCTAAAGATGAAGATTCTGTATATTTCAACATGTACTTCTTCATATGACCTGAGCCAATATCCATTGCTTCTTCCAAGGTGATTGCCTCTTGTGTGTAAGGTTCATACGCCTCTTCCACAACAGCTTCGTAAGTGGGAGCAAATGTAAAAAAACTAATGATTAAAGCCAGTCCAACCAACACTTGACTTGGCGGTATATTTTGAGTACCCATTGCATTTCTAATAAATGAGAATACGACAATTATTCTTGTAAATGACGTCATTGTCATAATCAGTGACGGCAAGAAAGAAAGTAGTGTCATAAACACTAAAATACCAACTGTATCTAACTCTCCCCCGGGAGTACTAACGTTGATATTCAAATCATTTGTAGCATATACGATTTCTGGCACAAATACATAAACCAACAGGGCAAGTATTGCTAAGTATTTAACATTTTTCAATCTAATCTTCCTTCCCTATCTTGGCATTAAATAATGCTCTGAAATCTTTCTTTTGAAATTTATATTCTTCTAAAGTTGCTTCGTCAACTTCGTCAATCAAGTTGACACCTGTATCAGAAACACCTAATAAATATGTTTTGTCACCAACCTTGGCAACTTGCAGGCTAGTTTTTTGGCCAACTGCAACACTATCTATAACATTGATGTATTTAGAACGTCTTAAACTTTCTACATTTGTCTTCAAATACTTCGCAAATATATAAAATATCAGCAAAACCAAGATAAGAAAGCCCATGACTTGCATCCATCTTAAAAACTCTTCCACAAAATCACCTCTTAATAATTATATAATAAATAAATATGTATAGAAAGGACTGTTTCTAAAAATCTACCAATTAATTAATTGGTAGATTAAAGATAGACTTTTTCTTAGTCGATTCTATTTCTTTGTAAATGCTTTTTAGTGTCATAAACACACTAATAGAGTGTTTACATAACCCTTTATACTTTTTAGCCGCCGGACAGCTACACTTAATCTCTAACAACTCGCTAAAGTTAGAGTTAAAGATACAATCAACATTGTAATTAGTTGTTTTTCCTTTTACAACTAAGAATATACTATGATCTCCATACTCAACACTCACAAGATTACCTAAGTCAAAAAATTCTTCAGCGTTCTTGATTCTTGTTAGTGAGTAATTATCCTTTTGCAGGAACTTGTCATCAATATTAAACTTGCGTTTTTTACTCAAAAAACTTATCAACGATTGTTTCACAACTTTAGTGGACTCAACGATATCTATACGCACTTCCTGATATCCTTCGAGGTATCTTCTCAAATGAGAATCGTATAACTCAAAAGTTGCATACACATCATAAATTGCACGATGCGCATTAGTTAGATCTATATCAAAATAATAACTCAATCTTGAAAGAGAGTACTTATCAATATAATTCCCAAGATACTTCATCGCAATATCAAGTGTATCAATACACGGAAAAGCACTCATATTAATGCCATTTTTGCTACAAGCCATTTTAATAAATGGATAATCAAACCCTTTGATGTTATGACCAACCAGGTACTCTACACCATCAAGAAATGTCATGAATCTTGTAAGAACTACTCGCTCGTCATCTTTGCCTTGTACGTCAGCATCTGAAATAGAAGTAAGTCTTTGAATATAGGGGTTAATTGAAATTTTAGGATCAACCAACTCAGAAAACTCTTCTATGATTTTACCATCTTTTATTTTTACAGCACCAATTTCAATTATTTTATTTTGCTCTTTACTAAGACCTGTTGTCTCTAAATCAATGACAACATATACTCCACCGAGATCAACCTTTTCATTCATTTCAATTTGAATTTTTTGATTAAACTCATTTTCCTCACGTTCTCGATCTTTTGCTTTTGCATACTCATCAAAATCCTTATAGATAAAACTGAATAAGAATTGGTCAGCGTTAGGATTATACTCATAGAATATTTTTCGCATTTCTTTTTCGTCTAGCTTTAACATATATATAAACTTCATTACGTAGTTATATTTACGACTATTACTTCTTTTATCAAATGAAAGGTAATATAAAGACTTGAAGGCATATTGTTTTTGAATTTCTTTATTGACTATTTCAGAAGACACACTAAAAATTTCAAATTGACTGTTAATAAATGTTTCATCGACAACAGTGTAGTTTCTGTACTTTTCAATCATCACATTCATAAACTCAACTCGAAGTTCTTTTAAACGTTGTTCTTTAACAACAACACCAAAAACTGATGCCTTATGATAAAACTTATTTATGTTTCTATACTCATTTTTTAAGTACTCAAAATGTGGTATTTCATCATTTGTTAACACCATTGGTTTCTTTGATTTTGGATGCCTTTTCATATAAAGCTTTGTTTCGCAGTTTTTACACACAAACACATCTTTACTATCTTTAGGAATCTTACTCTTGCAAACTGGACATACACGTTTCTTTGCATACTTCAAATTCTTATTTAAGACTTCCATTTTCTTCTCTACTTTTAATACAAAATCTGCCATATTAACCTTCTTTCATAATGATTATACTACATCTCTCTTTACTTTCAAAGAAAAGTCTTATACCATAGGTATTCAAGTGAGTTTATTGATTGAAGGTACGTGCTTTCATTTTGTATAATAAACCTAAGGAGTGGTGAGATGAGTTTTATACCAACTAATATCAACGAGTTAAGAGCCAGGGGATATGAACAAGCTGATTTTATTATGATTACTGGGGATGCCTATATTGATCATCCTTCTTTTGGTAGTGTAATCATTGCCAAGTATTTAATGAAATTTGGTTACAGTGTTGCCATCATAGCTCAACCCGATTATACAAACAAGGATGACTTTATGAAGTTTGGAAAACCGAGATTAGGTTTCTTAATCACAAGTGGGAACATTGATTCTATGGTTAACCATTATTCTGTAAATAAAAAGCGAAGAAAGGATGACTTGTACACTCCTAATAACGTTAATGATAAAAGGCCCGACCGTGCTGTCATTGTTTATGCTAATAAGGCAAAAGAAGCTTACAAGGATGTACCAATAATACTTGGAGGAATCGAAGCATCACTAAGAAGATTCGCTCATTACGACTATTGGCAAAACAAAGTAAGAAGATCTATTCTTCTTGATTCTAAAGCAGATATGATTGTATATGGAATGGGAGAAAGAACCATTGTCGAGATTGCAGATTCACTTAATAGTGGATTAAATATAAATGATATTACATACATAAATGGAACAGTATATAAAGTAAAATCTCTAGATAGTGTTTATGACTATGTCGAGTTGCCTACTTTTCATGACATCACAAAGTCAAAAGAGGCGTTTATGAAATCGTTCTTATTACAAGAGAAACAGCAAAACTTTTCCTCAGGAAAAGTATTAGTAGAGGGTTACGATAATAGTTTCGTTGTGCAAAATCCACCTCAAAGTCCATTATCTAGGCAAGAACTTGATGATGTTTATGCGATGGATTTTGAACGCAAAGCTCATCCTATGTATGATGATATTGGGCATATAAAAGCAGTTGATGAAGTTAAGTTTTCAATCAATTATAATCGCGGATGTTTAGGAGGGTGCAACTTCTGTGCACTCAGTTACCACCAAGGACGAGAAGTAGTTTCAAGAACTAAAGAATCTGTCATTCATGAGGCAAAAGCAATCATCAATGATCCTGATTTTAAAGGTTATATTCATGACATTGGTGGCCCAACAGCAAACTTCACATCTAACATGTGTGATAAAATGGAAAAAGTTGGTGCCTGTACACATCAAAAATGTTTAGCATCAAAACCATGCAATCACCTAAAAATAGATCATTTTGAGTATCTAAACATGTTAAGAGCAGTAAGAAATTTAGAGGGTGTAAAAAAAGTGTTTGTTAGATCTGGTCTAAGATATGATTACTTGATTAGTGATAAAAACGATACATTCATAAATGAATTAGCAAAACACCACGTTTCAGGTCAATTAAGAATTGCGCCTGAGCATGTTTCAAAGAATGCTTTAAAATATATGGGGAAACCTAACAAACATGTATACTTTAAGTTTGTAGAAAAGTTTGATGCAGTAAACAAAAAAATTGGAAAAGAACAATATGTTGTGCCTTACTTGATGAGTTCACATCCAGGGTGTAGCCTTGATGATGCTATTGAACTCGCAATGTACTTGCATAAGATCAATCATCAACCTTTACAGGTACAGGATTTTTATCCAACACCATCAACTCTTTCAACAGCAATGTATTACACAGAACTTGATCCATACACAATGAAAAAAATGTATGTACCAAAAACAAGAGAAGAAAAGGAAATGCAGCGAGCACTAATGCAATACCGTATTCCTAAAAACAAACTTATAGTTGAAAAAGCATTAAAAAAGGCAAAAAGATTTGATTTACTAAAAACATTAAAATAACCAAATAAAAACTAGCACATTGTGCTAGTTTTAATGTTATCACTTATATTAATTATAACTTAACAACATTTGCAGCTTGAGGTCCTCTATCTCCATCAGTAACGTCAAACTCTACGTCTTGACCTTCTTCTAAAGATTTGTAACCATCAGATTGAATTGCTGAAAAGTGAACAAATACATCAGTTCCATCTTCACTAGTGATAAATCCGTAACCTTTTTCAGCGTTAAACCATTTTACTTTACCTTGCATATAACTTCTCCCTCATAAATATAAAAATTTGGTAATATACCATCTTTAGTATAGCACATGGTACAAATTAAATACAAGATTTTTCTAATCCATTACTTGTCAGAGTATATAACTCTTCGGCAACTTCTTTAATAAACTTCCTGTCATGACTAATTGCAATCAAGCATCCATTATAGTTTTTCAACATATCTCTAAACACCGGATTAGATAATGGACTTAAATTTCTAGTTGGTTCATCCATCACCAAAACATTTGCTTTTGACAAGATTTGTTTAATTAAGAACAGTTTTGCAAGCTGACCACCACTTAGATTCTTCATTTTTGAAATCATTTCATCTCTAGTGAACTTCACAGAGCCTAAATAGTTTCTAACGACTAAGTTAGGATTGTCAGCCTCAAGATCTTTTGTTAGAAAATCAATGGCTGTTTGTTCAAAATCCATTAGTTCATGATAATTTTGGGGAATGTATCCCACTTGGAAGTCTTCACTTAAGGTATTCATCACTTTTTTGATTAAAGTAGATTTACCTACTCCATTCTCTCCAATAATCACAACCTTCTTGGGACCATATATCTCAAGATTGATGTTAGTTGCTAATACTTTGTCTCCTATAGTTAGTTCATCTAAACTAAAATCTAATATACGCTTGCTGCTAGGCAAGTCAACATCTTCAAAAAACAACTTAAACGCTTCTTCTACTTCAGGAACTTCTGTTATTTCCTGGTTCTCAAACCTTTTCTCCATAGATTTTACGGCTTTCATTTTCTTTGCCAACAGTCTTGCACCATGGGGATCTGATCTTGAGATCACATTTTGCTCATGCTCTACTCTCTGAAATACTTTTCTAAGTTTTTCCATTTGCTTTTTATGTTCTCTTCTTTCAGAAAAAGCTTCTTGTGTTTGCTTTTCAATTCCAGCGATTCGTCTCTCGTAATAGTTACGATAATCAGTCACTTCTATTGTGTGTTTTGCACTCATCTTTTTCTTAAGCTGCTCGATATGAACAATTTTATTCGCACATCTCTCAAGTAAAACTTCATCATGACTAATAAACACAACAGGAATTGTCTGCTTTAGAATAAAGTTTTCTAACCATTCCAATGTTTTTATGTCTAAGTCATTTGTTGGTTCATCAAGAAGTAATACATCAGGATTTTTCATTAATAACTTGATCAGCTGAATCTTAACTTTTTCTCCACCACTCAATTTACCGATTTGTGTTTGGCTATCAACGACTCGACAATCAATACCTGCTTGCTCAAGAGTTGCAACAACTTGATACAAACTCTCATAAAGTGAATAGTCAATCTCGCCATTAGCTTCAAGCAAGTACTCACCCACCATCATCTTCTTATACTTATGATCAATAAACTGTGGTAGGTAGCCGATGACGTTTTTCCCTTTTTGAATGTTTCCTTCAACGACTGCGTAACTTGTAATCATATCAATATCGTAAATCGCTTTTATAAGGGTCGATTTACCATTACCCTCTTCTCCAATAATGGCGATCTTGTCATCTTTATTGATGACTAAACTCATCTCATTTATTAAGGTACGACCTTTCTGAGATTTAATTGTTAAGTTTTTTATTTCTATCATTTATCCTCCTTTACTTATGCGTTATCTTATAACCTTGTACATGTTCTCACCTCTTTTCATCTATGGCTTTCTATTTCAAATCAGAAACGACAGTCAACCCGTCTTTCATTAATTCAATGTTCTTATTAGCCAATTGTTCTTTATATTCATCCTCATAATCGATGAGGAATAAATCAAATTTTTTGATCCCCTTTTTGTGGTGATAGTATAGGTATTCTAATCCTTTTTCAATGTAATACTTACCATTATATTTAAACCCATAAACACCTCGGTATTTATCAGGTGTATTCGTAACGCCTTCAAACGTCTCTTTATCTAAACAAGCACTTGTCAATAGAACTTCACTCGTCTTAACTGTTTCAACTTCAAGTTTATTGTGATCAAAAAATACTTTTCCTATAGTCACTAACTCTTTTACATCTACCAATTTACATTTTGAGTATCCGATTATGCGCTCACCATACACACTATCTTCCTCGTATATATCACCTATTAAGTTAAAGAACTCACATTGCGCTTCTTTCTCGACAATTGAAACCCACTCTGGATTACCATCAATGATAATTTTTGATCTATCTTCTTCTTCTTTGATTTTTTCTGATAGATATTCAGATAAGTGTAGAGCAGTAACATTACTGTAGTCTGTACCTAACATCAACACTTTTCCACCTTGTTCAAATAATTTCATTAATTGTGATTCAGTTCCTAACGGGTAGTTAAGGGGTTGATACTCCCACCCTTCATAATTCCCATATATCAAAAATGATACAGTTGGATGATCTGTTCTTATTACACTTTCGTATTTCGAAAAGGCAATCGGAACAGCACCAACAAAATCGATAGCACTTTTCTTAGGGTCATAAGGTAGAATGCTGTTTGAAATATGTTCAATCCATTCTTCTGGCATTGGCGGATTCGTCCAACCTAATGGATCTGAGTTCCAACTAGAATGACCAGGCATTAAGACCAATCCTTCTTCACCAACTACTTCAATAATGGCATCTATTATTGCTCTTGCTCCATCAATAACATAGCCAAAACTACTTAATGATGAATGAACCATAACTTTGTCTCTCTTTTTTAAACCAAGTAGTTTAAACTCTTCGACTAACATATCCTTTGACAATGGTAGTTTTCCATCTTTTAACATTTCTTTTAATTTCATCCTATCGCCTCATTTCTTTATCAATCATAACACGGACTTTTCATTTAAACAAAAAGAGCTAACTCAGCTCTTTTAACAACATCAAAACCCAAGTATCTCGATCCACCCATGGATTTCTATTTTCATCTAACATAATCTTTTTATTATGTTCTATCGCCTCATCAAGATCTATCCATTTAGGTTTTAATCCCAAATCTTGTTCATAGTCATCTAGATTTTGCTCATCAAATGAGTTTTCTTCAAAATCATGAACATAATAATATCTTGATTTTTGGTAAAATATACCATCAGCCATTTTACTATTTTGCTTTTGTAAAGCAACCCCTATTGGTTTAATTGTTTTCACTTTGCTCAGACCTGCTTCTTCAAGAAGCTCGCGATGTAAGGCATCAACCATTGATTCTCCATCATTGACTCCTCCACCTGGAAACTTATACTCACCTGAATTCTCTAAGTGTACCAATAAAATTTTGTCGTCCCTTAAGCAAACGCCTCTAACTGCATCTCTCTCTATCAAGACATCACCAACATCATCAGTTGATTTGTCATAATAGAGAATGAGTTCCATATCAAAAATAAGTGGTCCATATATACGTGCAAATTCTTCAAGAGCAAAGGCACTATCATCTGCAAATAGATCAAACTTATCCTGAATTTCTTGGGGTTTAACTCGATAGTAAAACTCTTTCATATATCCATCGGATCTATATTTATTTTTTATGTGTTTTTGAACCTCAACAAACGACTCAAAAAAGTCTAACTCTCTTCGGTAATTAATGCATCTAGTTATCACATTATCAAAATCATAGTCACGGTCAGCATCTGAAATTAATTTTCCATAGATATTTTCTGGGCAACTTCCGCTTGCACGGTGATCCCTAACTGCCTTTGCCATGATATCAATTTGATCTTTCGAAAAATAATTCTTTAAAAATTCATCTTGACGCACAATTCTTTCTGACTCCAAATGATGTGTTTCTCTTCCAAAAGCTAATCCTAAGTCATGAAATGCAGCCACAACGTAACACATTTCATCATCGACATCCGGAACAATCCTTGTAAGTTCCATTATTGTTTTAATGACTTTTAATGCATGTGGGGTTTTGTGAGCAGCATCAAACTGCTCGTATTGAGGTATAATCTTTTGTTCAATATAACTTTTAATTTCATCTCTAATCATTTTATCACCCTCAATTATTATACTACCTACTTTAAAAAAGATAAATAAAAACATCACCAAAGGTGATGTTAAAACTTTTTAGACCAACAAACCCCCATACCATGAGTACCAAAGTTTGTTCTTAATACCGGACCTAAATCTCCACATATTTTTACGTCAACGTTATAATCAGCTAATTTGTTTTTTATCTCAGTAGCTACTTCCAATCTTCCCACTTGACTAATGTATACATTTGTAGGTCCATTTTCTTCAGCATAGGCTACAATCTCTTTAACAAATTGATTAATAATCTTCTTAGAAGTTCTAAACTTGTGAACTAATGAAAAACCAGTTTCCATATCCAATCTGATCATTGTCTTCAACTTAATCAAATCACCAACTCTTGCTGCAACTCTTGGTATTCTACCTGAGTCTGCAAGAACCATTAAATCTTCGATTAAGAAATAATTTTCGGTATTTACTAACATTTCTTTCAATGATGCAATGATTTCTTCAGGACTTTTCCCTTCTTCTATCATTTTCAACGTGAAATCAATTTGCATTTCTTCTTCAAATGCTGCAGCATTCCCCTCAAAAATATGAATATTCACACCTTCAACTAACTCAGCGCCCAGTCTAGCAGAGTTTACTGTACCAGTCATGATATGTGTAGGATGAATACTTATTATATCAGTATATCCTTTATCACGCATTTTTTCATACTCAACTTTAAAAGCCTCTGGTGAAGGTTGAGAGGACTTTAGTTTAACTTTATTACCTCTTAGCTGTTCAAACAACTCAACATCAATATCAACTTTTTCCGTATACGATTTATCTTTTGTATTTACATGTAAGTTTACTGCACTAATATCGTGTTTTGCTAACCTTTCATCAGAAAGACTCGCTACTGAATCTGTACAAATTCCAATTTTCATATATTACACCTCTATTTTATGTATTTTGATCTTCTCCAAACATAAAACATAGTAATCGGCCACCACAAAACTAATATGCTTGGGATAACCATAATACTCATATCTTTTAAATATAAGTAATCAATTGCCATTAACGACGAGATTATCAGAAGTGATCCTAATACTGAAAACTCAAAGCCCTTTTTAGCTAATTTACTCTTGTAGTGTCTAGTGAACTCCTGTTCAACTATAAGGTCTTTTATTTCGTCAATATCTCCGAACTCATCTAGGGCGATCTTTATTGCTTCATCTTCTTGCATACCATCTTGTACAAAGTCGTTAACTTTATCGGTTAGGTTTTCAAGAATTTCGTCCATCAATGATTTTTTTGTGCTTCCTTTAGGTACATCTTTAAACATGTTTTCAACTTGCTTTCTAAGATCCATTACTATTTCCTCCAATAAAGACATCTACTACTTTTTTAGTAATTGCCCATTCATCAGTTTTTTCATTAAGATAAGCTTTTCCAAGGGTAGTAATCTTGTAGTATTTTCTTCTACCACCATTAGTTTCATTACCATAATAAGGTTGAATAAGATCTTTCTTTTCTAATCGTTGAAATACTGCATACATCGACGCCTCTTTAATTTGAAAGGAATTGTTAGTTCTTCTTTTTATTTCCTTACTAATTTCGTATCCATATCGGTCTTGTTCTAATAAAAGACTTAAAACTATGGATTCAAGATGTCCTCTAATTGCATCGCTACTAATCATCAAATCACTCCATATTTATTACTATGTCTATCATAGCAATATTATCACACATTACTCTACCTGTCAAAGTAATAACCTTATTCATCACGTATAGTTTAACATAGAAAAAACAATAAAAAAACAAGTAACATCGTTACTTGCTCATTAATGACCCTCTTCTTAAAATATAACGATAATAAGCGAACTCGCTCACTAAGTTGGGGTTGGTGATTTTTTCTTTATCTTCAATAATAAACTTATGTCTTTTCGCCATTTGATCGAAGTCAAAGGCCTCTATTTTTTCTTGATCTAGGTTAATTTGGATAACCCCATCTTTTTTTAACGCTAAGAACATAGAGTCTAATGTTTCTGCTAAAATATCTAGTTCTAACTCTGCAAACGACTCATATACCCATATAGCATGAAAGTGATTCATAAATTTAGCCTCACGAACATCCACACAAAATGATTTTAAAATCTTTGCACTTAATTGTGCTGCTAGTTCTGCACTAATATTTATCGCTGTTACATCATAATTTTCTGAGAAGTGAATACTGTCTCGACCAAACCCAGCTTGGTAATCTAGTATCGCATCTCCTTGATTTAAGTACTTCTCAAAATGAGTGTAATCAATATTGTTTGATTTAAGTTTCTTAATAAAATCCAATTTATTCATTATAATCTCCTTACGCTATCATTAAGTAAGCGCTAGTTGCAAATAAAACCGATACAACCAACTTGTATATTGTACCATTTTTCACAAGAAAATCCTTAATTAACACTCCAAATAATGACCAAACCTTACAAGAAATATAAGAAACTACAGCAAGGAACAAACTAAACATTAACATTTCCATAAAACTTGTATAATGCGGTAGTATGTATGACATCGCAACCATACCATGTAAAATTACTTTGGGGTTAAAAAACTGCAACACTGTACCTACAAGTAACATTCTTGTTGATGAACTTTGATGATTACTGGATGTTTGAACATCGCTAAACAGCAAATGTATGCTCATAAAGAAAAGGTAAACAGCACAAATATAAGTAATATAAGTCTGCATCTTTGGAAAACTTTCTGTTAGCACCAAACTAAACACTCCAGTTCCTAACATCACAATAAAGAAACCTGAAAAAATCCCAAGTAAATAATTTGAGATGATATCTTTATCATATTTAGTTCCGTAAATCATTGAAGTAATATTATTAACACCTGGTGAAAAAGTCATAACTAGTACATAAGCTAAAAACAGTAACCAATTCATTAATACACCTTCTTACAAGTTTAATTTAAAAGAATTATAACATGGATTTCTAAATCCTTATGAAATTATAATATTAATTTAATGATTTCTCATTTCTTTGTTATAATATTTATACTAGGAGGGATATTATGATTAAAAACTACAAAGATTATCTTATCACAGAAAACATTTATAGAAAGCCAACTCATGGCTATGATCTTTTGAGGAAATTAAACTATGAGTTTGAAATAAAAAAGATCACACTTTACAAAACACTAGAGCGCCTTGAAAGGGATCAAATCATCAGTATTTTAAAGGTTGATAACCGAAGAAAAATATATCAAATCACAGAGTTTGGTAAACAAGAACTGATGACTAAGCGAGATATTTATCCAGAAATAAAGAACAGAAAATTTACGAAGATAGGTGAGCATATTGAACATTTTGAGGAAATTGACTCAACTAACCTTTATCTGAAGAATTATGGGGACACTTTAGCAGAAGGGTATATTGCTTATGCAGACTATCAGTCTCAAGGAAGAGGTCGTCTATCTAGAAAGTGGGAGAATGAAAAAGACCAGAATGTATCGATGAGTATATTAGTAAAACCAGAAGTTATGATTCATGAGGTACCTAAAATTACTCAAGTAGCTGCTGCATGTATTTGGCAAGTTTTGAAAGAAAACGGTGTTGAAGCAAAAATTAAGTGGCCTAACGATATCATTGTAGATGGCAAAAAGATTTGTGGAATCCTTGTTGAGTCCAAACTATCAGGAACAAGACCAGATCATATTGTTGTCGGGATAGGATTAAATGTCAACACCAAAACATACCAAGGTGAAATAAGACAAAAAGCAATATCGATGCATCAAGTCACTGATAAAAAGTATGTGATTCTCGATCTTGTAAAGCAAATATCTCATGAGTTTGAAGTCGTCTACAATCAGTTCATAAACGGTAATAACGGATATCTAGAGATTTGTCGCGACAACTCATTCTTACTTAACAAGGAAGTAAAAGTAAACATTGATAATACTGAGATCACAGTCAAAGTGATTGATATTGCAGAGAATGGTCAATTACTTGTAGAGTACGAAGGTGAAATCATCTCATTAAACATCAGCGAGGTTACTTTAGAAAGTAATTATTAGGGGTTGACTTTCGTTAGTATAAATTTTATACTAGTTGCGGAGGTGAAAGAAATGAGAACAAAAGATATAGTTGAAATTGCTCTTATGGCCGCAGTTTTATTCGTATTATCATTAATTAAAATACCATTAGGTCCAGTACCTATTTCATTACAAACACTAGGAGTTATGATTGCAGGAACAGTGCTCGGAAGTAAGAAAGGTGGTTTAGCTACACTAATTTATTGCTTAACTCTTTTCTCAAGAGTCACAGGTCCTACAGGAGGATTTATTGTATCCTTTCCAATTGCTGCCTTTTTAATCGGATTAATGCTAGAAAAGACAAACCACAAGGTGAACACAATCTTCATTGCAAATACTTTATTCGGAGTATTATTGGTTTATGCACTTGGATTACCATGGTTCATGCATGTTACTGAACTATCATTAAACAAGTCTTTGACACTTGCTGTATTCCCATTCATTCCAGGAGATATGGTTAAGGTTATCTTAACAACAATCGTAAGTCCAAGATTAATTTCTGAACTAAAAAAGATTAACTCATAAGAGTTAATCTTTTATTTTGCTAAGACAAATGCAATTGTTTTAGTCTTAGTATTGTTTATAGTTTCAAATGTAATTGCTGTTTCAGCTAACTTGAAGTTTGTCTGATCAAGAATTAACTTAAATCTCGCTTCATCCATGTATGTAAAGTATCGATCAGAAATCATTCCGGAAAAGTCTCCGTAGTTAAAGGTACAATACATCACCCCGCTCCCGTGAAGAGCATAATACATAGAGTTTAAGACTGCAATTATCTCATTTTTTGATAAATGCACTAGTGAATCATGAGCCCAAATCGCATCATATGTATCAAAAACCTCATACTCGCGCATGTCCATGAGAATTGTTTCTTCGCAGCAAAAACGTACTTGATTGATAAACTCAGGAATGTAATCTAATGCTGACACCTTAAAGTTATAGTTGAAGTGAAAACAATCACGACCTGATCCACTACCCAAATCAAGAATATGACTTCCTGGCATTAAGTACTTTTCAAACAAAGTATAATCTACCTTGGCATTTCTTGTCTCATTGATGTATTGTTTGGCATTTTCTAAGTAGTATTCTTTGGTCATAATATTCCCCTTTACTTATTCGTCATGATATCAATAATGGTTTCATCGGTTTCAAGCATCCCATCACAGGCCACTTTACCAATATTTTTGATTGTTTGTTCTACACATGAACCTATTATACCATCTCCAGACTCACATATCTTTTTATTCTTTGCTAAAAGATATGAATTGTACGACGTTATAATCGCTGTGTTTATTTTCATTGCACAAGATGCTTTGGCACCATCACAAACAACCCCTGCTATATTACCTAATGTATTTGATATGGACCCAGCAATGACTCTATAATCATTCGTGTCAATATAAGCAATTGCCCCAGAGACAGCAGCACTAGCACAGATAACTCCACAAAAAGCGCTTAACCGACCAACATTTGTCTTAATGTGGATTGTAGTCAAATGACTAAATAGTAAAGCTCTGTACATCACTTCTTCACTCACATTTGTTAATTGGCAATATCTAATAACAGGAATCGAAGCAGTCATCCCTTGGTTCCCCGATCCACTTGTTGTCATCACAGGGAGTGCACAACCATTCATTCTGGCGTCTGAGCCAGCTGCAGCATAACAGGCGATTTCCAGTCCTGGATTTAAATACCCCATGTTTACAGCTTCTTCAAGAAGAGTTTTACCAACACTTGTACCATAATCATGAGTTAAACCTTCTTTGCTAATACTCATATTCTTTTCTACTACATCCTTAAAGAAATGCTTAAACTTCTTTAATTCTAGTTCGTTAGCAACTTGTTGAATTAATTCGATTGATAAAAAGTCTCTATCTTCCAAAGATGTATTGAATTGCCATGTGTCATCACAACTATTAACATTAACATCTTTACTATTAACTAAAAGTTTTGTGATATTAGTATGTAAGTTCTTGATTTCAACTTCAACAACATCATCATTTGTTCGCATTTGCAAATGAATATATAACTTAGCTTCTGTATCCGCTTTTAAAATGTTTATAGTGCCTTCACTCGCATATTCTTTAGCTTGACAGGCACATTCACTACAAACGTTACTTATAACCATCAATCCTTGATCACAATCTCCACAAAAGATACCTAAAGCCAATGCAGACTCAATCCCTTTTAATCCATTAGAGTTTGGAATAATTACACCCTTAACATTCTTGATAATGTTACCGGAAATATGAGCAGTTATGTTCGTGGGAACTTCTTTTAAATATTTTTGACCAATCGCTGCAGCATAAGCTAGTGCGTTCGGTTCCGTACATCCCTCTGCAACAACAATTTCTTCTTCCAATATGTTTAATATTTTTGATTCAATATTTTCCATTTTTGTCTCCTAAAAGTAAAAGATATATTCAAGTGTATTATACAGTATTTGCATACGTTATAATATCTTAAAAGTGATAAACATCTATAATTATAAAAACAACTAAATCTAAATTTAGTTGTTTAATATTTCTATATATTCTATATATGCTTGATGATCAAGTTCGTTTGCAAAGTTCTTTATTTCTAGACTTGGGTCAAGATAATTCATCATTTTCTTGACGTAGAACTCAGTTAAATGTGGGTTCCTGGCAAAAATTGGCCCCAGTAAATAACAAGCTGTTAAGTTCTTGATAATAAAACCATACTCTATTAGATCATCATTTTTTTCAATCAAACTATAAGCATTTATGAAACCATAAATACGTTCCGGAACTAATGATGAAACAAAATCAACTTCTTCTTTGATTCTGTCATGATAGGTCACATCGTAGTCATACAATGCAAGACCTTCTTTACCATTTACAGTATTACAGAATAGTTCCAAAGAATTACCTTCTGCATAAATGAATTTTTCAGAATCTATAAATGTTATGATGTTATTTTTTCTTTGCAGTAAATCTTTCCTTGCTAGTTCTAGCGATTCTTCAGTACCACTTGATAGATAAATCATATCGGCACTTTCATAATTGATATCACTATTTACAGACGCTTCAATGACTTCTACAACAACACCTTGATTCTCTAAGTACCTTCTTAGCACTTTGATGTTTCCACTTGCTCCATATAAGTTTAAAAGATCATGATAGAGATGAACTATAGTAAATTTCATTAGTTGGCACCTCCAATAATCTTCTTAAACTCCTCATATGTATCAAAGTACAACACACCACAGATATATCCAGTTGTTTCTTTTAAAATACTTTTGATATTAGCCATACTTTTTTCAACAACTATTTTTTCTTCATCTATTCCTGCATATTTTAAACGTAGGGCAATATTTGTTGCAAATCTCCCCACACAAACAATATCTTTAATGTCATGGGCATTTAATCCTTCAAAATTAATATCATATAGCCATGAAATATCTTTTTGGTTATATCTTCCGGAGATATTATTAAATCCCAAAACAACAGTCTTAGACCCGATTATCTCACTAACCGCTCTAATTGACTGATTATAAGAGATTGGTGTTTCATTCTTAGAAAGAAGTAAAACCCCTTCCCTTCCATCAAACTCAAAGGTATTTAGCCTCCTTGATTGAACTCCTTCTTTTGCAAGTGATGTAACAATACTTTCATCACTTACCCCTATTGCATTTGCCAATGAGTAGGCAAACAATAAATTGTAAATATTATAAAATGACTTATTGATAAATGGAAGTTCTACTCCATTACACCAGATAGATTCATCAGTTGCTTTTGTGACTTCTACATCAGGAGTATATCTTTCAAAATCACACTTACTACATTTGTAATCCCCAAGATTTGAATAATTAAAACTTCCAAAATCCAACTTACTTCCACACTTAGGACAATAGTTTACATCAATCACTTCAGGTGTAGAATCAGTTTTTAACTTTGCAATCGATACACCTAAATTGACAATACCGCCATCGTGAAACAAACTAAACTTATTTGTCAGTGGGTCATCAACATTTAAATATAGTGTCATCTTAGGATCTAACACTTTCTTTAAATCCTCAAAAACATATTCTTGATGAGTGTTTCTAATTAATTGATCGCGGCTTAAGTTTGTGACCAGCATATCACTAGGTTTAAAATACTTAAACACTAGCTTTGCATATCGTTCATCCACTTCTAAAAGCAAAATATCCTTTTTGAACTTCCCTGTTAAAGTGGAGTTAACCAAAATTGTAGTCGTAATTCCTTCTAACAGATTAGATCCCTTAAGATTATGGGCAATGCTAATATTTGCATCACTTAGGATTCTGTTTAACATCATCGTCGTTGACGTTTTCCCAGTCGTTCCAGTAACGGCGATAATTCGCTCAGGAAGTTTTATATCCTTTAATACATCACGATATATTTTTAATCCAATCTCACCTGGTTTAGCTGATCCTTTTCCGATCATACTTAACCCTTTATGTAGTACCTTAGTTACAAAAATTGCTAACATTTTTCTCATAATATCACCCTAAAAATATTATACATTAATTTAAAACAACATTATATATTATCCTGTAATAATTTACTCTTATATTTTAGATTAATATGAACTATAATATGAATAGAAATAGAATAGGAGTAACAAATATGGACATAATAAGTATTTTAGAAGTAATCTTTATTGGAATCGTAGAAGGAATAACTGAATGGCTCCCTATTAGTAGTACAGGTCATATGATTATCGTTGATGAATTCATTAAACTCAATATGACAGATGAGTTCAAGGAAATGTTTTTTGTTGTCATTCAGCTAGGAGCAATCTTGAGCGTTGTTACAATTTACTTTAACAAACTAAACCCTTTTAGTTTCAAGAAAACTAAAGAGGAAAGAAAAGAAACAATGAGTTTATGGTACAAAGTTGTTCTTGCCGCAATCCCAGCAGCAGTAATCGGTGTCCCATTAAACGATAAAATTGATGAATTATTTTACAACTATCATGTTGTCGCCTTAATGTTGATACTGTATGGAGTTATCTTCATCATTGTTGAAAACAAGAAACCAAAGATCACAACTCATGACTTAAAAAACTTGACTTATAAGACTGCATTCTACATCGGCCTGTTCCAGGTTTTGTCTCTTATCCCTGGTACATCAAGATCAGGTGCTACAATTATTGGAGCGATGATTGTTGGAACAAGTAGAGTTGCTGCTGCTGAGTTTACTTTCTTCTTAGGTATCCCAGTAATGTTCGGAGCAAGTTTACTCAAACTAGTTGGCTTTGGATTTGCCTTTACAGGAGCTGAACTCTTCATATTAGTATTAGGGATGGCAGTTTCATATGTTGTATCAATCATTGCTATCAAATACTTACTGTCATATATCAAGAAAAACGACTTTAAAGTATTTGGATACTACCGTATCGTATTAGGTATTATTGTATTAGCATACTTCATGGTATTTTAAAAGCGCTTAGAAAGCGCTTTTTATATGCTCTTTTATCTGTTGTGCTGTTTGCTTGGGTGTGATATTGGTATTATCAATTCTTAAGTAATTACCCATTATCTCACCAGGGTTAGAAATCAAACGATATTTCTTGTGAGTTTCTAACAACTCATTTTCACTCCAATCAAGATTTCTCTTAATCGGTTTTTTGTTTAAACGGTTTTCCGTTTTATTTCTCGTTAATCTAGTATCAACATCTGCAACTAATTCTACAATTAAGATGTCGTGATTTTTAAAGATAGATTTAACATTTTCGATGTATCGCCAATCTGATTTTAGATCAAATGCCCAAACAAAGGTGAAAATCATTCCCACTTTATCAGAATTAGCATATTCTGTCATTATCTCATCTCTAAACAACCTAACCAATCGTTTCCCAGATTGTGTTGAGTAGTTAAAGAATTGTCCTACAAAATCTATCGTCATATGATTATGAAACAAGTCTAAATCTGTTAGTTTTGCAAGTTCCTCACCAACTGTCATCTTACCAACAGCTTGAGCGCCAGTAATGATCACTAACATTAAATCACCTACCTTGTTATCTCTTCGATAAACTTTCTTTCTGCCATTGACAAATACCTGTCTTTTGACACAACTAAATAAATGTTTCTCTTTAAACTTTCAGTACCCAGTGAATAACGATGAAGCACATCATCCTTGATTAGATTTGAGACCATGCAGTTAGCAAGACCAGCACGAACTAACTCAAGTAACACATCATTGTCATGAATGATATATTTGTAATTAAGTTGCTCTAAGTTTATGCCAATTTCTTCCATGTAAGCATCAATATAAGCTTGAGTAGCTGAACCTTCTTCTCTTTTGATTAGTGGTTTTGATTTAACCGCTTCGATAACATCACCATCAATTCTATCTGATGTAACAAAAACAATTTCATCTTCAACAATCTTGTGAAATACCAAGGCATCATTCTCAACTTTTTCACCTACCAAAGCAAAATTGATTACTCCTTTTGCAACTAGATCAATTAGATTACCAGAGTTTGACTTAACAACATCAAACTTAACATTAGGGTTTTCTTTACTAAAATTGATTACCAAACTCGGAATAACATATTGATAGGGAACAGAACTAGCATGAATTCTCACTAACGAGTTTGATTCGTCTAGACTGTGGTTAATCTTCTCTTTTGTTTCGTTTACCATATTCACAATGTGTTTAGACTGTTCAAAAAGGATTTCTCCTTCTTTTGTTAAACTAAATTTCCTGTTAGACCTATCGATCAACTTCACATTTAAATCCTTCTCAAGATTTTTGATGTGCATTGTGATTGCAGGTTGTGTTATATATAAATTTCTTGCAGCTTTAGAAAAACTCTTATTCTTAACTGTCTCAATAAAACTGATTAAATAATTAACATTCATTGTTTACCCTCCATAAGATTACGTTATATCAACTATAAATATTTATTATGTAAAAATCAAGAGTTTTTTCTCTTTCTTACCTGATTTAGTACAAGATATATAACTACCAAAGTAAGTGCTATAATGATGTTATTTTGGTAAGTTGAAACATGATTAGCATATAGACCTATGACAAAAGCAAAAACCGCTGCCATTAAGTTACCTGCAAAGCTTAATGTTGATAACATTGTCGCTCTTATACTAGATTCTGTTCTCTTGTTGATCATCTCCGTTGTTATTGGTGGATACAACGATCTAAAGAACTGTGCAACCATCATTCCAAGAATACCCGCTGGCAATACTGGTATTGATAAAAGAGTAAAACTCATCACGATAACAACAAGTAAAAAGATGAAGTTACTCTTAAATAGACTCAACACTTTCTTAGAGTTACTAGAAGCAATATAAGCCACTAGATTCAACGAAAAGAATATGACACCATAAAACAATACATCTACTCCCTGTGCCTTCAAAAACGGCTGGTAGGAGTTAAAATTCATTCTGAAGAATCCATACAAAACACTCGAAACTAGAACGATCCTTAATATATCCCTATTTTTCAAACTGTGCTTTACGACAAAATTCATCTGCTCTTTAAACGTGATTCTATTTTCATCCTTAGTGTGATTAGGCTCTGTTAAAAACAGGGTTAGTAAAATATTGGTAGCCATAAATAATGAGTTTATTAGAAACGGTAAACGCGGATCTAGCTTAAAAATAACACTAGATAAAACACTACCAACACCAGCAAAAAGATAGGTATATTTTCTAATTTTTGAGAAGATATCTACATATTCATCTTCTTTCTTCAGAATGACTAATGAGTCATAAATCAATCCTGCATCAGCACCCGACTTAAATGCAATCCCTAGCGCAAACAAGATTTCACTAAAAACAAACCAAAAGAAACTTTGCAAAAACACCATCATAAAGACTGATATAGTCATCATAAGAACTCCTAAAAATAACGAATACTTATATCCGATTCGATCCGCAATCATTCCAGTTGGTACTTCAAATACAAATGTTGATACAACACTTACCGCAAGTATCTGATAAAAGAATGAGACCTCAAGCCCGTAGTGATTATAAAACTCATGTAAAATAGGACCTAGCATGAACGGTAAGCTAGTTCCGTATATCCATTTCATTATCTTTAAGTTTCTGTTCATTGCCTTCATTAGTAACCCTCCTTTCAATATAATAAAAAACACCCATCTAATATGAGTGTTTCAACTACTAATCAGATCAAAATCAAATTGCATAAAATGCATTTTTGATATCTTAGCATCTATTGATTAACATGTAAAGCCTATTTTCGGTTTTTCTCAAAGTCATCAATATAGTTCAATGTCTTTTTGTAGGCACTACTGAACCACAATAAGTATAAGACACCTATTAGTGAAACCCCTACAATAACAAGCCACGTAAACTTAAATGTGTAATTGTTATCTAAAAGATATCCAGGTATATTAATCGCAATCAGATGCCCGATGGTGTAAAAGATTCCAATTACACTTGATGCCCTAGCCATCATATTGGCCGGTACCAATTTCGACATTACTGGTGCAGATCCTACTTGGATAAAGATTTCTCCTATTGTAAAAACAAACATCGAGAATAACAAAAATCCTAACACACTGAACTGTGAATACATCAACATAGACATCATATAAAGTATGATTCCTATTAGTATCTTTGTCATCGATTTTAACTTAGTAAAGACATGAGTGATAACTGGTGTAAACAAGACAACGACTAAACCATTCAAACTAAAGATAAACCCAAAATTTTGCTCAAAGTTATCAAACAATGACTCAAAGTAAAGAGGTAACGTAAAATCAATTTGACCATAGATAATCGATGTAACAAGCAGTAACAACCCATAATAAATGATAACTGGTCGTTCCTTCACAACCTGTAAGACACTTTTGTTCGTTACTTCTTCTAGCTTATTTTCTTTTTCTTGAGTCATATTTGGCTCTTTTACTAAAGTGACTAGTAACAACCAACCTAAGAAGGTTGTAACAACATCAATAATAATAAACGTAGAGAAGTGGTCTCTAATTAAGAAACCCCCTACCGCTGGACCAAAGACAAGTCCGAGGTTGCTGGCCATGTATCCTAACCCATAAGCCGTTTCACGCTCTTCCGTTTTAGTAACATTAGCGATTAAAGCATCATGAGCAGGCCATGCCACTCCAAAGAAAGCCATTCCAGCCATTAATAAAACGGCTGTAGCAATTCCAACTGGGAAGAATAATATCATAAAATATGATAACATTCCCAATAGTTCAAAAATCACGATAATGATTTTTCTTCCAATCTTATCAGATAATAATCCTCCTGTGATAGAGGCTGCAATATTAACAAACACCATCACAGTCATATAGACCGATATTTCACCAACATCCAAATTAGTTTTAGATGTTAATATTAATGTAAATAATGGCCAGATAAATGCTCCCATCGAAGCCACTAATTTTGAAAGTGCAATTACATACACTTCTCTTGATAAACTCTTATATTTTTCAAACATTTCCTTGTATTAGATCGTAAAAATGCTTGGAACCTCTGCTTCAAACGTCATAAGTTTTAATGTTTCTGGATGTCTAAACTCAAAAACATGAGCATGTAAAGCTAATCTCTTGATTAAATTAGTTTTTGCATAGTACTTTTTATCTCCAGTAATCGGATGTCCTAGTTCAGTCATATGAACTCTGATTTGATTCTTTTTACCTGTCTCTAAAAACAATTCTACATAACTAAACTTTGCACCACTCTTTTTAACATTATAGTTAGTTATTGCAAGTTCTCCACTACGATCTTGCGTCGAATACACCATGTACTCTTTATTCTCTTTTAAGTACGATTGTATTTTCGCTTTTCCTTTCTTCATTTTCCCTTCACAAATTGCAACATATCCACGTTTTGTTACGATATTGTTCCAATCGTTTTGCATTCTATTTTTAATTTTTTCATTCTTTGCAAAGACAAGAACTCCTGAAGTATCCTTATCTAAGCGATGAAGTACAAATATTTTTGCACGCTTGTTACGCAACTTCACGTAATCACTTACCATGTTGTAAGCCGTATTACTTTTTTCTCCTTTTGCAGTTACACTTAGGAGTCCAGATGGTTTATCGATTACTACAAAATCCTTATCTTCATAAATAATAGATAATTTAGATTTTGAATCAGCTTTATAAAACTGCCTAAACGATATCACATCACCAGGTTTAACAACATCATCAAATTGAGATGTAACCTTCCCATTTACTGCTATACACTTATTCTTAAATAGTTGTCTAATTTTACTCTTAGACTGATCTTTAATGTTTTCAAACAAGTAGTTTAGTACTTGATCTTCTTTAGTTACTTTAATATCTTTCATTTTCTCACTCCTAACTTAGATATTATATCACAAAAAAAGAGCAACATGTGCTCTTCATTAAGATACTCTATTTTTGACTTACTCTAATCATTTTGCGTAGCTGATTTAATACAATCAACGGATCGCTCACAAGAACTGGATATATTTTTAGAACATAAATAACCATCTTTTGAGTTCTTCCTCTCTTGGCTTTTAAGACTTTTTTTAACTCTGTTTTATTTCCCAATGGAGTAAATATTCCAATAAGATGTAAGAGAGTAATGATAAGTAAATAACTACCCAGTCCGATTTCGACATTTTGATTTTCAGCGACTTCTTCTTTAGGCATCTTCTTTTGTTCTAGAAGTGACAACTCCTCACTCCACATTCCCACTTTGTTTGCTTTGGCTACTGCTTCATGATCTTGAAGTAGAGGTGTATGTCGATAATCTCCATACAAGTAAGCAACTTCCGCAAAACCTTTTTTGATTAACTCATCTTGAACCAAGACACCATCTGCCCAAACAAAAACCAAGATACGGTCATACTTATCAAACTTATCAGAATCAGCATCTAGTTCTAACTCGACCTTTTTTGCATTGGTTAGTAACGAGCATGTTAGGTTTGAGGCTTCTTTCCCCCATGGTTCTTCACCTTTGTTAGGATGAACAGTTTCTGGTGTATCAATCGCTAAAAAACGTGCAGTATAACGTTCACCATCAATGTCAAACTTCGCTGTATCACCATCAACACAAGTTAGAAACTTTACTTCTTTTTTCCCAACAACCCAATTATTACACGGATTTTCAGTTCCTAGTGATTCACCATCGGCGTAAAAACTTCCATCTTCTTCCTTGGCAACATGCCAATGATTATCATCTGAATGCTGCCCATATAAGACACCATTACATTCAATAATACTATCTTTTCTAAGTTGTCCCCCTGTTGCGTAAACAATATCAACGAATCCAAATACAATAAATAATACAATCAGTATTTGTACAAACTTTTTCATCTTATCATCCTTTGCTAAATATCTTCTCTATTATATAGTAGAATACTCGTTTTAAAAAGTATAAGTTTTAAACAAAATGTAACTTACCTCTATTCTTTTACTATTATTTAGATCTATCTTATACTTTAGATGTAGATAAGGAGGGTTAATATGAAACCTATATTGAAGTACAAACAGTTTTTTATTGGTGTCGTTTTAACAGCTGTGGTTGCATTATTAGTAAATGTTATACCAAATGCCTTGGATAATTTAGACAACAAAAGTGAAGAAGCAGCTTATGACATGAACTATAGCGAAAGCAAGGTGTTTGAATCAGATAATGCCTATGCATCCCGAGGAAGTGAAGAGAGTGCTTTTAATTTAGTCGTAGATGACCAAAAAATGATTTATTCATCAAGTATGAATATTGAAGTAGAGTTACCAAAAGAAGTCGTTAGTCAAATTGAGCAACTTCTAAATCAATATGGTAGTTACATTGAGTCAATCAACTCATATGTGAATCCAGAATATACTTATTATGTTGAAAAAACAAAATATTACCGACAAGAAACAATAGGTTATAACTTAACAATAAGAGTGAAATCAGATAAATTAGATGAATTTATTGATGCCATAGAAGCTCTTGGTGATGTAACAAGTTTTTCTAAATCAGCATATAATGTTACAGAAAGATACACTGACTTAGAATCACGATTACAACTTCATCAATCTAAGTTAACCAGATTAAACGAGCTATTTGCAGAAACGGCTTCACTATCTGAACTCATTACACTCGAAAATGCAATCAGTGAAGAAATTTACCAGATTGATAATATTATGAGTCAACTCAAAGGACTAGATAAAGAAATTAACTACTCAAGTTTATATCTAAATATTACTGAAAAAGAAGAAACAACCTTAACAGTAACAAAAACGAACTTCTTCAAAGAAGTTGGAGACTCAGTTATCATTAGCATTAATGCTTTCGTAGCAAATCTAATATTGCTTGTAAAAGCAGTAATTTACATAATCCCTTACACTTTAATTATCGCGTTACTTTATTTCCTTTATAAACGAGTAAAACGATAAAAAACACGCTTTCGCGTGTTTTTACTTTATTCGTTTAATTTAAACATAATAAACATCTCTGCATTCTCATCTTCAGGATTAAAATCTAATGGATACAACTCCATATCAAAGCTGTAATCAACATTTATCTTATTCTCTTTAATATACTTGTAAACTTCCTGAAACTTCTTAGGACCCAATTCTTTGAAGTTGACAGGGAACTTAACATACTTACTTGCTGGTAAAGTAACGTATGAATAATAACCTTCATCATCTGTCATTTTAGTTGATGGAGCAAGAGCGTAATAATCAAAGATACCTGTTTTCATTGTATCATCATTATATTTTTCTAATCCAATGCATTCAGAACTTCTATCAATATTAAGTTGATCTTCTTCTTTAAACAAGTCTGACCATAAACCACCAATATTAGACTTTTCAATAGAGTTTAAGTTCACTTCTAATTTAAGACCTATATAATGAATCTCTGGTCTCTCAAAAATCTCATACTTCATAAAATCACTCCTTAAGTTTGTTGTTAATAAAAGTATATCACAGTTTGATAAAAAAAGTACCCCCTGGCGAGGAGCCTTGTGGCCCCTCTGAGGGAATACATTTATTCAGCTAGCTTTTGAGCTATAGCTTGCGTTTTGATTGCTTCAAGGGCAGCTTCTTCATCTGCTCCATCAGCTTCGATTACGATTTCACTTCCTGTAGGGATTCCTGCTCCCATAATTCCTAAGATTGATTTCATATCGATTCTTTTTT
>Ga0209379_10000039_pt1 | contig 223147 bp, 196 predicted proteins | sample tdDd001_FD_187124 | JGI IMG/M metagenome (GOLD analysis project Ga0209379, IMG submission 187124) | Marine sediment microbial communities from the Atlantic coast under amendment with organic carbon and nitrate - tdDd00.1 (SPAdes)... | ecosystem: Environmental > Aquatic > Marine > Coastal >... | reverse complement strand
GACGAACGGTCAGCTCACAATGGCGCGCATTTTACGAGAAATTGGTTTGTCTGTCATACTAAATCATAGTTAGGAAATAACATTCCCGATTTAGCATATTGAATTTTGGCTTGGGATGAGTATTATCCCCTCTCTTCTATTTTGACTAACTAAAGAGCATTCATCATGGCGTTTGTCGTAACTGATAACTGTATCCAATGTAAATACACTGACTGTGTCGCTGTATGTCCGGCAGATGCGTTCCATGAAGGGCCAAACTTTATGGTCATCAACCCTATCGAGTGTATCGATTGTGGTCTGTGTGTTGATGAATGTGATGCTCACGCGATCTTCCAAGAAGATGAAGTACCAGACGATCAAACCGTCTACATTGCTTTGAACGCAGAACTTGCAGAGCTGTGGCCAGTGCAAACAGAAGTGAAACCAGCAATGGACGAAGCTGAGAAGTGGAATGGTGTGCCTGACAAGCTGGGGATGCTAGAGAAGTAAGTAGCGAATCTCTGCACAAACTAAACATACAAAGAGGGCTGACAGTGATTGTCAGCCCTCTTTTCGTTCTTGCGCTATTTAGCGACTACCTTTCACCCAACACTTCAAATTCATCGAAAGTTAAGCGTGCTTTGCCATCTTCTTGCATCGTCCAAACTTCTTTATGAACGACACCGAACGCTTTGTTCATTGTCCATTTCGAAGCCAAAATGTAGCTCTTCTCGTCAACTTTCTCCCAAGTTGTTTCTTGGTAAGCAACCTCAGCAAAGCCCTGACCCATAATGTTTTGCCAAAACGCTTGGATTTGTTCGCGACCTTCAAAGGTACCAAATGGTTTCGCCACCATGGTTGTGCCTTCGGCGTATTGATCTGCACAACCTTTTGCATTTTGGCTGTTAAACGCGACTTTCCAAGCTTCAATACCCGCTTGGCATGCTTCTAATACTGAATCGTTCATTGTCCTTACCTTCTTTGCTGTCTGGTTAAACCCAATGCACGGCTTCACTTATGTGTCATAAGTCAGAAACCATCGGGTCGTCTTTCGAATGAACTCAATATAGGCGTATTAATTAACCTGAAAAACAATATAATTAGAAAACATAGCTCCATAAAAACGAACAATATGAACAAGCATAAACAGATGTTGATCTTTAAAACGATCGTAGAGGCAGGCTCTATCACCAAGGCAGCTGAAAAATTGGAGCTGTCTAAGTCGGTTTTAAGCACTCATCTAAAGCAACTGGAAAGCAGTTTAGAACTGGTGCTGCTCAAAAGAACCACTAGGCAACAGTCGCTCACTCCTGCGGGGGAAAAGTTCTATGCGCACTGCGTCTCCATGAACGATATTGTCTCTTTAGCATGGGATGATATCCGACGCTTTTCGTCTGAGCCATCTGGCACTCTCGCCATCACCGCACCCAATGCTCTGATGGAACATCTGCTTATCCCTGCCCTATCGGAAGCATTTCAGCCGTTCCCAAAAGTGTCACTCAAACTCATCGCTGATGACCATAAACTGGCGTTAATGAAAAATGATATTGATTTGGCAATTCGAGTCGGTAGCTCACCAGACAGTAACTACAAACAGAAAAAAATTGGTGAGTTCAAAGACTGGTTGTGCCAAGCGAGTTCGACTCAAACAACACCCGCCGAAAACCGCTATATAGCAAATCAATGGCAAGGGAATATCATCAAACACAATGTCACTCACTGTGTCACTAAGGAAAGGCTCATTTGGGAATTTTCTGCCCACCATCAAGCGAACAGCATTAATCAAGTGGCTTTAATGGTGGAACAAGGCTTAGGAATAGGGTTAATCCCAGAGTTTATTGCGATGAAAAATCCCAATATTGAACGCTATCAACCACAATATGATCTTGTGAAAAATAACGTCTATGCATTGCACCCTTACACCGGCCCCATGCCAAAATCTGTGCAGTTGGCCATTAGTTCGATTGAGAAAAAGCTAAGCGAAATGACGCTGTAAAGCCATTTACCTACCCCAAAGTCCCTATTAGGGATAAATAAATTATCACCAATAATTTGTCTCCAATGACGTCCTCTTGTTGACTGAGTAACTCGAACGAGTTTGGTACATAAATGTACTGAACTCCGTTATCTCATCCCCGTTTAAGGAGACTATTATGATGATGCGGTGGCTTGCTTTTATCCCTATCCTACTGTGGACCAGTTTTACCCTAGCCTCAGATCGTACTACCGAAGTTCTGTTTCTATCACACCAAAACGTATCTCTTTGTATACCACCTTTCGATATGCAAGATGGCGACGAGTATCGATGCGGTAAAGAATCAGAACCACATATATTTCAGTCAGAATGCTTAACGGACTTCGACACCGCCTACCCTTGCACTTCGATACTCACTACGGTTACGGGCTCACCAAACCTTTCAAGAGAGGAGTTCGAGGCTCAAGTAGTCGATTTATATGACACCTATGGCCAAAAAATTCGACAATTTATCTACAACGAAGGGAAAAAAGTCCAGCTGCCAGAAGCGATGATTAACCAACTTGTGTATGAGGAGTTTAATGAGGTATATCAGGGAGGACGTTTCAACTCAAATGAGAGTGATGACATCAGTCACGTCGAGCCAGCTGAGAGTACATTGTCCTCTTACCCGCAACTATATGCCTACACCAGCAGCCGGTACCGAACGAAAGTTAATCGCAATATCGTTCTATCCAGTAGTCACCGCTATTATGGCCATGCGCAACGAAGTGGCCGCTACCGATTTACTAGCCATCTTAATGCGGGCAATAATAACAGTAGGAGCGCTAACAACGAGTATTCTCTACGAAAAGGGCAGTATTTCAATCAACGTCACCGCATTGTGCTCACAACTATATATAGGGGCACAGGTGACTGGATTACCACAGCAAGCTCTCGCTTATCGGGTGCGATGATTGGTCATATATCAGATAAAGGTCGGGTCCATGTCACCCCTTAGGCACCTTGTTCCAGTCAGCTTCAGCAATAAACTCCGTTGTATGAAGGGCTGGTGTAATACGTCAGCCCTTTATGATATCGTCATCCTCAAAAGCGAGGAACGAGTGAGTTGGGGATCTCTTAAAATCTACTTCGGACTCTTGTTTGGACAAAAGTGAGTCAGTGACACTGCTAAGTTAGCATTCAACGGATTACTTGAAGTATAGAAAAACTCTATTGTAGTGACCAAATTCACTCAGCCACTACAAACCGAGCTGCAAATCAAAATACACTCTGACTTTTCAGCGTACCTCAGGTATCGCAACCATGAGCTAAGCAAACACAAAGGTGGCCAAATTAACGATGTCACTACAATACGTGATTGCTAATCAATTATTCATGCATTGCCTCTAAAAACGCCAATCAAAACCCACTGAGACCTTCGCTTCATCACCACGGATGTAGTCTTTATCCATACCTTGAAGATCATTGACTTGCATGTGGGTGTACTTACCTTCGAGGTAGATATTGAACACCCCCTCCCCAACGGTTGTTCTCACACCTTGTAGCAACACCAAATCAACCATTTGTAGATCAACACCACCATAGCTTGAGCCGCCAAACGCTTGGAAAACGGTATAGTGAGTGTCACTCCATGGGTGTAAACCATAAAGATTAACGGAAGCCATATGCGCATCATCGCCACCTAGTACATGCTTGACCATATCACTTGGCAAACTAGCAAACTGACCAGACCCGGTTGAGTAACCATTCATAAAAGACGCTGATTCTAGACCATTCGCAATTTTGTTGGTGTCAATGTCGACATATGAGTAGTTCACTGATGGGAAAAACTGAGTGGTGCCATTCGTTGCGGTAAGTGGCAGCATGTAACCCACAGTGTATAAGTCCATTGCGTCAGTAAAGTTAGTGTCAAGGTAAACGCCACCGAAACGTTCATCAAAGTTCGCTAGTCGAAAGCGTGCGTCTTCTGTTTGAGTGAAATACTCACCAATCATGATTGTTTGGGTCGCATATTCGCCATCACCATAGAGGTTGTTAAATCCACCACCTGCAACAAGTTTTATTTCACCATTGTTATCTGTAGCGATACCACCTCGCCATGCTGTATTACGAGGGTCTGCATCATGAACGTCATCTGCCATGACAGGTGCTGAAAGTGTAAGTGCTGAAGCAATCGCTAGAGAAAGAAGAGTTTTTACGTTTTTCATTTGTATGCCTTTAAATATGTAGTAGTTAAAGACACATCCGTGTGCTGCTGTCGCATATGTTGGTCACATGCGACGATTTAATTTGATTAAGTTAGAATTGGTAGTTCACTTCGATACGGTGGTCACCGTTGGCGTAATTGGTGTTTTCGGTCCAGTTTGCAAAGTAACGAACGTTGGTTCGATCAGTGATTTGATAACTGACAGCTGCTTCGTGAGTAAACACACTATCGCTGCCTTCCATACTGCTATTGTTAAATGGGTCGGAGCCTGAGATTGTGCCCATGTACATTGGGTTATAGTTGACCCAAATGTTGTCGGTTAGCTCAAGCTTTCCGTACATTCCGACGACATAGAATGAGCCATGTAAGTCCCAGCGGTCTTGAGCTTCAAGCGAGCCTTTGTTGTCTTGATCAAAGCTTTCACCAAACGCTAAGCCTGCACCAGCGAGAGGGTAAAGGTTTAATGGCCCCATTTTTGGTAGTGCTTGAATTAAGCTGTAAGACGCTGTGCCTTGAGTGCCTAGGTCGTTATCAAATGCGACATTGACATCCACCTGAGCGCCACGGCCATTGGTCAAATCCACACTAAAGTTTCGGTATCGTAATGAGTCGATGCTGTCATGCGCACCCCGACCATTCCAGCCAATTGCATCACCAGCGAATCCTTTTACTTCAAGGACGTTCATCGCCATCGTATTTGCATCACCGGTGTCGTATGCCTGACCGATTTTTAGGTTTAAACCTTTATCTGTGTAACCTAATCCTGCCTGGGTATAAACCGATAACGGGTCTGACATGTCCTGCACATCTTGAGAGCCAGCCAGCGCCGAGCCTGATAAAGCCACTGCCACTGATAGGGCGATTGAAGAGATTGATTTATTATTAATCATTGTCGTGCCTATAGAAATTTGTATTCGTATTTAGATCTAGTAGGCACATCCTTGTGCAAAATGAACGTTATAGTTACTTGAGAGTAATTTTTGGCATTGTGTAGTCCCCAGCAATGATATTTTCGCCAGGCTCATACACTCGCATTAGCAAGTTCCAACCTTCTGTTGTATCAAGACGGTTTGAGATATCACCGCACACCTCTGTGTTGCCGTAATGCATAGTGAACGTGCCATCTTGATTCATGTCTGCTACTTCACTATTAATATTGTTATGTTCAGAGAACATGTAGCCTTGGTTGTCATACACAGTGATAGACCAGAAAGCATCGTTCTCAGGCACTTCATAAGTTGCGGTATAACACTCCTGCGTACTCAAGTGTGGCGCTTGCGCGATATACACGGTTTCTTCGCTTGGGAATAGTCCCCATGAAGTCGCTACCGCCATGTTATGGCCTTCGTATCGGTCTACTTCTCCGCGCTTACCTTGCCAGTCGTTCGGGTACTGAGTGATGGTATCTCTCATCTCTTTTTCGTATTCCGCACGAAGTTCCATCATTCCCTGCCAATCCCAGTTTGCTAGAGGTTTTGGTTCTGCACTGCCAGAGGTCACTTCTACTCCGTCTAGAATGTCACGTGCAATTTGGATGTCTTGTTCGTCATTTGAGTCAAACAGTTGAATACGTGGAATCGCAACGATGTAACGTGTATTTGCTTGTCCTTCAAACTCATGAACGGTATTTGAGCCTTTCAGGATATCGATGGTCTTGTGTTCGTTATCTAACAGATAAACTGATACGTAACGATTTTCAGGGTACTCTGGAATAGAAATCGTGAAGCCCTTCGATGTATCAACTGGAATGCCACCATATAGAGTGTCGCGATTCATTCGTGGTACAGGCTGCAGGTCGACAGGCGTTGGTTCAGAAAAAATAATGCCTTGGTTCATGCCACCCGCCTCGAAAAAACGCTGAATTCGAGCGTCCATTTCAACTTCTACAAAGTTCTCAACGGTGACATTAATTGGTGCTTCGTCGTTTGCGATTGCGACATTCGCGCTTAAAGAAAGTGCTAGTGTTGTTGCTAATGTGATTGGTGATAGAGTTAGCTTTTTCATGTTTAGTTCTCTGATTTTAAATGATTTATTCTTGCACCTCCTTCGCGTTCATTCGTCATATCAGTTGACGGGGATAAATATATATAATTTTTTAATCGCACAAAATGGAATTGGAGTTGAATTAACTATTCCTCAAATTCATAATGCTAAGATGTTTAATTGCACTTAGGGGAATCAATGGAAGATGACCTAATGTACCAACTGGATTTCAATAGTTTGAAAGCGCTGAAAGTCCTCGGTGAAGAGAAAAACACCAAAAGGACGGCTGAGCGCCTCGCTATTGGCCAGCCTGCGGTCAGTAAGACCCTGAAGAAACTTAGGCAACAATTCGATGACCCGCTTTTTATCATGAAGCAAAATCGTTTAGAGCCAACTCCAAAATGTGAGGCTATATTAGGACAGCTACCCAGAGTACTCCGAGAGCTAGAAGAGCTATTTAAGGATGAGCTGAGCTTTAACCCGCTAGCCTATTCTGGCGATATTCGTATTCATATTAATCCTGTGCTCAATCACCCACTTTCTAGCATCTTGATAGAGAGGCTCTGTGTTTGGGCGCCAAAATCCACCTTGATTCTCGAGGATTGGAGTGAGTCAACCCAAGAGTTGTTGCGTCAAAACCAAGTCGATATCGGTGTTAGCTTTTTTCCGATCAGCCAGTCAGAAGGGCTTTTTCAAGAGGTAGTCTGTTCTCCTCATTTCAAGTTGTGCTGTAGGAAGGGGCATCCTCTACTCAATAAACAACCGATTACATTAGATGACATTGCCTCCGCTTCGTTAGTGCTCGCAACCATGCCTGGCATCACCCAAAATGAAAATTACGTGGAAACTTATCTGAGACGGCGAGGCTATATCGCCAACGTGATGCTGCGAACGGATCGGATGGATATGTGTTCGGAGATCCTTCAGTTAACGGATGGGATCATGCCAATCAGTGAAATTGTCAGCCCTCTTATGGAGGAAGAAAACCTTGCCCTACTTGATGTTGCACACCTTGATGATGTGGAACATTACCCTATTGCTTATACCGTCTCTAACCGAGTCAAGGACAGTGCCTATTCTCAGTGGTTAATCCAGATTACCAAAGAGATTATTAACGAAATCATGGCACTATGTGTCGACTCAGAGAATCAATACGTCTACCCAACGTTAACGGTTGAGCAAATAAACGAGGAGAGCCGATGAAAGATAAGCAAATGCTCAACCTCGACTTTAACTCAATTAAGGTGCTTAGAGTGCTCGGAGAAGAGCTCAATACGCAAAGGGCTGCAGATCGTTTATTCTTGAGCCAATCGGCTGTCAGTAAAGCCTTAAAGCGACTAAGAGAACAGTTTGATGACGAGCTATTTATCAGAACCTATCAAGGAATGGTGCCATCAGAAAAGTGTTCACGTTTACTGTCAAAGCTCCCCTCTGTCATGCACAATCTGGAGGAGCTTTACAGTCATAAAGATGAGTTTGAGCCAAAGAAGTATCGGGGTGATCTCAAAATTCACTTTAATGGGACACTCGCTCGCCCCTTACTAAGAACACTATTTATGCGACTGAATCAGTTGGCGCCAAAAGCAACCATCACGCTTGAGAGTTGGTCTACCACTACAGAGCGACAGCTTTTAAGTGGTGATGTCCATGTGGGCATTAACTACACCCCCATCGACGTATCCAACAACATCGTCCAAATAGAAACCAATGCACCCGAAGTACGATTGTGCTGCCACAAAGACAGCCCACTTGCAAAACAAGACAAAGTCTCGCTAGAAGAAGTCGCACAATATCCACTTGTTGTGGTTCGCATGCCTGACTTTGTGCGAAAAGACAACCGGATCATTTCCTACTATCAGGAGCGTGGCTTTGAACCTAGAGTGCTTTTGAGGTGCGATAAATTAGATATCTGTTTAGATACTGTTCGGAAAATACATTCTGTAATGGCGGTCTGTGAGATCACAAGACAAGGGCTTTTTGAAGAGTTAACACTTATCAACATTAATCATTGGGATGACATTGTTCACAATAAGATTGGTTGCTTTGTGAATCAAAAGTTCAAGAGCACCCCATTCTCACAGTGGCTCATTCAGATTATTCAAGAAGAAATCGAAGCTCTCTACTAAGTGAATATAATGGGGTCAAAGCCAATTTGGCTTTAATTGATAACTTTAAGTATGGCAAAAATACTGCATCCAACAAATGAGGAGTATTTACCCTAAACAGTTTTGGGGCACAAACAATTCAAAACAACCTGACCAAAATAGAGCCCTGCGCTTTATAGGTGAATCAAAAACTTAGAGAGATTCCCTACTCCTTCCTTCGTCAGTCTATGGAATGACGAAGAAAGGACGAGCAAATGACGAAAATGGGAGTGGGAATTACAGAGAGTTCGCGTTGCTTTTTACTGGTTAAAACACCGCTGCTGTTTGTCGAGCAGTGCAGTCTAGCAACTGTTGAAACAACTCTATTAGGAGTTCCATTGGCTCAAAACGAAAAAAGCGCAGTAATTATTCATCACTGCGCTTTTTGTATATTCTGTACCAGCTGTTAGCTATGCTGACGGCGTAGGTTATCTAAGATAATGCCAGTCGCCATCGCCACGTTCAGTGACTCTGCACCACCAAAAGCTGGAATGGTAATTTTATCTGTCACGAACTTCGCTGCGTGTTCGCGAATGCCGTGAGACTCGCTGCCCATCAGTAAAATACCCTCGGCAGCAAATTCCGTTTTATGTACGCTTTCACCTTCTAAGAATGCGCCGTAAACAGGAAGGTTTGATTGTTCTAGGTAGTTTGGTAGATCAAGTTGGCTTACCGTCACACGTCCAAAACTGCCCATCGTCGCACTGATGGTTTTCGGATTGTATGGGTCAGCACAATCGGTGCTCGCCACAATATGCTTGATACCGTACCAGTCAGCAACACGAATAATCGTACCTAGGTTACCTGGGTCAGACACACCATCAAGTGCGATCATCAAGCCCTGCGCTTTCGGTGTTTCTACACTTGGAATTTCAACCACAGCGATTGCCGCATTGTTGCTGACGAGCGTGCTCGCTTTGGTTAAGTCATCAAGCGAGGCTTCGATGCACTCAAAACCGCTCAGTTCGCTCTGATTCTCGGCCAGAAACTCTTGAGTCGCAAAGATCTGCTTAACCGTCAGAGCGCTATTCGCCAACTCAAGTACGTTCTTTTCTCCTTGCACCAAAAACAAACCATGCGCTTTACGCTGTTTCTTTTGGCCAAGAGCTCGAAGTAATTTAAGTTGGTTTTTTGAAATCATAATCTGTCCAAAGTAAGAGGGCTTAGCCCAAATAAAAGCGCGGCAATTATAGAGTAAAGCACCGCATAGCTAAAGAGGCTAAGCGATTTAACTCTGTTCTGCTAAGACCATTTCAATGATTTTCTTTGCCTTCTCAAAATGGTCCAGTTTATGAGTCTGAATCCACCACGTCGCCGCTTCCATTAATAGCTCTGGATCATCGTTCTTATTAGCAAAAAATGCATAGAAAGAAACGCCCACTCCCTCACCTTTTTGAGCAATCTTCTTCTCACAAACTTGTATAATTTTATCTCGTAATGATTGGCGCATATTTTCATCCTGAATGACTAAAGAGCGCCATATTATCAGTAGGTTAGCAATACTCCACCCACCTATTGCAGAGTTTGGGTAAGAGCACACTTTTGAGACAAATAAAAAAGCACCTCACTGGGGGCTGTGAGGTGCTTTAGTTTAATACAGCTAAATTCTGTTAACTCGCTTGATACTCTGGATAATCAAGTAGGCCTTTTTCTGCGCCGCCAAACAGCGTAGCCGGATCGTGCGCAGCCAATGGGTAATCATTACGAATACGATTTGGTAAATCAGGGTTGGCGATAAATGGGCGACCAAAACCAACCATATCTGCTAAACCATCATTCACCGCTTGCGCTGCTTTTTCAGTGTTGTAACGACCGGCATAAATGATCGTACCTTGGTAGGCTTCACGTACTGCTGTTTTAAACTCAGCTGGTGTGTCTGGTGCATCATCCCAATCTACTTCGGCAATATGCATGTAAACCACATTCAGTTTATTGAGTAGCGCCGCTGCGGCGGTATAGGTTTCAACAGGCGTTTTATCAACGGTGCCATTGAGTGATGTAAATGGCGCAAGGCGAACACCCACTCGATCAGCACCAATTGCATCGCTCATTGCTGCCACTACTTCAGCCATAAAGCGCAGGCGATTCTCAACTGAGCCACCGTACTCGTCTGTGCGGTTATTCGCTTCAGAGTCGATAAATTGGTTTATGAGGTATCCATTTGCCGCATGCAGCTCAATACCATCGAACCCTGCTTCAATCGCATTAAGCGCTGCCCAGCGGTATTCCTCAATCACTTTTTGAATGTCTTCTTTGGTCATCGCGCGAGGCTCAACTACATCGACAAAACCTGGCTCATCACTGCCGTTATCGATGAATACTTTGACGTTCTCCGCTTTCAACGCAGATGATGAAATGGGTTGTTGACCGCCGATGTTATCTGGGTGAGTAACACGGCCTACATGCCAAAGCTGAGCGAAGATTGCGCCACCTTTTGCGTGTACAGCGTCTGTCACCTTTTTCCAGCCAGCAATTTGCTCTGCCGAGTAGATGCCCGGTGTCCAAGCGTAACCCTGACCCATTTCTGAAATTTGAGTACCTTCTGCCACAATCAAACCTGCGCCTGCACGCTGAGCGTAGTAAGTTGCCATCATATCGTTGGCGACATTGCCCGGCTGGCTTGCGCGTGAACGAGTCATCGGTGGCATAACAATACGATTTTTAAGTTCAAGTTTGCCTAATTGAATCGGTTGAAATAATGCGTCTTTCATTAATGTGTTCCCCATTACTTGCTTACTTGAATAAGCTCAATTTGATAACCATCTGGATCGGTGATGAAAGCGATATGCGTTGAACCACCTTTTACTGGACCAGGTTCGCGAGTGACGTTACCGCCTAGCTCTTTGATTGAATCACAAGCCGCGTAAATATCTTCTACGCCCAACGCTAAGTGGCCAAACGCATTACCCATGTCGTACTGGTCAGTATCCCAGTTATGAGTTAGCTCAATCGTCGTGCCGCCTTCTTCATAGCCAACAAACACAAGTGTGTAGCGATATTGAGTATTTTCGGTACGGTCAAGAACGCGCATACCTAGCACCTTGGTGTAAAACTCAATGGACTTATCTAAGTCCGTAACGCGAATCATAGTGTGCAAAAATTTCATCATTCACCCTTATCGAATGGCTACAACCGCTTGGATTGTTCTTAGCAATTGTGATGGTGGTTGGTTTCATAAACGTTGCACTAACAATACGCCCGATAAGGCAAGGCAGGAAATTATCGTTTTTTATTATATAAATAACATTTTGTTATGGATTTTTGCCCACTTAAGACTCCACTACTCATGCTAGAATCATCGCTCACAAGAAGGGAGATGTACGGCATGAAATCTATTGAGCAATTTGAACCACAACTGTTTGAGTTTATCAGCCAAGAGATGGAGCAAGACCCTGCGCATGACCTTAGCCATGTGAAAAGAGTAGTGAAAACGGCGCGAGAGTTATGCCTACAAGAAAAGGCTCGCCTAGAAATTGTTTTGCCTGCCGCGTATTTGCATGACTGCTTTACCTTTGCAAAAAACCACCCAGACCGAGCAAACAGCTCCAAAATTGCAGCGGATAAAGCCACGCAGTTTTTGGCAAGTATTGATTACCCAAGTGAGTTTCTCAGCGATATTCACCATGCTATTTGCGCCCACAGTTACAGCGCCAATATCCCCCCGACTACAATTGAAGCCAAGGTTGTGCAAGATGCAGATAGATTGGATGCGCTCGGTGCAATAGGGATAGCACGTTGCTTACAAGTCAGCGCTGGATTTGGTGCGAGCCTTTACCAAGTTGATGACCCATTTTGTACTGACCGAGAGCTAGATGACAAGAACTACACCGTCGATCACTTCTACAACAAGCTGTTTAAACTCGAAGCGATGATGAATACCGAATCTGCAAAGCAAGAAGCACGCAAAAGAACAGCCTATATGGAAGGATTTCTTAACCAACTTCAAGGCGAAATTGAACAATAAATAATGGCGAGGTTAATACACCTCGCCATTGTTGCTATTAAGAAACGTCCGGATTGACCTTAGCTTCAAACTCGGCAATACGTGCGATAAATGCCGGCTTATCTTTTTTCGATATCGATGTCGCCAATGGCAGATTCGCTTTCATTGGGTCAACAGCGCGATTTCTCACTCGTACCTCGAAATGCAAATGAGGGCCAGTTAAACGACCAGTAGCCCCCGAAAGCGCAATCTTCTGCCCTCGCTTCACTTGGTCGCCTCGTTTGACTAAGAACTTACTCAAGTGCAAGTAACGGGTGGTGTAAACGCTATTATGCTCAACCACTAAGTACTTACCCGCATACGGGTGTTCTCTCACTGCGACTACCTTACCATCACCTGTGGAATAAATAGGAGCACCAACTGGCGTGGCAAAATCCGTCCCGTTGTGCGGCGAAATACGCCCAGTCACAGGATGCTTTCGCTTTGGGTTAAACGGCGAAGTAATTCGACGATATTGCGAATCAACTGGGTAGCGGTTAAAGGCTCGCTCTAAACTGTTACCGTCTCGGTCATAAAAGCGTCCGTCATTGGCTAAAAACGCCGAGACATCCCCTTTTGCAAGCTTAAATGAAATCGCTTGAATCTCACTGTTCCCTGTTGGGTGATCACCTAAATATTGTTTGTTGACCATCACATCGAACTGGTCACCTGCTCTGAGCGTACGAGAGAAATTAATCTTATCCTTCAACACTCGGGTGATTTCAGCAATCTGTTTGGAAGATAGACCCATCTTGTGGGCAGAAAGCGAAAAGCTGCCGTTGATCGTGCCGCTGTATAGCTCTTCACGCCATTCACCTGGCTGCTCTTGAAACTCGTATTCAAACTCTCCTTCACTGGCTTTGCGGTAGGTTGCATGCTCAACCAAGCTGATGTGATAGGTCAATGCGAGTAGTTCATGGCTGTTACTGTCCATCGTAAATTCGAGGTGGTCACCGGGCTTAATGGTATCCAATTGCAGGTGTTCAAGGTCGGCTGATAAGACCTTTTGCAACGTATTGTACGAGATGCCCCAAGACGAAAAGATATCGCTTAGCGTATCACCCACTTTGACAAAGTAGTGCACACGCATAACAGGGTTTTCGATTGTTTTTTCAGGAGCGGGAGTCACCACGATTTGCGGTGCAGGTGTCTGTTCATCGGAGGTCGGAAGAAAAAAAGCAGCAGAAAGCGCAACCCCAGCGATGACAGATAACAGAATTCTAAAATGTTTCATTAAAACAACTAAAGCAAAAAACCGTTGTTATGTTATAACATAACAAAATAAACAAGTCAGCTCAAAATGAGATAGGGGTTCACCCCGTTTTGCTTCGAGCCAACGCTATCGCTCAATACTTTATGGAGCGATACATTAGGACCAAGTCACCATGGAAAAATTCAATAAAGTTTTGCTCGTCGCTGGAACTCACGGCAATGAACTATCAGGAATCTACCTGAAAAAGCTCATCAAAGAACGTCTCTACCTTGCCGATCGCTCAACCTTTTCAACTCGTTGCGTTATAGCAAATCCGGAAGCAGTAAAACGCAATGTTCGCTTTGTCGATACCGACTTGAACCGTCAGTTTGCTGAAGATAACAGCACGGAGAGCGATGAGAATGAGGTCAAACTGGCTAAACAATGGGTCGCCAAATATGGCGGTGAAAACAATCAACTCACCATTGATCTGCACAACACCACCAGCAATATGGGAGCTACACTGATTTTGCTCTCCAATGACCCGTTTTATTCCAAGATGGGCGCTTACGTAAAACAGCGAATGCCGAATGCGAATATCTTGTTTGAAGATCGTAAACCGTGGAGCGAGCAGCCCTATCTATGTACGTCAGGCAAGTACGGAGTGATGATTGAAGTCGGCGCTCAAGCGCATGGGTCATTGCAATATGAAACGCTAGAACTGATGAAAACCATGCTCGGTTATGTGTTGGATTATGTTGAGAAACACAACCTCGGCCAGATTGAGCAGCTAGAAGATTACTCGGCATTCTTTTACACCGAAGAGCTCAAAATCCCTCTTGATGTCGACGGGCTAAGGCTTGCGACTGTTCACCCGACGATTTGCGGCAAAGATTTCGAAGTCGTAAAAATGGGAGAGCCGCTGCTTGCCACCTTCTTTGGCTACGATATCCACTGGGAAAAATCACACGATATTTACCCGCACTTCATCAACGAAAGTGCTTACAGCTCATCCAACATCGCCATGGCATTAGCGACTAAAAAACGAGTAACGGTTTCATAAAAACAACCCGAGTGACTCACTCGGGTTACTCTTTTACGGCGTAACGCAATCAAGTAACTGGGCTTCTAACGCATCATCTACTTGTGCTGCGATCACTTCAATTCGGCTTTCGCTGCAATCATCCAACTCCGCTTCACTTAATCCATCAGACGTTAGGTTGTAGCCAAAAATTCCCGAATGGGTAATGAAGACCGCTTTCATCCGCTCAGCTTGAATACCCACTAATAAGTGCAACAGCTTTTGACGTTCAAAGATCTTATCCGATGCAAAACGCCAGCCGACACTCTCAAAACCTTCACCTTTGTTGTTCGCCTTGAGCAATCCGCTTTCAGGCATAGGCAACTCAGACGCTAAAGGTTTACGCTCATGGTGATGGTGGTGTGCGGGCTTTTCATTGGCTCTGGTTTCACCCTCAAATTCGACAAAATCAATGATTCCATGTTGAGCAGAGATCACCTTGGTATCAGGCCGGCCATGCGCCTCAACGTAACGTTTTAGCTGCGATAGTTCATCACCTTGATAGAGATCGACCTTATTACCCACAACCGTGTCCGCAATGGCGATTTGCTGCTTAAACACGTCATGATTAGCGTAGAGGGGATCAGCCAGTTTGCGAGCATCAACCAAGGTAACCGTCTTTTGCAGCGACAATATCTGACGGTAGTGATTTGAGGAGAGCACTTGCAGCACCTCTTTCGGATGACCAAGCCCCGTTGGCTCAATCAACAGTCGATCAGGTTTTGCCTCTGCCAATAACTGACTCAATGCAATTTGCATCGGTAGTCCAGCAGTACAACACATACAGCCACCGGGCACTTCCTGAATAAAGACTTGCCCAGAGGTATGCCCTTGCAACAAGCTGCCATCAACGCCAATCTCACCAAACTCATTGACCAAGATCGCCCAACGTTCATCATCAGGCTTACTTTTCATCAGGTTCAAAATTGCCGTAGTTTTCCCTACCCCAAGAAATCCCGTGATGATGTTTGTTGGAATCCCACGGAATTCGTTGTTGTCAGAGCTCATAACTTACTCCTGTAATGAGTCACTTGAGACAGGCAATATCTCGCCTGCTCTTTTTCTTAAGATGGGGAGTCAACGAGTGAACGCCAACCTCATTGCTGGTGAAGACGCATCAAGCACTTCGCCATCCGCATAGACCTGACAGCCATTGACCCAAGTGCATTTAATCGCCGACTGAAACTCGTGACCTGCAAATGGAGACCACTGGCAGTGGTAAAGGCTGTTTTCATTGGTCACCGGCGTTGAAGCCTTGCAATCAACTAACACTAGGTCAGCAAAGTAGCCTTCACGAATAAAGCCTCGCTCTTGCACTGCGTAACGAATAGCGGGGTTATGGGCAGTTTTCTCAACAACCTGTTCCAGCGTCATTCGCCCATGATGAACGTGATCGAGCAAGGTTAACAGAGCATGTTGAACCAAAGGCAGACCTGCGGGCGCTTGGGAGTATTCGACCATTTTCTCTTCAAGAGTGTGCGGAGCATGGTCAGTGGCAATAATGTCGATCTGGCCGGTTTTCAGCGCTTGAATTAACGCTTCTCGGTCACTGGCATATTTCACCGCCGGATTACATTTAATCAGATTGCCTTTCTGTTGATAATCTTCAGCAGAAAACCACAAATGATGGACACACGCTTCGGCGGTAATGTGCTTGCCTTCAATTGAGCCTGACTCGAACAAGGCCAACTCTTTTTCAGTCGTGATATGCAGGACATGAAGTTGGCTGTCATACTTTTTCGCCAAACCAACCGCATAAGAAGACGAGGCATAACACGCTTCATCATTACGTAATACTGGGTGATCATGGATGGTCAGCTCGGTCTTTTCAGCCAACTGTTTATCCGTGTTTTTCGCAATCACAGGACCACTTTCACAGTGAGTCACAATAAGCACTGGCGAGTCACGAAAGATCGCTTCCAACGCATCAAGATCTTCGACTAACAGGTTACCTGTCGATGCACCCATAAAGACTTTCACGCCACAATGTTTGGCAGGATCGAGCTTCTTAATCTCCGCCAAATTATCTTCCGTTGCCCCAAGATAAAACGAGTAGTTTGCCAGTGACGATGCCTCTGCGATATCAAACTTTTTCTCAAGTGCTTCAATGGTGGTGGTCGCCGGATTCACGTTCGGCATTTCCATATAACTGGTGATACCACCTGCCACCGCAGCTCGAGATTCAGAAGCAATCGTACCTTTATGAGTGAGGCCAGGCTCGCGAAAGTGAACTTGATCATCAATCATACCAGGAAGGAGATAACAGCCACTTGCATCAACAACGGTATCGGTGGTTTGCGCAGTGATGTCACTGGCTATTTTGTCGATTCGCTGATCAACAATACGCACATCCGCCTCGATAATGCGTCCTTCATTAACCACTCGGGCATGTTTGATAAGTGTGACTGACATGGTGTTCTAGTTCTCCTTGAACATTCGGTGGGGAAACAATTTGCAGGCAGAGGATTAGGATTTTTTCTCCGCCTGAAAGCAGTCGTCGCAAAGACAGTTAATTTCTAGCTGGGGCTGCATAACGGTGAATCCGTCTTGACGAGCATCGGTTTGTAAACCTGAGAAGGTGTCTGGGTCGACCGTCTGTTCACTGATCTTGTTGCAGCGAGAGCAGATTAAGAATTGAGGAATGCCGTGTTCATGGTCGCATTCAATATGGGAGCAGACGATAAACTTATTCGACACCTTAAGTTTATGAACTAAGTGTTCGCCTTCAAGAAACTCTAATGCTCGATAGACAGACATCGCCTGAATAGGCTCTCCAAGTTCTTGGGTGCAGTAATCCACGATTTCATAAGCCGATAGTGCTTTATCAGCATGAAGAAGAGCGTAAAGAACGGTCTTGCGCTTTGGAGTCAGTGTCTTGCCGTGCGACTTACACTTCACCCTTACGTTATCTATTAGTTTTTCTATGTCCATCGCTGACACCCTTACCCATCCCTGCTCAATTTAGTTATGTTATAACATAACAATAAATCATAACAGTGCTTTAACGATGGATTTGTTGTATCAACGAAGCAAGAGCAATGAAAAAACGGCAGTGCTTACTCACCATACAAGCTTTTAAGCGTCTCTCTTAGCCAGGTGATCTTAGGGTTCTGATTGTTGCGTTTGTGCCAAATCATAGTGAATGGGATCACCAATTTATGCTGATGCTCTTCACCAATCGGAATAGGTAACGCAATAAGGTCTGGGTGGAGCTGTTGGCAATAGCGCTGACAATATTTAGGGGCGGTCGTTAGCATCTCATGACCGGGCTTTTCTGCAACAAACAAGGCTTGCTCGAAGGTTGCCATGGTGAGCCTCACATCGCGAGTCAGACCTTGCTCAATCAGAATGTCATCAAGCGCCCACTCTTCGCTTTTCTCCCAAATCACGTTGATGTGGGAATAACTTAGGAAGGTGTCTAAATTCCACTCTTGCTCAAGGGCAGGGTGATCCTTGCGCAGATAGACTAACGGCAAGTCAGAGAACAATACCTCAAAGTTAATGAAATAGGGCAGAAGATCTAAAGACTCTTTCGAGCGGGGATGACTTTCTCGGCCAGTGAAACCGATGTCAACTTCGCCACGAGTGATAGCATCAATCGAGTCATAGTCCCAGTTATAGAACTTCACTTTCGAGTCAGGATAGGTGTTGTGAATGCGTTGAGTCAGCTCATCAACCATGATCAACGATAGCGGCGACTCGACGCCGAGATTAAAACGAACTCCAGTTGGCGCTTCATCACCACGGCGAGAAATAAGCTGAGTGCCGATTTGAGTCCAATCCGACAAGCTCTCTTCCATACTGGTTGCCAGTGTGGTTGGCTTTAGTCCCTGCGGCGTGTTCACAAACAGAGGATCATCAAACCAGTCTCGAAGCTTAGCCAGAGATTTACTCACGGTCGATGGCGTCACATTGAGCTTCTTCGCAGCTTTGGTGACACTCTGCTCTTGCAGCAGCAATTGCAAAGTGAACAACAAATTGAGGTCAAGACGGGCAAGAGATTTCTTCATGGCATTCACTAATGTGCTGATTTGGAACTAATACTATTAGAGAGAGCCCGATAACGCTACCCATAGCCAGTGCAATAAACAGCATCATCACCGCTGAGAAACCGAGTAGTGCCATCAGCCAGATATAGAACGCCGAGCATGACACCTGAGCGATCCCCAACATAGAGCTTGCAAGGCCTGCTTTGCGTGAGAACAAACTTAGTGCTTGACTCATCGCCACACCGAAACCCATTGAAAAGCCCATACTGACCAGAACAAAACCAATCATATAGAGAGTCGAGCTATCGCCATTCAAGTGAGCCGCGAGAATAGCGATAGCCGACATTAGAGTAATGATCTGCGAAGCCATCATCAGAGTATTTTGTTTAAAGTAGCGTAATAAAATTGGTGCCGAGAACGAGGTCGACATACCCACCATGGCAAGTAGAGCCATCGCTGTAGAATATTCACCACGAGAGTAGTTCAGTGTTTCCATCACAATCATGGGTGACGTGTTTACATAAGAAAGAATCGCGGTCACACCCAGTGAGGTAAACAACACTCGTGAAATAAAGAAACGATTGAATAGTGATTCTTGAGTATGCGCTTGATGAGTATCCTGATCATCGCTTTGAGTCGGTAAGGTTTCTTTCAAAATAACCGTAGCAATAAAGCCTACCGCCAATCCCATAGCGGCCATTGCAGTAAACAGCACCGGCCATGGAAACTTAAGCATAATCAGATGACCAATCACCGGCGCCAGCACAGGAATCATGCAGGTAATGCCGTTCAGCATCGATAGCACTTTGGCTCGCTTTTGGTCATCTAAAGTGTCACGTAAAATAGCAAAGGCCACCACGTAGCAACAAGACGCCCCTACCCCTTGGAAAAAGCGCATCACTAAGAAGCTGCCACTGGTTTCGGCCGAGCCAGCAAGCATTGACGCAATAGAAAAGATAACCGCACCAGTAATGGCAACTGGCTTTCGACCCAAACGATCAGCGATTTGGCCAACGAACACCATGGTGGTCGCCATGCCCACTAGATAAATTGAAAATGCGATGTGAAGCTGTGACTCATTGGCTGCTAAATCTTTGGCGATTTGAGGCAGCGCGACCAAGTAAAGATCGATGGCGGTAGGGTAAAGCAGCACAAAAGCAAAGCTGCATAAAAGAAATCGTGACATGTTGTCCTCGCACACGGTTATCGTTTGCGAAGATCATATGTCAACGACCTAGATTTGACCTGTTGCCATTATGACAACAGGTATTTCCAATTACGACATAGCTTGAAGCCCAGATAAATCGACTACTTGATACTGCCGTACTCTGCCTGAAGGTCTTGGTTTTTATAGTAGAGGTGAGCTTGATTTCGCTCAATCAGCACCATGGCTAACAGAGGATTCAGCGCACGTACCTCCCCTTTCAAATATGGGACTGGAATATCCCACGGGTTATTCTGGTACATACCTTCTTCATCAAACTGGACAAAAAAATTCATGCTTACCTCCAACCAAAAACGTACGAAGCACTCGTTAATTCTAGTAGGTAATTTACACTTTTATTAGTAACACCATGCCAAGATAGGCAGAGTTTTTACCATATCCTTTGAGGCTCAATAGCTTACCGATAGCCAATTCAGTGATTAAAGCTCCAGCTCGACTCTGATTCTTTTAAGGCTGGTTAACACTTGATAATCCTGAGTAGCGAATACCTGATAAGTGCGACATTTCACGGTTCCAAGTAGCCAGATCATTTGGGTTAAACAGGCTTAAATCGTTGTGGCCACACGCTCTTGCCATCACGGTCATCAATTCGGTGGACGCTTCAAAGAAGTTCTTCAACTGAGTCGACGCCTTTTCAACATTGAGCCTTTGTCTTAAGTCCGCTTTTTGCGTCGCAATCCCTGCTGGGCAATTATTGGTGTTACACATTCTTGCCGCCACGCAACCAATCGACTGCATCGCACTATTGGAAATTGCCACGCCATCAGCGCCCAAGGCCATCGCTTTGACAAAATCCATAGGAACTCGAAGCCCGCCGGTAATGATGAGTGTGACCCGGCCGCTTGCCCCTACCTTATCCAAGTAAGCTCTTGCTCTTGCGAGTGCCGGAATGGTCGGCACGCTGATGTGGTCACGAAACATTTCTGGCGCAGCGCCCGTACCACCACCTCGTCCATCAAGGATGATGTAATCTGCGCTAGCATCCAATGCAAACTGGATATCTTCTTCGATATGATTGGCACTGAGCTTAAAACCAATCGGAATGCCGCCTGTGACTTCTCGAACCCGATTGGCGAAATTCTTGAAATCCTCAACGGTATGTAAGTCTTTAAATGTCGGCGGAGAAATGGCTGATGTACCCGCTTCAATGCCTCGAACCTCGGCAATTTTACCAATGTTCTTAGCTCCCGGTAGGTGGCCTCCGGTACCAGTTTTTGCCCCTTGCCCACCTTTAAAATGGAACGCCTGAACGTTTTTAAGTTTGGACTCATCATAACCAAATCCAGCACTGGCGAGCTCATAGAAATAGCGTGAATTTGCCGCTTGCTCTTCAGGCAGCATGCCCCCTTCGCCAGAACAAATGCCAGTCCCAGCAAGTTCCGCTCCTTTCGCTAAAGAAACTTTCGCTTCTTCAGACAGCGCACCAAAACTCATGTCAGAGACAAACAATGGGATATTGAGTTTAAGAGGCTTTTTCGCGTGCGGCCCAATAATTAGCTCGGTTGAAACGGGCACGTTTTCCATCAGTGGCTTGGTCGCCATTTGCGCCACCATGACTTGAATATCATCCCAGTGCGGCAGTAAATGCCTTGGCACGCCCATAGAAGTCATCGGTCCGTGATGGCCCATCTTAGATAAGCCTTCTCGGGCTAACTGATGAATAAACTCCACCGTTGGCTCTTCTTTGGTTGCATTAGCAGCCGGTGCAACATCAATGGTTTGGATTTGAACCCCAGGCCCCTCTTTACCCACATCAGCATCAGTAAACTGTTTATGGGCACCATCACAAAATGGCGGATTCTGAGTATGTTTACAGCGGCATAGGTAGGCGTCGCCACTCTCTTCTGCAGTGAAGGCTTTGGGTTTAAAACCTGTCCCCGCATGAGAGCCATCGCAGTAAGGTTGATTACTAGAACGGCCACAAGTACAGAAGTAATTCTCTTCCCCGGCAGTGAGTTCGACTTTGATTGGTTTGTTTGCTGCTACGACAGGTTTGCTCATCACGTTATCCATTATTATTGGGTTTGTAGTTATGGGATAAAGTAAAGGCACAAAAGTTGGAAATTTCAATTTTTGCTCACTCGGCGGCCAGTCACTTTTAACTGCGAGTTAAACTCACAAATGAGCAGCTATCTAAAACAAAAAAACGCCTCCATCTGATTCAGAATGGAGGCGCTTGAAGGAGCAATTGGGGTAACTTAATTACTCAGAAACGAGGGCAACCGCTTCGCGAGTGAGCTTAGCCAGTTCATCCCATTGGCCAGCTTCAATAAGCTTTTTATCTACCATCCATGTGCCACCACACGCCAGCACTCGTGGTACCGCTAAGTAGTCTTTGATGTTGGCAGGATTGATTCCGCCCGTTGGCATTAAGCTCACGTCGGTGTATGGCGCCAGCAGTGCCTTAACCATGTTCACACCACCTGATGCTTCCGCAGGGAAGAACTTGAGTGTGGTTAGGCCCATTTCTAGTGCCGCTTCAATGGTACTTGGGTTGTTTACGCCCGGTACGATATCAATACCAATCTCTTGGCACGCTTTGACCGTATTTGGGTTAAAGCCCGGAGACACAATAAACGTTGCGCCCGCTTCTTTCGCAGCCATCGCCTGCTCTTTATTAAGCACCGTACCTGCGCCGATCAACATGTCAGGTTGTGCTTCTCGCAGAAGTCGAATGGCTTCTACTGCCGCTTCTGAGCGAAAAGTAATTTCTGCTGCTGGCAGACCATTTTCCGCCAACACTTTACCCAGTGGAATAATGTCTTGTGCATTATCAATCGCAATAACAGGGATAACTTTCAGCGCTTGTAGCTGCTCGTTTAAGTTAGGCATTGTTTTGTTCCTATTTGAATTTATTCTTTGCGGCATCTGTACACGCCTTTGAGATGATGGCGCCTTTATGCTGAATGACTTCACCAGCCAGCACATTACCATTATGGCAAGCTTGTTTGATGTCGCTGGTGTCAAGGTAAGTGGCTAAAAAGCCGCCATTAAATGAGTCACCAGCAGACGTTGTATCAACCACATTCTCAACCACCGTTGTCGATACATTATAGGGTTCATTGACGCCCGATTCCGAGACTAAACACCCGTTAGCACCAAGTTTGACGATGACCGTCTTTGCCCCAAGAGCAGTAAGCCGTTCGCAGGTTTGCAGAGGCGTTTCATCTCCCCAAATTGCTTGCTCATCATCAAACGTTACTAGGGCTAAGTCGGTCGTTTGATACATAAGGCGATAGGCAGACTGAACGGTTTGATGATGGTCGTCTGGCCAGAGTGCCGGTCGATAATTGCTGTCGAAGGCAATTTCGACACCCGACTCTCTTAACTCCGCCAATAGCGCCAACATTTGCGCTCTGTCTTGCTTAGGTAAGATCGCCAAGCTGATCCCGCTGACAAACACCATGTCTGCACTTTTCAAAGCAGATGCCACCTGTGCAAATTCAGGGTGCTGAACGAGATACTTAGCCGCAGATTGATCTCGCCAATACAAAAAGGTTCTTTCACCTTGCTCGTCGAGCTGAATCAAGTACAACCCCGGCGAGCGCTTGGTATCGGTCAGAACCAAGCTGGTATCAACGCCCTCTTGCTCCCAGCGAGACTTCATTTTTTGGCTAAGAGGTTCGCTCCCCGTGGCAGTGACATACTTCACCGACAGCTCAGAGGCTGAGTCTCGCTGACTTCGGCATAAGTAAATCGCGGCGTTTAAGGTGTCTCCACCGAACGTCTGCTGCATCTCCCCAAACGGTTTTCCGTTCAGTTCAATCATGCATTCCCCAATGATGGCAATTGTCTTCATCGCACTATTTCTTTAAGCAAGTCAGGCCTGCCAACTTGCGCTGAGCAGGCCTGATGTTTTATTGAAGGGTTATTTGTTGTCCAAGCGCACAAACATCATGGTCAGGATAAATGACAGAGTAAACACGCCAATCACGCCCATTACCGCTTGAACAAAGTTCTGTGTACCGCTCGCTAAGTACGCAGGAAGACTGAATACTGACGATAAGATGTAGCTTGTTAGGTGCGTATCGATAGTCACTGAGATAGCCCCCATAATACCGGTTGCCAAGCTCGCCATGAACAATGCTTTGGTGTACTTAGTCAGCGTACCGAACAGTGCTGGCTCAGTGATACCCAGAATCGCTGTCACGCCTGAACCTACTGTCATTGATGATTGCTCTTTAGACACACTGTTACGCTGCTTGTACCAAATCGCCATCGTCGCACCTGCAATTGCTAGGTTACCCAGACACATAATTGGCATTAGCAGGTCTTTTCCGTATAGCGCAAAGTTGTTTAGGCTGATTGGCGTCATGCTGTGGTGAATACCAAACACAATCGTAATTGGGCGAGTTAAGCCGAACACAAAACCGGTCAAAGTTGGTGAAATTTCAAGTAGCGAGCTCACCACCCAGCCAGCACCATTACTCACCCACATGCCAGCAGGTGCAACCAATGAAAGTACAACGGTTGATGTAACGGTAAAGGCTAACAGTGGCGTAAATACTGGTTTGGCTGAACTCGGAACTAGCTTATCCACCAGCGGAGTAATTTTAGATAGCACCCAGACCGCAAGAATAGCAGGCACAATCGCACCACCGTAGTTCATTAGCTCAACCGGCACCACTCCAAACACGTTAAGCTCGGCTTTACTGCCTGCATCAGACAATAAAGCGGCTTTTTCTACTAGCTTTGGAGACATCATTGCCGCAGCAACCGCCAATGCAATGTACTCATTCACTTTGAACACTTTGGCTGCTGAGAACGAAACCAACATAGGTAAAAAGAAGAACACAGCCACAGAGATAGAGCGATAGAAGAACACGGTATCGGAAGATTCCGAAATTACGTTGGTTGCAATAAGCCCTGATAATAGGCCCATCAACATACCGGCACCGGCAATGGCAGGAACCACCGGACCAAAGATGCCCGCGACGACGCGCATTGCGTTTTGGAACAGTTTACCTTTCTCTTGTTCAATCTCTGCGTCTTCTGGCGCTGCACTTGCACCTGATAGTGCTAGGTACCATTTCTCGACTTCAACGCCGATGATTACCTGAGTTTGACCTTGTGCGAGAACCACACCTTTCACGCCTTGAATGGCTTCGAGTTTTTCTTTATTCGCTTTTGACTCATCGACCAACTTGAAACGCAGTCGAGTCATACAGTGAGTGATGTTTGCGATGTTTTCGTTACCACCAAGGGCAGCGACCAATTCTTGTAATTTCATGCTAAAGCTGTCTGCTTTCCCTGGCGCATTATCGCCGATAGCCATGTTAGTTTCTGTCAATTGCATCATACATTCCTATGTGCTTGTCTGCTCATTTACTGCGGTAATCTTAGCGATTGAGCGTTTTTATCCAATCGACAAAACAGTGATAAAACTCACATTAAAACAGCTAAAAAATTAATTTTGGCCGTTTTATAGCAACTGGTTCGTTTTTTTCTCCTAATTCTAAACAGGAACGAACCAGTTAATTTTCAGTATAATTTACCGCTTGAAATCTGCATTTTTTCACGCTTATATAAAATAAATCCTGTTGACCGAGCTAGTTTTAAAGTGAATAAAAATATCATTTCAAATATTGAGTGTGTGATAACCAAACCTGACCGACATAACCTGATCACCGTTATTGTAGAAACGGAATCAGGAATGAAAGGTTTTGGTTGTGCGACTTTCCAGCAACGACCATTGGCGGTAAAAACCATGGTTGATGAATATCTCAAGCCGTTATTAATTGGCAAAGACGCCAATAATATTGAAGACCTATGGCAAATGATGATGGTTAACGCTTATTGGCGTAATGGACCGGTGATCAATAATGCTATTTCAGGTGTTGATATGGCGCTGTGGGATATTAAAGCGAAATTAGCCAATATGCCGCTGCATCAATTATTTGGTGGTAAAGCTCGTGATGCTATTCAGGTCTATACCCATGCAACAAGTGATACAATGGAAGGGCTGTATGAACAGGTCGAAAAATACCTAGCACAGGGCTACAAACATATTCGCTGTCAGTTAGGTTTTTATGGTGGTGTGCCAGAGAATATCCACACGGCAAATAACCCAACCGAAGGGTCTTACTACGACCAAGACCAATATATGGAAAACACGGTTGAGATGTTCAAATGCTTGCGCGAAAAGTATGGCAATCAATTCCACATTCTTCACGATGTCCATGAACGCCTGTTCCCAAATCAAGCGATTCAATTTGCCAAACGAGTAGAACAATACACGCCATATTTTATTGAAGATATTTTGCCGCCAAACCAAACTGAGTGGCTGGATAACCTTCGCAGTCAAACCAGTGTATCGCTAGCGTTGGGGGAGCTATTTAACAACCCTGAAGAGTGGAAACAGCTGATCATTAATCGCCGTATCGACTTCATTCGATGCCATGTCTCTCAAATTGGTGGTATTACTCCGGCATTGAAACTGGGTCACTTATGCCAGAGCTTTGGGGTTCGCATTGCGTGGCACTGCCCACCAGATATGACGCCGATTGGCGCGGCAGTGAATACTCACTTAAACGTTCATTTACATAACGCTGCGATTCAAGAGCACGTTGAATATAAGACCAATACCCAAGCGGTATTCCCTAATGCTGCCGAGCCTATCAATGGTTATTTGTATGCGTCAGAGCTGCCAGGCATCGGGGTTGAAATGAACCAAGAAGCTGCACAAGATTTCCCTGTCACTTATCGCCCACATGAGTGGACTCAGAGCCGACTGCCTGATGGCACTATTCATACGCCATAACGCTCGGCCCACTCCATCTAAATAGAAAAACGACCGCTAATCGCGGTCGTTTTGATCTCGGTAATTTAAACTCTCAGGATTAAACTTGGTGTGGTAAGTACACTGGTAATTGATATCAATAATGTCACTGACGACAAACACCTCACCAGAAGTGAGAAAGCCACGGTTGGTGATGTTCATTGCTGAACTCGAACGCTTGCATCCCAACAAGTCTGCGTCTTCTTTTGAAACACTGATCGCTTGGTAGGTCGTGAGGTAGCTGTCGATTTGCAACCCTAAAGAAAGCGCATGTTTCTGAAGTGAGCTCTCAATAATGGTATCGTTCACCACAGGGAATAATTTAACCGGTAACCTCGCCTCTTCAATCTGGGTAACTTTGCCTTGAATTAACCTTAAGCGTTTCACATTCCAAATATATTCATCTTCTTCAATCGAGAATACTTGCATTTCGTGTGTGGTCGGCAATCTTTTATTTAGCTTTATCTTCTTATAAGAAATCTCACCAAATTTATTCTCTGTTACTGAGTTATATATTAATGGCGAGTCAACACTCGAAGTATTTACATAATATCCCGATCCTGCTTTAGATTTAACCATACCAATTGCTTCAAGTTTAGACATTGCCTTTCTCACCGAGAAGCGGGAAATGTCGTACTTTTCAGCTAATTCTCTTTCTGAGGGTAATTTAACATCAATAATATTTTGGCAAATCTTACTGATTATATCTTGAACAAGTTCTTGGTACTTTTTCATGGAGCGCTTAGTGTTTGGCGATTCATTATAATTTAACGTATATCTGCCACTTTCTCCATGAATCGAGCCTAAAATAGCGGTTTGGATCAGATAGGGCAGCCCATGATGAGCTGCCCATTTACTTGAGACGTTTAAGAATTAAAACTCGTAATTCACGTTCAGTTCGATTGACTGCTCCGCTCCGTACCAACAATTGTACTTGTCGTAACAAGTGTAGCTATCAGTATCAAATAGGTTATTGATGATAAGGTTCGCTTGAGCGCCGCTTAAAGAGTCGCTCGCATAACCTAGGTCATAGCCAAGAGAAAGGTCGACAACCGTGTATGAAGGGACTTTACCTTGGGTATTGCTCGCGTCCATCTGCATTTCGCCAACATAACGAGCACCACCGCCCAAGCGAGCACCGTCTAATGCGCCCGAGCTCACGTAGTAGTTAGCCCAAAGCGTCGCCGAATGTTCTGGTACATAAATTGGCGTTGTACCTTGTAAGCCGTTGTCACCATCTTCGGTAATCTCTACATCTAAGTAGGTGTAGCTAGCCAATACATCGACAGAGTCTGTTGGGTACCAACGCGCTTCAAACTCAGCACCTTGTGACGTCACTTCACCGACTTGCAACTGACCTTGGTAATCGGCAGATGATGGGTCTGTGATAACCACATTTTCCTTAACGATGTGGAAAACAGACACGGTCGATTCCACTGCACCATCTTCAGATTGGTACTTCACACCACCTTCGATTTGGCTGCCAGTTTCTGCTTCGAACGGTTCGTTAAATGCACTTACACCAGCTACAGGCTCAAAGCTGGTCGCATAGTTGATGAACGGAGAGATACCATTGGATAGCTCATACAATGCGCCAACACGGTAAGAGAATTCACTTTGGTCAGCTTTGGTCTCGAAGCCATTGTAGTTACTGGTTGATTCATACTGGTCGTAACGACCACCAGCAATCAACACAAGTGCGTTATAGCGCAACTGATCTTGGAAGTAGAAACCTAACTGCTCGACATCCACTTTGTCGTTGCTAACACTGGTTGCTGTCAGTTGGCTACGATCAATCATGTTGTTGTTCGGGTTAAAGACGTTAAAGCCACTGATTTGACCGAAGGTCGTGTATTTCGCATCCCCACTTAGCTGTTGGTAATCAAAACCAAACAGTAAGTTATGTTCAACATCACCGGTAACAACTAGCTTGGACAACTGGTTATCAATCACAAAGCCAGTTGAGCTTTCATCGGTGCTGTAGATGTTACGCGTCAACTCTCCGGTTTGAGCATTAAAATCACAGTAGCCGCTCGCTTCATCGCAGTAGTGATAGGTGTTTTCTTGATACAAAGACGCATCGGTATAGCGAGCGTTTTGTAAGAAGCTCCAGCCACTCTCAAAATCGTGATTAATTTTGTAACCCAGCATAAGAACTTCACGTTCGAATGTACTCCAGTTCTTGTCTCCTGCTGACGTAGAAGATGAAATCGAACCAACTGGACTGTCAGTCACCATGCCCATCGAAGGCAGGGATGAGTTAATACCCATCGCCGGATCATTTTGGTAGTAAAGATTGAAGTTGATTAACGTACGATCGGTCACTTGCCAATCTAGTGATGGAGCGAATACGTAACGTTCCTCTTCAGCGAAGTCGACCTGACTATCTTGCTTACGAGCAAGCGCAATAACACGGTAAGATAAGTTGCTATCGCCGATTTGCCCTGTGGTATCGATTGACGCTTCCATCAAGTTTCTAGAACCAGTCGCCACGCCGACTGAGGTGCTGTCTTGCAACTGAGGGCTTTTAGCGATGATATTGACCATACCACCCGGTGGCATTGCACCATAAAGAACCGATGTAGGGCCTTTAAATACCTCAATCTGCTGAATCGCGATAGGGTCGATTTGTGGCTGTAAGTTCCAACCGTTTAAGTACTGAAGTGCCAAGCCATCGTAGTAGTTAACGTTCTTGTTATCGAAACCACGAATCGAGTAGTTATCATACATGGTCACTGATGCACCTTTTTGCTCAGTCACTACACCCGGCGCATAGCGAAGCGCTTGAGATACAGATTTGACTCCACGCTGTTCAAGCAACTCACCATCAAGAACGGTAATGCCTTGCGGCGTTTCTTCTGGTTCTAGTGCCGTTTTGGTTGCGGTATTTCGATACGCCTTACCCAGCACAGTGATGGTTTCAAGTTGAGTGGTATCAGGGTTGTTTTGATCGGCTGCAAAAATGGGAGCTGAAAATGTCGCTAGCGACGCGAGCGCTACGGCAGAGCGCTTAAATGTCATCGTGTTATCCATGTTGTTCTTCTATACCAATGCTTTTCTTTATTGAGAATAAATATCATTTGCATAATATAGGCAGGCGGAAATTAAAGTTAACAATTTGGTGCAAGTTAACGAGAAAATGGCAGTGGAGAGGGTTTATCAAACAGCTTAAACCTTGGAGATCGGCACCCAATACTCCATCTCCGCATCTGGAGAATCCGCTTGATAGTGCTCTGGGTAAACTTCCAGCTCATAGCCATCAATACCGCGATAATCGGAATTCGGTAACCAATGTAAAATGAACCACTCTAAGGTTTTTGGCAAAGTCTCAATCGGACCTTTATGTTTTACCGCAGCGTAAGTCTGCTGGGGAACATTCAAGATATCTAACTCGTCAGAAACCACGCTCGGCAACTCTGGCATTAGCGTGCGCTGGTGCAACTCAAGACCAGCCCAATAGAAAAGATTGCTACCATCGAACGCCGCTTTCGTCACATCAACGACCCCAAGTAGCTGGCCTTGAGGCACAGGGGAAGGATGAGCAATCGCCTCTAACTGCTGCCAAAGTTTTGGAACCACATAGGAAAAATCAGGAAATAGAGAGAAAAGCCCTTTAATCTCGCCTTTTACCCCTTTCAGAATAAAGGCCTCTTTGGTGTCAATTCGGACCTCAACAAACGCTAGCTCACTAGCGCCATTGATACTCACCTCAGACACTTCAATCGGCTTCTTCAGCCCTATGCGTTGGGCATTGTTACGGTACGTTCTTGGACTATGGCCAAAGAACTGCTTAAACGCGCGGCTAAAGGCAATTTCTGAATTGAAACCCAGTGCGATGGCAATGTCGATCACTCTCTGATCAGAATCTAATAGTAACTCTGCTGCTGCACTAAGTTTTAATTCACGGACATAGTTGGCTACCGTCAACCCTGTTTCTGCCTGAAAGACGCGTTGTAATTGCCAGCGAGACCAACAGCTCTGCTCCGCGATATCTTCAAGTGAAAGCGGCGTATCCAGATGACTGTGAATAAAGGATAAAACCTTACTAATACGATTAAACGTCGCTACCGCCTTCGCTGTATTAGATGCCTTTGCCACAATGCCCCCGATGAATTAATGATATTTCTAACACTACCAAGCTAGATATTGTACCAACGGTTATATAAAAATGATAACTATTTACAATGACGCACCATTTTGTTAGGTTTTCTCATTCATCTTCCGTTACCGTTTCGAGCACTTCACTCCCATAACATGAACGCGCAATATGTTTCTTGATTGGCTCAAACCTTCTTGGTTTAAGACTCCTCCCCCTACAATCTATCAGTCGATTTTTGACTATTCGACGCAGGTTTCAAGCTACCTATCAGGCAGTTTTGGCCCTCTACCGAAAACCTGTATTCGCAGTGGTTCAATCAATAGTGCTGAACAGATCAAACGGCTTTATTTTTGTATTGCGGAAACTCATCCAGAAGCAGGCAATAGCTACTGGTTAACCAGAACCTGGGACCTTATTTGTTGGCAACCTGTCTACCTAGCCTTTATTTCAATTTATGGCTTAAAGTCGCTGCCAGATTTCAATCACTTTGCTCAGCACAGCAAACATAATTTTATTGCCGGCTACCGTTTTTCTTCACCCAATCACGTGCACGGTGAAGTTGAAGAACTCATCCCTCTCGCAGCAGAACAGCTCACCACTCTATTTGACGATTATCGCCAGCAGATCAATCGCTGGACGCGAATTCGCCCCGGATTTACCAACCATCTATTGGCTGATTTATTACTGAGATGCCTAACTCTACTGCAGGAACACGAGCCTAACCTCGAAAATAAATACATTCTCGACCAAGCAAAACTTTGGCTAAGCGCTTTTGGTTTACCAACCAAACACCTCGCCAGTTTGCAGGTTAACACGGATAGCGGAAAGTTGAAGTTAGTGAGAATGAGCTGTTGCCTAGTATACAAATGCCACTCTGGAAACCTATGCGACGACTGCCCTCGTCACAAGAGTAATAAGCCGAATGTCGCGGCTTAGAGCTTATTAACTGTACCCACTTCACTGAAACCCAACCATGGCTTAGGTACACTCAACTATTGACTCAAAAACATGATATGAATAGATGGAAAACGTACTTTCAAAGGATTGGAAAAACATTGAATGGGTGCTGACTGACGTCGATGATACGCTAACTTGGCAAGGTCAACTACCTCCTGAAACACTGATTGCGCTAAATGCTCTTAAACAGCAAGGAATCAAGATTGTTGCCGTGACTGGCGCATGCGCAGGTTGGTGTGATCATATCGCCCAACTTTGGCCAGTCGATGCAGTACTGGGAGAAAACGGTGCGTTTACCTTAGAAAAGGGGGAGCGCGGGATTAGCTTAACAAGCAGTGTTCCGCTCGAAACCATGCGCGCCCAACAAGCAGAATTCAAGAGCCAAGTCGAACAGCTGCTGAGTCAATATTCAGATATCAACCTGACTCTGGATCAAGCGTACCGCTTATGCGAAGTCGCCATCGATATTGGCCAAAACCGCGAGCCGCTTGACCCAAGGGTAATCGAGCAGCTTGTTGCTCAAATCCACCAGCTAGGCGCCCATGCGACGGCGAGCTCTATCCATATCAACGCTTGGTATGGCGAACACTCTAAACGCAACAGCGCCTTTGCCTATCTCAAAAGCAAAGGGCTTAACCAACAAGATGTTTTAGATAAGTGCTGCTATGTGGGTGATTCACTCAATGATCAGCAAATGTTTGAGACACTGCCTATGACGGTCGGCGTTAAGAACATCGAGCACTATTGGCACAAACTGAGCCACAAACCGAGCCTTGTCATGAGTCAGCCAGGCGGTTTTGGTTTTGCGGAATTTAGCCAGCAGTTGCTCGCGCTCAAAAACGAAAATTAATACCCTGCCAACCTCTCACTTTGAGTAATCACTGCGGGGCTTCACCTCTAGATAGTTCACGACTCACTATACTTTAATTAGAGCGTCGTGATTCCAAGGAGGTAAGCCATGGACTTTACGGAAAAACTCAGACTAAGAGGCAAAGCGGAAGAAGACCTTTACTTCGCCCACTTAGATAAAGAGCTAATAGAAGCGATACATAACAACCCGCATTGGTTGGAAGAGTACCAAACTCGTCACCCTGATGATGAGCCAAATCTTGTCGACACTTTAAGTAAGTAACCTTTTGACAAGGTGCCCTGCTGAAAGGAATTGATAATGAACTAATTGAAAAAGGCAGAGTCCCCCCTGCCTTTTCGTTTTTACCATTGACGGCTTAAGCTTAAATTAGCTTCTTACGTACATGCACGACCAATGCTTCAGCCAATACAACCACAGCGAAAATGCTCACTAGTACCATCGATACTTTCTGCCACTCAAATAGGTTTTGAGCATCATTTAGAACCACACCGATACCACCAGCACCAACCAAACCAAGTACAGCAGATTCACGCACGTTAATGTCCCAACGGAACAGCACAATCGAGTAAAAGGCTGGCATCACTTGTGGCCAGTAGCCTTTCATCAAGATGCTCGCCCATGAAGCTCCCGTGGCTTTGAGTGCTTCAATCGTACCCATGTTCACCTCGGCAATCGCCTCTGCCAATAACTTACCGACAAAACCCACACTACGGATCGCAATCGCCATAATGCCCGCCAGCACACCAGGGCCAAACAGTGCAATGAAAAGCAGAGCCCAAACCAGTGAGTTGACTGAGCGCGATGAGACCAAAAAGAACTGCGCAATCCAGTTTAGCGTCTTATTTGGCGTGATATTTGGCGCATTAAGCAGCGCCAGTGGAATTGCCAATATCAAGGTAAATAACGTACCTAAGGTCGCAATATGTAAGGTTTCAATCAACGCGTCATGGATCGTTGTCGGGTAGAAACCATAATCGAGTGGCACCATGCGGCCAAACATATCAGCAAACTGTGCTGGCGCGTCATAGAGAAACTCTGGAATGATCTCGACGGTCTGCCAAGACCATACAATGGCCGAAACAAAACACAAGTATGCCGCGAACCTTGCAATGCGCTCATTAAAGGTAAAGCGTTGCCATTCTCTATCAATAGAAGCTGTCGTCATTAGAAGATTCTCCTTACTACATTAGACAAGAACTCACCCACTAGAATCAGTGCGATAATCGTAATCAGAATCGCTGCGACAAAGTCGTAGTCAAAGCGTTGGAATGCTGAAAACAATGTCCCGCCTAAACCACCCGCACCCACAATTCCGACCATGGTCGAGTTACGCAGGTTTGAGTCGAGCTGGTAGCTAGAAAAACCAATGAAACGCGTAAATACCTGCGGCATGACTGCAAATAGAATCACGCTGATAAAGCTCGCGCCCGTCGCTCGGATCGCTTCGACTTGTTTAAATGAGATCTCTTCAATGGCTTCAGCAAACAGCTTGGCAATAAAACCAATCGAAGCAAAAACCAGCGTCAGAATACCCGCGAGTGCACCAAAACCCACCGCTTTTACAAACAAGATTGCGATGATGACAGGGTGGAACGAGCGACATAATGCGATAAAGCCACGCACCGGAGTCGATACAATTGAAGGCATCATGTTACGCGCTGCCAATAAGCCTAAGAAGAGCGAAATCACGATACCAAAGAAGCTTGAGATAATCGCAATTTGTAAGCTTTCCGCTAAGCCACTTAGAAGCAGATTTGAGCGAGAAAAGTCAGGTGGGAACATGCGAGAAAGTAAGCGCTCGCTTTCACCAAAACCAATAATTAATCTATCCAGCGTTAAATCTAAAGTTGAAAAGCTGTAGAACAAATAAGCAACGACAGCTGCGACACCTAAACGGCTTGCCCATGACGCTTTAAATGGGTTTTCTACATTGATTGACGCAGAAGATGAGGAGCTTAATCCAGCCATGACTCACCTCCGTAAATGATCTTGAGATCTTCTTCACTGATGCCTTCCGGGCTGCCATCGTAGTGAACCTTGCCGTTACACATACCGATGATACGGTTAGCAAAACGCTTAGCTAAGTTCACATCATGAATGTTCACAAGCACTGGGATCTGTTTTTCTTTGGCGAAGGTTTCCATCAGCTCCATAATCTCAACCGCGGTTTTAGGGTCGAGTGAAGAAGTTGGTTCGTCGGCCAATAAGATATATGGGTCTTGCATTACAGCGCGGGCAATACCCACACGCTGACGTTGGCCACCAGAAAGGCTGTCGGCACGCTGATTAGCGAAATCTTGTAAGCCTACGAACTCCAAAAGCTCGAACGCTTTCTGCAAATCTTCTTTTGAATAATTACGACGCCAAGCATTCCATGAAGACATGTAACCCAAACGGCCACTCAAGACGTTTTCAATCACGGTTAGGCGTTCAACTAAGTTGTATTCTTGGAAAACCATACCAATATGACGACGCTGCTTACGAAGCGCTTGGCCTTGTAGCTTAGTTAGATCTTCCCCCTCAAATAGGATCTCACCACTGGTTGGGTCGTTGAGGCGATTGATACAACGAAGCAAAGTACTTTTACCTGTGCCCGATGGACCAATGATTGCAATAATGCCCGGTTGGTCGATATCAATATCAATACCTTTAAGGATTGGCTTACCTGCCACGTACTCGTGAAAAAGGTTGTTGATCTTTATTCCGTCATACTTAGTTCTGTCACAGCTTGCTACAGCCATACTACTCTTCCTTTTAATATCTTGAGCCTGAATTTAGGGCGTACGATGCCCTGAGCCCTACACAAAGGACACCGTACTTATTGGTTATTTATTGGAGAATTATTGGTTAGTTGCTTGCTTCGCTAGCTCTGCTGCTTTCTTTTTAGCGCGCTTCGCAGCATCTTTCTCAGCAAGTTTCTTTAGGCCCGTTTTGGTATAAGCCGTGCCTGTTGCATGTGCGATATCACGGATAACCGCCCACTCTTCTTGGTAGGTAATTGGTGAGAAACGATCAGCACCCTTAAATGCATCACTCATTTCTTGAGTAAAGCGGTAGCTAAAGAAAGCTTCGTTAATCTTCTCTGCCAATTCAGGTTTTAGGTTGTAAGCATAACCAAATGCAGACGTTGGGAAACGAGGGCTGCGGTAAATGATTTTCAGCTCAGAATCGTCAACACGACCTGCTGCAACCATACGGTCATACACGTCTGATGCAACTGGCGCCGCGTCATAGTCACCGTTGTATACGCCTAAGATAGATTGGTCATGCTTACCAGAGTAAAGTACTTTGTAGTCTTGATCTGGTACGAGACCTTGAGCAGGGAATAACGCACGTGGAGCTAGGTTACCAGAGTTAGAAGAAGCGGAAGTATGAGCGACTCGCTTACCTTTTAGATCCGCCATCTCGTTAATGCCACTGTCTTTACGTACGATGGTCACTAGGTTGTAGCCTTGGAAACCTGATTCGTCACCTTTTACTGCGATCGGTACGTAACCCGCTAAGTTAACGGCATAACCCGTTGGACCAGTAGAGAAGCCAGCAACGTGAAGACGACCTGAACGCATCGCTTCAACCTGAGCTGAGTTTGAGTGAACAGTGTAGTAGATAACCTTTTTGCCCGTCACCTTGCTTAGGTGCGCTTGGAAATCGGCAAAAGCATCTTTATAAAGCGCTGGGTCTTCTACTGGCGTATAAGTGAAAACCAAAGTGCTTGGGTCAATCCACTCATTTTCATCCTTTGGCGCATCCGCCACTAGATCTTGGTTTTCATCACAGTATCTATCATCCAGTACCCCGCGAGTAGCACACTCACTTGCCATCGCTAGAGAAGGTAGCAGCAAAGAGCCAGCGATTAACAATCCATTTACACTGTTTTTCATATTAGAACCTTACATTCACGTTATTGTTGATGTTCCCTTCCCATATAGCAGGTCGCGTGCCAATATTTTAGTTGTTATTTTTCAGTCACTTAACAACTAATTTAAATAACCAAAAACAGTTTGGGTCATTCGTGTCCAACGCTATACAGCGTATTTGGGTCATTTGTGTCCGATGAATTTCACTAAGTGTCTCTACTTTTCCGGTAAATTAACAAGAGAGTGATAACAAGTTGAGTGGATATTATCTGAATAAAACTTAATCACGTGGAAAAATGCCAAGCCAAATTGTTAGCAAGATCATAGAGCGAATGAATAACTCAACTTGATTGTCTACTTTGTTCACAGAAATCGTTCACCTGCTGAAGCCATCGCATAAATATGTACCCACGCTCTCTAGATAACTAATAGATAAAGCCCATTATTCTTTTACTATCAACTGGTTATTTGGAATAGAAATGCAACCTTTTGGCCTTAACCTGCTCAGAAATCAATCTTTCAATTTGAAGCATTTCACACAAATAAGCCCTACAGCGTGATAGCCTTTGCCTGCTCCCTAAAATAGGCAGCTCAAACCTATAAGCCACAACTATGTGTTCAATTGGATATTGTCGTCAAGCGGCAGATACTGCTCCTCATAGTCTAAGGATCTATTATGAAGAAGACCCTCTTATGCTCCGCACTCTTCACATTGAGTGTGTCTGGATATAGCTTTGCTACTGATGCTCCCACTACAACCAACTACAGTGATAAAGCGATCGAATACCTTGCTCAAATTGCCGATGGCAGTAATGGGATTGGTGCTCGCCCTGCAAGCTCGGCTAAAGAAATTGAGACTGGCGAATGGATCAAAAACAAACTCACGCAAGTGGGCTACGACGTAATCACCCAACCGTTCAGCTACGAGAAGGACGGTAAAACTAAGACTTCGAACAACTACATTGTTGAAAAAGCAGGACTTTCAACAGACACCATCGTCCTTGTCGCACACTACGACTCAACGGGCGACGACCACGGCTCATTAGGCGCGACGGATAATGGCGCTGGGCTAGCCGCCGCGACAGCCATTGCAGAAGCCCTGCATGCTGCGCAAAAGATCCCATATACCGTTAGAGTTCTATTTGTCGGTGCAGAAGAAAATGGTCTCAACGGTTCTAAATATTACGTCACCGATGCGCTTAAGAAAGGCCAATTAGACAACGTCATTGCCATGATTAACTATGACACTGTCGGCGGCGGCGATATTGTTTATGTTCACGCAGCACACTCTGACTACAAGCAATACCAAAAGACCTGTGAAGCGATCGGTCTTAGCGATAAAACCTACAATAAAGAAACGTGGGTTCGCGATGGTATGCTCGCAGCTTCAATCGATAGAATCGGTGAAGAGCAAAAGTATGTCGTCCACCCAGGCTTCCCGGGTTACCCAGCTGGAGAAACGGGCTCTTGGTCTGATCACGCGCCGTTTGCTTGTGCAGGTATTCCAATCGCCTATGTCGAGTCGACCAACTTTAATATCAATGGCGAAGAAGGCTATGACGGCTACTCACAGACCGAGAATCCAATGATGTGGGACTGCTATGATGCTGAGAACAAAACCGCTTGCGATCGCAATACAGAAACCAAGTGGGGTAAGATTTGGCACACTGAGTTTGACCGCCTCGACAAGCTAGAACAAGCCTTCCCTGGGCGAGTGAACAAGCAAACCAAAAATAACGTCGAAGTGGTTGTCGAGTACTTAACCAACAATAAATACTTCAAGCAGTCCTAACAATTGATACGCAATAAAAAGCCCGAGTTAGCTCGGGCTTTTATTAATGATTGTAGAGTTAGATATCCATACAGTTCGCGTAATAAGTGACCGTTGATGGCCAGTCACTGAACACACCAAGTACGCCAACATCTTTCGCTAATACATCTAGCACTTTCATCATGTCACCATCTTGATTGATCTGCTCAGTCACGGTTTGGTAGTACCAACCGCCACCTTGCGCTAAAGGACCAGAGCGCTCTAGCGTCCAAGCGATAATATCAAGATCCGCTTGCTTGGCTAACTTAGCGTACTCTGACTCCACAATCGCGTTCTTGTCATCAAGTTGAATCAGTGCGTAAAGCGGTGGTGCGATGATTTGAACGCCCTCTTTCGACAGCGCTTTCATGTTTTCCAACGTCGCAGTAAAGCCTTCTAGGTTGTAGACACGGTCATCTAAGTAGACAGCTTGCTTGCCAAACTCTGGCTCATTCTTAATCCAGTATTTCACATCATCAAGATTGAATGACTGCACGTAAGCATCTTTCGCTGAGAAGCCAGCAGCCTTTAGCTCATCAACTAACTTCTGAGCATAGTCCGCCTGGCTAAAGCCTTTGTATGGCATTTCTACTTTCGCTGCTTTGAGCTCTGGCGTCACTTTCACACCATGCTTCTTAAATAGCTCTGCACTTTCAGCATGGGTCATCAGAGTCCCCGTTTGCGAGTAAAGATCGGTACGCCAACCTGGAGTGCCGTTCATGTACTCTTCAATCGTGGTTGCTTTCGGATTCGCACCATCCATTTTGCCTTTAAGGGTCTTAAACTCCGCTAACGTGAAGTCAGATGTACGACATTCCACTTGTGCATCTTCACCTGTTGCAGGGTTAGCGGGTTTAAACGGCACAGAGCACTTCTTAGCCAGTTCTGGATGAGCTAAAACGTCGGTTGTGGTATGCAAATCGCTTTGTGAATGACGACAGACCAATTCTTTATCTTTAGTAAACGTCACATCGCATTCTAGAACGCCAGCACCCATCGCAATCGCCGCTAGGTAAGACTCTTTAGTATGCTCAGGAAATTGCATTGCAGCGCCGCGGTGGCCGATAGAAAAGTCACTACGATAAAATGGGCCGGCCTCGCAGCTTTCCAATTTGGTTTTCAGTGGTCCCTCTTCCATATCACTGACTAGATATAATGGTCGAGGGCCGACTTGAGCGGGTTCATTACTCGCCATAGCGACTGAACTAACACCTAGCAAAAGTGCGATACCACTGGTTAAGATTTGCTTCATCTGTTGATTCTCCTTGCAGCAAAATAGTTTGTTTATTATCAGGCTCAGTGACTTAGCGTTATGGTTCGCCGGTGACGAAACATTCCCTAGCTTTTTACTCAGCCTATTGTCTAAATAGCACGCAACGTGCCAAAAACTTTTCGCTTATAATTCAAACAGATAAATATAATACTTTTATTAAGCTTCTATGATGGGTCAATTATGTCTTGTAGGTTATGCTTTAAAATTCCCTTTATCGAGTTGATGCTTTTTCATCTTACGATAGAGGGTCTTACGTGGCAGATTGAGTCGCAGTGAAACTTCATTGATGTTGCCAGACATTTCAATCAGAGCTTCAGTCAGTACATTGCGCTCATACTGCTCCATTTGTTGTTCAAAGGCGAACGCGTCACTCCCTTGAGTCGAAGGGGCTTGCAGATCAAAGCCCTCGCCCACAATCCCGAGCACAAAGCGGTCAGCGACATTTCTCAGCTCACGAACATTCCCCGGCCAATCGTGGCGACATAGCTGCTGAATTTGCTCAGAGTAGAGCGTTGATGGGCGAGTTTTATACTTCTGACTCGCTTGCACGACAAAGTGGCGAAACAGGGATTGAATATCTTCTTTGCGTTGTCTTAACGGTGGCAAATTTAAGCTAGCAATGTTTAAGCGGTAGAAGAGATCCGCCCGAAACTCCCCTTGTTTACTGAGTACGGCTAGATCGGCTTTACTCGCAGCAACCACGACAATATCGACCGGAATTAAGCTGTTACCACCGACACGCTCGATGACGCGCTCTTGGATCACGCGCAGCAATTTAATCTGCACGGCGATTGGCATGCTTTCAATTTCATCAAGGAACAAGGTCCCACCATGCGCTTGCTCTATCTTACCAATGCGTTTTTTATTGGCGCTGGTAAAGGAGCCCGCTTCATGACCAAACAGCTCACTTTCAATGATACTTTCCGTCATCCCACCACAGTTGATTGCGACAAAAGGTTTGTCTCGGCGCTCAGAATATTGATGCAGAGCGCGAGCAATCACCTCTTTGCCTGTGCCCGTTTCACCATTGATGATGGTATCGACCCCAGTACGTGCGAGGGCGAGCACTTGAGTTCGCACCATTTCCATTTGGCTAGACACACCAATCACCACCTCTTCAATCGGTAACTGCGTTGACTGTGAGGCTATCTCAGGCGCATTCCGAATATGAGTCGCCGCCAAATCGAGCTTTTCAATCAACTCATCACTTTGCAAAGGCTTCTCGATAAAATCAAATGCACCAAGCTTCATCGCTTCAATCGCCATTGGGATATCGCCATGACCACTCATCAAAATCACTTGGCATTTTGGCGCACGACTTTGAATCGCATCAAGCATAGCTAAACCATCAAGGTTAGGCATGCGAACGTCACACAGCACCACCTGTTTGCTATCCAGTGATAGCGATTTCAGGCCAAGTTTAGGATCGGTAAAACTCGTCACACTGAACCCTTCGAGCTCTAGCATCTCGCTCACCGCTTCAACAACATCTAATTCATCATCAATGAGGGTAATGTTCTTTTGCATAGCCATGGTTATCTGCCTTGTTCTAGATGTACAACAAACTCACTGCCGACATTAAGCTGCGAGTTAACTCGAATCGAACCACCAAAATCCTTGATGATGTTAAATGCGATGGAGAGACCTAATCCTAGGCCTTTACCCACCTCTTTCTGGGTGTAAAACGGGTCAAATATATGTGGGATATCTTCAGCTACAATCCCTTTGCCATTGTCCTTCACTGCGATAGTCACTTCGTTATCCGCACACTCTACACAAACAACGATTAATGGCTCAGAGCATTGCTCTACGGCATCAATCGCATTACTAATGAGATTAACCAGCACTTGCTCTAAACTTATTGGGTTCGCTCGCACACTCGCCTTTGGTGACAAAGTGCAATCTAAAACGATCGGGATTTGTTTGTTGGCAAACAGCTCAATTGCATCATTAACCACGGGCATCACCGCGACGGAAGAAATCTTGCCATCACTCTTGCGCGAAAAGGCTTTAAGATGATGAGTCAACGCCGCCACCTTACCCAATAAGGTTTCAATCTTAAGTAAATTCTGCGTCGCTTTGTCGGCACGATCTTGCTCTAGCCATTTCTGTGCACTGCGAGTATGACTGCTGATAGCGGTCAGCGGTTGGTTGATCTCATGAGTAATTCCCACACTTAACTGACCTAATGCGGCGAGTTTACCCGCTTGCACTAACTCGTCTTGGGTCACTCTTAATCGCTCTTCGGCCATACGACGCTCTTCGACCTCTGCTTCGAGCTTTTGATTGGTCTGTTTCACCACTTTAGCGGTCGCTTGGAAAACCTGTAGAGACTTCGCCATTTGGGTAACTTCATCATGCCCTTTAAGCTCTATTTGAGTATCTAAATGCCCCGTTGAAATAGCGAACATGTCGTCTCTCAAATTCAACAATCGCTCCAAGATATTTTTGCGTACATAGAACCAAGCAACAGCGGCCGCCGCACAGAGACTAAACACAGATAGCACCAACGAGAAAGTACGATTCGAGGCGAGAGACTTTTGAACTTGAGCGATAGATGAGTCAATTTCTAAGTTCACATTAGAGGTATTACGCTCAATTTGAACCGACAGTTGATGCAAATATTTACGGCTATTTTCCAGCAAAAACTCTTGTTGGTAATAGTGCTCCAACGCCTGATTTTTTAACTGGACTAATCGACTAGAACGAGAAGCCAAAGTGTAGATAACCGATAGCTTTTCATCTAACGCTGGTAGCGATTCAGCAAGACCACTCGCCAACCACAAGCTAAACCATTCTTGGCCAAGTTGTTCCAAACGATAAGTGGTGTAATCCAACTCATTAAAGCTGCCATCGTTATACAGTTTTTCAACGAGACCTAATTGATAAAAGAGTAGTGCTTTGAGTTGGCTATATTGAAGACGAGATTTCTGGCTCTCTGGCAGACTATCAAGCTCCTCACTAACATGCTGCAGTAGCGGATAAAAACCTTCTAGTAAGTTGCGCAGCTCTTTATTTAATTGACGGGATTCTTCACCACTTTGGTAGAGTAAACTTAAGCTGTTACTTACCTGCATGATCAAGTCTTTAAAATAGGCGTGGTATTCAGGAAAATGGGCCAGAACTTGATTCATACCATTGATGCTTTCTTCGATGCGTACCATCGCTTGACGGCGCTCTAGGTTAGAATCTGCGGCAACCAGTTGAGAGGCGTCAGTGATCACTAGACGCACCATGTCATTTAGGCGCGCTGCTTGTTCTAATGCGGGGATCTCTTTTTCTTTTAGGTCAACCAACGCCAGCTCTAGTTTGTCGTAGGTGGTCGAGCTGTACAACGCCAAAAGCAAGGTCGTCATCGAGAGCATCGCAAGCGCTAACCCAAGGCGAACTTCAATACCGCGCCACTTAAACTTGCTACGGGGACTATTCTTTCCGATTGGTTGAGTGCTACGCACGTCTGGTTCTTGGCTAGCGTTCTGATTCACAAGGATATTCTCTACGACTGAATAAAGCGCACTGGTTTGCACTCCAGGCGATTAACAAATCACATAAAACATCACTACATTTTATTAATAAAGTCGTAAATATCAGATTTGTGGAATCGGTGGTGAGAAATTCTGCAAACCTTGAAGTTGAGTCTGAGAAGAACCTTATAAAAGTTCAGGAAGCGTCAGTTTGAATTAGCAGTTAGTATTCTCAATACGAACAGTACAAACACAACCTTCTGCTGGGCAGATATCCGATGCTCCCCTTCCACCGAAAGAGTCATAAATGACATAGCAGCCCGCTGGGAGAGTGGTAATGTTGGTGCTATTAAGCTCTGCGCTTGAGAACGAATGTTCAAAACCAATCACAGTGTGTCGATTGCCAATAGCTGTCGTCAAATCATCTGTGGTACCAAGCGCCATAAAGTCGAGCATCGATAGAGCATCCGCAGATTCACCTTCACTTTCTGGACACAACGTGGCCCAATCCACTTCGACCGTGCCAATCCCGAAATCCAAAATATAGTCCTGTTGGTTACCGGGGTTTGAGATACTTGGCGTCAGCCCTGCAACGAAGGCTTTGGCGTTAACCTGTGTAATAACCCCTTCCATCGCCCCAGCGACACCCTCAAGGGTTACCTCACGCGCAGACTCTTGAAGGTTTAGAAATCGAGGCGCAGCGACAACAGCTAATACACCTAAGATAACTATGACAACAACCAATTCAATTAGAGTAAAACCTGCTTTTCTATTCACTGTTCGGCACGCCTTTTATCCATTACACAACTGCTATTTCGCATGGCTACATTTATAAAATAGCCCTAATTATGGCTAAAATACACACAATAAATCAGTGACATATCACTCAATAACATAATGACTATCAATAATTAGCAATAAAAAAAGCCACTCGAACATCGAGTGGCCAATCAAAAATAAACAGGCAGTGGATTGTTTATTTTTTCACAGTAGAGCTCAAATTGAGTTCCAAACTTCTTCTCTGTGTCTTCCGAAAGCACTAATACGTTTCGAACACACCTGAATTGTAATCTTGAATTGCTTGTTCTATCTCTTGCATGCTGTTCATCACAAATGGTCCGTAGTGAACCACTGGTTCATCGATAGGCTGCCCAGAAAAGACCAGTGCACCACTGTTTTCTTGTGCCTCTAGTGTCAGCCGCTCACCTTTGCTTAGCAGCGCTAATTCGCCTTGCTTTAGACGCTGCTCACCAATAACCAACTCCCCTTTATAAGCATAAACCATAACGTTAAATTGCTCCGGAAGTTCTAGGCTTGTTGTTTGGCCTTGATTCGCTCGCCAGTCAGTCACGCTGAGCTCAACTCCGGTTTTATCAAGTGGTCCATGTAGCACTTGACTGTCAGCAATGATCGAACCCGCTAGCACTCGCAACAAACCAACTTGCGCTGATGAGTGCTCGGTGATCGTCTCCGGCTGGAAGTCAAAGTATTTTGCTGGCTTCATTTTGTCGCGCGCTGGCTGATTAATCCAAATTTGGAAGCCGTGCAATTCGCCCTCTTCCATGATTGGCATTTCACTATGAATCACGCCTCGACCTGCAGCCATCCACTGCGCCCCGCCTGAGCGAAGCTCTCCGACATTGCCCATATGATCTTTATGCTGGAAGTGCCCTTTCATCATATAAGTCAGCGTTTCAATGCCACGATGAGGATGCGGAGGAAAACCACCAACGTAATCTGCTCGTTGATCCGATTTAAGCTCATCAACCATCAAAAATGGCGAAAATTGGGCGTTATTGAAGCCTGCCACTCGTTGGATTTTTACGCCATCACCATCAGAAGTCGCATGCGCTCGGATGATTTGATTAATTGTTCTCACATTGCTCATAACAAAGCTCCTTGGTGTCACTCTTGACTGAATGAACTCAGTTTAGCGCTTTGATTGAGCAATATGAGCGGAGGGATTAGAGCTAGTCGTTCGAAAAAACTGAATAAGTAAAAGCTAGTCAGTCATTAAGGTATTTAATGATTTAGGTACAATCACTTTATGTACTGGCGCAACGAAAAACATATACACCTTGCCAAAGGTATTTTTCACATGCACCACTGTAGTGGCATGTAGCGTCACACGATTGCCGTCGGGCACTAGCAAAAATGACAAGCGCACATTGAGATGCTTATCGCAATCTTCCACCACGATTTCATGATGACGCAGACTGACAATTGAGAAGATCCCGACTTGATCGCCAACTTTGTACTCTTCAATCGGTTTGTTTTCATCGAGATCCGCCATCCGGCCTAAGTGTTTTAAGCCGAGCTTAGACACGATGCGATTACGCAGATCCATTAAGAAATTAACCCATTTAGGTGTGCGATTAACCATCTCGAAATAGATTTCTAACGCCGACTCCCCTTGATAAGGGAGCTCAATTGAGTAGCTATCAGCAAAATAGGCTTGGGGAAGGTAAGGGTGAATATCAGCATCAGCAGGCAGGTCCATTGGCATTCTTTACTCCATTTATCGTCGTTCAATCCACCTTATCGATTAACACAGATAAAACAAAGGCGAGGTGATTAAATCCCTCGCCTTGTCTCACCAATAATACGTGCTAGTGACCAGATGGAGCATCAACCCCCTACACCGTAACTCCTACTCTACTCAGAATGAACTGACTTGTTGCATTGGGCATTTTTTGAAAAGATCCGTTTGAAAATCAGATAAATAACAAACATATCGGTTAGCGATTAGGGCATTGGATTGTCTACGCTCGGTCATCGTTAACTCTGCACATATTGGTTAAATGTTCCTTTTCTACCTTCAATTTCTTGCCCAAAATTCAGGTTCAATTAAATGCAAATTAGGACTGTTTTCTCAACCCTCTTTTGCCTGTTATCGTTAACAGGCTGCGATTTCGACCAAGAATCAAATGAAGAATCCAAAGCATCTGTCACTGAGATAACGTTTAGTGAAAAAGAGCTTTCATTACCATTGGGCGTCAGGCATGCCTTAAAGGTAAACGCTGTCTTCTCAGATGGGCGGATTGACGACATCCCCGGCTCCCCAGAGGTAAAGTTTGTCGTTGACGATACTCAGCTAGCATACTTGGACAATGACGAAAGCAACGTCGTCGTTGGACATACGATTGGCAAAACTTCAATTCACGCACGTACCAAGCTCAACTCAACGGAACATCAAAGCAGTATGACATTGGTCATCACGCCTCCCGTTATACAAGAACTTTCTCTGCAATCAGCATCTACAGCAATCACAGCTGGTGCCCCTCTAATACTGCAAGTTATCGCCACAATGAGCGATGGCTCTCAAGTGAAGATTACAGACAGCTCAATTCTGGAGTGGGAGTTTGATAAAAGTGGTATCGCAGAGATCACTTCATCAGAAGATGGGATAGTGGTTACCGGAATTGAAAAAGGTGAAATAAAACTTTCAGTTAGCACTGACTCTTTTCGGTCTACAGTTGTTACCAACAAAACCTTTACCGTGATACCCAAAGACTATGCGATTAAACTGAAGGAGGATGCTCTGTCTCCTCTCACTCGCTCTGTTTTTTCAGGCTATGACATTGATGATGTAAAAGTTCGACATAACGGTTCTACAAGTTTTGATTTGCTGAATGCAACACCGCGCTATCTGAACAATCCATTGGTCACCATAAATCATCAGCACTTTCGAATTGATGCGGTAATCCCACCATTTCAAAGTGTGCATTTCGACTTACCTACATGGTTTGATGAGCCCATCACCTCTGCTTATTTTGTTGAAGAGCAGCCCTTGTTCAAAGCTCATGTGCGCTCTTATGCGGACGTCAAACCAAACGATGATAAGTACGCACAACCAACAGCAGATAACGTTCTCCAATATGAGAAAGAACTGCGCGGCTTTAAGCAGTTAATGAACAACTATGACTATAACCATCGATTTATCGGCTTCATCCAAAACTATATGAACTCACGCACACGCATGGTTCGTCATGAAGATCATTGGTGTGAAGTAGAAACGCTATTGACCTCCACTCGTTCACTAGAAAGTAGCTCTACTGACTTTGCCAAGTTCAAAGGTAATGACAGCTCACCGCATACATTAAAGCACGTCAGCCTGATTGCGAATAAGCCAAGCGCAACCTACACGATGCTAACCCGAGAAGCCAACGGAGTGGCAACCGTTGGCGATGGATGGCTAAGTGTACGCCAACATAGACTGTTCACTGAAGGCGCAACATCACCTAAGACAACCTACCTGCACGAAAAGATGCATAACCACGGTTTTGGCCACTCTGGCGGCATGACTTATGGTTATCCCTCTGAAACGGGCACATTTGTAAATCGTTACTGGGAACAGTTTTATGAAGATGGTGCCGTCGAAGCCTCAACACCAACACTTGCGAGCCGATACGAGCTCAAAGATCTTGGTGAGCAATTTAGGTTAGAAATTTCCTTTTTGGATAAGAGCTCATCAGGTCCATCAAACAAAGATATTGATAAGTTCATCTTACTCACCACCTCATTACCTGAATTGAAACATAGCTATGTGATTGATCATCAAAATAACGCCAGAGAAATTTTCCCTCAGTTTAATTCTGGTTATGAGCATACCTATCTGTTCAACGATCTGGTCAACATCAAACCTCAAAACATCAGTGAGGCTAACGCTAGTGACGCTGTATCCAAGCTGGCGTTTATTTTTGATAAGCCACAGCAAGCAAGTGAAAACAGCATTCCTGCATCAATTATCTTCATTGGTGGTAGCGAGGCTGATACCAAGCAGCAAGCCAATCTCGTGATCAACTATTCTGGCTCAGGAGGGTTTGTAAGCGAGAGTGGGCAATACATCTACCTATTTAAGCAGTGGAATAAAAATGACAGTAACGTTTTCGTCAATGAGGCAAATACCTACTCTCCTGCTGAAGCTGAACAGATTTGTACAGATAGAGGGCTCACGCTAGGAACCTTACAACCATTTCGTTCCAATGAGATGATGGCGTTTCAAACCAAATACCAGAAGTATGGCACTCAGGTGGGGCTTTCTTATGAAACGGGAGCACCAGTAGCTATCTCCGTTCCCACAACTTATCGCCCCAACACCATCAAAGAAGTAGAAAAAGGCGCGGTCATTGTGTGCAGTAAGTAATCATTAATGGACAGGCTTATACAGACAAAGCAAAGGCGAGGTTCAATCCCTCGCCTTGTTTTCCGCAGCACCTACTAGCTATCGAATGTTCTGTTGCCAGTAGTCGTATAAGCTATCGATATCAGCACTGCTCAGCAGCTTCATCACTCCAGCGAGCTGTTCATCAGACCAATGCCACCATTGCATTTCAATCAGCTTGTCGATCTGCTCTGGAGAGAAGCGAAATTTAATGTGCTTAGCGGGGTTAGAGGCGACAACCTCATAGGGCTGTACATCTTTGGTCACCACTGCTCGGCTGGCAATAATCGCCCCATCACCAATGGTCACTCCGGCCATGATCATCGCCTCTGAACCAATCCAGACATCATTACCAATTACCGTATCGCCTGAGCGCTGAAAGCCATCTTCTGCGCCCGCAAAATGTTCGTTATCTTGATAGAAAAATGGGAACGTGGTTATCCAATCAGAGCGATGGCCTTGGTTGCCTGCCATCATAAATACCGCGCCAGAACCAATGGAGCAAAAATTGCCAATGATGAGTTTATCGACATCATCTCTGTCTGGGGTCAAATAGCGAGCGCAGTCATCAAAGCTGTGTCCGTGATAATAGCCTGAGTAGTAACTGTGGCGTCCGACAATAATATTAGGGTTGGTTACTTGCCCAACCAAAGGTTTGCCAGCAAATGGCGATTCAAAGTAGTTCATAGTTTCATTCTTTTAGTTAGTCTCTTTGAGGTCTAGCGACCTAGCCTGTTTAGGATATGCCTAAATTTGATGCTCGTCACTCTACTTTCTCAGCCTCTGCACCAAGCCCGCACATCATAAAACTTACATTGGTCTCAGTATGTCATCAGGTTAAGATAAGCCGTCTAATAGTCATGGAAGTTAAAACATAATAATGAACGCTCAAGAATTTATTGATGCGGGCGTAAAATACACCCCGCACACTTTCCAGTTGCCGCTGAACTATGCAAACAGAGATGCCGCTGCCATTGAAGTGTTTGCCCGCGAGCTGTCGCTGGTTGCTGATGGTGATAGCAACAAACCTTGGTTGGTCTACTTTCAGGGTGGTCCGGGCTTTCCGTCACCGCGCCAAAACGGCCACAGTGGTTGGGTGAAACGTGCCCTGCAAGAGTACCGAGTATTGTTACTCGACCAACGTGGTACGGGTAATAGTAGTGTCATCAACCATCAAACACTGGCTCACCTAACCGCCGAGCAACAAGCTGACTATTTAAGCCATTTCCGCGCGGATAACATCGTGCGTGATGCCGAAGAAATTCGTAAGCAGTTTGGCGTTGAGCAGTGGTCTATTTTAGGCCAAAGCTTTGGTGGCTTTTGCTCTCTGAGCTACCTTTCGCTGTTTCCTCAAAGTCTGGCGCGTAGCTTCATTACCGGCGGTGTGCCTTCAACGACTCGCCATGCCGATGACGTTTACCAAGCGACGTTTAAACGCACGTTACAAAAGAACCAAGCGTTCTTTCAGCAATTTCCCAAAGCGCAGCAGCTATGTAAGCAGATTGCCGATCATCTGATTGAGAATGAAGAGTTTCTACCAAACGGCCAGCGTTTCACAGTCGAGCAATTCCAACAAATCGGCATTAACTTCGGCATGAGCGATACTTTCTTGCCGACCTACTACGCACTTGAAAATGCCCTGATTGATGTGAACGGTAAGCCTCAACTGAGCTATGAGTTCCTCAATAACATGTTGATGGAGCAAAGCTTTCAGACCAATCCTATCTACGCGATTTTGCATGAGTCGATTTACTGCCAAGGCTTCGCCTCTAACTGGAGTGCGCACCGTGTCCGTCAAGACAACCCAGCGTTCAACTATGACCCAAGTAAGCCATTCTTGTTTACTGGCGAAATGGTCTTCCCGTGGATGTTTGACCAATACCAATGCTTGAAGCCGCTTAAAGAGGCCGCTGAATTATTGGCAGCAAAAGAAGATTGGACACCACTGTATGACGACAGCGTGCTGGCGCAAAACAAAGTGCCTGTTAGCTGCGCCGTCTACGCCGATGATATGTTTGTGGAAATGGACATTAGCCGCGAAACGCTAGCGAAAATTCCAAACTCAAAAGCATGGATCACCAACGAATATGAGCACAACGGCCTACGCGCTGACGGCGAACGTATTCTCGATAAGTTGATTGCGATGGGTAATCAAACTGCGGCGACTTTGGCATAAGTAAACACCATCTGATATGCAAAAGCCCTGAACTTGGTTCAGGGCTTTGTTGAATGGTCTAGCCAACAAGCCAGACTATCCTCATCAAAAGGCAAACCTAATACCAATGATGCTCTTACGTTAGCTCATCAACCTTTAACGACTTTCTAGCTCAGAAAAAATCGCTTCGGCATCAACAATACCTCCAGAAATAGACAAAGTGTTAAACGGCACGAGATCTTCTGGACTAGATGGTTTCTTAACCAATAACTCTGGATACGTGCGAGAATGAGTCATCAGTAACTGTTTTAGTTCTTGTGCTGTCAGCTCTGGGTAGTAGGACCATACCTGCGCCGCGACACCCGACACTACAGGAGCCGCCATGCTAGTACCACTGTATGCGGCATAGCTGTCGTCAGGTGTGGATGACAATACACGATACCCCGGAGCAAAGACGTCAACGGTTTCTTGACCAAAGTTACTAAAGCTCGCGACCATAGAGTCATCGGCGTATTTGGCCGATGCCCCAACATCCATCCAAGTCGAGATTGGACGAGACCACTTGTGCTTAGCAAAGCGGTTCGGGAAACTTGGTTTAATATCGTTATCCGTTTTACTGTTACCGGCAGAATGGACGATCAGTACACCTTTACGCGCAGCATAACGGAAGGCGTGATCAACAATGTGCTTACGTGGCGAGTAACTCTTACCAAAACTCATATTGATGATCTTGGCACCATTGTCTACCGCATAACGCACGGCATTGGCAATATCCTTGTCTCGCTCATCACCATTTGGCACCATACGAATCGCCATGATCTGTGCGTGATCTGCTATACCATCAATGCCTAAACTATTACCACGCTCAGCAGCAATAATACCCGCAACGTGAGTTCCGTGAGCGCCTATAGGGCCCTTCACATCATTGTTTCCATAACCTTTTTCCCACGGGTTATGGATATTATCCATCACAATATCTCTGCGGGTGTCAAAGTCCAAATTATAGTGATAATCCAGCGACTCCTTATAACGGTTGGCACGAGACGTTAAGTAATCAAATGAGTACCAAGAGTCGAACAGACTGATCAACCCCTGCGCCGCCGCGCTTACTTCAGGGTTCGAGTGATCAAGTAAAGTTTGCAGGCCGTCAACCGTAAAGTCATTGTGATCAACCAAGTCTAAAATCTGCGCTTTGTAGTCGTTCGCTTGCTCTGTGGCTTCGGTCACTTGCTCTAGAGCCGAGGTATAATATTCAACATTCTCTAGATAGTCAGCTTCAACACCTTGATAGTATTCACGCTTTTTAGGTGGAATCCAGTGATTGTTTTCTTTTAGAGCTAGATACTTTTTGTACTCACGGGTCACTTCAAGAGTGTCTTGATCAACGTTAATCCCGAGCGAGTTACCTAAGAAGTTCCAACCGTGGATATCATCAATATAACCGTTGTTGTCGTCATCAATACCATTGCCTGGGATCTCACCTTCATTAACCCAAAGCTTGTTCTTCAAATCTTCATGATCAACATCTACACCCGAGTCTAACACCGCCACAATAATAGGTTGTGGCTTAAGAGGTGGGAGCATGAAATCATAGACAATGTCTGCGCCTACACCTTGAATATTCGAATAGTTGGCGGACATATTGAACCAATCACCTCGATCTTCAGCCGGTGCACCAAACAGGCGCATGGAAAAAACTGCAGGCTCGACAGGTTGATGTGAGTGATCTTCAATGATGTTGCCTTTAGCATCTTTGATGAAAGGCGAGTTTACTGGGTCTGGCTCAGGGTTGACGTTTGCAGCAACTGACGAAGAAGCCATAATAGCGATAGCTAAGGCGGAAAGTTTGTATCCGTTTTTCATTATATTACATCCTATAATTGTGCTTAAAAAGCACACAGAAGATAAAATGCAATAACTTGAATATCATTCGTGAAATTAATGATTTGGGTTTTAGATCTCACTGCGTGGCATATTTTCTTGCCAAAATTTGAGCAAAATTCTATTAACATAAATGCCATTAGCCTTACCGAGGGTTGTATTGAAAACCCTTTGTAATCAATAGATTACATAGTTCCTGCCTATGTCGTGTTTGACATAGCGCCACACCAGACTCTCGAATGTGGGGTTAGGTCTGCTCACTTTTTCTTCCCGCAACAAAAATGGCGTAGCTAAAAGCTAGACCATTTCCTCTCAAAGGCAAAAAGCAAGACCTGACCCTATTATTTTTGTTTGTGGAAATGGACATTAGCCGCGAAACACTGGCGAAAATTCCAAACTCAAAAGCATGGATCACCGATGAATATGAGCACAACGACCTACGCGCTGACGGCGAACGTATTCTCGATAAGTTGATTGCGATGGGTAATCAAACTGCGATGACTTTGACATAAATGAACGCCATCTGATATGCAAAGCCCTGAACTTGGTTCAGGGCTTTTTTGTATGTGCTGCTCACTTAGGGCTAATCACCAGTGATCGGTAGCGAATATCCCAAAAGTAATCATATTCAATGTGTCGGTTACGCTCTCAATCGACTTAATCACTTGCTTGGTCGGCTCATTGTTAATCAAGTAATGGCTTTTTTCCCTAGCCGATTTGTTGTGAATATCCTTATTTTGATTCTCTATTACTTGGTCAGTTTCAACCAGTTGATGTTTTGTTTGAGCGTTTATATTTAAGTCATCATTTGAACTAAGGATCGTCTTGGAATCACTATCAGATAAAGGCTCCGAATCTGTCGTTAAATTAGGCTGTATTTCTACGCCTTGTAGTGCCTCGCCTTCGTTGCTCAACCTCTTCTCACTCTGCTGAACTTCATTACTTGCAGAACAAGCGGTTAGCGATAAAAGACTAACCAAAAATATGATTCTACTTCTCATCATATTGATTACTTATGAATTAATAAAACACCGTTCGATTGTAATTTGCTTGCCTTTGAAGATCCAGTGATAAGCCAATTAAATTCAGAGCTTTCTTCACAAGATTCCCTACTCGTTCCTTCGTCTATTTATGGAATGACGGCCACAGAATACAACAAACTGTTGTTTAGAGTATTAGCGGTTGAGATTTATAAAAATGATCTGTTTTCAAATCCTCTGCGTAGACATTAGCGAGCAAGACAACAGCTAAATGGAGCACAGCTCCTCACCTAAAGGATGGACTCATGTTTAAATATACAATTTCACTTGCGGTAGCTTTAATCGCGTTATTTACGTTTATTTTGCCAGCACAAGCACACAATCATGGTATGAAAGCCGACATTGTTGATGTAGCAGTCGAAAACGGCTCATTCACTACGCTTGTGGCGGCAGTCAAAGCAGCTGGCTTGGTCGACACGTTAAAGGGCGATGGCCCATTCACCGTCTTTGCACCAACGGATGAAGCCTTTGCCAAGTTGCCAAAAGGCACAGTGGAATCGTTACTTCTACCAGAGAACAAAGATAAGTTGGTAGCAGTGCTTACTTACCATGTTGTTGCAGGAAAGGTAATGGCGGCTGATGTTGTCAAATTGGACAAAGCAACCACTGTGCAAGGGCAAGATGTGATGATCAAAGTGGTGGACGGTAACGTCATGGTCGACAATGCCAATGTGGTTGCGACTGACGTCAAAGCTAGCAACGGTGTCATTCACGTTATTGACCAAGTCATTCTTCCTAAGTAAGTCTCAAAAATAATTCGTGAATCAGGGCAGAGCATCGCTTTGCCCTTTTCTTTAATTGAACGGTAGAAGCCATGCAGCAACACAAAATCGGTAGCCAGCAAATCGCTCGGATGGAAAACCGCTATCGAGCGAGATTGATCAACAGTTTGAGCGGATTCAAAAGCGCTAATCTGGTCGGCACTGTTGACACAGATGGTCAGCCAAACCTTGCTATTGTAAGCTCGGTAACACATATCGGCTCTAACCCTCCCTTGCTTAGTTTTGTAAGTCGCCCCAATTCAGTTCAACGCCACACGTTAGAAAACATTCTCCAAACAGGCGTGTTTAGTTTAAATTCGGTAGAAGCAGATTTTGCTGCTCTCGCTCACCAAACGTCGGCGCGTTATCCTAAGAACCAGAGTGAATTTAATGCCGTCGGGTTGACTCCGCAATTTGAGAGTAGCTTCGCTGCACCATTTGTTCTTGAGAGCAGTATCAAAATTGCTTTGAGCCTCAAAGAGCACCACATTATCAAAACCAATAATACCGAGATGATCATTGGTCAGATCGAGCAAGTTCACCTCCCGGAAAACATCATAATGCCAGATGGGTATCTCGATATTGAAGCAATGGATTGGGTGACTATCAGCGGCTTAGACAGTTATCACGTGACTCAACGACTGTTTCGTTTGCCCTACGCCAAGCCCGACAAAGTGTTATTTCCCCTTTCAGTGTCGGGAGATAAGGTCTAGAACACAATAGCCCCAAACCTAGGTTCGGGGCTTTACGAGTATTTCGATTCGATTTACGCGTTACAAGGTGCTCAAGAAGCTATTGATCTTCTCTTCATGATACTTGATGGTTTCTTGCGTAGGGATAACTGAGTCCTTGTGCGTGAAGTAAACCAAGATAGCCATTTGAGCCGTCAGACGGTTTTCAGCCTCATCGAATGCCACGGAGTACTCACTCTCTAGCGCGCCACGAGTCACTTCTTCTTTGTCGTTTGCTGGCAAGCAGTGAAGAAGCATCGCACCAGGACGAGCTTTTGCCATCAGCTCTTCAGTAATAACGTAGTCCGGCATAAATGCCGCCAAGCGCTCTTCTTTCTCATTCATCTGAGTAACCCAGTAGAAGCTGTCTCCGTAAACCACATCACAGTCACTGATACGTTCCACGTCATCGGTAATTTCAATCGTGCCGCCAGACTCTTCACAGAAGTTGAGCGCCATATCAATCCACTCTTGCTCCATTTGGTACTTCTTAGGGCCAATTTGCTTAAAGCCCATGCCATATTTTGCACAAGTCAGCATTAAGGAACGGCACACATCCGTTGCATCACCCATAAACGCCAGCGTTAAGTCAGACAGCTTACGTCCATCAGTAATGTGTTCTCTGATGGTGTAAAGGTCAGCCAGCATCTGAGTAGGGTGGAAGCGCGTATCAAGACCATTGATAACCGGCACTGTCGACATATTTAGCAAGCCATCTAATGTTTCAGGGCTATTAGTACGAGCCATGATGACATCACACATACGTGATAAAACTCGAGAGGTATCATCAATCGACTCTTTGCCACCTAGGTGAATATCTTTCGGAGAAAGGAACAGCGCGTGACCACCCAGTAAAGTTGCGGCTACCTCAAACGATACGCGAGTTCGCGTTGAGCCTGCTTCGAAAATCATACCTACTGACTTGCCTTTAAACAGTTGTGGAATCGCATTGTCTTTACGTGCCTGTTTTAGGTAAGTCATTAGCTCCATCATGTTATCCATCTCTTCAACAGAGAAGTCTTTCATTGACACCATGTGCTCAAGGTTTGCTTTGTTCAGTTCAGTCGCGCTAGAAGAAGGTAATTTCATAATATGTTCCTATTTTTCGTCGTTTCACGTTTTCGTTTAAGTCGATCTCGTGATGATTTCGTTTCGGTTGGATTTAAATTTTGTTGTTGCTGTTTTTATGTTTGAGGCGATGACCTCAGGTTAAATTCTTGGTACTTGCTGAGTAATGCAGTGAATATTGCCGCCACCGAGTAAGATCTCTCGCGCTGGAATGCCATTCACTTCATAGCCCGGGTAGATCTCTTCTAGGATTTCAATTACGTCGTCGTCATAACGTTTATCCAGTAGAGGAAGAACAATCTGTTTATTAGTAATCAGATAGTTGGCGTACGATGCGGCTAAGCGCTCACCCGCTTCACGTTCCATCCCTTCTGCAATATCAATCCCTGCTGCTTCATCAGCAGACATGTACAAAGGACCTGGCATTGGCAACTTATGTACTTTGATTTCTCGTCCTTTAGCGTCGGTTTGGCTCGTGATGTAGTCATACGCTTCTCGGCTGATTTCATACTGAGGATCGTTTTTATCATCACACCAAGTCAGCACGACTTCGCCCGGCTTAACTACATGTAAGATGTTGTCTACATGGCCATTGGTTTCATCGTTATAGAGACCACGAGGTAACCAAATCACTTTCTGGACATTGAGGTGTTCGCAAAGCACTTCGGTCAGTTCTTCTTTACTCAAGTCTGGATTGCGGCTTTCATGCAATAGGCACTCTTCCGTTGTATAAAGCGTGCCTTCACCATCAACATGGATTGAGCCACCTTCCAATACGATAGGCGCTCGATATCTTGAGTCACGGATGGTTTCACACATCTTTTGTGCGACTTGATTGTCTCTGTTCCAAGGTGAATACAAACCATCGACGAAGCCACCCCAAGCATTAAATTCCCAGTCAACACCGCGACGTTCCCCCTTATCATCAACAACGTACGTCGCGCCAATATCACGCATCCATGAGTCATCGGTTGAGACTTCTAGAACTCGAATATCTTCAGGTAAACGAGACACCGCGTTGTCGTATTGAGCAGAGCTCGCGAGCATCGTCACTGGTGTGGTTTTGCTTATCTGCTCAGCAACTTCCGAGAACACTTTCTGCGCTGGTTTCGCTCCGTCACGCCAGTTATCGGTACGCTCAGGCCATGCCATCCAAATTTCATTGTGTGGCTCATGCTCACCAGGCATTCTGAAACCATCATGTTTTGGCGTGGTATCAATTACTTTTTTCATTGCTCTATCCTCCAACTTAAGCTTGAGCTTGTTTATTTTCTGCAGTGTTGTCAGTGCTACCCTCTTGTTCGCTTTGTGCTTTTTTGCGCTTGAGAGCCCCCAACAAAATCCATTCACCAATCAAGACTGTCGCGATAACGCCAATCAAAACTGGCCCTGTGTATCCCCAATCTGCCACCGTGAGATCGAGCGCCTCTGGGAAGATAAATAGAATCACCGCTTGGAAAATCACAAAAAAGCACACAATCGACATCAACCACTGAACAGCCATACCACCCGGCACTTTGAATGGGCGCTCACGTTTGCCATCAACCACACGCAGCTTCAGATACGCTGGGAACATGAACAGATAAGGAAGTAAGAAAATGCAGCTTGAGAAAGCGAAGATAGACCAGAACAGATCATCATTACCTTGAGCAAACAACGCGTACGACAAGATGACGACCGTTGAAACTATGCCTGTAATGTTGTTCGCGCCAACTGGAGAACCTTTCTCTGATACTTTTGCCACTGGAGCAGGGAGTTCACCTTCTTGAGCCGCTTCTGCTGCCGCACGGCTTGCCCCCATCGTCCAGCTCACCATGTTGCCGATCAGCGTGAGTAGAGCGAAAGTACCAAAGATGTAAACCATCGCCATGCCGAACGGTCCTTCACCAAACAAGGTTTTAAAGGTGTCGATCAAGCCAGCTACAAGACCAATACTTTCGACGGGCAAAGCCATCAAAATTCCAACAGTACCGAAGATGTATAGGAAAGCGGTGATACCGATGGAAAGGAAAACAGCCTTAGGCATGTCACGGACGTCTTTCATCTCTTTGGTCATCGTCGCGACAAGCTCGAAACCCATTAGATTAAAGACAATGGCTGGTAAAAAAGAGACCGCTGAATCTAATGACGGCATCATCGCGGGCAAAGTGAACTCATTGGCAACGCCATTTTTCATCGCGTAGATAAATCCGCCCACACCTAGTGTGCTGATTACGATGATTTTTAGTACCGCGCCGATGTTCGTTACCCACACGCCAATATCAGCTGACACATTACAAATCCATACCGTTAACCAAGTTAGCAAGATACAAATGGCAATCTGCCCCCATAAAGACAGACCAGGCATAAACAGCTCTGCGAACATACCCGCAAACATGATGTAGACCGCTGGCATCCACAGACCGACGTTAATCCAATAAAACCAAGTGGTTCTTACTGCCCACTTAAAGTTAAAGGCTTGTTTTACCCAATCGTAAATGCCCCCTTCTCCTGGGTAGGTGGTACTTAACTCTGAAGTGATTAATCCATAGGGAATAACAAAGAAGACCAGCATTAACACCCACCAACCGATGGCGCTAACGCCAATACTTGCTGACGCGGTTAATGTGTCGACGACTAACACAGCACACAGTGTAAAGAGTGCTATCCCAGTGACCCCCATTTTTCCTTGCGTTTCATTGCTCATCGCTTAGCTCCTTAATATCTAATTCGGAACTTATTAAACGGCAAAGTGATGAGGTGAACTGGGATGAAAATTGAATATCGGTTTTGAGTGAACGAACACAGATTACAAATGAAATAAAGCCGACAAAAACTGGATAAAAAACAACCAAACACTGAATGATTGATTTTCATCAATAAAAGAACTGTTTATTTATTGAGCACCTTAAGTTGAAAACAAGATCACATATCCGATTGAATTCGCGATTATTTTCACTTTCTGTGATGAGGAGGCAACTAAATAGACCCACTTTTGATCAGAAATCGAATTGTGATTTTTATCGCCAATAGTGCTCTGATATTTAAATAGAGTATCTCCATCTTACGTGGCTTTTAGCCAGTCATTATTTGGAGATTAAGATATGTTGAAGCCTATTATTGTTGTTGCGGTCGGTGGCAATGCATTGCTGCAGCGCGGAGAAGTAATGAGCTGTGAAAACCAGCAAAAGAGTATTGAGCAAACAGCGAGTTCATTGGCTGCCCTGAGCAAAGATTACCGCTTGGTTATCGTGCACGGGAATGGCCCTCAAGTCGGCCTACTTTCTCTACAAAATGATGCGTATAAAGAGTGCCCGCCGTATCCATTTGATGTATTAGGCGCTGAAACCCAAGGTATGATCGGCTACCTGATTCAACAGGGATTAAATGCCGCCATCAAAGATCGCTTTACCACCACAATTCTGACTCGCATCGTTGTCGATGAGAACGACCCTGCCATCGCAGACCCAAGCAAGTTTATTGGTCCTGTATATACCGAAGATCAAGCTAAACAGCTGGCTGAAGCCAATAATTGGATAGTAAAACCAGACGGCGTACATTGGCGCCGCGTTGTTCCATCTCCTGCGCCTAAAGAGGTGTTAGAAATAAAAGCAATTAAAGACTTACTAGAGAAAGAGCATCTTATTATTTGTGGCGGCGGTGGCGGTGCACCAGTCATCGAAAAGAACGGCGCCTATGTCGGTTTTGAAGCGGTGATTGATAAAGACATGACAGCTGCACTGATTGCCGAAGAAATTGGCGCAGAGCACTTACTGATCCTAACGGATGGCACTCATGTGTGTTTGGATTGGGGCACGCCTCAAGAGCAAAAGCTTGAAAGAGTATCGGTCAAAGAGATGAAGGGATATCACTTCCCTGCCGGTTCGATGGGGCCAAAAGTCGATGCATGCTGCCAATTTGTGGAAAAAACCGGGCAACATGGTCATATCGGGGATCTTTCCTGCGCACTCGAAATCATTGAAGAGAAATCAGGCACACATATCCAAGTGTAGTTTTGATCAAGCTCGGTTTTTGCCTAGATATTCATACGCACTAAACAAAGGGTTAATGACGTCAAACTTCATATTGATAAGATTGATTTTTGAGCATCAGCCCTTTATTTTTTAATCTGCTTCAACAATAAGTGACGACAGTTTATGCGAAAAGTAACCACAAAAGAGAAACTTACAAAAATCCATACTGCCGTTGCTCAATTAATGGAAAGGCGCGAAGCTACAGACATCTCTATGTACGATGTGGCAAAAGAATGCGGTATGGCAACCTCGACCGTTTATCACCACTATCCAAACATCGAGAATCTATTCCATAGCTTATTGGACGATGTGTTTACCGATTTCGACTCACTACTTGGTCAATGTATCGATGCCGACAAAGTCACCCATTGGACTGATATTAACCGCATGATCGAGACCGCTTATGTGGACTACTACAACAATAATCCCATTGCTAGAAAGCTGATTTTAGGTCGTCACACTTTTACAGAACTTGGCCACGCTGACACCAAACATGATTTAATATTGGGTAAAGAAGTCGAAGCCATCTATCGTCAGTTCTTCGATGTTCCCCAGCTTACTCAACCCATCAATGTATTCGCTATTTCACTGCAAGTCGCCGACAAGATATATTCACTATCTTACCGTGAACATGGCTGCATCACCCCTGAACTCGCCAACGAAGCTCTGCGTTTAACGGAATCTTACCTTCAACTTTATATTCCGCATATTTGTCAGAAGTCGAATCAGCATCCAGTGAGACATTAGGTGCTGAGTTTTCCATAACAAATCAAGCTGAGCTAAAAATCTTGGTCACTCATCTACTAGTCAAGATATCCCTCGAATCATAGCCGCAATACCGCAGAGTTAAACAGTATATTGCCGTGGTCGATACCGTTTGCGGTAGCGAGAGGGTTTTGTAGGTAGATTGCCTAGTTCAAGATAGGGGACGCCACTCGGATGAGTGGCGATTACTTAAAGCTACTGATACTAACATCAGAATTAGCCATCGTACTTATAGAGCATATCTATAAACTGTTCGAAACTATCAGCTACGTGACAAATAATCATCTTGTTGCTTTCATCATAAGCATCATGAAACATAACAACTATAGAAGGACTTTCAGTCTCAGGGCTATCGCGATAATCGAAACAAATATAATCACCGTTTGCAGCACACCCTATAGCAACAACAAGGTCATGACCATATACATCATGATCTTGATTTAACTCGACCCTACTTGATTTATCAATTTGGTCACCGTAGCCCCAAAAAGTAACATCGCGGGAATCATATAAATTATCCAAATTTATAAACTTAAAAAAGGGCTCCTCCAAATATATTTCATTGTGATGTGACAACAATTCTTTGTATCGATAAGGAAAACGAACTCCTAATTTTCGTTCAAAATCCTCAATTATTTTTTTATCTACTACGCCCCCATCATAAAGTATTGCTATTTCTTTCAATTATTTACCCTTACTTAAAGATTTTTCACCGATATGTTTTACTGCATCATGAATTGACTCTGAAACAAGCTGCATGGTTCCAGTATCACCATTATGATGCCATGTTAAGCCCTTAATTTTAGGGGCACCTGATTGTATCAGCTTAAGCTGTATATCTGTAAATTGACTGGTGTCAGCTTTCCCTGAATTGATTGCATCTCTTAAATCCCTAGTAGCTTGTGTAAACTGGCTATCATAACTTTTAGATTTATCAATCCTAGTTGTAAATTTTGCGTGATCGTCAAAGATTGGTAACCCACGACTATTGTATGGGATATTTGCAAAAATAGGCTCTCCAGTAATAGGGTCGTCATCGAAGTGTACCCGTACAGCTTTCCCTCCGTCATCACCATGAATAACTTCGATCCCCTTATCTGAATTACTATTCACTCGTTGAAGAGGATCTTTCGGATTAGTCGTCGAAACTACATTATCAGCACCATGCACAGCTTCTAAGTCAGCTCTGATATCATCTGAACTATACAAGCCTCCATTATCTCTAATCTGCTTGCCAGCATCGGACTGAGAATTATTCGCTTTAGGCTTTAACTTGACTTTAATATTCGCACCATTACTACCAAGTGTTCCTGACTCTGCTGTGACCTCAACTCTTTTGAGAGTATCAACCGCATTTTTGTACTCAGTGTACAAACCATCCAAGCCAGCCTTAGTCGCGTCAGTAACATCGACCTTCCAGCTCTGCAACGCCGCAACCAGCTCATCCTTACTTTTAAGCACCACTCCTTTAGTAAATAAAACTTGCGCAATATCTGGTCCAAGTTGAGCTACACCGGCTACCACTGAAGGAGCACCCGCGGCAGTAAATGCTGTGTCCCAGTTATCCTTAATGGCATTAACGCGTTCACTGGTTGACGGCTCCAAGACCATATCGGAGACACCTAATGATGTGATATTCAAGGTGGCTCTTTTGAATGCTTCCCTTTGCTCATCATCAGGGCCTATAACCAGATCATTAATCTTAGCTTTGTTGTTTACTAAGAACTTGGTGATTTCTGGACTGATACCTTGCTTATCTAGCTGATCTTTTACGTACTCCATTTTATCCATTGGAGCAGCACCTGAATTACCTAGATCCCCGTAGGTCATGATATGGGTTACATCTTCTAGCAGGTTGTTCATTTCATCCAGAGACAGCTTCTTAGTATTAGGGTCGGTTGCCATTAATTGAGCAAATCGACCATACCCACCATCTCGAACCGTTTCGAAATCCAGTTGCCCTACAGGAATATTCTTAACCGTCTCCCAATTATTTCTAACCAGATCAGAGTCGTTACCAATATGAGAGTTAGTATTGCCTTTATTAACTTTGCCTAGACCACTATTCGCCAGTGCAAATTCGTAGTTACCTTCAGCATAACCTCCAATCAGCTCTGCGTAGTTTTCTCCTTGATCTCCTTTATCTCCGATGATGCCTTGCTTCTCTAACCCGTGAGTAACTTCATGCGCCAAGGTATTCATATAGTCTTGAGCATTTTTCATTGCCTTATCATTCAGAACAATGTTACTGCCCTTGTCGCCTGTATAGTGCGCACCACCAATCGATTTATTAACCGCGATAACCAAGGCACTCTCGATGGAAATCCCGAATACTTCTGAGTAAGCTTCAGCGTAATCATTGATCGCATCTTGCTTCTGTTTAGCTGTAGCATTTTCAAGGTTATTAATGTTAACCGCTGCATCACCCTTCTTTTGAGCAATAAGCAGCTGTACATCCAGCTCCTTCTGCACCACATCCATATGCTCGAAGGTATCGACTAACTTAACAGAATCTTCTAGCGCTACATCAGCTAATGACTTACCTGCCAACTCCGTCCGCTTAACATCCTCTTTTATCTGCGCCCTACCCTCATCACTCAACAGACGGTGATCCACAGTAACATCGATATCCCCCTGCTTACGGTCAACCGTAAACAGATCCTTTTCTGTTTGTTCGATATCGCGATTGAGGCGTGAAGTGTCGTCGGAAGACTCTAAGTCCCCAATATTTAAGTTACCTTGGCCAATCGTTGCAAGCGTCTTGCTCTTATCGTAACCAGACGTATTTTTGTATTGAATGGATGTTGAATTATTGGTCGAATCCAACTCGCCATTATTTACACCTACACTGGTGTTAAGGCCTAAGCTTTGGTCTTGACTGTAGCTAGTATTAGAAAGATCAGCATAAGTTAATGACCCCGTGGTTAGGTTAAGTTTTCCACTGTCTTTGCCCTCTTCGTCTAAAGCCGCAATGGTGGCACCTTTAATATCTGTGTTGCCACCAACATTGATATCTAAGCTACCATTTGACGTTAAGCTGGTTACAACCGTTTGCTTACTGCTTGTGCGTCCATTAGATGCATTGAAGCCACCATTGCCACCAGTAACATCTCCCATATTAGTAACATCTTTAGCCAAACCTTCAGGGGCCGCACCTTTTCCGTCCGATACACCACCGCCAGACATCGAAATGCCACCACTAATGCCTTGACCTTTATTACTCGAACTATGGCGGTCTTGTACTGAAGCGATGTTCAAGTCACCACCAACGTCTAGCGTTAAGCTCTCTCCAGCATCAACCGTTGCCCCTTTGATATTGGTGTCTTGGGCAGAGGTAATACTGATATTGTCTGCGCTTAATTGACTGTTGTTGTGAGTCTTAGAGGATGACGTGCTTTGGCTTCGGTCAAAACTTGCATTGAGGTTAATGCCCGACGAAGCACCATATACCGTCATCGATGCCCCAACCTTACCGGATTGAGTTTCAGACTTACTGTTATGAGTATCTTGAGAAGCGGTGAGATTCACCTCATTGGCAGCAAGAGATAGAGTGTCGGTAGCCGCGAGCTCAGAGCCTTGGATATTCAGTTGATTGCCCGTGTTATTCCCAGCGCTTATCTTGATATTTTGCCCACTTAGCGCAGACCCCACAGAAGTGGTCGTTTGGGAACTAGACTCGGTTTGACTTGCTTCAATATCTAAATGAAGGCCCGCATTGAAACCATAGGTGCCCGTACTTTGTGCGGCAGCTGTCGTTTGCTGGACCAGCAAGGTAGTTTTTGAGACGACATCTTCAGCAGCCAGCGCTACGCCTGCGACATACCAGGCTTCATCGCTTTTCACTTCGCTGATCAAGTCATTGAGCTCTTCTATATCTTCAAACGTTACGCCTGGCTTTTTGTCTGCGTACTCTTGCTCTAAAGTGCTGAGTGTTGACTCTAAAGAATCCAAACCTTTCTTGTACTGCTTATAGTCTTGCTCAGCTTGTTTAAGTTTCTTCGTTGATTTTTGGAGCGCTTGCGCCGCTTTTGCGACCTCCACAGCTTGATGCTGAACAACTAAGCTAGCTTCCGCTTTTCCATGAATTTCTTCACGTTGTTCACTGAGCGTGTCCACCGCTTCTTTTATGGTAACGTTCTCTTTTGCGGCAAGAGTTAAATCACCGGATTGGTCTTGGTTGCTATCTGCGATCAGAGTAGAGCCCTCGACTAAAATAGACGACTCAGCATCCACTGACAGGTTATCACCTGCTGCAATCACACTCCCTTTATGGTTTAGTGAATCGCTTTGCTGTTTGACTTTATCGTAGGTCGCATCACCAAGAGAGATCTTAATTTGACCATCTTCAACGCTCACACCATTAAAACCATCACCTAAACTGACTGACAGTTTTTCTTCACTTGAGAACGAATGAGTATTTTCTTTCGCCGCAAGAATGGAGACATCTCCTGTATCGGCGGTTAAGTCTATATTCTTATCAGCTTGAAGTTCGGAGCCAATAACAGTCACTGAACCACCATTGACCGAGAGACTCCCGCCTGATTGAATCACACTGGATTGAGCAGTAGAGCTTTGCTGGCCCTCACGCTTTTTCTCCATCTCAAACAGGTTACCACCGCTTAGGAAAGAGGTTTTTTCATCCCACTCTTGGCTCTGCTTTAGTACTTCTCCAGCGGCAACAAGTACATTATTCACCGCGTTCAGGTTAACTTCACCGCCACTCGACACTTCACTGGCGATAACACCAATGTCATTGCCTGCTTGGATAGTGGTATTGCCTGAGTTAATCAAGTAGCTGCTGTTAAGCAAAGTGGCGTCATCAATGTTGCCCTTGTGGCTGCCACTTAGCCCTCCAAAGCCTTTCTTGATGGTTTCATGTCGTTCAAATTCTTTGTAAGTTTGAGCGGCGAGGGTGACATCACCATCAGCGGATAAGCTCACTTCACCGCCAGCATTCAGAGAAGAACCAATAACATTGATGTTGCTATCGCTACCTGCGGTGATCACTGAATCTAAGTTTTGAGCCTTGATGTTAATGTCATTACCAGCCGTAATCGCACTGCCTTTCACCTGTTCTTGATAGGTTTCATTGATGGTGGTTTTGCTGCGACCAAAGGACTTCTTCGAGACAGTTTTGTCGTAGTGGTACTCGCTATCATTAACGGCAAGAATGTTGACATCACCCTTGGCTTTAAGATTTGCGGTTTGGTCCGCAGCAACTGTGCTCCCTGATAACGTAATGTCGTTTTGAGCCTGCATAGAGACATTCTTGCCCTCAAGCATCGACCCTTGGTGCTGTTCACTACGATTGATTTCAGTGTAATTTGAGCGATAGTTATGATCTGACTGTTTATTGAGCGCGGTTTGAACGGTAATGTCATTGCCAGCTGCAAAGCTAAGGTTCTCGCTTGATTTCACTTGGCTGGCGGTGACTGCAATATCTTGACCCGCACTCATCGTTAGGTTTCCACCCGTTGTGACATTCGCGCCAATTTGAGAAGTTTCACTCTCTCCTTCTCGCCACCTTCGCGCGGTGACGTCATAGCCATGGATTTCTTCTTTAGAGCTAACGATGATGTCTTGACCAGCATTTAAGTTGGCGTCTCCATTGGCTTTAATATCAGCCGCATGGTTTTCAATGTTCTTACCCGCACTAAGAGCTAAGCTTCCTGTTGAGGTAATTACAGCCGTCTTACCGACATCCGTGAAAGTGCCACGGTTGTTGCCCAGAGAAGCTGTGTTGGTTGTCACTCGGGTCTCATTAATAATGCTGCCATTGGTTGCTTCGAGTGAGACATCGTGACCTTTAATATCACCACTTAAGTTGATGATATCTTTCTCGGCAGTTAACGAGACATCTCCGCCACTAGCAATAGTGCCACCAATATTGGTGATGCTGTTTGAGCTGTTTACACTAAGACTTGAATCTGCTGACAATTGGCCGCTATTGGTTAAGTCGCCAGCATCAATAGTGACATTTGAACCTGCAATTTGAGCGCCACTGCTCAAGTTATCTATAGTCGCCTGAGCTAGGTAAAGTTTAGGGGCTAAAACAGTCTGACCATTCACTTCAATCTCTTCATACCAAATGATATTTTGAGTCAAACTTGCGACTTGAGAAGAAGAAAGTGCAATGCCCGCTGTCAGGTTTAGTGATGCTTTCTGAGATGCTGCAGCATCCATCAGTTGTTGCATTTGGTCTAGTTGGCTTCCTACTGAAGCGTTTAAGTACTGTTGACCTGTTTGCTCAAAAATTGCTTGGCTAATGATGCGTGAATCATAGAATGCATCACCTAAGAACTTAACATCGGCCTCTGGGTTGAAGCCCACGCTACTCATAAAGTAATCAGATCCTAAGAAATTGCCCATATTGGTCAATAGCGGGTTAGTTTCAATAAGGTACTTACCTTTCGGGTCAGGCGAGAGAATAAATAGCCCATTTGGCGTATTCGGGAATACAAACTCAGGAAAGGCAATATCATTCGTGTTTATAAACGTGATAATCGGGCCCGTCACCGATGCCGATGACGTTGCCTTTAATTCAGACGCTGATTTTGTTGGCGAAACAGCGGTGGCGTTCGCCTTAAGCGTGGAGTTATTGACCTTGTTAGCAACGTTAAGCGTTAAATTGTTGCTGGCAGTGATCGAGGAATTGAGATGGCCTGAAGAGCCTGTCTTGACTTTGCGGGTGTTAGTGCGGTCGAAAATAAAATCGCCCCAGCTTGAGCTATGTCGACTACCCGTAAATCTCAACTCATAATCATAAAATGTAGTGTATTCTGAAAACGTATAACCTTGGTTTGTTAAGCTATTTGCATCAATAGATACATTTTTGCCCGCGATCTGGCTGCTGTTATTCAACACATTTAAAGCGTGAACTACAACGTTGTTTTTCGCCGTTATTTTAGCAAGAGAGCTAGAACGGATTAATGTTTGCCCTTCTTTATATGCCGTCGTAGTGAAGTTTTCACCGCTATCAATGGAATGATGGTAGTAAGTGCGGTTATTATGATCATCAGAATTTGAATAATGCTCTGTTGTATAGCTATGTTCCGGCTGATACACAGTTCCATTGGCAATAAACACCGGTGTAAAATATGCTCTCTTATCAATAGTTGCTGTATTTGCAATATCTAGTACTGTTCGTTTATTGGTAAGCGTATTAGTGTAAATGCCAATATCACCGCCCAATGACTCGATAGTGCCTGAGCTATTCGTGACACTAGAACTCTTCTGTTTTGCCGCATTTTTGGCAATTAATAAATCATGTCCAACCACAACATCTGAAGTATTGTGCAGCGTACTGGAGTAAAGGTTTGCATTGTTGCCCGCATAGATAAGTCCTTGGTTATTAATCCCACTCGTTACCACTGTGGTTAAATCCCCAAGAGCAACCAATCCACCTTTGTTGACCAGAGAACTCACCGTCAGGTTGAGGCTATCTAACGCCTGAAGAGTACCCAAGTTGTTAAGTTGCGCAGCTGAAAGAGTGACGTTTTTCCCCGAAATCGTCCCTGACGAGCCATGAGTAAAGTTGTTGGTTAAGGAAATAGAAGTGTCACCACTCGCCGTCAAAGTTCCATTATTTGATAAGCTTTGAGCAGACAAGTTTAAGTCTTGCCCCGCTAATGCTTGAGCACGGTTATTGACTGATGATGCAGATATATTGAGATTGCCTTGCGTTTCGATATTGCGTTGAATATCTAAGGTGCTCGTATCAATTTTCAGATTACCGACACTTGTTAATGTTCCTTGCTGTTCAAGGGCATTCGAATCGATAGTGAGCGTACCACCTGAATGAGTGGTACCTTTGTTCGACAAATCACTAGTATCAATTGATAACTGATCAATGGCACTTACTTGCGCTGTAGAATCTATATTAACGCTTGATGTGGAGGCTAGATCGAGCTTTGTTGCTTCCACAGTCCCCGTAACATTAATTGTCTCACCGGTTACTCCAAGGGCTTGTTTAGCTTGGGTCTTACCCGATAAAGTTGCACTTTTAGCGGTAATTGAAATGTCTTGTTCCGCGATGAGTTGACCACTTTGCTCTAACAACTCTGAGTTGACTGCAATTTGATTGGCACTCGTTTCGCCCTCATGCGTTAGCGTATTCGCATCAAGTGTGATTGTACCATTGCTGGTCAGTTGGCCTTTTTGAGTCAGACTCTGAGCATTGAGTATGGTATTACCCGTCGATTGAAGGTTGGCCTCTTGCCCAATGTCTAACGTCGATTGCGCCTTCACAGATAATGTATTGGCAATAATTTGACTATCAAGGCTCGCAGAGTTCACATCTATCTGAATGGAGTCTGAAGTCAGTGTGCCAGAGCCGGCTAAAGTTAGCTGCTGTGCGTCAACTTCAAACGTAGAACTAGAGTTAATCTCACCGTCATTTTCAATTGTCTTAACGTCTGTTAAGGCAAGATCTCTCGCAGCCAGTGTGCTTTTTGAATCCAGCTCTAGCGATGCAATCTGACTCGATAGGCTGCCTTTGGATACAATCTCGCTATCCTGCAAGGTCAGTTGAGCGGCTTCAATGTTAAGTTCAGCCTTTGCATTGGTTTGATTATTGCTTTTTACACCGCTGAACAATTGACTGTTTTGAACCGTTACGCTCTCGTCCACCGTTAACTTAACCAAATCCCCAGCCGTTGCCGTTGTTTGATTCAGTGCTACGCTCTCAGCGCTAATCTTGAGTTGCTCTTGTGCACTTTGTTGGCTGGTTAGCTCAACATCTCGGCTACTAGTAATTTCAATATTCTTAGCGCTTTGAGCTGACGCAAGCTGCACTTTGCCATCGGCTGTTAACACAATGTTTCCGACATTCGAGACAAGATTACCTAGGTTCACCCCTACACCATCTTCAGTCGCAACTAAAGAGATACGCCCTGCGTACATTCCTCCAATAGAGGATGAGTCAATGGCTAGAGCAGGTTTACTCGTTGGCTTTGAGGATTTTTCAGTAACTTGATTACTTTGGTAGCTAACCTTGTTATGGCCCGTGATGACAGACAAGTCATTGGCATGGATATTGGCGTTAATTTCTGCAGTTCGACTGATGATATCGAAGTAAGTTTGCTTAGTGGCATCAAGACCTAACCCTTCTATAGTTACGCTACCCTTAGAAACATCAAAACCCGTCAACTGGCCGTTAGTTAATTCCGGAACACCTGTAGACAATGTAACTCGGGGGGTATTAATAAAACCACACCCGTCACAGGTTATGCCGTATGGGTTCGCCAAGATGACATTGGCTTGTTGGCCGAATACTTCTGTGTAGCCTTCAAGCTGACTACGATTTGCTCTTGTAACTTCATTTAAAATGACATTAGCAGCCTTACCTTTTAGGTTAGGGTTGTTTTGCAAAATACCGCCAAGTTGAGATTGGCTAAGCTGAGCAGTCGAGTTATTGAGGATAAGCCCTTCAGGATCAACGTTAAATTGCTGATATTTATTATGCGATAAGCCTTTACCATTAGGAGTGGCAATGTTGATCACCTCAACCCCATTTCCCGCTTGAGTTTTACTAGTATTGGCTGAGTTACCATCAATGACTACATTCGCAAGTGCAGGCTGCAGTGTTAGAACACCACATAACGTATATGTAAGCCACACACTGCCTTGGGTTACTCGCTTATCCATAATCTACCTGCCAAATTTAAATAGAGAAATCTACGCGGTAATAGACCACGTAATCATCGGCGCTAAGCCTTGAAGGGGCTTCAATCGGAAACCCGAATGTGAGTGAACTAGAGGCATACTTAGCCTGAGTTTTTAAAGACACACTGCTACCAAGCAACGAGCCCCGCTCATAAGCATCTTTACTGTCTTCCACGATAGTGCCAGTATCTAAAGCAAACTGAGCGGAAACGAGTCCAATGTATGGCCATTGGCCGAGATGATAGTTGACGTCATTTCGCCAGTAATAACCTTCATCACCTGAAATAGAGGTACCTTTAAAACCTCGGACGGAATATTCACCACCAATACTGAGCCGTTCACTACCATACAGTGTGTCGTTACTCCACTGAGCAAAAATGGTACTTGAAAGAGACAGTGACTGAGTTATTGGGTAGGTATAACTCCCCGCCAAAGAACCTTTAATAAATTGAGCAGTAGGCAGTGAGTCATCCTGCGATTGGGTTCTTTCCCCACCAAACCAATCGGTTCCTAACGAAACCTTTGGTGATAAGCTCATAAAGCCACCACCTAAACGAGTACTATGATCCCAAGCAAGGGATGCAGAGGACAAATTTCTAGACCCTGCTTCTAGCAAGTTTCCTAGGATGTAGTTCTTTTCTCGGCGGTGGCTGATGGTAGCTTTCAATGCAGACTTGCTGACGTCATCACGATAAAAAAGCCATTTGAGCTCTGCGTCATGACTGTTGGTTTTACCTGACGAGTCAAAAGTAAAACCTTGGTTACTAAACGTCGTGATATAGTTGCTATATGAGGTTCGATAACCAAGGTTCCAATAACCTAACGGAAGATCAACTCCAAGGTATAAGCTCTCGGAATCTTTCGAGTTTATAATCGCTGCGCTTTTTGTTGCTCTGAGACTCCACTGGTCAAGTAACTTAAAAAAGTTTTCACCTGTTAAACTGACAGAAAGTTGCTCTTCTCCTGTAGATTTTTGTCCACTATTATTAAAACCAGCACCGACGGTAACAAGACGTTTTTCCACTGTTTGAATATCAACGATCGAGTAACCTTGTTGTGACGAGGGCAAAAGTTTAATTTGCGCGTTGTATCGAGAAAGCCTGTTGATCTGATCAAGCCCTTGCTCAATATCTCTCAAATTTAACAAAGTGCCAGTGATACCTGGTAATGCCATCAATAAAAAGTCAGCCTTCTTACCATTGAAGAGGACCTTTTCTACCTTCCCTTCGACAATAACAATCAATAACACCCCAGAAGAAAGGTCTTGTGGCGTCATAAATGCACGTGACGTCACATAGCCAGCTTCAATATAGTGGTTAGAAAGATTGCGAAGAAATTCGTTAATGGTATTGAGGCCAATACATCCAGGCTGAAAGCCAGATATCTCTACCAATGTTTGAGTGCTGTACTGAGTATTTCCAGAAAATTGTATTTCCTTAATATCAACACATTGTGCATCTTCTTGAGGTTGAGAGTCTGGCAGAGTTGGGATAGGTGTGAGCCCCTGAAGTGAACTATTACTTTCTTCAAGCTGCTTTAGGCGCTGTCGCTGTTCTTCTTCAATATCTTGGGTCGCAAGTGGCCCTAAAGGCAAGTTAGCTGCATGAGAAGCCATTGAGTAAACAGATGCCGTGAACAACAGCGATACCATTGCACATGACCTTCTACATACGAAGTGCCGCGATAATTTTTTTAGGTAAAATGATTGGGAGCAAAGATATAAGATAACAGCCACTACCTCGCCAATTTATAAAATTAACGAGACTTGTATCATATGTAGAAATTATGAGTGTAACAAATTTGATACAATATTGGATAAGTGTAAATTGGATCACACTATTTTATTTATAATTATTATTAATAACAATGATTTAACATAAATAACATCAAGATTCCGCAGGGATTCTGCTTAAACATCAATCCTCCCTCTAGAATCTAGAGGGAGGATTACTTCGAACTAACTAATAGGTACTAACTCATCGAATGAAGACCAATCATGTTGCCTTCGGTATCAGCGACCATTGAAATAAAGCCGTGCTGGCCTATAGAGAATTTAGGATGCACTACTTTACCACCCGCACCTTCTACTCGCCCTTGCTCCACTTCGCAGTCTTGGCACGAGAAGTAAACCAGTGTGCTATTGCCACCCGGTGCAACGTCCTTCATTTTCGCTAACGCTCCTGCTGCGCCGTATTGCTCCATAGACGACGGAAAATCCCACATCTCAACACCGACTTCCGCTTCATCAGCAATCTTCTCTAACGTAGAACCAAACACGGTTTGATAGAACCCCTTGGCGCGGTCCATATCCTCGACGTAAATTTCAAACCAACCTACTGGATTCGCCTGCATCACCTAGCCTCCTTTATTGCCACATTTAGTGATAATAGAAAGCTAGTTCACATGGAACATTCTTGCGAAGTTAAAACCTAATTTTCGTTTCGGATCTCAATGCTGATTCAATTTAATCGCTTGTGCGCTGGTAAGTGGTTTGCACAATCGCATCTAAATGAATTTGGCTTTCCACTAATTTAAAAGATTGCATCGTATCTAGCTCACCAAACAGCGGTGAACCACCACCCAGCAATACAGGCATAGTGGTAATAGACATTTCATCGATCAAATCTTCCCTCAAGAAACTCTGAATCGTCTTACCGCCATCAATGTAGAGATCCTTATAGCCCTGCTCATTAAGATTCTGCACGACCTCTTTAAGTTCGCCTTTGACCAGAAAGACTTTATCTTCATAGCCCGCTGGTACTTTTGTCAGGGTATTACTTAGCACAAATACTGGTTTTGAATACGGCCATTCAACGCCAAAGCTGAGCACAACCTCTAACGTATTGCGTCCCATCACTAAGGCATCAACTCGCTCCATTAACGGCGCAAAGCCCATATCAATATTGTCAGGGTTAGGCACCGACTGTAACCAATCTAAACCACCATTTTTGTCAGCAATGTAGCCATCTAAACTGGTTGCGATAAATACGATATTAGCCATCAGGAACTCCTCACATTGAGTATTTGGACTTGGAACAAAACTAGGTTACAATTTAATTCTACACTGTAGAATTTATATTATTAGATTAAAGAGGATCAACCATGTCTGTCAAGGAAAAGCGTCGCGGTCGACCAAAAGGCAGCCAAGTGCAGCTCAGCGCAGAAGCGATCTTAAACCAAGCTAAAAATATGATGCTTGAACTAGGTAAAATGCCAAGTGTGCGTGCCCTTGCCGCAGCATTAGAAGTTGATGCAATGGCGATTTATCATTACTTCGATAACAAGAACGCGCTACAAGAAGCGATGGTTATTTCCTTGATTGAAGAGATTTATCAGCCGCAAGATAAGGGGCATTGGCATCAAGAACTCAGCCAGCTTTGCTTTAGTTATGTCTCGCTGCTTCACCAATATCCGGGACTACTTGAAACACTATTGAAGATGGAAACAAGCGGGCCGGCAGAAGTATTCATCGAACGCTTTGATCAGATTGTCGAGTCGCTTTCATTAGCGAGTGAAACCAAGAAAGATGCCATTGATTTGCTCGCAGACTACCTACACGGCTTTGCATTAGCACTCAACTGTCAGCCCGGATGTGAATTGACCCTTGAGATGATGCAAAGACCACTCAATTTTTACTTCCAAGCATTTCAACCCGCGCAAAACCGCTAAATCGTTTACAATAGTGACGAGACAAACACAGAGTTACTACAATGCTGAAGATTTCAAATACCGTTACCCTGCAAACGTGGGAGATACAGCTCACGGCAATTCGAGCTCAAGGGGCTGGCGGACAAAACGTCAATAAAGTCTCTTCAGCAATCCATCTACAGTTCGATGTAAAACACTCAACACTGCCTGCTATCTACAAAGAACGTATCTTGGCACTGAAAGACTCGCGCATCTCAAAAGAAGGTGTAATTACCATTAAAGCACAGCAGTTTCGTACTCAAGAGCAAAACAAAGAAGATGCCTTAAATCGCCTAGCTGAAATGATCCAAGCAGCAATGGTAGTGCAGAAGAAGCGTCGTGAAACGAAACCTACCCGAGCCTCTAAGGAACGCCGCCTAAAAGGTAAGAGCATCAAATCTCAGACAAAATCTTTGCGTGGTAGAGTCAGCCACTGACTGTTTTTAATCATCAATTTGTATATGCTAGAGACAAGGATGATTTCAAGATAGGAATGGAAATGACGAACTTAGGGAAAAGTACGTTACTGATTGGATTAGTGACTTCATTACCCATTTGGGCGGACACCTTTACGGGCTGGCAGTTTGAAGGGGATAACGATGGTATTTCAATCTACTCTCGTGAGCACAGTGACGGGCTTGTCGAAGTACGGGCTCAGATGTTCACCCCCACCAGCTATGGCGCGTTTCTGACCTTGCTTGAAGACAGCGAAAATGTACCTAACTGGATTGATAACGTCAGTCATAGTCGCGTTCTTACTCAGCTTTCCGCCAATGAAAACATCGTGTATACCCAATTTGCTGCGCCTTGGCCTGCCTTAGACCGAGATATGGTCACCTACTCAAAATACACCATTGATGAGTTGGGCTTTACTCTTGATATTGAAGATGCTCCTTCATCGACTCTGCCTGAGCAAGATGGATACATTCGGATTCGCAACGTTGACGCGACTTGGTCACTGCAAAAGCTCACCAATGGCACTACCTTGATTGAATATACTGCTTTCGCTAACCCCGGTGGTATTCTTCCCGACTGGATCATCAATAACCTGACCAAAGAGAGCGCACGGAATACCTTTGAAAACCTGCGCCAGCAACTTCCTCTGTATCAGCAATATCGCCATCCAAACATCAGTGAATAATCGCGATAACAAAGGTTTCAGCCAAAGAAAAAGGCCAGCATATTTGATGCTGGCCTTTTCAATTGGGTGGAAACAAGTCCACTACTTGAGCTTGTAGAATACCGTCGCCAGTGGCGGTAGGATCAGTGAGAGCGACTGGCTCAGCCCTTCACTTTCTACCTGCTGTGACTCAACCGTTGCATGTACAAAGTAACCACTTCCGTTGTACTTACTGTCATCGGTGTTGAGCAATAGCTCATAGCTGCCCGCTAGCGGTACACCAAGACGGAAGTCATCATGAGGAACAGGAGTAAAGTTAGTCACCACAAGAATACGCTCACCCTTGTCACTCAAGCGCTCATGGGCCAGAATCGATGCTTCTGCTGCATCTTGTAGTCGCCATTCAAAACCACGTGGTTCGCAATCTAACTCATGCATTGCCTTTTCTGAGCTGTAGAGCTTGTTCAAGTCACGAGTCAGCGATTGCACGCCTTGGTGGCGTTCAAAATCAAGCAAGAACCACTGCAGTTGATCGTCATGGTTCCACTCAGCCGTTTGACCAAACTCAGCACCCATAAAGTTCAGCTTTTTACCCGGTTGCGCGTACATGTAACCTAAGTAAGCACGTAAGTTGGCGGTTTGCTGCCACTCATCACCCGGCATCTTGTTATGGATAGAGCCTTTGCCATACACCACTTCATCATGAGAAAGCGACAATACATAGTTCTCACTGTGGGCATAAACCAGTGGGAAGGTGATGGTGTCGTGATGGTATTTACGATGCACAGGATCTTCTTGAATGTACGACAATGAGTCATGCATCCAGCCCATATTCCACTTAAAGCCAAAGCCTAAACCGCCCATAAATGTCGGTGCTGAAACACCTGGGAAAGCGGTTGATTCTTCCGCAATGGTCATCGCATTCGGGAAGTGTTTGTAAACCTCTTCGTTCATCCACTTCAATGTCGCAATCGCATCGTAGTTTTCGTTGCCGCCATCAACGTTCGGGATCCATTGGTCATGGCTGCGCGAGTAATCGAGGTACAGCATTGAAGCTACCGCATCGACACGAATACCATCAATATGGAATTGCTCAAACCAGTACAAGGCGTTCGATACAAGGAAACGGCGTACATGTTCGCGACCAAGATCGTAAATGTATGAGTTCCAATCTTGATGCCAACCACGACGAGGGTCTGGGTCATGGAATAGCGGTGTGCCATCAAAGTTAGCCAGACCGTGATCATCCGACGGGAAGTGCGCTGGCACCCAATCAAGGACAACGCCAAGGCCCGCTTGGTGACACTGGTCGACGAAGAATTTGAAATCATCTGGCGAGCCAAAACGGCTGGTTGGCGCAAATAGGCCAACAGGTTGATAGCCCCACGAACCATAGAATGGGTGCTCAGAGACTGGCATCAATTCAATGTGGGTGTAGCCCATATCGACAAGGTAAGGGATCAACTGCTCTGCAAGTTCGCGGTAGTTGAGGAAATCACCGTTTTCATTACGACGCCAAGAACCTGCGTGTAACTCATAGAACGAAAGCGCTTGTTTACCTTTCTCGGTAACTGGACGTGTTTGCCACTTAGAATCTTGCCACTGGTAGCGGCTGTGGTCGTAAGTCACCGAAGAGAAAGAAGGGTATTGCTCAGCGTAAGCGCCCCACGGGTCAGCTTTATGTGGTAAACCTTCGCCATTTAGCCCTTTCAGTTCAAATTTGTATTGCGTGCCTTCTGGCAAGTTTGGGATGAAGATACCCCAGATACCATAATCAAGGCGCTGCATAGGCGTACGGCGGCCATCCCACTGGTTAAACTCACCCACCAAACTACAAGCAGTAGCGTGTGGTGCGTAGACTAAAAAGCGCGTACCGGAGATTTGCTTACCACCACGTTCAAGGGTCATGAACTGAGCGCCCATCTGCTTGTACATCTCTTTTGGCGTATGCAGATCATCATACTCAGCGTAGATAGTGTGGTACTGATATGGGTCATCCACTAATTGCTCAGTGTCACCCCAGTTAACCGCAAGCAAGTAATAAGTAAGGTGTAGATCTTGGCCTTGCTTTAAGATGAAGCCCGATGCGTCTTCACGCTCAAGTTCAATGCGTTCATCATCAATAACTAGCTCGACACTTTCTGCTCCCGGCATCCAAACACGCAGCGCGCCTTGTTTAGGATCGATAAATGGACCAATAAAGGAAAATGGGTCAGCAAACGAAGCGTGTGAAAGTTGGTTATATGTCTGTGTTGCCTTATCTAACGTTTTGGTTTTCAAATTAATTCTCTCCCTAACCTAACTTTCGATAGTCCGATTTTATCGGTTGTTATGATTCCAACTTAAGTCACTATTTGACTTGGTTGGTATAGAGGCCAATGACCCTAAAAGCCCGCAATGTGCGGGCTTAAACAGTATTGAGTAAGTTTACCGAATTCCGGTTCTACTTAGAGTGACCAATTCGATCATTTTCTATGTATACCATGCAACTTGATGTTTACTTACTCACCTTAGCACGCACCTCGGTCAACTTATGCGCAATACGGTTAACGCCCGTATGAGCAAAGACTTCATCAAGGTTCATCGACAGTTTACGACGCCAGTTTGGATACTCATCAACGGTGCCAGGAATGTTGACTGGTTGATCCATCTCTAGCCAGTCTTCAAGCTGAACACTGAGCAATGTTGAGGAGCCTGCCGCAACGTGCATTTGCAGCGCTTCCGCGAGATATGAATCCATCGGAACGTATTGAGCATCACGGCCAACGCCTTCTGGTAAGTAACCATGCCAAGCAACAGAGTCTAAAATGCCTTGCTTCGATGCGAGACGATCGGCAAACAGGCCTTTTAACTGCTCTGCATCAGGGTAGAGGCCAAGCTCTTCACCCATTTTCAGGTCATCACAATGCCAGAAGCCACGCAACGTCGGCATATCGTGAGTACACAGTGCAGACATAGATTGATCCGCGTAGTGTTTTGGTGAGATGTAACCACCGTCATCTTCCGATGTTTCGAAGAAGAACACCTTGTATGAGTGAACGCCCGCATCACGCAGAATATCAACGATTTCGTCAGGTACTGTACCTAAATCTTCACCAATAACACTACATTGATGACGATGAGACTCTAGCGCTAAGATTGCCAGCATATCCTCTACTGGATAGTAGATGTAAGCACCTTTAGTGGCGTTTTCGCCTTTTGGAATCCACCACAGGCGAAGTAGACCCAGTACATGGTCAATACGTAATGCACCACAGTGCTTCATGTTGGCACGCAGTAGTTTGATGTACGCATCGTAACCCGTTGCTTGAAGCACCTGTGGGTTAAGCGGTGGCAGACCCCAGTTTTGACCTAGCGGACCAAGTACATCCGGCGGCGCACCGATGCTCGCATCCATAATCAGGTTACCATTGTCTGCCCAAGTTTCTGAGCCTGAATCAGCCACGCCAACCGCAAGATCACGGTATAGGCCAACAGACATGCCTTTCTCTTCTGCGAGTGCCTGTGCTTCTTTGATTTGCACATCAGCCAGCCACTGCAGATACATGTAGAGATGAACTTTATCTTGGTTCTGCTCGATAAATTTCTGTACTGCACTAGAGTCAAAGCGGCGGAACTCTTCTGGGAATACAGGCCAGCCCCAAACACTTGAATCTTCAGCATGCAGTGCTGTATGTAAGGCATCAAATGCCGCTTGGTGAACTAGGCTTTCTCCACCTTCTTCAACGAAAGCAAGGAAGGCTTGAGCGCGTTCAGTATTCTTGTCTAAGTGGCGCTTTTTAAACTCTTCAAACAATTGCGGCAACACGCTTAGCTTAAGGTCTGCCACTTCACTGTAGTTAACCCAGTGTGACTCACGCGCTTTTTGTAGACGTTGTTGGAACTCTGCACTGCCGACTTTTTGCTGTGCTTCAATACTCAAAGCAAACTCGGGCACTGAGCTGACATCAATGTAAAGAATGTTCAACCAACGACGTGAAGATGGGCTGTATGGGCTTGCCCCTTCAGGATTCGCTGGGAACAGTGAGTGAATCGGGTTAAGACCAACAAAATCGCCGCCGCGCGATGCGATATCAGCCACTAGCTGTTTTAGGTCACCAAAGTCACCTATACCCCAGTTATGCTGAGTGCGCAGTGTGTAAAGCTGGACACTTGGCCCCCACATCTTTTTGCCATTTAAGATGCCATCTTGCTTGTAACACGCTTTCGGCGTCACAATCAGAGCCATCTCATAAGGCGCTTTACGACGCTTACGAGTAATCGTCAATTTGTGGTAACCCCAAGCTATATCACTTGGTAATGCAAACACTAAAGGGCCACCCTCTTTACGCTCATCTCGGACGATTTGCGACTGAAGATAGCCTTCAAGTACCTCTCCCTGTTCGGTATCTAAACGCCAGTTGAACTCACTTTCGCGAGCGCTTGCGCCAAGGTTCAGTGCAATTTCAACAGGCTCTCCATCTCGAACCACCAGCACAGGATCCAGCACGTCTTTTTTATGCTTTTTCTCTGCTGACTTAAGAAGAGTTTCATCATTGGTTGTGTCATAGCCTAAAGACGCAAGTAAGTGACGGATCGTTTCGTCTTCTACTTTAGCTTCATCTCCCCAAGCGCTAACGTAGCTGTCGGCAATTTTCGCCATTTCTGCGACTTGTTTTAATGCGTTATTCTCTTTCATCGCTCTCTCCGAAGGACTGCAATACCTTCAAAATAGTAGGGTTTTAATTGGTTCTTAAAGTATTGAGCCAAGACCCGAAGGCCTTGGCTATTTATCATGAAATTAGCGTTTAACTGTCTCTAATTTCCAAATGTTGTTTACATAATCTCGAATTGAGCGGTCCGATGTAAACTTGCCAACCAAGGCGGTATTTAGAATGGCTTTCTTAGCCCAACCAGCTTGGTCTTGGTACTGTTTGCCCATATCTTCGTGAGCTTGAACATAAGAAGCAAAGTCAGCCAAACATAGGTATGGGTCACCACCATCAAGCAAGCTATCAAATGTTGCTCGTAGTAGGCCCGGTTGACCCGGTGTAAATTCATCACCTAACAACAGATCCAGTGACGCTTTTAGCAATGGGTCTGAATGGTAGTAATCGTATGGGTTGTAACCTTGTGCTTTCAGCGCTTGTACACCTTCCACGTCTAGACCGAAGATGTAGATATTTTCATCACCCACTTCTTCACGGATCTCTACGTTTGCACCATCCATCGTACCGATAGTCAATGCACCGTTTAGCGCCATCTTCATGTTACCTGTACCCGACGCTTCTTTACCCGCTAGCGAGATTTGCTGAGAAACATCTGCCGCAGGAATGATGATTTCTGCCATGCTTACGCGGTAGTCAGGAATGAAAACTACTTTGAGCTTATTGCCGATGCGTGGGTCGTTGTTGATCTTCTCTGCAACCTTGTTCACCGCGAAGATGATCTCTTTCGCTAGGTGGTAGCCCGGCGCTGCTTTCGCTGCGAAGAAACATACGCGAGGCGTGCATTCGAACTCAGGCTCATTAATGATGCGGTGGTACAGAGACAGAATGTGTAGCAAGTCTAGGTGCTGACGCTTGTACTCGTGTAAACGCTTGATTTGAACGTCAAAGATAGCGTTAGTATCTAGCTCGATACCCATGTTCTCTTGAACCCAATCAGCTAAGCGCTGTTTGTTCTGCTTCTTAACTGCCATGAATTCTTTTTGGAATTTCGCGTCAGTTGCAAACTGAGAGATACCTTCTAGCTGCTCTAGTTTTGCCGGCCATTCTGTACCAATCTTGTCTGAGATTAGGTTTGATAGGCCTGGGTTACAGAACTTCAACCAACGACGTGGCGTAATACCGTTCGTTACGTTAGTCAGTTTACCTGGGAAGATTTCATTGAATTCAGGGAAAAGATCTTTCTTAACCAATTGAGAGTGCAGCGCCGCAACACCATTCACCTTGTAAGAACCAATCACACATAGGTTAGCCATACGAACCATGCGGTTGAAGCCCTCTTGAATGATAGATAGCTTAGCTTGTTTCTCACCATCGCCCGGCCACATCTTACGAACTTCTTGTAGGAAGCGGTGGTTGATTTCAAAGATGATTTCCATATGACGAGGAAGTAGACGCTGGATTAGCGACTCAGGCCAAGTTTCTAGTGCTTCTGGCAGTAGCGTGTGGTTCGTGTAAGCAAAGGTATTTGCACTGATTTCCCACGCTTTATCCCAAGATAGACCTTTCTCATCGATTAGGATGCGCATCAATTCAGGAATCGCAATCGTTGGGTGTGTATCATTAAGCTGAATGGTTTCTTGCTTAGGTAGCTCCGCCAGTGAATAACCTGCCGCTTCGTGACGACGTAGAATGTCGCGTACCGATGCTGCTGAGTGGAAGTATTGCTGCATTAAACGCAGAGTCTTACCTTTCTCGTGGTTGTCATTCGGGTAAAGAACTTTAGTAATGTTGCCAGCATCGATTAGGGAGTGCTGCGCTTCAAAGTAATCACCGTTGTTAAAGCTTGCTAGCGAGAACGGTGCAATTGCCTGACATTCCCAAAGGCGCAGTGGGTAAACCGTATCTGATTCGTAACCCACAATTGGTAGATCCCAAGGCATCGCTTTTACTGTCATGCCTGGTACCCACTTACGAACTTCTTTGCCGTTAACATATTCAACGTCAACATGACCGTAGAAGCCAATCTCTTGAGCCAGTTCAGGACGAGCTACTTCCCATGGGTAGCCTTCTACACCGCGCCATGCGTCTGGCGCTTCTTTCTGGCGACCTTCTTCGAAAGATTGCTTAAATAGGCCGTATTCGTAATGCAGACCATAGCCCACAGTTGGGAATTCTTGCGCGGCACATGAGTCCATAAAACACGCAGCTAGACGACCTAGACCACCGTTACCCAGTGATGGGTCGCGCTCTTCTTCTAATAGGTCAGTTAAGTTGTGACCTAGTTCTTCCATCGCCTGTGTGATTTGCTCGTACAAACCCATGCTAATTAGGTTGTTACCAGTTAGGCGACCGATAAGGAATTCTAAAGATAAGTAGTTAACGCTTTTTGCGCTTTGAATTTTAGGATCTTGTTCAGTCTTAAGAAGATCTAAAGTTGTTAGCTCAGCCAGTGCGCGGCCCATTGCTAAGTACCAATCACGCGGTGTTGCTGTTGCTTCTGTCTTCGCGTAAGTAGTCGATAAGTGTTGCTTTACACTTTCTTGGAATGCAGCTTTATCAAATTTTTTCTGTTGCGTAGGTTTCATCAGAGAAATCTCACTTATTAGTTCTAATCCATCTGTGACATATCGTGCATGGATATAATCTTCGAAACATCCTCCTACCTAGACGGCATATTGGGAGGAGGACACAGGGCGTAGAGGGCGTACTACCCAAGACTCAGTGATCTAACTCTCATTAAATTTTTAACAAGTCTGAGCCCGGGTGATTGAGATCACACCGCCAACGAATTTACCCTACAACTGATGTATTAAACTTACGTGTCTTACAAAATACTCAATTGATGAATATGCATACTCGATCACATTAAGATTCATGTTCTGATGAAAATTTCATAACTTTTGGTGCAAACATGTGTTTAAACCCCATTCCCACCCATTATATTAAGTGACTAGAATCACATTTATGGGGCGTAGTTCAGCACAAAGTGTGAAATAGCCAAAAATCCCACCCTTGGCCGATAACCGAGGCTTGGCTTCTCAAGTAACATGCCTACCCATCAGCGATTACGGTCGTTTTTTGTACACTATGGTGGAATAGGGAATAGAAATATGTGGATTCCTTCGAAATTGACGCGTCCTGGACGACTGCATAACGCAATTGTTCGCCCAAGAGTTTTAGACCTACTGCAACAAGCTCCTTGTTATAAGCTCGTATTGTTCCGCTCTCCAGCGGGTTACGGCAAAACGACAATGGCGGCTCAGTGGTTATCTGATAAGTCACATGTTGGTTGGTATAGTATTGATGAAAGCGACAACGATTCGTTCCGCTTTATGAACTACCTGCTACAAGCGCTCAACAAAGCAACGGATGGCAGTTGTCCAAACTCGCAGAAACTTGCCGAAAAGCGTCAGTTTTCTTCCCTTCATTCTCTGTTCGGTGAAGTCTTTACCGAAATTTCTAGCTTCCACCAAGAGTGCTACCTAGTGCTGGATGACTACCATCTGATTAGTGATGATGAAATCCACGAAGCGATGCGCTTTTTCTTAAAGCATATGCCTGACAACTTAACTTTGGTTGTGACTAGTCGTGCTGCGCCACCATTGGGCACCGCTAACCTGCGTGTGCGCGATCTGATGATCGAAATTGGCGATGAGTTATTGGCGTTTGATACCGAAGAAACGACGCGATTTTTCAACCAGCGAGTCGCCGATGGCATTGATGACACCACAGCAACTAACTTACGTAACTATGTTGAAGGTTGGCCGTCTGCGCTGCAATTAATCGCCCTGCAAGCGCAGCATCAACACAAAACCTTAGCGCAGTCTGCTGAATCTTTCTCCGAGTTCAACCATGCTCACCTTTGGGATTACTTAATCGAAGAAGTGTTTGATTTACTCGATCAAGAAACTCGTCAGTTTTTACTTCAGTGCTCGGTACTCGACCACTTTAATGATCATCTGGTCTCAGAGCTGACCAAGCGTGAAGATGCGCTGAGCATGATTGAGTCGCTCAATCGCTTTGGGCTGTTTATTCACCCACTTGAAGGCGAGCACAACTGGTATCGTTTTCATAATCTGTTTGCAGAATTCTTAGCGCACGAACGTATTGCTCGTATTCCGCAACAAGAGACTCAACTGCATCAGTCTGCGGCAAAAGCTTGGCTGAAGCTCTCATCACCACATCAAGCATTACGTCATGCTCAAGAAGCGAAAGATAGCCAACTGACGGCAGACATCTTGACTCAGTATGGCTGGAAGATGTTTAACGGTGGCGAGCTGCAATCCCTTGAAAAAGGCATCAATACACTGACACCAGAACAGCTTTATAGCGAACCTAAGCTGTGTATGCTGCAAGCATGGTTAGCCCAAAGCCAACACCGATATAACGATGTCGGCGACTTGCTATCCAAAGCTGATGAGCAGATGTCTAAGTTTAATGTCAGCTTGAGCACCAAAGAGCAAGGGGAGTTCAATGCTCTGCGCGCGCAAGTAGCGATTAACCAAAATGAGCCAGAGAAAGCATTAGAGCTAGCTGAACTCGCCTTAAGCCAAGTTGATAGCACGGTGTATCGCAGCCGCATTGTCGCAACATCAGTTGTCGGCGAGGTTAACCACGTGCTTGGTCATCTAAGCCGCGCTCTACCTATGATGCAACAAACTGAAAAACTGGCACGCCAGTATCAAGTTTACCATCAAGCGCTTTGGGCAATGCTGCAACAAAGCGAGATTTTGATTGCTCAAGGCTACGTACAAGCAGCGTTTGAGATCCAAGATAACGCCTTTAAGTTGATTGAAGAGCAGCAATTACAACAAGTCCCGCTACATGAGTTCCTACTACGTGTTCGCGCGCAGATTTTATGGTGTTGGAACCGCCTAGATGAAGCGGAAGAGTGTGCTTACAAAGGGTTAGATATTCTAGGCAATCACAGCCCAAGTAAACACCTTCACAGCTATTCGATGCTGGCTCGTATTGCAATCGGCCGCGGAGAGCTCGACAAAGCAGGTAAGTTCATCGAACAAATCACTCACTTGCTCAAGCAGTCGACCTACCATGTCGACTGGACAGCCAATGCTTCACTGTCATTGATTCTATTCTGGCAAGCGCGTGGCGAGCACGATGAAATCGCCCAATGGCTTGAAACAACGGTGCGTCCAGAGCAAGCCTGTAACCACTTTACTCAGCTTCAATGGCGCAATATCGCCCGAGCTCAAATCGCACTCGCAAACTACGCTGAAGCGAAAGAAACATTAGCGTTTTTGCAGCAGCAAGCCGCCGAGAATGAACTGATTACCGATACCAATCGAAACTTAATTGTCGAAGCGGTACTAGCAACGTCTCAAAACGATGATGCATCTGCTCATCAGTATCTAAAAGAGGCGATTTCATTGACCAATCAGACCGGTATCATTGGTAACTTCTTGGTTGATGGTAGCAAGGTTGGCCATATTGTAGAGTCACTAAGTAAGAGTAATGAACTCAGCGATCTAGAGCGTCATCGCACCCAACAGCTCCTAAAAGATATCTCTACGACACAGCGTAGTAGTTCAGTACATTTTGATGAGGATTTCATTGAAAAGCTGGTCAATCACCCGAACATTCCTGAACTTGTGCGCACAAGCCCACTGACTCAGCGTGAGTGGCAGGTATTAGGTCTTATCTACTCTGGCTTCAGCAATGAACAAATTGCACAAGAGCTAGACGTAGCAGGTACTACCATCAAAACCCATATTCGTAACCTGTACCAAAAGCTCAATATTGCCAATCGAAAAGAAGCGGTTAAGACCGCTGAAAATCTGATTCAATTAATGGGTTACTAGCCCTTACCTATATTCACACCTTTATGAAAACAAAAAGCCGCGAATACGTTCGCGGCTTTTTCGTTTAATCGGACTTAACTCTCAGGATGGTTTTGTATTCAAGAACATTTTCAGGACAAACATCGATACAGCGACCACAGCTCATGCAGTTCTGATCCATAACTCGCCTATCACCTTCTTTAAGCGGTTGACGCAGCACCACAGGCTCTGGGCAAACGTTGTAGCAGTCCATACATTTGGTACAGCCTTCTCGGTTAGTGGCAGTAACGCGAATAACGCTCTTACGCCCTATCACTCCGTAAGTCGCACCGAGTGGACATAAGTGTCCGCACCAGCCATGGTCAACCAACAGCAAGTCGACGACAAACACCAACAAGATGAGAATCCAACCTGCGCCCATACCAAATAGAATCCCTCTGTGGAGCGCGGCAACGGGGTCAATCCAGCTCCACAGCACGGTACCGGAAGCGGCACTACCAATCAGCAGCGCCAATAACAGCCAGTAACGCAACTGAGGATTCCAACGAAAGCTCGCTTTGATTTCTAGCTTACGTTTGAGCCAAGCAGCAAAGTCGGTCACGACGTTCATTGGACACACCCAACCGCAAAAGGCTCTAGGACTAATCAAAGCATAGAAAACCACTACAATCGCCACCCCAATAATGGCACTCAGTTCTGGCATATGCCCAGTAAAGACAATCTGCATGAAAATGAGAGGATCGGTCAGCGGCACGGTATCAAGCAGAAGGCTAGATGAAAGGTTGCCTTTTAGAATCCCAATCGTTGGACCAAGTAGAAACAGCCCAATCACGCCGAACTGACATAGACGGCGTAAAATCAAAAAGCGATGAGCATGCCACCAGCCAAGTTTTTGCCTTGCCTCTTTACCCGCGTCTTTCGCCAAATTCTTAGCCATTACTTGCTCCCTCCTAAGGTTTCTAATGCCCCAGATGGAATCACCCTATCTGGTTCACTATTGCCAAGAGGCTTAGTCACTTCTTCCCAACCCAATTGGTAGTGAGAGCCCATTTTTCCCTTCGCAAGTTCGGTTGGAATAATCTTAATCGCTGCCACTTCAGTCACACAGGCCTGCTCACATTTACCACAACCGGTACATTTATCGGAGTGAACTGTAGGAATGAGCTTGGCGTGGTAACCAGTACGTTCGTTACGAATATGTTCAAGCGTAATCGCCTCATCCACTAACGGACAAACTCGATAACAAACGTCACAGCGCAGCCCTTGCCAGTTAAGACAGGCCTCATGGTCAATGAGCACTGCCGTACCCATGCGCGCATCATCAATATCCGTAAGCGATGGATCAAGTGCGCCACTCGGGCAGGCAACAACACAAGGAATGTCTTCACACATCTCACAAGGGATATCGCGGGCGTTAAAGTAAGGTGTACCTGACTCTACAGATGAAAGTAATGTCGCGAGTTTTAGTGTGTCATAGGGGCAAGCTTGAACACAGAGTCCGCAACGTGTGCAGGCTTTTTCAAACTCTCCTTTAGCCAGTGCCCCAGGTGGACGAACGGGCACACCGCTGCCGTCTCTCGCTTGTGTTTGTACTGACTGTAAACCCAAGATAGTTGCTGCAGCGCCCACACCTGCAGCCGTTCGCGCAGTATCGCGTAGAAATCGCCGACGGCTTTCAGAAGTTGTCGTTTTAGGCTTGCTCATCACATTGTCCTAATGAAGCGTCTTCTAACAGAGTGCCTCTCTGAATTTTGCTTCTTATACGTATAACCATGTTAAGTGTAGTTGTTTACGCTTTAGTTTATGCTAGTTGTCATTGTATTCGACCACCCCAAAAGAGGTAGTCACAACCTTGATTGCGTTAGATCAAAAATAAAAGTAGTCAGCGGTCACAAACAGATAAAACTGACACAAAAAAGCGGCCTAGTAGGCCGCTTTGACTAAGTCGTCTTCATTCACACGTTAATCGCTATTACCAAGTGACTACTCCTAAATCACGGGCTTTGTTCAAAGTAATTTTTTCACTAATCACGCTGCTAAGCGCCGCTTCTGAAATGAGTAAAACGGTTTCTGCTGAATTGGGGGCATCAACATGGATCGCTAGCCTTTGATCAGGTTGATACTGTGACCAAAGCTGGCTATCGACCAGATAAATGTAAGTTCCAGATGGTAAATTTGGGTTTCTTTCTACCATCAAGTTTAACCACCAACTCGCCCTACGCAGACCTTGCCCACCCTCTAATCGTTGTGGCACCTCAATAAGTTGCTCTCGTATCGCTTGTTGAGTTGCAATCGCTACATCCAACGAGCCTGGATAACTCTCTGAAAAAGGGTTATTAAACTGCCCATCATACGAGCAAGCCCAACTGATGGGGCTCGCCATAGTGATAAGGGCAGTAACAAGCAAACATACACCCTGCTTCATACAACACTCCGTGATTAAGGGGTTACGATGTTGAACCAGAAGTTAAACGTATCAAGCATGCCGACAAAGTCTTTGAACACCTCTTTGTCTCCATTAAGCTCAATGTCACCATTGGCAATAGCTTGCTCTAACGTCACATTACCCAATTGAACATCATCCAATGCGCCTTTGGTCAGAGTCAGAGATACATCTGGTTTATCAGCCTGCTTTCTCGTGTGGTTTAGTACCGAATTTTCAACATATAGCGTGTATTTCTCATCAAGGTCAGTGAAGTTAATATTGATTGAGAAATCTTTGCCTGCCGCTTTCTCCGGTAAGATACGCACCGCTAAGTAATCAAACAGCATCTCCGGTGGCATATTTTTAATGATGTCAGGGGAGGCTGTATTGGTGCCACCAGCAGATGGCGTGCCATTTCTTAGCTCAAATGCGCCTTGCAAATAGACTGAGCGCCATGGGCCCGACTCTGATTGATAACCCAACTGCTCATAGGTATCAGCAAGCAGCGCTTTACCTTTCTTGCTCTGCGGGTTGGCAAACACGACATGTTTTAGCACTTCAGCAACCCAACGGTATTTACCCGCATCAAAGTCCGCTTGTGCTTTTTTGATCACTTCGCTTTCACCGCCCATGTACTCAACATACTTAACCGCAGCATTGGTTGGAGGCAAGTTATTGAGATCAGAAGGGTTACCGCTGTACCAGCCCATATAACGCTGATATACCGCTCGACTGTTGTGGCGTAACGTACCGTAGTAGCCGCGTGTGCTCCAGTTGTTTTCAATCTCATCCGGGAACTGGATAATCTCTGAGATTTCCGAACCAATGTAGCCTTGGTTCATTAAACGTACCGTCTGATCATGGGTATATTTGTACATATCACGCTGCTTCTTAAAGTAGTCGTTGATATCGTCTTGCCCCCACATCGGCCAGTGGTGGCTTTGGAACTTAACTTCAACCTCATCGCCCCACATTTCGATTGTTTCTTGCAAGTAGCTCGACCATTTCAGCGCATCACGCACTTGCGCACCGCGTAGCGTCAAGATGTTGTGCATGGTATTGGTTGAGTTTTCTGCCATCCACAACGCTTTTTTGTCAGGGAAGTAAGTATTGATCTCGGTTGGCGCTTCAGAACCTGGGGTATATTGGAACACCATTTTCACACCATCAATCGTGCGCTCTTCACCGGTTTTCTCGATCATATCCGTCGGTTCAATCAAGGTCGCCAGACCGGTAGAGGTTGTCTGACCTAAACCGCCGTTCACACCACCACGTTCATTTCTTGGTAGTAGTGCGCCATACATATACACCGCGCGACGCCCCATCGCATTACCTGCAATAACGTTCTCGGATACGGCATGCTCGGTAAAGCCATGTGATGCGATGATTTCAACTTTACCGTCACGAACATCTTGCTCATCAACAATGCCACGAACACCGCCAAAGTGGTCAATATGACTATGGCTATACACCACCGCAACAACTGGGCGCTCCCCCAACTCAGCGTTGACAAACTCTAGTGCTGCCTTAGCGGTTTCTTGAGAGATCAACGGGTCAAAGACAATCCAGCCAGTATCCCCTTTGACGAAGGTAATATTAGAAAGGTCATAACCACGGACTTGATAGATACCATTCGTCACCTCAAACAAGCCGTTGATCATATTTAACTGGGCATTACGCCAAAGGCTTGGGTTAACGCTATCAGGGGCAGGAGTGTCCAATGTAATGTACTTTTTATACGCTTCGAGATCCCACACAACATCACCATTTTCATTGGTGATCGTGACAGTATCTTGCTTGGCGATAAAACCACGCTGTGCGTCTTTGAAGTCTTGTTTATCTTTAAAAGGTAGAGTTTGGGCAACGTTGTTGTTGACCGAAATGGTCGCTTCAGTGGCAGGTTTAGACTCACCAGCACTCACTGAAGACGAGGCTAACATAGCTATAACTATCGCCGCGATTGGCTTCATGATTTACTCCCTCAAATACATATAGATACGCCATTCGAGTTTAGGAGTAGTTTTCTCGAAATAACAAATTTGATGCATAACAAAATCAATAAATTTCCATATTTGATAAGTTGTTAGCAACAATAAACACTTCTGTGTGAATTAAAGTTTCATAGCTTTTCCACTTCGGCGACAACAGCAGAGATAAAAATAGCAAAGGGGCTCTAATATTAGAGCCCCTTTTTTGTTGGTCCGCGTTGTCTATCAGATAAGACTTTGCCGTGAATTAACTCTCTTTGACCAAAGAGACCACGATATCACCGCTCACTGGTACAGTTTCATCAGCTTGAGTCAGCATTTGAATGTTCTGCTTGCTGTTAACCGTAAACAGTGGCACCACTGTTGCCGATTTATACTGCTCTTGGTAATCCTCGTAACCAAAGCTATCACTTAGCTTAGTGTGTTTAATTTCAGCGCCTTGGCTGATTAGACTTGCTAGTTTCTTGTAACTAGTACTGCCCCCGAGCAACAAGGAGTAGGCATGTTCCGAGTTATGGCTATGCTTATCTAACCTCTCCTGATCTTTTTTATCTTGCAGGCTAAATACCTTACGATGACCAAATTCATTAGAGAAATGCACGCTCGCCACCGAGTTTAAGTGCTGATCGGGCGTAACTGCCAACACTTGCCCTATCCCTATCAAATCAAGGTATTCATCAGCATGACTTGAAGTGGGGTTACCGTAATAGCTATCAAAGCCCCCCATTCTCGCTTTGCTGACGTAGTCCCAGTTGGTATCTGACATTAGCACGCGGCAATCGTAAGTTTGAATCGCTTTACCCAATGCTCTCGCGACATCATTCGCACCAACGATTAAAAAGCCTCTTGGTGCAGGCTCAGCAACTCCAAGTAGATTGGCAATCGGACGAGCCGTGGCACTTTGCAAGACTACGGTGCCGATGATGACCATAAAGATAAGTGGCACCAGTAGATTGGCTTGCTCAACATTTTGCTGAGTTAACTTAATCGCAAATAGAGACGACACCGCTGCCGCAACAATACCTCTAGGTGCCACCCAAGCAAGAAAGGCTTTCTCTTTAATCTCTAAATTACTTCGCATGGTGGATAAGAAAATGGAAGCCGGGCGCGACACCAACTGAATCACCACAAACAGCGCCAAAGCCGCCCACCCAAGCTGAGCAAAGTCACTCAACTCAACCCTTGCGGCAAGCAAAATGAATAAGCCAGAAATAAATAAGATGGTCAGGTTTTCTTTAAAGTGAAGGATATGGCTGATGTTGACGCCCTTAGCGTTTGCCAGCCAAATACCCATCACAGTCACCGTCAATAGACCTGATTCGTGTTCTAGGTAATTAGATAGGGCAAACACACCAAGCAAGATAGTCAACACTGCAAAAGGTTGTAAGTATTCAGGCAACCAGTGGCGACGCATCATAGCTGCGACCAGCATACCTGCGGCCATACCGACAGAAAAACCAATCACCACAATCAAACCAAATACCGCCAAGCTGTGTACTTGACTATGGGAGACAATAAACTCATACACCATCACCACGAACAGCGCGCCCAGAGGGTCAATCAGTATCCCCTCCCAACGTAAAATATTGGCGAGCTTTGAGCTCGGTCTAACCGTTCGTAGCAAAGGAACAATCACAGTCGGTCCAGTGACTACCGTCAAACTGCCAAACAAAAACGCCAGTGACCAATCTAAGCCTAATAAATAATGCGTCGCTACGGTAGTAATGATCCATGACACCACTGCTCCGAGCGTTACTATGCTCCAAACACTCTTACTTATCCCTTTAATTTGCTTAAAATTGAGCGTCAAGCTGCCTTCAAAAAGAATCACCGCCACCGCTAAAGAGATAACTGGAAAAAATAGATCCCCCAACGCTTCTTGAGGAGAAAATAGACCAAGTACAGGCCCCACTAACAAACCAACTATGAGCAGAAACAAAATAGCGGGAAGTTTTAGCTGCCATGCAACCCATTGGCAAATCAAACCCAGTAAGCCAACACTAGCGAGGGTTAATGCAATCGTCTCCGAAGTCATTGAGTATCCTTATAACGAGCGAAGTAGAATTTTCCATACTAAACAGGGGGCAATAGTTAGACAACAATACCAAATGAAACCTAACCATTACTGTTTATTTATAGACAGTTAAATAAAAAAGGGCTCTAAAATTAGAGCCCTTTGTAAATATGAATTGAATCGACTAGCGATGAATGTGAGCGGGTTGTTTTAACTTCTCCATCACCCGCAACCCTATCGCTGAAAAGCTTGGCATTAACGCGTAAACGGCGGCGACAAACAGAATCGAGCCAACGAGATCACTTGGTCTATGCATACCTAACCATAGACGACTGTAACCAACACAAACCGCCCACAGGCCAACCATCAACACCAAACCGTAGCGCTTATGCTGCATAAATAGACCACCAAAGAAAGCCAAGCAGATAGCGGCAAAAATCGTATGTCCTGAAGGAAATGAGTAATCTTTCTCACCTTGCCAATGACTCGTGCGCCAAGGCGATACTTGTTGAGAGATTTCGTTGATCACCTCTTCTTTCTGTATCGCATCTAGCTTGTAGAAATGTTCAGGATTAGGAATGAGAAGTTGGTGAGTGATTAGTTCAGTGTAAGGTCTTGGGCTTTCTGTAACATGTTTAAGTCCTGTCTTGGCCGCAAAGCCGATAACAAGAATCACCCCAAGCTGGAAAAGCTTAGCCAGAAAAGTTCGGTTGAAACCAATAATTCTCCAGCTGATGAAAACAAGAACAGACAAGGTGATAAGGAAGCCTTTCGAGCCTGCAGAGTCCGTCATTGCGGTAAAACTAAACCCAACCACGTCACAGACTTCAGAGAGCAGATCGATATGACTAACAAACAGCGACATAGGCGCAATAATAAGCAAAAACCCTGCGAGTAGCAGTAATCCTTCACGTTTGTCTTGTAGTAATTTCTTCACCATATTGATTCCGCAGCAACCAAAAAACTCGATGCTGCATATTAGACGACGAAGTATGGAAAATTTATCAACTTAATGTCAATTTGCTGAAAGATAGCGCATTGAGTTTGCTCAAATCACAAAAATACATTTATTCACAAATCTTTAGTGGCTTGTTAGATTTTCAATAAGTGCTTGAAGTGCCCTATGACCCCACTAAACCATTGCCCATCATCGCAATAATTTCACTTTTAGTGACAAAGGGGACATCTAAATACAGATGTCTTATTTACACTATAAGTATGATTGCATAATGGGACTAACTCCTTTAACCTCAAAATAGTAAATAAGGAAGAATGTCGTTTTCGTTGCAACAAAAACCTGATGGCTAGGAGGATGATACTGTGATGAAAGAACATGACTTTGAAAGCATTCTTCAGTGCATTAATGACCTGAGTCCGCGTCAGAAGCAGCGTTTGTCTTTAAAGTTAAGCGCACTAATGGCTGAAAATACTGCCAATCATGCCTATGAGCTTATCACTCAAGAAGAATTAGATATGTTAGCAAAGAGCGAGCTCGCTGAAGAAGAAAGGAGTTAGCATCACGAACAGCTAACTCCTTTACTACCTCAACTATTTGTTGGCATCTAACCCTTGCTGCCAAAACGCCACTTCCATGCGAGTCGCGGTCTTAAATACATGGATTAGATTTTGGCCTCTCTGACTATTGAGCTCTACCTCTTCAAGTAACTGATTAAAGTGCTCTGCGCCCTCAGCCACGCCAGACTGAAACTCATCACCACCGTAGAGTTCTATCCAGCTTCGATAAGGATTCCCTTCTAATTGGGTATCAGGACTTTCTAGCAAAGCCTTACCAATCACAGCATAGCCAATTGAACATGGTGCCAGAGCCGCATAAAGCTCAACCAAATCCCCTGTCATACCTGCATCAAGAACATAACGAGTATAAGCAACCGTTCCGAAGTCTTCGGGCTCATTCTCCAGATCGGATTCCGTTAACCCCCACTGACCACAATAAGTGACATGATGGTTGATTTCTGTTTCAAGTAGAGCAGAAACACTCGGCAGTGCTCGGCGCATATCCTCAAGGTTACGTGCTTTATAAATCGCCAGAGCATAAGAGCGTGCATATTGTTTTAGGAACAAAAAGTCCTGCTTCAAATAGTGTAAGAAGCACTCGTGCGGTAGCGTCCCTGACGCCAACTGCTGAACAAAGCTGTGCTGTGTATACTCTTGCCAATCAGACTGACACGCGGCAATTAAGTCACTGTGTTTCATCAGTTAATCTCCGGCACGTAGTCCGCGGCTTTCGGTAAGGTTTCTATCAGCTTCTGTGAGTACATAAACTCGGCATAGTCATCGTAACGTTTATGATCAACCGCTGAAGGTCGCAATGCAAAACGCGTTAATGTGTCGTTCCACGCACGCTGGTTAAGCTCGTTGTTGAGCGTATCTGGCGAGTAAGCAACGAACTCTTTCCAAGATTGCTGTGGGTGGTTAACGATGTAAGTGATGGCCTGTTCAAGCGCCTTATTGAACGCTTTGATTGCCTCTGCATCATAGCTTTTCGCATTGGCAACGAAGACTAACTCATCATAAGTCGGCACCCCATGCTCTTCAGGATAGAAGGCTTTCGCTTTGTAGCCTTCAAGCTCAAGCTGATTGGTTTCGAAGTTACGTAAACCGCCCCAAATCGCATCCACTTTGCCCGATGCCAGAGACGATGACAGTGCCCAGCCGACATTGATGATGTTTACGTCGGAAAACTTCACCCCTTCTTGACCCAGCATGGTGCCAATCGTTGCTTCCTCATTGCCCGCAATCGCGATACCAATGTTCTTACCTTTTAAATCGGCTAGAGTGTCGTTCTTACCATTATCAAGCACCATTAGTGTGTTCAGTGGTGTCGCAATCAAGGTTGCCGAGCGAATAAGCGGTAAACCCGCAGCAACATCGATAGTGAGGCTCGGTTGATAAGAAATCGCCAAGTCAACTTTACCCGCCGCAACCAATTTTGGCGGTGTGCTTGGGTCAGCCGGCTCTTGAATATTCACTTCAATACCTTGCTGCTCGAAGTAGCCACGCTCTTGCGCAATCACAATTGGCCCATGGTTCGGGTTGACGAACCAATCCAGCATCAGAGTTAGTTCTTTATCAGCAGAAAATGCGTTCACTGAAAATAGAGATGTCATTAGTGCCACTGCACTGAGTTTTTTTGTCGTTTTCACGGAGTGTCCTTTCTTATTGATTTTCCCAAGGAATAAACTTTTTAAGTAATTTATCGGTAATGAAGTAAAGCGAAACGGAGAGCAATGCGAGGATGAATAACGCGGCAAACATTTCATCAATGATCATTCGCGCATTAGCTTGCAACATTAGATAACCAAGACCCGCACTGGAGCCGACCCACTCGCCAACCACTGCACCAATTGGCGCAATAACCACGGCCACACGGATGCCTGAAGCTAATGTTGGTAACGCCGCTGGAAGCTGAATATGTTTCAGTAACTGCCACTTACTCGCCCCCATCGTTTTAGCCAGGTCCAAATAGCCGGTTGGAGTATTTCTAAGCCCGTCATAACAGCAGGTTGTCACCGGAAAGAAGATGATGATTGCGGCCATGACCACTTTGGATGCAATGCCATAGCCGAGCCACAGCATCAATACTGGCGCGATGGCGAATACGGGAACGGCCTGACTGGCAATTAGGATCGGTAGCAACCAACGCTTGAGCGGCTTAAATAGCAACATTTGTAGGGCAAACATCAGCCCCATCGCCAAGCCCAGTAATAAACCTAAAATGATCTCTTGCCCGGTGACGAACGTGTGCTTCATCAACACATCAAATCGCGTTACGAGCCGAGTAAGCACTTCTATTGGTGCTGGCAAGATAAAGCTCGGCATATCAAAGATAACAACGACAGCCTGCCACAAGCCAAGAATGACCAAGAGGCTAATCACTATTCGAACCACTGGGTGCATCTTTTGTCGCTTCATATCATGTTGGCTCGAAGCAATTTCGAGGCTCGATAGTTCACTCATAATCTTGCTCCAACTGAGTCAAAATGGCTTGTTGCAACTCGGCACACTGTGCATCAATGGTTCTTGGAGGTTGCGCATCAGGCACGGATAACCGCTGCGCATGAGCTGGACGACCTTGAAGCAAATACAGTTGGTCTGCGAGCCTGACCGCTTCTTGTGGATCATGAGTAATTAAGACCACTGTTTTGTCTTTGAGTAGACTTGCCGAGAGGTTTTGCAACTTATATCGAGTCACGGCATCCAGCGCGGAAAAGGGCTCATCCATTAACACCACCGGTTTGTCTTGCATCAGCGTGCGAGCCAAAGCAACACGCTGACGCATGCCACCAGAAAGCTGAGAAGGCATCGCCTGCTGGTAATCAGCCAATCCAACAGACTCCAGTAATCGCTCGGCTTGCTGCTGGCTTGCGACTGGGTCATGCTCGTTTGCATCAAACTTACGGCTTAGCAGCACGTTGTCCAAAACATTCAGCCATGGCAATAGCAGATCTTGTTGCGCCATGTAAGCCACCTGACCTTGCAAAGAACAACCATGGGTGATTGCTAGCTGACCTCTCCACTCTACCTTGTCATTCAGCAAACCAGCGAGATAACGCAATAATGTCGTTTTGCCACATCCACTTCGGCCCAATAAACATGTCCACTGCCCTGCAGGAAAAAACATGTTGAGCCCAGATAAGGTTGCAACTTGGCTGCCTAGATAACTCAGGTGTGCTTCGCGTAACTCAATAGCTATCGCCTGTGCAGAATTTGCAGTCGCTGATGAAGTACTAACGGACATTCGTATGTCCACAGAAGAAATGGTGAACTGGTCCGTGGCCTTCGCCCACCTCTAGCTTGTCAGCATTGGCAATGGCCTGAGAAATGTATTGCTTACCAAGGTAAACCGATTTGTGCAGACGGTTACCTTGAGCCAAATACGAAGCAATCGCCGAAGACAAGGTACAGCCAGTACCATGGGTGTTTTTCGTCGCCACACGCTTAGCGCTAATCAACTCGCTACTTTCAGCCATGATGAGTAGATCATTACTGTTGTCATCTTTCTCTAAGTGGCCGCCTTTAAGCAGCACAGCCTTGGCGCCAAGTGCACGAAGCTCACTGATCATTGCTCCCATTTGGTCTTCATCTTGCGGTACTGCGCCACCAATCAAAGCGGCACCTTCCGGCAAGTTAGGGGTGATGAGATCTGCAAGCGGAAGTAACTCTTGTTTTAGGGTAGAGATCGCATTGGTTTCAAGCAGAAGATCGCCACTGGTCGCCACCATGACAGGGTCAACCACAAGGTGCTTAGGTTGATACTGACGAATTTTGTCGGCAACCACTTTAATGATCTCAGAATCTGCCAACATGCCGACTTTGACTGCAACAATATTGAGATCGGTAAACACCGCATCCAGTTGGCTTTCAATATGCTCAAGGGGAATCGGATGAATAGCAGATACACCAAGCGTGTTTTGCGACGTGATAGCGGTAATCACCGAGCATGCGTAACCACCCGTGGCAGAGATTGCTTTGATATCGGCTTGAATGCCTGCACCGCCGCCGCTGTCTGAGCCCGCGATGGTTAATACGATTGGAGTTGTGTCTTGTGAATGTGGCATTGTTGCTCCTACTACAAGACGTACAGGAACTCTCGGCCACGAAAGAAGGGATCAGAAAATGAGGTGATCAATCCATCGAATACGAGTACACCAAACCAAGAGGTTGAGTGCGCATAGTTCCCTACGTCAGTGCTAACTGAATCAGGTTCAACGGGTCTCGCATTGCGATCTCAGCCCTTTCCGTAATGGTTAGGCTCCCCGACTATTTCCCGCTGATGATAACAATAAAATTAACGTAATTGCATCATTTGCTCGCAAAAATCCATCTTGAGTCGTTTCAATTTGTGTTTAAAGCCTTCTCTTCCTGAATTTTTTGTTATCGTTTAAACTCACTAAGATAATTTTTTCTTATGGTCAAAAGCTATGTTGAATCCAATCTGGTTAAAGACGTTTGTCACTCTCATCGACACAGGTCACTTCACCAAAACCGCCGACAAACTATTTATGACTCAACCAGGTGTCAGTCAGCATATTAAGAAACTCGAACAAGCCTGTGGGCACGCTTTAATTAAAAGGCATAACAAAAGCTTTGAGATTACCGAAGCGGGGAAAACCGTTTACGCCTACGCTAACGAATTAGAAACTCAACAAACGCAGATGCTGTCATCACTCAATCAAGATGACCCACATTCAGGCGATGTTTCTTTAGCATGCTCAGGCTCTTTAGCCCTGCTGCTCTACCCTCAACTGCTCGATTTACAATGTAAATACCCCAATCTAATTCCGCATTTAGAGGCAGCTCCTCATCATAAGATCATCGCAGAGATTATTGCTGGAGAGGTCGATTTGGGTATCGTAACCAACGAACCATCAGACCCTAGAGTCGAGTCAGAACAATTTGGACAAGAACCTTTATGTTTGATGATGCCTAAGACGATGGCAACGAAATCACTTAATGAAGAGCAGCTAAAACAAATTGGGCTTATTCGCCACCCAGATGCCGAGCACTACTTAACACTCTACTTTTCTCGCTGCGGGGAATCAGCACTGGAATCCATCAATATCCATCAACTACCTGTTAAAGGTTACATCAACCAACTCAACCAGATATTGCTACCAGTGGCGAAAGGCCTTGGGTTTACCATTCTGCCAAAAAGCGCGTTAGATACCTTCCCATACAAAGAAGAGATTGCAATTTATCAACCTAAACAAGAAGTCATCGAGACGCTTTACTTACTCACTAAGCGTCACCGACAACTTTCAGCAAGGTTTGAGACCATTAAAGCGGTCATTCGCGAGCAGTTAATAAGTGATAACTAACCGCCCTAACTGTCTGTCTGAATCACTTTTAATTGATCCACCAGCGCCGTCACTATCGCATCATCGGTCGCACCTGCGCCTAAGCCGAGTTCGCTATACCCCATATCATTGATCTTGATGTTGGTTTGTCCGCCGTTTTCATCGGTGACTTCTAACAAGGTGTAGGCGTCGTCGTTAGGATCGTTGATATCATCAACCACAGTTGCATCGATATGAGCAAACAGATCATTCATGCTCGGTGCATCTGGTAGCAAGTCTGATAAATCGATGATGTCATCGCTGACCGAGAAATCCGCCAAGATGTCTTGGGCTGGATTCAACGCTGTGCCGGCATTCTCACTCAGCATGACAAAGGTATCTTCGCCAAGTCCGCCTAACAAAGTGTCATCATTTGCGCTTCCGGTTAAGGTATCGTCCCCTTCATGCCCATAGGTTTGAGAGATGGTGATCGCTTGATCGCTGACTAATGTGCTCAGCAGCTCAGCTTGAGTCATGACGGAAGTATCCTCACTGGTCAGTTCGCTGATTAGTACATTCTGTAAAGCAATGGTTTGAACCAAGTCTTGATTGCTATCGAACAAGCTAATTTGCGTATCGGTTCCTACCTCATCAATGTTCACTTGCTGTGCCACTGCGACCGATTGCCAAACATCGTTAGCATTGACGAAGCCTGATAGGTCGATGATGTCTTCACCGCCATCAAAGTCTTTAACGTAATCGGTACCTGGCTGCGCAGATGTACCAACCGCAGAGTCACTCCACGCGAAGCTGTCTGCTTGCCCTGCGTCAGAACCGTCATTTGGACCGCCCCACAACCATTCATCTGCGCTGCTTGCTTGTAGCAAGTCAAAGCCGACTCCACCTTGTTGAGCCACATTACCAATCACCGTAATCGCAATGACTTGCTGCGTGGTTTTTACGCCATCCGACACTTCAACAATAAATTCATCCGTATCCGTGGCACTAGCGACTAAATTATTGGTTGCCCCCGGCGTAACCAAGTAGCTCCAATCACCGGTTGATTCATCGAAGTATAGAGTTCCGTATTGTCCTAATGCGTTGCTAACTAGCTGCCAATTCAAGCTGCTGCCATCTGTTTCGGTATCTGTTGCGGATAGTTGCCCAGATGCTTCGTTGATGTAGCCTTCTTTTACATCCCCAGACGCAGAACCGCTAATCACAGGCGCATCATCGGTACCTTGAATGTTGACGGTTAGCACTTGAGTAATCACACCACCATTCTGATCATCAATAGTGACCGTAAAGGTATCACTCACCAACTCATCTTTAAGCAGCAGTCCTGCAGCAACATTAAGGGTGTAGTTCCATGCGCCAGTTGTGCGGTCAATCGTCATTTCACCAAAGCTGCTGGTCAGCACTTGCACATCTCCGGTCAAAGCAAAGGTGTGCGTATCACTGGTGTCTTCATCTTCAATCACTATACTGCCACTTGCCGATGTAATCGCACTGTCAGCATTGATGGTTTCGGTCAGTGTACTGCTTGAGGTAACGACACTCGGTGCGCCATTAGTACCCGTCACTTCAAATTCAACCACTTGGGTGTCTGTTTCATCCAGCTCATCCATCACTTGAATGGTGTAGCTGAGCATTAGGGTTTCGCCCGCCGCTAAGGATTGAATATCAGCATGAGTATTATTTAGCTCGAAGTCCCACACACCGGTAGTCTGATTCACCGTTAGCGTGCCTCGGGCATCCGAACTGATCACTGACCAAGAGTGAGGGTCTGAGGTATCAGGGTCGCCACTATCAAACGTACCAGAAAGGGTTAACAATGTATCTTCTGTCACTTCTTGAGTCGCAATGGCAACAATATCAGGCGCGTCATTGGTACCGTTAATGGTGATAGTGATGTCTACGATATTGGATTCGCCATTTTCACCATCAATCGCTTTGACTTGAATCGTATCGGTGGTACTTTCCCCTACAGCAAGCGCATTGACAGCGGGGGCAGTATCATCGACCACATAGGTCCACTCACCTAGAGCGTTCACTTGTAGCGTCCCTAAGCTGCCATTCGAGACGATAGAGAAGGTTGCACTATCTCCCACATCAGCGTCGCTGACCACCAACTTCCCTGATGCGCTGCTGCCTGAAGCTTCTTGCACTATGCCTTGAACATCACCGGACAACACCGGCACATCATTAGAACCAGTGATAGTAACCGTCACCACTTGGCTCACTTCTGCACCCAAATCATCGGTAGCGAACACAGTAAAGCTTTCAGTCACCACCTCATTTTCAGCAAGAGCTTGGAGGTGTGGTTCATCGTTGTAGATGGTGTAACTCCACTCACCGGTCGCATCAATAATAAATAAGCCATAGGTACCGTTGAGTGACTTAGCACCAAAGGTCACGGTATCCCCAATATCGACATCATCACCAATGAGCTGTTTGGTTTGGGTAAGCACACCGTCTTCACTTAATGCGGCATTGGCATCACCGCTGATGGTTGGAGCATCATTCACCCCGTTGATGGTAATGACGATGTCTTTTTCAGATTCTAAGCCTAAGCTATCGACCACTTTAACGGTGATGGTTTCAGTGACTGGCGCTGAATCTCGACCATTGAGCTCAATAAGATCATTCCTAGTCGTATCTAGGTCATAACTCCATTCTCCCGATGCGCCATTCCACATCCACATCAAGCTAAACGCACCATACTGGGGATAACTCTCAATACTCCAATTGTGGCTATCATTGGTATCGACATCACCCGGTTGCAATGTACCTGACAGGGGTGAGGTATTATCAGCGTTGATGGACTCGGCTAAATCGCCAGTGATGTTTGACGCATCATTACTGCCTTGTACATTCACCGTGAACTCTAATAGCTGCGGTTGACCACTACCATCAACAACGGTTTTACCATGTTCATCCACCACATACAGCGTAAAGGTATCTTGTGCCGTTTCACCGATTTGTAGCGACTGAACGGCATTGCTGCTGTTGTTTAAGGTGTAAACCCAGTTACCGCTCGCATCCACGCTGATGCTGCCGTATTGACCAGAACCATCAACTAAGGTCCAAGTTGGGTTGTCACCTAAATCTGTTGGTGCGGCTAGCGACCCCGAAGCGGTGTACATGCCGTCATCACTTCCGTCCTGGTCATCAACATCTTCTGTCATGGTGAGCGTTTCAATCACAGGGTCCACAACCAGTACGTCTTCACCTACACCTGTTACTTGCAAGGTAATGGTTCGTGTATCAGTCGCAAGCTCACTATCGGTAACCGTCACGATAAAGGTTTCAGTGGCCGTTTCTCCATGAGCAAGGTCGTTAACCGCAGCGTTATCGGCCAAAACGTACACCCACTCCCCGCTGTCCGCATCGAGTGTTAAGGTGCCGTAAGTGCCTGATGCTGGAGTAGATGGATCCAGCGACCATGTATGCGTGTCGCCATTGTCTGGATCATCGACACCAAGCACACCGGATGCTTGTGGCGAAACCTCATCAGTTACTTCACCCACCTGAACAGTAACGCCCGGCGCAGGTTCAGTGGCAGGAGAATCAGTAAAGGTGATCACTGGTTCATCGTTTGTACCTGTGATCAAGACATTCATGCTGTAATGATCGCCACTGGTGGTTTGGATGCTCCACGTTTCGGTAATGGCTTGTCCTTCAGACAATCCCTGCACCAAAGCACTATTGTTGAACAATTGGTAATCCCAATCGGATGGTGAGGTGAAATCAAGTTCACCGAACACGCCTCCTGACAATGGCGAAACTTGGCTGATAGTGTAAGCCGGAGCAATTGTCCCAGAAATCGTAGGCTGAGTATCTTCTATAACAGCGGCGTTAATCGTGCCTAAATTGGTACCCGGCCCCGTTCCGCCACCAAACCCGTTTTCATCTTGGCCATAGACATCAATGATGATCTGATGCCATTCCGATACGCCGCCATCGTTGTCGGTTGCAGAGACATAAAAGGTTTCTTGTTCAACTTGTCCAAGGGTTAAATCTTGAGTTTCTGGGTCGCTATTGTTAAGTAGGTATACCCATTGGCCATCGTTGCCGAGAGTAAGTGTGCCGTATGTGCCTATACCGTAATCGGCGTCATCAGGATCGGTGCCATTCTCAATCGCCCAACTGACCACTGAGCTGTCTTTATCGACATCCGAAGAGGTTAATTGCCCACTGGTTGAGCTGAAATCGATCGCTCCAAAATTAGCACCATCTTCAATCACGCTGCCTGAGCTATCACCAGTAATGACAGGCACATCATTAGTCCCTTCAATGTTGATGGTGACGTATTGAGTGATTACACCACCAAAGTCATCTTCTGCAATCACAGTGAAGACTTCTGACACCACTTCTTCCCGCTTCATCGCATCGAGTGAATCTGGGTAGGCCATAAAGCTCCACTCACCCGCTTGGTTAATATCAAACTGACCAAAATTACCTTGGTAGCTATTGGCAATAAAGCTTGGTGTGTCGGCATCATCAAGATCGGACAAGGTCATCACTCCTGTGATATCTGGAGCGGCTTGGTCTTCAACGAAGGTACCTGCAATATCACCGGATACGGTTGGCAGATCATTGGTGCCACGAATGGTGATCACCACATCACGACTATCGGTTTCACCATAGCTATCGACCACTTCAACCGTGAAGTTTTCTTGCAAGGTTTGATTTGGATTGAGCTCTTGGATCTCGTCGAGCGCATTGTTGAGTGAGTAGACCCAAGCGCCGCTAGAGGTCATGGTAAAGCTGCCGTAGTTGCCGACTAGATTGCTTGGTGACCATAAATGAGTATCGTGAGCGTCTGGATCACCATCTTGCAATTGACCACTGAAGCTGGCGGTATCTTCTCGGATAGTTTTCGCTACATCGCCTTTGATGCTAGGGCCGTCATTGTTGCCTTCGATATCAATGGTGAAATCTTTAATCGACACTTCACCAAACTGGTCGACAACTTTAATTTGCACCGTATCTTGAAGAAGATCCCCCTCATCAAGTCGATTGACGGCATTGTTGCCATTATCGAGGGTGTAAACCCAACCACCAGTTGTATCAACTACAAAGTTGCCATAACTGCCGTTTGAAATAACGGTCCAAAGCGCAGAGTCGCCAACATCAGGGTCGCCCGAACCAAAGGTGCCACTGATGGTATTTGGCACATCATCTTCAACAATGGTAGGCGTATCACCAAGGACGATATCAGGTGTGGTGTTAACACCGGCTACCGAAATATCCACCGTGATGGTTTCTGTTGCGCCATTAATGTCCGTAACTTCAACTTCGAATGTGTCGACTTCTGTTGTGCCCGGTGGGATCGATTGTGTGCTCCAGCGGGTACTATCAAGTTGGTATAACCATTGGCCGTTATCATCAACGGTTAAGATGCCGTAAAGACCACTCGCCTCACCGTTAATATCTTCGCCAACCACTTTCCAACTGTGTGCATCGTTGGTATCAATATCAATCGCTAGCAGTTTGCCTGTTGCGCTACTTTTCGCTGGCGTATCTTCAATCACACTGCCCGTTGTGCCACCGGTAATGCTTGGCGTGTCATTACTGCCTTCAATCGTGATGGTGATGGTTTCAGTGTCGGATGCATTGTTGGAGGATTTGTTGTCATTGGTGTCGTCAGTAACCGTTACCAAAAAGGTTTCAGTCAGGGTTTCACCGGGAAGTAAAGCTTGAACCGCCGAGTGACCATTGGTTAGGGTATAAGTCCATTCACCGTTGGCATCAATTTGTAGCGATCCGTACTGGCCTTGATTGGTTTGAAGTGACCAAACATGATCATCCAGACCATCAACATCATTGTGATTAAGTTGACCCGAAGTGGTCACTGGTAGTGCATCATCTTCCGTAACCGTACCCACTAGCACACCATCTATTTCTGGCGCATCGTTGCGCCCCTTAACCGTAACAACCACCTGCTTGGTATCCACTTGGTTATGTTTATCAACCACTTGGACGGTGAAATACTCTTTGACGTTTTGATTAAGCGAGAGAGCTTGGGTGTTGGCTGCTTGCGTAGCATTGGTGTCTAAAGTGTAAGTCCACACTCCGTTTTGATCGAGAGTGAGTGAACCAAATTGTCCATCGGGGTCGCCAACAATCGACCAAGTGTGTACCTCGTTAACATCAGGGTCGCCAGTGTTTAAAGTACCACTTCGAACGCCACTACCATCATCTTCCCAGATCGTTCGAGTTGAACGACCTGAAATATTCGGCGCATCATTTTGACCAAGAATATCGATATCGATTTCAAAGCTGTCAGTGCCGCCGTTACCATCGTTGACGATAGCCGTGAACGTTTGTTCTTCGTAGAGCTCTCCGTGTTCAAACGACTGAGTCAAACTAGGATCTAGTGTGTATACCCACTCACCATTTTGATTAATAGTGATACTGCCGTAACTTCCTTGACCATTCCCTTGAATTGACCAAGTGTGGGTATCCGTAACATCGATATCATCGACACTGAGCACACCATCAGCCACCAGCATGAAGTCTTCTACGGTGTTGCCGCTGTCGTCACCGCTGATTACTGGGTCATCGTTGGTGCCTTCAATAGTAATGACGATATTTTGTTGCGATGTTCCCCCTAATCCATCATCCACTTCAACCACAAAGGTCTCTTGTACTTCTTGACCTTCAGCCAATGGTTGTGCGGCATTATTATCAAGAGTGTAAGTCCATTCACCCGTTGCACCATCGATTGATATTGAGCCGTAGGTCGAATCCGTTTCCCCGACTAGAGCCCAAGTGTGCGTTGCCCCGTTATCGACATCGACTGGGGTAAGCGTACCTGTGGTTTGTAGAGTCGTTTCCTCTTTCACCTCACCCGTAAGCTCTCCCAACATAGTAGGAATATCATTGGTGCCGACAATGGTGACGGTCACGGTATGCTGCGTGCCATCGAGCGACTCTACGGTAAAGGTTTCAACCTTAGTTTCGCCCTCTGCCAAGTATTGAACATCCGCATTATCAACCGTGTAGGTCCAATCGCCATCTTGGGTAATATCAAGAGTACCTAGAGCGCCTGCACTGGTGATGCCTGTCGCGGCAACGAAAAGCTCTTCATCTTCGCCATCGACATCAGAAATACGCAGTGAGCCTGTATCAATAAGCTGTGGTGTGGATTCATCTTCGGTTACCGTACCGACATCGTCACCGGAGATCACTGCACTGTCGTTAACGCCAGTAATGGTGACGGTAATGATGTGTTCTGTTCCATCAAGGGATTCTACGGTGAAGGTTTCGACTTTGGTTTCGCCCTCGCCAAGGTATTGCACATCAGCGTTATCAACTTGGTAATCCCAGTCACCTGCAGCATCAATGGTGAGTGAGCCCAACGCACCTGCAGAGGCAACCACACTGCTTGGTTTGAATTCAGCTTCGCCACTATCGGCATCTGAAATAGTTAAGGTGCCAGAGTCAGTAAGGAGTGGCGTATCATCATCTTCTGTCACCGCACCAACATCATCGCCGGCAATTTCTGCACTGTCGTTAACACCAACGATAGTCACAGTGATTGTGTGTTCAGTCCCATCAAGTGATTCAACGGTGAAAGTTTCGACTTTGGTTTCACCCTCGCCGAGGTATTGCACATCGGCATTATCAACTTGGTAATCCCAATTGCCTGAAGCATCTATGGTCAGTGAACCTAAAGCGCCCGCGGACGCTACCACACTGCTTGGTTTAAATTCCCCTTCGCCGTCATCGGCATCAGAGATGGTTAGAGTGCCTGAGTCAATCAGTAGAGGATTACTGTCATCTTCCGTTACTTCGCCTGTATCAACGCCAGCAATCACAGCGCTGTCGTTAACGCCAGTAATGGTGACGGTAATGGTGTGCTGCGTGCCATCAAGGGATTCAACGGTAAAGGTTTCAATTTTGGTTTCGCCATCGCCCAGATATTGCACCGAATCATTGGCAACGACATAGTCCCAATTGCCCGTTTCATCGATGGTTAACGACCCTAACGCCCCAGCTGATGCCACCACACTGGTCGGTTTAAATTCTGCTTCACCTGTATCTGCATCTGAAATGGTTAAGGTGCCTGAATCAGTCAAAAGTGGCGTATCATCATCTTCCGTCACGGCGCCTACATCATCCCCAGCAATCTCGGCACTGTCGTTGACACCTGTAATGGTGACGGTAATGGGGTGCTCGGTACCATCAATAGATTCAACGGTAAAGGTTTCAACCTTAGTTTCACCCTCGCCAAGGTATTGCACATCCGCGTTATCAATTTGATAGTCCCAGTTCCCTGCTGGATCAATAGTCAGAGAACCCAATGCGCCCGCAGAGGCCACCACACTGCTTGGTTTAAACTCGGCTTCTCCGTCATCGTCATCCGAAATAGTTAACGTGCCTGAGTCGGTCAGCAGTGGTGTGTCATCATCTTCAGTCACTGCGCCAATATCATTACCGGCAATTTCCGCACTGTCGTTCACACCAATGATGGTCACGGTCACAGTATGCTGCGTGCCATCGAGTGATTCTACGGTAAAGGTTTCAACCTTAGTTTCGCCCTCTGCTAAGTATTGAACATCCGCATTATCAACCGTGTAGGTCCAATCGCCGTCTTGGGTAATGTCTAAGCTACCTAAAGCGCCTGCACTGGTGATGCCTGAGGCAGCAACGAACAATTCTTCGTCTTCGCCATCAACATCAGAAATACGCAGTGAGCCAGTATCAATAAGCTGTGGTGTAGACTCATCTTCAGTTACCGTGCCGACATCATCACCAGTAATGACCGCGGCGTCATTGGTGCCGAAGATTTGAATGGTGATCGGGTGTGAAGTGCCATCAATGGATTCCACTGTGTAAACCTGGGTGATGGTTTCCCCTTCGCCCAAGTATTGGATTGAGCTGTTATCTAACTCGAAATTCCATTGGCCATTTTCATCAATAGTCAGCGTGCCGATCGCATCTTCCGGAGCAGTCAGAGATGCAGAAACAAACAGCTCTTCGTCAGCACCGTCCACATCACTAATCGTTAATGTGCCAGATTCCGTTAGCAGCGGAGTAGATTCATCTTCTTTAACACTGCCTGTATCTTGGCCTGCTATCACTGCAGCATCGTTCACACCGATAATGGTTACCGTCACGGTATGCTCTGTGCCATCAACCGAACTCACGGTGAACACCTCTTGTTTGGTTTCACCTTCACCTAAGTATTGAACGTCTGCGTTGTCGACGCTGTATTGCCATAGGCCGGTTTCATCAATCTCAAGTAGTCCCAGAACACCTGCGCCTGGTACGACACTATTGGTATCAAATGCTTCTTCTTGCTCACCATCAACATCAGTAACAGTCAATTGACCAGAGTCTGTTAACTTTACCCCTTGCGAATCCTCCATTACCTGACCGAAATCGACTCCTGCAATCACTGCCGCATCATTGATACCGGTAACGGTGATGGTCACGGTTTGAAGTTCGCTGTCTAAGCCTCCATCGTCAGTAACGGAGTAAAGGAAAGAGACTTGGGTGGTTTCACCTTCCGGTAAGAAATCGAAATCCGTTCCGGTTTCAAAAACAAAGGAACCATCAGGATTGACCGTGACACGACCAAGCTCTGAGTTCGCAACTAACTGATAAGACACAATAGTGCCATCGACATCTTCCCCGTCAGGTAAACGACCTTCTAGAATTTGATTTTCAATCACGGAACCTTCGCTATCAAAAGCTAAAGGGGCATCGTTAATTGGAGTCAGCAAGATCTGAATTGAACCCGTTTGAATGCTGTTAAGTAAACCAGCACCATCATCGACGGTATACTCCAGCGTACCGGCTACTTCTCCGGCATTATCGACCTCATCTGGGGCTTCAAATCGTAGTGACGTTAACTGTTCAGTGGACAGCACCTGACCAACCACAATCGGCGTACCATCTTCTAAGGTCACCACACCTCTCTCAGGTAAACCGGTGATGGTCACTATCAGAACTTCGTCATTAACATCGGTCGGTAAGGTGATCGAAAGCGCATCAGAACCAGACTCTTCAGCATAAGTGCGAGACTCTGTTGCAGCAAAAGGGGCTAGGTTACTGGTTTGAAAACTTGGGTCATCAAATAAGGAGTTGTTTTCTACTTCTTGTTGTTCATTGGAAGCTGACGTTACGAAAAGGGTAGCTGCAATTCTCTCTTCACCGTCACGCTCGATACCCGCCGCGGTGGTTGGGCTCGCACCCGCGTCTTCACCAGCGGCCGTAGCAAAGTCTTCAATTAAGGTAGGGTCCGCGCCTTGTTCCAATAAGCGGGCGATTTCATCAACGTCAGGATCAACCGGGGAGTCTTGCTCCAAGACATCTGAAATTTCTGCGCCTAGCTCGGGGAATTGCTCAAATAACTCAGAAGCGGGGGCCACAATCTCTCCGGGTTGTGGGGATTGCCCTGATAGAAGCACGCGGACATTGCCATCCCTGTCAATTGCGATTTGTGCACCTTCAGGTAGGTTGAGTGATTGCGCCATAACCGACTCCTTTATCTTCGTTATCTAAACACTGCCTCCAACTACGGCTTAATGAAACAAGGCGTGGAAACTAGATATCGCAATTTGTGAGCCAATTTTTCACAACAAATAATGCTTTAATTATCAATTGCTTATTATTTTGAGAATACGAGAGAGAAACGAATTTTCAGATAGAGAATCAAAATGAGAAAAAATCATAGAGATAAAAAAAGGAGCCCAATTAGGCTCCTTTTTTTATCTGTTTTTTACGTTTTATGCTTCTAGAACATCTTCACCAGACATTTCTGAGATGAGCAGTAAATCGGCCTCATCAAGCTTCATGCCGAGTACTGGTAAACCGTGTTGAACAACCCAACAGCCTAAGAATACGAAAGCACCTAATGCGAATAAACCTAGTGGTAACATAGCCAAACCTCCTCCATGGTTATCAGACAAAGTATCGATAACTAGAAAGTGCGACTATTTAAAGAGGGGAAAAGCAAAAGGCCTTTGAAAATACTTAATTCTTATACGTTTTTGATGGCACTCTTAGCGGGTTGGACGCTAAGCCCTGTGTCTCTCTGCGTTCAGTTTGTTCGTATTCACTCTGGGAGTTTACTCAGTCTCTACACCTTAAAGTTATGTGGGATACCCTTTTAATATAGTTATACCGTACATATGAAGCAACTACATTTAGTGCTTAACTGTCTAGAGATCACAAATTTTATGCCTTTGAGCGCATAATTATCCTCAAACCGTCTGTAGAACTAAAAAAATGGGGCACAACGCCCCATTTTTTATCTATTCAGCCTTTCTTCTTTTACGTCTGATGCTGTTTCGATTTACTGTCGTTACCTATTTCAAGGTAATCAAACACCTTTCGTATAAACGGAGCACCAACCTTGGAGCCACCATTACCATGTTCAATCACGACAGTCGCGACATATTTTGGCTGTTCACATGGAGCGAAAGCAGTGAATAAACCATGGTCGAGTAAGTCATAACTCAGTTCTTTGGAGTTGTAGACCTGATCTTTCTTAAGACCAAATACCTGCGCTGTGCCTGATTTGCCCCCACTGCAATAACTCGCTCCTTTAAATGCTCGTCGACCAGAGCCACGACTGCCCGAGTTCACCAAGCGCATAGCATTGATAGCAATATCCCAAGTAGCGTCACTGACCCCTTCAATCTGACTGGCAACTTCCACCGCTTTAGGCGCTTCTTTGTGAAAAGGCACTCCGTGCTGCAAAGTATTACGGAATAGATGAGGAGCAATAACCTCACCATGATTGACCAATACGGATGTCGCTTTAGCGATTTGCAGCGGTGTTGCTGTCCAATACCCCTGACCAATGCCAATCGGTACTGTATCGCCCTTGTACCATGGCTGACGATAACGTGACTCTTTCCACTCCCGTGTGGGCATATTTGCTCGTGTTTCTTCTGGGATATCGATACCAGAAAGACGGCCAAAGCCAAACATATTCATCCAGTCGGAAATGCGGTCAATCCCTAACTCATAAGCAATATGATAGAAAAACGAATCGACAGATTCTTCAATCGCCAAAGTGACATCGACTGGCCCATGCCCCCAACGTTTCCAATCGCGCCATACTTTGGTCTGCTTGGTTAAGCCCGGGATGTGCCATGCGCCATGATCGTCACGCACGGTATCGGGTTGAATAATACCTTCGCTTAAACCTGCTACGGCCATAAAAGGTTTCACAGTGGAAGCTGGCGGGTAAACCCCTAACGTCGCTCGATTGACTAATGGGTGAAATGGGTCATTAAGTAGCTTGCTGTAAGCTTTACTCGAAATCCCTTCAACAAACAGATTTGGATCATAACTCGGACTTGAAGCCATAGCTAAAACACTATTATCACGTGGGTCGAGCACGACAGCACTGCCCTCACGATGATCCAAAAGATTGAATACAAACTTTTGCAACTCTATATCAATGTTAAGCACTAAGTCTTGCCCAGCGACAGGAGGAACATATTCGATGGTACGGATAATACGACCACGACTATTTACCTCAACTTCTTGATAGCCTTGTTTACCATGAAGAATGTGCTCGTAGTACTTTTCGATTCCTAACTTACCGATGGTTTTAGTCGCACGATAATTTGCCAGCTCGCCATTTTCTTCTAACTGTTTAAGGTCGCGGTCATTGATATGTGCAACATAGCCCAATACATGAGTCAGTATCTCGCCATATGGGTAGTCTCGCTTCATATCAACATCAATTGAAAAGCCCGGAAGCTCATACTGATGTACAGAAAACTTGGCGACCTCTTGCTCCGTGAGGCCATTTTTTACCACTACCGGTTTGAAGCGTTTACCATGAGGCTTTGTCATTTGCTCTATTTGAGAGTCAGACAGCTGCATAACTTGTTTAAGCTTAGCGATAGAACCATTTAGGTCTTTCACCTTTTCCGGAGTCATCTCAAGTACGTAAACGGGGAAGTTGTTGGCAAGTACCTTACCGTTACGGTCGTAGATCAACCCACGAGTAGGGGCTATCGGCAGCACTTGGATACGGTTGTCATTCGCTCGGGTGGTGTAGTAATCAACTTGTTTAACTTCTAGTCGATAAAGATTAGCGACCAATACGCCGAGCAAAACCACCATTCCGATAAACGCTGCAACGGCGCGATTTCGAAATAACTTTGCTTCATGATCATGATTGCGCATCTTGTGGTTGAGATGATGATTATTCATAGGTGCTATCAGTAAAGAGTAACGAGCTTTACTTATTTACATTTAGTTACAGTTAGTACGCACGGTATCAATAACCCGATGCCACTATGTACGAGCAATGTAAACAAAGTCAGAGAAACCCCATCTAAAACAAAAAGCCCCGAACATCGCTGTCCAGGGCTTAAGTTTTATCTCTTTATCGATTATGCGCCAATCACGCCGCCATCTTCACGAGTAATCGCCATAATGGTTGAACGTGGTTTGCTATCACCACCAGCAGGGAAGTGCGAAGGTGCGCCTTTTTCACCCGGGTGCTGCACACCAACAAACATTGTCTTATTATCTGCTGAGAAGGTTAAACCAGTAATCTCACAAGCAACTGGACCTGTTAGGAAACGGCGAACTTCACCCGTCATAGGGTCGCCACAAAGCATTTGGTTATTACCCTGCCCTGCAAAATCCCCTTTGTTCGAGTAATTACCGTCAGTTTGAATCCACAGGCGACCTGCTTTGTCAAAACCAATACCATCTGGGCTGTTAAACATGTTGTCCGCAGTAATGTTCTCACTGCCCGCATACAAGTTACCTTTATGCACTTCAGGGTTACCCGCAATTAGGTAAAGATCCCAGTTAAACTCATCGCTGCTATGGTCATCGTTCTGTGGTATCCAACGAACAATCTGACCATAGTGGTTTTCTTTACGTGGATTTGGTCCACCAACTGGTTGGCCTTCTTTAACACCACGGTTTTTGTTGTTGGTTAGTGTACAGAACACATGTTTGTTGTTTGGATGAACCGCAACCCATTCAGGGCGATCCATCGTTGTCGCGCCAACTTGTGTTGCAGCACGACGCGCGAAAATCATCACTTCCGCTTGGTCATTGAAGCCGTTTTCTTTGGTCAAGCCGTTCTTACCATGAGTCAGCTCTAACCATTGACCTTTGCCTTTTAGCTCTTGGCTATCGAACTCGAACTTAGCGACATATAGCGTGCCTTCTTCTAGCAGATCACGATTCGCTTTGTCGTTACCCGGCTGGTATTTGTTCTTAGACACAAATTTGTACAGATGCTCGCCGCGTTCATCATCACCGAGGTAAACCACCACATGACCATCACCATTAACTAGCAATGCAGCATTTTCATGCTTGAATCGGCCAAGCGCAGTACGCTTAAGTGGTGTTGATGTTGGATCATTTGGATCGATTTCTACAACCCAACCAAAACGATGCGGTTCATTCGGGTGTTTAGCGACATCGAAACGTTCATCTGTGTCATGCCATTGATATTTACTCTTGGCTGCTTTCACTCCGTAGCGCTTGTGCTCGTCGGAAACGTCCGCACTGCCACTCGTACCAAAGTAACCGTTGAAGTTTTCTTCACACGTTAGGTAAGTGCCCCAAGGTGTTTGACCGTTGGCACAGTTGTTAAATGTACCGAGTGGCTTAATACCTGATGGATCAAGCTTGGTTTTCATCAAGTCATGACCCGCTGCTGGCCCCGTTAACTGCATTTGCGTGTTAGCAGTAATACGGCGGTTTAGTTTACCGTTAATGTCCAGTTTCCATTGCCCACCAGAGCGAACAATTTCAAATACCGTTACGCCATGAGCAGCTTGCGCTTTTAGTACGTCATCAGCCGTCATCGCTTTACCGCCGTGGTCAAACAGTAGCTCGTAGTTGGTGTACTCGTTGTTCACTGCGATAACCGCACGATCTTCGCTGATAGGGAACAAACTCATACCATCAGTGTTATCACCAAACTGACGAAGTTGAGCTTTTGAGTCTTGTTTACCGCTTGGATCAAATGCAGGAGCACCCGGGAAGAGTGGATCACCCCACGAAAGTAGCGGTGTCGCCTTGTAGCCCTTCGGGACAATAAACGCATCTGCCGTTGATGCTGGTACTGCTTCAAAATTGAGTAGTGAACTTTCGCTTGTTGCAGCAAAAGCTTTAGTAATTGGGTTTAACGATAAGAATGCTCCTGCACTTACCGCCGCTGTACCTGCCAAAAATCGACGACGAGATAATCGAGCATCAATCATTTGACTGAATTCAGAATCTTGATCATCACGCTTATTGTTTGAAACTGGGCACATTGCTGACTCCTTGCTGAGTATTTTTATAAAAATGCGTGCAAATCGTAGAATCGAAAAATGACAAATACGTTAACCTGCTGTTTCAAATAGATTAATTATCTGAGACAGAAATAATCCACTTACATGTCAGGCTTATTAAACTGCGCTATAGTTCACTTTTCATGCATAAGGAACGGCGTTCACGCAAAAAAATGTGATCAAAACCCTAGATCTTTGCGGAATTGATGGCTACATTGTTCCCTGTTCATGAGGAACTTGATTCACATAAGCTCAAGAAAGAGCAATTTTCTATAAACGTGAGGGATTATCATGAAGAAAATGAGAAAAGCACAATTGCATCGCGTACGCATTCAGTACTGGAAAGAGTCGAACAAAGACGCAAGCAAAAATTCATAATGTGCAATACAACCGTACTAAGCTGGCTTAATCGCCAGCTTTTGTGTTTTTAGGGGCTCGCTTTTAAGCGGCGCAGTTATTAGATGGAAACATTTGTGTTAGCTCATGCAAAATTGCTTGAGTCTGCTTCGAGTACAGATGTTTATCTTTGTAGCCGACCAGTTGCACTTGGCGCACCTTGCCTGAGATCAGTAGCTGACGAATCATTCGACTCACCACTTGTACATCAAGCGCGCTACCTCTCTCTAGACGAGAAACTGGGTATAGGCTCGGCAAGTCAATATTGACGACGACTTCATCGCAATGAGACAAGTAATTGGCGAGTTGGTGCTTAACCTGAAAACGCTGGCTAAAACTGCACTCTGATAATGTCATCCAATCGCAACCCAAATCTTCGGCGTATTCGAAAGTACGTTCATCTTGCTGGGCCTGGTCTATCCCTAGACAAAACAAGCGGCTCTCGTTGTAACGTGATAAAGCAAAATGAAACGCGCTGCCTTGAACCGGCTCGAGTGACGCCTTTAGTTCAAACTGACGTCCAATATGTATGATGCCGAGCTCTTTGTGCTGAGAGTTCAGTAATGGAAGGCTATGCAGCAAGGTTTCACTATTGTTGGTCAGCACTACGGGTAGTGCTTCTGAGCCAAGAAAACGACTCAGATGAAGCTGATATTGGCCTGAAGGACTATTTGATAAATCGTAGTGGCCACCATTAACCCAGCGGTAACCATCCAGATCAGAAATCCATTCATACATTTCTTCTAAGCTTTGGTCGGCCATTTCGAAATCAACTTGTCTCATCGGCTTCAGTTTCTCACTGACACTGAGTAAAACAAGGTGATGTGACAATACACCAGTGATACTTTGCACTTTATTGCGTCGAAATAGCCCGAACATATCCGTTACCTTTCTGGGGGCAATGCCCTCGCTGCTTGAAGAACGTGCAGAATAATTTTCTGCTGATTCATTTGAACTCGATGCGCAGGAGCCATAACTGAAATAGCGCCAACTAATTTAGAGCCTTTCATCACAGGAGCACTAATACCCGAAACGCCGGAATCAATCTCTGACGTACTAACGGCATATCCTTGATTACGAATTTGCTCTAGCTCTTTGTGCCATTGTTCGATTCGAGACTCTTCACCAAAATAGCGAAGAATTTTTTCGCATCGTGCGGCAGGCAAATACGCCAACATCACTTTTGACGACGCGCCTCTTAGCAGTGGCTGACTTTGACCTTGCACATAGCTACAACGAAGTGCTTGCATGCTTTCTTTACGGCTTACACACAAGGCTCTATAGCCGACAGGTACCATATAGGCGGCCATTTCTCCCGTTTGCTTTTGCAAGCGGTTGAGCACTGAATCGACCATATCGAGATCGTGTTGGCTCGTTTCATAGCTGCGCATTAACAGCAATGCTGCCGGACCTATGATCAAGGTTTTGTCATTTGGACTTTCCTCAATCAAGTTCCACTCCCTCAATAACTTCAGGTGTCGATAGAGACTGCTGATTGGCGTACCCAGTTGCTCGCTTAACTGCTTTGCCGTTACAGGTTCATCATTGACGGCCACTTGCATCAAAAGTTGCAGTACTTTCTCGTTTACTTGCCCACTATTTTGCTTCATAGAGTTCACACTAATGTTGTATCGCCATATCAAAGTAACGATCAAATTGTATTCTTATAGAGTAGGAATTTATAAACAATTTTAATTGCCAATTCTTATATATTGAGAATAAAAGTTAACTCAAACTCTCAGTAGCCTCTGTTTCTTAGTTCTAGTTCACTCTAAAATCTGTTCGATAAACGACCAAGAAAATCAACGTCAAAAGTCTCATCTTTGGCTATTGAATAGCGCCAGTTTCATTGCGACAATTTCTTTCTCCCGCTTCTCTGAAAGGCGTAATGTATGACCCATGATCAATTCAATCTGTTCTGCGACTCTCTTGTTGCCACCACTTATGTCATGCAATGGGGTAACTCTCATGTTTGGAAGGTAGGAGGTAAGGTTTTTGCTATTGGTACAACCCAAGAAGGTGGTAAAGAGGCCTATACCTTTAAAACGTCTGATCGCAATTACGACTTTCTCAAGGACAATGACGGCTATCGTCCCGCGCCTTATTTTGCTACCCGGGGTATGAAGTGGATTCAGCAAACCGCGACCGACGGCGAGTTAGCCGATGAACTAAAATACTACCTCACAGAGTCACATCGAATTGTTGCTTTAGGTCTAAGTAAACGAAAACGCGCAGAGCTAGGACTAAAGGAAGAGGCTGACTAATACAAAAAGGAGCCAACTTAGGCTCCTTTGTGATTGTATTAAGCTGCTAAACTCGCGCCATTGGATCCAATAACATCTTGGTACCAGTAGAAGCTCTTTTTACGTTTTCGCTCAAGCGTACCCGTTCCGTCATCATGGCGGTCTACATAGATATACCCATAACGCTTGCTCATTTCTGCCGTTGAGTTGGCGACTAAGTCAATCGGGCCCCAACTGGTGAATCCCATCAGCTCAACACCATCTAGAACCGCCTCTCGCGCTTGCACAAGGTGATCATTAAGATAAGCAATTCGGTAATCATCAATAATCTCACCATTCTCATTAACTTCATCACGAGCACCTAGACCATTCTCCACGATAAACAAAGGTTTCTGATAACGGTCGTGCAGGAAGTTGAGCAAAATTCGCAACCCTTTTGGGTCAATCAACCAGCCCCATTGGCTCTTTTCAAGGTAAGGGTTCGGCACGCTATCAACAATGTTACCGACCTCTTTCTGTTTCGGATCCGCGCTTGCGCACCCACTGGCGTAGTAACTAAATGAAATGAAATCGACACTTGCACTGGCTAGCTCTTCAACATCTCCGGGTTGCATCTCGATCTCAATACCGTTTTCACGGAAATAGCGCAGCATATAGCCTGGGTACTTGCCACGGGTCTGCACATCACCGAAGAACAGCCACTTGTTATTTTCATGCATGGCTGCGATGACATCGTCAGGGTTACATGTGTATGGGTAGTTCATCGCCCCTAGCAACATGTTACCAATCTTGGCATCGGGAATAATATCGTGACATAACTTCACCGCCTTAGCATTGGCGATCAACTGATGGTGAATAGCTTGATAGATCGCTTGTTCGCTCGCTTCCTCTTGCAACCCCACACCGGTAAACGGTGCGTGCAAAGACATGTTGATTTCATTGAATGTCAGCCACAGTTTGACTTTGTGTTTGTAACGCTCAAAAACCGTTCGTGCATAACGCTCAAAAAAGACAATTAACTCACGGCTGCCCCAACCGCCATAGTTCTCCACTAATGCGTAAGGCATCTCGTAATGAGAAAGCGTCACAAATGGCTGCATATCGTGCTTAGCTAACTCATCAAAGATCTTATCGTAATACGCGAGACCTTCCTCATTCGGCTCAAGTTCATCGCCATTAGGAAAGATTCGAGTCCAAGCAATTGAAAGACGTAAACAGTTAAAGCCCATTTCGTTAAACAGCTCAATGTCTTCTGGATAACGGTTGTAGAAATCGATGGCAAGATCTTTAATGCCATTGGTGCGCTCTTCACGAGTTTGATGAGGACTTAAAATACCATTAGGTAACATGTCTGAGGTTGAAAGACCTTTACCGTATTGATCAAAAGAGCCTTCGACTTGATTGGCTGCGATAGCGCCGCCCCACAGAAAGTTATTTGGAAATGTTTTCATTGTCGATCCCTAAATCAGCATTGATATCTATTGCTGATTGTAGATCTGAAACGAGGAACAAATGAGGGCCAAAGTCCCAACATCTTGTTCCTCGTTTTAATAAACTAGAACTCCCTAGAAGACGAAGTTAATCATCAAAGTATATAAGTGCGCATCAGTATCGTCAGGTGTCGTCCCTATCGGGGCTGTCACAAAGGGTCCATTGCTTTTCGACACTTCAAAGTATTGCCACTCTGCATTCAATGACAGGTTATCCAACAAGTCATATCGTGCACCAATAAGATAGCTATCGCTTTCCTTATGTTCACTCTGATCAAGCTCGATACCATAAGTGATATAAGGTGTTATACGACCAAAATGATGCTCACCTGTCGCATAAAATGAAGAAGATAAATCGTTAATCTGCCCTTCCGCTCGCAAAGTAGATTGACCAAACTCATACTCCAGTCCCAAAGACCATAGCTCTATATTTAGATCTGTCGTTTCGGTAACGAGCTTAGGTATCGTCACAGAGCCTCCTGAAGGCAAGCTTTGCACCACGTCATACATCGTCAAGGTTTGGTCGTAATCGGCACTAATATAGGCAAAGTGCCAACGAAACCCATCACCAAACAAGTTAAGGTCGAGCCCCCATAAACGACTCGACTCAAATTTAAATTCCGTTTGCTGGTTATATTGAATGTCGTTGGTATCTTTAAAGCCAACAAAAGGGGTGACCAAAGCAGTTAGAGAATCCGATATTTCATAGTGCCAACTAGCACTTAAGCCGTTATAAGCCGTAATACCTAGAACACTGTCATAAACCTCAGAAGCAGGGCGAGCCGAGCTGTACGCTTGACCGACATAGTAGTATTCAGAGGCTAAAAACAGTGGCAACCGTAAGCGTCCCGCTTTAAATTCAAGTTCCTGCCACTCGTAACCAACGTAAGCCCACTCCAACTCGGGTTCATCCCAGTGGTCTTGAGGGCGTTTCACTACCTGAACAGACGCTTTAAAGGTGTTACGAAAATAATCGAGCTGAATACCCAAAGTGGTATCGCAATCATAGCAACTCTCATCGGTAATGTTGCGGTGCACCATCAGCAGCTCTTGATTGTCTGACTTAGCCAATGATGTCGTTCCAAAGCCACTTATCGAGAAATTATCGGTTATTTCTATCGCCCCTAAAGTAGGCCAAGAGAACACGCTAAGCACAGCTAAAACTTTCATCTTACTCATGCGTTATTTCTCCCTACTGACGACATACAAGATGATGGCATTGTCAGGTAGTTGGCTAAGTGGCGCGTAGCCAATTCGGTATGGCTTTTCGGACATCCAAGCCAAGAGTGATTCAATATCGGCATTCGCTATCTCTTTAGGGGGTCTTGCTTTACCGGAAAACGATAAGCTTGCCCAATGGGCATTCATCTGCGCTGCATTCTTGCCAAGTAAGGCATGATAAAACTCAACTCGCTCCACACTGCGCTCAGGCCAGTCAGCAAGTTCGACTCGTTTTCCATCCAAACGCTTGGTTTTTCCCCGGTATAGTTTGCGCGCTTTCGACTGCGACAGCTCTGAAAACGCAGGGTCTATCGAAAAAATCGCTATAGGTAGGTTGTCTACATCTTGGTTCGCATTGATGGGTATTGAGAGCAGGCTAAGCCCAACAATCATTACACCAACCATGATTCGACTGAAGTACACGCTAAAAACACCTCTTCACTGACTTATATCACATCAAGTTGCATTGGCTATTTCATGTAGTAGTTTTTCCTTCTTCACTGGTTTTGCTACATAGGCATCCATCCCTGACTCGAAACAGCGCTGTATATCATCATCAAGTACACTCGCCGTCAGGGCGATAATTGGCGTTTTGGTTAAACCAAATTGACTCTCTATCTGGCGGATTTCTCGAGTTGCGGTAAAGCCATCCATCACCGGCATCATGCAATCCATCAAAATCAAATCGTAATGCTCTTCACTTAGGAACTTGTCGAGTGCAATCTGGCCATTATCTGCAATATCAAATTGATACCCCGCCTTAGCCAATAACAAGGAAGCCACTTTTTGGTTCACTCGATTATCTTCCACAATCAAAATTCTATGGCCCTGCAAGCTCTTGAGGGAATCAGAAAACTTGAAGCTACGTTTAGGCATTGCATCACAGGCTTTCACGCCTCTAAGCAGCCTTTGACCTAACAGTGGTCTAGTGACCAATGAGCGAATTGTGTCCCCAAAATTGTGGCGTTTAGCAAGGAAGTGGCGCACTAAACAAACTTGGAAGCCTTGCTTCTTAGCTTGCTGAAGCTGAGTCTCGCTGACAAATATGGCATTCTTTTCGCATTCAGCAACGAGCAGAATTGGCTTTTCTTGTTGAGCAAAGTGGCGCTCAAGGCCATTAAGATGAGAGAACCTTTCCCCGACCGTTAAGCCATAGAAACGCAGCTCATTTTCGAGTAACTCGGCTAGCGCATCATCTTTACAGACGACAGAGGTAGAAGCATCAACCTTATCCTCTTCTTTGGTTGGATAGTGATAAACATCAATCGGTAAAGTCAGAGTGAAATAGAATCGACTGCCTTCTCCCTTCATCGACGTCAGTTCAATATGACTGCCCATCAGCTCGATCAGTTGTGTACTGATCGCAAGACCCAGCCCTGTACCACCAAACTGTCTAGTCGTAGAGTCATCTTCTTGAGAAAAAGGTTCGAAGATTTTCTTCTGCTGTTGTTCATCAATACCAACACCGGTGTCTTGCACTGCAAAGGTCATCTCAATCAAGTTTTCCCCTACATGCTTACTTGATAGTTGCAACGACACTGCGCCGTTATTGGTAAACTTCACCGCATTAGATACAAAGTTCATCAACACTTGTTTTAAACGATGATCATCCACCATAACGCGGTATGGGGTTTCAGAACTGATCGACACATGAAGATCGATGCCTTTCTCTTTCGCCTGAGGGGCAACAACAGAGGCGACGTCATAAATTGACTCACGCACGCAAGTCGAGTGCGGACTTACCAATAACATGCCTGATTCAATCTTCGAGAAATCAAGCACATCATTGATCAAACTCAGTAATAACTGTGAAGAGGTTTCAATCGTATCAACGTAGTCTTTTTGGCTTGGGTTAAGATCAGTGTCAGAGAGCACCTCTGTAATGCCTATAACACCATTCAAAGGCGTTCGAATCTCATGAGACATATTGGCTAAAAAGCTACTTTTTGCTTTACTGGCCAAAATCGCGACGTCTTTAGCTCTATCGGCCTCTTCTTTGGCTAACATTAAGCGCTCTTGAGCCTGTTGTCTTTCTATCGTTAGTCGTTCAACTTCAACAGCAAACTGGTTTAACTCATCTTTACCTTGAATCGATTTGCTTAAGCTAGGCAATGAGGTGGCATCATCGTGGCTGAGAAATTCCAGCACTGCTTTTAAGTTACTGGTGAGGCGCTGAGCAAGTTTAATGGCAAAGACCATAACTAAAATTGTCAGTAAAGAGACTAAACCGAGCGAAATGAGTCGCTGCTTTTCTGCCTGGCTAATGGCACTATCAACCGCAGAGCTTAATTGGAGTTCGATTGTCGAACCCACTTTTTTCAATAAATTCAGCCTAGCAGACATGGCTGACAGGCCTTGGTTGAGTTCCTCTCTGGAAAGTGAGCTGATAGATGATTGATCGGCCAAACGTTGACGAAACTCTTGGCTCTGGCTAAATGCATTGTCGCTGAATACTTCCAGCATCATGCTAACTTGTGCCTCATCAGCATTGAGGGTCACAAAGCGCTCCAAATAGAGTTGCTGGTTTTGTACCAAAGCGAGAGTTTGTTCATGAACCTCGCTATCAAACTCCTCATACTGATTCCATATATCAATCAGCCCCCTAGTGATGCGAGTCTCTTCTGATGACCAAAACATTAACCATTCTAGTTGCAATAAGGCAGACAAATGCTGGGCAACTTCTGGCTTCACTCCGGAAAAACTCACTCGCTCAAGCTTTATGAGCAGTTGTTCATAAACATCGGCACGCCATTCTTCATTATCTAATTCGTCGTATATATCGCTATTTCTGCGTCGTTGGGAGCGAGCATCTTTCAACTCAAAAATAAGATTATTTACCGATGTCTCTTGCTCAACACCGAAAACAAAAGGGGATAGGGTTTGCAAAGACTCTGCGGTCGGAATAACAAGATAAGAACCTTCATCAGCTTGATACAACTGACTGCTTTTGGCCAAAAAATCCACATATCTTTTCGACTTTTCAAGGCTTTCCATCTGACCAGACAGAAGGTGAACTTGCCAGCCGACAAACACCAATAGCAGCAATACCGGCATTGCAACCAGTATAAAGAGCTTATGCCTGACAGAGACATTGCTCGCAAATGAAGCCCTAGCCATATGTAACATCCATGTTTTTATTATATGAAAAGCGTAGCACAGCATTAAACACTTCGTACGCTCAAAACTGTCTACACTTTGAACAAACCACAAATTAGATAAATAAGTAAAAAACTTATAAGGATTCGCGACCCAGTTAACACCCTTTTGCCCTTGCAGTGATTAAGGTTATAACAGGTACTGACAATGAGGACTCGATCATGAGATATACGCACATACTGGTTGCACTTGAACGCACTGATGAAAGTAAGATGCTCATAGACAGGGCATCCTATCTAGCCGAACTTACCAACGCTTACGTCTCTTTTGTGCACATAGACGGCACCCACGGGGAAATTTATCCAGAACTGGTTGATATCCAACTCGATAACGATGAGCACCCACTCGGGGAGCAAACCATCAAAGAGATCCGAGAGTTTGAAGCCTATAGTGAACGGCCAATCAAACACATCCTGGTTGGTACCGGAGATTTAGCGGAAAAACTGCAAGAGACAATAGAAACAAACCATATTGACCTGCTGATCTGCGGCCACCACCACGACTTCTGGAGCAAAATCGCGTCGTACTCAAAACACCTCGTAGATAAGTCGCCTGTCGACATTTTAGTCGTGCCTATGTAGGGTAAGCGCCCTCACCTCGTCTAGCGGACCCTTTCCGCTAGACTTTCCTACCGACACTATCGATTCACCAACTTGATTATGGACATTTTCTTCCATAGTGATTGGAGTATTCCGCTCTGTTTCCTTACCACGAAAGTCATTAAATTACCTCCATCGACACAAGCTGCACCACATACGTAGCCAGCGGGATATGTTCTCTGACGATTGAACAACTGAACATAGAACCCTAGTCATCCATCAAATTTAGATAGTTAGGAATCAACATGACTCACCCAATCATCAAAGACTTAAACACGCGTTACACAGCAAAAAAATACGACACAGAAAAGCGCATCTCTGCTGAAGATATGGATGTGATTAAACAGGCATTGCGCCTATCAGCTTCTTCAATCAACTCTCAACCATGGAAGTTCATTGTTCTTGAGAGTGATGAAGCAAAACAAAAATTCCATGACACGTTTGCTAACATGCACCAGTTTAACCAACCGCATGCGAAAGAAGCGTCTCATACTGTGCTATTCGCCTACGATCCAAAATTCACTAAAGAGAAGTTCGCTAAACGTGTTGATGCAGAAGTGACATCAGGACACCTACCTGCGGATATGTATGACACCTTCATGGGCGCTTACGCATTTGCTGAAATGAACACCGATGAAACTGGCTTCAACGGTAACTGGACTAAAGCGCAAACATACATCGCGCTAGGTAACCTAATGCACACACTGGCTCGCCTTGGTATTGATTCAACACCGATGGAAGGGGTTGATGGCGAACTTATCGGCCAAGCATTCTCTGAAGAGCTAGAAGGCCACGTATGTGAGCTTGCGCTGTCAATTGGCTACCACAAAGATGGCGAAGACTACAATCACGGTTTGCCTAAAGCACGTCTAGCGATGGACGATGTTGTCACTACGCTGTAAGCCACACCAATCAAAGAGAGCTAAGGAAAAACGAATGAGCAAACTAACGATTATCGCCAATATCATTGCTAAAGAAGGCCAAGTTGAATTGGTCAAAGACGAGCTGATCAAGCTGATAGATAAGACGCGCGCAGAAGATGGTTGCATTAACTACGACCTTCATCAAGACAACGCTAACCCTGCTCATTTTGTTTTCCATGAGAATTGGGCGTCGCCAGCTGCGCTAGAAGCACACTTAGCAACGGCTCATATCGCAGAGTATATTGCTGCAGTTGAAGGCGCTATTGAGTCATTCACACTCAATCAAATGACTCATATAGCGTAACTAGATTTCAATTCATTGCCTTTAAAGCCCTGCTTGCCCGCAGGGCTTTCTCTTTTTATCAATCACGCTAAAATACCTTTTCAGCATAGTAGGTGGTATGAATAGTCACCTTGAATATCCGAGAAGGTTGAAACATGAGAGTCCGAGATAGTGGCATGCCACAAGAGCAGTATTGGGCAAGTTTTTTTAACGTCGAGCAAGCATTAGACACCTTGATCCCGCAACAAAATCGCCATGGAGATTGGCTAGAAATTGGCTGCGGGTACGGCACATTTAGCCTGCCAGTTGCGACGTGCCTAAGTGGTCGATTAACCAGCTTTGATATTGAACCTGACATGGTCGAGCGTGTGAATAGCCTGACTAAAAAGCAAGCACTTACCAACCTATCAGCGACCGTTAGGGATGTTATTCAACTTGGCACAGGACAAAAAGAACAAAGTCACCAAGGGGTAATGATTTACAATCTACTTCATTTAGAAAACCCTGTTGCACTGCTTAAAGAGGCTCACCGCAACCTTGAAGTAGGAGGCTGTCTTTCCGTGATTCATTGGCGCTGTGACATAGAAACGCCTCGTGGCCCTTCCCTTGATATTCGCCCTACACCAGAGCAAACCATTCAATGGATGGAACAAGCGGGTTTTCAAAATATTCAAAACGTCGATATTGAACAAAGCTGCCCATATCACTATGGCCTATTAGCGTGGCGTTAAAACCAGAACCCATTTAAAATCTGCTACAATCACCCGGTTAACATACACCTGAGAAGAAACCATGATTATCTTATCCACCACCTATGGCGACATCGAAATTGAACTGAATATGGAAAAAGCGCCTGTCAGCTCTAAAAACTTTCTACGCTACTGTCAGGAAGGCTTCTATGAAGACACTATTTTTCATCGCGTGATTGATGGCTTCATGATTCAAGGTGGCGGCCATACAGAAGATATGACCGAGAAAGAGACCCACGCACCTATCGCCAATGAAGCGAATCGTGGACTGAAGAACAAAACCGGCACCATTGCATTTGCTCGCACTGATGCACCGCATTCTGCAACTGCGCAGTTCTTTATCAACTTAGACGACAATGACTTTTTGGACCACACCGCTAAAACCAACAACGGTTGGGGCTATGCCGTATTTGGCAAAGTGACTGCGGGCATGGAAGTAGTGAACAACATCGGTAAAGCGATGACTGGCACGAAAAAACGTCATGAGGACGTACCGCTAGACGCTATCAAAATCGAGAAAGTAACCATCGTTGAGTAATATACCTCGCACTGGGAAGTCAGAATTTTCTGATACCAACAGCATTGTCTGGCTCAGGATCACTATACTTTGTAAAGAAGAGTAAAGTTAAGGCAGTTATTTATTCTAACAATCCATAATGCTTTTGAGTGAACAAACCAAAAGCTAGGAGGCTAGAATGAAGAAACTCGCGATCGCGTTACTGATTCTGTTTGGACTATCCGCAGGCAGCGCCTATGCCCTAGATGGATGGGGAGAGAATTGGGATTGGCACACTCATAATCTTTTCTCCAGTCACCATGACTCATCATCCTCTCATTTGGATCATGATGGGCTCAGTGACTGCTGTTAACCTGTATACCGACTGAATGTAATTATGCTCTTCAATGAAAAATCCCCAAGCAATCTACTTGGGGATTTTTATTTGTGAGTAATAAACCTAATTATAAGCGCGGGCTAAAATGCCATTGCCTTGGCATTGATACACTCCTGAATCATTACTAATAAATACCGACTCCCCAGGTCGCAGCAGTAGCTTCTGTTGCTCAACTTCGATTGTTACCTCGCCCTCAACACAAAATAGTATCTCGGCGCTACGCAGGTACTGCTGCTTGGCGACATCACTTACCGTCACAATATCAAAGCCAAAATCATCTACGGGAATCGGGTAGCTAAGCTTGCCCTCTTTTTCGATTGGCAACAGTTTGATCTTATCTGGATTGGTAGATTGAAAACGCGTGTTATCAATTAACTCATCCACATCAATATGCTTAGGAGTCAGCCCTGCACGCAGTACATTGTCTGAGTTGGCCATGATCTCCAATCCCGTCCCTTGCACATAAGCATGGGGCGTCTCGGCATGAAGAAACATTGCCTCTCCCGGAGCGAGTTCCACCGTATTCAAGAGCAATGGCGACAATAGACCAATATCCCCCGGATAGTGCTTGTTAAACTCCGCCACATACTCAAGCACTTCACGCATTAAGGCGGTTTTAGGGCCACGAATCAATGCTTGATCAAGCTGCTCTAAAGCGCTGGTTTTTCTCGGCTCATCCAAAGACATAATGGCAGTGAAAAACTCACGTAAGCCCTCACTGTTTGGCTTCGCCTCAAGCGCATCCACCTCGGTATCTAAGCTTGCAATACCCACTTGTTGGAACAAGTCGATGATCTGACTAATAGGCCGAAACCCATTCATTGCCTTGTAGAAGGTTAACGCATACACCAGCTCAGGCTTATGGTTCGAATCTTTGTAGTTACGACATGCAGAATCAAGTGCAATACCTTGCTCATTTTCGCGAGCAAAACCTGCTTCCGCTTTGTGTTTACTTGGATGAACCTGAATCGATAACGGCGTTTCTGCCGCAAGCACCTTAAACAGATAAGGCAGCTCACCAAAACGCATCGCAGTGTAATCGCCAAATATGCTTTTACTGTCTTGGGCAATCACATCGGACAGCAGCTCCCCCGTTGCAGCGACACGCGAACATCCGTTGGGGTGCGCGCCCATCCATATTTCCGCCTGCGGTTGGCAGTCCGAATTATCGATTCCAAACATTTTAGAAATCGACTCTTTGCTGCCCCACGCGTAGTTTTGAATAACATTATCCAGCTTAAAAACAGACATAACCCACCATCAGAGCAGCAAGAATAGAAACGCTGAAATTAAGATGCCAGCCCCCAGAACAATCGGATAAGCAAAACGGCTAAAATCTTGTGCCAGCTCTTGGGTTGAATCACAACCTTCCTGCTCTACCTGTTCGCTCGCTACTTGATCCTCTCCCCCTTCTGCACCAAATAGGTCCATCACTTCCTGAGTCGACTTCGCCGCTTGCAGTTGCTCGCGGAACTCATCATCAACTAGCGATGAAGTTAGTGTAGTGAGCACTTCCATATGAGTTGAGCCTGCTTCCGCGGGTGGAATCGCCAATAGGAAAATCATTGTCACTGGCTCATCGCCATCTAACCCTTTCCATTGCATCTCATCTTTAACAAATGCGCAGGCAAATACAGGTTCTTTGACAGCTGATGATTTGCCATGTGGTACCGCTAGATACTCTCCAAGAGCGGTTGGACCCTCTTCTTCACGCTTTAGCACGGCATCTAAAAACTGGTCGCGGTCAGTCAACTTTCCCGCTTGGTCAATTTTATCAACTAAGGCATTGATCGCCGCAAAGCGCCCTTCAAAGGTAGCATCAAGCATGATTAGATTTTCAGACGTTAAGTTAGCTAGTTTCATCATAAACTCCTACTACTGGGCTTGCGGCTGAGTCAGCCAAACAAATTGATATGGGTTAAGTGTAAATTGCGCGTCAAACTCACACTGTGAAATCAGATCTAAACCGCCTGTTGCTAGCGATACATCCACCGCTTGTTGCGATAGATTGACCACAAATTGAATCGCACTTTCACCTTCACCGCGTTTAAGTCCAAACAGTCCATTATCGAGCTCTAGCACTTGCTGAGAGGAGCTTGGTGAGAAAGCTTTTTGCTGTTTACGCAGTTGGAGAAGACGGGTCATTTCAGTGTAAACACGTTGACGTAACGAGCCTTCTTCAGCTAGCTCTGACTCTAGCTGAGCAAAGTCAAACTTCTCACGGTTGATGCGACGATTAATGCCCGAATCCAGCATGCCTTGTACATCGTTTTCACTACCAAGTAAGCTGTGATAGTAAACCGCAGGCACACCAATGAACGAAAGCAAAATAGATTGCGCAGCTAGGAACTTGCTTGCTTTTAACTCGTCACTATCACTAGGCTCCGTCACCGCACTCAAGTAGTTGATATTCAGCTCATAAGGCGATTGAGTGCCGTCACCATTGTTCTTGTAATTAACTCGTCCACCTTTGCGCTCAACCTGCTGACACATCATCAGGCGGTCGTCATCGCTCAAGATTCCCTCTGTTGGGCGCACACCAATCCCATCATGGCTGGCAAGGAAGTTGAAGTAGGTTGTCTTTCGACCCGCATTGAGAGACGCCATCGCCTCCGCCGTTAAACCTTTAGCCCAAGTCGTTAATATTTGGCTATCTTGGCTTAAGAACGCGTGCAAGGTTAATGGCGGCAGTGGGAACTGATACACCATGTGCGCTTCATCGCCTTGACCAAAGTAAGAGATATTCTCTTCGTGCGGTACATTGGTTTCAGTGATCAGGAGAGAACCCGGCATCACCTCGTCGAGCACAATACGCCACAACTTAATGATCTCGTGAGCCTGCTCTAAGTGAATACAGGTTGAGTTCAGCACTTTCCAGATAAAACCAATCGCATCTAAACGAATCGAACGACCACCGTTTGCCGCGTACATCAGCAAAATATCTATGCTTTCGAGCAGGACTTGTGGGCTCTTAAAGTTAATGTCGATTTGGTCTTCTGAGAAGGTAGTCCACACATGGGTTGTCTCACCCGAAGCCTTGGTAAACGGTGTCAGGAGCGGAAGTGCGCGGGGGCGCGTCACACTCGAATAATCTTGGCTTGGGTCAGACTCAATAAAGTAATCTTGATAAGCTTCATCACCCGCTAAAAAGCGCTGAAACCAGTCACTGCTTTTGGAAATGTGGTTAATAACGCAGTCATACATCAAATCGAAGTGCTCAGCCAATGCGTTAAGCTCGCTCCAGTCGCCTAAGTTAGGATCGACTTTGCGATAATCAACCACGCTAAAACCATCGTCCGAGGTGTATGGGAACATTGGCAAGATATGAATGTTGCTCAATGCGCCTTTCAGGTACTTGTCAGCAAAGGTTTTCATCGTTGCCAAGGTTGGTTGACCTTGCTCTTGTACGCTGTCTCCGTAAGTAATGAGATAAGATGTTGTCTCATCGACCCAGTTGGCGTACTGCGGTGCTTTGCCTTGCCATTTCTCAACTAGAGCAAGAATATCTTGGCTAATAGTGTCAGCTTGCTCATCACCATAGAGCAAAGCGACTTTTTGATAAATTTTCTCGTTCATTGTGCTCTACTCCACTAGATTCTAAAGCCAATTCGCAGGTCGATTGAGTTGTTCGGTTTGACAGACCACTCTTGTTCTACACTCTGTTCACGGTAGTTCACACGATCCACCTGAGCAAAATGGGCAAACGCCGTGGTATCAAGTGGCTGCACATCCTCTGTCGCGTTAAACAGGCGCACAATAACGGCATTATCTTGATAGAAGGAGTGACCAATACTTGAAAGCGTCAGTGGCTGATTGACTTCAAATAGGCTGAATGACTTAACCGCTGAACGAGCATCAAAGCGAACTTGGAAACGTTCGAGACGATTTTCAAAGCTGTTGAGTGACTGCTTCTGATAGCTAAACGGCATATCCAGATATTGGCTTTCTAAAGCTCGCAGCGTTTGATGGCTGGCATCTGTCGGCATCGCGATGGAGAAAGCAAAGCTCATCGATTTTTGCAGCTGAGCATCTGGCGTGTAAACCACGGTATTGTTGATGCCGGAAGCACGCCCTGGACGCCATAACAGATCATCTTTACCTAGCTTGCCCGTCGCTTTAAACAGCGTCAGCGCGATAACGTCATTGTGCTCTCCTGGCAGAATTTGAAACTCTTTTAGGCCACGCCCATTCACCACAATCGCTTTACCTGATTGTTCAATCGCAACCGCGCCATCGGTGGTTTCAATATCAATCGGACATTCACGGAAACGCTCTTGCCAGCCTTCAACACTCGGGGCAATTGGACGCGTCACAACAGCAAATGGCTGAGTGGCGATGGACTCCTGACTTTGTACATCAGTATTAACCAATACACGAACGCGGTGGTCACACGCCTTATTTACAGTGTGAATTGCAACTTTTAGCTGCTCGTCGTTGGCATCTAGTGTCAATGAAATTTCAAAACTGGCTTGAACTAGCTCATTGCCTGCTTGACGCGACTCTAAATCAGAAGGCACAGGCATTGTTGCTAATAGCGTCATAGTTTGCTCGGTTTCACCCACTTGGGTTGATAGCCAAGTTAACTCATTGAGGTAACGTGGTGCGTCCCCTTCTAAAGGCGAGAAGTCGTAAGAATCACCATCATCAGCCTGCTCTTCAAAACGCAGCAGCTGCTCAATCAGGCGACCTGTCACCTTGTTGGTTAAGCTCAGTTCGCCATCTTTCAGCGTGACAGTTAACGCCGCATTTTCAATCGTTTTAACATCACTGCTCTGCGTAAGCATGGCTGAATCTGATTCCACAACTTGGAAGACTTGATACCCCATTGCAGGTAATTCGGAAATTTTAACGTTAAGCTCAAAACGGTAGTAAGGCGGCACGGCAACTTCTTTCTCACCATCTTTGGTCACTTCAATGACTTTGCCACCATCTAAGGCCTCGCGCGCTAGAATCTCAGTCGCAAGCAGGGTTTTGCCATCCGACAGAGCAATCGACGGATGCTTAGAAAAAGCAGTGACTTTAGCAACACCGCTAAATGGTGTGATTTGGCCGTTAAAGATCATCACTTCATTGTCATCACATGCGCTGCTGGCAATCTCTTTCACTACTAAGTTGTATAGACCCTGACAGATCTCTTCGGCTTGCTTTAAGCGGTGCATGATGTCTGAGTTGGTGGCATCGCTATTACACCCACCCATACTGTCATGGGCGTGACACTCAAGGATCTTCTTCCAAGCCATATCCACCAGCTCAGTGTGAACTGTGATGCCTTGTGCCTTGGCAATCGCAATCACAACTTCGAGCTTCTTGAGTAAGAACTGCTCAATCTCGAAGTTCAGTTTTTTAATGTCGTAGCGAACAGAGCCAATCGTCTTATGGATACGGGTGTATCGCGGCGCTTTGAATTCACCTTGGTAAGTCTCAAATTTACTGCTGTTGCGACGAAGAAAATCAACAAAGTTTTCCATCGATGAGATGGTGTAGACATCACCAGAAGGTGAACGCTCACTGGCAGCTAGTAAGGTTTCCGGAAGCTTCGGGTCAATATTGACCTGATCGCCACCTGATGGGATCAGCACTTCATCGAGACCTGACAGCGACTTAATCTTGTCAATCATCGGGAAGATTTTTTTGTCTAGATGGTCAGCGTCTGGAACAATGTTTTTCGCCGCGCCGTAACCATGAACTAGATTGTAAGCGTAGATTGAATCACCACCTTGCGACTTCCAGAAGAAGTGCGATTTTTCTACGTGTTGGTCATAATCAATGCCACGCCAGAATACGATGTTATCGATCCCTATTCCTTTGAACAGTGTCGGCATTTGCGCGTTGTGACCAAAGGTGTCCGGTAGGTAACCGACCTTCATGCTGTGGCCGAGTTCTTCTGCGATATGCATGCCATACTTCAAGTTACGGATAATCGACTCGCCTGCCACATTGTAGGTATCAGTCTGAGTGTACCAAGGGCCGATAAAGAGCTTTTTATCGCTAACCAGCTTGGCCATACGCTCACGCATGTACGGCAGCACTTTCAGATAATCTTCAACAATCGCTGATTGACCATCTAAGTGATAACAGCTGTAGCTTGCTTGATTCTCCAAAGTTTCAATCACTTTGGTGAAGTTATAAGTTGCCAGAACGTCACTGTCTTGCTGAGTAAAATACCACTCACGATCCCAGTGAGTGTGAGGAATGACATGTACTTTTGCCATGGGGAAACTCTCGATAAATTCTTGATAGTTTGGGGAGGCGAGCCTCCCCGTTAGACGTGTTTAGGCTTTTGCGTGGTCTAGTTTAGTGCACAGCAGTAGAGCTATAGCGATAAACATAGAACCCGCGATAACAGAAATGGTGTAGCTGATTGGGTCAGAGGATAGGAACCATCCCCAAACGGCTGGTAGTGGTAGGCTTTGCCATACATTTAGAACAACAGCCAATTGCGTACCGATAATTGAACCCAGAATCATGATTGGAATCATCTTCGGATTTTTCAAAATGAATGGAATCGCACCTTCTGAGATACCGATTAGGCCCAGCATAAGAGAGGTTTTACCGACCGTACGCTCTTCACTTGAGAAAACCGGTTTGCGGAACTTGCCATCCAGCAGCGCTGCAATGCCCACGCCGATTGGTGGAATTACGATACCCAACTCACGAGCAATCAGGTCAAACCCTTCACCCATGCCGTTCAAACCAAGCGCAACCGAACCTGCGGCTTTGTTGATTGGACCGCCTAAGTCAAAGGCTGTACCTGCGGCAATCACCATTGAGTAGATCCCGCGCCCGGCATCACCTGCTTGAGTAAACAGGTCGATCATCGCAAGGTTTACAGCGCCAAAGAATGGGTTAATCGCATACTCCATAGTAAGCACCATCACGACACCCGTCACCGCCGGGACTAGCAGCATAGTCTTGAGTGTGGTCAGTTCGGTTTTCACCTTAATCACATCGTTAAGGTAGCGAACCAGATAACCCACAAGGAAACCAATCGCAATCGCACCGAAGAAACCGGATGGCGCCCAGCCTTCTAAATCAAAGAAGCGCTTGTAGGGTTCATCGGTCATCAAGCCGCCAATAAAGGCAGGAATCAGCGCTGGTTTGCCAGCAATCGAATACGCTAGGTAGCCCGCAAAGATTGGATACATAAACTTGATGGTCATGAAACCAAGTTTATCTAGGGTTTGGATAGGCGTACCTGAAATATCGATGAACTCACCGGTGATCTTGGCAACGGCCATCAACAGGCCACCTAAAACGACAACAGGCAGCATGTAGCTGATACCCGTCATGATATGACCGATAGCGACTTGGTAGGCAGAGCGCTTTTCATCATGCACTTCAACACCCCCATCTGATTTCTCTTTGCCGCGCAAAAATACCGTTGGAAGCAAATCATCGACGCGTTTAATCAGCTCTTGAGTGCGAACCTGAAGTGGATTAGCGTTATCAAAACGCTCCATGTCCATAATAGGTACATCAACCGCCAGAACAACGCCGTCTGCGGTTGCAATATCATGAGCAGTGAGTTTGTTTTTAACACCATCACTTCCCTGCGTTTCGACCTTCACTTCATAGCCTTGCTTTTCAGCCCAGGCTTTGATTTTTTTAGCCGCCATAAAGGTGTGTGCAATGCCGGTAGGGCAAGCGGTCACTGCAACGAGTTTTTTCTTACTCATGGTTTTTCACCGTTATACTTATCAACTGCGGCAAGTATATTTAGCGGTGATGTATCCCGGTACAGTTTCCTCGTACAACCCATGTATGACGATACTTTTGTGATAACTATCAAGGTAATTTCCCGCATTTTAACGCCTAATAATAACCATTCTGTCATTAAGTCTTTGACCTTAGGTAAGTGTAAGCGATGAACACCTTTAAAGGGATCGAACGAGTCATATATGAGTACCTGATCAGTCACGCCAAAGAGCTTGATTCTGTTTCAGCCAAGACAATCGCCAACAAAGCGTTAACCACAACAACTTCGGTGAATCGGGTATGCAAAAAGATGGGCTATGCGAGCTACACTGAGCTCAGATATAAACTCGCTGATGACCTTAACAAAGATGTCGCGCCAACAACTCAGGGAGATGACCAAGCGCAGCGAGTCGACAAGATAGCTCAGTCGCTGATTCACTCTCCGGTGGTCTATCTATACTCACGCGGGGCGTCGATTGTAAGCGTTTCGTATTTGTCGCGCTTTCTTTCCCTCGCTAACATTCCTCATCTAGTGATTACCGATATTCACCAGTTAGCTCGCGCGGAATCAGGCACAGTCATCCTAATTAGTAAATCAGGAGAGACTCAAGCTGTGGTCGATATGGCCCACAATGCAAAGCGCAAGGGATTAAAGGTTTTTGCAATTAGTCATTTAGGCTCAACATTGGCAGGCATAGCAGGTATCAACCTTGACTTGGAAGAACAGGTCGATGGTATCTCTCCATATCATCGCGAATCTCAAATCCATATCTTAGAGCTAGTCGATTTGATCGGACGAGAGCTGTTAGCGGGTTAACTCTTTGCTCGGGCCGTGAAGATAAGGGCTATCCCACCCAAAACCAGTAATGATGAGATAGCAGCGGTTAGCGTTATCGACTCTCCTAGCCCTATACTTCCTGCGGCAAAAGCAATCACAGGCACCGCTAACTGAGAGACCGACGCTTGAAGTACTGAGATATGTTTAACAACTTGATACCATAAGATGTAGCCAAAGCCGGAAGCAAAGACACCCGACAGTAACGCCCACAGAACGCCATCAGCCGTGATAGTTTCGATCGAGACAAGTAGTGGGCTAGCGGCAAAAGCAAGCACACTTGCAAGCATAAACCCTTGGGTAATAGACACTGAAGCAACGCTATTTTGGCGCCCTAACAGAGTGAAAATACCCCAACAGACGCCAGAAACAAGCATTAGAGCAGCGGCGCTCAAACTCGGAGCCTCTGCCGACGGTAGCATCAAAACAGTAAAGCCAGATAGAGCCACTCCAATCCCCAGCATCTCTTTCGCACTTAAGTGATTTCCAGAAAAAACGTGAAACACCACTAAAGTTAGCTGCACCATACCAAACAGAATCAAAGCGCCTGCCCCCGTGCTGAGCTGGGTATAAGCATACGAAAAGCAGACTGCATAACCAAAAAGAGAGATGCCTGACCACCAACTGTGTTTATCAGTAAAGAAGCGGTAACTCATTTGGCCACGCCAGCTTTGAATAAGTAGCAGTGTTACCGCACCGGAGACCAATCGTAACCAAGTGAAAGAACCTGGATCAATAGCGTGATTCGCTAATGCTAGGCGACAAAAAAATGAGTTTGCGGCGAAGGCAATTAGCGCGACGACGAGTAGTGAAATAGTGTGCATGACTCTCCCTTTTAGCAACAAGAGTGTAGTGGGTAATCAAGCGCTTGTAATAGCTTTAATCATTCTGGTTAAGACGGATTAGCTATAAAGAGTCAGGCGTAAAAAAGCCAGTCAATGAACTGACTGGCAAAGGACAGATAGAGAACTGAAAACTACACTACAGGTTCATAACAACGCCAAAACGAACGGCATAATCATTTTCACGATTTCCATTGCTATCAACATAAGTCTCATCCACTGATACTAGCTCCATGTATGGCGTCCAAGTTTCATCGACTTTGTAGTTAACCATGATGGTGTGCTCCCAGTAATCGTCTCGGCCTGTCCCCTGATCAACCCCGTCTTGAACACGGTAGCGAGGGTTATACATTAAACCCCAATCACCAATGTTTTTAGAGATCCACAAATCAAACTGATTTGATGCTCCGCGTGTTGTACCGCTGCCATCCAAATACTGCTTACCGTTAGCATCATTTGACCAGTTGTAGCGGTAACGACCTGTCATCGACACCCCGTTGTCAAACGTGGTTCCTAACTTTAAGTACGGGCGATACTCCGTCCAGTCAGAAGTTGTGACTGTGACAAGACCTGGTGACCAATACCAATCCTCATTGAGATTAAACTTGTAAGACGCTTCAAACTCTTGAGCCGCCGCTTGCAAACCGTCTTTGTCTGGGTTGTTAGCATCATTGCTGCCAAAGTAAGCGTCGTTATGTAGCTGAGCCGCTTCTGCACTAAAGTAAAAACCGTTATCGAAAGTATGCATAAACTTCACGCGGCTATCACGATTTTCTGACGTCGTATTGTAACCAAAACGAACATCAAGTTTGGTTTCTCCCGCGATAGCAGAAGTCGATGCACCTGCAAGCAAAGCTGCGCAAATTAGGGTTTGGAGTTTCATTCGTAGACCTTAAAATTTGTTTATAAAAATTGGCTGTCAGCGACGCCAAATATAAAGTCACGAATAAAACGGGTAAAAGGTATAGTGGTACATTCGCTGTATCAGGATTCTATTGAGTACCTCGTCACAACAGTTGTTTCTAAGTTATTTCATCCATGTTGCTACAGTCACATCAAATCCATCACGAGCGGTTATATAACGAACTCTCCCTATTGCTATTTTGAGTCGCTCGTTTTAAGTCGGGAGAGTCACATAACTAGAAACGCTTAAGCGCCAAATATTCTAACGCTTCTTGTCGCCCCATGTATTTACCTAGAGTACGCGCAGGAACACTGGTCAAATCCACAACGATAAGACCATCAAGCGCATAGTTAAATGCAGGGTCAACGTTAAAGCACACTAGCTTTCCGTTCATGCCTAAATACTGTCTGAGCAGCACAGGTAGTCCCATGCCTTGCTCTAGCCGACTCAGAACTTTAGACAGTAGTGGCAACTTAGCTAGCGAGCTCAACATATCTGGCCGCCAAAACTCCTGACCACTTTTTTCAAGCGGAGTGGTTGGCTCAACTAATTTGGCCTTCTCATCATCATAGTAATGAACAGACATCACTGAAGCAATTAACTGCCTAGCGACCGGGCTATAGTCATTGCTTATACTCACAGGACCAAACAGATGGGTATATTTCGGGTTGCGCTGCACAAAAGCGGCAATGCCTTTCCAAAGCAGTAAGAGTGAGTGCATGTTGCGCTGATATTGGTGAGCCACAACTGAGCGACCTAGCTCAATCGATTGTCCTAAACTCTCAACGAAGTTCTCGTCATACTTAAACAGACTGGTCGAGTAGAGAGCTTCAATACCGCCCTTTTCGACCAACTCATCGACCAACCCTAAACGGTATGCTCCAACTAAATCACGCTTGGCTCTATTCCAGACAAATAGCTGCTGGTAGTCAGAGTCAAACTTGTCGATGTCGCATGCTTGTCCGCTGCCTTCGCCCACTTCGCGAAAGCTCTCTTCTCGTACACGACCAATCTCTAACATCATATTAGGGATATAAGCCGTCGGCACACAATAGACATCGAAATCGCCTTGCTGCAATAGCTGAAACTGGTCTAAGACAGAGAGCTCTCGCTCCAGCAATTCAATATCGACAGGGGCAATAATCGGCTCTCCATTGCTCTGCGCCAACACTTGTGTTTTCTCATCCTCAAAGCTGCTCATTAAGTACGTATTGAGGCGAAAATAATGAGCAATATCTTCGTCGCTGGTAAAGTCTTTTACTTCACTATAAGGAATCGGCTGACCCACCGACACTGAAATAGTTTGACCCGATTTATTCAGTAGCTCTCTGCCAAGTAACGCAGTTCTTAGTAGCGGATGAATCTTCCCCGCTTGATAGAAAAGCTTACTGTTCATGCCATTGATGAAGATTGGCACCGTGGTCGCTTCAGCATGACGAACAAATTTGGCAACGGATTTACTCCACTCTTTGTCGGTCACCTTATGCTCTTTGGATTGCCAGGCTGACACTTCACCAGCAGGAAAGACAATCAATACACCACCGTCTTTCAAGTGTTGATTGGCCTCTTTGATTGCACGACGGTTGGTTGATTTTGCTTGCTCACCACCAAATACATCGACGCCAATAAACAGCTCATCAAGCTCTGGGATACGTTTTAGCAACTCGTTAGCCAACACTTTCACATCTTCACGTACCTGCGAAATAAGTGACGCTAAAATGATCCCTTCGATCCCGCCAAGAGGGTGATTGGCCACAATCAACACGGGCCCTTGGCTAGGAACATCTTCCACACAACCATGATCGACACGATATTGTGTGCCAATGCGCGCCAGTGCTTCATGCATAAATTCGATGCTGTTTTCAGGTAGCTTTTCTTGCTGATATAAGGCATCTAACGTGGCAAGGCCAGTTGCCCACTCAACAACGGATTCCCCTAACCCAAAAGGCGTTTTACGCGGCAATCGAAAAGGACTGGTGATCATAATGCGTCTCTCTTACTGATGAGTGTTTACTGAAGTAGTGCAGGCCAGTTTTGGTCGCCCTGAGTAATGTGACCATGACGATCGTCATCCCACCACGCTTTAACTTCTGCGTTGTAATTCAGGTAAAGCTTGCCATCGACAATCGCCCACTGATTTGGATCCGCTGGGGCAAAGTCATTTTTAGCTGAAACAGCCCAAGCGCAGTAGCCACCGTATTGAGGAGCATACGCTTGCGGGTCGGCTTTGAACTTGTTGAGATTCTCTTGTGAGGCGAAATACCAATCGGCACCTTGATACTCGGTTTGCCACTGCTTATCGCCTTTCACGGGTTTACCGTCAGTGAAATAAGCAACGGTGTCATAACCATCAAGCGCTTTATTACTAAAGAAGCCGGTATAAATAGGGGCTTCGGCAAATACAGAAAAACTCATCAGAGAAAGAATTAGGGCAAATAACTTGTTCATTTAAATATTCCTTGTTCAGCCATCATTGAACGAAAGCAAGTTTGAGAACCTTGAAAATCGATGCTTCGATCGTCATCCACGGAGCGATAGTTCATCTCCTGTTTACTAGAAGACACGATGACCGAAGTAAAACTTACAGTGCGCGCATCATCTCGTACCATTAATGGAGAAAGGTTTGGAAAATCAGCACTATAGAATTGATGAAAATAGCGGCCAATATCACTACGTGGCATGGTATGTACTAGCTCATTAAACAAATCTAAGCGGAACTGAGACGCCTGTTCAAAATGCATCGCAGCGGAAACAATGGGCGCAAATGCGTGACTGAGCGAAAGCGTTTTTCCATCCCATGTCCAAGCCACCGTTTCATTCGCCGTTCGCCGCGTATCAAAAGAGACAAGGGTAAACGGCGCATAACGACCTAACGGCATATCCATAATCCGTAAATCGACATTTTGGCTAGAGCTACAACTGGCTAATCGTTTAACGATCAATCCGCGGCTGATCAGAGAACCTTTTGGCGTCTCGCCTTGGTAATAGTTGAGTAAACAAACCGTCACGCCATGCTCATTGGTTGAAATCCAACTTCCCCCTCCAACAGGATCAATCGGCATCACACAATGGACTCCGTCAATCAGTAGACCTTGTGGCTCCAATGCAGGAAGACGCGAACGTTGCTCATCACGATTAAAGTAGACTTCGTAATGATTATTGCCGTGGTAAAGCCAAGATAATGTACACATACCTATTGCGCCCTCTGATAGGTTGCAGTCGCGGGCGCTACGCCAAACTTAGCGTCTAACGTCACACCACGCAGTGAAGCAACCACCTTAGCCATCGCGAAGTGATGAGTCGCATGCAGAGCGGCAAATGTCAGCTCTCGCTCCAGTGTCGAGGAGACTTCCTTACTGTGGGTTTGAGAGAGCATCACTTCGGTTTCAACAGCAACAGATTGACTCAAAATGCGGTTCGGCAAATGGAACAACCATTCGCTAAGCTCTTTAATTTCTTGCTTGGCGATATGGAGATTGCGCTCTACCTCATGGCCTCGGCGGCGCACGTTGTAATCGATATGGTGAGGTTCCAGCTTTATGGCATAAAACAGATCAAGCCAATGGCGAAAATGCTCGCCAATCGAACTGGATACATGTGGCTGTGCAAGATAGGTGTAGTCTTCCTGGGTAAGGTTTTCTAGAAATAGGTAACCTTGATCAAGCGTTTCAATACACCCGAGTACGGTTTGATCGGGTCGCTTATCAGGTTGTGATGCAGCATAAAGCTGAGCATTTTTCATAATAGGCTCCGGTGTAGGTTTAGTCGGTCATCGGATAAAGTTGAGTCAGCAGTTTCTCTTCGCGCCAAGCTTGTAACAAAGCCCCCAACGTTGGCGTTTGGTGCCCTTGTTTCTTATGCTTTGAGCCGATTTGGTAGAGCAAGCGGTACTGCTTAAGTAGGGTCGAGAAGATATCGCTTAGCGGCGTGTCGCTATCCCAAATATGCGCCGCTTCACTGCTGGCGCCATTGATCTCCAAGATATCGAAACTCTCTCCTCTCATGAGTGACTGAATATCGGCAAACTTCACGTCTAGGCGGCCATAGTTAAAGCCGTCGAAATCCCCTAGCACTTCATCGAGTTTCTGCTCCAGTTGCTCAGTAATGAACTGGTTGCCATCACGAAAGATAGAGCCTCTTGAATGGCTGCCGGCAAATGCCAATTGAAATTCGTCGTTAGCGGGAATAACACTCTCAAGATATTCGGTATGACGAGGTAAATAGAGGTGCTGCAGTTTTCCTGCGCGCGGACAGTTAGCAATCAATTCTTTGAGTGTTGATGTGCCATCACCAATCACTCGCGGTGAATACTTCAAGGTAATCGAGATGACTTTACCTTTCGTTTCTCCTGGCTGTTTGACATAAAACATCCCCGCTTCCGCACTATAATAAGATTTTTGCTGGAGAAGAAAGCGTCCTGAACGCGGAAACGATTGGATATAGTCTTCGAGCTGCTGATCAGAGTGGATAAGCTTGACCCCGACCCCGCGGCAACCTAGATCTGGTTTCGCCACCAGCGGATAGTGTAAGTTCGCTTCCAGTAGCTTCTCTTTAGCGAGCTTACGCAGTGACTGATTGGATTGCTCACTTTTAGTCACAGTGACAAATGGCAAAATCCACTGATTGGTATGCTCACCTGCAGAGTGAAAGATGTCATGTTTCGATTCCCCCACCATGCCACTCAATTTGATGGCTGGATTGGCAATCAAGGGCAGCGCCCAATCACGATGAAACAGACTTAATGCGACACTTTGAGCGACAACAGGTGTATAAAAAAACCAAGCAGGTAGAAATTCAAACGGAGAAATCACTCGCTTAGGTTCATCAAGTACAGGCATCCCCGCATTGACTCTTCCTTCTGGAACCATTGCAACGTTAGCGAGTTGCGTCATAAGTACCCCTTAACAACGTTTTAGTAATCAATTTGTTCACCAACCACATCAGACACAGCCCCACAGGAATCAATAACCAACTGTATTGGCTTTGTTCAACCCATTGACTGCTTCCGAGCTGAAAAAATGAACCGAATATCACCGCCGTCCAAAGTGCGGTTGCGGTAATCACGGCGATAAAAAACTGCCATTTGGGTACATCAAGAAACCCACTAAGCGAAAAACCGAGTGTTCTTAAGCCGGGAATAAAGCGAATAATAAATAAGCTCATAAAGGCATTTTGGCGTAACTGACGCTTTACTCTTCTCGCTCGTTGATAGCGAAACAGTCGATAGCGAAGGAAACGAATCCGCTGCGCCGCTTTACCAAGGAGATAAAGACCAAAGTCACCACTACTGATTCCGATAAAAATGGCGACCAACGCAAGACTGGCGGGCATCAGTTGCTCTACTGCAAGCGCTGCGGCAGAAACAATCGCGAGATCTTCGAGTAGATAAGAAAGTAAAATAACGCCGATAAACATCATCGATAAAGATGCTCCGCCATAAAACAGCCACTCTCTTATCGTCTCTGCTAATTCAATCATCCGGCCTACCAAAGTCATTGCAGCGCTGCTACATCCATACAAACACCATTAAACGCAGCGCCGACTTAGCAATGCATTCGTAATATTTATAAAGATAGATTAATCAATAGAAAAATTTCACAGACGGGATATTTTTATCTTTCGTCTCTATAGCCGCATAGGTGTAACCGACAGTGGGATCGCGCTCCCTTGTGTACAAACCGAAGTCGTGCAACCCTATAAATCAAGCGCAGCTAGCAAGGAAAACAAGCATCAAGATGACCTCACTCTCACAGGCACAAGCACAAAAACTGGCGTTGTTTTCTCAGCAACTTCCGAATGGCATAAGCAAAGGAAGCAGCTACGAGAAAACCCTCGCGACATTTGAGCAGCTTGGCTATGTGCAGATTGATACCATTTCAGTGGTGCAACGTGCGCACCACCACACGCTTTGGGCTCGCAACCCCAGTTACCAACCCAAACACCTCGATCAACTTGTCGCAGACAAACAGGTTTTCGAATATTGGTCCCATGCTGCCGCTTACTTGCCAATGTCCAACTATCGCCATAGCTTGCCAAGAAAAGCGGCGATCAAATCCGGTCAGCAGCGTCATTGGTACTGTAAAGATAGAGAGTTAATGAAAAACGTCTTTGCGCGGATAGAAGCGGAAGGACCACTCATGGCCAAAGACTTTGAGTCTAAAGCAAACAAAACCCAAGGTTGGGGCAGTAAGCCAACCAAGATCGCGTTGGAGAATCTCTACATGCAGGGAGATTTGATGATTGCTGAGCGGCGTGGTTTCCATAAAGTCTACGATCTGACCGCTCGTGTACTGCCTGATAGCATTGATACCTCAATGCCAAGTCGCGAGGAACATGCTGAGCACCTAGTGATGAACTACCTCAAAGCGCATGGTTTTGGCAGCTTGCCTGAAATGATTTATCAGCTCAAAGACGTTAAATCAGATGTAGTCCACGCGCTGGAAAATCTAACCAGCAACAAGCAAATCGAGCTGATAGAAATTAACGGTGAATCTTACTTCGCCACCAACCAAGCTTTGAGTTTGTTAGACAAACGCCTCAACCGTAAACAGGCGAAGATTCTCTCTCCATTCGATAACTTACTGATTCAACGTAAACGAGCCAGCGCAGTGTTTGATTATGATTACTTAATCGAGTGTTATGTGCCTCAGGCAAAAAGGCAGTTTGGCTATTTTTGCTTGCCGATCCTTTGGGATGGCAAATTAGTCGCGCGAGCAGACTGTAAGGTAAACAAGCAAAGTGCAACACTAGAAGTCTTGCACCTAGTAACCGAGCCTTCAATAAGGCGCTCAGATACCTTTATCTCAGCACTTGAGAAAGAGCTTCAAGCCTTTGCTCTGTTCAATCAATGCGAACAATTTGCCATCTTGAAGCGCTCTGAAAACTCCACTAAATAGTCGCAACCGCTCTACGCGAACGTCAATCTAATAACCTGATGGTGAGGGTTTTGAACTAGGCTATTAATGAACCATTTGATCTCTTTTCGAAGATGGTTAACTATCAGCATAATTGTTGTCGCTTTGAAGTTTAAACATGAATAAATTAACCATTCTCGACGGTGGCATGGGTCGAGAACTAAAACGAATGGGCGCACCGTTCTCACAGCCTCTGTGGAGCGCTCAAGCTCTGATCGAATCTCCTGAAATCGTGACGCTTGCTCATAAAAATTTCATTCACGCAGGTGCAGAAATCATCATTGCCAATAGCTATGCGTGTGTCCCTTTTCATTTAGGCCAAAAGCGGTACGAATCGGACGGCGCTCGCCTAGCTAAAGAAGCAGCGATACTCGCTCAAGATGCCGTAGCTCAAACAGAAAAACAGGTAAAGGTCGCAGGAGCGTTGCCACCTGCATTTGGTAGCTATCGACCAGACTTGTTTGATGCTGTCGAAGGCGAGAAAATCTTCCGCACTCTATTTGAAGCGCAAGAGCCTTACGTCGATATTTGGTTGGCAGAAACCATCTCTAGTATTGAAGAGTTTGATGTTATTCAATCCGTTTTGTTACAGACACCAAAAACCTGCTATTACGCATTCTCTTTGCAAGACACGCCAAGCAATACTGCATTGATTCGCTCTGGCCAAAGTGTCCGAGAAGCAACTCTGCGAGTATGTGAGTCTGGTGGTCATGGGGTATATTTCAACTGCTCTGTCCCTGAAGTGATGGCACAAGCAATTCGAGACGCTAAGCAAGTGATCGACGAGTTAAATGCTGAGGTCGAAATTGGTGTCTATGCTAACAACTTTGCTCCAATTGGTAGCGATCATGAAGCTAACGATACAATTCAAGCAATGCGAGAGCTTTCCCCTCAAGATTACGTCGTTTACTGCAAACAATGGCATCAATTAGGCGCGACAACCATAGGCGGCTGCTGTGGTATTGGCCCGGAGCATATTCAAGCACTCAGTGACTGGAAACTGAGTCAATACGGATAATCGCGGCGTAGGCAGCGAATCAATGATAAACTTGCGCGCGCCTCAATTGGGCGCGACGTTTTGTCATCTATCTACACCCTCTTTTATCTTTCAGGAATTTTTCATGGCGGCAGCAAACTCAGTTATTGTCCTCGACTTTGAGACCACAGGACTTTCTCCGAATATGGGCGATCGCGCGATTGAAATTGGTGCGGTAAAGCTCATTGATGGTGAAGTGGTCGATACATTCCAGCAACTGATGAACCCTGGATTTCGCGTCAGTTCGTTTATTGAAGGCTATACAGGAATCACTAACAACATGCTAGCGGGCGCTCCGAGCTGTGCGGAAGTAATGGCTGATTTCAACGACTTTATCGGCAACGACAATTTGGTTGCCCACAACGCCTCATTTGATAAACGCTTTCTCGATGCCGAATTCGAACGGATTGATCGCAGCTATCAGGGTGAGTTCGCCTGCTCTTTATTGGTATCACGCCGATTAAATCAAGAGGCTCCGAGCCACAAACTTGGCGATTTAGTTCGTTACATGAACATCGACAACGATGGCGTATTTCACCGCGCCTTAGCGGATTCACAAATGACTGCCAAACTGTGGTTGTTAATGCTTGAAGATATGCAGCAGCAAGGTATCCACCAGCCTTCGTTCTCATTGATGCAAAAAATCAGTAAAACCAGTAAGGCTGCGGTCGGGAAATTGCTTCAGCAACACACGGTATAATCAGAAATGAGCCAAATTGATATTCAACAAAAGATCGCCAGCTTTACATCCATTGAGAAGGCGTTAGATTATTTTGAGATTGGCTACGACAGTAAGTTTATTGAAGAGTACCGCACTGAACTGATTAAGCGCTTTAACGGTTACTTAATTCTGGAAAAGCCTGATGATTGGTTTTCGGGTCGTCGCGCGCTAAAAAATGCCTATTGTAAAATCCAGCGGGGAAGGCTTGATAAGCACACCCGCTCTGCATGTCGCGGGTGTACGTCGTGTCAACGTCGGTAGGTGACTATACTTCTTGTTCTAAATCCTCATCTTCAAACATCGATGAGAACTTGATTTCAAATTGATTAAAGCTGAACACACTCGGGCCATGTACTCGCTTGGTGACCACCTTTTCTTCGCCATATTGAACCGTCACATGAGTGTACACTTTGCTCTTCACTTCAACCTTACACTCTTCAAGCGCTACCTCTAACTCTTGTTCGTGATGGTCGCGAGCCTGTTTTACTTTTTCTAGATGAGCATTGGCTTTCTGCTTATCCGCCTCTAACGCTTGTTCCTGTTCTTCCGTACGCTCAGCTTTTGGCGTCTTTTTGAACTCTAGCTCTCGGCGAATAATATCCATGGTCTGTTCTTGAGCTTGCGTGTACTGCTCTTTGAGCTTCGCTTGTCGATCTTTAAACATCTGAAAACGAGCGAAAGCATGTAGGTAGGTTGCAGTATCCCCTTCAACGCCAAGATTAATGCATGTTACCTTGCCACCGACTTTGGCATGGCCACCACTCAATGTCCCTTGCTTTTCAGCGACATCTGACACCACAAGATCGTGGCCACAGCGAAGCTCATTATTCAAACAATGAACACTCAGGTGAATGTCGTTCGCCGCTTGTAGCTCAGAAAACTGGGCATAGTTAGCGGTAATTGAACCGCCAGATTTAACGATACAACTCTTAGATTGGTCTTCAGACACATTGTGTCCAATGATGCCTTTTGAAACCTCAATATCGCCCTGAACTTGTACATCTGCAGATTCGATAAAACCACCGACCGTCAATGACCCCGTGGCACGAACCATCATATCAGATTCAATATTTCCGAGAACAACCACATTACCTTTGAACTTAACATGGCCTGTCGCAACTCCAATGGTCGGCAAACAAAGGGCATCTTCCACATCGACACCACGTTCTTTGATGATCGGCATGCCAGAGACTTCTGCTATCAACAAATTTGGATTATCTGGAGAGATCTTTGTCCCTTTGCCCTCTTTGAGCATCGCGTCATTGCCTGGTTTCGGCGGTATGACCTTACCTTGAACAGTCAGACCCGGTGTCCCTTTGGTTGCCGGAACGCGTTTCATTAGAGGATCATTTTCAGAAACCGTAATGGTTTCACCAAGGTTGAGCATATCGACCTTGCCATCCTCTGCTGACTCTTTCGGCGCGAGAACTTGCTTGGTTGGGTCTTTCACCAATGGGATAAACTTAGCATCGACACCTTGAATAGGGTTTTTGCCTTTCGCAACGGGCTGAGAAAAGGTTTCACCCGGTTTAAGTTGGTGACTCATCACTAGCACTTTTTTCAACGCAAGCTTATTGATGCCTTTGGTCACATGCGACTGGGCTAGCGCTTGAACGATTTTTGGACCTTTAAGTGGCACGCCTTTATGGGCACCTGTCACCACCATACTCGCGAGCATATCATGTTCTGAGAGCACCACCTCAACAGACGCATCTCTAACTTCAGCAATCGTAATACCAACATACGCTTCGCTTTTCATCTCTTTTGCTAAGTTGATAAAGCGTAATACTTCGTCTTCCATCAAGAAGTAATCCTGACCTCCGATAGAAGTTAAAGCGTCATCAAGCCCTCGCGTATCAAAGTTGCCATCGACTACAATATCTGCGGTCAACTTCGCGATAACTTGGCGACTATCCTCAGAAAAAGCGACAAATTTATCCCACATGCCATTCTGCCTTATGTACATCCTAGAATGAGTGTATAGAAATAATTCTAATGGCTGTATCACAAGTGTGACAAATTAAGGCGTACATCACTCCCGGACGTTTTTACACTGTAAATAACGTTAGCTAGAACTCGGAAAGTGATGCTCTGCTGCTAATGAGTATACCGCTGTGACACTTCGTCCCTGTTTAGAATATTCCAACGAATCACATAATTCTGAAGCAAGAACGATACCACGCCCATGGGTCAGGGACTTATCAGGAGAGCCATAGCGTCTCTGATAGTCAAACCCTTCGCCATTATGTTCAAGCTCCATAACCAATTGAGACCGCTCTGGACAATACTCAAGATTCAATTCGATATACGCTGAATCAGATAACTCTTTGAGCTTCTCTTCTCTCATTTGATAAAACAGAAAGAAACCGTCCGGCTCTTCTTTAATGGATGAATCCAAGCGCAATAATCCATGCTCAATCGCATTGGCAAACAGCTCCGACAACACCGAACAAACCAAATCTAGATGTGCTCCGCTATGCAAAATACCAGTCAAGAACTTACGCACCTCAGTCATAACCGTTACGCGTTTAATCACCTCCCCATTGAGCCTTAAGCTAGATTGAATCGGGATCTGATTTAGTATTTCTTGATTTGGTGGTGCTTCTTGAGCATTGCCATTAGAAATAGGGAAAGTCATCGCCAGTATCGATAAATCATCGCCAACCGATTTATGGGCAAAACTGCGTACCGACTCATACAGTGTCGGGATAATTGCTTGCTGACTATGGAATGCGCTTTCTAGTCTCTCTTGACCAAACTGTTCCCCCTCTTCATTCATCGCTTCTATTACGCCATCGGTATAACAGATGATTTGTTGATCAGGTTCGAGTTTAAAGTGCTGTATGTCTGCCTCAAACTCGTGAGTATTTAATACCCCAAGCGGCATATGGTTCGATGTTAATCGGCGCACGATGGTGCCATCACGCTCGATAAGATAACCATCAGGCAAACCGCCGCCCCACCATGAGACCTCAAAACCATTGGCGCGTACTTCAAAAACGCTCGCTGCCAGCATCATTCCCATTGGTAAGAACCGCACCAGCACTTCGTTGATTTCTCTTGCGATTTCGCCTAGTGACAAGCCCTTGGCCGCCATACTGAAAAAAGCCCGAGTAGCAGGAATTGCCGAAATAGCAGCAGGTAACCCGTGTCCAGTCGCATCGGCAATCATCACATAGACGCCACCATGAGGCCGGTTCGCCACCACTATAAGATCACCATTGAACACGGTAGATGGGGTTGATAGGTAATTGATACCGTAGATATTTTTCACCTGAGAACTCATTTCAAGCATCAGATTAGAAAAGATCGACTCCGCAATGGCATAGTCATAACGAACTTGCTCGTGGAAATGGCTAAGCTCATCACGCTGCTCTTTCACTTCGTTGTGCATTCGGACAATTCGATAATGCGCTTGAACCTTGGCAAGTAAAACACTGCGCTCGACAGGTTTTAGAATAAAGTCATCACCATAAGTTAAACAACGTTCAAATGAAGCGTGATCATCGAGTACAGTCAAAAAGATAATCGGGATATGCGCATCCGGAAAGGCTTGTCTTATTTCTTGCGCAGTGGTGATACCATCTTTAATTGGCATCATCACATCCAGCAATATCACGTCAGGCAAGCTGTCCATCTGCTCCATGGCTTCAACTACGCCCTGGCCATTTTCAAAGGTTGTTACCGTTTCAGCTAAATGACTTAGCATAAAACGACACAGCTCTCGATTGGTCGCATGGTCGTCAACAATCATTACATGCATAAGAGTTCCTTAGCTATCACTCGATGGCAAACTTCTTGTCGAAGCGCGAAATAGTAAGAATTTTTCGTACTTGGGGTAAGGTGTTGGTGATACGAATCATGCCATCCTCTTGACCAAGATAATTGTGCATGTTGAGTAACATCCCCAGACCAGCACTATCAATGTAATCGACCTTGCGCAAGTCGATGGTGAATCGAAACTCCTGCCGATCGTTATAGCAACGACGAAACTCTTGTACCAAATTGAAGCCAAACGCTCCTTCAATCAGAATCGTGATATGTTTTGCTGCTGCGTCCATTTGTGCTTCTACAGTCATACTTTTTCCCTCACATTAATCCAGTCTGAAAGATTTAAAACAGTTCGACCTCTCCTTCATCGATGCTTTCTTGGGATGCCGCTGGTGCATCTCGGTTCTGCACTTGGCTTTGCAGTTCAATCACAGCCTCGGTAAATACATCGAGCTCCATATCCCCCTCACTCCACAACTGACATAGCTGGGCAAACTCTTCTAGATAACCAACGGATATCTTCGCGTACTCCCCTTGCTGTACGATAATGTCCGCAAACTGAAGTGCACGAATACCGTTATCAACCTGCGAATGTATTAAGTCACCACTAGAGCGAATCTTGTGCACTTCTTGCTCTACTGTCACGTTGACGGCTTGGACGCCACGTAACATGGCATCAACTTTCTCTTTCGACTCTATCGCCTCTGTCATATCAATCGACGCCATCTCACCCACGGTTTTATTCGCTTCTTTCACCGTTTGCTGCGCAACATTAATTTCCGTTTCGATCTGGTCATTGAGCTCTTTAGCTTTAACAGAAAGATCGCGAACCTCTTGAGCAACGACCGCAAACCCGCGCCCTGCATCACCAGCTCTGGCTGCTTCAATAGCGGCATTGAGCGCTAATAGATTGGTTTGTTCAGACAGACCTCGTACTCGCTCTAGCAGCTTAAACACGGTATCAAGCTTATCGGACATATCATGAATGCTGTGTACCGCTGAGATACTTTTCTCTGAAACATTAACCAAGGTATCGACAAACTGACGAATGATAGCCTCGGTCTTAGGCAGCACATGACTAATATCATTGCTGCTGTCTTTGTTTCCGAGTAGAGTCTCAACCAACTCAGAAGTGATTTGGTTTTGCTCCTCGGCAAGCTTTTGTAACTCAAAGTAGCTTTCGTTGAGCGTTTCTACTGACTCATCGACAACACTACGTTGGTGATCTAACGGCTCTGTTAGCTGTTGAGAGATGCTCGATAGCACCGGATAGACCTCTTTCGGCGGGATCTGTTTATCTGCGGCATGCGTTGTAGCAGTTTCACTTTGATTGTCTCTCATCTTGCGTGCGGCTCTTGGCAGGACAAACCAAGGGACAGCTGCGGCCATCACCATCAAAGCGACATGCAACGCTGACGACGACATACTCATTGCAGTCGATAATAAAATGATTTGTAAGCCTATCGCGATGAAATATCGGGTACTATTTACGTTTTTTTTAATGTTCATCGATTCTTCCCTGACGTTGTAGGCCTGACTATGAATCAGGAGATAAATAGTGGCATATTTGTCCGGCCACACTGTGTAAATCGACCACTGAAAGGGCCGCGCCCATTTCAGTCGCGACACGAGGCATCCCCCACACCACAGATGACGCCCTATCCTGAGCAATCGTCTTGGCGCCGAGTTCCTTCATCCGCAGCATGCCTTTTGCTCCGTCTTGGCCCATGCCAGTCAGAATGACACCGATAGCTTTAGCGCCTACAGTTTCAGCGACCGTATCAAACATCACATCCACTGAAGGTTTGTGTCTATTGACCGCAGGTCGGTCGTCCAATTGACAATAAAGATGAGGCCCACGACGAACCACAACAAGGTGCTTGTCCCCCGGAGCTAAATAAGCACACCCTGCAACTAAAGGCGCTCGGTTAGCACTGAGCTCTTTTACTTGAATATCACTGTTCTCATTCAACCTTTGAGCAAATGAGGTCGAGAACATCGCGCTAATATGCTGAGTAATGATAATTGGTGGCATGTTAGCGGGTAACATCGACAAAACTTGCTTAACTGCTTCTGTCCCTCCAGTAGATGCCCCAATAGCGACCACTTCAATATGGTCATTGTGTTTGGGTACACTCAACTTACTTTGGGTATTTGGCTTTGAAACAGCGGCACCTGAAGCCACGTTAGCCCCCGCTGCCATCTTTACTTTTTCAATCACTAGTTTCTTATCGCTGGCAATCTCTCCGGTGCGGTCTACAGAAGGCTTAGGAAAATAATCCACCGCGCCATATTCTAAGGCTGCAAGTGTTGCCTCCGCACCATGCTGCGTCAGCGTCGAAATCATCACGACAGGCATTGGTCTAAGACGCATAAGATTTTTTAGAAACTGAACACCATTCATCTTTGGCATTTCAATATCTAAAGTAAGAACATCGGGATTATGAGTTTTGATCAACTCTCTCGCTTCAAATGGATCTTCGGCCGTGGCAACCACTTCAAGATCAGGATCTGAGTTGATCAATTCCGATAGCAAAGCGCGGTAAACAGGAGAGTCATCGACCACCAATACTTTTATTTTTTTCATTAAAACAGCTCCACGTCATCATCATGAGGACGATGACTTTCTCTATCCAACTGACGTGCATATTTTTCTTCTTGATTTTGTAGCAGGTGAACCTCAGTAAATGGAATTCGCTTAAGCCAAGCTTTTCCAGTACATGGGTCAAACATCACCTTGCGCGGCTCTAAACCGCCTAGGTCTTGAGCAACGACATCAATGCCTTCTTGTTTTACATAGTTAAGAATAAAGGCGACATTTTTTTCGCCGATCATAGAACTGCGCCCTAGCATTTGCGCACCTCCAAACAACTTCATTTGTAATGATGATCGTTGTGCGCCTCTTTCAATCATAGCGTTTATCAGCATTTCCATTGCATAACTGCCATAACGAGACGCCGTAGAAACGACTTCTTCTGGATTCCATGATTTGAGCTGGCTCTTGTTATCAAAGGGCAAAAGAAAATGGTTCATCCCTCCAATATGCTCATTACAATCCCAAACACACGCCGCCACACATGAACCAAGCCCAGTCGCGATCAGCTCATCTTGTTTTGATGAGCAGTAAACCCCACCCGGTAGTACTTTAACGATGTGCTTATCCTTAGTCGGGTGGTAAAAGCGATTAAAGTGCTGGTTTTCATATTTTGGAGCTGCACTGCCCCTAACCTCGATCATGTGTGATCCCTACTTCTTTACGTAAATCGTGTGGCCTAGGTGATGGAATAGATCCAAACTTGCAGGCACACTTTCCGAATGCCCGATGAACAAAACACCACCGGGTTTCAGCTGCTGATAAAAGCGCTTAATCAGCTTTTCCTGAGTATTTCGGTCAAAATAGATCATCACGTTTCGGCATGAAATCAGATCAAACGGCTTATCAAAGCTCCACTTATCCAATAAATTGAGCTGACGAAAATCGATAAACCTTTGCAACCCTGATTTACACTTTACGTTCCCGTCCTGCTTGCCTGTGCCTTTAACAAAACAAGGTTTTAAGTACTTAGTTGGAATACTGTTTAACGCTTCTTCGCTATATATACCTTGCCTAGCATGTGCCAAAACTTTTGTGTCTAGGTCAGTTGCCGTAACTTGAATACTTTCAAACAGTTCAAACGCTTTTGCCCAGTACAAAGAAGAAACTAAGCTATAAGGCTCCTCTCCTGTTGAACAACCTGCTGACCAGATACGCAACTGCTTGAGGTTTTGACTCTTCCATTCGGACATCAATACTTTTTCGATAAACTCAAAATGGTGGTATTCACGAAAAAACTGCGTCTTGTTGGTCGTTAGACAATTGATGAAATTCACCTGCTCTTGCGAGTCGCCTTCCATCAATTGTCGATATTGGCTAAAACTCTTCAGGCCCAGCCGCCTAAGTTGACGACTTATTCGACCATACACCATGGTTCTTTTGCGATCAGAAAAGAAGATGCCGACGTTCTTGTGCATGAACCATTGGATAAACTTAAAATCTTTATCCGTTAGCTCAAATTCATTAGACTCCGGCACTGATGGCTCAGTCCTGGCTAGAACTCTTCCCATTCGTCTCCGTCCTCTTCAAGCTTGAAGCTAGAGTTAGCGACTTTTGGGGTACGAATATCTCGAACGTTGTTGCTCGCAGCCTTACCCATCGCTTTCGATTCAAACGTAGTCACGTTGTTGTCATCACTGAAGAAGTTCATCAATTGCAGTAACTGTTTACCTTCATCTCGTAGCGACTGACTCGCAGCAGATGTTTCTTCAACCAAAGAGGCGTTTTGCTGGGTCATTTCATCCATGGTTGCAATCGCTCGGTTAATTTCATCAATACCCGTCGACTGCTCTAAGCTCGAAGACGCAATTTGCGCAATCAGCTCTGTTACCTTGGCAACGGCATCAACGATTTCATTGAGGGTTTCACCGGACTCATCAACCAATCGAGAGCCTTCATCCACTTTCTCCACACTGTCTTTGATAAGCCCTTTGATCTCTTTCGCTGCAGCAGCGCTTCGCTGAGCGAGGTTTCTTACTTCCCCTGCAACAACCGCAAAGCCACGACCTTGCTCGCCAGCCCTTGCTGCCTCAACGGCGGCATTCAACGCTAATAGATTAGTCTGGAAAGCAATCTCATCAATCACTCCAATGATGTCTGCAATTTTCTTACTTGCGGTATTGATTTCAGCCATCGCAGATACGGCCTGACCAACCACTTCACCACCTTTGCTGGCTTTCTTCGTTGCATCATCAGAGAGTTCATTTGCCCCTTTAGCATTGTCGGCATTTTGTCGAACCGTCGCCGTCATTTGCTCCATGCTTGCCGCAGTTTCTTCTAGGTTAGAGGCTTGGGCTTCAACACGCTGGCTCAAATCGTTATTGCCTTCAGCAATTTCCGTTGATGCCGTCGCGACACGAGCAGAGGATTGAGTGATCTTATCCACCATATTGCGAATATTAACGATTGAGGTGTTCACCGCATGAGAGAGCCTTGCGAATTCACCCGTATTGTCTTCTGGCATGGTGGTATTTAAGTTGCCATCCGCCACTTGGCTCATGACATCAATGCACTGACCAATAGGTGTAACCATGGTATCAAGCAAGTTGTTAATGCCATCGCCAAGCTCTTTCATAAAGCCGTTATAAACGCTGGTATCGATACGTTCATTAAGCTCACCGGCAATCGCTTTTTGAATCAGGGCTTCGACTTGGCGTTGGCCATCTTGTTGCTCAGTAATATCCACCCACTGCAGTGCTGGACCAATGTAGTTGCCTTGACCATCACGCATCGCGATACAGGTTAAATTGAACTCTAAACCGCCAACCGCGATATTCGATGAAAACGGTAGCCGATCAGGGTTAGCAATAATGTTGCGCTGGTGGCCCGGATTCTTATGGAATACGTCGATGTTTTTGCCAACTAGGTTGCTGGCATCAAAACCAGGGAGAGCTTGCTGCAAATCGCCTTCGCGACTTTTTAGCAATGTCGCAAGAGATGGGTTTAAGTAAGTGATGATGCCATCTTTATCAGCCATCATTAGATTAGTTGTCATACCTGACACCGCCGAGGCTAAGCGACCAATTTCTTCTTCTTTCGCACGCTCTTCTGTTACATCTCGCCACTCTAAGGTATTACCAATATAGTTACCCTGAGCATCATTGATGGCAGCGACATTTAACTCAATCTTCAAGTCTTGAATTGAAATATCGGTGCTATACGGCAAGTTACTTGGGTCAGCAAGCAGTTGGCGTTGGTGAGCAGGGTTTCTGTGGAACTCATCAATACAGCGCCCAAGTAGCCACTCTTCACTGGCAGTAAAACCAGCCCAAACACTACGTAGTGTCCCTTCATGTTTTCTAAACAAGTTAATGGTTTCTTGGTTGGTATAGGTAATATTCAGGTCTCGATCAATCATGACCATTGCAGTTTGAGCTTGATCGACAGCCGCTTGTAGACGGGTGATTTCATCTTTTTGTTTTAGCTCACTCGTTACATCTGACCACTCTAGTGTGTTACCCACATAGTTTCCGCTCGCATCGATAATAGCGCCAACATTCAGCTCGATCTTAACGTCCTTAACGGTAATGGTTGTGGTGTATGGCAAATTGGAAGGGTTGGAAAGCATTTGTCTTTGATGACTTGGATTAACGTGAAACAAGTCTATACAGTAGCCAAGTAAGAACTCTTCCGTGGCTTGAAAGTTTGGCCACACCGAACGAAACAAGGTCTCATGCGTCTGTAGGAGATCAATCGATTTCTGGTTGAGGTAGGTGATGTTGAAATCACGATCGATCATCATCAGTGCAGTTTGCGCGGCGTTAAGCGCTGAAAACAGCTGCTCTTTTGTCACTCCTTGTTCTTCCTCTGGCTCAACGCTTTCCGTCAACGTATCTTGCGTCGGTGCTACAAATTGAGCTGAAGGCTCCGTTCTTCTATTCCAAAATGCCATGAGTTTCCCCTCACTGATTGCTTCATCTGACGTTATTTACCGACACGAACACCACATACGTAACGGACTTATGCCCAACTCTCTTCCTCTTGGTTGGGTAGAACTAACTCCGCTACATCGAACAGAGTCTCAAGATTAATTAGAATGAGATGACCATTGGCTACAGAGGCAATTCCTCGCACGTAGCTATGATCGACATCGGCAGAGACATACGGCGATGGTTTAATTTGCTCTTCGCTAAGCGGATAGACTTCAGATACACCATCAACAATGATGCCTAGCGGATGTTTTTGTGCATCATTAAGAACAATCACTACCGTCGTTGCCCCTATATGCGCCGGAGACAAGCCAAATCGCATTCTTAAATCAACGATCGGTACGTATTCACCGCGAATCTCCAGAACCCCTTTCATATATTCAGGAGAGTTTGGAACTTCTCTCACAGGGCTCCAACCTCTAACTTCTCTTACTTCAAGGATCGGAACGCCATACTCTTCCCCTTCAAGGACGAAACTTAAAAACTCTTGAGTCATGATCATGAGTGCGCCCTTAATATTCGTTCAATGTTGAGTAATTCTTCGGTGTCCAATAACGACATGACCTGTTCACCAACATTAATCAGCCCTTGTAAGTAAGGTGTGACAAGCGACTCCCCCACCGCAGGGTAGAGTTCATTTTGCCCTTGGCTAACCACATCGCTGACCGCATCGACAACCAGTCCCATCAATCGCTCTTGCTCATCATCACTAAAGCGCAGCACGATCACGACCGTGGTCGGCAAATACTCTCGAATACCAACAGCAAAACGTAATCTTAAATCGACCACAGGAACGATCATCCCGCGTAGATTGATCACCCCACAGACAAAATCGGGAGCGCGTGGGATCGGAGTCGGACGTTCCCAGACGCGAATCTCTTCGACATCTTTTATTTCAACGCCATACAGTTCCCCAGCAAGTTGGAAACTAAGAAAGTCGGCACTTTCACTGGCTTCATCACTCATGTTCTCAAGCAAGGCTTCCGCTTGAGCTTCGATATTTTCTCGTGACTGTGCGACAAATTCGTTGTTGGTTGGTGTTGCGACCACTTCCATGTAAGCCCCCTACGCCGCTAGGCCTTTATTTGAAGGATCAGAGGCGCGATTTAAGAAGTTGGTAATCAGCCCTTGTACATCAAGAATCAACGACACCGAGCCATCTCCCAAGATGGTGGCTCCTGATATCCCCGCCACTTTACTGTAATTTGACTCCAAACTTTTAATCACAACCTGTTGTTGATCGAGCAGTTCATCAAGCAGCAGACCAACGCGATTTCCCGCTGCTTCAACAAAACATAGAATTCGCTCATCCAGCGCGCCGCTGCTGCCCATCTCTAGCTCTTCTTGTAAACGTAAGATTGGGATGTTCTCTTCTCTGAGTCGATATAGCTCGATACCGCCAGACGCAAGCTTGATGCATTGAGGGTCAATCTGAATCGACTCAACAATGGTTAATAATGGAATCACGTAGACTTCTCCCGCGACTTTCACTAGCTGGCCATCGAGGATAGCTAAAGTCAGTGGCAAGCTAATGGTGAATCGGCTCCCTTTGCCTAGCTCAGATTCCACCTCAATGTGTCCACCTAACTCCTCGATATTTCGTCTCACCACATCCATACCGACACCGCGACCAGAAATATCTGACACTTCTTCTGCGGTCGAAAAGCCAGGAGCAAAAATGAGGTTCATGATCTGTTTATCGCTATACTCTTCTCGGCGAGAGTCCTGCGATAGCACCCCTTTCTCTAGAGCTTTATTCCACAACTTGTCGCAGTTTAGCCCCGCACCGTCATCTCGGATTTCGATAACAATCGCACCACCTTGATGGTAAGCATTGAGCTCAATGACACCGATTTCAGATTTTCCACTTTCTAAACGTTGTTCAGGCTGTTCAATACCATGGTCAATACCATTTCTTACAAGGTGTACAAGGGGATCGACGATTCGCTCCAAAACGGTTTTATCTAACTCGGTTTGCTCACCTTTGATTTGCAGATCAACTTGCTTCTCAAGGCGGCTTGATAAATCACGGACTAAACGAGGGAAACGACTAAAAGCAAAACTCATCGGTAACATGCGAATGTTGAGTACATTCTCTTGTAAGTCTTTACTGTTTTGCAGCAGTTGATCTAAGCCTGATTTAAGTTTCTCGAGCTTATCGATAGAAAAATCATTACCAATTTCGGTTAGCATCGACTGGGTGATCACGAGTTCGCCCACTAGGTTGATTAAGCTATCTACTTTGTCGATATCCACGCGAATGGAGCTAACGCTTGAGTCTGACTTCGCGATCTTGGTCGATTTAGTTTCACTATCTGGTGCAGGTTTCGTCGCTGTGGTTTCAATCGTTGTCACAGGTGATGCTGTTTGTTGGTCATTTTCAGCGGGTTGTTCTATATCAGGTTGGCTTAACTCAATGGTTAAGTCACACTCGTCTTCAACCCATTCAAAGATCTCTTTAATCAGGTCGAGTTCGAGTGCACCACTTATCGTCGCATTCCAAGATAAGAAGCAAAGTTCAGATTCAATCTCTTGTAGTTCAGGTAGAGCAGAAGTATCAATATTGATTTGGCATGACTCATCTAACTCACTCAACTCTCGCAATATTCTTAATGGGTCATTACCGCTAAAGAATATATCCTGATGTGGGGCAAAAGAGATATTCCAGACTTGCTCGGAGTCTGATGAGGAGTTGATGACCGATTCACTTTTATTGGCGTTTGCGTCAGCCACTGCATCGTTAGATTCACTGCCGAGCAACTGAGCTAGCTTCTCACTGACCTCTCGTTTGAGATCTAGGTTCACATCGGTTCCCTGTTCATGGCCTTCGAGCATGCTGTGGATGCAGTCGCCGCTTTTGAGTAGTAAGTCGATACTATCGGCGGTAAGCGTACGCTCTTGGTTTCGCACCAAATCTAGGTAAGCTTCAACATTATGCGTAAACTCACTAATGTCGAGAAGGTTAAACGTCCCTGCACCACCTTTGATTGAGTGTGCTGCTCTAAAAATAGTATTGATTGATTCATCTTCGATATGAGCCAAATCTAAATTGAGCAATACCTCTTCTAGCACCTCAAGATTTTCACGACACTCCTCGTAAAACATCTTGCGCAGCTGCTCCATGTCTAAAGCCATATAATTGCCTCACCAATTGACGTTGCAGTGTGCGAAGAAACCGAACTAGATTACGCGTTTTAGTGTTTTTAATAGCGTATCGGGATTGAACGGTTTCACTAACCAGCCTGTTGCTCCTGCCGACTTACCTTGTTGTTTCTTATCAGTACTGGTTTCAGTCGTTAGCATTAGGATGGGAATAAATTTGTATTGGGGTTTCTCCCTTAAAGCTTTAACTAACTCAAAGCCCCCCATGTTTGGCATGTTGACGTCTGAAATTACAACATCAAACTTTCCAGTGGTCACTTTGGACAAAGCGTCTCGTCCGTCATTAGCGGTCTCAACATCGTAACCAGCATCACGTAATGTGTGGCTAACCATTTGACGAATTGACACCGAATCATCTACAGCCAAAATTTTTGTCATATTGTCACTCTCCAACTGAGTTGCTCTTTTCAAACTGTTCTTTCAGCCCAAGGGTAGAAATGCCTTCGAGCAGTGGATTGGGTGGGTTGATGAGTTGAACCTCAATCTGATTGCGTTTCGCGGTCAGGAATAAAGCGGTGAGTGCTTGAATGCCTGCAGCATCAACACGAACCACTTCAGAAGCGTCAATATGGAGTTCGTTAGCTTGAGTAAGCCAATTCTTATATTGAGTCGTCGTGTCGAGCACAGTCGATATATCAAGAGACTCAGGTAATAAACAGTCCATGTTTTCACCTTTTTAATTATTCCTAGCCGATATTAAGCAAGTTGCTTAATCTTGAGTGTAGGAAGGAATCATTAATTCGCAAGGCAGGTCCATACAGATTTTGTATGAAGCGATGATTGAAGTAGTTGGAGAAAGAATGATAAATCGTTATTTTTTAGCTAATTAGGAAGTTTAAATATTCTTAGAAAAAATACGATTCAGGAGTGAGTGTTTAACTACATCTAAGTTTATCAATATCTTTCAGCGTTAATTTACACTGTAAAAACGCCACTCTACTTTACAGTGTAAATTGGCTAAATGGCGCGCTGACTTTTCGTTTTACAGTGTAAATCAGCTAAGGTATGTCGATTATAGGAGAGACTTTAACGCATCTCGTAATGCCTGCTCAGTTTGCTTACGTCCAGGATAATGAAAAGCCTTAGCGCATTGAGCCCAATCCCAACGTTGAATGATTTTTCTAATAAACAGATCATCCAACTGGTTGGCTAAATCAGGCGCTTGTTTCCACCACTTATCAAGAATTGGAGCCACACTATCAAAGCTCGAACCGCCGAGGGAATAGAGCTCAACCAAGCGGCTGACGCCACTGTTTTCAACGGAAGCATTATTTCTGCCCAGTAAACTACGGACAAGTTCAATCTCAAGTTGGCGGAACCCTTCACTCAATGCATAGTGAAAACTCTGTTGGAATAGTTCACTCGCTTTGGGGCTCCAATTGTTAGCTCCTTGAACCATCACAAGTGAGTGTGTACCACTCGCTTGGTCACGTTGGCTACCCAATCGAACAGGTTGGAATCCGACGCTTTTCCAGAAAGCGACAAGTTCAGGTGTCGCGCCAAAGCTGGTGGAGTAAAAATCGAAATCGGTCATCTCCTGCAACTGACGCAAAATCTGTTGGCCGTAGCCAATATTTTGCAACTGAGGATGAACAGCAATACGCATTACTCTTAAGCTTGATTGATAGGCCGCTTGCTCAATGCCAAGCTGACCTGCTAACACGATCGGAACAAGATGCCCGCGCGGGCGACGTTTCCCGAGCTGAACATCATTGATCAGTTCTGGTGAAAGGTTCCCCTCTTCGACAGTCAGAATACAGCCTAAGCACTGCCTGTTCTGCTGCCAAACATAAAGCTCAATTGCCGGGTCACTCAATAACAACATCAGGTCATTAGGAGAGGTTTGATAATGGGCATTGACCAGTAAAGCAAAACAAGACCGCAACAGCTCGGGTTGCCCAACAAGACCCTTCTTATCGATTCTACTTAGGCTAGGTTTGCTGACCGAACTTGGCGCTTCACCCAAATCTGCATTGAGTAGAAAGCTATCAAACAGCCAGGATTCGAGCGGGTCAGCGCTTGCCCAACGAATTGGCTGATCGAGATGATAAAATACTGAGCCTGGACGTTGCTCTTTAAGCCAAGTTTGGAACTTGACCGTAAACCCTCTACCGCAACCTTCATAGCCATGAATCGTGGTAGAAAACACAGCGCGGTGATGTGTCTCAACCATTTGCTTGAGCATTGGAATAGGAATGGCAGAAGCTTCATCAACAAACAGACAGTCAATCGCTTGGTTACGTATTAACAATTCATCAGGCGCAACAAATTCTAATATCGAGTTCTGCCATTCGAGCGTATTCTTACCACACTTAGCCTCAGGCAATAGACGGCTCGCGTGTTCAAATACAGGAGTAACGGTCGCCGAACTTGGCGCCGTCAACACGATATGGATAGTTCGGCTTTGCATTAACTGAGCGGCGGCAATCCCCAACGCGCTGCTTTTACCTCGCCCTCTGTCCGCGGTCATGACTAAAGGACGCTTGCGATGTCCTTCAACCACCTTAATGATTTTCTCGACCGCAATACCTTGCTGTTCAAACGGTGATATCTCGGTAACGTCGATATTAGGTAGTGCAGGAAGCTCGCTCCCCTGCTCTATGACCAATAGCTGTTGTAATGACTTATTGAGCCAAGCAGCGTCGTAACCAGACTCCACCTTTAGCGCATCAGATAAAATAACAACCAGTCCACCGCCCTTAACGCACCCTGTCGCTGCGCTAAAACTGTTAGCATCAAAGCCATCTCTAAAATCACAAACGAGCAGCTCACACTCTTGACCAAGTAGCTGCTGACCTTTAGCAAACTTGACGCTTTTTGTTGCTGGTAGCGTTAATGAGCCGCCAAGCTGGTAGAGACTCTCCGGCTTAACAACCTGGCATAACTGCGCAATGGATGCGTCTTGCCAGTTGCTCTCACCAGAGAGAACCACACCAAATCGATGGTGGCGCTGCTGAGCAATATGGATAAGTTGCTGGAAGTAGTTGTTGATTGCAGCCATGTGAGAACTAAAGCCTAGAGTTACGTTTGTGGCTATCATTATGACATAAAAAAAGCCGCTAATAAGCGGCTTAATCAAATTCGAATTAACGATTAATTGAGTTTAGTTGCAACCAAATCTAAGATTTCTTGCATTAACTCGTCGTCAACTTTCTTAAGATTTAGAGTTAAATTAGAGCCTTTACGAGTGTAGTTCGCACGCCCTTTTACCAACTCTTTCTTAGCCGAAGGTGCTTTCTTTGCAGGAGATAACTCTTCAACCCAAGCTTCGATAGTTTCCGTCACTTCTTTGGTAATACGCGCAACGCCCTGAGACTCGCTACGTTGCCAAACAAAGCCCTCTTCCGAGCGACATTTCTCTAGCAGCTGAGTACGCTTATCTTGTGCCAGACCATTAAACTGTTTATGCAATTTAACGATCGTTGGTCGACCAAGCTCTGCAACGTTCGGGTACGCTTGAAGAAGCTCTAGTGGTAGATCTGCCGCTTTTAATGCGCCGCTCACTAAAGCTTCACTGCACTGGAACATTTTTGCCAACGCCTTTTGGTCTTCTGCTTCACCACTCTCAAGCTTGGCTAGCATCTCTTTGCCCTTCTCATAAAGAGAGAGAGGCTTGTGCGCGTTCGCAACGTCAGACAGGAACTTAGCGTGTTGAGTGCTAATGTTCTCACCAACGTAAATAAGAAACTCTTTATCCGCCAGAATACACGACATACGACGACGGCTACCATCGAGAACCTCGATTTTGCCATCTTCACACTTACGGCCGACCGCTGGGTACTGCTGACCACGCTCTTTCAGCGTAACCAGTACATCTGACAGCGCATGTTCATTTAGGAAAGACTGTTCACGTGCGTTCTCTGCAAAAACAACCGTTTGTTCAGTCACTTTATCAGCAGGAATTCGAACTAATTCGAATTGCACTTTTTCCTCACCTGCAACCGACAGTTCAATAACCTGAGCTTGGTCTTTAGCCGCTTGCTGCGCTTCTTGTGGTGTCGTTACGTGGCGTTTGTTCGCCTTACCAAATAATCTAGCGTTTAAATCTGAAGTCTTAATTGCCATTTTCTAGTTACCCCTGATTTAATGATGTCCAGTGACTGTGCAGTACACGCTCTACTTCAAGCGCACTCTTTTGTACTGCATCTTGCGCGGTCGCAAGTGTTTTCTTACCGCCTTCAAAATCACCTGTTGTCAGGTCAAATACAGTACTGTAGGTATCTGCACAGGTTTCAAATGCGCGACTACGTGGAATGGTTGCCATTGTTACCTGATCACCAAGTAAGTAGTTCATTTCCGTCAGTACCGCGACTTGCTTCTTATTGTCATCTTCAAACATGGTTGGCATCAGACGAACGAACTCAAGCCCTTGCCAGTCTTCAGGGAACATCTCGTACACTGTCGGTAAATGTTGGAAGAAGTTAACCGTTGATGCCCAGTCCAAACGCTTAGCTGCACAAGGAATCAGTAGCGCATTCGATGCGTACATTGCGTTCCAAACGAGTGGGTCAACGTGTGGACCTGTATCGATCATAATGATATCAAAATCATCAGAAATCTTATCAATCAACTTCTCTTTTAGAAGCTTAACAATGTCCAGCGATTGATTCTGAGACAGATGTTGCCACGCTTCTGCGTTAAACATCGCATCTTCTGGGAATGCAGAAACGGTCTTAAGATTTGGATACTGAGTTGGCAATAGTACATTCTTGTTAAGGAATTCATTGTCAACGTCTACCCCTTCCGGCACGTTATCAAGCATAACGTCAACGGCAGAGTAGATATTTTCATGATCGGTTAAGCTGATTTGCGGATTAAGGAACAGACGCAAAGAGCCTTGTGGATCTAAATCTATCAAACAAATACGGTAGCGCTTATCTAGATTTAGCGCGAGACATGCCGCCAAATGTACCGCTGTCATCGATTTCCCCGTACCACCCTTCTGGTTCTGTACGTTGATAATCCAAGGTTTGTTGTCACCATTTTTCTTACGTTGATGGAATTTAGGGACACCCGCAGCATCCATCAGCATATGCGCTTCTTCAAGAGAAATGGAGTAATGGTTAGCATTGTTCTTAGTGAACTGATGACCAGACTCTTCTAACTTGCTAATCGCATCATCCAGCTTACGACGCGTTAAACCAGAACGTGTTTCCATCAATGCTTTCGACATCGGTGGGAAATGTTCGTCGCTGCGCTCTTCTAAAACTATCTCAATGCGATCTGCTTGAACCTGAGCTGTTTTTTCAGCGAGTTGAATGAGACTCTCTATTGTATGTTCTCGTTTCATTTGCCAAATTCCGTTATTAATGACTTAGTTACGATTGTACAGCATTTCAAACCATAGACAATAAAAAGGTGCACACTCAGTTATAGATAAACATCACATAAAATTGAGTTTTGACATTAATTTGATTGAATTGGGGATTAAACAAGCAAAAAGTTGACTCAATTTTACATTGATAATGCACAGCAAAGTGAAAAACATTAAAAGTGTCACAGTGTCACTTATTTACAATGTAAACATAGAAGGCTATCAAGGTTCTTCGGAACGATTAAGATAAGCCACTAATTTACGGACGGTGTAATTTTGATTTTAAAAGTGAGATATCATCGCTCGCTTATCTCATCAATGAACAGGGAATTACCGATACCAATTTGCGTTACTCGTTTTTCATTCGGAAACATGATCAAAGGGGATATCATGATCATGCTTCCTTATCAAATCGGCTCTTTAGGAACGATGATCAAGGAAATTTCATCGCATGTCAGAGCTTTACTGATAGTAAATTGAAAAGATCCAAGATCGGAAAAATGATCAAGTGTAAATCGACACCGGAAGCATGAAAATTTCCGGCTAAATTACGGATGAATGTATATGGAGTGGGAGATTAGAGCAAATTCAACCAATTCAGTTACGCATCTTGGTCAACATAGGAAGAACACGCCTTGCTGGCACAATCATCATGATCATGCTTTCGAAACTATCGTGACAAGCTCGGGTATGTGGACAAATTCAATCACGTGTTAATTGAATCTTTGATTCGATTACTATTTCACCACTTATACGATATCAGAGCTTGATCCTTGATCATTCTTTCGGGACAATATCAGTCAAGTTAAGTTGAAATGACTAAACAGAACTTCCTCTTCTCATTCTGCTTGTGGATAAAGTGTTAGAAGATGATGATCATGCTTTCAGTAGCTCATTGATCATTGATTCGAGTTCGCTATGATCATCGTTCTTACGATTTTTGATCATGCTTTCAATGGTTTATTGATCATGCTTTCGCTTCAACCATGATCATGCTTTCCAAGCTTAAAAAAAATAGTTGTTTATAAACAGTCTCTTACAAGCAACCTTACGCCCGGATCAATAGATCATATAATCAATAAAGATCAGATTAATCAAAAAGATCAGTTATTTAAAAGCAATAATTTTTTCTTTATTTATGATCTTTTTTTCTTTATTCTTTCGGAACTATAGCGATATTACGGCTAGTGTGACACGGATCTAATAATGAGCTCAGACGAAAAACTGCTGATCAAAGCGCCAAGAAGCCACAAAGATGGACACTTATTTGAAGTTTCTGAAATGGCGGTTAACTGGATTGAACAGTACCAACACTTCAAAGGCGTTACGAAAAGTATCGTTGAACTTCTTAATTTAATCTCACTTCGAGGCTTTAGCAGCAAAGACGGTTTAGTTTCTACCACAGAGCTTATCGACGCCACTGACGGCCAAGTAACTCGTGCAGCAATCCAGCAACGTCTTCGCGCTGCGGTAAATATTGGGTTATTTCAACAAATTCCCGTTCGCTTTGAAGAAGGGTTGGCGGGTAAAACCATGCTGCATCGCTTCGTAAACCCTAATCAGCTTATTTCAGTATTAGGGGCGACGAGTTTAGTTACTGAGACCGTCAAGCAAAACGCCAAACAAAAGCGTTCAAAGGCGTTAGCACAGACACAAGTCAACAAGCGCTTGCTTAACGAATATGGCTTGAATACACCACCTGCTATGCGTGACGAAGCGGATCAGTTTGTCGTATCTCCGACTAACTGGGCGGGCATCATCGATCAAGCATTGGCTCCGCCACGTACGCGTAAGAGCTATCAAAAAAGTATGGTGTCGATCTCCGGCACTCGCGCAGTGATCGAGACGCGATCTTCCAAGAGCATCATGACCGTGGATGATCTGATGACACTGTTTGCTCTGTTTACGCTTACCGTGCAATACCATGAACACCACCAGCATCAATATCAGCTTGATGGCACGCATGTACCGAATAAAACGCCGCTCTACATCACGGATATTCTTTCATTGCGTGGCAAGAAAGACAGTGGCCCTGCTCGCGATTCAATTCGCGATAGTATTGATCGTATCGAGTTTACCGATTTCCAACTTCATGAGTTAACAGGCCGTTGGTTAAGCGAGAACATGCCAGAAGGCTTCAAGAGCGATCGTTTTAGATTTTTGGCCCGTACCATCACTGCATCGGAAGAAGCGCCTACAGAGGGCGCTGACGGCGAAATTCGCATTAAACCGAACCTATACATCCTGGTATGGGAGCCATCGTTCTACGAAGAGCTGCTGACACGTGATTATTTCTTCCTATTTCCGCCAGAAATTTTGAAGCAGCATACCTTGGTATTCCAATTGTACAGTTACTTCCGTAGCCGCATGTCACGCCGCCACAGTGATGTTATGTTGTTGAGCGAGTTAAACCAGAAGCTGGCGCGTAACATCGAATGGCGTCGTTTCTCAATGGATCTGATCCGTGAACTGAAGAAACTGTCCGAGAACAAAGGGACTGAAGATCTTTTTGTAGTGAATTTATGGGGTTATCACCTAACGATCTCGACCATGGTTGAGAACGGAAAGATCAAAGATTATCAATTCGACATTAAGTGTGATGCTGAAGAAGTCTTACGTTACTCGCGAGCACGAACCACCAACGCGGGCAAGCGCAACATGGCGCCAACTCTACCGAACCCACTGCGCAATGAAATGGTTTCTAAGAAACAGCTTGAAGAGATGTCCCAGATCATCGATGGTGAGTTTGAGCCTATTCAGCGTAAAGAACGTTCACCTAAGGGTAATTTGGGCCGTCGAGTGAAGCAACGCAAACACCTGGTAGAGATCAACGCTGACGAAATTACCATTACTCTATCCAAATATACCTCCTCAGAGGCTCTAGAACGCTCTATAACGGCTTTGGCTGCGATGACAGGGCATTCCCATAGCTCAATTCAAGAAGAGTGTCTGGAGCTCATAGACAAGCTCGATTTCTTGAGAGTCGGTGATCAAGTCATCCCTTACGAAACATTAAGTAAGTTGATCGAGCTCTACAACGCCCAAAGTGAGAATAAGCACCTGTCGATTGAGCGTTTGATTGCGGGATTAGCGGTTCGACGTAAGGTCTGTAAGCAAGTGTTTGAAGGCCATTTGGATGAGACCGTATTCCGGGCTCTGGATGAAGTCGCGGTATAGCGATAGAAATGATTGAGATCGAAAAAGCCAGCGTGAAAATGCTGGCTTTTTTGTGTTTGGTTACCTTGTTAAATACCCTGTTACATTCTTGGGGAAACAAGACAAAGCTACTACATTCCCCTGACAGTTCACTGACATTGCAGTTATGGGAGTTGGATAATATTTATCCCGAATAGACAACCTTTTGTCCTTTCTGATGAATGGGGGATAGGATTATCCCCGATAGATTGGCTCATATTGTTACATTCATTCTGAATATTTTGCGAGTTCTCTGAACTCGCTTTTTTTTGCCTAAAATTCAGTAAGTAGCGACAGTTTACGGATCAATGATCAAGGAATTTGCCTTGATCATTGATCCGTGTATTACCGCTTTAAAGACTAATGGAACGATGAACTCCCTTGATCATAGTTCCTAAGATCACGATTTTGAGGTTCATTCCATGCGTGGCTCGCCATAAATAGCACATGGCTTTCAATAAGCTGGTGTGACTCTTGCTGCCAATGTGAGCGAGTTTGTTGATTACAGAACTCCAAACTTAGTACCGCAAGATGCTGCAAGCGTTTCATACACCAATCTTTTAGCTCCAACTCACTTGCCGGCTTTGATACAACCTGCTGAAGCTTACTGTAGGCTAACTGCAGATATTGGAACGCTTTTTCTGGATCACTGTATTGAGCGTGATGAAAGATACGCAGACAACCATCTAACCAGCAGGCGATCGCCTTACTTTGAATATCAGTGATCATCGGTCCCCACACACTGTCAGGCACCGATAGGATCAATGATTCCAGTTGATTTCCTTGATCATGCTTTCGAGTTTCATACCACTGACTTATCTGATCTACCCACGTACCCAGTTCACTCATGCTGCTTTAACCCAATGTTTTACAAAGTGGTTTGGACCAACCTGATCAAATCCTTCTTGTACGATCGCACTTTGCTCACGAATTTGATCGGCATCTATTGAATAGTTTGGTTCACTTTTGACTAAGTTACCAAATGGCAGATCAGGATCGGGTACCGCTGAGATCAGAAGCTTGGTATAGGGATGTTGCGGATCGGTTAAGATCGCTTGGGTGTCACCCCACTCAACAATCTGTCCTTTGTACATCACTGCTGTTTCCTCTGCGATGTAGTGGGCGGTCGCTAAATCATGGGTAATGTACAAAAAGCCAATCCCAAGCTCTTTTTTCATTCGCTGCATCAGGTTAAGTACACCTAAGCGAATTGAGACATCCAGCATTGAGGTTGGCTCATCCGCTAAGATGACTTCTGCTCCCACCGCCAGTGCTCTGGCTAGATTTACCCGCTGTCTTTGGCCGCCACTCAATTGGTGGGGGAACTTCTCAAGCGTATCGGGGGCAAGTTCCACCAGCTCAATCAATTCTTTCAACTTGGCCGGAATATCGGCGTTACTGGTGACTTGATTGTGGATCTTAAGCGGACGGGTAAGATGGTGAGCGATGGTGTGAGTCGGATTGAGCGAACCAAACGGGTCCTGGAATACCATTTGAACTTTACTGCGATACTCTTGAAGATCTTTGCGGCTGGTGATCTCATTAATATTTCGTCCATTGAATAGGATCTCGCCTGAAGTCGCTGGGTGAACCTTAGTGATCAATCGAGCGCAAGTGCTTTTGCCACAGCCTGACTCTCCCACCAGCGCGAGTGTACGTCCTTTGTAAAGGTTTAGCGTGATCCCTTGCAGAGCTTTGAAGGTATCGACTGAAGAGAAACCACCGCCAATGGTGAACTCTTTGACTACGTTGTTGAGTTGAATGATGGGCTCGCTCATGCCGTTACTCCTTGGGTTTGATGCTTAGCTTCATGGATATTAGGGAAAGAGGCCCAGAGCTTCTGTGTGTAGGCGTGCTGCGGGTTATTACGAATGCTTTTCGACTGATTCACCTCGACAATTTCGCCGTTACGCATAATGGCAATACGGTCACACAGCTGGCTCATCAGTGCTAAGTCGTGGGTAATGAACAGTACGGAGAAGCCAAACTCTTCACGCAGTTGGTAGATTTGCTGCAGGATTTCACGTTGAACGACCACATCAAGTGCCGTAGTAGGCTCATCCATGATAATGAGCTTAGGATTCAATGACAGCGCGATGGCGATGACCAAACGCTGGCGCATCCCGCCACTAAATTGGTGTGGGTACTCGGTTAGGCGTTCGCGAGGAATATTAACCAAATCAAGGAGCTTTTCAGCGCGATCTTTCGCTTGTTGATCGGTCATCCCTCGATGGTGACGAAGCACGTCGGCAAACTGTTCTTGAATTGGAAGGACCGGGTTGAGCGAGTTCATGGCACTTTGGAACACCATTGCAATTTCACTCCAGCGGATAGCGGTAATCGCTTTGTCCGACAGGCGCAGTAAGTCTTGCCCTTCAAAATGGATTTGCCCGCCAGAGATAAACGCTGGCGGCTTGTGAAGACGGTTAATTGCAAAAGCAATGGTACTTTTACCGCAGCCGGACTCACCGGCTAGGCCGAAAATTTCACCTTTACCGATATCAAAACTGACCGAATTGACGGCGCGAAAGTCCCCTTTGTCTGTAATGTAATCAACGCACAAGTCCCGTATTTGAATGATCGGGTCTGGATGAAAAGCATGTTGCTTTGAAAATTCACTCATAAACTCTTACCTAAAATATAAAAGAGAATGATTATCATTAATGCTTATTTTGTGAGTGGAAAGAAGTTAGGTTGAAAAGGGTGAACTCACTCGAAAAATCTGCAGTAACAAAAAAAGTCGAGGCGGGGACAGGGCGGAATCTTAGTGGAAAAATGAGAGCCGGATCGACTTCATTTGTTAGCGGGTAATCTTTTAAATGTACTTCGCTCCATAGTGCTGCGCAAAAGTTATTTATACAAAAAACAGTAAGAGTTTCGGAACTATTAGCACAATCACATTCTCGGACTAAAATTCTTAACAAGGGGCGAAGAGTTTTGCTACAGATTAGTCGTCCCTAGCATGGTTTGTTCGGAGGTATTTATGTCCATTAATTCTATTGACCATGATGAAATGAGTAAGATTGCTGGCAAGTGGGACTTCACGGAAGAAGTTGAATCACAAGCGCCAACAAAGGGTGTTAAATCTGCTGAAGCTCGTCGTCGTATTGAAGCATTAAGAGAGATTCGTGAAAGCGGTTTAAGCATTGAAGAAGCGAAAGAGCTGGGCTTGTTACACTAGTCTAGTCTCACGATAGCGATTACCTAAGGGTGGCACAGGAATGCCACCCTTTATTTTGCCCTTCAACCACCGATGTTTCTTGATGAATTACTGTATACCATAAAGTTTTTTCAGCGCATCTAGCTTTCCCTTTGCATGGTTTTTGAAGTAGTTATTAAGTATTGAGATGATTTGCTCCGCGTCTGGGTGGCTTCGTCTAACCGCAGCATGCAGTGGTGTGGAGTCGAAATGACTGTGACTGAAGTAGAGTTTGTCTGATGGGATCTTCATTCCTTGAACCGTCCATCTAGCGACGTCTTCATCGGCAACAAGGACGTCAGCTTGGTTGGAGAGTAAGTAGCGAATGCTGTTGGGCAAGTCGAGTGTTTTGACTGGGACCATACCTTTATACTGGAGCAAGTTATTGCCGTATGCATAATCATTGATCAAGGCGACGCGCATTCCTTTCAGACTCTCTAACGATTCAAACTCAAATTGAACCTCGCTACGAGAGATGAAAACCATCTGATTGTGAGTGTAGGGATCCGTAAATAGAAAATGTTTAGTTCTCTCCTCTGTCTTCCATAGAGAAATGATGAGGTCATTCTCTCCTGCAATGGTTTCTTTGAGCACCCTTGACCAAGGTTTCACCGAGAAGTCGAGCTCGTACCCCCCTGAGATTAGGGCATCCGCGACAATATCGTGGGCGATACCACTGCCTTGTACAGAATTCATGATGTAAGGAGGCCAAAGGTCTTGCGAGATCCTTAAGGTTTTCGCAGAGCCGGGTGAGGTCGACAAAATAAATAGTAATACGCTCAAGTATAGCTTTGCCACGATAGCCCCCTATTCATATTGCTCAATCAAAACTGAAATACGCCCAGACTCCTGAAGTGATTTCAGTCCGGCATTGAAAGCGGAAATGATACGTTCTTTTCTGGGATGCTCTCGACTGATGGCGATGTACAATGGGTTTTCAGACAGTGGTTGTTTTACCAATTCAAAGTCGTCCATGTTTAGATCATTATTTTTGATAAACCAGTGGAAAAATATCTTATCGACGATCAAGGCATCAATCCGACCCACTTTGAGCTTTTTAATGTTAGTGGCGATATCATCTGCGTCCAAGCGATCAAACTCGTTAGAGCTCATGAAAGCGTCGTCGTAGGCATAGCCTCGAAGCACACCGATCCTTTTTCCTACGAGGCTTTTTAAGCCATGATAATCAAATGAATTGCCATTTAGAGTGACAAAAACCAAAGAGTTGATCAGGTAGGGCTCACTGAAATAGAGATATTCGAGTCTTTCGCTGCTCTTCCAAACCGTAAGGGCAATGTCGTAGCGTTGGGTTGACACTTCTCTCAAGGCACGACTCCATGGCTTGATAGTGTGTTTCAACTGGTATCCTTGAACGGAAAAAGCGGCGGAAACAATCTCGTGGGCGATGCCCTTGTCTTCTTGAGAATCAATGATATAGGGTGGCCACTCATCCTGAATTGCCCAAATGACTTTGGCATGTAGCGCATCACTGAAAGTGGCTAGGTACAGTGTCAACATCAAGAAAATACCAGATTTCATGATTTCAGCCTCACTAAAACTACTAGTAAAATTGTAGTCAATAAACAGCGAAGCTAAATCTAGATGTTGCTTATGTGAGTAAATAGCTCTGGTATCAATTAGCGATGGCATTTGTGTGCTTGCGTGCAAACGGCGACTTCAATTTACTATTTTTTGCACTATTCCGTCCCACAACCGCGGTTTCTCTCTCTACTTTGCTTTTTGGTGTGGTATATTCCCAAACCATATTTTTACAGATTTGAGCTTTTGTATGTCGATCAACCTATCTACGCTTCCGGCGAGTGAGAAAAACAAGATTGAACTTGATAAACAAGCTTCGTTTTTAGTTTGGAAATTACGTGAAGCCAAGGCTGTGCCTGACGAGATTGATCAGCAAGCCGCTAAAATTGTAGATGACGCAGAAAAAGCCTCATTTTTAGAGTCTGTAGACAAATATAAGCGAGTAATGGGCGTAGCTTAATACGTCTCTTTCCTCAGCAAAGGTGAGAAATTGAAAAGCTCACACGTTTTGCTAAAATCCTTCGCAACAAATTGAATTAGAGAGAACATCCCGATGGGAAGAAGTTTTGAAGTGCGCAAAGCCTCAATGGCGAAAACTGCAGGCGCAAAAATTAAAGTTTATTCCAAATACGGTAAAGAAATTTACATGTGTGCGAAAAATGGTGGCGGTGATCCAGACATGAACTTGTCGCTTAAGCACCTGATCACTAAAGCGAAAAAGGACCAAGTTCCTGCGCACGTTATCGACAAAGCGATCGATAAAGCAAATGGTGGCGGCGGTGAAGACTACGCACCAGCACGCTACGAAGGTTTCGGCCCTGGTGGTACTAGCGTGATCGTTGACTGTCTAACAGACAACGGCAACCGTACTTTCCAAGATGTTCGCCAATGTTTTGTTAAATGTGGCGCGAAGATTGGTGTTGAAGGTGCAGTTTCTCACATGTTCGATCACCAAGCAGTATTCCAGTTCAAAGGCGAAGACGATGAAGCAATTCTAGAAACGCTGATGATGGACGACGTTGATGTGACTGACGTTGAACTTGAAGATGGCGTGATCACTGTATTCGCTCCTCACACTGAGTTCTTCAAGACTAAGACAGCACTGAACACAGCATACCCAGACCTAACTATGGATGTTGAAGAGATTACTTTCGTACCTCAAACTCATACTCCAGTAGCAGGCGAAGACGCGGAAAAATTCCAGAAGTTCTTGGACATGCTAGACGATTGTGATGACGTACAACAGGTTTATCACAACGCTGAGCTATAATTGATAGCTAAAAATTAGAAAACCGAGCCTTAGTGCTCGGTTTTTTTATGCCTGAGAAACAGAGTTAGGTCCGGCAAGCCAGTTGGAGAGCTTACGGATCTGTGGCAATACCGTTAGATTCAAGACAATCGCTGCTGGCCATGCGAGTAGAAAACTATCTAGCCATATCGTTGGCCAAGCACTGCTGAAACCAAGTTTATAGCCAGAAATTAAACCAGACATAATTACTGCCATGGTAAATGATGAAAGGAGAGCGGAAATCCAAAAGTGTTTGCGGCTCATAATGTATCCTCCTCGGCTGTTGTTTTGTTGTAAATAAGGATATAACTAACCAATAGTGAAAAAAATATCCAGGATTAGAACTATGAGTTCCATATTTGGAAACATTGATGATCTCTATCTGTTTTGCTGTGTGGTGGAAGAGGGTTCGTTGCTTTCCGCATCAAAGAAGTTACACCTTCCCGTTTCTACGATGTCTCGCCGTTTATCTGCCCTAGAGCAGCGTTTAAATACGAGATTGCTGGAAAAGAGCGGCAGAGAGTTGGTTGCCACGCAAAATGGCTCAGAAGCGTTTGAGGCGCTCCGAAGTGGCATGGAGTCGATTGAGATGGGCTTTGGTCAGATGGTGACTGAAACGCAAGAAGTGTCAGGCAAGATCAAGCTAGCGATTCCCCATAATTTTTACCGTGCCTTTATCGGTGAGGTCGTTGAGCAGTTTTTAGCGGATTACCCCAAAGTGACCTTGGATCTTATCTTGAGCCAGCAACAGGTTATTCCTCAAACGGATCGGGATCTACTGATCACATTCGATTTGTCTGATATGGATGAGATGATTGCGCGGCCGTTGTTTAAAGCAAGACATGGCTTTTTTGCCAGCCCCGATTATCTTTCCAAGGTAGGGGAAGTGACGAGCCTTGAGCAACTGGCGGAGCTAGATTGGGTAAGTGTCGATCATACGACAGAACTTGCTATCTATCAGGATGAAGCCTTGATTGATGTGATTAAGGTGAAGCCTAAGCTAGTGGTCAATGATATTTTTGCGGTATGTGGAGTCGTGGAGAAAGGTTTAGGGGTTGCCTCATTACCCTTTCGACATGTGCATGATGACATGAACGTCGTCCGCGTATTGCCGCAATACCAGCGTAGCGTGCGTGAAGCTCATATTGTTTATAGGCAGCGTCAGTATCAGCCTAAAGCACTTAGCCTATTGGTTGAGCGAATCATCGCGAGTACTGGCAAAATGAAAGAGCAAGCTCATTTTACACTGTAAAGCGCGGTGCCATGTTCGTTGTTGTTAGTATCTAAGACTCAATTCGTTGCCAATTTCTCCATTAAAATTGGTATAAATTGTTAATTAAAATAGCATTATATATTGATATATTATTAGTCACCTTATCTCCCTTTAGCTGACACTGACCTCGATAAACTTAATAAAATTATCTAAGGTCAATTTATGAAAACAATCATTTGTCGTTCGGTCCAATCCTTCATTGATCTGTGTGACAACAATTTAATTGAAGACGCTTATGTTCATTGCACATTCTATGTTGGAGGGCAATCTAAGTGGATGTTTGATTATGTTGAAGAGAAGGGGGGAGCGAAACTGACGTTTACTGATCAAACTCGGTTTAAAACACTCATGCCTTTTAGAACCTCGCCATCTCCATCAATTAACTAGATTCCTTATTTAGGTGGATATTTGCCCTCTTTGTCATGGTGTAGTGACATGCTATGACAAACCCTTACTGACCGCTTATTTCTGATTACGGTATAAATATACCTGACATTATGTTTAGTCATAAATTATTGATTATTAATTAACAGTTTTAACGGTAAAACAGCTCCAATGAGTCCTTAGATGTTTTGATACGCCGAAAAACTTAATATTTAGGTATAAGCAATGAAAAAAATAATTATAGATAATTTAACGTTGCCAATAGGAAGTTGCAGGTTAGAAAGGAGTGAAAGTGGAGCTCAAGTCATACTCGAGAACGAAAAAGCTTTTTCAATTACGTTACCGGAAAGCTGCATACTACAAAAGCTTTCTGAGAATAAAGGGCAAGTTATAACGAAGCATGATCTGATTGTTGCGGCATGGGGAAGGCCGGAAATTATTGGTTCCAACTCATTACCAGTAGCGATCACAAACTTGAGAAAAATTCTCGAGATTGCAAACATTAAAATTACTAATGTGCCGCGAAAAGGATACAAGATTGATATTCCTGTCGCTGAGGAGAGGGTTGTTTTGGAAGCGGTTTCGTTGTCTTCGAAGCAAGAACAGATAGAAAATCAGCCTGAGAAAAAGTTCCCTCTTGTGCAGGGCGGGGTTGAGAAAGCGAAATTATACGGCGCATTAATTACACTTTTCTTTTCCACATATGCTGTGATGTACGCTTCTTTTTCATGGGTGAAAGTCGATTGTCAGATATTTGGTGAGGCAACTGTTTGCAGTCTTAAAGGAGAGCGACCAAATAGCACTCAAGTTGATGGGAAACAAGGATTTTTCTATTTCTCGAAGTCAACTGGCTTGATGGAGGTGAATCATGCTGAAGCGTAAATTGATTGGTATATCTCTCATTGCTTCTGGGGTGTTGGTTAGTATCCTAATGTATGGCTTTTTAGTTGGTGCTACATGTCAGTATTCAATCTCAATTCATGTACCTGATGACCAGAGAGATGTATTGCTTACTTGTTATCGAGGTAAAGTTGTTGCGCTACAAACTAAAACTGCCCCCGATGGCCGGATTGTCTCCAAATGGAAGGTGGAAGCAAGACAACTACGTTTTGGTGATCAGACGATCTACTTTGTCTATTCGCGAGTGCCATTGATCACGAATATAAAAGAAGACAGCAATGACAGGTTTAACCAAATTTCTTCAGCCTACAGTTTCTTGTTCTACAAGATGGTACGTAGTAACGACGATATATACATACTCCAAACGTTTCCACGTAACTACGTCCATAAGGGAAAAATTGAAGGATTCATGGACTTTTGGGATATGTGGAGCTTCAATTTCTCTAAACCAGCCTCTAACTAAGCATATTAGAGCCAGCCATAAGCTGGCTCTTTTTGTCATGCTACTTCAGTAAATTGTGCATTGAAGTGCCTTAATACTGGTGGTTCGTAAGTAAATGTCATCCCTTTTAAGTGATGGCATCCATTCATAACCATTTGAAATGCATCAATAACATAGTCCAAGTGAGCTCTCGTATAAGTTGCTCTGGGTATTGCTAATCGCAATAGCTCTGCTGGAGAGGGGAGTTGTATTCCGCTGTTAGGATCCCTGCCGATTAAAAGAGAGCCGATTTCAGCACTGCGGATGCCTGCTATGCGATACAGTTCACAGGCCAATACATGACCAGGGAATTGATCTTGAGGTATATGGGGTAGGATAGCGGCCGCATCGACAAACACTGCATGTCCTCCTGCTTGTTGGCATTGAACCCCAATGGCTTCAAGGCCATCAACAAGGTACTGGATCTGCTGGATACGAGATTCAAGCCACTCTTCTCTCATCGCTTCATAGAGCCCAATTGCGAGTCGCTCCATGGCTCCTCCTTCAAGGCCACCATAGGTTGGAAAACCTTCTTGCAGAACACATAGCGTTCGGCACTCTTGATAAACATCATCGAGCGTATTGTCTTTAAAAGCTAGCAGGCCTCCCATTGGTACCATGGCATCTTTTTTGGCAGACATTGAGAGGATATCGGCAAACTGAAAAGTGATACGGGTGATCTCTTCAATGCTCATATGGGCATACCCCGGTTCACGTTGTTTTACGAAGTAAGCATTCTCCGCAAATCGAGCACAATCCATGACGACAGGGATATCATATTGTTTCGCGATAAGGTAAACCTGTCTTAGATTTTCAACCGAGACCGGTTGGCCGCCAGCAGAGTTGCAAGTGATAGTGCTTACGATATATGGGATATTTTTGGGGCCGATTTCGCCGATGGTTGACTTGAGTAAATCGAGGTCAAAGTTACCTTTAAAGTCCGCCTCTACTTTAGTATTAAATGCAGATTCCACAGGAACATTAACAATTTTGCAGCCATTCCATTGCGAGTGACCCTGAGTAGTATCAAAGAAAAAGTTCGAGATAACGGTCATATTATCCCTAGATAGGCTTTTTTCGCGTTCACGTTTTTTGATTAGGCTTGGCACGTAGAGTTGCTCGGCACCTCGGCCTTGGTGTGTAGGGATGGTCTTTTCATATCCAAAGATGTCTTCTACGGCCTCTTTTAAAGTAAAGTAGCTACGGCTGCCGCTATAAGCCTCGTCACCCATCAGCATCGCTGCTTGCATGGATTGTGTAACTGCGCCTGTTCCACTGTCAGTTAGCAAATCGATAAATACATCCTTACTATGAAGTAGAAAAGGATTAAAACCGACTTTCGCTAACGCTTCTTCTCTTTGGGACCTAGTTGTTTGACCAATGGGCTCGACGACTCTAATCCTATAGGGCTCTGGAATGTATTTCATGGCAACGCTTAAGTCTTTCCCTTGATGTCCATGTTCGATTAGCGAATTCGAGTTATTGAAATTATCCATCCTGATAACCTTCCTGTGTTAATTAAATATAAATTTAAAAATCTGCTGACACCGCAATATGCATCGGGTGTCTTATATTAAGGAAAGCACTAACCGTTTATTTAATGAATTAATATATGACTAATTAATCATCTATCGTTAATGCTTCATCGATGATGGAAAAAGTTATCTTCCAAAATATGGAATTAGACCAAGTGGCTCTAACAGACTGATTAGTATGATGGTTAGTCCAAATAGAAACACAATTATGAGCGTGAAGTCTCCACCTGGGGTGGTATAAGAACTTGGTTTCCAAGAAACATGATACGTCTCTTCTGGAAATGCACAGTAAGGTTCTTTCAAGCGAATTTTACGTATTTTACGTACTAATAGCGCAGGAATGATACAAGCCCAAATAGCAGCGAAGAAAGATGCATATCCTATAGAGCTTAAGAAGCCATATGGAAAAAAGTAGGAAAATAGCAAAGGTGGTAAAAAGGTGAGTGCCCAAGTTTTCAAACGTCCTGAGCGATTACTTTCAAAGCTAAATGCGTCTGCAAGAAAGTCAAAGACACCTAAACCAACACCGATAAAGCTGGATAAAATAGCGGCAGAAGAGAATGCATTAATGAGTGTGGACAATGTTTGATGCCCTAGATTTTGGTCCATGAGAGTCATTAAGGCGTCGACATTTCCACCAAAGGCAATGACTTGAAGAAAACTACTCTGAGTGAGGTTACCATAAACGCTTATTTGCCAGATCAGGTAAATAAAAAGTGAAAACAGTGCCCCATAAACAATCGCTTTTTCTGCTCGAAAGTCATCCAAATAGTAATCCCGAATAGAAGACACGGTGTGATGAAACCCGAAAGATGTTAAGGCTATGGGTAACATAGAGAATATGTACACTCCGCTAGAAAATTGGAAATCACCGAGTAAATTTGTAGGGTTGATGGTTTTCATTAGACCCAAAATGGAAAAGATAAAACTGAAAGCCATAAAGATTAATAAGACAATTGAGATTTTGCTGACTAACTGGGTTGAGTGCCAAACGACTGCTGAGAATAACAATACGAAAAGGATAGAGCCAAACGAGGCATTGATAGGAGTGTATTGTTCAATAATCAACCCTGACGAAGTCGTATAAGCATAAAGTAAAATTGCGCCGACAAAGTAAACGGCGCAGTTATTTAATGTGGCGATTTTAGTACCCAATAGATCACGAGTGACTGTGCTAAAGGAAGAGCGAAATGGGTAGGACTTATAGGTTTCTAATAATAGGCAGCCACTAGCAGTCATTACCAACATCGTTGTCACAAGCACGATTGAGGACCATATGGTCCATGAGCCAGCTCCAGCAGTAGGGAGACCAAGCATGCCTGCACCAATACATACACATGCAATAATGCTTGCCCCACTAAAAACAGAAGGATTTTTCTGCTTTGCTTTAAGGTTGTTTGAAGATAGTTCCATTGAAAATGTCTCCTAGCAAATAAATAAGATACAAACACATAAATAAAAGTTGATACGTACCAACAATATTGAGTGTTGAGTGCCAAGAAAACTTAGTCTCAAGTTAACATTAACGTAACATTAATAATGATTAATTAATCTGAGGGCTGAAGGTAGGTTATTCCCAAGCGGTTGAGAAATCTTGGTCTTGAAAAGCTTTCGCTAGCCCTGTTATTTGCTGCATCCTCAGTACCTCATCCCGGTCCATGCCTAATTCCTTACCAATTCTTTCGTTGCTCCAATTCATCTGACTGAGAACGATGACCATGTTGGCTGTCAATTCAACTTGGTGCACGCCTCGTGCAATGTTGTGTCTAATGGAAGATGACATCGCTTTACCTCTGGTCTTAGATAGCACAATCGCAGGTATATAACCTTTTACTGGCTGCAAGTGAGGGTGCTTGTTTAATAGCTCATAACGGTGAAAACCATCAATGATAGTGAATAGTTCATTTTTGTTTAGTTGATTGACGATGATAGGGAGAGTAAGCCCGTCTTGTTCTAGAGAGTGAAGGAGAAGGCGGCTCTCTGGTGTCCCCATTTTATTCGGGTTGTAATCATTTGGACTTATTTGATTGAGAGGAAGCAGTTTGATGGCGCATACAGGAGGAAGAAGAGTAAAATGTTCTAGTACGAGATCAGTGAATTGATTGTAAGTTGATATCCAGTCTGAGTTGTCTAGCAAAGGAGTACTTTCATGACTGAGTATCTCTCTTTTTCTGTCCAGAGTTTGTGAAGACTGAAACAAGCTACGAAATAATTGTTTGGTTTTCCCGACTGTTTTATCCATTTGGTCTTTCTCCTTTCTTTAGATAGCTTTCCATGTGATTAACGGTTTCCGCTGAAGATTTGTTGTAACCAAAAGACAATCCGCGACACCAGTAATCGTTTTTAATCAGTACTTTGCAAATGCGTCGCCAGCTTGGCACTTTCTTTTTCGTTTCTAGTTTAGAGTCTGCGAAATCAGGGATCTTATAGACTCCTCTTGATGGGCCGTGCTTTCTCCACCATTGCAAGAATTTGAAGATGCGTTTGCGATAATGTAATTCAACTTCAGGCGGCATAGTTTTGAGAAGGAGTTTGCTGTATTGGCGATAGGTTAGGCCCTCAGGTAGCTGAAAACGATAGTATCCCAGTATTCGCCCCTGATCTTTGGTGTATCTTGCTCCAAAGTTACAACCTTCAACTCTCTCAACGAGCTTTTTCCAAGTTTCAGGTTCTAATTTTTGATAGAGCCAAAGACTTTTTCTTTGTTCATCTCCAAATGGTTGACATAACCGTTGAAGAGAGAGCTTTACTCCTGCCTGATACATGAGATCGTATATGCGGTTGTAATCCCAGCGATACTTGCCGTTTGCAATCCAAATATCTTTCGTTTTCCAATCATAAATAGGGTAAGCCATGTAAATGCTATTTTGCATTTGAGTTGTCCAAGGCTTGTCTTGGTATTTGGCTTTTTTCTTGTTTTTTATGGTCTTATAGCGATTAAGCGACTCATCGGCTCTAATACCAATTAAAATGGCCACGTTGGAGCCTTTTTTTATTTGGTACCAATTGGCGAATTGGCAAACAAAGTCCTCGAACTCGACGCCCGGTTTAAAAAACGGTAAGGAACTCTCTTCACTAATCACTCCTTGAAGTTTTGGTATTGACCTTACCCAGCGGTGTTTCTCTTTGGGATCCCAGCACATCCACTTAGGTTGAAACTGCGAGACCGAGTTTCTAAGGCTAATCGGTAGACAGATCCAGTACGGGTTCACTTTTCCACTCTGAACGACGCGCTTGAGGTATGCGTCGGTTTGTGCAAATTGTGCTTCAAAATCAATAATCAGAATATCCAAAGGAAGCCTGTCCCTTTTTTCTGCTTCCTCGATTGCTAAATTGAGCAATACGGCGGAGTCTTTTCCGCCCGATACAGAAACGTAGAGATGCTCAAAGTGATCAAATATGTAGGAGATACGACTTTTTGCCGCATGAAAAACATCTTCTTTTAGCTGTTTCTTTTTCTTGACTGATGCCACTGTTGGTCCCTTCCGCGTGAGTAAGTTTGCTGGTAATGAGCACAAGGGAGAATCCTCTTCTAACCCTTCGTAGGAGGTTAAACTTGAGAATTTTTTACAACATTAATTTATGTAATATTTATCTAAAATTTGGCGATAGGGTTACTGAAGAGATAACTAGCAGTGAGTATGGAGTTTAGGTGTTTATTTGTCGGCTACCCAACAGCGGAAACCTCGAATAAGTTGATAGGCAGTTCTTTGATGATGATACAGCTTGGACACTACCAGTTTATTGATATAGGCCTGATAGGTAGGTTCACTGCTATTTTGACTTTGCTGCGACATGATTAAGGTGCCAAAGATGCAACCAATGATCATTCCCTTTTTGTCGGCAACTGCTATAAATCGGTTACTATCCTCGATCATTTTTTTAAGTTGGATTCGGGTTGGTGCAATATCAAATGCAACGAACCGTTCATCGATGTAACGTAAAGCCAGCCCCCTTAGTTTACATTGCTCGATTGCTTGCTCTAAGCACAGGGAGACAATTCCTTGGAAGTCTTTAATTGTCGCTATTCTAACCGTCGCTCCCTGCTCTCCTCGATAAGCTGCATTTTCCATCTATTTTATTTCCACTGTCCTTAACCTTGGCGGATATCATCAGAGATAGCTTGTTTGTAGGGAATGAAATTATGACTATTTTAACTTATCTAACAGTATGAATTTTAGATAGAGAAATATTAATAAGTCATTATTTAGTCGAACATCTGAATGACGCTTGTTAAGTTCGTGCAGGGTTAGGCAGAGGTTGTTGGTTGACAGGTGCCTAACCTCGGTAAGTAAAGTGGGTAATTCAAGTCCGTATGGATGTGTGCACTTGCTCTTTTACCCATCTGGTGTGCTGCCTATTGCATGCCTTACTTATCACTACATTTTGCAATGGTTTGGTGCCTAGGCTCCCCTTACTTCAAGGCCTAGGCACCCTTTTTTTACTTCGGATTACTAGAAACGCAGGTTGGCGATCTAGCTTCTCCTTCGTTGATACCAATCACAAACCCGTCTAGCATAATGACAGAGGCTAACTCCCTTGAATAATCACTGGTTACCGTGGAGGTGGAGTAAGCGGCATTTGGCCACCCGTTCACAGTGACAACCCCCTGATTCGATAGATCAACAAGCTCCTCTTTTGTGGCTCTTCGCCAGTTGTTTCGACCGTTGAACTCCATAGCAGACAAGTCTCTGCAGTATCGAGCATATTGACCTTCTACACCCACAGTTCCATCAGATTGAAAATCAACGTCGTAACCACTGTTCATCATTGTTGCACCGGCCATATTTTGAGATGGTCGTTCAAACGTAAAACCAGAATAGGTATAACCGGTATTAAAGTAGCTACGGTCTACTTTGTAGCCAAGAAAATGTATTACTTCTATTCTTGGAGGTTCAGTGAATAGTTTATTGGCAGCCGCTCCGCTCACCCCTTTAACCACTTGTAAGCACTCACTGTCCGATTGGGGTTGTTCAGTGTTGCACTCTTTCAATGAAGTAAGTGTTTCAAACTCAATTTCAGATGTTTCTAAACCATCGAGTTCAGCAACCAGTACTATGCTTTTATTTTCTTGTTTACCTATGATTTTTCCGTCTGAAATTACGTAGCAAGACTCGAGTTGACATGTTTCGTCTGTCGAACGCCAGTTTACCTGGAGTGTGACGTCTTCAAATTGGTTAGCGTCGTTTAGTTTACGCAGTACTTTCAGTTGGAATGCTCTACCAGGTAATTCTTGATTGACTTGCTGAGTCCCTGGTGGAGAAGGAACCGGTGGCGGTGTACGAGTAAATTGATAAGAGAGTTGCTGTTGACCGCTGTCTTTTATGTTCAGATCAATACCATCGCTTTGTGGTGGTTTAGGGCTATGTACGATGGGGTATGAATCGTCACTATCACTGCAACCCATCAAAATTAAGCTTATTAACGTTGCGTTTATACATGCTTTAACGCTGCCTTGAAGAATAGGCGTGCGGGAGGTGCTTTTTAGTCTATTGTTCATATCTACATCACCAGATTAGGCGACAAATCAACGTTTATTTACTTGTGTCTTCCACAAGCGAAGAGTCGACCTGAACGCGGTTATTCATTGTTTTATGGTTGGCCATATTGGCAATGGCGATGATAGGAATTTAATAACTTAGGTCGTTACTTATTAATAAGTAATTAATGTTGATATTTATTATTAATAGTCAGGAATTTAGGTTGTTTAATGACAGTGTGATTAAGCCCGGCAAAGATGTGTCGGGCTTGGGAAGTGGTTAGAAATAATAAGAGACGGTTGCGCCTGCACTCCACTGATTCGCACTTGCTACGATTGGCGAGTCTGAAATATTGTCTCCGAGGCGGTTGTAAGTGGTGGTTTGGGTGATATCCCAGTTTTCAGCGATAGGCATAACCAATTTATAACCAAGCTGGTAAGAAACATCGCTGCCCCCCTTGTAAGCATGACGCTGAGCGTTGGCCTCTTTATCTTTTACGCCAAAGTAGTAGTCGACATAATCAGCACTTTGGTAACTCACGCCAGCAAAGGGAACGAAATCTGCGCTGCTAAGTTTCATTGGATAGAAGTATTTTGCGCCTGCAACAAAGCCATTGTAAGCACCAGATATATCATGCTGGAAGTAGGTCGATACTGTACCTTGGTTAAGGTGTATGTCGGCATTTAAACCTAAGTCTGCACTGCTCTCGCGCTTATCCATTCCTTTAAGAATATCTGCATCATCTTGGTCATAAGAGAGGCCAGAGCTGCCGAGGTAGGTGCTGAGGTTGATGAGATCATCGTTACCACCAAAAAATCGATAGTTTACTGACCCAACGTCAACATTAAAGTCTTCGCTGTGATATCCAAAGTTAAACAGAGGTACCGCATTTTTATGTTGTGCTTTAAACAGGTCAGATGTTCCAGCACCACCCACTTCAGCGATCCAACTGTCTTGATTTGTGTAGATATTACCGTTTCGGATATAGGTATCAGACGCAGCATGTGCAACGGTAGCAAAAGCGATGATTGGTAAAATAAGGGTTAACTGCTTTTTCATTTTGGAGTCCTCATGTACTGATTAAGTGAGTACACAATAACGGACTCCGAACATGGACAATATCGTGGTTTTGTCTGTGAATTGTCACACTATGTCAGTAGTGTCTGATATACGTGGGAAGGTGAGTATGAATTTAGCACCGCCTAGAGTACTCGTTGCTACTTCAGCGCTGCCTTGATGCTTTTCTGTAATCATTTTAACGATCGCAAGGCCTAAACCCGAGCCAGAAGTCGCTTTGTTTCGTGCAGGATCGGCACTGTAGAAAGCATCGAAAATCTTTGGCCAGTGTTCTTTCTCAATACCCTTCCCGTCATCTTCGACAATGATAGAAACACCACTTTCCGAGCACTGAGTCGAGACTTCGATGGTCGACTTTGCATATCGGAATGCGTTGGACAAGAGGTTATCAACCGAACGTTGTATTAGGGCTTTATCAGCAATGAGCATACAGTTTCCCGGGTGGGTATTAAGAGATACACTCAGATCGCTCGTTCTTTTGGTCGATAGGGTCGACAGAACCTGATTCAAGTCGAATGTCTCTTGCTGTATTTTTGTTTCTGGTCGCTCTAACTTAGCGAAATGGAGTAACTCATTAACCATTGTCTCCATTTCTTCTGTATCTTCGATAATACTGGCGATCTTGTTGTGTTGCTCAGGGGTTAAGGCTTCGTCTTGTAGGATTTCTGCTTGCCATTGAATGCGGAATATTGGGGTTCTTAAGTCATGAGCGACTGCATTCGTTAGTGAGCGGTTACTTGTGACCAAGTCGGCTATTTTCTTAGCCATATAATTAAAGCTTTTGTTGAGTGTACCCACTTGGTCCTTACTTCTTTCAGGTGCTCGGGCGGTTAAATCTCCGGCAGCAAACCTTAATGTGGCCCGCTCTAGCTTACGAATCCTACGGTTTAGAAACCAAATGAGACATCCTGAATAGACAAAAAAGACGGCGATGATGAACCCCCAAACAAGATCGTCATCGCGGTCTATAGCTTGTCTAAGTTCGGTAGAGTCATCATCGTTTAAGTGATAGTAAAGGTTATGATCCGTCGTTTGCATCCACAAATTGTACTCATGATCAAAATAGGTATGAGGGTGCTCTTCATGGGTTGAGTCGAAGTATTCTTTCACTTGCTGGGGAAGGTTAGCATAGTCGACTGTTTCTAAAGTATGCGCAGTGTGTTCGGCATATCGATTGAGCAGGCCATAGGCTTTCTCTTTGCCTTGATCGACGGATATTTCAGTGATCAGTTCGCGAAGGGCAGCGCCTTCATGTCTTGCAAGCATATATTCATAATCAGGGTTCATTTCAAAGACAATGACCTGATAAGCATACATGCTCATAACGAATAGTATAAGCAAGCCAGCAAGTGACTCTAGGTAGATTCGACGCATAATGACCTCAATTCGATAGTTTGTTACCAGCTGTCTGGTATAAATAGGTAGCCTTTCCCACGAACTGTGATGATGCGTTTGGGTGCCGTTGAGTTATCGCCGAGTTTTTTTCTTAAGTTTACGATTTTGTTGTCAACGGTTCTGTCGAGTCCATCGTATTCAATGCCTCGGAGTGCAAATGTCAGCGCTTCTCGTGAAAGCACTTCATCGGGAGAGCTAGCCAGAATCCATAACAGGTCAAATTCACTGTCGGTCATAGTGACCTCCTCTCCTGCTAGCTCACAAATTTTTCTCTGAGGGTTAAGCTTAAGTTGGCCAAACACGATATGTTTAGACTTAACTTCGTTCTCACTCTCTGGAGTCTGTCTTCGCAGCAGCATACGAATTCGAGCGAGTAAGACCCTTGGTTTAATCGGCTTGTTTACAAAATCATCGGCGCCAATTTCTAAAGCGGCGACATGGTCAAAATCATCATCACTTGCAGTGAGCATCAGGACCTTACCGGAATAATCATTACGGATCTGTCTACAAATTGTCAGACCGTCATCACCAGGAAGCATGAGATCCAAAATAATGAGATCGGGTTGTTGGGTTACTGCAGCAGTGACAACACCTTCACTATCTTCAAAACAGGTCACTGTAAAATCATTCGACGCAAAGTACTCCTTGAGCATTTGGCGAAGCTTGGGGTCATCTTCAACGATAAAGAGGTTGGTTTGTCTGTTCATAATATTGAGTCGTTATTATCAAATTCTTATATTGTTAATTTTAACCCTTTTTCATACAAAATACTTTGTAATACTTGTAATAATCAATTGAGAGAGTGTGGTGAGCTTTATCGAGTGGCAGAATAGAGAGGTGTAAGATCGAAAAATCCTCGTTAGATCATACGAGATTTGTTTTATATTTTGAGTTTAAGTAATTCATACGACTCGCCTATTTCTGTGAAGGGATACCACGCGTTTAGTTCAAGTCGATGTTAGATTTTATAGTATTAAGTTATTGTATTTAGGTATTATTAATTGATTATTAATCAAAATATAAAGGGCACATCTTCGATTTGGGGCTGTATGTTTTTAGTTTTCTAACATCAGGCAAGAGAGAAAATGGGGCGAGTATCTGTCGGCAGATATAATCATAAAATTCAAAAAGACAAGACTTAGCGGTTTTTATCTCGAGAGGTTAATTTAAATATTAATAATTAACCCGTCTGACCTTTAAGTAGCTACTACTGATACATGTTTTATAACATTCGTAAGTTCAGTAGAGGCAATTTCAATGAGCACTTCTAAACAAGATCAAGGCATAAGTCTTAACCCATTTTTCAAGGATCGTTTTCTCAAGACCCCACCACAAATTCATAAACAGAGAGTGAAATGTTACTGTGCTAAGTGCGGTGCTCCTGTTTCAAAATCGGGCATGGTTATCTGTGAAGCGTGTATATCGTTGCAGAGCTTAATAGATGGCTATACCGATGATGAATATGACGAGTTGGTGCTAGCAATTTGGAATCTGCACTATGCAAAAATGCATGTTCACCGCTTGCTTAGCCAATATAAGGGCATTTCAATTCCACAAGAGGTGATGAGAAGCCTAAAGCAGCTCCGGACTCAATTGATTGCATTGATCGATAGTTTAGAGGTGCTGAAACAGGATAGTCAGCTCTATCTGTTCTTACTTATCATCGCATGTGAAACAAAATTGATGTTGAAAAGTATCAACAAGGAGTCGGGTTGTCATGAAATTTGATAATCTCCCCATTACTTTTCAGGTGGTGATTTCCATTGTAATTACGGTGGCTGCCTATATTGCTGCTAGGTTTCTAATTGGAGGCTTGCAAGCATATCTTCAATACAGTGAGTTGTTATATCAAGTTGTATCACTGGTGTTGGCTACGGTTGTTGCTCTGGTGGTAGCTTCATGGATTGCGAGGTGCCTTAGAACTAAAATTAGTGTTGTTAGAGCGCTCATGGCTAACATGTCCAATGGAACGCTGAGTGGTAGATCTCAATGTCAGGGGCATAATGAGTTTAGCCAGTTATGTATGGCTCTGGACAAGACTCTTGATAAGTTCGACTCATCACTCAAGGTGTTTAAGAACATTGGAATAGAGGTCGAATCGTCAGTGCAAGAGTTAACATTGACCATGTCTCAACTTGAAGAAGTTACGCTAAATCAGCACCAACAGATAGAGCGCGTAACATCAACAATTTCTGATCTATCTGCCGTCTCATTACAAGTTACCAGTCAAGCAAATGAAGCTGAGAAGTATGCACTGCAGGGAATGGAAATTGCTCAACAAAGTTTGTTTTCCACAGAAGAAAGAGCGTGTTTGTCGAGATCGTTGGAAGATGAGTTAAATCAGGCCGTTGATAAGGCAGAGGCGTTAAAAAGGTCATCTACACGTATTACCGAATTTGTCCACTTAATTGAAGATGTTTCAGAGCGGACTAATTTGTTGGCTCTTAATGCTGCAATAGAGGCGTCTAGAGCAGGAGTGAGTGGTCGAGGTTTCGCCGTTGTTGCGGATGAAGTTCGAGTTCTTGCCCAACAAACATCAAGCAATACGCTCTCGATTCAAAAGCTCATTGGGGCCTTGCAAAAGGATTCTCAAGATATGGTGAATTCGATGGAAGTGTGTTTAGGCAAAGTGACCGAAAACGCAGATCTTGCAAAAAAAAGTGCGCAGGATACTCATGTGTTACTTGATGGCATCAGGGAGATTATTATAAAAAGCAAGGGAATAGCTATAGTTTCTAGCGAGCAGAGCCAAGTAATATCCTCAATCAATGAGAAGATACGTAAAGCCGATGAGTGTATGATTCAAAGCGAGAAAGGTGTTGAGCAAGGTGCAAAAATCGCGACCTTACTGTTGACGTTATCTGCTAGACAGCGAGATAAGTTGGCTTTCTTTAAGACGAGTTGATGTTTAGCCAACTTATTCAGTTGTCTTAAGGCAAGAATCTATGGTCTGCTTTTGTAGCGCGTAAGCGGTTTAGAATATTAAGGAAAATGAATGAACAAAGTTGTCATTGTTACTGGTGCGAGCCGAGGGATTGGCGCTGAAACTGCCAAGCTACTTGCGTCTCAAGGTTATCGTGTTTGTGTGAACTATTTGAGTAATCACGAGCGAGCTCAACAGGTAGTTGACGCTATTATTGATACGGGAGGGGAGGCATTTTGTTGCCAAGCAGATGTTTCTAGTGAGGCTGAAGTTAACGCTTTATTTGAACGTGTTCATCATCATTTTGGTACCGTTACCCACTTGGTCAACAATGCGGGTGTCTTGTTTACTCAATCACGCTTGGTCGATATTGATCTTGAGCGTTTTGAAAAAGTGATGGCGGCCAACGTGACGAGCTGTTTTTTATGTAGCCGAGCCTTTATTGCCCAGTCTGGGGAAAAGTGTGCGATTGTGAATGTTTCTTCAGCCGCCTCTCGAACCGGAGCCCCTAATGAGTACGTGGATTATGCCGCATCGAAAGGTGCTATGGATTCGTTGACCAAAGGTTTGTCTCTTGAGCTTGCTGACCAAGGCATTCGTGTTAATGCTGTGCGTCCCGGGTGTGTATCTACACTGAGATTCACGCAGATGGAGGAGAGCCGGATCGAGTTGACCGCCTTGCATCGCGTATTCCACTTAAACGTGGAGGGACAGCTTTAGAAGTTGCCAATTCGATTGCTTGGCTACTCTCTGAGGAGGCTTCTTATATCACGGGCTCATTCGTTGATATTGCCGGTGGGGGATAAGCATGCTTTTTCGAGAAGTAGAGACTGCCCATATTGTGGGTTACACTTGAAACAGAATTGAAAGCAGAGGTAACCATGTCCAACTCATCTTCTGAATCGGTGACTCGAACTAAAAAAACGTTCGTCCCTAAAGCGGATAACTTTAAAGTGAGCCTTAAGTACGAGGGGATGTCACTCAAAGAAGACAAACGTCATTCTATTGAAGAACTGAAAAGGAAATATGCACGATAAGTATGGTGTCTTTCATGATAAATACTGTTACGCAGGCACGGATGTTTTAATTAACTTATTAAACCTACGTGACGGTGAAGAGCTGATAGAAGCGGAAATCGCTTTTACGGCGGAGCGCTATCGTACTTATCAAAGTCACGCCACTAAGATCGAAGACTTTACCCTTTCTCATTTTAAGTACCTTCATTTCTACCTTTTCCAAGACCTTTTTGAATGGGCTGGTGACATCCGAGAGGTTGATATCTCCAAAGGCAATACTCGTTTCTGTACAGTGCCCAGAATCGAAGTGGAAGCGGAGAAACTGTTCCAGTTAATCCCTAAATTGAAGCTAATCCAAAATCGTGATGAGTTGATTAATCAGGTCGCATCACTGTTTTGTGAAATGAATTTGATTCACCCGTTCCGTGAGGGAAATGGTCGAGTACAACGATTTTTCTTTGAAGAGATGATGTTTGTGCTTGGCTATGATCTGAATTGGCCCGTCATTACTCAACAGCAGTGGGTAGAAGCCAACATCGCTGGCGTCTACCTCGATTTAGAACCGTTAAAAAGTATCTTTCGCCAAGCGATATCTGAGCTCGCAGATTAAGCGCTCTGGATTAATGGCAAGTGCCCAGTCTTAACTAAAATAATGGTTTCTTGTTCGACAAATGGGTAGTGCTCACTCATATGTGGGCTGCGTATCCAGCTCCCTTGAGGGTATTGGCCATGCTCGTCGGCAAACTGACCGGATAACACTAGGATTTCTTCACCGCCGAAATGTCGATGAGGTTGAAAGCGTTCACCCGCAGGCCATTTTACCAACGCGACATGTTCATGCTCGAATTCGTGCAATGGCATCACTTCCAATCCACCGATACCTGGTAACCAAGCTTCTTCCGCTGTATTGAGTCTGACTGAGGTATTATCTCGCTGATCAAACTGATTGAGTTTGACAAAAATAACACAGCCTTGCTCACTAAATGGTGCATGTGAACTGCCTGGAGGATTACGAATATAGGTTCCAGCAGGATAGTCCCCATGTTCATCGGAGAAGATGCCTTCTAGGACAAAGATCTCTTCCCCCATAGGATGTGGATGAGTGCTAAAACGTGAGCCTGCATCGTAGCGGACAATGCTGGTGGTATGGCCCGATTCTGCCTCTTCACGCTCTAAGGGTTTACGCCACACCCCATTAGCAGGGCTTGCCACCCAAGGTTCATCGTGGGTGCGAATCACAACTCGCTCGGAAAAATTCATGTTGAGCATATTCTTTTCCTTTGTCTATTTTGTGGCAGCAGCAAGCGGCTTACGGTGACGATTTACGTCACCGCATAAAGTTAGTTTCGACCTGCGATCACGCCGCCGTCAACATCCCAAATGGCTCCTGTTACCCAACTTGCTTGATCTGAAAGTAAGAAGCAAATGCTGTTAGCAACATCTGACGCTGCTCCAACGCGACCAATTGGGTGGAAGTCATTAAAACCATCAAGGGCTTGGTCGACTTCTTTTGGATCAATAAATTCTTCGTATATCGGTGTTTTCACGACCGCTGGAGAGACAGCATTGACGCGAATGTTGTCGTCAGCTAACTCCATTGCTAAATGTTGCGTCATTGCATGTAACCCCGCTTTTGCCATCGAGTAAGCTGATGACGGTGTCGCTTTGATGGCTTGTTTCGCCCACATAGAGCCAATATTCACAATGCTACCAAATTGGTTCGTGACCATGTTTTTCGCTACCGCTTGGGTAATTTGAAATATCGCTTTATTGAGATCATGGTAGCGGTCGTAATCTTGCTCAGTGTGCTCAATAAAGGGTTTCGGATTAAAGTACCCTGCGGCATTGACCAGATAACTGATAGGCTCAACCATGGAATCGATTTTATTGATCAAGCACGAGACAGAATCAGAGTCGTATAAGTTGGCTTGGTGCGTCTGAACATCACCAAGCGGAGCGAGCAGAGTTCGTGCCTTTTCCAGCTTGTCTTGGTTATTGCCGACGATTATTACTGGGATCTGGTCTTCCACTAGTTGTTTGGCTGTTTCGAAGCCCATGCCACTTGAGCCTCCAATGATGAGTGCAGTACCTTGATTGTTGTATTTCATTTTCTTGCTCCTGATTGATTGGGACGTGTTAAGATTAAGAGCAATCTAAATGTTTGAATAGTAAGTACAAATCGGTAGGGTAGGTACTTTTTGGTACATCTTTATGAATAACAACGAAAAACTTTTTTCAAGAAAAACGGCACCGCAAAATAGCGCTCGTATGGTAGAAGCTATTTATGGATGTAAATGGTCATTAACTGTATATCAGTTGCTCTCGGCAGGGGTTAACCGTCCGGGAGAAATGGTGCGAAATGTTGAGGGGCTGTCGACAAAGGTGCTCAATCAATGCTTGAAGCGCAATGTCGAGTTTGGGATTTTAGATAAAGTAGTATTTAACGAACTTCCGCCCAGAGTTGAATACCAAGTCACCGAATTTGGTGAGAAATTTCTCGCGATTCTCGACCAGTTGGAAGCGCTACAGAGAGAGATTGACGACAAAGCATGAGCGCAATGATAGTGCGCCCATGCTCACAACAAGCTTATCCGGCAATTAACGCTAAGTTGCGTAATGATTGGTATGCCGCCGTTTGGGTTTCTCTTGGCTTACAAACCGACAGTAAGTCATCAATAAAGTGAGACAGAGCGCGAGCTTCAACTTTACGCACACCACGTTGCTGCGTTTCGCTTAGGTAGTCATAAACCGATGCGGCACCAAAATCACCGAAAATCATCTCACCTTGCTCATTGATCAAAACATTATGCGCGTATAAGTCGCCATGACAGACCTTATTGGTGTGCAGGTGATTAAACACATCCATCATTTGATCGACGATCTTTTCAATTTGAGTGACCGAAAGCGTAAAGTCAGGTTTAAACACATCGCGGGTACAGGTTTCCAGTGTCGGTGGCAGGCCTAGATTAAAGTAGTTATCTGGGATGAGCTCCATCACTAGCGCTAGGTAGTTCTCTTCATTCACTTGGCCAATCGATTTGACTAAGTTTGCGTGCTGGCCTGTTTGCAAACACGCTTGCAGCTCGTCTTGTGGATAGCCATCGCTGGTCACTTCACCTTTAAAGACTTTAACCGCCACTTCGCTAGGAAAATCAGAGTTTTGATTGGTCCAGTTTGCATGAGAGATTACGCCAGAAGCACCTTGACCTAGCACTTGGTTCAGTTGGTAGCTATCAGATGACACAGTCGGCACCGAACTGGTGTGCGTTAAGCGCTCACAGAAAGGATTACCGGAAAAGGCCATCCACGCAAGTTTAGGTAGCTCAAGCAGTACTTCAGGGAATAGTTCTAGTTGGTTAGCCGATAAACGCACAAGCTCAAGGTTCACTAGGTTAGCGAAGCTTTTCGGCAGTGCTTTGATCTTGTTGCCCGCTAAAGCAAGCTTTTGTAAGCGTGGGCGATGACCTAGTGATTCTGGCAGGGTTTCAATTTGGTTGTCGGTTAAAATCAGCCAGCGAAGCTGCTCGGGCAGTGATTCCTCTGCCACGCGAACAATCTGGTTACTTTTAAATCCAACCATTTCCAATGCGCGACAGCGGCCTAGAACCAATGGCAGACGAGTAAAGCGGTTGGTCGAAGCAAACACTATCTTAAGTTTTGGTAATTCAGTTAGCCATTCAGGCAGGTCTGTCAGCAGGTTATCTGACACATCTAATATCTCTAACGAATCGGATAAAGTTAGAATCTCGCGTGGAAGCTCTGTTAACTGTTGTGAAAGTTTCAGGCGTTGAATGCCTTTAAGCTCACCATTGTTAAGTTGTTCTAGTGTGTGCAAACCGTCTGCCTATCTCTACTCGTAGATGAAAAAGAGAGCGCATTCTACTTAGGTTGGCTGAGAAAGGCGAGGGGGGATCGAGCACATTAGCCTTGTAACTTAATTTATTACTATTGCGTGAATAATGTATGGAAGTGCCCGGAGTAATAGAAGTGAGCAATTACTGACAACCATCTATTTACGATTACGTCGCACAAAAAGTGATGGACCACACGGGACAATAATTTAGTTGTTTTAGGCGAGCACAAACCGATATTGATATGCGATATTCGCCCCCAAATACTCAATATTTTGGTAAGAATGATGAGAACTGAAAAAGAGAAGATGTTAGCAGGTGAGCCGTATGACGCTTGGGATAAGCAGCTGTATAGCGAGCGTATTCAATGTCGCAAGACGCTAAAACAGCTCAATAACAGTATCCCTGATAGCGATGAGTGGCGAGCAGCAATTGACTGTTTAATACCAGATTCGCAAGGCGCTTATCTTGAACCGCCATTTCGCTGTGATTACGGCTCAAACATCAAAGTAGGGAAAAACTTCTACGCCAACTTCAATTGTGTTGTCCTTGATGTGGCAGAAGTACATATTGGCGATAACGTACTCTTTGCACCGAATGTGCAGATTTATACCGCAGGCCACCCATTAGATGTAAAAGGCCGAGTAGAGGAAGGCGTCGAGTTTGGCACACCAATTACCATAGGTAACAACGTATGGTTAGGCGGTGGCGTAATTGTTTGCCCGGGTGTCACCATTGGCGACAATAGTGTGATTGGTGCAGGCAGTGTGGTGATCAAAGATGTCCCAGCTAACGTTGTCGCAGCCGGGAACCCATGCCGCGTGATCAAGTCAATAGATCAGTAACGATGAGTTATCTTGATCGTATTAGTTACCCTAGACTCACAGGGTTTACAGTGTAAAGCCTCACTTTCCTGAAGAATCAATTCGCCGTCTTTTGTCTTCTTCCCCATAACGTAGTTTTAGATTAGGGGAGGGAGACAATGGGAAGAAAACGATGTTGACTCTGACAAATCAACGACAAAGCTTAGACAGACATAATCCTGATTAATTTGTAGCTTATAGCCATACCGATAAGGCAAGCAATCTATGAATCTAGAGGTGGGTTATGAAAAAAAATTGGATCTTAATATTGGCTGCAGGCACCGTTATGCTTGCCTCAGTTGCCAATGCAGCAACAAGCAATGGCTATCCCGCTTCAAACTTGAATCAAGTGTACACACAGTCTGAACAAAACAAAAATCAGCTTCAAAATAATAGTCACGATTTGGCTCAATATAGACATGATCTAAAAACGGTGAACTGGGCGCATAGTTACTACAAAACTAAAAATAATGCTCGTCTAGATAAGGATGAGAAGAGAATCGCGAACAATACCGACTCAATTGAAAAGATAAAGAACGGTTACCAGAGCGCCGAAACTAAGATTCAGACTAACCAGTCTCATAATTTTCAGACGAATCAGCGATTGAACACCGATGAGCAGCAGATTCAAGCCAATCACACGCAAGTTACCTCAGTACACCAATCTTTGCAGTCGGATGAAGCAAGTATCAGAGCAAACACGATGGACATTAAGAGCTTGAGAAAAGACTTCGAACGTATGGCTGACAATATTGATGGTGCTTATGCGAGTGCCGCCGCGATGAATGCGCTTACCGCACCTCACAATGTTGGCAATGTAATGATTTCCGCCGGTGTAGGACATCATGGCAGTGCTGATGCTTTTGCAATGGGGGCCAGTGAGCGGTTCAGTGATGCTGTTACTGCTAAGTTGGGTGCTGCCTATAACTCGGTTGATAGTTCAATGACAACCTTCATCGGCATTGGCTACGAATTTTAGTCCTCTTGTTGGGGTTCCCTGACATTTCAATACAGAACGACGACAGATTTTGCGCAGGGAAAGGCGTACTTTGATAGATATCGCGACAGTGTGATTCGCACCAAAATGACGAGGCAGACTATGAAACACTATTCCCTAATGACATTAGCATTCGCTCCCATTCTATTTACATCGTTGGTGAGTGCGCAATCATTGCCAACTTTGAATGATGTAGCAACGCTAGCAAAGAGCAATCAAAATGAGATTGCGACCAATAAAAATAATCTTAATAAGTATCACCAAGAGTCACGACAGACGGCAAGTAACGTATTGATCTACAGTCACAAGAACGATAATCGAGTGACGTCAGATGAAAAATCGATCAGCAATAACTACAATGAAATTCAAACGTTGAAAAAGCGTCCGGCGCTCGATCAAGCTCAAATCCAAGCGAATAAGACTGAAATTAATAAAACCAATCAGTTGATTCGAAAAGATGAAACGATGATTCAGGAGAATAACCAACAGGTGAGCGCGCTGAATCAACATCTTCATTCCGACGAACAGCAGATCAAAACCAATACTCAAGAAATTAAGGGATTAAGACAAGATCTTGAGCGTATGGCGAATGATGTCAATGGCGCGTATGCTGATGCCGCTGCTCTCAATGGATTAACAGACCCTTACAACATTGGCAGTATTATGGTTTCCGTTGGGGTAGGGCATCATGGCAATGCGGATGCGCTTGCTTTTGGTATGGGTGAGCGATTCAATGAACACGTTACGGCGAAAGCGGGTGCGTCTCTCAACTCCTCTACTTCAACGATGACTACTTACGCCGGAGTAGGGTACGAATTTAGTCTTTAGAGTTTTCCCATAACATTTTACTCGATAATTCAATTGATTAGGATAAATCAAAACCGCGTTTAACGGCGCGGTTTTTCTTTTTTGTTCTCACTTACACGCCCTTACAAACCCCTACACTTTTCAATGATATATTTCTCTGCAGATCAAGTGCCGCGTCGAGCACAGTTAAACAATATGACCAAGAGAAAAAGCAGTATGAAAAAATCAATCATTACCTTATCCATCATTGTATCAACGCTATCGGGTGCAGCACTTGCGCACAATGGTTTCTATGTTGGTGCCGCCTATTCAAAAATGGGCTATTCAAATGTGTACAAAGATTTTGGCTCTTTCAAAGAGCAAGAAACGCGAGATGGCTATGCAGTGAATTCGGGCTATGATTTTGCATTTGGTAACTTCTTTGTTTTGGGCACAGAACTTGAGTACAAAGATTGGGGCGGTGTGACTGGTATTATTGAACCTGGTGTTCTCGATTTTTCTGCAAAGCTTGATATGACATCTGTTGGCGTAAATGTTATGCCTAAAATGTATTTTGGCGACAAGTTCAACATCTATGCGAAAGCAGGTTTACATAACTTTAGCATTGATCAGTCTGTTACTGTGTTTTCAACTAATAACTCTAAATCCACAAGTGATACAAGCATGGTCTGGGGCCTTGGTCTTGGTTATGACTTTACTCAGCATATTTCAGCGCAAACCACCTATGAAGTGGTTGATACCGATTCTGGCGTAATTGCATCTGCAAATATGGGTCTGAGATACAAATTTTAATTGGTTGATTCATAAAATTTAAGCCGTCTGAAATAGGCGGCTTTTTGTTGGAATATGTATGAGAAAGTTAGTTGCCATATTGATATCAACCCTCGCTCTTTTGGGTTGCCAAGATGGTCATATTGATGAAGATAAAGGGGCCAAAAGCAACGGCTCTGGTTACACTGCTCAAGTCATTACCGAAGCAAATAGCGCAATTTTCAATTTAGTGGGCAATGATCGCCAAACCTATAAAACTGAAAGTTTGGTTCGAGTGACCACGTTTGCTAGCGACAGGATTTTGAGCGCAGTGGGTGCGAAAAGTATCAATGATCTGATCATGATTTCTGAGCGAGCGTTTATCAATGGAACAACAACAAAAACGTTAACGAATGGTGATGTGGTTGATTTTTCGGTCTATTTTGTCGAGCCTTCATCAGGTCGCCTTAGCCTAACCATTAGCGGTAATAGTGATATATTAACCAAAGATGCGCCGCATCTAGTCGAATCAGAGCATGGCCTAAAGGCGGCAAACTTCCCGACTGGAAAAATAGCGCTCTTTCTGGTGGTTGACCTTGACCCAATTGAGTCAAAAAATTCATTCGTCACCGAAATAGACAATGAAATGTATTCAGTCACTAATGAGTTAGGAAAGATAACTTACGTGCATAGCAAGCACAACCATGGTCGAAATAACTTTATGAATGAGATCGTGTTTGACAAGAACACATCTCAAGTCAGGTATTCGATTGACAATGAGCTTAAGTATCTTTCATATAACTTAAGTACAGATACACTAAGCCAGTGATTCTGATGCCTATAGGCGAAGCTGCAAGAGTTAAATGAACATGATCAAATACCTACCATTTTTGTTATCAGTGATGAGCCTTGAGTTAGCCGCACAAAGCTTGTGTTTGGAACAAGAAACGGATGAGTTTTCATGCAAACTAAAAACCAAGCTTGTTTCTGTGTGCTCAACGGACAACCTTCAGATTTATCGCTTTGGTTCGCCGTCAAATGTTGAACTTGAATTGACCGCCGCTGATGCCATTGAGCACTACGGGTTTAGTGGTGGTGGCGAGCGAGTAATGACGTTTAACAACGGCCAGTATTCGTATGTTGTTAACTCTCGCACTGTTAGAACAGAGTACGTTGTGGGCGGTTGGGATATTGAAACATCAGCGGATCTCATTGTTAGCCGCAATGATGAGATTGTGGCTAGTTGGGCGTGCTCAGAAATATTTACTCGTTGATAGTTATCCGTTCTTGGTATTAAAAAACCGCGCTCATTGGCACGGTTTTTTTATTGGTTGTAATTGATTTATTGGGTCTGACATTCAGCAGGCGCGGGCCGGTTTTGTCTCAGTGCAAGTATCGCCTGCGGCAGTAATGACATCACAATCATGCCGATCATCAAGCTGTACTGGAATGGGGTGAATGACTCACCAAGCAATACCAAGCCAGTGACAATCCCCGCGATTGGGTTAGCGATGCCGCCGAACGTGAAATCAACCACTGACATGCGTTGTAGTAGCCAAACATACATGCCGTAGCCAAGCGCGGTGTTTAGTCCGACCACCCAAAGAAGGCCAGATAGGTTTCTCATTGAGAAGTTGTCTGCGATTGCTAGGTAGGTTGCAGGTTCTGATATCGCCTGCAAAGAGGCTGCGATCGACAGGATTACGCCACCTAAAATCAACTGCCAAGTCAGTACCGTCCACCAGTGCATACGATCGCCAAGCGATTTGGTGATCGAACTGCCCACCACAATACACATAATGGCGGCGAGCATTGCGCCTAAGCCAATAGGATTTAGGCTGATAGAACTTGGATCAAACAACATCCACGCAAGGCCAATGAGCGCAGCCCCACATACTGCTTGAATAATGCCTGGGCGATGCTTGTTGATCAGCCAGTTATACAGCATGGCGAACACAGGTACCGAGATCATACCGACACCAGAAATCGCTGAAGGCAGTGTCAAAGCCATCACAAAGATCAAACCAAAGAAGGTCGCAATGTTAATTAGACCTAGGGTAAATAGGATTTGCCAATCGCCCTTTTTCGGTAAGCTTGGTCTAAATGCCAGTAGCAGCAATCCTGCTGGCAGCGCACGAATTGCGCCCAGCAATAGGGGAGGCCAGTCCGCAAGAGTGTATTGCGTGACAGCATAGGTGGTTCCCCAAAAGAACGCCGGTATCATGGCTAATAATATATTCATAGCTACTTATCTTTACGTTAAGATACTTTTGTGGTGAATGTACGCTTAAAATCGATGTTTGTAAAGTATCTTTATGTTAAGATACTTAGAACGATATTTTGTTACTGGAGACAAATTTTCATGGACGCTATTGAAAGAGTAGTTGAGCAGTGGGCTAAGGAAAAGCCAGAGTTAGATACTGAGCCAATGGCCATTATGGGCCGTTTGATGCGTATCGCTAAGTATATGGAGACGGAAGTTGCTCAGTTACACAAGCGTTATGATTTGAAACTGGGGGAATTTGATGTCCTTGCGACTTTGCGTCGTAGCGGAGAGCCCTTTTGTCTTACCCCATCAGAATTGATTGATTCGATGATGCTGACATCGGGTGCAATGACCAATCGACTCGATAAGCTGGAAAAGAAACAGCTGATTATCCGTGAACACAGTAAAGAAGATCGCCGTAGTGTCACTGTTCAACTCACTCAAGATGGCTTCATTTTGATCGATAAGATTATTGAAGAGCACGCTGCCGTGCAGGCCAAGCTTGTCAAAGGCATGAACGCGAACCAGAAGAAACAGATCAATACCTTGCTAAAGGGTTGGTTGACTCAATACGAGTAATGCGGAATCAAGAATAAAAAAACGCCCTCAACTGAGGGCGTTTTTGTTGGTCGGTAGACACTAGGAAGTTACTAAGAGAGCGTTTCATCGCAATAGAGCTCAGCATGGTCGATGCCACCAAGTGCGCAGCTTTCATCAATATCTGATAGATCACCACTCACCCCTACGGCCCCCAAGATGTTTTGCTCAGCATCTCGAATCAACAAGCCTCCCGGAACGGGAACCATATTACCGTGCGCAAGAACATTAACAGCAGAGATGAATGCTGGTCGGTTATCAGCATCTTGCGCTAGCTTACGTGAAGAACAGCCGAGTGCGAGTGCTCCCCAAGCTTTGGCGATAGCGATATCTGGGCGCATCATACTGGAGCCATCTTGACGTTGGAGAGAGATGAGCTTTCCGCCACTATCAAGGACAGCGACTGTCAGTGGTGCGCTTTTGGTTTTTGAACCGGCTTGAAAGGTGCCGTCAATGACACTCAATGCTTGGTCTAGAGTTAAACTTCCCATGTTATCTCCTGTTGTGTGCTACCTTTCGGGCTCACAGAGCCCTCAGGTATTACTCAGTCCCATGAAGAAACTGATAGCTTGGTAAGGTCAGGAAGGTGGCGAACTCTTCTGCGGTAGACAACTCGAAGAAAAGGTCAGCAGTTTGTTCAAAGCGGCCTGCTGCATAACGAGCATCACCCACTTCCTGTTTGATTGTGTCGAGCTCTTGGTATAACCAAGTGTGGAACAGCTCTTTAGTAAAGATTTGGCCATCATCGAGAGCCACACTATGGTGGATCCACTGCCAGATGTTGGCGCGCGAAATTTCTGCGGTTGCGGCGTCTTCCATTAAGCCGTAGATAGGTACGCAGCCGTGACCTTGAATCCAAGCCTCGATGTAGTAAAGCGCGATACGGATATTCTTACGTACGCCCGCTTCATCACGAGTACCATCACAAGGTTTGAGTAGAATGTCGGCGCCAATCTCATGTGATGGGCTGACAAAGTCTAATTGGTTCGGCTTGCCATCAAGGTTCTTCTCAAACACCGACATCGCCAAATCAACCAATGCTGGGTGTGCAACCCAAGTGCCATCGTGACCATTGCGAGACTCGCGCTCTTTATCTTCGATAACTTTGGCAGTCACTCGCGACATTTCAGCGGGCTCTTTAGCTGGAATAAACGCCGACATACCGCCCATTGCTAGTGCGCCACGCTGGTGGCAGGTGCGAACGAGCAGTTGGCTATAGGCATTGAGGAATTCTTTATCCATACCAACCACATGGCGGTCAGGCAGAATGCGATCTGCGTGATTTTTCAGCGTTTTAATGTAGCTGAAGATGTAATCCCAGCGTCCGCAGTTCATTGCGACGATATGATCACGCATGGCGTAAAGCATCTCATCCATTTGGAAAACCGCTGGCAATGTTTCGATCAGTACGGTCGCGCGGATCGTGCCGCGCTGAACGCCAAAGTAGTCTTCGGTAAACGAGAATACATCATCCCACCATTGAGATTCTTCCATGCTTTCTAGTTTTGGAATGTAGTAATACACGCCTAACCCTTGCTCCGCGCGGTTTAGGTAGTTGTGATAGAAGTAGAGCGCGAAATCCATCAAACAACCTGGAATAGGTTTGTTTGCGTATTGAATTGATTGTTCCGGCAGGTGCAGGCCTCGTGGACGGGCAATCAATAAAGCAGGGTCATCATTAAGCTGATAATGTTTGTTTTTCGCTTGGTCGTGATAACTGATGGTTCTTGCATTGGCATCGCGCAGGTTGATCTGTCCCTCAACCATATTCTCCCAAGTCGGAGAAGAGGCATCTTCGAAACAGCACATAAATACTTTCGCGCCAGAGTTAAGAGCGTTGATCACCATTTTACGGTCAACAGGACCGGTTATCTCTACGCGGCGATCCAGTAACTCAGCCGGTGGTGTTGCTACCTTCCAGCTTTTGTTGTCACGAATCGCTTGGGTATCAGAGCGAAAGTTAGGTAATTCGCCCGCATCATAGCGTTGTTGTTGTTCTTTGCGGGCTTGTAGTAGGGCATCTCTACGTGGGGCAAACTTCTCGACCAGTTTGGTTAGGAAAGAGAGTGCCTCTTTAGATAGGATGGTTTGGTATTCTGGGTGGTCCATATTACCGACTACGCGCAGACAAGCAGTTTCTTCTTTTTCTGCTACATCGTTCAGACTCATTGTTCGTCTCCTTTAAACAATACCGAATGATTTTGTGTACAAAATCTACCTTTCACGAATACTTATATTTCAATTCATGTAAACAATCAAAGGGTATTTAACATTTATTTTTCATTTGTTCTGTTGGGAAATTATTTTTACGTGAAGATATTTTATGTAAAGTAATGATTTCTAGGGTTTTCAGGGTTAGTGATCACTTAGAGTAACTGTTCAATGTTGAAAAAATGTTGCATTTAGGGGTTGCCAAATTCTGAATATGATTCATAGTACACAAAGTATCTTTGAATTGTATACAATCGAAATGGAGGTTCACATGGCAAAGATGAAGGCAATTGAAGCAGCGGTAGAAGTGTTGAAAAAGGAAGGTGTAGACATTGCCTTCGGCGTCCCTGGCGCAGCCATTAACCCTATGTACGCAGCAATGAAAAAGCTTGGCGGTATTGATCATGTACTGGCGCGTCACGTTGAAGGTGCGTCCCACATGGCAGAAGGTTACACCCGTACAAATCAAGACAATATTGGTGTTTGTATCGGTACATCGGGCCCAGCAGGTACTGATATGATCACGGGTTTGTACTCAGCGTCGGCTGACTCAATTCCAATCTTATGTATTACCGGTCAGGCGCCACGCGCTCGTCTACACAAAGAAGATTTCCAAGCAGTAGACATTGAATCTATTGCTAAGCCTGTCACTAAGTGGGCAACGACCGTTCTAGAACCAGCTCAGGTGCCACGTGCATTCCAGCAAGCGTTTCATTTGATGCGCTCTGGTCGCCCAGGGCCTGTCCTTATCGACCTTCCGCTTGATGTTCAGCTAACGGAAATCGAGTTTGATATCGATACCTATGAACCATTAGAAGCGTATCAACCAAAAGCGACTCGCGCTCAAGTGGAGAAAGCACTGGAAATGATGTGTGAGTCAGCAAACCCAGTGATCGTTTCAGGTGGTGGCGTCATTAACGCTGGCGCTGAAGAGCTGCTGCAACAGTTCGCTGAAATCACGGGCGTACCTGTCGTTCCAACTTTGATGGGTTGGGGTTCTATCGCGGATGATCATGAGCTGATGGCGGGCATGGTTGGCTTACAAACGTCGCATCGTTACGGTAACGCGACCATGTTGGAGTCTGACTTTGTATTTGGCATTGGTAACCGCTGGGCAAACCGTCATACCGGTTCACTGGATGTGTACACCAAAGGGCGTAAGTTTGTTCACGTGGATATTGAACCCACGCAAATTGGTCGCGTGTTCTGTCCAGATTTAGGCATCGTGTCTGATGCAAAAGCAGCGCTAGAGCTACTAGTCGAAGTGGCGCGTGAATGGCGTGATGCAGGCAAGCTACCAAATCGCAGTGCTTGGGTGGGTGAATGTCAGCAGCGTAAAGCAACCATGCTGCGTAAAACGCACTACACGGATGCACCAATTAAACCAATGCGCGTTTATGAAGAGATGAACAAGGCGTTCGATCGCGATACGTGTTACGTCAGCACCATCGGTCTATCGCAGATTGCTGCCGCGCAATTCCTACATGTCTACAAGCCTCGTCACTGGATTAACTGTGGTCAGGCGGGTCCATTAGGTTGGACGACACCAGCTGCACTTGGTGTACGAGCTGCCGATCCTAATCGTGACATCGTTGCGATTTCAGGTGACTACGATTTCCAGTTCATGATTGAAGAATTAGCGGTAGGCGCACAGTTCAACTTGCCTTACATCCACGTATTGGTGAACAACTCCTACCTAGGTCTGATCCGTCAAGCGCAGCGTCAATTTGATATCGATTACTGTGTTCAACTGGCCTTTGAAAACCAAAACGCCCCAGAGCTAAACGGCTACGGTGTTGACCATGTGACGGTTGTGGAAGGCTTAGGTTGTAAAGCGATCCGCGTAACGGACCCTGAGCAGATGCAAGCAGCGTTTGCAGAAGCGAAAGAGCTGATGAACAAGCACAAAGTACCAGTTGTAGTTGAAGTGATTCTAGAGCGCGTAACCAACATTGCAATGGGTGTTGAAATCAACGCTATCAATGAATTTGAAGCATTGGCTGAAAACGCAGATGACGCGCCAACCGCATTGATTCATCGTGGCTAATTAGAAACAAAAGGAAATCACAATGGCAAAGTTTGCAGCAAATTTATCCATGTTATTTACCGAACTGGAATTTGAAGATCGCTTTGAAGCCGCAGCAAAAGCTGGCTTTCAAGGTGTGGAGTATCTTTTCCCTTATGCGCTGGAAGCAAAGCAAATTAAGGAGAAGCTAGATGAAAACCAACTTACCCAAGTGCTGTTCAATCTTCCGGCCGGCGATTGGGAAGCGGGCGAGCGCGGTATCGCCGTGGACCCAAAGCGAATTGAAGAGTTCCAAGCAGGGGTCGCCAAGGCCATTGAATACGCCAAAGTATTGGGTAATACCCAAATCAACTGCCTCGCGGGGATCGTTCCACAAGGGGTAAGTGAGCACGATGCCCACGCTGCGTTCGTCATCAACTTACGTTATGCCGCGCAAGCGTTGAAAGAAGCGGGTATTCGCTTGGTGATTGAAGCGATCAACACCCGTGATATTCCAGGCTTCTTCCTCAATACCACAGAGCAAGCAAAAGCAGTGATTAAAGAAGTCGGCAGCGATAACTTGTTTATCCAATACGACATTTACCACATGCAGATCATGGAAGGGGACCTTACCCCAACGATGACGGCAAACATCGATCAAATTGCGCACGTTCAATTGGCCGACAACCCGGGTCGTCATGAGCCGGGTACGGGTGAAATCAATTACCCGTTTGTTCTAAAGCATTTAGATAACCTTGGTTATCAGGGCTGGGTGGGCTGTGAATACAAGCCGAAAACCACCACGACTGAAGGTCTAGATTGGATCAACCTATACCGCTAATGCGGTGAATGCCCATCGACGGCGGTGGGCAAACGTTACGGAGAACAGATTATGAAAATTGCATTTATTGGTACAGGTATTATGGGCCGTCCAATGGCCGCGAATCTACAAAAAGCAGGCTATGAACTGGTGTTGTCTGATCACTTTAATCCAGCGCCAAAGGATCTCGTTGATGCCGGTGCTCAGGTGGTGAATTCTGCTCAAGCGGCAACAGAAGCGGCAGATGTGGTTATCTTAATGGTGCCAAACACGCCACAAGTCGAAGATGTGCTATTTGGTGACAACGGTGTGGAAGCGGGCCTAAATGCGGGTGGCGCAGAAGGTAAACTGGTTATCGACATGAGCTCCATCTCGCCAATGGCAACCAAAGCGATAGCGGCTCGTGTTAATGAAAGCGGTGCACAGTACCTTGATGCTCCGGTATCTGGTGGTGAAGTGGGTGCGATCAACGCGGCACTGAGCATCATGGTTGGTGGTTCACAACAAGCATTCGATAAGGCGCGTCCACTGTTCGAGGTGATGGGTAAAAACATCACGTTAGTAGGTGAAAACGGTGCGGGTCAAACGTGTAAAGTCGCTAACCAAATCATCGTAGCGCTTAACATTGAAGCGGTATCGGAAGCACTCGTTTTTGCTTCGAAAGCAGGTGCTGATCCAGCTCGCGTTCGTCAGGCACTATTGGGTGGGTTTGCAAGCTCGAAGATTCTGGAAGTACATGGCGAGCGTATGATTGAAGGTACGTTTGACCCAGGCTTTAGAATCTCCCTTCACCAGAAGGACCTTGATTTGGCCCTAACTGGTGCCAAAGAGCTTGAAGTGGCACTACCAAACACGCAAACGGCGCAAGAGTTGTTTGAAGATTGCGCAGCGCTAGGTGGCCAAGATTGGGATCACTCTGCGCTTATCAAAGCCATCGAGAAGCGTTCGAACCATTCAATCCGAGATTAAGGTTTGGGCGCTGAAATTAACTATTTAGGTTAGTTTCCGTCTGGGGTGGTTAGGACTCCTCTCCCTACCACCTCAATAACTGTACCAATCATGGTGACTCCATAGTAGGGATGTTCGTTAGATTGGTATTAAATCGCGTAGTTTTTCGTCTCCTTTTGTACGCGTTCCCGTTGTAAGGCAACAGGTAGAGGCTCGTTCGGGCCTCGTCTTAGCAGGCACCTCGCGTGCTTACATCGGGATTTTTTCTTGGTTACTCAGCTGCAGGCACTGTTGGCGCAATAAAAGCGTGGGGGAGTTGTGCTATGTTAGCCCAAGGAAGAGTAAGACTTCGAGTACGAGTAAAGAGATGCAGTTAAATACGCTTATCGCGAGACAAATCGTTGAGCGCGCGACAAAAATTATCCAGTTTCCTGTCAATGTGATGGATGAGAACGGGATAATTATCGGCTCAAGCGATCCAGCGCGATTGCACCGAACCCATGAAGGCGCCTTATTGGCGATACATGACAACCGAACAGTTGAAATTAATCATACGGTTGCCAGTACTCTGATTGGTGTAAAAGAGGGGATTAACTTGCCTATTTTGCATCAAGATAGTGTGATTGGTGTGGTCGGTATTTCAGGGCAGCCTGAAGAGGTCAGACGCTATGGCGAACTGGTTAAGATGACCGCTGAACTCATTGTTGAGCAAGCTGATTTAATGGCTCAGATTCAGTGGAATAAACGTCATCGTGAAGAGTTGCTACTGCAGTTGATACAGGGCTCTACATTAAATGAAACTCAGTTAATGTCGATTGCAGAGCGATTGGATTTGGATTTATCACAGCCAAGGATCGCTGCCACAGTGAAGGTAATACCAAAGCAGGGCCAACCTTTGACTTTAGAGCAATTGCAAAAGTTGGTGCACCTGTTGGAATACCCTGAGCGAGACAACATCGTTGGAATTGTGTCTGTTTCTCAGAACGAAGTTGTTGTCCTCAAACCTGTGACTTTAGTCGACAATACGTGGAGCAAAACTGAAGAGAAAAAGCGGGTTAAACGCCTGCTCAAACGGATCGCTCAAGAGGCGGACTTCACTGTGAAAATAGCGATGGGAGAGTATTTCCCCGGTCTTTCTGGATTATCGCGTTCCTATGAAACGGCTAAAGCGACCTTAGCCTGTAGTGATGAAACTAAACAAGCGATTTTGTTTTATCAAGAGCATAAGCTATCGGTTTTGATAGATAGCTTAAAACAAGATGAATGGCGTCGAAAGCAAATAAGTCATCCTGTTGAAGTCTTGCAACAGCACGATAGCAAAGGGGTTCTGGTTAAGACGTTAATAGAATTTTTTGCTCAGGATTGCGATCTAGCTCAAACCTGTGCAGCGCTCCATATTCATCGTAATACATTGCGTTACCGTCTTGATAAGATAGAAGAATTTACAGCATTAAAAATCAATAAGTTAGATCATAAAGTTCAACTGTATTTAGCCCTAAAATGTGTGTGATTATTTGATGATTTTTGTGCAAGTGCACAAGCTAATCTATTTTAGAAAACAATAAATCTGTCATTTTGCATAAAGAATTTATTTGTCTCTGCTCTTACTCTTCAGGCAGTTCACAAAATAATCGGAAATAACAACAAAATGATAGAAGTCACTACCCTTGGTGCGTTGACCGCTTTGGTCGTCGCCATTGCCCTTATTTTGAAGAAAGTGCCACCTGCGTATGGCATGATCATTGGTGCCTTAATTGGTGGTGTTGTCGGTGGTGTATCCTTGACCGACACGGTTTCACTGATGATTGGCGGTGCGCAAGGCATCGTTACGGCGGTACTACGAATTTTGGCTGCTGGTGTGTTAGCAGGAGTTTTGATTGAGTCTGGTGCGGCCACCTCAATTGCTGAAACTATAGTGAAAAAAGTGGGTGAAACACGTGCCCTTCTTGCACTCGCTATCGCGACGATGATTTTGACTGCAGTTGGTGTATTTGTTGACGTCGCAGTGATCACGGTAGCCCCAATCGCATTAGCGATTGCACGCCGCGCCGATATCTCAAAAACCGCTATCTTGCTTGCCATGGTTGGTGGCGGTAAAGCAGGTAACGTGATGTCACCAAACCCAAATGCGATTGCGGCGGCAGATGCGTTTAACGTTCCACTCACTTCAGTGATGGCGGCTGGTGTGATTCCAGGTTTATGTGGTTTGGTACTGGCTTACTTCATCGCTAAAAAGCTCGTGAATAAAGGCTCGAAAGTGGATGCATGTGAAGTGGTGGAAGTGGATCACTCACGATTACCAGCATTCAAGGCCGCTATCGTAGCGCCGTTAGTGGCGATTGCACTGCTCTCGTTACGCCCAATCGCAGGCATTAATGTTGACCCATTAATTGCTCTTCCTCTAGGTGGCCTAATTGGTGCGGTTGTGATGGGTCGTTTTGCCGATACAAACCACTTTGCTGTAGCCGGTCTTAGCCGCATGGCTCCGGTCGCTGTGATGTTACTTGGTACAGGTACTTTAGCAGGCATTATTGCTAACTCAGGTCTTAAAGATGGGTTGATTGACGTCCTGACAGCGTCGGGCTTGCCTTCATTCTTACTCGCGCCAATTTCAGGCGCGATGATGGCTTTAGCTACCGCTTCAACAACAGCGGGTACTGCTGTGGCATCCAGCGTGTTTAGTGGCACAATTTTAGAGCTTGGTGTGCCAGCACTAGCAGGCGCAGCAATGATTCACTCGGGTGCTACGGTTCTCGATCACATGCCACATGGTAGCTTCTTCCACGCAACTGGTGGTGCAGTACATATGGATATTCGCGAACGTCTAAAGTTAATTCCATACGAGTCTGCGGTCGGTCTGATGATCGCCTTTGTCTCAACCATGATGTTCGGTGTGTTTGGTTTATTTGTTTAAGGATTGAAGATGAAAATTGTAATTGCTCCTGATTCGTATAAAGAAAGTTTAACAGCTATGGAAGTGGCGACTGCGATTGAAAACGGCTTTAAAGAGATAATGCCAGACGCAGAATTTGTTAAGTTACCAATGGCGGATGGCGGTGAAGGGACGGTTCAATCCCTAGTAGATGCCACTGGTGGCCGCGTTGTGACAGCAACAGTGACAGGACCTTTAGGCCAACCTGTTGAGGGCTTCTATGGTTTATTGGGTGATGGCTCTACCGCTGTGATTGAGATGGCGGCCGCTTCTGGTCTTCATTTGGTTGAACCAGAAAAGCGTAACCCTTTGTTGACGACCACCTATGGTACTGGTGAACTGATTAAAGCCGCGCTTGATGCCGGAGTGAAGCACATCATTGTTGGTATTGGCGGCAGTGCGACCAATGATGGTGGTATTGGTATGGCTCAGGCCTTAGGTGCTCGTTTGCAAGACGCGCAAGGTGCAGAGTTAGCCTACGGTGGTGGTGCGCTTGAAAAGCTGGCAACTATTGATCTGTCAGACTTAGATCCGCGCTTAGAGAGCGTTCAGCTTGAAGTCGCTTGTGATGTAGACAACCCATTGTGTGGGCCGAAAGGTGCTTCACATGTGTTCGGCCCACAAAAAGGTGCAACGCCAGAGATGATCGAGCAGCTAGATGCTAACTTAGCGCACTATGCTGACGTGATTCGCCAAACCAACGGTAAAGAAGTGGTTAACCAATCAGGCGCGGGAGCAGCGGGTGGTCTGGGTGCTGCGCTACTAGGTTTGTTTGATGCAACGCTTCGTCCTGGTATTAATATCGTGATGGATGCGGTGAATTTGGCGGAAGTGGTTAAAGATGCCGATTTAGTTATCACAGGTGAAGGTCGCATAGATAGCCAAACCATTCATGGTAAAACGCCGATTGGTGTGGCGCGTACGGCTAAGCTATATAACCTTCCAGTGATTGGTATTGCAGGGAGCACAGCGCAAGATTGCCGAGTGGTGCATGACCATGGTTTGGATGCAGTTTACAGTGTGGTGCTTGGTGCAACTGACTTGCCAACCGCACTCAAAGAAGCCGCATTTAATGTCGAGATGACTTCACGCAATATCGCCGCTGCCTTGGCGATGACCTTTAAATAATCTTCCTTTTTACACTGTAAACGGCCGCTATTTAGTTAGCGGCCGTTTTTGTATTTATTCACCAGAAAAAGCTTGTTAAGGCACGGTTAATAGACTCTTACGCTGCTATTATCCCCTTATACTTGAGCCATTGGTCTGATGGTGGTGCATAAAAGGAGTTAAGCAATGAAGGGTAGGTTGGCTATAGCGTTAGGTTTGACGATAAGCACTCAAGCATACTCGGCGCAAGTCGCAGAGATGCTCCTCACTAATGGTGTGATACATGGACATCCCAACGCCAATTCTGTTGCTATCGCCGATGGTAAGATTCTGCAGGTGGGAAACGGTGAGGAGATGGATGTTCTTATCGATGACTCGACCAATCTTATTGATTTGCAAGGTGGCTTTGTCTCCCCCGGTTTTATTGATAACCACAACCATGTCTTTGAAGCCGCGTCAGACGCTGGATCTCAGTGTGAACTAAGTCTTGATGAAGGACTGCGTGGTCAAGTCTCTTATCTAAAAGCGTGTCGAAAACAGACCCCACGCGGCGAGTGGATCATGGGCTACGGCTTTTCGATAGAGTCACTACTGGCAGATGAAGGAGGCAGCACACCATTACAGGTGATTGATGCCGTCTTTCCTGAGCAGCCTGTGATTTTTATGGAGCAAACGTCCCATTCAATGTGGGTTAACTCTGCGGCATTAAGGAAAGCTGGAATAACAAAACAATCTCCCGACCCACAAGGCGGTAAGATTTTAAAAGATGAAGAGACCGGAGAGCTACTCGGTATCTTGCTCGACAACGCGGGTGATCTGGTGCTTGAAATAGCATGGAACAGCTTACGTGATCAGTTTGAACAGAGCTATCAAGGGTTGATGCAAGGATTGGAGCAAGCGAGAACTTATGGCATCACAACCATAGGTGACGGTCGCCTTTACTGGAAACGTGGCTGGTATGAAGTGTGGCAGAAAGCTGAAGAGAGTGGTGAGCTTACTGCTCGCGTATCTTTACGACCTTGGATTTACCCAACCGAGCCAATGTCCTCTCAGTTAACCTACCTTAAATCTATTCGTTCAGACGATCATTCACAATTATTGTTAGTGGATCAGGTCAAAATGTACAGCGACGGCATTTTGATTAATGGTACGGCTAAGATGCTCGCTCCGTACCTATTTACTTATGTCCCTGATGAGCCATACGGGATTAATTACATTGAACCCAAAGTGATGTCTAAATGGCTCAAAGAACTCAATAAGATTGGCTATGGCGCTCACATTCATGCGATAGGTGACAGTGCAATTCGTGAGTCTTTGAATGCGATTGAGTCGGTACGTCGCCAAGGCAGTGATAAAGATTACACCTTAACCCATGTAGAGTTGGTTAATTCCAAAGACATTCCTCGCTTTGCTCAGCTTAATGTGACGGCTGACTTTCAAGTCGGATCTGATTATGTTGCGTATCATGAACATCAGTGGGCAGAAGCGTTCTTAGGGGCCAAGCGAACTCGTGCATTGATGAACCTTAAAGTTCTCTTCAACACAGGTGCTAACGTTACCTTAAGCAGTGATTGGAATGTGCACGACATTAATCCACTGATCGGAATTGGTAATAGTATTCTCATGGGCGATACCGGCTTACCCGATACGATAGCGGCGCTCGATGCCTATACGATCAATGCGGCTAAGAGTTTGGGGATTGATGATATTACCGGGTCGATTGATGTAGGAAAGTCAGCGGACTTTGCTGTGTTATCACGTGATATTACCCTGTTGCCTCCAGATGAAATCAAAGCTGCGGAAGTTTGGATGACGATCGTTAGAGGTGAAGTGGTATTTGAGTAATATTGGCTATCCGTCAATTATTAATAGAGTAGACTCGTTTTTACGTTTTAATATACATATTAAACTGGTTTCATTGCTACGGATTTTTTATTTAATCCCTATTTATCAATTAGTAAGATTAACCATTCGTGCTGTAAGGTTAATCTTCGGTTTTTCCGGTTATATTCTTTATAATGGTCATTATTTCGTCGGTATTGTCACATTTGATGAACTAAAAGATGTCTAATTATTTAAACTATGATTATCTTAGGGTTGTTACTTTGGCATTTTATTATCAATAAGGAGGTAACATGAAAAAATACAATAATTCTAGTGTTTGGTTTACCCTCGATTATAAAATTGCACTATTCTTCCCTCATTAAGTTATAGCCTTCGCACGTCCGGTGCACACAATCCTGAACAGTACTTATCTTGACACACCTTTCGCTTTGTTTAGGTGCATGTTGATCATTTCGTTCACGGGTTCATTTTCCAGTTCAATTTTATTTTGGATTTAATTATCTAAGGTATGACCTTGCCTGGAAATTATATATCTAATCTTTACTGAATTAATTATTTAGTGGAGAGGAAAAGCTATACTTATATATTAGGGAAATAATAATGGAAAACTTCAAACACCTCCCAGAACCATTTCGTATTCGTGTTATTGAGCCAGTAAAACGCACAACTAGAGAGTATCGTGAGCAGGCTATTTTGAAAGCAGGGATGAACCCATTTCTTCTTAACAGCGAAGATGTATTTATTGATCTTCTTACCGATAGTGGTACTGGCGCGATTACTCAGGAAATGCAAGCGGCAATGCTGAGAGGCGATGAGGCATACAGCGGTAGTCGCAGTTATTACGCTTTGGCTGATGCGGTCAGTGATATTTTTGGTTACCAGCATACGATTCCGACTCACCAAGGTCGTGGCGCTGAGCAAATCTATATTCCAGTGCTGATCAAAAAGCGTGAAAAAGAGAAAGGTCTTGATCGCAATAAGATGGTTGCACTGTCTAACTATTTCTTTGATACCACTCAAGGTCATACGCAAATTAACTGCTGTGTTGCTAAAAATGTCTATACCGAAGAAGCATTTGATACGGCGGTGAATGCCGACTTTAAGGGTAACTTTGATCTTGAAAAACTTGAGCACGCAATATTAGAAGTTGGAGCTCAAAACGTACCCTATATCGTTAGTACCATTACATGTAACTCTTCTGGCGGACAGCCTGTATCCATCGCTAACTTGAAAGCAGTGTATGAGATTGCTCAGCGCCATGATATTCCGGTGATCATGGACTCTGCTCGTTTTGCGGAAAATGCTTACTTTATTCAGCAGCGCGAGCCGGGCTATCAAGATTGGAGTATCGAGCAGATTACTCGTGAAAGCTATAAGTATGCAGACGCCTTAGCCATGTCTGCTAAAAAGGACGCCATGGTGCAGATGGGTGGTTTGCTGTGCTTTAAAGATGACAGCATGCTTGACGTCTACAATGAGTGTCGCACGCTGTGTGTTGTCCAAGAAGGTTTCCCGACCTATGGTGGCTTAGAGGGTGGCGCGATGGAGCGTTTAGCCGTTGGTCTCTACGACGGTATGCGTCAGGAGTGGCTAGCTTATCGTATCAGCCAAGTGAAATACCTTGTGGAAGGCTTAGAAGCTATTGGCGTGGTTTGCCAGCAAGCGGGTGGTCACGCGGCGTTTGTTGATGCAGGTAAGCTGTTGCCTCATATCCCATCTCATCAGTTCCCGGCTCATGCTTTGGCTTGTGAGCTGTACAAGGTTGCAGGTATACGCGCTGTAGAAATCGGTTCTCTACTACTTGGGCGTGATCCTGCCACAGGGGAGCAAATGCATTGCCCTGCTGAGTTAATGCGCTTAACCATTCCTCGCGCAACTTACACCCAAACTCACATGGACTTCATTATTGAAGCTTTTGAACAAGTGAAAGAAAACGCAGAAAACGTTAAAGGACTCGATTTCGAATATGAGCCTGAAGTTTTACGTCACTTTACTGCTCGTTTAAAAGAGGTTGATAACTAATAAACACCCATCACGCAGCTCGCAATGAGCTGCGTTTTTTTTGCCATTTTTAGCGTAAAACGCGAAATCAGTTTAGAGAATAAAAATATGACAGAAAAACCTTCCTTATTGGGTGGGGCCTGTATTATTGCCAGTGTCTGTGTAGGCGCTGGCATGTTAGGCCTACCTAGTGCGGGGGCGGGAGCGTGGACAATGTGGTCTATGCTTGCCATTACCGTGACAATGTTAGTAATGACCGTTTCTGGTTGGATGCTACTTGAAGCGTTCAAACATTATGATCTAAGAGTCTCTTTTAGTACCGTGACCAAAGATATGTTGGGTGACAAGATCTGTATGTTCAACAATCTTATGGTGTACTTTGTTGGTGGGATACTCCTGTATGCCTACATCACCTCTTCAGGGCTTATCTTGCAAGAAATGTTGGGCATAAGCAGCAATATTGCCTCGATTCTATTTGTCGCTGTGTTTTCGATGTTTGTTTGGCATTCGACTCGCGTCGTTGACCGGGTGTCAGTCATGCTTATTGCATTTATGGTACTCAGTTTCACCTTTGGTATCTCGGGGTTAGCAGTGAATGTGAATACTTCTATCTTAACGGATGCAATTAATCCAGATGCACAGTATGCTCCTTACGCTTTGGCGATGTTACCTGTGGCCTTAACCTCTTTCGGTTACCATCACTCGGTCTCTACGATGCGGTCTTACTATGGTGAAGAACGAAGAGCGCAGTACGCTATCCTCGGTGGGACGGTGATAGCACTAGGGCTTTATTTCTTGTGGCTGGTGAGCATATTCGGCAATTTACCGCGTGACAGTTTCGGCTCAGTAATAGATCAAGGTGGTAATGTTGACGCGTTACTTGTGGCGTTAGACTCGGTTATTGAGTCACAAAGCGTTGAGAGAGCGATCAATGCATTTTCCATGGCCGCTATCTTGTCGTCATTCATTGGTGTTGGCTTGGGAGTCTTTGACTTTTTAGCCGATCTGTTCTGCTTTGAAAATGATAAAAAGGGCCGGACGAAAACCTGGTTTGTTACCTTTATCCCACCGCTGGTGTTGTCTCTTCTTTTTCCGTTTGGCTTTGTGATTGCGATTGGTTACGCCGGAGCAGCAGCGACCGTTTGGGCTTGCATTATTCCTGCTGTGCTCGTTATCAAGTCGCGTTCTAAGGAAAAAGGCAAAGAGGGGTTTGTCGCACCCGGAGGGAGAATCATGGTCGGGTTAGTGATGTTATTCGGCATACTCACCGCAGTGTTTCACTTTATGGCGATGGCGAATATGTTGCCATTGTTTCATGGTTAAATTACGAGGTTATTTATGGCTATTATCAAGACAGACAAAGCGCCAGCTGCAATTGGCCCATATATTCAAGGTGTCAAGCTCGGCAACCTTGTGATCACTTCCGGTCAGCTTCCTTTAGACCCTGAAAGCAAACAGATACCCAGCGATGTCGCGGAGCAGACTACACGCTCGTTACTCAATGCATTGGCTATTGTTGAAGAAGCCGGGCTGAGTATTTATGACTTCGTAAAGACGACGGTTTTTGTCAAAGACCTCAATGAGTTTTCGGTCATCAATGAGTCTTATCAGGCTTTTTTTGCACAGCGAGGCGCAGATTTCCCTGCTCGCTCTTGTGTAGAGGTGGCCCGTTTACCTATGGATGTGAAAGTGGAAATAGAAGTGATGGCGTCTAGGTAATCAAATCTAGAAAGAGACATCATGTTATGAATATGGCCACATCAAGTGGCCATTTTTGTGTTTATTTAAGGGGGGATTATACGACGGTACCTATAGGTTTATTTGAAACTGAATTGAGTGTTGTTTTTCTTAAAAACTAAATCTTTAATTTGAGTTTTTCATTCCTTGAAAGCGTGCTCTCCATTCCGATGGAGAGACATCAAACGCGGTTTTAAAGTTCTTACGATAAACACTTTCTGAACCAAACCCTGAAAGTTCAGTAATGCGACTGATGGAGTGGTTACTGGTTTCTAATAGCTGTTGGCTTAGCTTGAGACGTTGATTGAGTAACCATTGGCTGAACGTGCAGCCATAGGTCGCTTTAAACTGACGAGTAAAAGTGCGTCGGCTCATGGCGCATTTTTCGGCAAGGCTATCGAGGTTATGACTATGATTGATAGTCGCTGACACTTGATCAATTACTTGCGTTAAGCTTGTGACCTGCTCGGGTCTGCTTGCAACTGGCGTAGGAATGTATTGTTTCTGGCCACCAGAGCGAAAAGGTGCCGTGACCATCACTCGGGCGATAGTGTTGGCCACTTCGCTGCCACAGAAGCGGCGTACGATGTGCAAACAACAATCAATCGATGCGGCAATACCGGCTGACGTAATGAGTTGGCCCTCATCGACAAACAGCGGCTCGTTATCAAATTCGACCCTTGGAAAGCGCTGAGAAAATTCATCTGCAAACGCCCAGTGTGTTGTGGCTCTTTGCCCATCGAGCAAGCCTGACTGAGCCAAAACGAAAGCCCCCAAACACAGCCCGACGATGATCGCTCCTCGCTGGTGGGCAAGCCGCAGTTTATCTAGCAAGGTTTGTGGTGGCAGTGGCAAGGCGTCTAGCCAGCTAGGAATGATGATGATATCGGCGCACTCTATCGCTTCAAGACCCTGGGCAAAGACCACATCAAATCCTGACCCGGTTGAAATCTCGGGGCCTGTTAAGCTGCAAATCTTTAACTCGAACCTCGGCTCTTGTCGAACAAAGGCATCTTGAAACACCATACAGGGAACAGATAGGTGAAAAGCACTGATGTTTTCAAAGGCGACGACAGCGATCTGTTTAGGAAGTTGATTCATGATAATGGCCCGATTTAAGCGATAAGTGTCCATAGGGACAGTGTTTCACAGTTTCGATTATTAGCAAAATAGAACCAAGAAATTAGTTAATCGAGAATGACGATGAAAATACACCACTTACGCAGTGCAACTTTTGTGATTGAATCCAATGAACATTTTATTTTGATTGATCCTATGCTGGGTAAAAAAGGGTCGATTCCTCCGTTTTCATTGTTTCGTTTTAAAGCGCAAAGAAACCCTACGGTTGAGTTGCCAAAAGAGGCCGACGCAATTTTGCGCAAAGTGACGCATGCGATTGTCACTCACAGCCAAACCTTTGGTGTGAAAGCATTACAGCACACGGATCACCTAGACTCGACTGGCGAGTCGTTTTTGATTCAAGGCGATATTCCAGTTGTGACACCGAAAAAAGACCAAGCGTATCTAGAAAAACATGGGTTGACGGTGTCTCATGGGGTAGATGATTGGCAAACCATGGACTTTTTAGGTGGATCGATCACCGCAATACCTGCACAGCATGGTCACGGCTGGATACATAAGGTAATGGCGAATGGTTCTGGGTTCTTTATCGCTTTGCCTAATGAGCCGACGCTATACATCAGCGGTGATACGGTATTAACGGCAGATGTGAAACGTGCCCTTAAAGAGCTTAAACCTGATATTACCGTCGTCGCATCCGGTTCCGCTCAAATGGATGTGGGTCAGCCACTGCTTATGGCGACCGATGAAGTGATCGAGTTTATGCAGCTTTCTCCAGGTAAGGTGATTGCAAACCACATGGAAGCATTAAATCACTGCCCTATGGATCGTAAAACATTGCGTTTGACGCTGGAACAACAGGGTTTGAATAACAAAGTGCTGATTCCGTATGACGGCGAAACCATAGAATTGTAAGCAATTAACAAGAGTGGGCAATCGTGCTTGTCATCCCTAACATAATGTTTACACTGGGATTGTGTATGAATGATAAGGAAATCAAATGACACGCATTAGGCAGAAAAATCAGCAGTTAATCATAGAAGTGGCGAGCGAACAGTTTGCGCTTCATGGTTATGCGGCAACCAAAGTTGTGGACATAGCCAAAGCGGCTGATATTGCCAAAGCCAACGTCTTTTATTATTTCAGCACCAAAGACAAACTCTATTATGCGGTCTTGCAAACCATCACTCAGCCATTGTTAGAAGCCTCTCGCCCGATAGAAGAGCTCTCTGATCCCGTGGAAGCGCTGAGCCAATATATTGAAGCCAAGCTGCGGATCTCTCAAGAACACCCTTACGCATCCAAAGTGTTTGCTAATGAAGTGATGTCTGGAGCAAAAGTGTTACCGCAAGACATTGCTGATGAGCTGTTTAAGCAATCGCAGATGATCATTGAAAAGTTCTCGACTTGGTCGCAGCAAGGCCTAATGGAGGATGTGCCACCACATCATTTAATGTTCACGATTTGGGCTGCTACGCAAACCTATGCCGATTTTGGCTGGCAGATCTGTAATGTGATGCAAAAAGATAAGTTAGATGATGTCGACTACAAACAAGCTGCGCAGTTTATTACTCAGCTTGTGATCAAAGGGTGCGGTGTTCAGAGTAATACTTAAGCTTTAAAGCGTTCCCCATTAGAGAGTGGTGCGGGCGCTTCAAACCTAATGCCTTGCAACCGCTTCATTTCCTCACCATCTGAAACGATAAAGAATCAGGTCGTTTCATAGTCTGAAAATACGTTGATGTCGATGCGGTCAACGGTCTTTTCTTTCATGTCCTAGCCATTCCCATTTCTGTGACGGTTTCGATACTGCCTTACGGTCAGTTCCACATGTTTAAACTAATTTAGCGGTATTTATTTGCTTAGTTTTTACTTAAAGTTTTTCATAATTCACACCACTGCTCATTATTGTCACTCTTTGTAATCTAATACTGACAACCTTTAGACAAGCTCTGACTGAAATAAAACCATCTTGTCGGTATAAATATAGGCATCCGATTAAAAGCAACGTTGAAATTAAATAAACATTAGGAGCATCTATATGAAAACTATTATTTGCCGTTCACAACAATCCTTTTTCGATCTATGTGACAATAATTTAGTCAGTGACGTTTCTGTTCATTGCACATTCCCAGTAAAGCAACACGAAAGAAAATGGATGTATAACTACATCGCTGAAAAAGGCGGCGTCAATCTGACCTTTACTGAACTATCTATGTTTAACGCAATTTTCGCCTAAATAATCTATCTGCTAAGAGGGCGGGCCTAATTCTAGGGTTGAGCTTGCATCAAGCTATTGAGTCTTTTTCTTTATTGTCACCTTATGTTTATACGGAGTAGGCAACCAATGACAGAGCTAAAGTAGCATTATTTTCATAAATGCTACTGGGTTCTAAGTGTTGATGAATTGACTATTAATAAGTTCCGTTATTACTAAGTGAAATTAAAGTCAAAATAACTTTATTTAATATTTTATAAAAATGCCTAGTAGTGGTAGATCCCACTGCTTTGTCATTATCTTATCTAATTTAAACATTAATTAACCATAACTTATAAGCGAGATTCTGATTTTTAAAATTATTATCTCGATCGAAGTTACAGGTGGTCTCTGACTGCAATAAAAAACAATAAGCATATTCCAATATAACGAGGGCATTTATATGGGACATACACATTCAAGAAATTCAGTGCATTTAGCTATTAAAACGACAGCTGTGTCTATGGTCATACTTCTTGCTGCAGGTTGTAGCGATAGCGACTCTTTACCAAGCACAACTGACAACCAACACAATACGGCTCCAGAAGTTTCAAACGAAGCTCCAAAAGGCGATGACACAACTAAAATACCTGAGGATGCGGGAAATAACAGCCCATCAGGCGGCATTGGTGGTGGAAACACAGATGTAGACAGTGGTAAAGATACCGGCAGTGAGAGTGGGTCGGAAGGAAGTGATACGGAGAGTAACACAGACACAGACTCTGGTTCTGAAAGCGGCTCTGACAGCGGGTCAGAAGGAAATGACAATACTGGCAGTGGAGAAGGCACTCCAGAAGGCGATGGTAACGAAACACCGCCTGAAAATGGCGATAATGCCGATGCTGCGGGGCTGACTTATGAGTTTGAACGAGCAGTACCGGAGCAAGGGCATATAGGGCCGAAACCCAACGAAGAAATTATTGGGCGTACATTCAAATTGAATATCTTTAGTCCGACAGCGGATGGCACAGGTAAAGAAGATGTAACGGATAAAGTGACTTGGACTGCTATTCAGGAACAATGTGGCAATATTAGTTGCTTTAAGGTGACGGTAGCAGACGAGGACAAGGAGATTATAGGCAACAGGGTAAAAGGAACACATACGGGTAGATTTACCTTAGTGGCTGAACTAAATGGCCTAGTGACACCAGAAATTGAATTTATCAATGGAGATAAGCTGGAAGTTTGCCCAACAGGACAAAAAAGTATTGATGGCCAGCCTTGTTTGGCGGTGGTCGAGCAGACATTTGACACGGGTAAAACGGTGATGTACACCGAGCCACCACGAGACATGGTGATGGAGCAAATTTGGTATAAAGAAGATGCCAGTTTAGAAAACACAGGCTATAGCTACACGAGCTTTGTATCCGTTGATGGGGAAAATTATGCTCAGATGGTTAACCAAGGGCTTGATGCTTTAAATACTGGCGGGGACTTTGGCCAACATGACAGATTGTGCCGAGATTTAAAGGAGATGGAGTTTAATGGTCGTGATGACTGGAGACGCCCATATGCACATGAGCTTGAGCTAATGTCGAAAGATTATGTCGCGGGAGTCAATGGTTGGCCACAAGGAGAGTATGCTGCGGCAAACTTCACTGCTGGTACACCAGTGAAGATTGCCTATGTAAATATGGCGACTGGCCGAACCCTTTATCGCACAACGGATGTAAGCTCGTCTCCAGTATGTGCCTCAGGCTTGCCATGGTAAACAAAGATAGGGATCTATTTTTTAAATAATAAAGGCTCAGCATGGACGCTGAGCCTTTTTATTTTTTAGTAAGTGATAAATCAGAACCTCTTCCATGTTCGTCTTGGCATTCGTCATTGCATAAGGGATAGGTTTTACATGTAAGAATCCCCATTCAACGCAGGTGCAGCGTTTAGAGCAATGCTTAATTAAACTCAAAAGCGTCCCCAAACAGAGAGTGGTGCAAGCGCCTCGAACCCGATGTCTTGGAAGCGCTTCACTTCCTCTTCATCGCCATAACCCACAATCATAGAGCTTGGGTAGAGCGGTTTGGCACCCGCGAAGGTTATTGTTGAGTGCTTGTATAAGGCGTTGACTTAATTCCATGTCGTTCTCTTTTCTCGATTTGTATTGCTATTATTTCCACACGCTTAAACTAGCTAGCGGTATTTATTGTTCTGTTTGGATTTGGCGTTTTTTTCGTTGCCACGTTTGTAGTTGCCCGTGAGCCGCGCCATTAGCTTTTGACCGTCATTGTCGTTCATATCCGCAATTTTAACCATGAAGTCTTGAGCAGATTTGCCTCTTAACGTTGTGACGGTTAATCCATTGCGAGAGATATGAACATTATTGGCACTGGCTTGGTAGTGAAAGCCCAAAGTATGTTCATATGATTCGTCAGTCATACTGGTTATCCAAATGAGTGATAGATATTTCATTGTACACGTTAGCGGATTTTTCTCTGATACAGAGCGGTTGACGGATTCAACCTTGCCTTGACTCATGTTTGCCTAAAAGTTTGCTAGATAAGAAAAAGCAGCGGTTATGCATTGAGCAATTTTGTTCTATCTTCACCATCACTTGCTCTCTATACTTTCCTTATGTTTCCAAATAGATTGAGTCTGTCAGAATGCAAGAACAATTTAGCTATCAAAAAAGTGCGCACACTCTAGGGTTGTGTTCATTTTCGGCAAAGATGAAAGACTTTAGTTACGGTAAACATGCTCATGAGGAGTTCAGTATTGGTGTGACTTGCCGTGGTCGTCAGGACTTTTTTAGCAATGGCGCTTTTCATAAAAGTCAGGCAGGAAACATTGTCTTTTTTAATCCAGAGCAAGTTCATGATGGGCATGCTGGAGGTGGAAAAGATATGGAGTATGAAATGCTCTACATACCTGAATCAACAATGATGAGTTTGATGCAAAGCATAGGGAGTGTGTCTAAGGATCAGTCTCGATTGAAAGCGTCATCCTTTCATGATGCGGTGTTGCAACGGCAGATCATTTCATTTTCCCGCTCTATGAACTTAGAACAGCCGCTTTCTTCACTAGAAGAAGAGCACCTCTTACTGGGCATTGCGCATTCGATTGTTCGCCTTGGCGATGGCTCGTTTATTGAGAAGGTGGCGTATGGGCGAACAGACAAACTATTGGAGCAAGCAAAGGAGTTTATTCACTTCAACCTAAATCGAAAGCTAGGGATTGAAGAGATTTCAAACGCTGCCAATATGTCTAAATATCATTTCATTCGACTGTTTAACAAACAGTTTGGTATGACGCCACACCAGTATGTACTTAGCTATAAAATCAACCGTGTAAAACGCGAGTTAGAGCTAGGGGATAATGCCGCGAATATTGCGTTTAAGTATGGCTTTTCTGATTTAAGTCATCTAAATCGTAACTTCAAGAATACGTTTGGCATCACGCCAACCCAATACCAAAAACAACTCTCGCTTTAGCCTCAACTAAAGCATCGACCAAAAGATTAACGCTATGCTGGACATAATTATTTATGCTCTAGGGGTCATGTACACCCCCGGGCCAGTCAACGCTATCTGCTTAAACAGTGGCATACAGAAACAAAATTCAATATTTGGCTTTAGCCTCGGTGTCTCGATCGCCATGTTTGCATTATTCAGCGCTGTTTCGCTGATTGGCGAGACATTAACGAATGATGCTTTCTTACAATGGACCGCAATACTGGGGGCTATCTACATTCTTTGGTTGGCATACAAAATATTCGTGAGCCAAGTGGGTAAGGTTGAATTCAAGCCTAGCCAAAGCATGAATCTTCGAGACGGTTTGATGTTACAGCTGCTTAACCCGAAAGGCATTACGGTTGCATTACCTATTGCAACCGTTCAATTTCCATCTGCAGGTATTACCGGCGGGTACATCTTTGTGTGGTGCGCTATTTTGGCACTACTTGCGTTTGGTGCTCCTACGGTTTACTACATTGCAGGGCGTCTTATTGGCAAAAAGATAAACGAAACTGACTACTTAGTTGCCATGAATAAGCTAATGGCCGTGTTGTTAATGTTTGTTGGCTTAAAGATGGGTGTGTCGCCAGTCATTGATTTAGTGTTCTGATTAATAAGAGGTTATATGCAATTTAATTCTAAGTTTGTCATTGTTGTGGCAGAAGATTTACCAGTATGGCAGAAATTGAATGTTGTCAGTTTTTTATCTGGTGGCATCACTTCGACATCCGCGGTTCAGACTGGAGAACGATATGTGGATGGGAGTGACAACACCTACCTACCGCTTTGTATTCAGCCAACAATCGTCCTTAAAGTGAAGAGAAGTAAACTGCCGACTTTTATCCAACGCGCTCATCGTGCAAACATAGAAACCGCAATATTCATCGATGATATGTTCGAAACAGGTCATGATGAAGCGAATCGAGGCACCGTTCGTTCCTATGATACGGAGCGCTTACCCTTGGTCGGGATTGCGCTATGTGCAGAGAAAAAGATCGTGGATAAAATCGTCAAAGGCGCGAAGCTTCACGATTAGGGTTAAAGTAGGTTATACCTGTAATAACCCAAATCTAGGATAACGAACCAGAGAAAAGTCTGGCTTCTTTTTGTCCAGAACTTTCACAGTTGGCACTTCGTAACTCAGAAGTGCCCCGAAACGTGTTTAGAGCATAAGAAACTATCAATAGATTAATTTGTGTGTAAGCCTGTTGCACCAGTTTTTTTAGTTCCAGATACGACAAAGCCACAGGCAATGCCTATGGCTTTGTAAACAGCTACAGAAGGTTTGTCATTCAAATCGAAGAGAGAACACATTCTGTGTGCAGCGTCAGGTGTTTTATCACCAGGGAGAGAAAGCACCTAGACTTATCGTATGTCCTCAGTGGTATACTTTGCAATT